>OIDS01000001.1_pt1 | contig 459318 bp, 305 predicted proteins | sample 1581491 | NCBI WGS metagenome assembly OIDS01 (sample SAMEA3882553, study PRJEB24775) | human gut metagenome | biome: human-associated habitat; feature: intestine environment; material: feces | place: Netherlands | collected 2009/2010
CTTCAGTGGTAATGTATTGTATATTAGGGAGCTTCCGGGATAAATGACGGATGAAGCATGATTTGGAAAACTTGCTGAGGAAGGAATGTCTTTTGGATACATGAGTTTGTTTATAAAAGGTCTTTACTTATTTCCATTTCATATTTAGGCGTAAGGACGATGTTACATTGAATTTGGAAGTACCTCTCGCTTGTTTTTTGCTTAAAAGCTTAAAATCTCACGATAAAGTGTTATCTTTATGCCCGAGAACCATAAATCTATCTGATATGAAAAGAAAAGTACTTAGTTTGAGTTTGTTTTTGATGTTGTTCTTCTGCACATTTTGGCTTCAGGCACAGGAATACGTGCAGCAGACAGATTTGCCCACTATTTATATCGAGACGGAAGGTGGCCGACCTATTGTGAGCAAAGAAGACTATGTAGATGCCGTGTTGCATTATGTGGACAGTAATGGCGTGAAGACGTACGATGCCTTAGGTGTTAGGGGACGTGGCAATTCTACTTGGAATTTAGAGAAGAAACCTTATAGGATAAAGTTTGCCGAAAAGCAGGAGTTCATGGGGCCGGAGCGAGCAAAGGCGAAGAGTTGGACACTGTTGGCCAATTTTGCAGATAAAACTTTGCTTCGCAATGCTGTGGCAGCCTGTATCGGTGATTTTGCCGGACAGCCTTTTACCGCCGGTGCTCAGTTTGTGGACTTAGTATTGAACGGTACATATTTGGGTAATTACCAATTGTCCGACCAAGTGGAGGTGAGGAAGAAGCGTGTGGATATTGATGAGCAGGATGAAATTCCTACGGAGGATGCCAATATAACCGGTGGATACTTTTTAGAGGTTGACGGTTGGGCTACGGCTGAGCCGGTTTATTACAAAACGAATCGCAATGTGTTGGTTACGGTGAAATCTCCGGATGAGGAAGTGATTGTCTCCAGACAGTTGGAGTATATCAAGAACCACATGCAATTGTTCGAAGATGCCTTGTTTTCTTCGGATTTTGCGGATCCGGAAAAGGGATATCGTCCTTATGTGGATTCCTTGACTCTGGCCAGTTGGTATATTTCAACAGAGTTGACAGGTAATGTAGACGGTTTTTGGAGTACCTATATGTACAAGAAGAAGGATGACCAGAAATTCTATTGGGGACCTTTATGGGATTACGATATTGCTTTCAATAATTGTAACCGAGTAGGAGATGTATCAGAGGCCCTGATGATAAATAAAGGCTTCGGAGGAGACTTGACACAGAAGTGGGTATTGCAAATGTGGAAAGATCCTTGGTTCGTACAGTTGATAAACCGGACGTGGCAGGAGTATCTGGCACGTGGGATAGAAGAGCACGTCGTGGATTATATCGACAGTATGTCTGTGGTTATAGACCGTTCGCAAGCCATGAATTTCCAGAAGTGGCCTATTGACCGACGGGATTATAATGAGATTGTGCTTTTCAGTACATATCAGGAGGGCATAGATTATTTAAAATCATTCCTGCATACGCATTGTGCATATTTGACGAAGACTTTTGCCAAAGCTGCGGAAGAAATGGGGAGCATGGAAGAACCTACTCCGGAGTTTACGTTGGATACGGGCTTTTATTATCGTCTTTATAATAAAGGAACGGGCAATGCCATTGATGTTTTAGACAACGAAGAGGATAAGGTATGTACATGGTCGCCGGCTCGTGAGCGAGAAACCCAGCAGTGGGAGATTTTGGCGGTAGGAGAATACTATCAGGTCGTCAATCGTGAAAGCGGCTTGGCTTTGTATGACTGCGCCGTGAAAGAAGGAGATATTTATAAGACCGGAACACAATTAGAGTTACGTAAACCGCGTAGTTCCCAACATCGTCAACAATGGAGCTTTGTACCGGTAAATACGGGAAACACTTATGTATTGGTCAATAGGCTGACCCAATTGGCTGTAAATAATGCGGGAGGCTCAGATGAGAATGGAAATAGTGTATTAAGTTGGACCAATGATTCGGAAAACAGTTTGAAAGATACCCGGCAGTGGCGTATTGAGAAGGATGAAGTAAAGGGGGAGACCTCCGTACAATCATCCGGTCACGAGAGGCAGTATTGGGTATTGTATAATCCGGACACAAAGTTGCTGCATTTTGAGTCTAATGACATGGAGCAAATAGACGGGCATGCATACATTTATGCGGTAAACGGTGAATGCGTTATGCGGTTTAGGGTAAGCCAGACAGCAGATTTATCTTCTCTTAGAAAGGGTATTTATATTCTTACTTGGATGGAAGAAGATACAAAGCGTACGGTGAAGGTCACCGTGAGATAGCGGGTATATTCCGTATATATTGAGGAACGAAATTCTCAGGGACGAGGAAGAAACAATACGCCATTTTGAATACGTACGGTTTCTTCCTCAATCATTTGGTGTAGAAGTTGTGCTGTCTTTTCACGGGAGATGCCCGGGAAGGTCATTTCCGACAAATTGTGCTTCTGCCCGTCTTTTAAAGTCTCCAGTATAAGCGCGATGATTTGTTCGTCCGTAGTATCCGCATGTGGATGAGATTTCCGTATCCGGCAAACGTCACATTGTTCGCAGGGTTGTGCGTCTTTTTCGCCGAAATAGTGCAAAAGGACTTTGCTACGGCAGAAGTCAGCCTCTTCGGCATAGTACAACATAGCCTCAATCCGCTCTTTAAAATTTTTCTTGCGTTCGTCGTACACGGAAGAAGGGAATACGATACGTTCTTTTTCGATGCGTTTACAGGAAAAGGTGATATAAGGCGTTTTTTTGCGGGGGATGTAATGGAGGATTCTGGACCTGCCAAGTGCCAACAGTCCATGGTAAACCTGGTCTGTGGTCAGGCCGGATAACGTCGCGATACGCCGTTCGTCTATAAAGACATAATCGCTGAATACGCCTCCATAGCTGCGTAAAACCCATTGGATGAGTTGTTCCTGTTCCGCTTCGAGTTCATGAATGCGATATAGCTCGTCGCGGCGGAGCAGAAAGTGTATGCGGGAGGCGTTGTCTTGTTCTTCCGTATATTCGATATAGCCTGCCCGTTCCAATAAATGCAGCGCACTGTCGGTCTGAACCGGAAAGTGTTTGAAGTTACGGCAGAATTCGTCCAGGTCGAATTCGCGGGTTACGTTATAACCGTCTCCCATGGCCATCTGGTAATAATAACAAATGTGTTCGTACACTTCCCGTATGGCATCCTTGTCCGGAAAAGTATCGGGGATACGTTTCATCAAGCGTGTACGGTCGTGTCTTTGGTATAGCAGTACTGCGTAAGCTTGTGCGCCGTCACGTCCGGCCCGCCCCGCTTCCTGGAAGTAGGCCTCTATGGAGTCCGGCAGGTCAAGATGGATTACCAAACGTACATCCGGCTTGTCGATTCCCATGCCAAACGCGTTAGTCGCTACCATAATCCGTATTTTGTCCTCTTGCCATTGATGTTGGCGAAGGTCTTTTTCCGCATCGTTCAGTCCGGCATGGTAAAAGGTGGCGGACATACCGGCAGCTTGTAACTTCTCCGTGGTCTCCCGGGTATTCCGGCGGCTTCTGGTATATACAATGGCCGATCCTTTCGTGCTGTTTAGAATATGGATGAGTTCCCCAAACTTGTCTTCTGTATGCCGGACAATGTAAGCCAGATTTTTCCGCTCAAAACTCATACGGAAAGCATTCTCTTCCCTGAAAGCCAACTGGCGTTGGATGTCCTTGACCACTTCGGGTGTAGCCGTGGCCGTTAGGGCAAGAACCGGAATGTCCGGCAGGATTTTACGGATTTCCGCAATCCGGGTGTACGAAGGCCGGAAGTCATAGCCCCATTGGGAGATGCAGTGCGCCTCGTCCACCGTAAGGAAACTCACGGGCATGTGGCGCACCTTTGCGAGGAAGATATCCGAGGCCAACCGTTCGGGGGATACATAGAGGAACTTGTAATTGCCGAAAATGCAGTTCTCCAACGTTACGAGGATTTCCTCACGTGACAGCCCGGAATAGACGGCAGCAGCCTTGATTCCTCTTCCGCGCAAGTTACGTACCTGGTCTTTCATCAAAGCGATAAGCGGAGTGACCACGATACAAATGCCGTCACGGCTGAGCGCAGGTACTTGGAATGTAATGGACTTGCCTCCTCCGGTAGGCATAAGCCCCAAAGTATCCCGTCCGTTTCCGATACTTTCTATGATTTCCCGTTGTATGCCGCGAAACCCGTCATACCCCCAATACTTTTTCAATATGGACAGATAAACGTCTTCCATGCGAGGCTCCCGTGAAGCTTATTCTTTACCGGAGGGGCGGATGTCCTCTATCTGAAGTTGCACTTCGCCCCGTTTATGCGTATTTTCTTCGATAGTGTAGCAAATATCGAAAGAACGTTTGGTCTTGATGTAACGAGCCTGTGAACTTTGTCCGAAAGCGATGCCGTTCATGACATTGTTGCTCTTGTTGTCCACCAATTCCAATTTGATATGTTCTTGTTCGCGTCCTACGACCTTGCTCGTTCCGTAGTCATATACATGTTGCGTACAAAACAGCGGTTTCGTATTGTCCGGCCCGAAAGGATTGAACTTTTTAAGGTCGTGGTGAAACTTGTGCGTGATGTCTTTGAAGTCTATTTGCGCGTCGATATTCAATATGGCCGAAGTCTGTTCCGGCAGGATATGTGTTTCCACGTAAGCTTCGAAGCGCCGGTGGAATTCCGGTACGTTTTCCACTTTCATGGACAAGCCCGCTGCATACGTATGTCCCCCGAAATTCTCCAATAAATCCCGGCAACTTTCGATAGCCTTGTAGACGTCGAATCCCGAAACGGAACGCGCCGACCCCGTGGCCAGGTTGTCCGTGCGGGTCAGTACGACCGAAGGCCGGTAGTAGATTTCCGTCAGTCGTGAAGCCACGATGCCGATGACCCCCTTGTGCCACTCTTCGTTGTAAATGACGATAGACCGTTGTTCGCTTTGTTTGTCCAGTTTCTCTACGATACTGTTTGCCTCCTCCGTCATAGACTTGTCCAAGTCTTTGCGCATGTCGTTGTAGCGGTTGATTTGTTCCGCCATTTCATGCGCCGTCTGATAGTCTTTTTCCACGAGCAACGCCACGGCCTCTTTTCCGTTTTGTATGCGTCCCGAAGCATTGATACGCGGTCCGATTTTGAAGATGATGTCACTGATGGTCAGCTCCCGCTCCGACAAGCCGCATACGTCGATGATGGCCTTGAGCCCGATGCTCGGGTTGGCATTCAGTTGTCGTAGGCCGTGGTAAGCCAGGATACGGTTTTCTCCCATAATCGGCACGATGTCCGACGCGATACTGACGGCACAAAGGTCCAATAACGGGATTAGTTGGCTGAACTCGATGCCGTTGCTTTGTGCGAAAGCCTGCATGAATTTGAAACCCACGCCGCAGCCGGACAAATGGGGATAGGGATAAGTTGAGTCGAACCGTTTGGCATTCAGAATCGCCACGGCCGGCGGAAGGATTTCGTCCGGTACGTGGTGGTCGCAGATAATGAAGTCGATACCCTTTTCTTTGGCGTATGCGATCTCATCTACGGCCTTGATGCCGCAGTCGAGCACGATAATCAGTTTTACACCGCTTTCGTATGCATAGTCGATTCCTTTGACCGACACGCCATAACCTTCTTCGTAACGGTCGGGGATATAGTAGTCGATATTGGAATAATATTGTTGCAGGAACTTGTAGACCAATGCTACAGCCGTGCAGCCGTCTACGTCATAATCTCCATAAACCATGATTCTTTCCTTGCGTCCCAAAGCTTTGTTCAGACGCTCTACAGCCTTGTCCATATCGGTAAACATGAACGGGTCGTACAGTTCTGTGAGTGAGGGACGGAAGAATTTCTTGGCATCCGCCACCGTCGTGATATTGCGTTCTATCAAGAGACGACCGAGAATAGGGCTGATGTTCAGCTCTTTGGCCAGTCTCTCAGCCGCTTCCAGTTTTTCCGGTGTAGGAGGTTCTAATTTCCATTTATAGTTCATTATATGTATTTTTTTCCTTTTTATGCTATCGCCGGGCGTGAGGCTTGTCACGAGGCCACACGGTTATTCATGTAAAAGTAGGAAAAAAATATAAGAAAACCGCAGTTTCCCCATCTTTTTTGGAAAACTGCGGTAGCTTTTTACTCTCTTTATGAGAAAGCGGCTGTTCCTCTGTCTTTTTTAATTCAGCCCCAATTTCTTCCGGATCGGTTCGGGGATGGCATTCTTGTTCACTACGATATTCATGGTCTTGTAGGCTACGAATGCTTTCGAAGCATACCAGATGCCTTTGTAAGTTCCGGCATCACCCCACGAGTTCTTCACCATGTAGTATTCTTTTCCGTTCTGGTCTTTGGCGATACCGTAAATCTGCATGCCGTGGTCGTCCGTCGTTTCCCAGTTGTCGTAAGCCGTCTGACGCATTTCCTGAGTGACTTTTACCTCCGGAAGCGGTTTGGAAGTCAGTTTCTTGACGATTTCTGCACGTTTGCTGTTGTTGCTCAATCCGAGCCAACGTGCAGCGTCCGAACCTACCAGGTCTTCTGCCTGCTTCACGTCCGGCATCACGGCGATACCGTTGCGTGTGAAGCCCGTCTCGCTCACGTCCGAACCCCATGCGATGGTATATCCGTTGTGGATGGCGTAGTCGAATACCTCCATCAATTCGTCGATCGGCAGGTTGTAAGACAGCGACCAACGCCAGTTGTCTTGTACTTCGATGACAAACGGTTTGTAGAACGGATGATGGGTATAAGAAGTCAGGGATACGTAATCGTCCATGTTCAGGCCCAGCGACTGCATGTAGCTTTGCGGAGTGTATTCCTTGCCTTTGTAAGTGAATTTTTCGGGGCATTTGCCCAAGTAAGCATCATAGATACCGCTGAAAGCCTGTTTCCATACGGGAGACAGCTTCTTCAATTTGCTCGTGGCCAAAGCATCTACAAAGGCTGTGGCTACGAGGTCCACCTCATTGTGGTTGGGCAGGGTGTCGCCGTAGAGCGTACCCGGCTCCGGCATGGCTTCTTGCGGTACGATACCGTAGTTCTGCATGCAGTAAATCACGTCGTAGAAACTTCCTCCTTGCGCGAACGAAACATCGCCGTGTGTACGGACGGTTTGGGCTGCACGGTCTTCCATGGTTTTATGTACGACGAACATTTCGCAAAGGTCATGTTCGCCTTTTCCCATGCGGAGCAATTCGGATTCGAAGAAAGACAGTGTGCTGAAGCACCAGCACGTACCGCTTTGATTCTGGTTCTTGATAGAGGTGATAGGGTTTTCTTTCACCGTGGTAAAAACGAAACCGGTGTCAGCTTTTTCCACGTGTTTCTTAGCCGATACGCCAAGTGACAAACAAGCACATGCGATAAATAAAAGTTGTTTTTTCATTTCGGATATTTTAGTGATACATTAATTGGTCCTTTGTGCCATAAACTCTTCCACATCGTTCATGTGGTACGGGATGCGTTCATGTCCCAGCATGCGGCAACCGCTTGCTGTAATCAGGATGTCGTCTTCTATGCGGATGCCCCCGAAATCCTTGTAAGTTTCCAGGAGGTCGAAATTGATGAAATCCTTGTGGATGCCTTTGCTTTTCCATTCATCGATCAGAGCCGGGATGAAATAAATGCCCGGTTCGTCGGTCATGACCCAACCTTCTTGCAGGCGGCGTCCGCAACGCAGGCAGTTCGTACCGAATTGCGTGGACGGCTGCACTTCGTCGTCGAAGCCCACATATCGCTGTCCCAGCCCTTCCATGTCGTGTACGTCCATGCCCATCATGTGCCCCAGGCCGTGCGGGAAGAACATGGCGTGCGCTCCGTTGCGTACGGCTTCTTCCGTGTCGCCTTTCATCAGGCCGAGTTCTTTCAGGCGCTCGGTCATGAGGCGGGCTACGCTCATGTGCACGTCCCACCATTTTACACCGGGGCGTGCGATGTCCAATACGTGGTCATGGCAAGCTTCCACGATGCTGTAAATGTCCCGTTGGCGGGAGGTAAACTTGCCGTTGATGGGAGTGGTGCGCGTATTGTCCGAGCAATAGTTCTCATTGGTTTCCGCTCCTGCGTCGCAAAGCATCAGCCGTCCGTCTTCCAAAGGACGTGGAGAAGGGTATCCGTGCATGATTTCCCCGTGCATGGAAAGAATGGTGGGGAAACTGGTCATGCACCCTTTGGCCGATGCGATACCGCTGATGGTGCCCGCGATGTATTGTTCGCTCACTCCGGGGCGGCAAAGGCGCATGGCCGTCGTGTGCATCTCATGACCGATGGCACAGGCCCGTTCGATTTCCTCTATTTCGGCCGGTGTTTTCACAGCCCGTTGGTCGATGACCGCCATGATGAGTTCCAACGATGCTTCCTCGCGTTGCCGTGAAGGATGTATGCCCGTCAGGTCCATGAGTTGAATCATCTGGTCGTGACGGTAAGGAGGCAGGAAATGGATTTTCCGGCCTTGGGTACGGGCTTGTGTTACCAGTTCTTCCAGACGGCTCATCGGAGCACTGTGTTCCACGCCGCTTTGTGCGGCGAGGTCGGCCACGCTGTCCACGGCACCGAACCATACGATGTCTTCAATGTCGATATCATTGCCAATCAGATATTCCTTGTGGTTGTCTATGTCGATTACCCCCACGAGTCCTTCGCGGTGTTGTCCGTAAAAATAAAGAAAACTGCTGTCTTGCCGGTATTTGTATACGTTGGCCGGATAATTGGATGGCGCATCGTTGTTTCCGAAAAGCAATATCAAGCCTTCTTTCACCTGACGCTTCAGCCGGTCGCGTCGGGCTATATATGTTTCTTTGTCAAATAACATAAACGTAGCTTAAAGATAAAACATTTAATAAAGTATGCAAAAATACTGATTTCATTTGGGATTTTCATTAACTTTACTCGTAAATTAGGAATAATTATGGAGATAGACAAGCATACGGGTTTAGTGCTGGAAGGCGGGGGCATGCGCGGAGTTTTTACATGCGGGGTGCTGGACTGGCTGTTGGACCACCACATTGATTTTCCCTACACGGTCGCTGTGTCGGCAGGGGCGTGCAATGGCTTGTCTTATATGAGCCGTCAGCGCGGACGGGCGAAGTACAGCAATATCGACATGCTCAAAAAATACAAATACATCGGTATGCGTTTCTTGTGGACGCAGCATAGCATCCTGAACCAGGAACTGCTGTATAAGGATTTTCCGGAGCGTATCGTACCTTACGATTTCGAGGCTTACCGGGCCAATCCCGGAGTGTTCGAGATGGTGACTACCAATTGCCTGACGGGGCGTGCCGACTATTTGTCGGAGAAAGAGAATTACAACCGGTTGATACGGATAGCTAAGGCTTCAAGCAGTTTGCCTTACGTCTGTCCGGTTGTCGTCGTAGACCGCGTGCCGATGCTCGATGGCGGTATCGTGGACTCCATACCGGTGGAGCGGGCTATGTCGCTCGGTTATGAACGCAACGTGGTCGTGCTGACGCGCAACCGCGGTTATCGCAAGACGGGCCGGGACATCCGTATTCCTTCTTTTATTTATCGCCGTTTTCCCCGTCTGCGAGTGGCGCTCAGTCACAGGTGCGAGTGTTACAACCGCCAATTGGAGCTGATAGAGCAGCTCGAGGATGAAGGAAAGATTCTGGTGGTGCGTCCGCTCGAAAAACTCGAGGTGGACCGGCTTGAAGACAATATCGGGAAACTGACGGCCTTGTACGAAGAAGGATATGCTTGTGCCGAGACGGTTTTAGGAACGTGTTTTTTTAATGAATGACGAAAGATGACAGAAGAGCAAGAACAGAAGCCTGCGGTGGAAAAGAATCCGCATATTTATAAACCTGCATATACGAAACAGGAAGTGGACGAGCTGACGCGTTGGTTTGAAGAGCGGATGGACCGCCTTCCCGCGACATTGCAACTGAACGAGGCGACGGCGGCTTCCGACCTTCCGCGCACGGTGAAAGCCCTATTGGCGGTGCTGAAGGTGCATAAGGAGAACATATCCGTGACTTTCAGCGGATATATGTCCCATCTGGACTTGATTCGTTTGCGGTTGAAAGAACAAGGTATAGAGTAAATCGTAAAAGGGGAAAGACGGATGAAAAAGCGGATACGGACGATATGGACGGGCGTTTTGTGCCTTTGTCCGGTGTTGGCATTGCAGGCCGGGTGGGGAGATTTGCAGGAACAGTTGCGACGTATGGTGGCGGACAAGAAGGCGCAAGTCGGAATAGCCGTCATAGTGGACGGGAGCGACACGCTGACGGTGAACAATGACGTGCGCTATCCCATGATGAGCGTGTTCAAGTTCCACCAGGCTTTGGCTGTGGCAGACGCTTGCGGACAGCGCGGTGTTTCTTTCGATACGTTGGTGCATATCCGGCCGGACGATTTGCGCCCGGATACGTACAGTCCGTTACGGGACAAATATCCGGAAGGAAACCTGTCTCTTTCCGTGGGCGAGCTTTTGAAGTACACTTTGCACCTGAGCGACAACAATGCCTGCGACATCCTTTTCCGGGTGTTCGGAGGCCCGGCTGCTACGGATGAGTATTTGCGCAGCATGGGCTTGCGGGATTTTGCCATTGAAGCCACGGAGGACGATATGCACCGTGATTTGGCGGATTGTTACCGGAATTGGACGACTCCGTTAGAGGCGGTACGCCTGTTGGAATGGCTGGTTTCGGGTAAGGCGGCTAAGGGAGCATACCGGGATTTCATAGAGCAAACCATGATTTCCTGCCAGACGGGGCGCGACCGTCTGCCGGCACCGCTTGTCGGTACGAAGGCAGTCATCGGGCACAAGACAGGTACGGGCGACCGTAACGGAAAGGGACAGATTATCGGGACAAACGATATCGGTTTTGTTTTCCTTCCGGACGGGCGTCGTTACAGTATTGCCGTGTTGGTCCGCGATTCGGAAGAAAGCGAACAGGCCACAGCCCGGATTATAGCCGATATTTCGGAGGCTGTGTACCGGTATGTAAGCGGGGAACGTTAAGATCAGGAGGGCGGGATGCAGCCTACAAGAGTTTGCTTCATCCCTTTTGTAAAGAATAAGTTTCGATTGCCATATCACAAATGAAGAAGTGGTAAGTTGTTGTAAAATAGTATATTGCAAGTGCTGAATCATTCTGCGCCAAATGAAAAATCGTTTGGCTGAGATTGATTTTTCATTCGCCTGAGATTGATTTACCGTTCTGCTCTTATCGGTTCGACGTTCTCTACCGGACGGAAAGATGTAAATAAAAAAACAGGGAACGAATCACTTCGGCCCCTGTTCAATCATTAACTTAATCCTAATTTCAATAATGAAAAACCATAGTACCCGGTTATTTGATGAGCACTTTTAAAGTCCTCTTCGTGCCGTCGCTCATCTTATCCTCACGGATGTAGATGCCCCGTTGTGTCGGACGAGATATGCGCATACCGTTCAGGTTGTACCATGCGGTACCGACCACGGTGCTCTTTTCATCGGCTACGTTGTCGCTAATGCCATCGCTGATGTCTACGTCGTCTAAACCTTCGGGCCTGTTTGCCTCTCCATCGCCAAGGTAATACAAGTGGAAATCGTCGATGAGTACCCAGTCGTTGACAAGCGTGTCGGTTTTTTGCACGCCGAGACGAACCGTTTCACCTTCTTTGACATAGAAATACGATTCCATTTCATAATATCCCTGGTTCATGGCCGTACGGGCGCCTTTCCGGTCGTTGATGACGCAATTGTATACCCGTCCCGAGTTGGGGAAGAGACTGTCCGGTAGCACGATATCGGTCGCTGTGAATTTGCCGTTCTGTACGCATTCGAAGAACGAAGGCAAGGGTTTCGAGTAGTTGGCGCTTTCCGTTTCGGCATATACCTTGGCGTTCTGCTGTTCTTCGCCTTCCCGGCGGGCCAGTGCGGCCACGTCGGCCTCGCCTGCGCGGTAGAATCCGTAGAGCGTCACTTTGTAATATCCCGGATGGAGACGGTACATCTTTTGGTAGATGTGGCACGTGTCGGTATTGTAGAATTCGAATACAGAGTCGTTCGCTTCCTTTATGCCGTTCGTAAATTCCGTTGTCCAGCCGGCATCGGTGAATGCAACGGAGTCCTTCTCCTCGAATACTTGCTGGAAGTTGGGGTTGATGAGCATATCTGTCACATCGGTCGGGGTGTCTTTGGAAGCCGTTCCCACGTCGATGCCTTCGTACACCATTTGATTGTATGCCTCGTTCATCTCGATGATGTATTGTTCGGTCTGTGGGATGTCTTTGAACTTTCCGTTTTGGGTGAAGACATCCAAGACTTCGTAAACCACGTTGGCCAATATGCCCTCGTCGTAATCGGCAAAAGTTCCGCTGTTGATTTGTTCGTCATACATAAGGGCCGTTTGGTGCAACGTCTCTACCTTTTCCACCGAATTCCGGTTCAGAATGATGGCCTCGTCCAGAGCCTTAATCTGTGCGGTATAGATTTCCTCGGTCAGTTCGCTTTCCAAGCTTTTCTCGGCATCTTGAATGGCTTGGCTCAGTGCGTTGTACGCCTCTTCCGTCGTAATGGCTTTGTCTGCCAATGCGGCGTTGGCTTCTGCTATTTTGGCATTGAGTGCACTTACGGCACCTGTCATGTCGGCCGCACCGAGGTATTGGATGTGGAAATTGTCGAACAGCGTCCAGTTGTTGGAGTTCGGGCCGGTGGGCATGGTGATACCGAAACGGAGTTTACCGTCCTCGCCCACATAGCATGTAATAGTGGTCGTATAGTCGGTACGGTCGTTGAAAGCAAAGGCGGCCTCTCCTCCGGCTACGCCGTTTGGAACCCATTGTCCGTCGATGGCTGTTCCCGTTCCGGAAATTTGTGAACCGTTATTGGCCAAGTCTTCGTTTGATGCGTAATGGAATTCGTACAAGTGGCGTACTTTTTCTTTTGCATCGTTGCCGAACAGGTAGGACAGCACGTCTTTTTGCGGGTCAGACTGGTTCCATCCGGCAGCGATGTCTTCATTGAGACCCTGTCGGTTATAAGCTTGCACGGAAATCGTGTAAGAACCTTTGGGTAGGCGGGTGAGTTCCTGGTATACTTCGAAAGAGGAGCCTTGCCATACCTCGGCCACGTTGTTGCCGTATTTGAAATCTCCGTCACCGGTTTTGGTCCATCCCGAATTGCTTCCGGTGAAGTCTAAATTAGAGGCCATCCCGTCGGCATTCTGGGTGTCGCCTGCGATAAGGGCTTCGCATACACAGGCTTTGAACATGCGGTCGGCGCGTGGTTGGATGCTGTCTATTTCCAAGGGGTTGAAAGTCCGGTTTTCGTGTATTTCTTCCAGTTCATACAAGAAATCCTCGTATGAAATCAGGCCCTTTTCGGAGTAAGGGCTGGCATCGTAAGCTTCATTCAGTTCTCCGGTCAGCTCTTCCAGTTTCTCGTATGCGGCCACGTCGAGGTTTAGCGTGTCCATGGCGAGCATCAGGCCGTTAAGGACTTCGCCTAAAGTCGCTTCGTCCACACCGGCTGTTCCTGAAGTTTGCTGGGCCAGACTGAGTGCCTGGTCGAATTTCTCTCCGTTGGTTATCGAATATTTGATTTGGGCATCGTCGTATCCTTTTTTCAATGTTTGGGCATCGGTGATGGTCTGAGCCAGTTGTCGGGCTAATCCACCTTCTTCCAGTCCTAAGTATTCCAGTTTGAAATTATCTACGCAAACCCAGTTGCAATTCGTGTTTTCGGTTTTGAAACCGACGGTGAGGTTTCCGCCCGCCAGGAAGAATTCCAAAGTAGCCAACCGTGGGGTCGGTGCGTCGGTAACGTAGCCGTCGTTACCCCTGATGGCACCGAATTCCAGTGTGTGTGCCTCGCCTTTGTATTCAGCTCCTTGTACGCGGGCGTAAATGTAGACTCCTTCCGGCGTAAGAGCCATGTCACCTTGCTGGTAACCGATGGTATTGGCCGAGAGACGGTATTTTCCGGCCGGCAGATCACTCAGGGTTTGCGAAACGTCCATCGAGTTACCCAGGTTGCCGCCTCCTCTAACCCATCTTTCCACGAAGTTCTTCATCTCGTATTGGCGGTCTTGGGTGGCGTAGAGCGTAGCTTGGTAACCTACGCTTTCACCGTTGATGTCCCAATGATCGGTGTTGGACTCGAATGCGTTGTTTTGGATTCTTCCGGTGAAATCAGCCGGATGTTCTTCGTCCACGATGGACAGTTGGTAATCTGCGATGGCTTGTTGCAGTTTTTCGGCAGCTTCTTGCACCTGTTTTGTCGTCGCATTATCGTCGTTGTATACGGTTTCGTAAGCCGACACGTCGGTGTAGCCTGTTTCGCTGGCGGTTTCCAGTTGCTGTAGGAGGAGTTTCTTGGCCTGATAAATCTCGTATGCTTCCGATTCCACGAACTGCCAGTCTGTTTCTGCGTTCTGGTATCCCTCTTGAGAAGGGTCGATGAAAGGATATACGATGGTCGATTCCACACCGTCTGTGCCCCACATACCGTTCATCGTCAAAGCGTTGGCGGAGCTTAATCCGTATTGGGCATCCTGGTCTACAATCTTGATACGGTAATAGCCGTTGCCTTGCGGCAGGATTTGCCATAGGGTGTGTCCTTGTTCATTGCAGTCCACCCATGCTCCTGTCTCGCTGCCTGCGTAGACTTCATGGAAACCGGAGTTGCTTTGCGCTTTCAACATATTGAAAGTCCATCCTTGTCCGGGCACTACCGGTTCTTTGCCCATCAGGGGAGCGCGTTCCTCACCGTAAGACAGTGTGACTTCCTGGCCCGTGTCGCCTACGCTGAGTCTTGTGTTGTAATCATTGCCGTTCGTGAGGAATTTGTTTGTGGCTACATGGTAGACGTAGTACACTCCACCGCCGGTTCCGTCGGTAGCCAAGTTCGGCTCTACGGTTTCCAACTTCGGATTTTCGTACGCGGATGCCCACAAAGGCATGGTAGAAGATGTGGCACAGCAAAGAGCTATGGCCGTCAGTAAACTGTTTTTCATAATGTTTGTTTTTAAATGGATAAAGTTTGGTTTTTATATCGGCAGGGGAAATCTTTCCCCTGCACGAATGGAGTTTAATAATCGATGCTGATTTTCTCTGTGGCGGTTGAACTGCCCTGAATGGTTTTCACCATGTAGGTGCCCGGAGCCGCTCCGCTTTGTTTCAATGTACGGCGGATGTCCTTGCGGGCGCAGGTGAAACTACCCACTTGTGCGCCTCCGACGGTGAAGACTTCGCAAGTGACTTCCTCGTCGGCACGGATGTCGTCGACAGAGGTGCTTAGCTTCACGCGGACGATACCGTCTTCAATGTCGGTAGTATCCCATTCCAGTCCTTCGCCCGGGCTGTCCAGTTCAAATGTTGTAGTGGTACGGGTACGCGTGCGGTTGGCCTCCCACAAACGGAACTCGTCTCCTGCTTCCAACGCAAGACTTTCGCGGACATGTAACCTGAGTATGCCATACAGATTCAGTATTTTGATACCGGTCAGATTGGTGCAACGTGTCTTGCTGGCGATGTTCAGCGAGAGGATGCCGTCCTTGTCTATGGTAACGGAGTTTTCCGAAAAGTCTATCGTACCGGTAGTCGCGGTTTCTGAAACGCCAGGGTACAGCAGGCCGTCTTTTTCCACCGTGAACGCGCCGTTATCCAGTTTGCCGCGACCGCAGAAGGTTCCGTTGGCTTTAACTGTGACGCTGCCTGTACCTAGCATGCCTTCGGTTGCCGATACGTTATTGATGAGGAGCGTACCTTCTTGCACCGTGCAGTCTCCGGTGAAACTGTGGATATTTGTAAGGCTCATCTTGCCTGTCCCTACTTTAATCAGTTGTGTGCCGGTGCCTTCTATCTTGCCTTGGAAAGAGAAATCTTCGTCCAACGAACCGATACGCCAAGTGTTGTTGTCGCCGGTTAAGGTTCCTTTTCCGGTCACTTTGCCGAGGGTGTAAGGTTTGGCCGTATTGCTTACAGTGGTACGTTCCGGTATGTTTAGCGTACCCTTGGGCATGCCATAACTGTTGTTTAAGGCGAACCAGTTGTCGGGGTTGGAAGGTTCTACCGTACCTTCGAAAGCTGACCAGTCGCCTGTGAAATCCGAACGGATCCACGGCACGTATATTTTCAGCGTACCTTTTCCGAATAGTTTGATGCGGTTCTCGCAACGGCTGTCGCATCGCATCGTGCCCGTCACGCCCTCTTCCACTTTGAGATTATTGAGGTTCAGGCTGTAGGTGTTGCCGTCGTCAAAGTCCTGATAAGTGGCATTACCGATGAAAATCAGTGTATCGCCGAAGAACACGCCTTCTCCTTTGGCCTGTAGCGTACCTTCTTTCAGATAGGTCTTTTTCAGGTTGTCGGCAGCAAACAGTATCAGGTTGGACGCACCGGTTTTGGTCAAAGTGTTGCCATTGCCATATAGAGGCTTGTTCAAAGTCAGTTCGCCGTCGGTCTGGAAGACGGCGCCCCCTTCACCGATGGTGATGGGCACTCCGTTTTTAATGGCTACTGTGTTGCGCAAGGTGGCGCCGTTCTTGATTTCAAAGCTGCCTATTTCTTTGGTATAGCATCCTAAAGCTCCTTCGCGGACGATGGAGTCGGCCAAAGCCGAGACGGCAGTGACGCCTCCTTCTAACGTTGTTTTTCCCGTGTAGGTGTTCGTGCTCGTGATGACCAATGTTCCGTTTCCTTTCTTGGTCAGTCCCGTTTCTCCACTGATACCGCCGTTGCCGCTTAGGCTGTAGGTTTTCGTGTCGTTTTCGAATGTCACCGTTTTGGGGTAGAGTTTCTCGTTGATGCGGATGGAGGCGTCGGTGGCCGCATCGTCGAATACCACGTCGTCGCCGGAAACGAAGATGTCGGCTTCTCCCGCATTGTTGAAGTTTTCGTTTTCATTCAGGTTCCATTCGTTGAGCGTGTGGGTACCGTCCCAATACACTTGTGCGGCATCGCGCATTTCCTTTATGACGAGGAATATTTGGCCGTTTTCGTATTCCAAGTGGCATTTTTGAGTTTCCAGTCCCTGAAGGAGGATGTCATCTACGTTGCCGTCGATCTTTTTCACTTCGGCGATGAGGTATCTTCCGGCTGCCATCACGTTTTTCCCGTTTTGATAGTGAGGAGTAAAGCGGAATATCGGTGCTTGGAACTCGGGACCGTCGCTTCGGTTGAGGGTTTCCAGGGAAAGTCCTTTGGCCAACACGATGCGGTCGGCCTGAGTGTTCTCGGAATAGAGGTCGAATTCCATGACGGCACCGTACCGCATGGCCACACTGTCAGCGTGGATGGTGGCGGCTTCTCCCGTTCCTCCTACGTGGAGCACGGAAGCATATTCCATTTTGATATCCTTTCCGAAGTCAGCCTTGGCGTTTAATTCGGCAAAGCGGTTCATCCATACGCGGCTGTTGGGGAGTTTTCCTGTGAAGTTCACGGTGCCGCCCCAAAGGTCCGTCGGGCCGGAATAGGTCTGTTCGCCGCTCAGGTTCAGGATGCCTTCGCCTTGTTTCACCAAACGCATGTCTCCGCCGCACGTACCGCCTTTGAGCGTATAGGTGGAGTAGGAAGTGGTGATGTTGTCGTTGTTGTCATGTCCTTCCGTATGGGAGAAGGCGTTGACGGTGAGGATGTAAGGCGATGCGCCTTCGGCGACTGTCACTTCTCCGCCCTCGGGAGCGGCCAATAACACGTGCTGTCCGTTTTGGGCGGTTGTAATGGCATCTTTCACTTCCGTGCGCCCGTTGGTCATCAAAGGGGGAGGGGTGGTGGTATATCCTTCCGTCTCTCCCATGAAGTAACTGACGTGGGGCGGTTGGTTGTAACCGCACATCTGCCAACAGATGGCCTGCCGGTATTGCATGTCGTGCAGTAGGGTATAGTTGCGCCAAGGCGTCGGGATAGTTGTGGTATAGATGATCAGCGACTGGTCGTCGGTGGACGGGTTGATGACTTCCTCACGCCAGTCTCCGAAAATGTCGGCTTGGAGGGAAGGTGTGCCTTTGCTTCCGTTGTTTGAATGGATGCCTTCGAGCGTGGTAATGGTACCGTTGTAGAAGGTGAGGTTGGTGCCGTCCAATGATTCACTGCATAAATCCCCGTCCCAATAGATGCGGAAACTGGCACCTAAGAGGCCTGTGGCATTGGGGAGGGCTTCGTCTATTACCGAACTGACGGTGCCGGACCTTCCGGCTGCCATCTGGCTGCCCATGAACTTTTCGGTAAACTTTCCGGCCATGCAACGGCCGCAGTCTTGCGGGTGTTGGTACCAATAATAGACTCGGCTGCTAGTCGCATCGCGGTAGTTGGCACCGGCCTTGTTCTCATTGCAAGCAAAGATCTCCTGTCCTTTGCGGTAGGGGTCGAAGTCGCTGCAATGCTGTGCGTCGCCGTGGCCGTAACCTGTTGTGGAAAGTCCTTTGCCATTGTCGTCTACGACCATCGAGCCGTAGACGATTTCATCGCGTCCGTCCCAGTCCACGTCGGCGATACCGAAGTTGTGGTATCCTTCGCCGAACCATGGGCTGCCCGGTTCATTGTTGAGCCACCTCCAACGCTCCACCAGTTCGTGGGTTTCCGGATTCACATCGTAGGCAATCATCTTGTGGCGCGTGTAGATGCCGCGTGCCAGAAAGATGCTCGGATGGCGGCCGTCCAGATAAGGCGCACCGAAAAAGAACTTGTTGGCGCGGTGGCCGTAACCGTCGCCCCATGCGGCGTTCAGGTCCGTTTCGCCATTCTCCAACCGTTTGAGGGGGAATTGCATGGCCGGGTTGTACAGTTTGGCTGTGGCTCCCTCCATATATATAAGGTATTCCTCGCCCGCCATGGAATATGTCATGTTTGCTGTGTGCAGCACGCTGTCGCGGTAGTTCTTGGTCGGGTCGCCGATTACTTGTTTTGTCCCGTCCGAAGCATAGACTATGGTGCCGTCCATGGCGCGCATCAGCAGCTCCGCCTTTCCGTCTTCATCCCAATCGAAAGCCGTGATGTTGGTTTCCACTTCACCTGCGCTGATCATGTTGGGGCCGATGTCTATTTGCCACAGCCGCGTGCCGTCCAACTTGTAAGCCTCGAAGAATGTGAATGCGCTGTCGTTTTCCGGATAGAAAAGTCCGTCGTTGTTATGTAGTCGCTTCACGATGATTTCCATTTCTCCGTCTCCGTCCAGATCTGCCGCTGTGGCATCATTTAGGAAGTAGTCCAACGTGATGTCCGTTCCTCGCCGGGAATACATCTTGCCCATGGGGATTGTCAGATACTGTTTGTCCCACACTTCGGCAGGTTCGCAGGCATCTTGTTCTTCGCCCCGTACTACGGCTTTTACCGTGTAGGTGGATGAGGCCGTGCCTTCGGGGTCGGTGAAATTGGATACGTCTAACGGTTCCGGATTTACCAACTTGCCGTCACGGTAAAGGTTGTACTGAGTGTCATAATACTCCGTGCCATGGATACGCCAACTGGTGAACACGCCTTTTTCCGTTTGTACGGCTACGAGTCCTCGGTTGAGGTATTCCATCATACGTTGGGCTTGTGCCGTGAGGCAGCAGGCAGCCCACATAGATAATAGTAATCTCTTTTTCATGATTTTAAGTTTAATGAATGGTCCCTTTTTTACGGTTTGCTTTTTAATCTGACGACTGTCAGCGAGTAGGCAGGCAGTTCATCCCGGTATTGAGGTGCTATGGCGATAGACGAAGTTTCAGGGCGAGCCTTCCAATCATCCGGCATACCGCTCAATACGGTTTTCGTGGCATCCTGTTTTCCGGTGATGCCCAAAACGGCAAGGTCTATGGTAGCTTGTACTTTGACCGGGAGGAGGTTGACGATTTTCAGTATGAGGTCTTGGCTCAGACTGTCTTTTACTACTGATATGCCGATGCGTTTGCGTACATCGTCACGGTTATCCGACAGAGTGAGTACGGAAGGAATATATTCATTCCCTGAGTTTTGTCCGAAGAGGAGTTGAGTGTAATAACTCGTACCGGGCTTGACTTCCGTGTTGTTGAAATAAATCAGGTCGGGACGCCATCTTGTCCGTCGGTCTTTGGCCAACAACGGGGCATAAGACGTCATGCTGACGATATCGCCGTTTCGTTCGCAGCCTATCAGGTGGTAAGCCTCCAATAAGGCGGTCTCGATGTTATTGCCTTTGCCGGGGATATGTGTGGCATATTCTCCGAGGTAAACCTTGGGTTTGGAACGGTCATAGCGGTCGTAATAATCGTGGTTGTTGAGGAACCATCCTGCAGGTTGGTAGTAGTGTTCATCTACGAGGGGGACACCGAGCTTGCTGGCTACCTTCCATCCCTCCACGTAGTCCGGGCCTTCGCTGAAGGGGCCGGAGGTACCTACGACCTGTATTTCCGGATACTTTTCTTTGATAGCCTTGAATATCATGGTGAAACGTTCTTCAAACACAGGCGTGATGAGGTCTTCGTTGCCCACACCGAGATATTTCAGGTTGAAGGGTTTCGGGTGTCCGGCTTCCGCACGCATCTTGGCCCATGGGCTTTCGGACGGGTCGCCGTTAGCCCATTCGATGAGGTTCAGTAGGCTTTCTATGTATTCCGGCATTTTTTCCATGGGGATGCCCATTTGACCTGCGCCTCCGACGGAAGAGTTCTGGCAACACACACCGGCTGCAACGACGGGCAGCGGTTCCGCCCCGATGTCCTCGCAGAATTGGAAATATTCATAATAGCCAAGCCCCATGGTCTGATGGTAGCCCCACAGGTTGCGCAAGGGTTTGCGGCTTTCTAACGGGCCGATGGTGTTTTCCCAACGGTATATATTATCCAACCCGTTGCCATGAGCCACACATCCTCCCGGGAAGCGGACGAATTGGGGGCGGATGTCGGCAATGGCTTGAGCCAGATCCGCACGCATTCCGTTCTTCCGGTTTTTGAATGTCTTTTGGGGAAAGAGGGAAACCATATCCAAATTCACTTCACCTTCCATGTCCGGGATAACCTCGATGCGTCCGTTTACGGCGGAGTCGGTAGCCTCTACCACAGCCGTGAGCTTATTCCATGTTTTGGAAATCTTGCCGGTGCGGGCTTCGCCGATGACTTTTCCGTCTTCGTCAAGCAGTCTTACGATGATTTTTCCTCGTTTGTTGCTGGTACTGCGGGCAAAAACCGAGAAGTCGTATTTCTCTCCGGCCTTGACGGGAATACCGTCGAAACCGTCGTTGACCAACCCATGTCCTTTTTCCTTGATGTCCAAGACGGCATAATGGGGATTGTGGGCATGCAGCGGAGCCACAGTATCTATGTCAAACGAAAGGCCTTCTCCGCCCGGGCTCCACGAATTGGTGGCCGTCCAGTTCTCTTCACGACCGATGTCATTCGGAGAATATTCGAAATCGCGGTTTTGCACGAGTTCGGCATAAAGTCCTCCGTCCGCCCCGTAGTTGATGTCTTCAAAGAAAACTCCGATGAGCATATCGCTGATTTTCTTGCTTTCTTCGGGGCGTAGCGTTACGTTCAGTGTGATGGTGTCTTTGAAAAGCTCCGGGTTGATGGCCAGTCGTTCCGCATTTTGGATGGCTTTGTACTTTGCCATTTTGTCGGTTTGTATGAGTGCTTCCACTTCGTTCCATGCCACACGGTGGAGGGTTCCGCTTTCTGTGATTCCGTTGATTGTGACCTGTTGTCGGTGGGGGACGGCGACATTTTCCGCTTGTGGAATACTGTAAGTACGGAAATCTTTTGTGCGGCAACTGTAGGTTTTCGTGTTTTCCCCCTGTAGGCTATTCCATGTGATAAGATAGTCTTGGCCGGTGGGCGAGAATGTAACCGAAGGATTCATGCAATTACCGGTGTTTCCTGTAGTTGGAAATGCCTGTTGCCCCCAGGAGATTAAATCTGTCGATACGCAATGAGCAAATACGGCATATCCTTCATGTACGCTCCATAGGCAGTGCCACATCCCGTCGTTTCCCTTTATTAAATAAGGTGACAACATTCGTTTGCCGTGCCGTCCGCTGGCATATTCGCTTCGTAAGAACGTGCGTTCTGGACCGATGGAGTGCCATGTGTTCCGGTCTGTGCTCCAAGCGAAGTGCAAGCCGTTGCGTCCGGCGTTCTTATCGGTTGCGTATGCGAAGACATAGGCAGAGTCCGGTTCGTTCGCCATAAGGCTGTGCTGTAGGGAGAATCCGATTGTGATGAGTAGAAAGAGTAAGAGTTTTTTCATCGTGCGCTTGTTTCTGCTTTTTATGATTAATGGATATTTTAATTTGTCACCGTAAAAGTCGATATTTTTTGCGCGGATGAATGGTATTTACGTTGCAAAGAATGGAACGTAGGTTGCATTCCGGCTTTTTTTGATATATTTGAAAGCCCATGCAACCTACGTTCTATGAAAAAGGAACTGTTCTTTTAAGTTTTGTGGTATTGAGTAGGAAGTACGCCGAATTCTTTTTTGAATGATTTTGTGAAATGGCCGGGACTGCTGTATCCTACAGAATATGCGATTTCCGTGACGGACAGGCGTCCCTCCGTAATCAGTTGGGTGGCGCGTTTCAGTCTGGTATTTCTTATGAAGTCAGTGGGAGACATACCGATAACAGAACGCATCTTGCGGAATAAGGTTGCCCGGCTCATGGCCATGTCGTCACTAAGTTCATCTACGGAATATTCGGAGTTATCCATATTCTTTTCTACGAACCGTAAAGCCTTGTTCAGAAAATCTTCATCGGCCGGCGATATGGTAACGTCCTTGGCTTCGGCCTCGGCGTTTTGTTTGAATTCGTTTTGTTGTTGCCGCCTTTGTGCAAGAAGATTATGAATGCGGGCAGTCAGGATTTCCCATTTGAACGGTTTGGTCATATACGCGTCCGCACCTTCTTTGTAACCCCGTTCTTCATTTTCCACACTGGCGCTGGCCGTGAGTAATATGATGGGAATATGGGATACGTCGATGTTGTGTTTGATTCGTTTGCAAAGTTCTATACCGTCCATTTTAGGCATCATCAAATCGGTAATGATGATGTCCGGTTTTTGTTGCAAGGCTACAGCTTCGCCTTCTTCTCCGTCCGAAGCTTCGAATACGACAAAGTGGCGACGGAGTTCCTCCTGTAAATAATGGCGGAAATCGTTGTTGTCCTCTACCAATAATATTTTAGAACGGACGGTGTAATCAACGGGCAAAGGGGGATTGTCCATCGGATTCTCTTGTTGCGGAGTTGCGGGGAGAAGCGGGGACGGTACATGGCCAATATTTCCTCCGGGAATACGGACGGTAAAACGACTCCCTTTTCCGGGACTGCTTGATACGTTGATTTTCCCATGGTGCATTTGGACATACTCTTTGGCGACATTTAGCCCTATACCGCTTCCTGTATTGCCCTTATGGGAGCTCGCCTGATGGAATCGTTCGAATATATGTGTCTGCTCTTCGGTCGGGATACCGATACCGTCGTCCTCCACTTGTATGACAGCCATCTCTCTCCCGTCTGAAGGTTCCGGATAGGCTTTTAAGGTCACGTGTCCTCCCTGAGGAGTGAATTTGAATGCGTTGGACAGCAGGTTGTTCACCACCTTTTCTATTTTGGGGCTGTCCGCAGTGACAAGAAAGGTTTCCGGGTGGCAATGAAAGTCAAAACGGATATTCTTTTCTTCAGACATGGGAAGGAAACTTTCATAAATACGCGATAGCATATCCTTTAGGTTGAAAGTTTCTAAAGCCAATGTTTCTCCTTTCATCTCGATTCTCCTGAAATCAAGTAGCTGGTTGACTAACGACAGGAGGTTGTGGGCATTCCGGTCGATGGTTTTCAGTTGTTTTCTGGTGTCGGGATTCTCTTCCTTTTTCAGTAGGTATTCCAATGGCGCGATGATGAGTGTCAGTGGCGTGCGTAGTTCATGGCTGATATTGGTGAAGAATCGGTATTTCATCTCTTCCATTTGTTTCTGGGCTGCCTGTTGGTTTTTGGCTTGTTGGCGTTTCAGTACATGGCGAATGTATATGAAAAGCACGGCTACGGCTCCCAAAACGTATAGGAAATAGGCGGCATAAGTTTCGTACCACCATGGTGCACGGTAGATATGCAGGACTTGGCTCTGCGTTTCATTCCAATGTCCGTTGGCATCCGTAGATTTGATTTCGAGGCTGTTGTCTCCCTTGGAGAGTTGTGACAGGTGGATGCTGTTCTGTCCTTGCGGAAGGACGTTCCACTCTTCGTGGCGACCGGCATGCCGGAACGCAAAACGGATATTCTGGCTGTGCAGGGGCGTGAACGTGGAAAGGTGTAGCGTGAGATCTTGTGCAGAAGGAGGGAGTTTCAAGGTCGTTGTAGCAGAAGATATAGGTCTTGTTTGGGAGTTTACCGTGACGGCGGTAAGACGCGGCAAAAAATCTTTTTCTTTTTTCTTGTCCGAGAAAGCGTTTGTTCGGACAGACAAGTAGCCGTTTTGTCCCCCGATGTAGAAGCAGTCGTCGCTATCTTTGTACATACAAAGGAAGTTTTCCATGTCGATGTGAGGAGACGATGCGCGCAACGTACTGAATGTTTGTTTTTCAGGAGAGAATATCGTGACGTTTTGCCGGGTGAGAATCCATAGTTTTCCTTTGCGGTCGGTCGTGATGTTATAGATGCTGTTGCCGTTCAGTCCGCACTCCCGATCCATGGAATGCAGGGTTTTGCGGTGCAGGTCGTAACGGAGTATATTGCCTTTGGCTGTGCTGATCCACAGGATTTCTCCAGGTTGCAGGGCTAATCCGAGACCGTTCTCGGCTATTTTTATTCTTTTTTTCGTTCCTTGCCCCTCTATGACGAGCAGTCCGTTGTTCTCGGTGGAGATGAATGCGGTATGTCCGTCCGTGACGATATCATTTATCATGCGAGTGGATGCCCATATTTTTTCCAATCTATGACTTGACAGGGAGTACCGATATAAATTTCGGGAAGTGCCGATCCAGAGTTGTCCGTAAGCATCTTCGTGAAGTGTACGGATGTGTTCGTCCGCTTCGGCCACGGAAATCATATTCACGATTTCGGTTTCGTGTATATCGTTATGCTCGAATGTAAGACGGATTACGATGTTGTCTTTCAGGATGCAATAGATGCCTTTTCCGTTGCGTACCTTCGCCAGCAAAGGGGTGGTTCGCCTGTGGGACAGCTTGCTGGTGAATACTTTTCCGTTACTTGGAAAGTAGGCGAAAAGCTGCTTTTGCTTATTCAGGCACCAGATGAGGCTGTCTTCGTGTATCAGCAAATCCATGTTAGTAGGGATTCCGTATCTCTGGAGAGATTGCGTGCTATAGCGTTGGATGGCGGAATCCAAAGAAGAAAGGATGAAAGAATTATGGATGTCTCCTGCAACCCACAGGTTGTTTTCATGGTCGAACATGGCTGACGCAAAGACCTTGTTTTCCAGTTGTAAGGACGGAGGTGTACTCAATCGTTCCAAACTGCCGTCAGGATAGGTCTTGTAGCGGCACAAGCCGTCGCCGCTTCCTGTCCACAAGTCACCCGATGCAGGATCTTGCAACAGGTTATAGATGATTTTTGCGGAAGGACTTCCCAGGGCTTCTTCCCGTATGGGGACATAAATGCTGCTGCTGTTTCGGGCATCGGGGCAGAAACGGAAGAGTCCGTTGCCGTATGTGGCAAGCCAGATGAAATGGTTGCTCTTGTCCCGTACCAATGCGGTGGGAGGAGTCTCGAACGGCCAATAGAAGGGAACGAAACGTTCTTGTTGCTTGTCGAACCAACATAGTCCGCCTTTTTGCAATGTGATCCATAATTTGTGCGTTTGAGGGTCTTCGAAAAAAAACGAGACTTTATTCGGTACACCTTGCCACTCTATATCGTAGCTGTGGGTGAGGCGGGTGGAACGGGCATCGAAACGGTACACTTTATTGTTGGTGGCAATGTAGACCAAACCATCGGAGGTCGCTTTGATTTCATCGATGCTCCATGAGTCGAAGCCGTAGCCTTCTATGGGCGTGATGCGGTAGTCGTTTTTGTCCAGAATATAAGCTCCGCGCAGAGTGCCGAACCAGATTTTTCCGGAAAGGTCTTCTGTGATACAAGTGATGTGGTTGTGTTTAATTACGTCCGGTGTCTTGAAGTCGGAGCGGAAGATTTGAATGTTGTAACCATCGTCGCGGCATAAACCGTCTTCCGTACAATACCATATAAGCCCTTCCGAGTCTTGGAATATCTTTTTGATTTGTCTGTTGGGGAGTTGCCCGTAATGAGGCAACTCGAACCGCACTATGTTTTGCGATTGAAGTTTGTATGCTCCGGCGAAAAAGACGATGATGAGGAACATGCAAGTTATGGAATGGTGCAGTGCTTTATTCATCATTTGTTGAAATTAAGGTTAAATATGCAGATGGAATCGGGACTATGCCCTGAAATATATTAGAAAAGGAAGTGCCGGAATGGTACCGACACTCCCTTTGTCATGTATGAATTGATAGGATTGGCTTATTCGCTCCAGTCCATCTTGGTCATGCGCACGTAGCTCTGATAACGCTTCTTGGCCATATCCTCGCAAGCGTTGAAGAGGTCGGCGGCTTCGGCCGGGTATTGCTTCATGACGGAAGCAAAGCGGACTTCGCCTTTCAGATAATCTTGGAAAGCATCCCAGTTAGGCTCTTTGGAGTCGAGCGAGAACGGATTCTTGCCTTCGGCTTCCAAAGACGGGTTGAAACGCCACAAATGCCAGTAACCGCACTTCACGGCTGCTTCTTCCTCAGCCTGCGATTTGCCCATGCCCTTCTTCAAACCATGGTTGATACAAGGAGCGTAAGCGATGATGATAGACGGGCCGGGATAAGCTTCTGCTTCGCGGATGGCCTTCAGACACTGTGCCTGGTCGGCTCCCATGGCAATCTGTGCCACGTACACGTAACCGTAAGTGGTAGCAATCATACCCAAGTCTTTTTTGCGTACGCGCTTACCGGAAGCGGCAAACTTGGCAATGGCACCGAGCGGGGTTGCCTTGGAAGACTGGCCACCGGTGTTGGAATATACTTCGGTATCCAATACGAGGATATTGACATCTTCACCCGAAGCGATGACGTGGTCCAGACCACCGTAGCCGATGTCGTAAGAAGCACCGTCGCCACCGATAATCCACTGGCTGCGTTTTACCAAATAGTGTGCCAGTTCGGACAGTTTGGCGCAAGCCGGGCAACCGGCAGCCTTGCCTGCCTCGATCATCGGGACGAGTTTTCCGGCAGCGGCCTTGCTGGCATCTGCGTCGTCCTTGCCTTCGAGCCATTCCTGAGCGGCAGCCTTGAAGTCGGCCGGAGTCTCATCGGCTGCAATGGCACCCTTGAGGAGTTCTTCGATACGTGCACGCATCTTCTTGTTGGCCAATGCCATACCGAGACCGAATTCGCAGAAGTCCTCGAACAAGGAGTTTGCCCATGCCGGACCTTGACCCTTGGCGTTGGTCGTATAAGGAGTAGAAGGAATGGAACCGGAGTAGATGGAAGAGCAACCGGTGGCGTTGGCAACGATTTCACGGTCGCCGAACAACTGGGAAATCAATTTCACATACGGAGTTTCACCGCAACCGGCACAGGCGCCTGAGAACTCGAACAACGGTTGTGCGAACTGTGAGTTCTTCACGTTGCTCTTGACGTCTACCAAGTCTTGTTTGCTCTTCACGTTCTTCACGCAGTATTCCCAATTCGGAGCTTCGGCGAGTTCCTGTTCCAACGGAACCATCGTGAGCGCCTTGCCCAATTTCGGATTGCCCGGACATACGTCGGCACAGTTGCCGCAACCCAAGCAGTCCATCACGCTCACCTGGATGCGGAAGTTCATGCCCTTCATGGCTGCCGGAGCCTTCATTTCGATAACCGGAGCGTTGAAGCCCTTCATTTCTTCGGCATCGAGAACGAACGGACGGATAGAAGCGTGAGGACAAACGTATGCACACTTGTTACACTGGATACAGTTGTCTGCGTTCCATGTCGGGACAAAGGCTGCCACACCGCGTTTTTCGTATGCGGCCGTACCTTGCGGCCAAGTACCGTCCTCGATACCCTTGAATGCGGAAACTTTCAGCAAGTCGCCGTCCTGTGCATTGATGGGGCGTACCACTTCATTGATGAATGCAGGGTCGTCGTTGGGCTGTGCAGCGTCTGCAGCGAGATTAGCCCATGCCGGGTCTACGGCCAGTTCCTTGTATTCACCGCCGCGGTCTACGGCAGCATAGTTCTTGTTCACCACGTCTTCACCTTTCTTGCCGTAGGACTTCACGATGAACTTCTTCATCTGTTCTACCGCCAGGTCTACCGGGATGACACCGGTGATACGGAAGAATGCAGACTGGAGGATGGTATTGGTACGGTTGCCCAACCCGATTTCCTGTGCAATCTTGGTGGCGTTGATGTAATATACCTTAATATTGTTCTTGGCAAAGTAAGCTTTCACCTTGTTCGGCAGGTTCTTGGCTAGTTCTTCGCCTTCCCAGATGGTGTTGAGCAAGAACGTACCGTTCTTCTTCAATCCGCGGGTCACATCGTACATGTGGAGGTAAGCCTGAACGTGGCAAGCCACGAAGTTAGGCGTGTTCACCAAGTAAGTAGAGCGGATGGGGGCGTCTCCGAAACGCAAGTGAGAGCACGTGAAACCGCCGGACTTCTTAGAGTCGTAAGAGAAGTAAGCCTGACAGTGCTTGTTGGTATTGTCACCGATAATCTTCACGGAGTTCTTGTTGGCACCCACCGTACCGTCGGCACCCAGACCGTAGAACTTGGCTTCGAACATGCCTTCGCCACCCATGGCCACCTCTTCTTTCTGAGGAAGCGAAGTGAACGTCACGTCGTCCACGATGCCGAGGGTGAACTGGTTTTTCGGTTCCGGAAGAGCCAGATTCTCGTACACGGCCAAGATTTGTGCCGGAGTTGTGTCGTTAGACCCGAGGCCGTAACGTCCGCCTACGATGACCGGAGCGTTTTCCTTGCCGTAGAAGCATTCCTTCACATCCAGATACAGCGGTTCGCCGTTGGCGCCTGGTTCTTTCGTGCGGTCCAGTACGGCAATCGTCTTGGCTGTGGCCGGAACGGCTGCCAAGAAATGCTTGGCCGAGAACGGACGATACAGGTGAACGGCTACCAAGCCCACCTTTTCGCCCTGTGCGGTCAAGTGGTCGATGGTTTCGCGGATGGCTTCGGTTACGGAACCCATGGCGATGATGACGCGTTCTGCGTCTGCGGCACCGTAGTAAGAGAACAGGCCGTATTTGCGGCCGGTGATTTCAGACACCTTGTTCATGTAGTCCTCTACGATGGCAGGAACTGCGTCGTAGTAATTATTGCAAGATTCACGGTGAGTGAAGAACGTGTCGGGATTTTCGGCCATACCGCGTGCCACCGGATGTTCGGGCGACAGAGCACGGCTGCGGAACTCCTTCAAGGCCTCCTGGTCTACCAAAGGAGCGAGGTCGTCGTTCTCCAGCATTTCAATCTTCTGGATTTCGTGAGACGTACGGAAACCGTCGAAGAAGTTCAGGAACGGCACGCGGCTCTTGATGGTAGACAAGTGTGCCACGCCGGCCAGATCCATCACTTCCTGTACGGAACCTTCGCACAACATGGCGAAACCGGTCTGGCGGCAAGACATGACGTCCTGATGGTCACCGAAGATACACAGTGAATGAGAAGCCAAGGTACGGGCCGACACGTGGAACACGCAAGGCAGCAGTTCGCCTGCAATCTTGTACATGTTCGGAATCATCAGCAACAAACCCTGGGATGCCGTATAAGTCGTGGTCAGCGCACCGGCCTGCAACGAACCGTGGACGGCTCCGGCGGCACCGCCTTCCGACTGCATTTCCTGTACCAACACTGTTTCGCCGAAGATGTTCTTACGGCCCTGTGCTGCCCATTCGTCCACGTATTCTGCCATGGTCGACGACGGGGTGATGGGATAGATGGCTGCAACTTCTGAGAACATATACGAGATATGCGCTGCGGCCTGGTTACCATCACAAGTGATAAACTTTTTTTCTTTTGCCATAATAATGATTAATATTACGAGATTAAACTACAATTTCTTTATTTTCTCTTTAGTATAGGAATCCGAACAACCATATCGGTATTTCGTTTCCGTGCCCTATTTCTATCTTATGCCGGGCATATATCGTTTCGGCGTTTCGCCGTCGTTCTTCGTTGGGGCAGATTTTGAATCTCAGATTTTCGTCCACCAAAAACGAGGTGCCCTTTTCTCCCTTGTTCAGTTTATGGTCTTTCCACATCGTGTTTTGGAAGAAAGTCTCCAGGATGTCCTGTTCTTCCAGGCGGCACGGGTAGATGACGTACATCAGATTGCTGTTGTGCATCATGATTCGGGCCGGTTTTTTGGGAAAGGTTTCCCCCTTCGGGTAAATCATGTTGATGAGCCGCGCGTCGGCCAGATACTTGATGTAGTTCATTACCGTGGCCCGCGACGTGTGGATGTCTTCCGCCAATTGGCTGACGTTGGGAGCCACCGGACTGTCTATCGCGAGCAAATATAGTAATTTTTTGATTTTTGCCAAATATTTCAGCTCGATTTGTTTGATGAGCAAGATGTCCACTTCGAGCATCATGTTCATGGTCTTGAGCAGATTTTCAGAGAAATTCCGCTTTTCCAGAAAGAACGGGTAGAAACCGTGGTGCAGATAGTCTTGGAAGAACTTCAGCGGACTGGCTTTAGGCAGGATGCTGCGCACGATTTGTTCATGACGGTTCAGGATTTCGTCGAGTGTATAAGACGGGAAGTCATTGCCCGTCTGCAAGTTGAGGAACTCGCGGAAAGAAAATCCTCTCAGGTTGTATGATTTCACCAGTCCGTTCAGTTCTGGGTTCTCCGTCTTCAGCCGCATGACGGAAGAGCCGGTGAATACGATTTTCAGTCCCGGCAGCGTGTCGTAGCATTTGCGCAGGTCTGTGCTCCAGTCCGGTTGTTTGAACACTTGGTCGATCAGCAATACTTTTCCTCCGCCTTCGTAGAACTCTGTGGCGAATTCGGCAATGCCCTTGCCCTGAAAATAGAAATTGTTCAGATTGATGTAGAGGCATTTCCGGTCTTCCACGTGGAAATGTTCTTTGGCGTATTGCAGAAGGAAAGTGGTCTTTCCTACTCCGCGTGTACCTTTAATACCAATCAGACGGTCGTTCCAGTCTATCTCGTCCATGAGGGCGCGACGGACAGGAGCGTGGGTATGCTCCACAAGGTACGCATGTGTTCTGAAAAAAGACTCCATTCTTTGGTACTTGATACAATTTGCAAAGATAGTGTAAAACCGCAAAAGTGCAAAGTCGGGTTGGCAAAATCTTTGTTTTTTCTTCATTTTGCATCTCGAAATGCGAGGGTTGTCAATTTGTCAATCCCGGCCTTGCAGGATTGAGCCATTTGAACCGAGGAATGGAGGCGCACGGAAATACGCGATTCTCGTGCGTCGGGGGAATGACATTCTGAAGCTCCTTCGGCCTGTCGGGCTTTCAAAATGTACGGCATGCGGGCACGGCGTGCGTACGGGGACGGGATTCGTGGGAGCATGAAATGGCATCCGTAGGGCATTCTGTCATTCGTTTTTTGCTGTCCGACGCGCTCCGTTTAGGAGAAAAACGAGCCGTATGGGTATATCTTTGTTCTGTTTTCAGGGCTTTTCTCCACCTGCATGCAGAGAAAGATGCCCCACCATGAGGACAAAAAAAATGTTTTCTCAGCCGAGCGAAAAATTTTTCGGCTGCGATTGAAATGCGTTTAGGCTGAAAAAAAGCTAAAAACAAGGCTGAAATGTGAATTTATGTATCTAAAAAGGGGCAAAAATGGCATGGAACGTAACTGGAACATGGAACTTTTCATTCAGAAAAAGTCCGTAGAACTTACGTTTTGTCGGTAAAAAGGCGTATGTCTTTTCATTTGTTTATTAGGAACGTTTCCTGTGCTTCTTGTTCCGCTTGTCGGAAAAGCTTTTTAAGCGGCAAACGGGTACGTCCTAAAGAAATAGGATTTTGCCGTTTGCCGCATCTGAAATGGAAATTAGGTTATGAAATTGGTTTTTTACTGTTTGGCTTCTTCGGGAACTCCTCCCCATCTTTGGTCCAGACGGATGGCCTCTTCGCGGGTGATACCGATGACGGAACCATGGCGCGGATGGAAGTCTTTGACGAAGGTTTCGGGCTTGGAACTGAAATGAATAAGGTCCTTGCTGCGTTGGAATTCATAACGTCCGCTGCTGTAAAGGTCGTACATCAGGATGTATTCGTCCGAATCGTTCAGTTTGAATATGCTGGAGCCTTCCACGTGCGTACGGGTTCCGGCATACGCGTCGAGATATGCGAAATGCTCTTTCCACGGGCCGCGCAACGACGGGGCCGTGGCTTGCTGTATGCCGCTTTTCAGCTCTTTGCCGTTCCGGTCTTTGGTATTTCCTTTATAGAAGAAATGATAGGTGCCGTCTTTATGGATGATGTCGCCGTCTATGGCACCGTATTTGGGAGCGAACATCAGTTGAGGCTCGTTCTCGAAGGCCGTGAAATCTTCGTTGGCGTATGCGCAATAGAAATTGAGGGCGGTGTCGTATTCGAAGCGTACGGTGAAGTAGACCAAGTATTTCCGTGCTTCGGGGTCGTAAATGGTTTGGGGTGCCCACACCCATTTGATGTGGGCGAACTTCTCGGGATAGGATTTTTCCAGGTCGATGATACTGTGTGTCCAATCGGTCAGGTTGCCGGATTTAAGCAAGACGATGCCGGGATTGTATTCCCAACCGTTCTTTCGGGTGAACATGTCTGTGGCCGTGATATAAAAGCTGTGCCCGTCTTCTCCGCGCAGGATGTGCGGGTCGCGTATGCCTCCGGTTTGGGATATTTCGTCCGATGGGATGACGGGGCGGTTCCCGTTCAGGGCTTTCCAGTGTACGGCATCCGCACTCACGGCAAATCTCAGTTGTTCTTGTGTCGCCAGTTCGCCCGAACCTTCAAAATAAGCAAACAGATAGGCGGTGTAGTCCGGCATTTTTTGTGAGATACAACTTGTGAGGAACAAGATTGAGGTGCAAGCTAAAATAAAAATGTTTTTTCTCATGTTTTTTGGATTGATGTTTGATATTTGACAGGGCAAAAGTAGGCTCTTTTTCCCGGAAGGACTGTTTTTCTTGTTGCATGTAATGGAAGATTGGTTTCAAAAAAGCGCATTTTGCAATAATGGAGGTGGGGAAATGTTTGTGGTATGAAATGTAAGGAAGATTATAGGTGGAGTGGAAGTAAAGTGTTATATTTGTCGGACGGATTGAGATGTGGAATTAAAAAAACAGTTCGAAGGATGAGATTTATATCTATTTTTTTAGCATCTTTTTGGGTGCTTTCTGCCGCATGGGCACAAGTGTATGAATGGAAAGCGGAGGGAAATCCCGTAGTACGGCACAAATATACAGCAGATCCGGCTACTTTGGTTTATAAGGACACGCTTTGGATTTTTGCTGGCGAAGATTTTGAGGGTAATCAACAACGTACGCACATGGAAAACTGGTGTGTGTTCGCTACGACGGATTTAGTGCACTATCGGGAATATCCCGTACCGTTGCGCGCAGATGAATTCAAATGGTCTTCGGGCATTGCATACGCTTCGCAGGTGGTGGAAAGGAACGGGACGTTTTATTGGTATGTCAGTACCGACCATACGGGTATCGGGGTGGCTGTGTCCGACCGTCCGGAAGGGCCGTATAAAGATGCGTTGGGCAAACCTCTGTTGACCGTGTCCGATTGTTTCGCATCCCAAAAACAGTGGGCTTGCATCGACCCTACGGTTTTGATTGACGACGACGGGCAGGCTTGGATTTTCTGGGGTAACGGGGAATGCTATTATGCACGGTTGAAAGAGAACATGATTGAAATCGAGGGGGAAATCCGCCAAGTGAACTTCGAGGGGTTTGTGTTTGAAGAAGCTCCTTGGGTGCATAAACGCGGCGATAAATATTATCTTTCTTATGCCAGCGGTTTCCCCGAGCGTATTGCTTATGCTATGGCCGACAGTATAGAGGGGCCTTGGGTTTATCAGGGCATTCTGAACGAATGGGCCGGGAATAGTAGCTCGAATCATCAGGCTATTCAGGAATATAAGGGCCGGTGGTACTTTTTTTATCACAATGGTGTCCTAAAAGGAGGAACATCGTGTAGCCGAAGTGTCTGTGCAGACTACTTATATTATAATGCTGATGGTACGATGCGGCGTGTGCAGATGACTTCGGAGGGCGTTTTGCCGGTCGTAAAATAAAGGTTCGGGTTCTGTTTTTCATGTTTCTCCATGACCTTGCATATATTCAATCCCGAGAACGACCTGGCGTTGGCCTGCCCCAGTCCGCATTTCATTCCCCCAGCTTCGGCCCGGCAGATGGCCGACGACCTTTCGGCGTTGCCCGTATGGTGGGCAATGAGGGGCGATGCCGTGTGCGTGGCTTCGGTGAAGGAGGCCCGGCTTTGGGCGGAAGAAGCCGGCGGGATTTGTCCGGAAGTGAGATGGGTCGGGCGCGACGGCTTGCCTTCGGATGCCGACGTTGACCCTTGGGGATGGAGCCCGTTGATGGTGCAACGTCTGTTGACGGGCGGTGCGGACGGAAGCCGTTTGCCCGATGAAGCGCGTTTGGCGCGTTACCGTGAGCTGTCGAACCGCCGTCATGCAGTGGACATGTTGGCTTATTTATGCGGTCCCGGTTCGGATTTGGGACAGAAGTGGAGGGATAGGCTTTGTGGCGTTTCTTATTACTGTACCGGCGAACAGGACATCATCCAGAGGATGCGGCAATATCCCGAAACCCTATTGAAAGCGCCGTGGTCGGGCAGCGGAAAGGGCTTGCGTCTGGGGCGGGGAGGTTATGTGCCCCCGCTTTCGGGTTGGTGTGGCCGTCAGCTTCGTGAGCAAGGCGGGGTAATCGTGGAGCCGCTATATAATAAGGTGTCGGATTTTGCCTTGGAGTTTTATGCCGACGGTGCCGGAGGCGTGCGGTATACGGGGCTTTCGGTTTTCCTGACCACCGCACGCGGTACGTACGCCGGGAATTGGGTGGCGTCGGAAGAGGATAAGGTGCGTTGGCTGACCGATAGGATACCTTCGCCTTTATGGCAGATGTTGCAAAAGGCTGTCACGCACTACTTGTCCGGTTGGTTGGGCAACGGCTACAGTGGTCATCTGGGGGTGGATATGATGTTGTGCCGTGTACCGGGAACCGAATACCTGTGTGTGCATCCTTGTGTGGAAATCAATTTACGCCGTACGATGGGACAAGTTTCTGTCGATTTGGCTTCTTTCTTGTCTCCCTCTTCGGAAGCGCGTTTTGTGATAGACTATGAGAAGGAAGCGGGGCGGTTGTGGGCGGAGCACTGCCGGTGCGAAGAAGCCCATCCGTTGTGCTTACGGGAGGGAAAACTCCTTCAGGGATATTTGCCGTTGGTTCCGGTGACCCCCTCCGCACATTATCGGGCGGCGTTGTGGGTCTCTCCCAAGGGTAGGAGATGTCCGGTCGTATAAGTTAATTTGGAAAAAGAAGAAATGATTAGACCATTGGGAATTTCTGATATGGACACGGTGCTTCGTATTTGGAAAACGTCAAATCTTCAGGCGCATTCTTTCGTACCTTCCGGATATTGGGAGCGTAACGTGGAGTTGGTTCGGAAGGCAATGTCCGATGCGGAAGTTTGGATATACGAGTCGGATGGGCGCATAGTCGGCTTTGTCGGATTGGCAGGGGATTACATCGCCGGTATCTTTGTGGAGATGGAATGCCGTTCTCGTGGGATAGGACATGCGCTGTTGGATTTTTTAAAGAAAAGACATCGGTTCTTGTTGCTCCATGTGTATGAAAAGAACAGCCGTGCCATGGCATTTTATCGTAGAGAAGGTTTTGAATGCCGGGATAGGCATGTGGAGGAGGATACCGGGGAAATGGAGTGGACAATGGCATGGATGAAAGAAAATATTCCTTTTTAAGTTTTTTTATTGCCCTGCAAGTGGGGTCGGGGAGTGGATAACTGTTAACTTTGCGTCTCTGTCTTATAAATCTTTCTAATCAACCGAAAACGGCTTCTAATAGCTGAAAAAACGTTTTATGGAAACAAAACGAATTGTATTTTTGGACTATCTGCGTGCCATCGCATGCTTTATGGTCATTCTCGTACATGTGTGTGAGGCTTTTTATTTCAATCTGGACGGTATCAGTTTCTCCAGCAATGCCGACCGTTGGTGGATTTCTTTCATCGACAGTTCCCTGCGTCCTTGCGTGCCGCTGTTCATCATGGCATCAGCCTATCTTCTGGTTCCGTTGAAGGACAGTACACCGGTCTTTTTCAAACGCCGCTTCACCCGTGTGTGTATTCCCTTTATCGTCTGGGGGCTTCTTTATGCCTTTTTACCCTTGTTGTGGGGCGGTCACGGTTGGGACGGCGCGAAAACACACTTACTTACGTTCCTCTACAATTTCCCATCCAACGCCATACATCTCTGGTTTGTGTACATGTTGATAGGAGTTTATTTCTTTATGCCGATTTTGTCTCCTTGGTTGAAGCAAGTGGGTCGTAAGGAGGAGCTTTTCTTTTTGGGACTTTGGTTCCTCACTACATTCTGGCATTACGTGAAGCTTTGTGTGCCGGGCGGAGAGATTTACGGAGAATGCAGTTGGAATGATTTCCACATCTTGTATTACAATGCCGGTTATATCGGTTTTCTGTTGATGGCACATTACGTCCGTACCTATATTGACTGGAGTCTGCGCAAGACGCTCGCTGTGGCCGTGCCTGTATTCTTGGTAGGATATGCTTTCTCGGTCGGTGCGTTCTATCATCTTTCTTCCGTGAGTTCAGACCCGTTTGTGGTGGAACAGCCTTGGCGTTTTTGTACGCCTAATGTGGCGATGATGACTTTCGCCCTCTTTATCGTATTCAAAAAGATTAACTGGGGCAGCGGGTGGCTCTACCGTGGCATCTTCTCCATTTCAAAGTTGAGCTATGGAATGTATCTTGCACATTATATGGTGTTGAACCTTGTGTACCCTCATGTGGCACCGCATTTCAATACGCCCGGTACCATTTTGGTGGCCGGTATCTTGATTTATGCGATTTGCTATGTGTTGACAAAATTGCTCTCTTATCTGCCCAAGAGCAAATATATCGTAGGATAGTGATGCCGGACACAAAGGCTTTTTATCAGGATGTGTACAGCATCGTGAAAGAGATTCCGGCCGGTCGGGTGGCGACGTATAAGCAAATTGCCATTCTGACCGGCTTTCCCCAACATGCCCGTTTGGTGGGTAGGGCTTTGCGTAACGTACCGGATGCGCTCGGCCTTCCCTGCCACCGGGTGGTGAATGGCTGTGGACGCCTTGTTCCGTCCTGGCCGGAACAGAAAGCATTGCTGGAAGCCGAAGGGGTGGCTTTCAGAAGAAACGGAAACGTGGATATGCGGCGTTATGCTTGGAATCCGGATGGAGCGGCATCCGTGACCTTTTGATAAGCGATGCGAGGCGACTGACGGGTATAAATGATGCCGCACTCCCGGAATCCGTTGGTCTTTAACAGGTTTTGCATGATGAGGTTGTCAGCGTGGGTGTCTGCGCGTAAATTGTGGTGTCGGGCAAAACACCATGCGATGCATTGCCGGGCGATGCCTTTGGCCTTTCCGTTGGATGCCAGGCGGTGAATCACACCGTATGGTGCCTCATTCAGCCATTTCCCTTCGATATGAGAATAGGTAGGGTCGTTTCCCACTGAAAAGCAAAATGTGGCTACCACGCCGTCCGTTTCGTTTTCGCAGACGAAGCAGTGCCCCTGCCGGATTTCCGTTTCCATGAGTTCTGCCGAGGGGTAACCGTCCGTCCATTGGTGGAGGTTACCGTTTTCCCTCATGAACCTCCGGGCGTGGTCGAATATGCCCATGATGTCGGGCATATCGGTGAATTGTGCAGGTCTGATGTTCATTTTGTGTCGGGTGTGGTGGTGTCTTGTGTCTCTTTTCTTTGTCGTGCCACGGGCGTTTCAAAATGCGCCCCACAGTCTTTGCATACATATTCCCAATGCGTCGTGCCCGGAGGTGCGCCGGCCAGGATACTGAATATGGCGGCCATGAACGCCCTGAAACTATGAGACTTTTTCAATACGAACTTGATGTGGGGCGAATGACAACAGGGACAGTATCTTAATTGTTCCGGTATCATTTGATTGCGTTCGAGCAAGTCCATGGCACGTTCATAGTCGTCTTCGTACACGAAAATATCCACTCCGGAAATCGTTGGCGTGTATCCGCGCAGGATGTTGGACGTGTTTTCGTTGTGCAGGACGGAGGCGATGCCTTCGTTTTCCAGCGCCCCCTGAATCAAACGGGCTTGAAAGGCTCCGTCACAGGTGATAAGTCTGACTGTTTTCATAAGACGGTCGAATTTATTTGATGAAATATCCGATGTGTTTTGAGCGTCCTTTCTTGGCTAAGGTTCTGATTTCGTACAGTCCTTTGGCTAAATGCCCGATACGGACACGGCGGCTGTAAGGTGCCGTACTGACGATACGCCCGTACGTATCTACAACCGCTACGTAAGGGCTGTCCTGTTCAGGGATGTCCAAGGTCTGCGAGTCGTGGGGAAGGAACCGCCCTGAGAGGTCCGGTCTGTCGGACCATCCGGACGGGAGCCGTGCCGGTTCGCTTTCATTCCCGAAACGGTCTATGGCCGTTACCGCGAAACTGATACCGTTGAGGGTGCAGAATTCCTCGTGGATGGGAAGGCTGCAAGAATCCACATTCACGGCAATGAGATTTCGTGCGGAAGCGATGTCCACGGGAGAGGTCCGTGAAGCGTACACGTTGTATCTCACATCTTTTCCACATAGATTATCGACAGATGGCGACCATCGGAGCACATACGTTTGCGCTTCCCGGCTTTTGTGCAAATTTTCCGGACGTTCCGGCGGGATACTGTCCAGACTGTTACAAGCCGATGGCAGTGCCGGGAAGGGGTAATATACGTCTTTCAGGAAATCAAACAAGCCTTTGTGGTTGTCGTTCAGATACGCGTAACGGAAGAAAGCCTGTCCTCCGAGATCTAAAGATCGCGTGAAATACAACTCACGGGTAATATCCTCCAGCGGCCAGTCTTTTTCTTGCGGACTGAGGAAGTAGATACCCAATCCCGGGACGACCGGTCGGCCGTAGTCGTTTTCTTTCCAGTCAATGGCGAAAGGGTAGAAATGATTGCCCCGAAAGTACATCATTGGGAACAGCATGTCTTGTATCCCTTCACGCAACCAACCCTGCGCGTCTTGGTAAACGGCAGAGTAGGCATTCCAGTTATAGGACGGATAGCGGCTCAGGTCGCTGAACTTGCCCACGGGCGAGGAGCTGACCTTGACCCAAGGTTTGGCGGCTTTCACGGCCCGATACATCGTCCGTACACAGCGGGTCATGTTGTCGCGACGCCAGTCGGCCTTGTTTTGCCTCTTGCCGTATTTGCGGTAAGAGCTCGCATCGTTGAATTTCGCCGCGTTTTCCGGATAACGGATATAGTCGAAATGGATGCCGTCTACGTCATAGTTCGCAGCTATTTCACGGCAGAGGGAAGCCAGATAGTCGGCGGTCTCCGGTTGCCCCGGGTCGAGATACCAACTGTCTCCATGGCGTACGCAAAGTTTGGGATGGGTTTTCAGTACGGAACGGTTTCCCATACGTGTGGCAGCGGATATCTTGAAACAAGGTATGGCTACAAGCCACGCATGCAGTTCCATCCCTCGTTTGTGGCATTCCCGGACGGCAAAGGCCAAGGGGTCATATCCCGGCGCACGTCCCGGAGTGCCGGTCAGGCAGCCGTCCCACGGTTCGATGGCCGAAGGGTAGATGACACTCCCCCTCACGCGGGTCTGCAGCAGCACGGTGTTGATGTTCACTTCCTTGAGCCGGTCGAGGATGCGGCACAGTTCATCCTGTTGTGCCTTGATGCCGGCCGGGGATGTAGCTTTGTTTTTCGGCCAGTCTAAACTACTGAACGTGGTCAACCACACGGCCCGGGTTTCCCGTTTGGGGGAGGACAATGGATCGAAACGTTGCGTGGCCATTGCCGCCAGGCAGCCGATGATACATATATATAAGGAGAAGATATATCTTTTCATGTAGGTGTATGCAGCTTTATCAGATGCAAAGTTAAGCTTTTCGGGGTATAAAATGAAAGTTTCGGGGACAAATGCCATGGCTTACGATACAATTTATTATTTTTGCGTAATTTAATTGATAACCTGATATGATAACATTCACTACGGCATTGGTGCTTCTGGTATTGGGCTATGCGGTCTACGGCGCCTTTGTCGAAAGAGTATTCGGGGCGGATGCCTCCCGAAAGACACCTTGTTATACGATGGCTGACGGTGTGGATTATACACCGATGCCTACGTGGAAAGTCTATCTCATCCAGTTTCTGAACATTGCCGGGACGGGACCTATATTCGGTGCAATTCTGGGTATCCTTTACGGGCCGGCGGCTTATTTGTGGATTGTGTTCGGATGCATATTCGGCGGGGCGGTACACGACTACCTGTCCGGCATGATTTCCCTGCGGAAGAACGGAGCCAGTCTGCCCGAAGTGGTGGGCGACGAACTGGGGGCGGGCATCCGCTTGGTGATGCGAGTCTTTTCCCTGATTCTGATGGTCTTGGTCGGCACGGTATTTGTCACCACACCCGCCGGGTTGTTGGCTTCCATGACCGGAGACTGGGGCGTATGGGGTTCCGCTTTGTTTTGGAGCGTGGTGATTTTCGTGTATTACGTGTTGGCTACCTTGCTGCCCATCGATACCCTTATCGGACGCATCTACCCCCTTTTCGGCGTGGCCTTGTTGTTTATGGCCGTCGGCGTGTTGGTCGGCATTTTCACCCACGACGGTTGGATGCCCGAGATTACATCGGCTTTCGAGAGCCATCATCCCGATAGGAATCTCTCCATATTTCCCATGCTTTTTATCACGATTGCCTGCGGAGCCATCAGCGGTTTCCATGCCACTCAAAGCCCGATGATGGCGCGTTGCATGAAGAACGAGAAGCTGGGGCGGCGCGTGTTCTACGGCGCCATGATAACCGAGGGCGTGGTGGCTTTGATATGGGCGGCTGCGGCCATCAAGTTCGCAGGCAGTTATGAGGCGTTGGCCGAACTGATGTCGCCGTCGGGAAAATCCAATCCCGCCATTGTGGTCAATGCCATTTGTCAGGATTGGATGGGGACGGTGGGAGCCGTGTTGGCGATACTCGGTGTGGTGGCGGCCCCTGTCACTTCCGGTGATACGGCCTTCCGGTGCGCACGTCTGATAGCCTCCGATTTCCTGCATTACAGGCAAGACACCATTTTGCGCCGCTTGATTATTTCATTGCCTTTGTTTGTCATCGCCGCAGTGTTAATGAATATCAACTTTGATATATTGTGGCGCTATTTTGCGTGGTTTAATCAAACTTTGTCTATCTTTACGTTATGGGCGGTTACCGTATGGCTTGCGCGGAAAGGAAAGACGTTTTATGTGACCCTGTTTCCGGCATTGTTCATGACGGCTGTCTGTACGACCTATATACTGGTGGCTCCCGAAGGATTCGGGTTGTCCTACGTGTTGAGTTGCGCAGTCGGGGGAGGGGTGGCCGTACTCTTATTAGGAATGTTCATGAAATGGTATTTACAATTTAAAAAGACAAGGGTATGAAAAGAAGACGGTTCCGGAAATCCACCGTTATCTTGTTGGGATTTACTTTATATTCCGTAGCGGTATATGCCTATTTCATCCCCCGTACGGATATGAGCAGCCGGCATATTTGGGCTACGATGGCCTTGAATGCCGTGATTCTGGTGGCGTTGTGGTATCTTTACCGGCGGCGGGAAAAATTGGCGGATAAACGCGAGCATGATGTGAATATTAATCAAGAAAAAAGATGATATGAGAAAGTTAATGCTGTCTTTGCTGCTGATGATGGCGGCAATGGGTGCGAAGGCACAATTTGAAAAGGGTACTACGTATGTGGCGGCATCCACTACGAGTTTGGGATTATCCTATAGTTCCAGCGAGAAATTGAATTTCGGTCTGGATTTCACGGGTGGTTATTTCGTGCAGAGCGCGTGGATGCTCTATGGTAAATTAGGGTATGATCATACGCGTTATACCGACCATTTCCAGATGGGAGTAGGCGGGCGTTATTATTTCACGCAGAACGGCATTTATATGGGCCTTGGTTTGCAGTATGAGCATGCCACCAAGAGCGTGAATAATTTGCAGTTGTGTCCCGAAGTGGGATATGCCTTTTTCGTGAACCGTTTCATCACGATAGAGCCGGCTGTGTATTACCACATGAGTCTGAATGACTTCTCAGACGGAAGTAAGGTCGGTTTGAAGTTAGGATTAGGTTTCTATTTCTGATAAGAAACATCCGATAAGGCTGTGCCGGAATACTTGTATAGGTCTTCCGGCACAGTTTCTTTTACCTTCGGGATGGCCGGTTTGTTCCGAGGGATAACAAGATCTGATAAATTGCCGCGTTTGTTCTCGTTTTTGTTGCAGAATGACAGCTCTTTCCTCTTTTCTGTGAAGTGAAAACCGGATAAAATGAGACGGAAAAACGCGGGTTTTGAATAAATATAAGTTTTAGGCTGCATATATGCGGCCTTTTTCTGTATATATGCGTTTTAATCTCAAGAGAGTGATTTTTCAATCGCAGGAAGAAAAATTTTTTTTCTCCTCTTGTTGCTACGGGTGTGTACTGAAATAGAGGTGAAAATGTCTTGTTTCGGGAAAGAAACGAGGCCTTTTCCCCGTTTTTTTCTCTTATTGGGAGTTGTTCGAGTGACGGAAATGGAAATCAGGATGTCAGCAAATTCGGGGATGAAGCTTACGTACCGGTGGACGGTGTGCGGTTCAATGGCTTTTTCGTCTGTCAGCGTGTGCACGAAAGACGGATATAAGTTGTCATTGGGATAAAAGTCCGATGCGCGAGATTTCGTTTTTTTCGTGTCTGTCGGCGGCGGAGGGGATATGGGCGATTCTCGCAGTGGTCGGCTTGACGTTTTGACAATTTGTAAAATGCGTAGGGCGGATTATGAAATCTCTTCCAATAATATGTGGAAGTACAGGCCTTAAGAGCATGGGCATTTCCGGTAGATAAGTTTTCAAAGGTTTTATGTCGGTGAAAAAATACGAGGATTTCGGTATGTGTGATTATAATTTAAAAGGTTTTATCATGTAAATACTGATAAATCGAAACATGGTTAGGCTTGTTCTGTAAAAAGGATACCATATTTGCTTATTGAGTTATCAAAAAGATATAACTTTGCATAAAACAAAAGCAAATTGCTTGCTTGTTAAGTGGTTTTGCTTTAAAAAGAAATTTTCCATGCGCAGGGAAGTGTTTGACAATAATGTGTAATTAGACAAGGTGAGAAGAATGAAAACGAAGATTCAGAAAACCATGTTCCTATGGGCGGCGGCAGTGGCATTCCCTGTGGTCGCAGAAGGGCAAGACAAAGTCGAGGCATCCGTGGGGGCGGATCTGGTGAGCAGTTATATCTGGCGCGGGCAAGAGTTGGGCGATGTCAGCATACAGCCTTCCGTTTCGCTTTCCTGGAAAGGTCTTTCGCTTACGGCGTGGGGTTCGGCCTCTTGGGGTCGCGAATATGCCAAAGAGTTCGATTTGACTTTAGGTTATGCCGTAAAAGGTTTCAGTGTGTCGGTTACCGATTACAGTTTCAGCAAAGGGACGAATTTCAAGACGGGTGCCGACATCGGCGGGAAGTACTTCCATTTCGGCAGCAATTCCACGTTGCATGTCTACGAAGCGCAGGTGGGGTATGACTTCGGCTTCCTGACCGTGAACTGGTACACGAACATCGGTGGCAACGACGGGCTGAAGAAGGACGGTAAACGGGCCTACTCTTCTTATGTCTCGCTTTCCGCTCCTTTCCGCTTGGGCGGTTTGGACTGGGATGCCACGGTGGGCGCCACCCCGTGGGAGACCTCTTTCTACAACGGCGGCAGTTCGGGCTTTGCCGTGTCCGAGGTAGCCTTGCGGGCGGCCAAGGAGATACGGGTGACCGACTCGTTTGTCTTGCCCTTGTTTGCCCAGGTTACATGGAATCCGGCGTCCGAGAATGCCTATTTTACGGCAGGACTCAGTTTTTAAGCATAACAGAAATGTGATAGATCCCAAGAGGTAGGTTTTGCATGGGGTAAACAAGGTTGTTTGAAAGGATAACGTTAAAAGAGAGGATAAAACCAACAATAGAAAAAGGATAATTATGAAAAAAATCGAAGCGATTATTCGGAGGACGAAGTTCGACGATGTGAAGGATGCCTTGTTGGCGGCGGACATCGAATGGTTCTCGTATTACGAAGTGAGGGGCGTGGGCAAGATGCGTGAGGCGCGTATTTACCGTGGGGTGGCCTACGATACCAGTTCCATCGAGCGCATGTTGCTGTCCATCGTCGTGCGCGACAAGAATGTGGAGAAGACCGTGCAAGCCGTGACGAAAGCCGCTTATACGGGCGAAATCGGCGACGGGCGCATCTTCATCATTCCGGTGGAGGATTCCATACGGATTCGTACGGGAGAGCGTGGCGACATTGCGCTTTACAACGCGGAACAAGAGAAGTGAGGCAGGACGGTTCCCGCCAAGGTTAAAAAGATGGTTGAATGATAAAAAAGTAAAATTATGGATACATCAGTGATATTGGATTCAGGCCACACGGCTTGGATGATTGTGGCAACCCTTTTGGTGTTTATGATGACGATTCCCGGAATCGCCTTGTTCTACGGTGGCCTTGTGCGCCAGAAAAATATGCTGAGCCTGGTGATGCAGAGCCTGGCCATAGCCGGGGTGGTCAGCATCTTGTGGGTGGCCTTCGGCTACAGCCTTGCCTTCGGCACCGGATATGAAGGCAGCGGTTTCTTTAAATACGGCATCGGGGGATTCGACAAGGTGATGTTGAACGGCATCGGCTTGGATACGCTGACAGCGACCGGCATCCCCGAAATGCTGTTCGTAATGTTCCAGTGCATGTTCGCCCTGATTACGCCGGCTTTGATTCTCGGTGCGTTCGCCGAACGTGTGAGGTTCGCCGGTTTCTTGTGCTTCACGGTGTTGTGGAGCATACTGGTCTACATGCCTATGGCCCATTGGGTATGGGGCGGCGGTTTCCTGATGGAAATGGGAGCCGTGGACTTTGCCGGGGGCACGGTGGTACATGTCAACGCCGGCGTAGCCGCATTGGTGATGGCGCTTATGGTCGGCCGTCGTAAGGATTACAGGGCGGGCCGTCCCATTACTCCGCACAACATTCCTTTTGTCTTTTTAGGCACGGCATTGCTTTGGCTGGGTTGGTTCGGGTTCAATGCCGGAAGCGGCTTGGCTGCCGACGGTCTGGCGGCCAACGCGTTCTTGGTGACGCATATCGCCACGTGCATGGCAGCGGTCACTTGGGCGGCCATCGACTGGGTGGTCAACAAGAAATGCACTACGGTGGGGGCTTGTACGGGAGCCGTGGCCGGTTTGGTGGCCATCACGCCGGCAGCCGGTTCGGTAGATTTGGTCGGTGCGCTGTTCATCGGTTTGATAACCTCGGTCGTTTGTTTCTGGATGGTGGCTGTCGTGAAGCCCAAGTTCGGTTATGACGATGCCCTCGATGCCTTTGGCGTGCATGGGGTAGGCGGCATCATCGGGTCTGTGCTCACCGGTGTTTTTGCCACGCAGTTCGTGACCGGTGAAGGTGGTGTGCAGGGTGCGCTCTACGGGGATTGGAACCAGTTGTGGATTCAGATTGCGGCCACGGTCATTTCGATGGTGTTCAGTGCGGTGATGACCTTCGTGCTGTTCAAGGTAGTGGACAAGCTGGTCGGCATTCGTGTGGACAAGAGAGTGGAAGAAGAAGGGCTTGACATTTACGAACACGGTGAATCTGCCTACGATTTGTAAGACAGTCCGTAACAGGCAAGAATAATATGAAAATCAAAATACTTAGGTGATTATGTCAGAATTAAGATTCAGAGTTGTAGAGAGTGCTTTCCATGCGAAAGCGAAAGAAGTGACCGTTCCGGCGGAACGACCCAGCGAATATTTCGGTAAATATGTGTTCAGCCGTGAGAAGATGTTCAAGTATTTGCCCAGTACCGTATATGCGAGGTTGGTGGATGCCATGGACCATGGTGCCGCTTTGGACCGCAGCGTGGCCGACGAGGTGGCTTCGGGCATGAAGCGTTGGGCCGAAGAATTGGGGGTGACGCACTACACCCACTGGTTCCAACCCTTGACGGAAGGTACGGCAGAGAAGCATGACGCTTTCGTGGAACATGATGGCAAAGGCGGGATGATGGAGGAATTTTCGGGCAAGTTGCTTGTGCAGCAGGAACCCGATGCCTCGTCCTTTCCCAACGGGGGCATACGGAACACGTTCGAGGCGCGCGGCTATAGTGCTTGGGATCCCTCTTCGCCCGTGTTCGTGGTAGACGACACGTTGTGCATTCCCACCGTGTTCATTGCTTATACCGGCGAGTCGCTCGACTACAAGGCGCCTTTGCTGAAGGCTTTGCGCGCGGTGGATAAGGCGGCGGTAGAGGTGTGCCATTACTTCGACCCGTCCGTGAAGAAGGTGGTTTCTTATTTGGGATGGGAGCAGGAATACTTTTTGGTGGACGAAGGCTTGTATGCCGCCCGTCCGGACTTGTTGCTGACCGGGCGTACGCTGATGGGGCATGAAGCGTCGAAGAACCAACAGTTGGAAGACCATTATTTCGGAGCCATCCCGACCCGTGTGGCCGCTTTCATGAAGGACTTGGAGATACAGGCCTTGGAACTGGGCATCCCGGTGAAGACACGCCATAACGAGGTGGCACCGAACCAGTTCGAGCTTGCTCCTATCTTTGAGGAGTGCAACTTGGCGGTAGACCATAACATGCTGATCATGTCGCTGATGCGCAAGGTGGCCCGGACGCACGGTTTCCGCGTGTTGCTGCATGAGAAGCCTTTCAAGGGCGTGAACGGTTCCGGCAAGCATAACAACTGGTCGTTGGGTACCGATACCGGCGTGCTGCTGATGGCTCCGGGCAAGACGGCGGAAGAGAACTTACGTTTCATCACGTTCATCGTGAACACCCTGATGGCCGTGTTCCGGCACAACGGTTTGCTGAAAGCCTCCATCATGAGCGCTACCAACGCCCATCGTTTGGGAGCCAACGAGGCGCCCCCGGCCATCATTTCCTCTTTCCTCGGCACGCAGTTGAGCCGTGTGCTCGACCATCTGGAGGAGAGTACCGACGAGGAACTGGTCCTCTTGGAGGGCAAGCATGGGATGAAGCTGGACATCCCCCAGATTCCTGAGTTGTTGATAGACAATACTGACCGTAACCGTACGTCGCCTTTCGCCTTTACCGGAAACCGTTTCGAGTTTCGGGCCGTGGGTTCGGAGGCCAACTGCGCGAGTGCGATGATAGCCCTCAACGCCGCCGTGGCCGAACAGTTGACGGATTTCAAGGCCGAAGTGGATGCCTTGATGGAAAAAGGCGAGGCCAAAGAAGCTGCCCTTATCCGGGTGATTCGCAAATATATCAAAATCTGCAAGCCCATCCGCTTTGACGGGAACGGTTACAGCGACGAGTGGAAGGCCGAAGCAGAGCGGCGCGGTCTGGATTGCGAGACGAGCTGTCCCGTTATTTTCGACAACTACTTGTCGGCAGACAGCATCGCCATGTTCGGGTCTACCGGGGTGATGACCCAAGTGGAACTGGAAGCCCGCAATGAAGTGAAATGGGAAACCTATACCAAGAAAATCCAGATAGAAGCACGTGTGCTCGGTGATTTGGCCATGAACCATATCGTGCCTGTAGCCATCGAGTACCAGAGCAAGTTGATAGATAACGTGTACAAGATGAAGGGACTGTTCAGCGCGGAAGAAGCCGATAAATTGTCGGCCGAGAACCTGGCCATCATCAGGGAGGTTTCCGAACGTACGGCCTATATCAAGGAACACGTGGATGCGATGGTCGAGGCTCGCAAGGTAGCCAACAAGATTGAAGGCGAACGGGCAAAGGCCGTAGCCTACCATGACACCATTGCGCCGATGTTGGAACAAATCCGTTATCATATCGACAAGTTGGAGTTGATTGTGGATGATCAGATGTGGACGTTACCTAAGTATCGCGAATTGCTGTTCATTCGTTGACAGCACGGTTCTTTATTTTTTAGGAATTTAGATGGTGGAGCCGGGGTGTCGTGAGACAGTCCGGCTTTTTGTGGTTTATCGGTCATATTTCTGAAAAAATGTTTCTCCCGTAGGTATTTTAAACGTTAGCAACGTAGTGGTAAATAGAAAAGAACGTATTAAAATGTATATGGGAAAGATTATTTATGGGGTGTTACTGCTACTGGTAGTGGGAGCAGGGAGACTTTGTGCAGGGCAAAACGAGTGGGAGAATCCGGAGAAATATGAGTGGAACAAGGAAAGTCCGCATACGGTCTTCATGTGGTATGACGATGAACCGGGAGCGTTGACTGGCGATTTCTCTAAGTCACCGTGGCATGAATCCCTGAACGGGCGGTGGAAGTTCTCATACGTGCCGGACATCGAGGACGCGGAAGAGGGCTTTTATAAGAAAGATTTCGATGATTCCTCTTGGGCCGATTTGGCCGTTCCCTCGAATTGGGAGCTGAAAGGGGTCGGCGAACCGATTATCCGCAATATCCAGTATGTTTTTCCGGCCAACCCTCCTTACGTGGACGTGGACAATCCGGTGGGGACGTACCGTAAGGTGTTCACCGTGCCGGAAGGCTGGGACGGCCGCGAAGTCCTGTTGCATTTCGGGTCCATATCCGGTTATGCACAGGTTTTCCTGAACGGGAAAAGGATCGGGATGACCAAGGCGGCCAAGACACCGGCTGAGTTCAACGTGACGCCTTACCTTTGCGAAGGGGAGAACCTGTTGGCCGTCCGGGTGTACCGTTGGCATGACGGCAGTTACATGGAAGACCAGGATTTCTGGCGTTTGACGGGCATCGAACGCGACGTGTACCTGCAAGCTTACCCCAAGTCGACGGTGTGGGACTTTTTCTTGCATGCCGGTTTGGACAGCCGTTATAGGGACGGCATTTTCAATGCCACGGTGGATTTGCGTGCATTTGCAGCCAGTGAACCCGGAAAAGGCCAAGTAGAGATGAAACTGGTGGATAAGGCCGGTAAGACCGTATGGGTACAAAAGCGGAAGTTCGAGATGAAGGGGGAGGCGGAAATGCTCTCCTTTTCGGGGCGAATCAAGAATGTGGCCAAATGGACAGCCGAGACTCCCGAACTTTACGACTGCATCCTGACCTTGCGGGACGGGGAAGGGAATACGTCGGTGACGGCCTGCAAGACCGGGTTCCGGAAGATAGAAATAAAGAATGCCAAGTTGATGGTAAACGGGATGCCCGTATATATAAAAGGTGTCAACCGCCACGAGCATAGCGACACCTTAGGCCATGTGCAGACGCGCGACTTGATATTGGACGACCTGAAACAAATGAAACGCTTGAACATCAACGCCATCCGAACTTGCCATTATCCCAACCATCCGGACTTTTATGACTTATGCGACCGTTACGGTTTCTACGTGGTGGACGAAGCCAATATAGAGAACCACGGCATGGGTTCCGTACCTTATTTTAAGGATACCGTCAACCATCCCGCTTATCGGGAAGACTGGTATGCGGCGCACGTAGACCGTATCGACCGCATGGTGAAGAGAGACAAGAACCATCCTTGTGTCATCGGTTGGTCGTTGGGCAATGAGTGCGGCAACGGAAAGGTGTTCCACGATGAGTACAAACGGTTGAAAGCCTACGACCCTTCACGCTTTGTGCAGTTTGAACAGGCGTGGGAGGATTGGAACACGGATGTAGTCTGTCTGATGTATCCTAATATGGGAAGAATCAAGGACTACCGAGAGTCCGGCAAACAGCGTCCTTTCATCATGTGCGAATACGCTCATGCACAAGGCAATAGCAACGGAAATTTCAAGGATATATGGGATGTCATTTACGACAGTCCCAACCTCCAGGGCGGTTTCATCTGGGACTTTAAGGACCAAGGTTTCAGAATGGAGACGGAATCCCGGGACGGTAGGATTTATTGGATGTACAACGGGAAAATGGGAAGCTACAAATGGCTCGAAGACAAGCCGAGCGAGTGGAATACAGGTACGGACGGTATTCTTTCTGCCGACGGTACGCCGAAGCCGCAGGCTTGGGAAGTGAAAAAAGTGTACCAGTATATCCAATTTAAAGGAAAGGACGCCGCGCACGGGTGGATTACCGTGCGGAACCGCCACGACTTTACCAACCTGAAAGACTATGCTTTCGCTTGGGAAATATGCAGGAACGGGGAGAAGACCGCGTCGGGCACTTTCTCTGTGGATTTGCTTCCCCACGGGCAGAAAGACATCCGTTTGGACTTGCCGGAAATTCCGGATGACGGAAATGAATATTTCCTGAACCTGTATGCTTATACGAAGGCGGCGTCCGGCCTGTTGCCTGCGGGCTATGAAGTGGCGAAAGAGCAGTTGAAGTTGGGTGAGGGAGATTTCTTTGCCCGTATGCCCGGGGCTTCCGGAAATTTGGAGTACCGTGTGGAAGATGGCGTATTGGTTTTTGCATCGGGCGACGTGTCCGGGAAAATAGATTTGAAGAAAGGTGTCTTGTCCGATTACGCCATCCGGGGCGTGCGCCCGTTCAAGAAGTATCCGGAACCGGCCTTCTGGCGTGCTCCGGTGGACAATGATTTCGGGAACAAGATGCCGTGGACGTGCGGGGTATGGCGTACGGCCCATGTCAACCGTTACGTGAAAAACGTCACCGTGGGCGAACGGACTCCGGAGGGGCTTCCCGTGAAGGTGGAATGGATATTGACCGATATACAAGTCCCCTACACCATGGAATTTCTGGTACGTAATGACGGCTCGTTGCAGGTGAGCGGCACGATGGACATGACCGGGAAGAAATTGCCGGAACTGCCTCGGTTCGGCATGCGTATGGAGTTGCTGAGGCAATATGAGAACCTTTGTTATTACGGACGCGGGCCGCAGGAGAATTATATCGACCGTTGGTCGTCTGCGTTCGTCGGCCGGTATGAAGACAAAGTGGAAAACCAGTATTACCCGTATGCCCGTCCGCAAGAGACGGGGAACAAGACGGACGTGCGTTGGCTTTCTCTGTCGGACGGCGAGGGGACGGAAGTGGAAATCACGGGTGTGTCGCAACCCATTGCGTTTTCGGCCTTGCACTATGCCCCGGAAGATTTAGACCCGGGTTTGACACGGAAGATGCAGCATACGATTGACGTGATACCGCAAAAAGATGTATTTTTGCATGTGGATCTGAAACAACGCGGGCTTGGAGGCGACAACAGTTGGGGGATGTTTCCCTACAATCCGTATCGTTTGTGGGACAAGAAATACAGTTACAGTTATCTGATTCGTTTGAAATAAGAGGCATGAATAGTAGAAAGGTATGGCTTTGGGGCTGCTTTTGCTTGATCGTCGGGTGCATGCAAGCCCGGCGGCCCGGTGAGATCCGGTCGGCTTATGTCGGAGTAGACCACGGCACGTTGTACTATGAAGAATGTGGTGAAGGGCAACCGGTCATTCTGATACACGGTCATTCGTTAGACCATCGTATGTGGGACGGACAATTTGCAGATTTGGCACGGGATTACCGTGTTATCCGTTATGATTTGCGAGGCTACGGACTTTCATCTCCGCAAACGGAGGATTTCCAGTTCACCCATGTAGAAGACTTAGTGGCGTTGATGGATTCGTTGCATATCGAAAAGGCGCACGTCGTGGGCTTGTCGTTAGGAGGCTATATCGGTGCCGACATGTTGGGGTGGTTTCCGGAACGGATGTTGTCGGCTTTCTTAGCCAGCGGAAATGTACGCATGTCTCCGGGTCCCAGCGAACCGATGGACGCGGAGGAGGCAGCCCGGCGCGATCGTGAAATTGCGGAATTGAAGCGGAAAGGCGTGGACGTGATGAAACGGGAATGGTTCGAGGGGCTAATGAAATCCGGAGGTAGTCGGCGCGAACGGATGCGCAAGCCGCTTTGGCAGATGATTCAGGATTGGGATGCCTGGCAACCTTTACACAAGGAAGTCCGTGTCGTGGCAGGGAAGGATGCTTTTCGGCAGTTGAAAGCCCGTAGGCCCGATGTGCCGGTCTTGATTGTGGAGGGAAAATCTCCGGGGAATAAGTTTCCGGAACATCCGGAAATCTTGGATTACTTGCCCAATGGCAGGATGTTGGTGCTGGAGGATTGCGGACACATAATGAACATGGAGCGTCCGGAGGAGTTCAACAAGGCTTTAAGGGAGTTTATCAGTAAGGTGTAATAAATAAACATGAAAGGCATGAAGAAAATCGAAGTTTGGATATGGGGATGCCTGTTAGGGGGCATGGTGGCCGCTTGCGGCGGCAGAAACGGAACGCACGGGGAGGAGCCGGACTTTACGGGGCTTGACTCGTTGATTCAAGGTTGGGTGGATAAAGGATATTATCCCGGTGCGGCCATTTGTGTGAAACAGGATACGGCGGTTTTGTTCCGCAAGTCATACGGTGCCGTGTCACCGGATACTCCGGTTTATGTGGCTTCTGCCGGAAAGTGGGTGGCCGCTGCGGTGGTGGCCGCCGTGGTGGACCGGACGGAACTGTCGTGGGACGACCCGGTGGAGAAATGGCTGCCGGAGTTCAAGGGCGACCCGAAAGGCGTGATTCCTTTACGCCGGTTGTTGTCTCACACGTCGGGCATCCGGCCTTATTTGCCCGCCCCCCGGGTGGACAATTACAACCATTTGGATTCGGCCGTAGCGGAAATCTTACCTTTGGACACCGTATTCACGCCCGGAACGCGGTTCGAGTATGGTGGCCTGGCCATGCAGGTGGCCGGACGCATGGCCGAGGTGGCTGCGGGGAAGGAATTTGAAACTTTGTTTCAGGAGCTTTTGGCCGGGCCTTTACGCATGACCCGTTCCCATTTCACTCCTGTCAATACGGACGGAGGCCACGCACCCATGTTGGGCGGCGGGCTGTGTACGACGCTGAATGATTATATGAACTTTTTAGACATGATTATACATGGTGGCGTTTTCGAGGGGCAACGGATTCTTCGGGAGGCTACCGTGAAAGAAATGCAGGCAGACCAGGTGGGACGTGCCAAAGTAGCCGAAGGAGAATATGTGGAGCGTGCGCTCGGACGGCATCATCAGGGCGTTTACGGACTGGGCGAATGGCGTGAAATGGTGGACGAGAAGACCGGAGAGGCCTATCGTATCAGTTCACCGGGATGGGCCGGAGCCTACCCTTGGATTAACTTGCGCGAGGGTGTCTATGGTTTCTTCATTGCCCATGTGACGGGCAGCAGTAGCAAACCCGACGGTTTTTCCTCTTTTTACGGTAGTCCGGTGATTGCCGATAAAGTTTCTGCCGCAATTTCTAAAAAAAGTGGGAATGCGGTTAAGTAATTTGCCGTTCTCAAACGTATAAGATAATGAAAGCAGTTAGTTAACATTGAAATTAGGTTAATGTGGTTTCTGGGTATTAGGTTTGTCTAAGGTGGAAGGTTGTTTTCAGGATATTCGTTTTTCATCTTAAAGATTCTCATGGATATGGCAAAAATCACGTGGCTTTCTCTTGCTTTCTGTGGGTGGACCGTTGTAGCTTCCGCTCAAAATATGACCGACTTGGCTGTAATGAATGACAAATCGGCCGACCGTCAGGTGTTGAATATCGGGACGAATCCGCCTGTTGCGGATACAGTCTTCCTGCATCCCGACCGTGTACGTTACGACCATCGTTGCTTCCAGATAGAAGGAAAGGACGTTTTCATTTTCAGCGGTTCTTTCCATTATTTCCGGGTGCCCCGTCCGCTGTGGGCCGATCGCTTCCGAAAACTGAAGGCTGCGGGTTTCAATTGTGTGGAGACCTACGTCCCTTGGAACTGGCACGAGCGGAATATGCCCCGTTCCGTCCGGGACGATTCGCAAATCGACTTGGGGGATTTGGAGGCGTTCTTGCAGATGGCCGAGGATTTCGGGCTTTATGTGATTCTGCGTCCCGGACCTTATATCTGTGCGGAATGGAGCGGAGGCGGTTTCCCCCAGTGGTTGATGCGCAAGAAACCGGAAGAGACGGCTTATAAGGTCTGGCTGCAAAGCGACGATCCTGAATTTATGCGTTGGAACGAACACTGGTATCGGGCCGTGTGCCGTGTGGCAGCCCCGTATCAGTTGACTGAAAAGCCGGTAGGCGGGAAGGGGATTATCCTCTTTCAGGTGGAGAACGAGTTTAACCGTGTGAACTGGTTTCCGAAAGAAGCCAAGCGCGGTTATTTGGAACAATTGGCCGGAATCGCCCGCAAGTATGGCATTGAAGTACCCGTTATCACTTGTTGGACGGATGAATCGCGGAATGTGGGCGAAGGAGTGCTGAACGGAGTAGTCGATATGGTAAACAGTTATCCCCGTTGGCAAGTGGAGAAGAATTTCGGACGGTTGGTTAATTTGCAGATGAAGACACAGCCCGGAAAACCTCTGGTCTCCGGGGAGTTGCAAGGAGGATGGTGCTGCGAGTTAGGGTGGCCGTTGAGTTGGGACCAGGACGGTTTGCCACCGGTGCAGACCCAAAACCTCACGCTTTATGCCTTGGAACGCGGTTTCGGCGCATTGAACTTTTATATGGTCGTGGGAGGGACGAACTTCGACGACTGGGCGGCCCGGCAGCAAATCACTTCCTACGACTATGCTGCCGCTATCGGTGAGGGAGGCATGACGAACGAGCGTTACCGCCGTTTCCGGGGGCTGTCGGCTTTTATCCGTGAACACGGCACGCGCATAGCCCGTGCGGATTTGGACTACGTGCCTTATACTTCTACCGATACCGATGTGAAATTGGCCGTGAGGACCACTCCGGACGGCGACCGTTATTTTTTCATACGTACCGAGGAACGTTCACGTCAGCACTTCGGTACGATATATACTCAGGGACTTGCGTTAGACTTTGCGTTGGAACCTTTCGGAGCGATGGTATATTATTTGCCGTCGGGTGCAGGGAAGGGGACATGGTATCCCCGTCTGCCCGAGCCTCAGGTACGTGATATGCGGCCTTTGCCTTCGGTGGAACTGAAACAGGAAGGGGTGATGGAAGACCCTTTACCGGTGGAATGGACACGGTTGCGGGACGGTGAAACCGTAGACAACGACGGTATTTACGGACGGCATTTCATTTACTACCGTACGTCAGCCTACCGGGGCTGTATGCTCGAAGTCGGACGGATTGGGAAGAATGTCATGAACCGTTCGGCGGCCGATACCGTTTTGGTGGCGGTCGATGGCCGATTGGTACCCATTGACAGGGAGACACCGGAAAAGGCATATTATCGTATTCCCGGAGATTCGGCCTGCCGACAAAAAACAGATGTCTTGTTGTTGTTTGAGAATAGAGGCTTGCATCATCATACGAATGCTGCCTTCGAAGCGCATTGGAAGATAGGTCCGGCTTTTGTTCGCAGCCGGGGCGAAGATTTGCCTTTGCGATATGCTTATACGGAAAAGGCCTGTGGAGAACGGTGGTCGGCCGGAGGCGATTGGCCCCACCTGACTTCCGTTTCGCAATCGGAGAATCCTTTGTTGAAATGGCACTTCTATTCTTTCGAGACCGTGAGCGACCGGGATGACGTGCTTTACTTCCTGCGTCTGGAACATGCCGGAAACGGATTTGTCTATGTTAACGGCCATTGTATCGGACGCTGCTATCAGGAGGGGCCGCAACGTGAATACTACATACCGGAATGCTGGTTGCATCAAGACCGTCCGAACCGTGTGGCGGTGAGTTTAAGGCCGTGTTCCCAAGGAAATGCCGTGGAATCTGCGTTAATTATATTAAAAAACAGAACTCCAGACAGGTAATTCGTGCCGTATGACCGTATATATAAATGTTGAACGTACGGTCTGACGACGGTGGAGAAAGTTTTTTTGTCCTATATCCGTTAAGGATTGTCCTATCATTGTAAGGAATAAAGACCGTATCTTTGCCGAAAATAAAACATGATATGCGAATGAAAAGATTTTTAATATTCTCTTTGGCCGTCGGATTCGGCTGGGGACTTCAAGCTCAGGTGACGGAACGCGAACGGCCGGCAGAGTGGAAAAATTTGGTGGAAGGAGCACGTTTTATGGATCGTCTCCAGCCGATGAAAGGCGAAATGCTGTCTTCCGATGTGTGGGGAGCGGATAGTGTGCGTCCGCGTCTGGTAGATAACGGCATTGAGTTGCCAGAGACTTCTTTTTGGGGAGGGAATATCCTGCAAACTTCAGACGGCAAGTATCATCTGTTTGTTTGCGGTTGGCCGGAAAATTCGCCCGAAGGTCACATGTTTTGGCGTAACTCTACGGTGTTCCACGCAGTCGGTGATAAACTGGAAGGCCCGTACGCCATCAGCGATACGATAGGAAAGGGGCATAATCCCGAGGCTTTCCGTTTGCAGGACGGACGTGTGGTGGTATATGTCATCGACGGATATTATATTGCTCCCTCGGAGAACGGTCCTTGGCGTTACGGACGTTTTAATTTCGACGCACGTAGCCGGAGAATTGTCGAAGGGCTGTCCAACCTGACGTTCGCCCGTAGGGAGGACGGTTCCTATCTGATGGTGTGTCGTGGCGGAGGTGTTTGGGTCAGTCGCGACGGGCTTTCTCCGTACGAGCAGTTGACCGACCGTAGCGTATATCCTCCGGTAGAAGGCCGGTTTGAAGACCCGGTAGTGTGGCGCGACCATCTGCAATACCATCTGATTGTCAACGATTGGTTGGGGCGCATTGCCTACTACCAGCGTTCGAAAGACGGTTTGCATTGGGTGACGGAACAGGGAGAGGCCTACGTGCCCGGAGTGTCTGTCCATCCGGACGGACAGGTGGAGCATTGGTTCAAGTACGAGCGTCCCAAAGTGTTTCAGGACAGCCTAGGGCGTGCGGTCCAAGCGAACTTTGCCGTGATCGACACCATCAAGTGGGAAGATCAGCCGAATGATAACCATAGTTCCAAGAATATTTGCATTCCTTTGAACAAGGGGCTGTTGGTGGAAGTGATGAACCGCGATACGATTACGGCGGACACGAAAACCATAGAAGTGAGAATCAGGGCGGAGAAAGACTTCGACCCGCAAAAGGACGTTGACGTGAAATCTTTGCGTTTCGGTGCGTTTTCGGAAGTGAATTTCGGACGGGGATGCAAGGCCATCCGGTCGCATAAGGTCGGGAAGGATTTGATTGTAGAGTTCGACGGAGCCGGGAACGGTATACAGCCGGACGAGTTTGCGCCCAAGTTGTTGGGACGCGACAAAAAGGGCCGGTTACTGTACGGCTATGCCTCCTTGCCTTACGTGAACTACCGTCCGGCCATGCTTTCGGCTGCTTATCCGATGTATGACAAAGAAGGGAAGGCGCTGACATTGGAAGTGAAGAATTACGGTTTGTCGTCATCCGCTCCGTCGCAAATTGTGGTTGAGGCCGGGGGGCGGAAGCTGGCCGAGGGACAAATCGCGCCTCTCGCTCCCTACGCCACGGCGGCCCTGCGTCTGGATTCGGATTTCGTACCGACGGAGAAAGAACTGTCTGGCTTGACGGTCATTTTCTATACCGACGGGAAAGAGGTCGGACGTAACAGGTTGAATTATTAACGAAGAGAACTGTCATGAGAACATGGTTGAAATGGCTTAATGTCGTGTGTTTGTGGGCGATGGTTCCGGCTTTGTATGCCGGGAATACCCCACGGGAAGTGTTGAACCTCAATCCGTCTTGGAAATATTCGAGGGGGGATGATGCCGGTGCGGAACGGACTGCATACGATGATTCCGCTTGGGAGCGTGTCGGACTGCCCCATTCCTTCAGCATACCTTATTTTATGAGTAAGGACTTTTACGTAGGCTATGGCTGGTATCGCAGAGAGGTGGATTTGACCGCGAAGCAGTTGAAAAAGAAAATCTTCTTGGAGTTCGACGGGGTATTCCAAGAGGCGGAAGTCTTTGTCAACGGTGTTCGTGCCGGAAGTCACGTAGGCGGTTATACGGGCTTCTCCATTGATATCACTCCCCAAGCCCGGAAAGGCCGGAATGTGATAGCCGTAAGGGTGAATAACCTGTGGCATCCCGATCGTGCTCCGCGAGCCGGTGAACATGTCTTCAGCGGCGGTATCTACCGGAACGTCCGGCTGGTATTGAAGTCACCGGCCTATATAGATTGGTACGGAACCAGTGTCACCACACCGGATTTGGCGCAGAACGACGGGCGGAGTTCTACCGTTCGCGTCGTGACCGACCTTTGCAACGCGACCGGAAGTGAGGCCACGTTCCGGTTGCAGACCGATGTGGTAGATGCCGAAGGGCGCACGGTAGCCTCAGTGACTGGTGATTATAAAATAGCGTCGGGTGCATCCGTGCAGGCCGACCAGACGACACCCACTGTGGAGCAGCCTATATGTTGGTCGCCCGAACAGCCTTATTTATATAAGGTGGTCAGCACGCTGTCGCGGAAAGGCCGGATGCTCGACCGTACAGAGACGGTTTTGGGATTCCGATGGATGGAGTGGACGGCAGACAAAGGCTTCTTCCTGAATGGCAAGCACCTTTATTTGCGAGGGGCTAACGTGCATCAGGATCATGCCGGATGGGGCGATGCCGTGACCGAAGCCGGCATGTGGCGCGACGTGCGTATGATGAAAGAAGCCGGATTCAACTTCATCCGCGGCTCCCATTATCCGCATTCCCCGGCTTTTGTCGAGGCTTGCGACCGCGAGGGCATGCTCTTCTGGTCGGAAAATGCCTTTTGGGGCATCGGCGGTTTCCGGGCGGACGGGTACTGGAATGCCAGTGCTTATCCGGTGGAAGCAGAAGATCGTGCCGGATTCGACCGCAGTGTGAAAACGCAGTTGGCCGAGATGATACGAATCCATCGCAACCATCCTTCTATTATTGCGTGGAGCATGTGTAACGAAGCGTTCTTCTCCGCGCCCGCTGCGATGGACGGTGTCCGCGCGTTGCTGAAGGAATGCGTGGCCCTGTCCCGGCAGCTCGACCCGACGCGTCCGGCAGCCATCGGCGGCGCACAGCGTCCGTTAGGCAAGGACCGGATAGACCTGTTGGGCGATATTGCCGGATATAACGGCGACGGTGGCACTATACTTGATTTCCAACAGCCGGGCATTCCGAGCATGGTGTCCGAATATGGGAGCGTGAGTGCCGACCGGCCGGGTAAATTTGCTCCCGGATGGGGAGAATTGCAGAAGAATGAAGCTTATAAAGGATTGCCGTGGAGGAGCGGACAAGCTGTATGGTGTGGTTTCGACCACGGCAGTATCGCTGGAAGTACTTTAGGCAAGATGGGCATCGTGGATTATTTCCGTATTCCCAAACGTGCATGGTATTGGTACCGCAAAGCGTACCGTGGCGTGGAGCCGCCCGCGTGGCCGGTGGAAGGAAAAGCGGAGCGTCTGGTGCTGACATCGGACAAACACGAGGGCGTGCGTACGGACGGGACGGACGATGTCGTGTTGCAGGTGGGAGTGCAAGACGCTGCGGGGCGTGATTTGTCCGACAATCCCACGGTGACGCTGACCGTAGTGTCCGGTCCCGGTGAGTTTCCCACGGGGCGTAGCATCACTTTCAGTGCAGACAGCGACATCCGTATGGCCGACGGTAAGGCTGCGATAGAGTTCCGAGCATACGAAGCCGGTACGGCTGTGGTCGAGGCCCGCGCCGAAGGATTGCCGCCGGTGCGTATTGAAATCGGTTTCGTGGGAGATTGCCCCTATCGCGAAGGAGTTACCCTTGTGGTGAAAGAGCGTCCTTACGTGAGGTATGTCCGCGAGGCGGAAAAAGAGATACTTACTTTCGGTAGGAACAATCCGACTTTTGCCAGTAGTCAGGCGGAGGGGCAGGCTTCCGGACAGGGTGCCGACGGCAATTCCTCTACTTATTGGCAGGCTGCTGCCGACGACCCGTCGCCTTGGTGGATGTCCGATACGGAAAAGGGGTTGCTCTTGCGTCGTATTAAAGTGACTTTCCCCCGCACGGCAGTCTATCGTTACCGGATAGAAGTGTCTTCCGATAAGGAACATTGGCAGAAGGTGGCGGAAAACAGCCCGTCTCCGAAGATAGAGAACGTTCGGGTGGTGGAGTTTCCCGCAGAGATGCCGACTGTCAAAGCGCGTTTCGTGCGAGTGAGTTTCAAGGAAAACACAGCCGGGCTTCCTGCGGCAGTGGCCGAGATAGAAATCACCGGTGTGGTGGAGGACTGAGATACTCAGAATACTTTCTAAGGCAGGTTTTACCGCTCTTTTGTTCTTTTTAACAGAATCGGGTGAGTATTTTGGCGGATTGAAACGTATATAGAAATAAAGAATAGGTTGTTTTTCATGTATTAAGTTTAGAAAATTAGGTTAATGTGAGGATTTAGGTGTCGGTTTTGTTTAAGGTAAAAAGACTGTTGTTCAGGAGTATAAAACAATAGGTAATGAAAAGACTCGGTATATTGTTATTCAGTTTGGGATTATTTTTCATAAAGGGGTGGGCCGCTGAGTGGCAATGGTCCGTTCCGGTTTCCAAAGTCATCGCGTCCGAAACGGGAGGACATCCGCAAGCCTTCTTGTGGATTCCGGAGGACTGTATGCAGGTCAGGGCCGTGATGATAGGCACGCACAACATGTGTGAGGAGACTTTGTTTGAGAACGAGCTGTTCCGCCGCGGGATGAAAGAGGCCGGTGTGGCATTGATATGGATTACCCCCGGATGGGACCAGCAGTGGAAAGCGGATTCGGGAAGCCCGGAAGCTTATTGGCAGATGTTGGACGATTTGGCGGAGACCAGCGGATATGGTGAGTTGAAATTTACTCCCATTATCCCGATAGGGCATTCCGCCATGGCGACCTACCCGTGGAATTTTGCGGCCTGGCATCCGGAGCGCACCTTGGCCGTGGTATCTTACCATGGGGATGCGCCGCGTACGAACCTGACCGGTTATGGACGAGAGAATCTGGAGTGGGGACGGACGCGTAACATCGACGGTATTCCCGGTCTGATGGTAGAGGGGGAATATGAATGGTGGGAGGCTCGGGTGAATCCTGCATTGGCATTCCGTATGATGTACCCCGAGAGTTGCATTTCTTTTCTCTGCGATGCGGGGCGAGGCCATTTCGACGTGTCGGACCGTACGGCGGAATATATCGCCTTGTTTGTGAAGAAGGCCTTGCAGGCACGTCTGCCCGATACGGTGGCGCAAGACCGTCCCGTGGCTTTGCGGAAAGTACGCCCACAGGACGGATGGTTGGCAGAACGCTGGCATCCCGTGCAACCCCACAGGGCGAAGCCCGCACCTTACGCGAAGTATAAAGGCGACGTGCACGATGCTTTCTGGTACTTCGACCGTGAGATGGCTGAGGCTACGGAAGAGCGTTATGCCCGGGAGAGAGGGAAAGAAATGCTGTATCTGGGGGTGGAACAGGAGGGGCGGTTGGCACCTTACAATCCCCGGTCGCATGTCAAGGTCAATCTGCCTTTCCGTCCGGAAGCCGATGGCGTGACGTTCCGCTTGAAAGCCGTCTTCACGGACAGCCTTCGTGAGTCGGTAGCGTCGCCCCGTGTGGAAGACTGTCCCGTCATCACCCGCATCTGCGGTCCGGTGAAGAAGTTGGACGACACGACATTCGTGGTCGATTTCTACCGTATGGGGCTGGGTAATTCGCGGCGTGTGTCGGATATGTGCCTGTTGGCCAGTTACGACGGTGACGACCGTTACAAGAGCGTGGTACAGGAACTGAACGTCCGCCTTCCTTATCCTCTCACGGAGGGGCGTAGGCAATATTTGCTTTTTCCGGGCATCACGGATGTGACGGAGGGGACGGAGACCGTTCCGCTTCACGCCACGTCGGATTGCGGTTTGCCGGTGCATTATTACGTGAAAGAAGGTCCGGCCGAGGTGGAAGGGACAAATTTGCGCCTGACGCGGATTCCGCCCCGTGCCAAATTTCCTGTGAAAGTGACGGTTGTGGCCTGGCAATACGGGTTGGCCGGACGGGTACAGACGGCTGAACCCGTGGAGCGGAGTTTTTATATCGTCCGGGAGTAGAAGGAATTTCTCCCGTGGCGACTTCCTTTTTGACATTTTGTCAATCCGTCGCGGTTTCGTTTGCCGGGGGCGTGTCCGCCTTGTTTTTAGACGGATGTCCTGTTCCGTGCTGCTGTAAATACTCAGTCGGGGTGCAGTGCTCGAACTTCTTAAACGTGGCGAAGAAGGTGGAGCGTTTGAAACCGCAGGTTTCAGAAATGGCTACGACCGTATATTGACTGTATTTCTCGCTCGCCACACGGCGTTTGAACTCCTCCACGCGGTAGAGATTGACGTAGTCGAAGAAATTCTGCCGCAGATGTTGGTTGAACATTTGCGACAGTTTGGTCGGCGTACAGTCTACCATGGCGGCAAGGTCCGTAATACGCAAGTTCGGGTTGGTATAGGGTTTGTCATTTTCCATGCAGTCTTTGACTTTTTTGTGCAAAGCCTTATATTCATTCTGGTTCATTCTCGATTTTTCATACATGGCCTGCACTTTGGCTTCCTGTGCTTCTTGCCTTTTCTTTTCCTCTTCTTCCTTTTGTTTTCTTACGGCTCGTCGGGCGGCGATTTCCAGGTCCATGGCATGTTTACGTATCAGAAGATTCCTGAAGCGTATGCGTTTGTCTTTGAGAGCCTTGGCATACCATGCGAAAAATACGAGCAGGACGGCCAGTAGGGTTTCTATATAGAAAATGAGGGAAGGGCTTACCGAAATCCGCCAGGTTGTGGCGGTCTCTTCGTGTCCGGCCAGTCTGATTTTCAGGGTATGGCTCCCTAAGGAAAGCTTGTCCGGAGAGATCGTTTCCCCGTCCCTTGAAGACCGGTATTCCGCTCCGTCCAGACTCCATTCGTAATATCGTCCTTGCGGCTTGGCATAGTTCAGTAGAATGGGGACGACGGACAACGTCTGGCAGCCGAAGTTCCAGGAAAGGCTGATTTCCTGTTGTTCTAATTGTCGTTGGAAATCTTGCGGCTGGACCTCCCGGTTGGCTATGGTCATGTGGTTTAAAGCTACTTTTCCATAGATTTTTCGGTTAAGGTCGGTTTGCATTTGTGGGGTAAGGTACATCAATCCTTTCGTATTACCGAGCCAAAACACACCGTCCGGTGTTTCCTGAAATTCATTTCGGTTGAACCGCAGTGACGGGAGGTTGTCGTTTTCGTTGAATTGGCAATAGTTTTTCAGGTCCTTTTCAAAAAGGAACAATCCTTTGTCCGTCCCCATCCAGTATTTGCCCTGTCGGTTTTCGGTGATGAAAAAGATATTTCCGATGTTCAGCCGTTGGTAAAGATCCAAGGTCGTGTATTCGCTTAAATCCGATTTGGAACGGAACACGGATGTTTCGGATACGGCCAGCATATCTCCGTTCCGGCATAAGTTGAATGTAAGATTGGATTCTTTGTCGAAGAAGCCTTCGGGAAAATCCCGGGATTGTATGGTTTGAGTAAGCGGGTCATAAATGGCCTAGGAATACATGGTGCCGATCCACCCCTTGCCGGTCAGGTCGAAAAGAATGTCGCAGATGTAAGCGTTGGGGAGTTCCGAGTTGCGGCTGTGGAAATGCTTGACGATGTTGAAGTCGGTATCAAAAACGAAAATACCCGTATTGCTGCATGCAAACAACCGTTGGTCTTGCAGAGGCTCTATACGGCTGAAGTTACCGTTTTTCAGGTTGTCGTTGTAGTCGAGATGCCTTAATTCCAAAGTCTTAGGGTCAAGAATGCTCAAGCCTTTCTCATAAGTGGCGATGACGAAGTGCCCGCCGAAGTATTGTATGTTCGTAACGATGCGTCCTCCGATTTCTTCCGAGGTAAAATAGCGGATAATGTCGCGCTTCTCTGAGACAAACCAAAGACCGTCTTGGGTTCCTATGGCTTTGTCGCCGTCGTGGATACAGAAACTGCGTACGGGCAGCCCGTCGGTGTTGAGGTCTTTGTAACGATAGATTTTGAAAAGCGGATGACGGTGGTAGTTGTAACAGATGCCGTCGGTGGCAAATCCGAACCAACTGATGCCGAGCGTCTTGTCGTGCCAAAAAGTATAGACGGCATTGCTCGGCAGGGGAAAGTCGGCCGTATTGGTACGATAGGTATTGACGATTTGTCTTTTGCGGGTGTCGATAATATAGGCTCCGTTCCCGTCGGTGGCTACGTACAACAAGTCTTTTCCGTCGGAGTTCAGATCGGCTATGACGGGACAGTCCAAGTCGATGTAAGGTTCGGTAGATGCCGTAGAGGGATCGAAGACGAGCAGTCCGCTGTTACGTGTACCTATATATATACGGTCACCACTCCGGCAGATGTTGCGTAGGTTGCCCGTCAGCAGGTCTTTGCTGATTTTATACTTTTTCAGGCTTCTGTCTTTCAGGTTTAAATGAATCAGGAACTCGTCGCTGCACAGCCATGCTCCCCCTTTTCCGTCGTCCGTGATGTCGTTGACGATATTACCTTTGGAGATGACGCTGTTTTCAAACTTGATGGGTTCTGCCTCTTCCGGGTTTTTATATATCCAAAGCCCGTTCGCGCTCCCTATGAGGAGAGTTTGTCCTATTTTTCCGATACAGTTGACAAAGGAGATTTGGGGGCATACCTGTACACAAGTCTGTCGTTCCGGTTCTACAAGGTAAAGTCCCTTTCGGGTACCGAACATGATGTGCCCTTCATGGGTTTCCACGATATCCGTTACGGCATTGAGAGGTTTGGGGAGGTCGATGTGAAACTTGGTGAAAGAATGTCCGTCGAAACGGCAGATACCGTTGAATGTACCTATCCACATCATGTTGCGGCTGTCTTTAAAGATTTTATAGACGGTATAGTTCGGCAGCCCGTCTTGGTCGGTAAGATAGTTTACCGTGGGGGCGGCTTTTATTGGGTGAAGAGGCAGGCCGACGAAGAGGAATCCTACAAGAATTAAAAAAGAAAGGAATCGTATCGGGTATTTTTTCATGAGTCGTCTTAAACTGTTAACGCATACAAAATTATATTTTTAAGCGAATGATTGCAAATTTTAGTGCTTTTAAATGCGTAAAATGACATAGAAAGTATTATCTTAGTAAGGAGGAATATAGTCCGATAAGTCCGTCCAAATTCAGCGGACTGTTGAAATGGTTGATTTAGAATGTTGATTTTTAGTGGAATAGAAGGTTTGGTGTCTAAATACATTGCGGTGAACGCTTTTGAGAATTTCTTCTGTTGTTTTTTGGTTTTTCAAACGATAATTTTGTCTTGTCCAAAAGAATCGAAAACTTAAAAAACATATAGTATCATGGAAGACTTAAAGAATACGCGAGAGATGACATTGGTAGCTGAGGCATATACCCGATACCGTACGTTGTTGGTGGCCTATGCCAATAAAAGAACCCGGAATCTGGCGGATGCCGAAGATGTGGTGCAGGAAGCTTTCATTAAAATCATCAATATGGGAGACATGGTGTATGCGGCTACCATCCGGAATCTGGCTTTTACAACCGTACAGAACCTTTTGATAGATCGCCTGCGCCGTCGGGTAGTGGTGTCGGAAGTCCATTCTTATATATACGACACCCAACCGGAATTTACCGAAGAGACAGAATCGGGAATTCACGCGAACAGTCTGCTGCAAGCGGAATATGCTTGGACGAAGACGCTTCCCGAAGCGTGCCGGAAAGTATATTGCATGAACCGTTTCGAAGAACTGACGGCAGAAGAAATATCGAAGGAACTTCATATCAGCCGCCGTACGGTGGAGGCGCAGATACAGAAAGGGCGGAGAAGGGTGCGTCCTTATCTCAAGGCTGTAGGAGGCTTTTAACGGGAAGATAGAAGAATCATTTACCTTAAAAAGAAGATAAACATGAAAACAATGAGATTGTGGATGTGTGTGGTATGCGGATTGTTGTTCGCGAGTGGTTTGTATGCCCGGAAAACGGGGGTATTGGATGAGATCGTTTTCGGGCATTCCGCTTCAGAGAAGAAGCATGGATTTTCCGCAAAAGCCAGTCAGGTGGTGACCGGAGGCTTGGGAGAAGAGGCCCGTGTGCTGTTGCCCATACCCAGCGAAAGGGTAGAGGGGGGCCATATCACCTTTACGATGAAAGTCGATCCGGAGAAACAGAATTATTTTACGGCCCGTTTCTGGGGTTCGGACAGCGGGAACAGCAATATCCTCATCTTGTTTTGCGAGGGGAAACAGATAGGATACCGTCATTTGGGCGACTATGACGTGTTGGACATTGCCAATGAAGATAAGCCTTATCCTGGCCGGTTCACGTATACCACACTGCCCCTGCCCATCAGTATGACCCGGGGAAAAAAGGAAATAGAATTGAGTATCCGTTCTACCGGACGTATATTCCGCTACGGAGAAACTTTCGATGCTTATCAAAAAGTAATGGAAAAGCCGTCGAAAGCACTATATAAAGGATATACCCATACGGAGACTTGTTTCCAGCCCTCGGAGAAAGAGAAGAAGCAGATAGAAAAGAACGAACGACGGGTACGTACCACACCGGGAGCGGAAGTCATGGAGGAGGTCAGGCAGTTCGTGAACCGTCAAATTTCAGGTTACCTGAACCAAACGGAGATAGACCAGGAAACCGCTTCGCTTTTGGCGTATGCCTATCATGAGCCGTGGACTGTGGCTTATCGGAACAAGGACGTGGTGGAGAAGGTCATCCGTACGGCCGACCGGTATTATGAGCGTTATGCCCAAAATCCCAAATCGGTGTATGACGGGTCATGGCTGACGGTGGGGCCTTTGTGTCAGGCCTTGAATTCCTTTATACCCGAAATCCGTGAGATTTGGGACGAGAAGATGCCGAACGGGAAAACGCGCCGGGAGAATTGGACGGCTATGTGCCGGGAATGTGTGGACTACGCCAAGACGCATCGTCGCAGTTATACCAACCAGAGCATGATTGTGGATTTGCATCTGTATAACGTGAACCGCATGCTTTCCATTCTGGCACCCGAAGAGGCTATGCCCGTTTGGCAGACTTTGAAATTCATTTATGAATCCATGGGTATTGCCCCGTGGTCGGGTAGTTTGTCGGCAACGGGAGAACCGACCTGGCCTTTGGGGAAAAGCTATTACCAGTTTTCGCCGGACGGTCTGAGTAAGGAATTGGGCTATGTGGGCGGTTACGGTGAAATCCTGAACTGGATGGTGCATCTTTATGAAGTGACCGGTGAACGCGGCCTTACCGATACGCGCGACCCGCTGATTCGTGCCCAAATGCTTAAGATCATGCACACGCGCAGTCATTTCCGTTATCCGACATTGGATAATGACGGATATGCGGCCATGCGCGGCGAGTCGGTCATCGGCTGGCGTGACCATGGCTATTATCCGGCCGGTATCACTTACGGAGAGCGTGGATACCATCGTGAAGGCACGCCTATCATGGCGGCTGCGGCCACATTGGATCCTGAAGCGGTGGCATACGCCCGGCAAATGATGGAAGACAACCAGTTCTTTGCCGTAGTCAAGGAGAAGATGAAAGACCGCGGATTGAATTCCACCTACACGTTGCTGCGATTGCCGGGTGAGTACGATTTGATTATGAAACAGCCTCGCCGCGAGGGTCGCTTGCCTATGTCGGACGGTATGCCGGACGTGTTGTTCTCTGACGAGGAAGTCGGCGTGGTGGCGTTGAAAAACGGGGATGAAATCTTGTACACATCTTTGTATTGGCGGGCGAACTTTGCCGTGAACTTCTTGGCACGTGTGCACTACATTACGCCGGAGTGCGACCGTGTCGCCACGGTGTTCGAGGACATCCGATACACACCGAGCGGATTTACCTATACCCGTCCCGAACGGAACAATCTTTATTTCTCGCCGGCCCGTAATTTCTATCCCGAAGTGAAGTCCGCCCATACCGGCGAGCAGTTGCCTATTGCCAAGGCACCCGAAGGCGTTCACTTTGAACCGGGGCAGGAAAGCGTATATGCCGGGAAGGGGGACTTCTACACCCTGCGTTACGGCAAGTATTTGATAGCGATGAATTGTACGCCGGACAGAACATTCGATGTGGAAGTGCCTGCGGCGAAGTCCGTGAGAGCATTTCCCTCCAAGGAGACGGTGACAGAACGCGTGTTGCAGGTGGAACCGAAATCCACGGTGGTATTGATAGTAGAATAATTTATAAAAATAAGAGTAAAATGAAGAAAAGTATAATTATCCTTTTGTCTCTGATTTGGGGATTGGAAATATGCGCGCGGGATTTTGTGCATCCCGGAGGGGTGCATACTATCAATGACTTAGAGCGTATCAAGGAAAAAGTCTTGGCGAAGGAGTCGCCGTGGATAGATGGTTGGAATCTGATGATTCAGGATTCTAAGGCACAGTATACCTATAAGGCGGCACCGGCCGAGTCGGTTTCCGGACCGAGCGGGAGGCGGCAGCGGGCTGCTCGTGACGGGGTTGCGGCTTATTACAATTTTTTGCGGTGGTATGTGACGGGCGATGAACGTCACGCCCAGTGTGCAGTGGATATTTTAAATGCTTGGTCCTCTTCCGTGGACGATGTGATTACCGGAGAATTGTTCCAACTGCCCGCCAATATCTTTGTCGAGGTAGCCGAGGTTGTCCGTGCTTATCCCAGATGGAAGGAAGAAGACATCGAACGCTTTAAGAAGATGTGTAAGGAGTATTTTTATCCGGCCTGCCGGGACTTCTTGGGAGAGTGTGGCAGTTGGTCCGGTTGGGACGGCCCTGCCAATACATGCAATATGGCTATCGGCATATTCTGTGACGATGAAGCCATTTACAATGAAGCTTTGGAATATTACAAGTCTGGTAGCGGAGGAGGATGCCTGACGCAGATGGTCAACCCGTTGACCTTCCAAGTGAATGAGATGGGACGCGATACGCCGCATGCCGAGATTGGTCCGGGCAGTGCAGCAGAACTTTGCCAGATGGCTTGGAACCAAGGGGATGATTTGTTCGGTTTGGAAGACAATCTTTTGCTGAAAGGTTTTGAATATCTGTGCCGTTTCAATTTAACACACGAATATGACCGTTGGGAGTGGGATACGAAAGAAGACTGTGCCAACCGTTTCTTTTACTATCCGGCTTCGTGTTGGAGGCGTACGAGCGGACGTTCGTTTGCCATCTCCAATATGCCTGCCAATGAAATTATCTACAACCATTATGTCGTGCGCAAAGGGTTGGAAGCCCCTTGGACGGAAGCCATGATTAATGCCCGCGGCTTGACTGCCTGTGGATGGGAAGCTCCCGGTTACGTGGCATTCACTTACACGTTAGACGCAGGGAAATCCCCGTTCCACTCCCATGTGTTACCGCTTGCCCCCGAGCAGGTAAAGGCCGTTTCGGGGTTGGAGGAAGTGGTTGTGTCTTGGATGCCTCACGAAGGGGATGTGGTCAATGGTGCTGTGGTAGAGCGTGCCTCTTCTCCTGAAGGGCCTTTTACGGAAGTAGGGAGGTGGAATTTCAATACCACTCGGCAATATGCAGACACGACGGTACAAGGAGGGCACACCTATTACTATCGTGTGGCGGAAGTCAATAAAGCCGGTACCGGTGCTTATTCAAAATCCGTAAAGGCGACTCCGTATCAGGGAACGCCGCTACCCGAGGGATGGCAGCTCACGAATTTCGGGTATAGAGAGTTAGGGGCTGTAGTCTATCACGACGTGAACGGTCATACGTTTGCCATACAGGGGACAGGGACTTCGTTCGGTGGAAGCAGCGACAATGTGACGTATGTGTATACCCCTGTGCGTAAAAATACCACATTGATTGTCCGTTTGTTCGATTCGGTGAATACTGATGAAAAGTCGGAACGTGCCGGATTGATGATGCGTGAAAGTCTGGAACCTGGAGCACGAATGGCTTCTGTCGGTTTGGCCGATACCGGATTCCGCTACGTGTGGTTTGCTCCACGTACGGTGGCTGGAAGGAGTGCGGCTTGGATTCCGGGCAACACGCACACTTGGTTGGAGGTTTGGTTTAAACTGACACGCGAGGGGGACGTTTTTACGGCTTACCAGTCTTTGGATGGGCAGACGTGGTATAAAGTAGGTTCTCAGGCGGTTGATATGGCTGATGATTACTATGCAGGCATGTATGTGGCTGCAGGTACTTCCATGCAAGCTTTTTTCGATCATCTGACCCTTACGGACGAGTTGCATCCGGCACTTCCGCAGGTAAAAGGTCTGAAGGCTGAAGCTTTGAACAGTGGCCGTGTTTCGTTGGCTTGGCAACCGGTGGCGCATGCCGATTACTATGTGGTACGCCGTGCCGCTTCCATCGACAAGGAGTGGGAGATTGTGGACGGTTTCTGTCAGGATACCGTTTTTGTGGATGAAAAATTGGAGGCCGAAACCGGATATGTTTATGATGTGCGTCCGGTGGGGATGAGCGGTGAGGGCGAAGCGGCCACAGTGTCCGTGGAGACCCCTGTCATGGCCGTTCCCGCTTCTCCGTCCGGCTTGAAGGTTTGGCCGGGTGGGGAGAAGGCCTTTTTGTCATGGGCCGAAACGGATGAGGCTTCCACCTATGTGGTATACCGTGCAGAGGGAAACGGAACAGGCTTCGAACGAGTGTCCGAGACGGAGGCTACGGAGTATGTGGATGTCGGCCTGCAAGTGGGAAATACCTATATATATAAGGTCTCGGCCAAGAATACCGTCGGTGAAGGAGAGTGCACAAGAGAAGTCTCTTGCTTGTCGGGAGAAGCGTCTGAGCTCCGTTTGTGGGAAACGGTCTCTATCATTGGTACGCCTGGTTCGTGGAATGGGGAAGGAAATACTTGTGATAAGGCTATGGATGGTGACATCGGTACATTCTTTGATTCAGATGTGTCCACCGGAGCATGGGTGGGGCTTGACTTGGGTCGGAATACGCGTGCCATGGTTTCACGAATCGGGTATGCACCACGCAACAGCACGTATGCCAAACGATTGAAAGATGGTTGTTTCCAACTTTCGGAAGACGCGGATTTCACCAGTCCTGTGACGTTGTATACCATTGACGTGACGGATACGGAAAGCGGTACAATCACTTATCGTGACGTGGATGCACGGAAGCCTTACCGTTATGTTCGTTACTTGTCGGCAGGTGAGGGTAGTTCAGGCAATATTGCTGAGGCGGAATTCTGGGGTTTCCCCGTGGAGTTGGCAGGTCAGGAGATTGAGTTTGCCGAAATTCCCGTCAAGACGTTAGATGAGAGAAACTTCGATTTGCAGGCTTCGGCTTCTTCGGGTCTTCCAGTTGTGTTTTCTTCTTCCGATGCAGGCGTTGCACAGGTCGTGGGCGAAAAGGTGTATCTGAAGGCTTCCGGTACATGCGAGATTCATGCCGACCAGCCGGGAAACGACGAATACGGTACAGCCGAACGGGTGAGCCGGACATTGGTAGTGTCCCCTTCTGCCATTTCGGATGCCGTTTCCGCCGGAACGTTGTGGGAAGTCCGCCCTTTAAGAAATGCCGGGCATTGGAGGGTCATTTACCACGGTCAGGCCAAAGAATTAAGGGCTACGGTTTTCGATCTCCGGGGTATTCCGGTGGCCGATGTCCATATTGAAAAAGGGTCGGTTGATTTGTCTTTGGCTGCACAGCCTCGTGGCGTTTACTTGTTGAAACTTACCGATGGCAGGTCTTTGGTGGTGAATAAACTTGTGAACTATTGATATGCAAATAAGTTGGTTTTGCATCTCATTTTGTTCAGTTTGGAATCCGGCATTTGAAAGTCTCGGCTTCTGAAAACATGTTGGCTAGCTTATCGGATGGTACAGTGAAAACTTACTTTCCGATAGGACTATTCTCTGCGCTCTCCCCTATGATTTTGCAAAAAGACCTTTCATTCTTCAGGGCGTATGGTAATCGATTCTGATATAGTATGTTACGGACTGAAGGATGTTTCAGCCATCTTTCAGTATCCTTTCATTGCGGAAAGCGGTAAAAAGTTCTCAGCCGAATAATTTTTCAATCTCAGGCAAACGATTTTCCGTTCTGCGCCAAACGAAATGAAACTTGTCTGAAAGATGGCTGAAACATATTTCAGTTTATAATGGTAAGGTAATGAGAAATTTACCGTATTTTCTGAAGGATGAAGGGGCTTTTTGCAAAACTCAGGGGGACGTATACGGCATGCAAGGAAACTTTGACCTGAAACTAAAAAAATCTTTTTCTTCTGTAAGTATTCTGAAGTAGTGAAACGTAGTAGGATATAGAGAGTGTTATATGTTTATAGTATGGTTTTAAATTAAAGATTATGAAATTAAGACATTTACTCAGTGCGTCTTTGCTTTGTGGGTTCGGCATGGCCGGAGCACGCGACGTGCATGGAGTGAAGGGGTATTACAATTGGACTCCCCTTCAAATGCAGGCCTCCAGTGTGGTTCAGTTGGGGCCGGAAGGCTATAAATGGGAATCATGGAGTCCCGATTTCCTGTTTGAGGACGATTATTTGAACTGGAGGCTGGGGGTGAACAACACGACGCGAAGGGATTCTTCGGGTTTCGAATTCCGTTCCCGGCTCGATTTCCGTGAGGCAGTAAAAGGGACGGGGTTTGTCACGATGACGCCAGACTATCCTATTTACGTGTTCAAAGTGTCCCTTCCCATGCAGACAGAGACCAAAAAAGGAAGTAGCAATACCCTGTGGAGCGAGTTTTTCTGGCATAATCCTTATACGGGTGCGCAGGACGAAGATATGTGTGGCAACGGTGCAGGAGGCTTATTCGGTTTTACCAATGGAGGAAAGAAAGTGATTGATATTGCAAAGAATGCTTACCCTTACCTGAAAGACCAATACGGGCGGGATTCCGTAGCTATTGTATGGGCTAATAAAGAGACACCCTATGAAAAGGTGGTGGCCGACGGGAAGGAAGGACAAGTGGCGCAGGTTGGCGATACAGTGTGGTTCATCAAACGGCTTCCGGTAGATTACGAGAAAGATAAATGTGAGTTTGTGGTGGCTGTGAATTTTGCTTCTATTCGTGACAGTTCATCTTTGGCTTTGCCCTCCAAAAGGCTGCTAGACCGCGTGTCCATCAAGATTTCCCATTTCTCGTTCGGCCTGACGACATACGCCGACACCCTGTATGCGGAATTGGATGAGAAGGGGGATACCATTTCCACTCGTGCGAAGACGCGCGAAGAGGTGCCCAATGTTTACGTGAAATGGATTCGTACAGCGAAGAATATCAGCGAGGTTTGGAACAGCCTGACAGAAGAGGACAATTGGGGTGACGGTCCTTACGAAAGCCCGCAGAAAGGTGTCCTCAACACGACTTTATATGAGGCGGAAACCGTGATAGAAGGGTTTGTGCAGTATATGGGAGAGGGCGACAATGCGTATACAGCTCTCAAAGAGGAACAGGCAAAGGCGAATGAGGTTTACGAGAAAGAAGGAGCTACGTCGGAAGAGTACGAACAGGCTGCTGTGGGGCTAAAGGCTGCCATGTCTGCTTTTAATGCCTATCTCAATCCGGACGAAAATTTAGTGTATAATTATATCCGTACGGCCGACAACAGTCTTTCTTTGTATGTAGGAAAAGACGATGTAACGAAAGACAGCTACATGGGGAAGCCTGTCATGTTAGGCTCCAACGAAGGGGCTACTCCGCTGACGTTCCTGCAAGTGTCGGAATCCGATGGTTTGCGGGTTTATAACCTGAAGTGTGCCGAAGGGACTGTGGTACAATGCGCCGATGGCACTTTGTTGGTGGTGCCGGGCAGTGCAGATGCGGCGACGTTTACTTTTGCCAACCGTGACGGCGAAGGCTCGTTCGATATGAAATGCGGTTCGTATTATTACTACAAGGACGGGTACAACCTGAAGTGCGTTTCGTCTGTTCCGACGGATAATTATGATGACATGTTGCCTTATTGTTTCCTGATTGAGGATGCATTGGAAAGCTATAATCCTACGGAAGATGAGAAAAGCGGTTTGTTTGAGGCCTGGGAATTCAATGGTGAGGCCGAGGAAGACCCGAGTACGAAAGGTGTTGTCAACGGTGTGGAGATGACTATGGGTGAGCATGGACAGACCTTTATGTTGGACGGTTGGCGCATGCAACGCTGGCGCATGTGGTCACGGGTGAACAAGGGCACCTACAAAAGTGCGGATGGTGAGGAACTGGGTTGCTTGAAACTGACGGTGGCAGATACATATGATTCATTCGATGGAACATCGAAAGGTAATGCTACTGTTTATCCAACGAGTCCTTCCATGCGTCGCGAGGGTGGCATCTTTACGAACTTCTATGACAGGGATCCTGCTGGCGGCGTACGCGATGAGTCTTGTCTTGTGAATCTAAACCCCGGAGTGCGTCGTTATTTGGCTATCAAATGCAAGGGAACGAATCCGGACATCACGATAGATGTGTTTAACTTCTTGGAGAAACCAGGCAGTGTAGCTACGGCTTTTGCCCTGAATTTGGCTGACGCGGAAGCCAAAGGCGATGTGTATTATTGGGATTTGATGAAATATATCAGCGTGGGCAAGATGCCGTACGTGAGCCAGTATTTCAGTACGATGGGCTTCCAGAAAGACGATGCGCTCTACATTGACTGGATCCGTACGTTTGAAACGGAAGAAGATATTCCGTCCGAAAGCTTCGCTACGGCCATCAGCGACGTACAGGCCGACGGAGACGGTTTGAAGGTGTTCGTGACCGGTCGTACCATAAATGTCTTCACGGCAGAAGTCGGTGCTATTTATACGGTAGACGGCATGCGTGTGGCTTCCTTTGAAGGTACGGTGCACCAGACGGTTCTTCCAGGCATGTATATTGTCCGTGTGGGCGACACGGTGAAGAAAGTGTTGGTGAGGTAAACGCAATATCGGATATTAGATAATGATTGGGCGGAGTTTTCAAGGCTTCGCCTAATTTTTTAATAACCGTAAGTATTTGGGCCATGAGATACGTAGTAGGAAATAGAGGGTGGAAACACGAAACGTATGATTGTTTAAAAGAGAGATGAAGATGAAAATAAGAAGGATTTTTCTATTCGGGACATTCGCCTGCATGTTTTGCGTTTTCTCGGGATGCAAGGATTCCGATGACGTGGGGGAGAATTACACGACTTTCACGGGGGAGACCGTCAGCGATTTCCTGCAGGATAACGAGGAGTATTCGGCATTTGTGGATGCTCTCAAAACTGCTAACGCCTTGCCTTTGTTGGAGTCTTATGGGGCATATACCTGTTTTGTACCGAATAACGCGGCGATGGGGGCGTATGTGAAAGAACAGGGCTACGGGTCGTTTGAGCATTTTTTAGATTCGGTGGAAGCTGTCAAGGAAATGGTGTTTTACCATCTGATAGACGGTGAGGCCAACGATGCGGGAAACTATGAAACGGCCGGTTTTACGTCCGGAGCTATCGACACGAAAAACATGTTGGGGCGTTATCTGTACACGTCCATTGCGCCCGATGGGACTGCGTGGATGATCAACAATTCGGCACGCATCGTGTCGGGTGACCACATGTTGGTCAACGGTGTGGCGCACGTGGTGGACAAGGTGTTGGCCGGTAATACGGACTTGCTGCCTGATTACATCGAGACGGAAGGACATTTCAATTTGTATGGGGATGCTCTTCGTGCTACCGGTTGGAGGGACTCCCTGCTGTTGATTGATGATGAACATTATGTGGCACCGGTAACGAAACCGGCTACTGACCCATATTCAAGTACGGCGGAATACCCGAAAGCAAAAAACTTCCGTTATACGGCTTTATTGGAGACGGATTCGGTGTTGGCATTGAACGGAATCCGTACGTTGGACGACATGCGGGAATATGCCAAACGTTTCTATCCGGAAGGGGCGGATTTTCCGGACGAAGACAAGCGAAGCAGCCTGTCGCTTTTTGTAGGTTACCATTTATTGCCGACGATGTTGACTTCCAATCAGTTGGTTAATACACGAAATTATGCTTTCACCCATACGTGGATGGATGAAGACTGGTTGAATGATAAATTCCGGGACGGAAAGTTCTGGTTGGAGCAGTACCTCATACCCATGGCCGAACAGTCAGTCATTACGGTTCAGGCTTTTACATGGGGGAGTGAGAATGCTCAGAAACCGATATTTAATGATGAACGTAATTGTTACGACCCTCGTTATACGAACATGACCGAAGAATTGGACGATGTGGTGACGTTGGATATGGCGCATAGTAATTTGGACTGCCAAAACGGGGTCATCCACGCCCTGACCGGCATATTGGTGTATGATAAGGACAAGTTGGGGCGTATCATGCGTGGGAAACGTATCCGGATGGACTTCGCTACTTTTCTGCCGGAATTGCGTAATAATGATATCATTTCAAATAAGTGTTATTATTTGCCTGAAGGGTATTGTAAAAAACTAAAGTATGAAGAGGGGGCCAGCGTGTTTGTCAAATATATAGGGGATAACATGCACAGTGATTATTTACATGATTATATAGAGAGTTGGGGTATGTTCGATGTGACCATTACCGTTGGTCCTATTCCGGATGGAAGTTATGAAGTGCGTATCGGTTATAGGGTTAACACAAACCATAGAGGGATTACGCAATTTTACCTTGACGAACAACCTTGTGGCATTCCCATCGACATGCGCTTGAAGGGGGATGATGCCTCTATTGGTTGGGAACAGGAATACGTGTACACTCAAATCAACTCCCCTTATATTTGGGGCGGTGGCAATGAAGAGGATTATTATGGTTATGAGAATGATAAGAGCTTGCATAACAGAGGGTTCATGAAAGCGCCGGATTGTTTTGCTTCTAATGAGTTGTTACCTACGGGAAGCAGTGGAGGGGTAAAAGGTTCTGCACGTAATGACCCGTATGCCTTACGTAAGGTCCTGGGGATATTCAGTTGGGATAAGATGGAAACCCATGAGTTCCGTGTGGTGCAAATGTTAGACGGGAGTTGCCATTTCGACTACATCGAGTTCATCCCGACCAATTTGCTTGAAGGAGAAGATACACATTAATTTTTTTAATCGGCGTAAGTATTTGTCTCGTCGTATACGTAGTAGGATATAGAAGAAGACTTTTATTATGTTTTTTTTAATGATTAGATTCTATATGAAAATAAAGAATGTGGTAGCGTACTGTCTCTTGGCCTGTATGTTCTGTTGTTTTCTCGGATGCCAGGATTCTGACGACGTGGGAGAGAATTACACGACTTTTACGGGGGAGACCATTAGCGACTTTTTGCAGAACAACGCGGACTATTCGGATTTCGCGGAAGCTTTGAAGACGGCGGGGGCTTTTTCCCTGCTGGAATCATACGGCTCATACACCTGTTTTGTGTCGAACAACACGGCGATGGAGGCGTATGCGAAAGAACAGGGTTACGGGTCGTTCGAGCATTTTCTGGATTCCGTGGAGGCGGTCAAGGAAATGGTATTTTATCACCTGATAGACGGAGAGGCCAACGAAGTGGGAAACTATGAAACGGCTGGTTTTACGTCCGGAGCCATCGACACGAAGAACATGTTAGGGCGTTATCTGTACACGTCCATCGCACCCGACGGTACTTCGTGGATGATCAACAATTCGGCACGTATCGTGTCGGGCGACCATATCAAGGTTAACGGAGTGGTGCATATCGTAGACAAGGCTTTGGCCGGTAATACCGACTTGTTGGCCGATTACATCGAGACAGAAGGGCATTTCAAGCTTTACGGTGAGGCTTTGCATGCTACGGGTTTGCGTAATTCCCTTACGCTTCTGGACGACGAGACGTACGTGCCTGCTACGACCAAACCGTCGGACGACCCGTACGCTTCCGGTGCGGAGTTTCCCAAGACCAAGAATTACCGTTATACGGCTTTGCTGGAGACGGATTCGGTGTTGGCATTAAACGGAATCCGTACGCTGGACGACATGCGGGAATATGCCAAACGTTTCTATCCGGACGGGAAAGATCTGCCGGATACGGACGAGGGCAGCAGCCTGTACCGTTTCGTGGCTTACCACTTGTTGCCGGTCATGTTGGCTTCTAATCAGATCGTGAACACCCGCGATTACGTAGTGACGCACACGTGGATGGATGCGGATTGGCTGCGTGAGAATTACCGCGACGGCTCGTTCTGGCTGGAACAGTATTTGGTGCCGCTGGCCGAGCAGTCCATCATTACGGTGCAGGCTTTCAAATGGGGCGACCAGGATGCGCAGAAACCGGTATTCAATGACGAACGTAACTGTTATGATGCGCAGTACACGAATATGGCGGAGGAATTGGACGATGTGGTGACCTTGGACATGGCGCATAGCAATCTGGATTGCCAAAACGGAGTTATCCATGTGCTGACGGGGATGTTGGTGTACGATGAGGATAAGGTAGGGCGTATCATGCGCGGCAAACGCATACGTATGGACTTCACCATCTTTACACCGGAATTGCGGAATAATGACATCATTTCCAAAAAAGACTATTATGTGCCGCAGGGGTATTGCAAGAATTTCCACTTTGAGGAGAGCAGTACGGTGTTTGCTAAATATATCGGGTCGAACATGCACAGTTTCTTTTTGGGCGACTATTTGGAGATTTGGGGGATGTTCGATGCTTCGATTACCGTGGGACCCGTGCCGGCCGGAAGTTATGAAGTACGTATCGGTTATCGTGTGGATGCGGCCACGCGCGGCATTACGCAGTTTTATTTAGACGACGAGCCTTGCGGCATTCCTATCGACATGCGTCTGAAAGGTACGGATGCCGGAATCGGTTGGGAGCAGGTGTGGCAGTTCACGCAGGACAATCCCGGAGCGTGGTGGGATTATGATTCCAAGGAAGACGATCCCTACGGGTATGAAAACGACAAGAGTATGCACAACCGAGGATTCATGAAAGGGCCGGATTCCTTTGCTTCCACGGAATTGATGATGGGGCAAAGCGGAGGCATCAAAGGCTCTACCCGTAACGACCCGTTCGAACTGCGCAAGGTGCTGGGTATATTCAGTTGGACGGAAATGTCCACGCATGAGTTCCGTTTCGTGCAGATGCTCAACGGTAACTGCCATTTGGATTACATCGAGTTCATGCCGACCAATCTGATTGAGAGTGAAGATACGCATTGATTTCTATTTAAACATTTTATACCATGAAGTTTTATAAGTTACTGGCTTTGCTTTCCGTAGGTGTGGCAGGGGCTTTCCCTACGGCTTGTACGGACAAGTATGAGGACATGGAAAACCACATGCCATCGTGGCTGAACAGCAACATATACGATTATCTTTCAGGCCGTGGGGACTGTACGTATTATATCCGCCTGATTGATGACTGCGGATACACCGATGCCATGAAGGTGTCGGGGAGCAATACGCTGTTCTTTTCGAACGATGCTTCTTTCGAACGCTTTTTCCAGACGAACGAAATGGGGTATCGCAGTTATGAGGATTTGCCTTATTCGTTCAAGATGATGCTGCTCAAGTTGGGAACGATACCTTATTCCCAACTCTTGGAACGTTTGTCTCTGAGCGACAGGGGGCAGGTGACTTTCCGCCGGACGACCGATTTCGAGGTGGAAGACACGATTCCGGTAGTCGCTGCGGAGGACTTGCCGGACAGTAAATACTTCGCTCTCTACCGCCGGGCGGGCAAACCGATAAAATTGTTATCCGATGCCACGAAATGGACATTGGTACAGTTCTTTCCCGATGTAATGTCCGGGAAGCACATTACGGATGATGATTTCAGTTTCGTGACGGGTATTCCCCGCGAGGCAGACGATGCGTCGTTGTTTGCCAATAAGATTATCCAGAAAGATATCGTTTGCCAAAACGGGTATTTGCACGAGTTGGCCGACGTGCTGGTTCCGCCCGAAAACATGGCGGCTTATATCCGGGGGAATGAAAAGGTGAGCCGTTTCAGCCGACTGATGGACCGTTTCGCCTGTCCGGTGTTCTACAAACGGGATGCCCAAGGCGACTCCATCTTCCAGACACGTTATTTCAATCAAAGTCCGGCATACTCCTTTACGGAATATAACGGTACGAATGCGCCGGGCCTGTTGTATTTCGATCCGGGATGGAACTTGTACCAACCGAAAGGCGGAAACACGAGCCAACCCGGCTATGAGACGGACATGGGCTGTATGTTCGTACCGACCAATGAAGCGATGGACCGGTTCTTTTCTCCATCGGGTGAGGGAAGCGACTTTTTTGAAGCTTTCGGTTCGTGGGACAAGGTGCCCGACAATATCGCCGCAGACTTTGTGGCCAACCACCAGAAGTATTCTTTCCTGTCTTCGTTGCCGAGCCGTTTCGGGGACATCAAAGATGAGGCCGGTTATGAGATGGAGGTAAGCAAGGAAAATATCGTGGATAAATTTGTGGGACGTAACGGGGTGGTCTATGTGACCGACAAAGTCTTTACGCCGTTGGATTATCGTACGGTAATGGGGCCGGCTAAGATTGACTCCCTGAACTCCATCTTCAATCAGGCTATGGCGGATGCACAATTTGTCTATTATTTGCGCTCGTTGAAGAGTACGTATCAGTTCTTTGTCACACCGAACGAGTATATGAAAGACTATGTGGACCCCGTGGCGAAATCATACGCCTCGGAAAACTATCGGTGTAACCTGGAATTCCAGTTGACGCCGCAGAATACGGTGGCTGCCGTACCGACCCGTACATCCGACGGGACGGTGATTATGGACAATGGTTTTCCGTTGGGCTCGAATGGTACCGTCAGTAACAGTTCCATCCTGAAGAACCGTTTGGAAGACATCCTGAACTGCCAGACTTTGGTCACGGAAAGCAATGAAGCTTTTGAAGCGGCTCGTGCGGGTGGACAGGAGTACTTTATCACTAAAGGATATGCGCCGGTTCGTATTACGCAGGACAACAAAATCAGTGGGGTCGGAAATGAACGGCCGCTCACAGTGAGTAAGATATATAATAAGGAGAACGGAAATACTTATCTGATAGACGGTATCTTGCAAAACACGACGACTTCCATTTATGATGTATTGTCGTCCAAGGATAATTTCCGGGAGTTTTATGACATGTGTGCTTTGCTGGGCATCTTCGTCAACAATCCGACGTCTTCTACCGTGGCACCGGGACGTAAGGTGAAGTTCCTCAACCAGTATCATTATACGGTGTATGTACCGACGAATGAGGCGATACGCGAAGCTCAGGCGAAAGGATGGATTCCCACGGTGGAGCAGATAGAGAACGAGGGGGACCAAAGCGTGAGGGATTCTCTGGAAAACGTAATGGAGCGTTTTGTCCGCTATCATTTCCAAGATAATTCCGTGTTTATAAAAGGTGAGAAGGTGGAAAACAAAGCTTATCTGACCTCTACGATCAACGAAGCAAGCAATAAATTCTATCCGGTGTATGTGACGAACAAGGACGGGAATATCACTTTGGTCGATGAAGCTGACTATGGCACGGGAAGGGTTTCGGCCCGTGTGGTCAAAACGGAAGGAGTATATAACCTGATGACTCGCGACATGACGTTGAACAGCGGCGATAAGGAAAAGGCTACGACGATAGAGGCTTATACCTACGCCGTGATACATCAGATAGACGATGTGTTGTGGTTCGAACAGCCCAAAGGAGGGAATGCAAAAGACCAAAAATGACCTTAAAAAAAGAGAACGATGAAGAGATATTTGTTATTAATGGCTTTTCTATGCGCGGTATGGCGTGCCGGGGCGCAGGTCATGGTGAGCGGGCGTGTCGTGGATGCAAACGACGGGCTTGAACTGATGGGATGTACCGTGGCGGAGAAGGATGCGACCAATCGTGTGGTCGGCGGTATGACGACGGACATGAACGGTAACTTTGCCTTTAAGGTGAAGAACGTGAACAACAAACTGGTATTTACCTTTATGGGATATAAAACGCAAGAGTTCCCTATCGGTTCCCAACGTAAGTTCAATGTCAAGATGGAAGACAACACGATGAAAGTGAGTGAAGTCGTGGTCAAAGCGCAGAAGAGAGGGCCGGACGGGGCTTTCAATATTCCGCAACGGGAGGTGAGTATGGCCATGACAACTTTCAAGATGGATGCCATGGAAGGAGTGTCTGTAGCCGGAGCCGACGATGCTTTGCAGGGACGTGTGGCCGGTTTGGATATCGTGGTAGGCGGAAGTCCCGGTTCGGGCAGTCAGATGCGTATTCGTGGTACGACATCCATCACGGGTAACTCACAACCTTTGGTGGTGGTGAACGGCGTGCCTTATAGCGGTGAGATTGATGAAAGTTTCGATTTCGGTACGGCTAATGAGGAAGAGTATGCAGACTTGTTGAGCGTCAATGTGGAGGATATCGAGGAGATTACCGTATTGAAAGATGCCGCCTCCACCGCCATGTGGGGTTCTAAGGGAGCCAACGGCGTATTGTTGATCAAGACGAAACGGGGTACGAGGGGGAAGACACGTGTGTCTTATACCTATAAACTTTCCGGTTCCACCCAACCCAAAGGGATGAAGCTGCTGTCGGGAGGGGATTATACGATGATGATGAAGCAGGCATACTTTAACCGAACTTTGAGCGGACGTGACGAGACTTACGAACAATATGATTATGACGAGTTGCGCTACGAACCGGACAACCAGAATTACAATAATAATACAGATTGGGTGGACGAAGTGACGCGACACGGATGGACAAACGACCACTATCTGACCGTGTCGGGTGGCGGTGAACGGGCTGCATTCCGTATTTCCGGTGGTTACTATGACCAGAAAGGTACGGTCATGGGGCAGCGGTATCAACGTTTTTCCACCCGTTCGCAACTGGATTATTATGTGTCCGACCGTATGGTGTTCGGTTCGGAATTCCAATTTACTTATTCGGATAATGACCGGAATTATGAGAATTTGTTAGACATCGCCTACAAGAAAATGCCGAACATGGCCGTGTATGAGGAAAATGCGGACGGCAGCAGTACGGGGCGTTATTATAATATGGATGCCGAGTCGGGCTTCAACAAAGAGCAGCGGGAATTGAAGAATCCCGTGGCGTTGGGCAAGTTGGCCAAGAACAACCTGAAAGGGTACCGTATTATGCCCAAGTTGTCGTTGCAATACGACTTTTTCAATCCGGAGGAGCATTACTTGCGCTATCTCGGCTGGGTGGCCATTGACTTGAACAATGAACGGGAAGAGAAGTTTCTACCGGCGGAATGTGTGTACAATGCGGCGGACAACTATGGTTCGGCCAATGTGGCGGAGACGAAAACGTCCGGCAAGCTGACGGTAGCCACGGAGCACGGACTTACATGGCAGAGCCGTTTCCTGAATGACGACCATAACTTGCAGGCGCAGGCTCTGATGCAGTTGACTACGACCACGAGCCATTCCCAATATGTGAAGATGCAGGGATTGCCGAGTTCTGCCATTAACGACGTCACGGCTACGGGATACATATCCGGCACGGAAAACGGGAACAGTAATGACAAGACTTTAGGTTGGATGGGACGTGTGCACTACAGTTTCAAGGGGCGTTATATCTTTGATGCCAATCTTCGTGTGGACGGTTCCACACAGTTCGGTCCTTCCAACCGTTACGGATTTTTCCCGGGAGTGGGTGGCAAATGGATTATCTCGGACGAACCGTGGTTGCAGAAGTACACGGGAAAAGTGCTGACCTTGTTGGCTTTCCGTCCGAGTTGGGGTATCGCCGGTCGGCAACCCGGACAGAATTACCTTCAGTATAGTGTATTGACGACGAATTCTACAGGTTATATGGACATGAGTGCCGTTTATCCCACACGTATCCGTCTGGACGGGTTGAAATGGGAGAAGGTGACTTCGTTGAACTTGGGTTTCGACATGGAACTTTGGAACGGAAAGGTGTCTGTCATTTACGACTGGTACAAAAAGCGTACAGACGATCTTCTGTTTAAAGACATCGACATTCCGTCTTCTTCCGGCTTCGCCACATTGACTTACAAAAACGTGGGGCGAATGGATAATGACGGTTGGGAACTTACGGTCAATTTCAACAAGGTGGTGGAAAAAGGTAAGTTCTCGTTGGACATCAATACAAACTTTGCTTCCAACAAGAACATGATTCGCAGTCTCGATCCGAGTGTGCTGAACAACTTCAACAACCATTCCGACTTCGGAAACGGGGCTTACTATACGCGTTTGCAGGAAGGTAACTCGTTCGGCTCCATCTATGGGTTCCGTTACAAGGGGGTATATTCCTACAGTTACGACCGTTACGACCAAGCGGTGGCAGAAGGAAAGACGGTGCCTGTGGCCCGTGATGAGAACGGAGTCCCGATGACGAATTTCGACGGTACGGTGAAACCGATGTACTATTACCACAGTACGACCAAATACCAGTTCCAGGGTGGTGATGCCATCTACGAGGATATCAACCACGACGGAAGCATCGACCAGTATGATGTGGTCTATTTGGGTAATTGCAATCCTAAACTTACGGGTGGTTTCGGCTTTACGTTGCGTTATGATCGCTTCTCGTTGAATGTGTTCTGTAACTACCGTTGGGGGAACAAAATCGTGAACGTGGCGCGTATGAATGCCGAGAACATGTATCATGCCTACAACCAGTGTACGACGGTGAACTGGCGTTGGCGCAAGGAAGGAGACGTGACGGACATGCCGCGTGCAGTGTACAACCAAGGTTATAACTGGCTGGCATCCGACCGTTATGTAGAAGATGGTTCTTTTCTGCGTGTGAAGTACATTACGCTTCGTTACCGTTTCCCGTCCAACTGGGTGAAGCGTATCGGCATGACGAATCTGAGTGCTTATCTCACTGTGAACAACCTTTGGTGTTTTACCAAGTATTCCGGTGTAGACCCTGAGATTTCTATTTGTACGGATACAGCCAAAGACTATTACGGCATTGCGGTGGACAATTCCATGACTCCGCGTGCCAAGGAATGGACATTCGGACTTTCAGCTACATTTTAACTAAAAAACGGAAATGATGAAAACAATGAAATATTATCTGAAGAATATCTTTCTGGCGGCTTCCTGCTTGTGGCTTTTTACCGCATGCAATGACTTCCTGACGCTTTATCCGGAAGACGATATCGTGGACGATGAATATTGGGAAACGGGAGAAGACGTACAGAGTGTAGTGGCTTCCTGTTATCGTTTCATGCTGGAGGATAATGTGATCAGCAGAATCATTTATTGGGGCGAGGCTCGTTCGGACAATATGGATTATTCTACGTCGGCTTCCACTGACGAGCAATATTTGAAAGATGCGAACCTGCTGTCATCGAACGGATTGGTGACGTGGGGCGATTTCTATAAGGTTATCAATATTTGCAACAAAGTCATCAAGTCGGCTCCGGCCGTGCGTGACCGCGACGCCAACTTTACCGAAGAACGCCTACACAATTATTTGGCGGAGGTTTATACTTTGCGCGCACTCTGTTATTTCTATTTGGTACGCAGTTTTGGCGACGTGCCTTATGTGACGGAGCCCAGTGAGAGCGAACAACAGGACTATCAGGTAGCGCAAAGTTCGGCGGACGATGTGATTGTACCGGCTTTGATTGAAGATTTGAAACTGGCGGAAGAGTATGCTCCCGAAGAATGGCCGACGGAACAATACACACGCGGGAGGATTACGAAGAACGCCGTGCGAGCTCTTTTGGCCGATGTATATTTATGGAAGGCTTCCGACGCGGGCAATTCCGAAGCGCAGGCGGATTACCGGTCTTGTGTGGAAGCTTGCGACCGCGTGTTGTACAATCAGGCCATGTATGAAACGGAAATGATGATGGTAGAGGGTAACAGGATGTATAATTCGGTGTTCTACACCGGTAATTCCACGGAGGCGATTTTTGAATTGAACTTTGATAAGGACGGAAAGATGAACGGGGCCACTGCCAATTTGTACGGGAATACTACAAAAGGCAAAAGTGCCCATTTCGAGCCGACGGCACAGTTGTTCAATACCTATTTGGATGTGCAGTACGATTATCGTGCCCGCGACTTTATTGCAGCTACGGTAGAGGCCGGTTCCGACGGTTCCGTCGTGCCGCCCACGAGCTTCAAGGTATTCAAATACGAGGGGCAGTCGCCGGCATCGGCCTTGGTGCCGCACACGTCGTATGAATATAGTTATCGTGCTTCTACCAGCACGGCCAACTGGATATTCTACCGTTTGTCGGATATTTACTTGATGAAGGCGGAAGCATTGGCCGAATTAGCCGTGACGGATGATGAACGCAAGACTGTCATTTCCTTGTGTAACGTGACGTACAAACGGGCTACCATGGAGATGGACTCTTTGGAATATGCCGACTATCCTTCTATGGATGCCGTGAAAGCGATGGTACTCCAAGAACGCCAACGCGAACTTTGTTTCGAAGGCAAACGTTGGTACGACCTGTTAAGGAAAGTTCGGCGTGAGGGGGCGACTGCGGGGGCTTACGCTTTGTTGGAAAAGGCGTATGCCCGGGAGGTTTCCACCTATAAAGCCCGGTTGTCCAATCCGGAGGCGTGGTATCTTCCTATTTCGCTTACGGAGATGAACGCCAATACGCAATTACACCAGAATTCATATTATGCAATGAAAGAACAGTAATCACAGAGGAAAGCTATTATGAAAAGGACTATTATACAACTATCGTTCGGTTTGGGTGTACTGGCTTTTGCTGCCGGTTGCCAAGACCATTTGTGGGACGACCATTACGGGATAGACGGTTCGACGGAGACCCGTACGCTCATGCAGGTATTGGAAAGCCGTCCGGAGTATTCGGCTTTCTGCGAAGTCGTCCGGAGCCAGGGGCTTGATTCCTTGTTGTCCACGGACCAGACCTTTACGGTGTGGGCTCCGACCAATGAGGCCATGGCGGGTTATGTAGAGGACGCAGATACGAAAGACCAGTTTTTGAACAACCATATCTCCCGTTACCTGTACGGTATGGTCGATTTGGCAGATACCGCTTCCGTACGGGTCAGGATGCTGAACGGCAAGTCGCAGGATTATGTACGTGAGGGAGGAGCATATACTTTTGCGGGTGTACCGGTAGAGGCCACGGACATTGCGGCCGGTAACGGGATTATCCATACGCTTCGCCAAAGGGCACCGTTTTATTATAACCTGTATGAAAGTATCCGGCAAAAGGATAACGGGACGGACTCCATAGCCCGTTTCTTGACCTCGTTCGATGAATATACTTTCGACGAGGAGGGGAGTACGGCCATCGGAAAGAATGAGCAAGGCCAGATTCTTTACGACTCGATTTTCGATTTTAATAACGACTGGTTGCGCCGCTACGGTTTCCTCCATTCCGAGGACAGTGTGTACACGATGATCGTACCGACCAACGAGGGATGGGAAGACGGACGCAGGCGTATGGCACGGTATTTCCGGACTTTTGGAGAGACATTGAAAGACACGGTGAAGTCTTTGATTATTCCCGACCGCGAGTATGCCGTGGGTACGGCATTGGCAGACTCTTTGTCCGATACCTACCTCAAGCAGGCGATGTGTATGGACTTGGTGTTCCGTAAGGATTTGGATTTCGGAGATGTGCCGGGTGACTCTTTAGCCTCTACCTCGGGAAATGTTTTCCACCATCCGTCTTACCTGTTGTCTGGAGCGACGGAGGTTCCGGTCAGCAACGGCAGGATATGGAAGACCTCGGCGTTGAAACACAAACCGGAGGAGTCGTGGCTGAAGACCATTGTCGTGGAAGCGGAGAACACTGCCGGACGGGAGTCGAATTATGCGGTCATCAGTTCGCGTAGTGCATCCTCCACGTCGTTCCGCGATTCTGTATCGGAAGGACGTTTCATCGAGGTGGCCGCTACCAGCGAGAATCCTCGCCAGCAACCTGTGGTGCAGTTTACCGTGCCAAACACATTGGCAGCCAAATACAACGTGTATTGCGTGTTTGCTCCGGCCGGAGCTTATATGGAAGGAGTCGCTGCCGATAGCACGAAAGTGAATTTCTATCTGAATTATGTGCACGAAGACGGAAAGATGTATGAAGATGCGGTGATTGCCGGTCCGATGCCGACTCATGGGGAAACGATGACCAAGATGTTTGTGACCCAAATAGAATTGCCTTATGCCAACTATTCTGAATCTCCGTTCGAGGGATCCCTTACGCAAGACGACGATTGTGTGAAGTTGCGTGTACAGGCGAATGTCGACCGGAACGAGACCACGAAGTTTACCCGTACCATGCGGATAGACTGCCTTATTTTTGAACCTGTAATAGAATGATGCGATGACGAACATATTGAAATACGCCATGCTGGCCATGGCTTTGGGGACAGTTCCCGCACGGGCAGCCGGGGACGGTGTTCCGTCGGAAAAGGACGGACAGGAGATATATGTAAATGGCCGGGCCACGGACGCTCGGAGCGGAAAGCCCGTACAAGGTGTCAGGGTAGCGGCCGGTTCATGGTCGGCACTGACGGACGAGGAAGGCCGTTATAGGGTACGCGTGCCGTCTTATATGGTGCAGTTGACCCTTTCTTCTGAAAGTTATTTGCAGAGGATAGTGCCTTTGCAAGGAGATTCGGTGAAAGATGTGTCTGTTTATAGCGATGCCTTTCTGACCTTGAAGGGAGATGATGCTTTTACCAATACGCAGGCTGTGTCGTTGGACGAAGTCTTGGGCGGACGTTGGGGAAGCGATGTGCGTGCGGCGACCCGCAGTGCAGTGGGCGGCGAAGGGGCGAACCTCTTTATACGCGGATATAATTCGCTGAACGTGAACGCACAGCCGCTGATTGTCGTAGACGGTACGATTTGGGACACTTCGACGTTGGTGGAATCCGTTCATGACGGTTTTTATGAGAACCCTTTGGCTTTCGTCGATGTGAACGACATAGAGTCCGTGCAGATACTCAAAGACGCTACGTCCTTATATGGCAGTAAGGGAGCTAACGGGGTGATACTCATATCCACAAAGCGGGGACGGAGCATAACGACCCGTATTGCGGCCGATCTCTCATACGGCTTTGTGCAATCGCCCGAACCGATACGGATGATGGGAGCCGCCCAGTATCGTACTTATCTGAGCGAGATGCTGAAAGGAAGCGGTCAAGGTAATAAACTGGTCACTTTGTTCGACGGATACCTGGGGATGAATCCGTCATCGGCAGATTATTCCACATATCATCAGAACAATGATTGGACGGACAACGTGACCCGTAACGGCAACATGCAACATTACGGTATTAACGTGCAGGGCGGGGACGACATAGCCAAGTATTCCATCTCGTTGAGTTATGACAATCAAAAGGGAGTCGTGGAAGAAACCGGATTCTCCCGCTTGAATGCCCGTATCAATTCCGATGTGTTCCTGACCAAGACGCTGACTTTGGGCACGGACATTTACTTTACGAACTTGAATTATACGCTTCAGGACGACGGCGTGAACGCTACGACCGCTCCCCGTTATCTGGCGTTAATCAAAGCTCCTTTCTTGGTGGGTTACAGCTATACCGACGACGGAACGCAGCTCACGAATACGTTGAACGACGTGGACGAACTGGGGGTATCCAATCCGTTGGCTTTGTTGGAGAATGCGGAGAATACCAATAAGCAATACCGGTTCGGAGTAAGCCTGGCACCGAAATGGGACATCACGGATGACTGGGCGGTAGAGGGACGTTTCAGTTACAGTTTCAACAATTCCAAAAGCCATTATTTCTCCCCGATGGTCGGTGTGGCTCCGCAGGTTGTGGGCAACCAAGTGTGGGAGAATACGGTGAAAGACCAGACGGCCACGCAGAACGATTTGTTCGGCAACGTGAAGTTGTCTTATCGCAAACTGATTCATAACGATCATTTCGTGGATGCTTTCGTGGGTTACCGCATCATGAACACCTCTTTCAAGAGTGTGTATGAGGACGGGCACAACACGGGCAACGACAAGGTGTCCAACATGAATAATTCGTTGTCTTACCGTACGGTAGACGGCCTGAATACCGATTGGAGTTCTGTGGCTTTGTATGCGCAAGGCAAATACACCTTCCAAGAACGTTATACTTTGTGGGCCGCCGTGTCGCTCGACGCCTCTTCGCGTTTCGGCAAAGATGCCCCCGGAAGTTTCCGCATGTGCGGCGGCACGTGGGGCACGTTCCCGAGCGTAGGCGGATCGTGGTTGGTCACAGGCGAGCGTTTCATGCGTTGGCTAACGTTTTTGGACCGTTTGAATCTGCGTGCAAGTTTCGGGGTCACGGGAAATGATAATATCGACGGGATGTATGGTTACTCCTATCTGTCGGGCGTGAACTATTTGGGTTCGGTCGTGGGGTTGAAATTGGCCAATCTGGCCAATTCATCCCTGAAGTGGGAGACCACGCGCAAGTGGAATGCCGGAATCGACCTGGCGTTCCTGAACGACCGGATAGGAGTGAGTTTCGACTATTTCCGGCACAAGACCAAAGACTTGCTGACGTGGAAGCAGGCCGATACGGAGACCGGGCTTGACACCTATTTATATAATGGCGGAGAACTTACGAACCGAGGTATCGAGATTGCCCTTTCGGCCAAGGTGTTGGACACCAAGCCCTTTAAGTGGAATGCGGAGCTTGGTATCGCGAGGTACAAAAATGAAATTTCGGCCTTGCCCGACGGAGATTATACAACGGAAATCTTAGACGGTGAAGTACTGACGGCCGTGGGCCATCCTGCCGGAGTTTTCTACGGTTATGAAGCCCACGGGGTATATGCTACGGAAGCCGAGGCGCAGGCCGCCCGCTTGAAAGTGCAGCATGAAGATGCCTCTTACACCTATTTCCATGCCGGTGACGTACGTTTTGCAGACCTTCATGCCGACGGGGTATTGGACGAAAGGGATAAAACGATTATCGGCGACCCGAACCCTGATTTCACGGGGTCGTTTGCCAACCATTTTACGATGGGACGTTTCGCTTTGGATGTGTTATGCACGTTCAAATGCGGGGGGGACGTTTATAACTACCAGCGTCAGACATTGGAGAGCATGACCGATACTTATAACCAAACTGGTGCCGTCATGAACCGTTGGCGGCATGAAGGGCAGGTGACGGACATGCCGAAGGCCGTGTATGGCGACCCGATGGGTAACAGCCGTTTCAGTTCCCGTTGGATAGAGGACGGTAGTTTCTTCAAGTTGAAGAATGTGCGTCTTTCCTACGTGTGGCCGATAAACAACGTCTTTATCCAAGGGGTGACTTTCTGGGCAGGTGCATCCAACCTGTTAACTTTGACTAAATATTTAGGTTCGGATCCGGATGTGTCGATGCAGACCGGCGTGTTATACCAGGGCATCGACAACGGATTGCTGAGCCATGGACGTTCTTATCAAATCGGTGTGAAACTTAATTTATAAAAGTCATGAAGAAATATTTGAGATATATTTTACCCGTTTGTCTGGCCGGAAGCCTGTGCGCTTCCTGTACCGACTTTTTTGAAACTGATTCGGACGGGGTTCTGAAAACCGAAGGCCAGCGTTACCAGGACGAGACCACTGCGCGGGCCGGTCTGTTCGGTTTGCTGCAAGGTTTGCAACGAATCGGCGACAACTATGTGATTATGGGTGAGCTGCGCGGTGACTTGATGGACGTGACGGAGAACTCTTCCCAGGAACTGCGCGACATCAGCCGTTTCGAGGTGGATGCGGAAAATTCCTATCTGAAAGAGCGGGAGTATTATTCGCTCATCAACAACTGCAATTATTACATCCATCGTTTGGACACGACCATATCCCGACGGGAGGATGACAATAGCTATCCGGTGAAAATCCTTCGTCCTTACATGGCGCAGGCCAAGACCCTCCGTGCGTGGTGTTATCTCCAGTTATGTCTGGACTACGGGCGGGTGAAGTATGCCGACGAACCTTTTTTGGATGTCAGCCGCCCGGTGGAGATGCAGGCGTTGGACTTGGACGGTTTGTTGCCCGTGCTGATTCGGGATTTGGAGGGCGTGTTGCCTTGGATGGTGTCGGACGACACGCCGGTGAGCAGCGGATGGATGCAGGGAAATGCCGACCCCGGATTTGCCGGTTCCGTCCAGTATGAAGGCTATACGGCCAACCAGTTGATGCTTCCCGTACGTTTCGTCTTGGGCGAGCTGTATATGTGGAATCAGGATTTCCAGAAGGCAGCCCAGGTATATTATGACCTGATTTATTGGAATCAGTTGTATGTATCGTCAAGTTATGTGAATTCATATAATGAAACCACTCTGTTGCCGGCCGGAGAGAATTGGACGAGTCAATTCTCAGGATTTTCCTACTACGACATTCTGACTGCCATTCCGTTCACGGATGAATATACGGATAATTCTTCCGCTCTTTCGAAGATGTTCACCACCTCTTATGTGTTGGCGCCTTCGCAGGCTTTGATTGATATGTTCGACGAGCAGTCGTATTCCATCAACACGAAACCGGTGACGGGAGATCTGCGTGGGGCTTACGGAACTTATTATGATAAGGAAGAGACCGTGGATGGCAGCGAGACGGAACGCCCGTATGTGGATAAGTACAACTATATGCAAAAGAATGAAAATGCTTATGTGGTACTTTGTCGTACCGCTTTGGTTTACCTGCGTTATGCCGAGGCCGTCAATCGCTTGGGGAAACCCAAACTCGCTTTTTATGGTGTGCTGAAATACGGTTTGAGCAAGAACACTTTCGAAATCTACAACGACCTGTTGAAAGACGAACTTACGGGTGAGCCATGGATCGACTTCGGCCTTACCTCTTCCGGGGATATCGGGATGTTCGATGCCAATTCAGGGTTGCATGGCCGTGGGTGCGGCTCGCAAAATCTGGAGTTGGATCCTACTTTCGTCATCGAAGCCTGTGCTTCGTCGGCCGACACCTTGTTGCAGGTGGAAGACAAGCTGCTGACGGAGTATGCTTTGGAAACGTCATTGGAGGGCAACCGTTTCCACGACTTGATGCGCGTGGCCCGTTACCGGAACGATCCGTCTTGGTTGGCAGATAAGGTGGCTGCCAAGTTTTCCGAAGGAGAGCGCGAGGCCATCCGGGCCAAGTTGCTCAACCGGCAGAACTGGTATCTGCCTACGACTGTAGAATTCGGTGAGAAATAGGGAGGAGGTAAGATTGATAAAAGGAATAAAAATGAAAGGAAAAGTGAGGACCGTGAGATGCAAAGCTTTCGGTTGTCCTTTTCCTTTTTTGAATAATAAATGTTTCGCGTGCGAATATTAGAGTCCGTTCTGTGCATAGTGTGGTTTACTTGGGGGATAGTCCGAAAGGTAATAAAGTTCAGTTGGTAAGATTTGATTAGAGTTCATAGGATTTGTTGTATTCTTCATAGCAAATTTAGTCAATGGTTATATATTGTTTGTGAGTTACGAATTCAAGGCTGACTTAAATTTATTTCGAGTTTAGCCTTATTTTTGAGGTAATAAGTGAAAGAATAGTGCTGAAATGCTATTCTTTGTCGATATAATTCTATGTTTGCTTTTTGCTAAACACTTATCTTTGTAAATAAGGACTTAATTTCTTTAGTAATAATCTAACAATAATAACTATGAAGGCAAGAACTTTAACAGTATGGATGACAGGACTATTGTTATCTGCTTCTTTCACATCAAACGCGCAGAATGTACCTGTGGCAACAGGGCGATATACTCCCGATTGGGACAATCTGGCGCAGTGGGAATGTCCTGAATGGTTCCAAAACGTAAAATTCGGCATTTGGGCACATTGGGATCCGCAGAGCCAGGGGGCAGACGGAGATTGGTATGGTCGTGGAATGTATTTCAAAGGTGGTGGAAACTACAATTGGCATGTGAGCCACTTTGGTGATCCTTGTGTAGCCGGTACAGACTATGGTTACAAGGATTTGTGTAACGCCTGGAAGGCTGAAAAATGGGAGCCTGAATATCTTATCAGACTCTATTATGATATGGGGGCTCGGTATTTTTTTGCTATGGGGCAGCACCATGATAATTTCGACTGTTGGGATTCTCCCTACCAACCTTGGAACTCGGTGAATATCGGTCCTAAACGCGATGTGGTAGGAGAATGGGCTAAAGCATGTGAAAAGTATGATCTTCCTTTAGGTGTATCCATGCATGGTAGCCATGCTTGGCTTTGGTTTGAAATCGCCCAGCAATATGATGCCAATATGACGAAAGAAGATGGTAAGGGTAAATGGTGGGAAGGTTATGATCCACAAGATCTTTATGCCCAACGCCATACTCCCAGTAGAGGTTGGGAAGATGCGGGTACCATACACAGTCAATGGACGTGGGGTAACGGTGCTTCACAGCCCAGCGAAGAGTACAAGATGAAATTTCAAAACCGTGTATTGCAGTGTGTGAATGCCTATCACCCTGCCATGCTTTACTTTGATGATACAGTACTTCCTTTCTATGGTTGCGACGAGAGCGTAGGCCTTAATATTTTGGCTCATTCTTATAATACCGATCCGGAAATGGTGGTTACCGGCAAGGTCTTGGACTCTACGCATAAGGAAGCCATGTTGTGGGATATAGAACGTGGTATACCCGATCGCCCACAAGAAAAGCCTTGGCAAACTTGTACTTGTATCGGTGGATGGCATTATGGCGTGAAAGATTATAATGCCGGTTACAAGTCGGCTCAGCAGGTGGTAGATATGCTTGTTGACATTGTCAGCAAAAATGGTAACTTGTTGCTTTCTATTCCTCTAAAAGGAGATGGAACTCACGATGACAAGGAAATGCGTTTCATTGCTGAGATGACAGATTGGATGGAGCAAAACGGACGTTCAATTTATGGGACTCGTGTTTGGAAAACTTTTGGCGAGGGACCGTTGGTTGATGCAAGTAATCCTATCTATAACCAAGGGTTTAACGAAGGTATCAATTATTCTGCAAAAGATGTGCGTTACGTCGTCAAACATGCCCGGACGGAACAGGATGTAGATACTGTCTTTGCTACCATTATGCGTTGGCCGGCAGAACGTACTTTCACGTTTGCTCACTTAGGACGTGCCAATGAATACTTCTCAGGTGAGATTGAAAGTATAGAATTGTTGGGACATGGTGCGGTTGAGCACGAACTTGCGATGGAGGGGCTTACAGTGCAGCTTCCGATAGAGAATACCAATGACATTGCTCCTGTGTTTGCCATAACTTTTAAACCTGGTACGGATAAGCCTATTTCATTGGCCGAGTTTATTGACTATTGTAAACCCCTTGTTGAAGGAGCCGACGGAAATCTGAAACCTGTCAACACAGGTAGTCCCAATGTCTCAGCTTTGTCTGATTTAGGATACTATGTAACTCAAGCGGAAAATAGCCTGGATGGTACTGTCGAAGAACAGGCTGCGGCTCTTGTTGTATTGCGTAAGGCTTTTCAAGCATATCTTAAAGCGTCAGTTACCGAAGCTGGCGCACCTCTTTATGCAGGTGATAATCTTACTGTAGAAATGCTCGTGGAGGCGGCAGACTTCAGTCGTACTCCGGATACTCGAAATGGTAAGCGTTTCGGTAAGCCGGCTAATTGGATTGTAACCAATTTCAATATACCTAATGGCAGTGAGGGGGTTAAGCAAGGACTCGATGCTTACGAAGGAACTGAGGCTTTGATGTTGGGAGTCTGGGATGACCGTACTAATGTAGACTATGACTGTGATCTTTCGCAGGCTGCCATACGTCGTACCGTGCATCTTACTCCCGGTACTTATTATTTCGGTGCTACTTTCAATGCCGTTTACCAGTTGTCTGACGAGGCTTATATGTATGCCTGCCCAGAGACTGTCGAGGATTTACAGACTTCTGAGATTCCTGTTCGGGCCATTGCATGGGCACGTCTTAATACAGCACCAAATAATGGTAGTTGGTGGGGTATTACTTTTATTGTAGAAGAAGAGCAGGATGTGACATTGGGGTTTCAGGCTAATTTGATGATGGGTAGTGGCACACAGGAATTTCGTGCCACTCGTGTACAATTATGTCGTTACGATGAAAGTAAAATTGTGGCGGCTCGGGATGTGACGTTGCAATTACTTGATGAGCGTTCCAACTTTTCACGTCTTGATGGAAGCGTAACCACACGTTTTGCCACACCCAAGTACTGGCAGGTAGAGAACTTTAAAATCCCCAACGAGGCCGATGGCATAAAGAACGGAATAGACAACTATCCAGGATACAGTTGTCTTATGTTGGGAGTCTGGGATGACCGTAGTGAAAATCAGGAGGGCAACCTTTCCGATGCGCGTATCTACCGCAAGCTCCATCTTGATGCAGGTGTTTATACAATGCAAGCGGAGTATCAGACAAGTTATAGTATGAGTCCTGACGCCTATATGTTTGCTTCTACGAAACTTCTGGCCACGCATGACATTCCCGCCAAGTCGTTGGCAAGGCTTGCCATTAATAAGGCGGGCGTGGATGATGGGAAATGGTATTCTATTTCCTTTTCTATCAAAGAGTCTCAGGATGTTTATGTAGGTTGGCAAGCTAATTTGGAGGAGGGAAGTGAAACTCAGGAGTTTCGCGTGAAGGATATACGGATGCTTTACGAGCCTTGGCAAATCGAAGATGCTGTGATTGCTGTCAAAAACACACCTGCGGGTCAGGATACTCATTATTATAATCTGAAAGGGCAGCAGTTGAGTGATGCTCCACAGCATGGTCTCTATATCAAAAATGGTCGGAAAGTACTGAAATAATAAGAACCGAATTTATTATAAATCCTAATTTTAATAATTAAATACAATGAAAAAACAATTATTCTTATCTTTATTTTTGTTTGTGATCACATCATTATTGTGGGCACAAACGGATATGACGGATCGAATCGTCAATCCAGGGTTTGAAGATGGTGTCGAAGGTTGGTACATTCGTAAGGTTGGCCGTCAAACCAACGATGCGTTCGGCTTGAAGGAGGGAACTGCGTATGTGGAAAGTTGGCGTCCGGCAGGAGACAAGGCACAGGATGGTAGTCTTGAACAGGTACTTACCAAACTACCTGCAGGTACTTATACAGTGACTGTTGCTGCACAAAATATTCAGCAAAATACTCCGGATGTTGTTCAAACCGGTGTGTGGGTTTATGCTAACGAAAATAAGACAGAAGTTGGCCTACCGGGTGAATACAGTGTAACGGCCACCACAGTAGACGGTACACTGGAAATCGGTTTCCTGATAAAAGGAGCTACTGGAAATTATGTATGTGTAGACAATTTCCGCCTTACACATGAGGAGCCTACCGAGGAAACTTATGCTGTGTTCCGTGAAGAAATGGGCAAGCTTCTTGCTGAAGCAGAGAAAATAGACGAACAACTTAGTACTCCAGAGCAAAAAGCGCTTAATGAGGCGGTGGCTACTGCAAAAGCTATCTTGGCACAATCCTCTTGGGAAGGTATTATCGAAGCTTATACAGCTTTGGATAATGCTATTTTTAATTATCGTTTCTCGCTGGCTTCTCCAGATAAACCAATGGATGTCACCTCTTATATGACTAATCCAGGCTTTGAGGATAGTACTGTGGGATGGATTAACGGGGGCTTTAATTCTCAGAACAATGACGCATTTGGACTGAAAGTGGGCGATTACTATTGTGAGTTCTGGGGATTGGTGACGGATACAGATATTCATCAGGATGTGGAATTGCCGAATGGGGACTACCGTCTTACGATGGTAGGGCAGAACATAGACCAAGGCAATGTGAATGTGCCTCAACAGGGAGCCTACGTTTATGCTAATAATGTAGAGAAGCTCGTGAACGTACCGGGTATATATTCTCTCGATTTCGTCGTCGTGGATAATAAAGCTCAGATAGGGCTTTACACGCGCAATTGTACAGGTAATTATGTGTGTCTGGATGATTTCCATCTCTATTATGTGGGGGTTGATGAAACAGCTCAGAAGGAAACTCTCCAACAGTTGATAAACGAAGGGGAGGCTTTGATGGTATCCCATCAGCATAAGGACAGTCTGGCTGCCCTTACGAAAGCAGTGAAGGATGCCAAGGAAGTGACAGAGGTAAAGGAAATCGCGGCTTGTGCATTGGCATTGACAACGGCTATTAAGGCTTCGGAAACTAGTGTGGCCGACTATAAAGTGTTGGAGGGGGCTATCAAGGAAGCCGAGGTGCTTGCCAACGAAGGTGTAGGCAGTAATGGGGCTACAGAGTTCCAACAGGCTATTGATGAAGCTAAGTCTGTATATAATACTGCTGTCGCACTCAAGGCAGAAATAGACTTGATGGTCAAGGAACTGGCGCAAGCCGGTGTGTTGTATTGTGCTGCTAATCCTTCTGGCGAAGTTCCTATTGTGAAGACTTATGACTTTATCCCCCGTGGGGCCACGGGAGCGCTTGGGCGTTTGACTGTGACAGGCCTAAAGGAAAATGATCTTAAATATCAGGGCTTTTGTTGGGCAACTCATAAGAATCCGACTTTGTCTGATGATTATGTGGCCGAAGGGGAACAGTTGTTTGACTATCCGGGGCTTATTTATATTATGGAACCGTTGCAACCTGCTACGGTATACTATGTACGCGCTTTTGCGATGACGAAAGACAATGCTGTAGGCTACGGTGAAGTACGTAAGATTATTACCCTTCCTATGGGACAATGCACGTGGTCGTATGCCAATAACGGTGAAGCAGCCGACAATGAACGCCTCAACGCGGCTTGTGCTGGTGCAATGGATTACTACAATAACTGGACAAGCATTCAGGGGTACCATATTAGCGTGATCTATGACGCGGGGGATGGTTCGGCTCACGGTAGCTATGGAGGTTGGATTACTGTGGGGCCTAATGCAGGTTATCAACGTATTGGGACCTTGATGCACGAGGCCAATCATGGTATTGGTGTTGGTCAACATTGGCGTTGGGGATGGGAAGAGCTTAAAGCTTCTACTAAGTGGCAAGGCCTTCGTCCCACAAAAACACCCAAAATAGAGCCAGGTATTTGGTGGCAGGGTGACCAAGCTAATTTGGTTGTGGATTTCCTGACCAATGGGCAAGATTTATGCAATGGTGACGGGGCACACATGGGGCCTTTCGGTATCAATGGATCCGGGACGGAGTTTCGCTTGCTTTATATTGCCAACGCGTTGCAGACTCAAGGCTTAGGCGAAGACGGGTTGCCGCCTACTGGAGGTTCTCCCACACCTTATTACACCATCGAGAGCGAGGATACCACGAAGTATTATATTACGAACGAGGATGAGGCTTACGGACGTGCCACGGCTTACCTCACTGAAACGTCCGACGGTCAGTTGGTCTACCGCACCATTTCGTCAGTGGAAGTGGTGGAAGACGATGCTTTCGCATGGCATCTTATCTTCCAGCCCCAGACATGTTACTATTTGTTGCGTAATGCCAAGTCCGGCAAGTATTTCACGTTCAGGAGCGGTAGTATCAGGACGGCCGAGGTGGCAGAGCCAGCCGGACAAGAGAGCTTCCACCTGATGAGAGGGCGTGTGCCCGTCATTTTAGGGGCTGGTGACCAGACGGTGAATACCAAAGGGTATTGGATTTGCGAGGGCAAGCGTAACGTGGAGACTCCTCCTGCATTGCAGGCCAATGGAGAAGGGGGTACTATTACCGTCGCCAACCAAGACTTCACTAATTCGGCTACGAGCCAGCGTTGGGTGTTCCTCACGGCGGATCAAGTACGTCTTGCTGATGAGGGCAAAATCGCCGTGGACAAGGAAAAGTTGCGCCGTTACGTTGCCGGGGCTAAAGAGATGTCCAAAGTTTCGCACCACGACGTGTCGAGTGATGCTTCAGCCTCTTTTACGTCTTTGGTAAACAAGACGGAAGCATCTATTGACCATTTGACTTCTGCCGCGGAAGTAGTTTCCTCAATTGATGCGATGTATGCAGGCATTACGACGTTTATGGTCGGCACGGCCCTTGACGGGATGTCTGCTTACGACCTCACCTTTTTGATAGACAATGCCGGTATGGAAAGCTTCGAGGGTTGGACTTGCGAGCAATCCGACGATCTCAATTTCACGAACGGTGTGTGCGAGGTCGCATCGACCTTTGACCTCTATCAGACGTTGTCCCAGATGCCAAAAGGTGTGTATAGTGCCGTGGTGCAGGGCTTTGAGCGACCGGGGGCTTACTCTCAGGTCGGCAAGGACTACATGTCTGGCGAAGACAATGTGTCGGCTATCGTTTATTTGTATAATAAATCTTCGAAACTTCAAAATATAATGGCTGGCGGTCAAAAGAGGAAGTTGGGTACGGCTTCCCAAGTCTATACGCAAGGACTGTATATTCCCAATAATGTAGCGTCTGCTGTCGACTATATGGAGCAGCAACTTTACGAAAATAAGGTAGTGGTCGAGGTCAAGAGGGATACGGACATAAAGTTAGGTTTGAAGAACAACAACAGCGTTTCTTCCGACTGGACTGTGTTTGACAATTTCAAGTTGTCCTACTATGGCACGGACGTGACGGTGGATGATGTGACAGGAATTGACGGGGTGGAACAGGAACCGGATGCGGGAATTCGACAAGGAATCTATGACCTTTCCGGCCGTGCCATCGCGAATCCTACCCGTCCGGGAATCTATATAGTGAATGGTAAGAAGGTTGTGATACATTGACAAGGATAACATACCAAAAACATTTCGGGGATGTCAGAACGGCATCCCCGGTTTTGTGATGGAGAAGATGGTGTATCTCATGAGGTCAATGTTTGTCGGCGTTGACTGTGTGAAGATGACTTGTAACTTACGGATTTGGGGTGACTTTGGCACAGTAAATGTCCCTTCCAAGAGTTTTCGGGAAAGTCCTTTCATTTTTCAGGTTGTACGGTATGTGCTTGTCATATAGTGATTTATGGTCTGAAAGATATTTCGGGCATCTTTCAGCCGTCTTTCCGATGCAGAAATGGTAAAAAGTTCTGCGCCGAACGATTTTTCAATCTCAGCCGAACGGTTTTCTGTTCTGCGCCAAACGGAATGAAGTATGACTGAAAGATGCCCGAAATATCTTTCAGCGTGTAACATCAATATTATGAACGGTTTACCATGCGTCCTGAAAGATGAAGGCTCTTTTTGCGAAATTCCTGTGTGGGAGATATGTCCGGCCTCCACGAAGGGCAACGTTCCCCACTGATTATCTGCTCTCTCGGGCACTTTGGGGAGCAGTATCATCTATTTCGGATTTACAATGTCAGAATAGTGCTAAAGTGCTATTTTAGGCTGATATAATTCTATATTTTTTTTTGTCAATCATCTATTTTTGCAAAAAACATTTGATTCCTTTTATAATCAGGCTATAATGATGAGGGTGGAAATTTTGAGAATGTCAGTTTTGTGGCTGTTGTTTTTTGTTCTTTTTGTGGCAAAATCGCAAAACGTACCTGTTGTCATGGGGCAATATATGGGGTGGGACAATCTGCCGCCATAAGAGAGCCCTGAATGGTTCAAGAATATGAAAATAGGCCTTTGGTGGCATTGGGCTTCTTGAAGCAATAAAACGAGTAAATTATCATATTTTTAATCTTTTAAATTAACCGTAATGAAAAAACAATTCTTTCTATTTCTTTTCCTTTGTGCGGCCGCATCTTTGTGGGCACAGACGGATATGACAGATCGAATCGTCAATCCAGGGTTTGAAGATGAAATCAATGGATGGGAGATTCGCAAGATGAGCCGTCAGGGTAATAATGAATTCCCTTTGAAAGTGGGCGATTATTACGTAGAGACATGGAGTGGAGCCGGAAGCAGGGTGGCAGACGGCAGTGTAGACCAAGTAATCCATAACTTGCCGGCAGGGACTTACACAGTAAGTGTGGCAGCGCAGAACATCCAACAGAATGATGCACAAGCCAAGCAGACAGGGGTATGGGTGTATGCCAATGATGACAAAACAGAAGTGAATCTGCCTGATAAGTATGAAGTGAAGACCACGACGGTAGATGGTACATTGGAGTTCGGGCTCCTTGTGCAAGGAGCAACCGGAAACTATGTATGTGTCGATGATTTCCACCTTACTCTTGAGGAACCTACGGAAGAGACTTATGCTATCTTTCGTGAAGAAGTAGGTAAACTTGTTACGGAAGCCGAAGGTATTAACAAGCATCTTGATACACCTGAGCAGAAAGCGCTTGATGCCGCTTTGGCCGATGGAAAGTCTGTGGTGGACGGAACTTCGACTGAAGATGTGACAAAAGTATATGCTGCGTTGAAGGCGGCGATTTATAATTACAGACTTTCGTTGGCTTCACCGGAAGAACCGTTGGAACTCACTTCAAATATGCTAAGTCCTGGGTTTGAAGACAATAGCAAGGGATGGGTTTGTAATGGCTTCAGTCCGCAGAGTAATGATGCCTTTGAATTGAAGGAAGGTACTTATTATTGTGAAATCTGGAGTGGTTGGGGGAATGTGGCTGACGGCGACATCCATCAAATAGTAGAATTACCCAATGGGAACTACCAGCTCACTGTTTTGGCACAGAATATACAGGAAAGTAACAAGGCAATCCCACAGAAAGGAGCCTATGTTTATGCGAACAATGCGCGGAAGGAATTGAGTCTGACCGGTAAATATACGCTTGACTTTGTCGTGGTGGATAATCAGGCTAAAATAGGAGTGAATACAATTGGATGTACTGGTAATAAAGTGAGCATTGATGATTTCCATATTTATTATACGGGGTTTGACGATGATGCGCAGTTTGCAGAGTTTCGCCAAATGATACAAGAAGGAGAAGCGCTGTTGGAGTCTCCACAGCATGCTGATAGTCTTGCCATGCTTGCCAAAGCTGTAGAAGAGGCCAAGGCTGTGACTAAAACCGAAGATATTGCGGACAAGGCTAATATTCTTCGTAAAGCTATTACGGCTTCACAGGTTAGTGTGGGGGATTATGCATTGTTCTTGGAAGCCATACAAAGGTCTGAGCAGGTGCTTGCCGAAGGGTTGCCTAATGGGAACAATGAGCTGAAAGCGGTTATTGACAAAGCCAATGGGCTTTATAAGACGGCTAAAAGTACGAGGGAAGAAATCGACGAGATTTCCAAAGAACTGTCCCATGCCGAACTCCTGTATTATGTGGCTAATCCTTCCGGAGATGTGCCAGGTGTCGAGACTTCAAGTTTTATTCCCCGTGGTGCGGTCGGGGCTTTAGGACGTGTTACGGTAAATGGCATATCGGAAAAAGATATTAAGTTGCAGGGTTACTGTTGGGCCACTCACAAGGAACCGACTTTATCCGACAATTATGTCACCGATGGCGCACAACTGTTAAACTATCCCGGTCTTATTTATATTATGGAACCGTTGCAGCCTGCCACGGTGTACTATGTACGCGCTTTTGCCATGACACAGGGCAATGCCGTGGGATACGGTGAAGTACGTAAAATCATAACGCTTCCCATGGGGAATTGTACATGGAGTTACGCCAACAATGGCGAACAGGCCGATAACGAACGGATTAGTAAGGCATGTCGCGAGGCTATGGATTATTATAATAATTGGACGAGCATACGGGATTACGGAATTACTGTGTCGTTTGGTGCCGGTACCCCGACAGCTGAATGTAGTTATGGCGGTTGGATGTCAGTAGGACCTAATCCTGCATACCAACGTACGGGAACGGTGATGCACGAATCCAATCATGGTGTAGGAGTTGGTCAACATTGGCGTTGGAGTTGGGAAGAGCTTAAGGCTTCTACTAAATGGCAAGGGCTATATCCCACTAAAATGCCTAAAATTCAGTCGGGTGTATACTGGCAAGGTGACTTGGCCAACCTTATTGTGGAGTTTTTGACCAACGGACAGGATTTGTGTAATGGCGATGGTATGCACATGGGGCCTTTCGGTATCAACGGTGCCGGGGCGGACAATGGCACGCGTCTGCTTTATATCGCCAATGCCTTGCAGACACATGGACTTGGTGTAGACGGTCTGCCCCCTTCCGGTGGTTCGCCCTCTCCTTATTATATATTCGAGAGCGAGGATGATGTTAAATATTACATCACGAACGAAGATGAGGCTTGTGGACGAGGGACAGCCTATTTGACTGAGAATGCAGACGGTACATTGGCCTATTGTGCTGTTTCTACGGATGAATTGGTGGGTGACGATGCATTCGCATGGCATCTTGTCTTCCAACCTCAAACATGTTATTATTTGTTGCGTAATGCCAAGTCCGGCAAGTACTTTACTTTCAAGAGTGGCAGTATCAAGACGGCAGAAGTGGCCGAACCTGGGGAACAAGAAAGTTTTCATTTGATGAGGGGGCGCGTACCTGTCATTTTAGGTGTGGGGAATCAGACCTTGAATACCAAAGGCTACTGGATATGCGAAGGCAAACGTAACATGGAGACTCCTCCTGCATTGCAGGCAGAAACAGATGGAAACACAAAAACAGCTTCTACACAAGATTTCAGCAATGCAGCTACCAGCCAACGGTGGATAATCCTTACGGCAGACCAGATACGTCTTGTGGATGAAAGTAAGGTGACTTTGAATCGTGAGAAGTTACGTCGTTACGTTATTGGGGCTAAAGAGATGGTGAAAATCCCACATCATGATGCTACGGATGATGCAACCGGCATCTTTACGGCTTTGACCAATAGGATGGAGTCGTCTGTGGATAACTTGGCAACTGTGCAAGACTTGGAAAATGCCATTTGTGAGATGTATACGGGCATTATCTCGTTTATGTCAAATACTGTACTTGACAACCTGTCGGCTTACGACCTCTCTTTCTTAGTTGACAATTCCGGTATGGAAACTCTCGACGGTTGGGATTGTTCCCAGGCTGACGTGCTCCTTTTCACGAATGGGTTATGTAATACTTCGTCAACGTTTGACCTTTATCAAACGTTGAAGCAGATGCCCAAAGGGGTATATCGTGCCGGTGTACAAGGGTTTGAACGTCCTGGTACTTATTCCCAAGTAGGTAAGGATTATGTTTCCGGTATAAACAATGTGTCTACATCTATTTATTTGTATAACAGGTCTTCCAAGATCCACAATATAATGGTGGGAGGACAAGAGAAGAAGTTGGGAACGTCTTCTCAAGTCTATACTCAGGGTTTGTATATACCCAACAATGTGGCCTCGGCTTCCGACTATATGGAGGAACAGCTTTACGACAATACGCTTGTGGTTGAAGTCAAGAGGGATGCAGAGGATATCAAGTTGGGATTGAAAAACACAAAGGCGGTTTCTTCCGATTGGGTGGTATTCGATAATTTCAGCCTTTCCTATTATGGAAGTAACGTGAGCGTAGATGATGTGACAGGTATCAATGATGTGAAGGTAGATACTACAGTTGTGGAAAGACAGGGAGTCTATGACCTTTCCGGCCGTGCCATCGCGAATCCTACCCGTCCGGGCATTTATATAGTGAACGGTAAGAAAATTGTGATACATTGACAAGGATAACATATCAAAAACATTTCGGGGATGCCTGTAGCGGCATCCCCGGTTTTGTGGTGGAGAAGTAGACGGTTCATTCCCTGTGGGCTTCTTTTATTTCCATGGCCGTTCCACCACTGGCTTGTAATTGGATATTGAGGATTTGACCTCCTTTGATGACCTTTTGTTTGATGGCTACCTTAGTACGCGTATCTAAATGAGGGTCGTCCTCGTATAATGTCACCATATACCTTTTTCCACGTTGTGTGGATAGGGAGAGCTTCCGGGCTTCCAGTCCGTTCATTACGCCCACGAACCATTTCTCTCCGCTGCGTCGTGCCATGGCAATGTATTCGCCCGGTTCTCCGTCTATCGGGTAGGTCTCGTCCCATGTGGTCGGTACGTTTTTCCAAAATTCCAGTTCTTTTTCGCCTTGATACAGCGACGGAGTATCGTACCAATAGAGGAATGTGACGGGGCTGTAGTAGACGACGGGCATGGCCAGTTGATGTGCGTGCGTGTTCTTCACCCTCGCGTTGAAGTAGCAAGGGGTGTAGTCGGCCGGACCGCAAAGGAAGCGGGTGAACGGCAGGATGGTGTTGTGGCGTGCGTCCGGCATGGTCTCGTTGCCGGCGATGCCTTCCTGCGTCATCAGGTGGGGCAGGGTACGGCTCACGCCCGTGGGGCGGTATTCGTCGTGTATGTCCACCATGATGCCGTAGTCGGCGCATTGGCGTACGGCTTTGTGCAGCCAGATGGTCCAGAATTGGTTGCCCACTTGCACAAAACCGAACTTGATGCCTTTTATGCCCCATTCTTTATAAAGAGGCAGCAGCCGGTCTATTTGTTGGACGAGGGCACGTTGGTTGACGTAAAGCCATACGCCGATGCCTTTCGTGGAGGCGTAGTCGCAGATGGCCTTGATGTCCAGGTCTTTGCTTTCGGATATACGGGTCGCGTCGCTCTCCATCTTCATTTCCGGCCCGTACCACCCGGCATCCAGATGGATGTATTGCAGTCCGCGTTCGGCGGCGAAGTCCACGGCGGCCAGTGCTTCTTTCTGCGAGAGTCCGCTACGGAATGTCTTTCCCGGCCTGATCCAAGACAAGTCCCCTTGCAGGACATTCGGTTCGTTCAGGTTCAGGTAGATGAAGTTGTGGGCTATCAGGTCCACGGGGCGTTCCGCTGCCATGATGACGCGCCACGGCGTGTCGTAGGGCGTGATGATGTCGGCACAGTCGTACATGGAGGTTTTCAGCGTGTGAGCCTTCCCGGAAGCGAGGGCGAACTTGGTGCGTACGTAATCCACCATACGGGCTTCTCCGAGGGAGACTGTCAGGCCGTTCCCCAGTTTCATCGTCAGGGGGCGTTCGCTTTCGCCTTCCCAGCCCTCTAACGGAAGCAGGGAGACGGGAGCCTGTGCCCACGGCTCGTGCCAGGCCATGGTGCCCTCCGGCATGGCAAATTCGGTGAGCTCGTCTGTAATGTGCAGGAACAGCCCGTTGCTGGTGGCTGGGAAATGATAACGGAAAGCCACTCCTTCGTTGTAAGCCCGCACTTCCACGTTCATGAAATAAGTGCGTGAACGGTCGTAACCGCCTGTCACTTCGCTTGCTGGTGCTTCCCCTTTTCTGAATTTGATTTGCAGGCTGCGGTAGCGGTCCGGGATTTCTTTGCGTTCGCCGTATAAGGGTTGCCATGTTCCGTCGTGCGAGGCCGAGTCTGCCCCGATGAATGTCAGGTTGTCCCTCCAGTTCCTACAGGCGTCATTTTCGATACCCAATGCGCTCTCCAAGAGTTTGTTTTCGATTTCCACACCCAGTTCCGAACGGCGGACAATCTCTTTGCCTTTATAAGATAAGGTGTAGTACATCCGTGTTTTGCCTTCCGGCTCTTCCTGCGTGAAAGTGAACACATAGTTGCGGTCGGGTGACGACACTTGGAACGTGTGGGGCGAGGCCCATCCGGTGACGGCCCACCATGCCATACATAGGGATATGAACTGTTTTTTCATTATGGATAAATTTGTAGTTTAAAATATGCTTCTACTTCTATATACGATTGAAAAGGACGTTTAACGTACTCCGAGAGAAAATTTTTATGCGTGGTGTGCGTAAATAGGGCTTTTCAATCGTATTAGACTATAGAGACATCAAATCATAAGCATATACAGATGAAGAAAATCGTAGTTTGTGTGGGAGGTTTCCTGTTGGGCCTTTCCTTATGGGGGCAGCGCGTCAACCATCCGGCGTTGCTCTTCACGAAAGAACGGGTGGAAGCGGCCAAGGCACGTGTACAGTCGGACACTTGCATGGCCCGTTGTTGGGCGGACATCCGTAAGGTGGCCGATGCCGCATTGGAGAAAAACGACCTCAACCGGTCGGATTATCTGGCTCTGGCTTATCTGATGACGGACGACCGCCGGTATGCCGACCGTTTGAAATCCATTTTGCAATCGGTCACGCAGGCCAGGACTTGGGGAAGCGAGGAGATGCTGTCGCGTAAGCCGGTGTGGCGTGCCGATTTGGGACTTTCCCATAAATGCCTGATGGCCGCGTTGGCTTACGATGCCATTTATGAGACCTTGTCGTCCCGTGAACGGAAGGAACTGGCCGAAGATTTACTCCGTCTCGGTGTGGAACCTTCGTTGGGCGACTGGGTGTTGGAGCCTACCCGTATCCATTCCCTGAACTCCATGGGGCATAACTGGTGGACTTCGTGCGTGTACAACGGCGGAATGCTGGCCATGGCTTTACAAAATGAGTTGCCCGAAGCCATCGAATGGGTGGAGACGCTGAACGAGGCCATGCCGGAGTGGTTCGGTTTTGCCGGTGACGTGTTGCAAGCCAAGATAAAATCTTTCGACGAAGCCGGTGGTATGTATGAGAGTCTGAACTATGCCAATTTCGGTATCCAAGAGGCTTTGCAATACCGGATAGCCTGGCAGAACACCCATCCGGGGCGGAAGGCTCCGGAACTGCTCCAGTTGGAGCGTTTGCCCGACTATTTCGTACAAGTGTGCTATCCGCGTACGGGCATATTGTATAACTTGAATTTCGGAGACAGCCATAAGAACGTGACGGCAGAATCGAGCATGATGCTGTTGTATGCGTTAGGCATACGGCGACCGGAAATCCTGTGGTACATCAACCAGGTACAGGAGGGGCAACATCGCGACGGCTATTTCCGTAACCGCCCGATGGGATTCCTCTATACGCCGGATTGCAGTAAGGCACCCGCCGTGCCGGACGTGGCTACTTCGTGCCTGTTTGCCGATTTTGGCTGGGCCGTGATGCGCGATTCTTGGAAAAAGGACGCGGCGATGCTGGCCGTGAAGAGCGGACAGACGTGGAATCACTCGCATGCCGATGCCAATTCGTTCATCTTGTTTTATAAAGGCGTGGATATACTGAAAGACGCAGGCAACTGTTGGTATTCCAATCCTGCCTACAGGAACTACTTCTTCCAAAGCCAGGCGCACAATGTGGTGTTGTTCAATGGGGAAGGACAGTCGCGCGAACAGCAGTATCAGGGTTCTTATTTGTGTGGAAGCCTGCATTGCCTGATGGATAACGGGAAGATGAAATATGTGTTGGCTAACGGTACGGGGCCGATGTCGGACAAGTTCAGCCGGAACTTCCGCCATTTCCTGTGGATGGACAAGGTGATTTACATGATAGACGACATAGCTGCCCATAAGCCCGGGCATTTCGAATGGCTTTGGCACTATAACGGTAAGGCCGTGAAGCGGGGAGCCGACGTGACGGTGACTTCCGACAGCGCTTCTGTGGTCATCCGTCCGTTGTATCCCCGTCTGCTGGCCTTATCCGATTTCGTACATGACTATCCCGACGATTTGTATTGGGAAGTGAAAAAGGGACCGACCGAGGATTTGAAGGGTGAGGAAGAATACTATTCGTTCCATCTGCCCGGCGAGCATAAGCGTGTCAAAGGACTGACGGCCGTCATCCTGAAGGATTCGCCCGACGATAAGGATTTGCCGATGATGGAACGTACGGAAGGAAAAGACTGGATAGGGTTGAAAGTGCGTCGGAACGGAAAGGTCACGGACATTTATATCAACCAGTTGGCCGACGGACGGCTGATGCACAGCAATTCATGGATTACGGCCGACGGATGGACTACGGATGCCTACATGTTTGCCGTGACGTATGACGAAGGTACGGATCCGGCAAAGGCTTCGGAGATGTTCGTTTGTTACGGCAGCGCATTGCGCCGGGGCGAGGTGTCTTATTATTCATCCTTGTCCAAACTCTTTGTCATGCAACGCCGGGAAGGCAAAAAACTGGATTTGCGGGTGGAGGGGCAACCCCATATCCGGGCTGCTTTCCGTCAGCCGTCTTGTCCGGCGGAACTGGAAGTGAACGGGCAAAGGCAGAAAGCGGTCTACGAAAACGGGAATGTCATTTTGAAGAGTAAACTATAAAATTGCAATACGATAAAAAGACATGAAGAAGGGAATAATTATCAGCCTGTTTTGGGGAATGGGCATGGCTACAGGAATGGCACAGTCTGTTTATCCCGGTATCTGTGAGAGGCAATTTCGTGTCTCGGTGCAGGTTCCCCTGGCTGCCGAATCGTTCGATTTGCAGGACGTGCGCCTGTTGCCCGGACGTTTTCGTGACAACATGATGCGGGACTCGGCATGGATGGTCTCCATCGGGGCCGATCGGCTGCTGCATGGTTTCCGGACGACCGCAGGGGTATTTGCCGGACGTGAGGGAGGATACATGACGGTGAAGAAACTCGGCGGATGGGAGTCCTTGGATTGTGAACTTCGCGGGCATACGACGGGTCACATGCTTTCGGCTTTGGCTTTGATGTATGCAGCCACGGGGAGCGATGTTTTCAAGATGAAGGGGGACAGCCTTGTGGCCGGACTGGTGGAAGTACAGGCTGCGGGGACGGGCGGTTATCTGAGTGCTTATCCCGAAGAGCTCATCAACCGGAATATCCGGGGGGAGAGTGTTTGGGCACCTTGGTACACGTTGCACAAATTGTTTTCCGGCTTGATAGACCAATACCTGTATGCCGGGAATGCGCAGGCATTGGACGTGGTGCGGAAAATGGGAGACTGGGCTTATGGGAAACTTCGGCCGTTGCCGGAAGAGACGAGCCGCAAGATGATTCGTAATGAGTTCGGAGGCATCAACGAGTCTTTCTACAACCTGTATGCCTTGACGGGAGATGAACGTTACCGTTGGTTGGCCGGTTTCTTTTATCATAATGATGTAATAGACCCGTTGAAAGAACAACGGGATGATTTGGGGACGAAACATACCAATACATTCATTCCGAAAGTATTGGCTGAGGCGCGTAATTATGAGTTGACGGGAGATGGAGACAGCAAGGCTTTGAGTGAATTCTTCTGGCATACGATGATAGGCCGCCACACCTTTGCTCCCGGATGTAGCAGCGACAAGGAACATTATTTCGATCCGGACGAATTTTCCAAGCATATCAGCGGTTACACGGGCGAAACCTGTTGTACTTATAATATGTTGAAGTTGAGCCGCCATCTGTTTTGTTGGGAGGCTTCTCCCGAGGTGGCCGATTATTATGAGCGTGCCTTGTACAATCATATCTTGGGGCAGCAAGACCCTGCGACGGGAATGGTATCTTATTTCTTGCCTTTGCAGTCCGGCACGCACAAGGTGTACAGCACGCCGGAGAATTCTTTCTGGTGTTGCGTGGGCAGCGGTTTCGAGAGCCATGCCAAATATGCCGAAAGCATTTATTATCGTGGGGAAGACTGCCTGTATGTCAATTTGTTCATTCCGTCCGAATTGGCGTGGAAAGAAAAAGGGTTGAATTTGCGTCAGGAGACCCGTTTCCCGGAAGAGGAAACCACTCGCTTGACCTTGGCGTTGGAGACTCCCCGTAGGTTGGCTGTGAAACTCCGTTATCCGTCGTGGAGCGGCCGTCCTACGGTCAGGGTAAACGGGAAATCCGTACGGGTGAAACAGCACCCCCGTTCTTACATCACGTTGGACCGGCGTTGGGAAGACGGCGACCGTATAGAAGTGACTTATCCCATGCGCCTTGCGATGGAACGCATGCCGGACAATCCCCGTAAGGGCGCGTTGCTTTACGGACCGGTCGTATTGGCCGGTGTCTTAGGTACGGAAGGAATGCAACCGCCTGCTCCGTATTCCAATCCTTTGCGGTACAATGATTACTATATTTACGATTACCATATCCCCCAAGGTTTGCCTTGCTCGTTGCCCTGGGATGACCGCCATCCGGAACGTGTGTTGAAACGTACGGGGAAAGGGTTGACTTTCGTCACGGAAAGCGGGGTACAGGTGCTTCCGCTGTATGATGTCCACCGTCAGCGGTATGTAGTGTATTGGGATTGTATGGAACAGTAATGAGCCAAGATAAAGTCCCGTTTGCCTTCCATTGGACATGCGGATGGCAAACGGGACTTTTCTTTTGTGTGTATTCTTAGGGTAAAATTTCTTTTGCTACTTCTTCTTTATCGAGTATGTTACCGTCTGTCCGGCTTTCACCTTGACCTTATCCTGCCAGTTCAGGAACGCATTGTCTCCTAACGGTAAAGCGGCTTCTTCTGCCCCTTCGGCAAAAAGAGTGACTTGTGCGTCGAACTTCGTGGGATTCGTAATACGTAGGATGGTTTTCCTTTTGTCGCTTTTCATGATTTCCGCTTCGACGTGGTCGAAGACGTAGAGTTTACCGAGGTCGGTACGGACGTAAATTCCCGGGATTTCCAATGCCATCAGTGCTCCGTTCGTTTCGTTCCAACCCGTTTCCCAACCGTCGGCACGGGAGCCTCGCCGGTCGGAATCGCAGTACGTGAGCCGTTCGGTGATTTTACCATTCGGTTGGATGCCTTCGGCGTGGGCATGGATGATGTCGCGCAAGAGTTCGGCATACAACGTGTCGCCGGTGGTGCGGTAGAGTTTGAACAGCACGTCGCCCGACTGCGTGCAGAACCCCGGTGCCCCGTGTTTGTTTTGCGTACTGGCCCATACGGCACCTGTCAGGTTGGCACCCAGTTGGGCCAGCGGTGTATCTTCCGGTAAGCGATAATCGAAGGAAACCGTCCATGTGGCGCACAGATGAGCTGCGTCACGGGCTTGTTGCAGATATCCTGTTTCGCCCGTCGTTTCGTATAATGTGAATAGGGAAGTGGCCAGGGCGACAGCCGTTTCCGAGTCGGAATTTTGCAGGATGTCACCGCAACCGCCTGAGGTAAAGCCCACGATGGCAAACTGGCGGTAGAGTGCGCTTGCGGCCTGCCGGGCGATTTCCAAATATTCAGGGCAGTTGAAATAAACGGAGGCCAATGCCAGTCCGCCTATGGCCATGGCACCGCCGGTGGTGTTGTACACTGCTACTTTCCCGCTTTCCACGTGCAGGTAATTACCCCACGTGCCTTCATTTTTCCAAGTATTGACGAATGCGTCGGCCAACGAACGGACGTTCTTTTCCCATTCCGGACGGATGAAGTCCTTGTGTCCCATGCGCTCTAATAGGTTGAACTGTTTTACCATCCAATACAGTACGTCCCCGTTCCGGCGCGTCACCGCCACGCCCGGCACTACGGCTGCGGCATCGCGGTTGAGCACTGTGCCGTCCGGTTGCAGGATGTCATAGTAATATCCGCTTTTGCCTTTCGCCCGGGGCAGGGCGAAGTCGAAGGTGCGCGCCACGCGGCGCAGGTGCTCGTCGTCGCCGAGCGCGAGCATCGGATAAGTATTGATGAGGCCGCCAATCCACCCGTACGACATCCAGTCCGCCGTTTCGGGGCGGTAGAATTCCACGTTGTCTTTTTGGTAGTAGCGGAGGTCGATGTTTTTGTCCATAATGTCCAACACCCGGCTCATCGGTACTAAATTGCGCGGTGCGGCGCACCGGATGTGGCGTTTGCGCTCTTCCATGAAATGCCCGAGCAGGCAGGGTGCGTCCGTGCAGGGATAAACGAGGCGTGTGATGCGGATGACGATTTCGTCCCCTTCGCGCACCGTGATTCCCCGGTCCGGACTTTTGCTGAAGCCGATGAACTCCGGTTTCTTTTCGCGTACGCCCGGTGCGCTGATAACGAAAGAGGCCACGCTCCTGTCCGGCGTTTCTTCCACGATGAGTCCGTGGTCCAAGACTTGCCCGTCGCGTACGATACCTTGGTCTGTCAGCAGCAGGACACTCTCTTTCTTCTGCCGGTCGAGGAAAGCAATGGCCGGGGTGGCGGCGTTGCATACGCTGACCTCCAGACGGGAGGGGCTGCCGAAGTCGGGCGAAAGTTGGGGAATGGGATTGGAGGTTAAGGCCAAATCTGGGCGGTCGTAGTCCGAAGGGTCAAGTCCCGTGGCATAGTTGCGGTTTACGATACGCTGACGGTTTCCGTTGTACACAGAGGCCGGAATCATGACATAGTTGTCGCTTGTCCAATGATAACGGTCGAAAGCCACGGCAACTCCGGCATCCGTGAGATTTTTCAAAGCCTTGAACCGGAATACGAACAAGATTCCGTCCGTCACTTCGGTCTTCTCCACCGAGGTTCTCCAACAGGAGGACGTGTCGGTCAGTTGTTCGCAACTTTTGAGTTTCTCTTCATGGTAACGGCAATCCAACAGTCTTATTTCCTGATGTGCATTTGCCGTATCCGGCAACCAGTTCTGGGCTTGCAGGCTCATCGGGCAAAACAGTAAAATACTTCCCGTCCATAATTTATTTATCATACGAAATATGTGGTGTATAAAGATGAATGAATGTGTTTTGTATGCAAACTTATAGTATTGGAAAATGGAGGCAAAATAAATAAACGTTCTTTAAATGTTTGGCTGAAAAACGAAGCAATAATGTCAAAACGTGAAGCATTTGTTGTGTGAAAAGAAGCCGTTTCGGTCAATGAAACATGGCATTTCGTTCAATTTTATAGAGCCATTGTTTTATGTAGGCTTTATGCTTTATATTTGCATTGGCTTCGTGGTGCCGTCGGACTTTAATATGATTATGTTTTTAAATTGAATATTATGAATTTCTCTACAAAAAATCTAAGAAGAGAAGGTCTTTATGGGGTATGTGCCTTGATGATGACTCTGAATGTGGAAGCGGAAAGGTTACCAGAAATGCCGCTTAAGGCAAGTCTCAATGGAGTTGAAGTGTCAGATATGGGACGGTTTATTCCAGGTTTGGGAGATTATACATTAGAGGGGAAAGCAAAAGTGGGACGTACCATCCGTATTGCTTTTTCTGGAGTTGAGTTTGAACCGACAGAAGACGGTGACGTACGTTTGGTACAGAAAGACGGGACGGTCTATGTTTTCCAAAATGGTCGGTTCGAGTCGTTGTCGTCTTCTCATCCGATGTATGAAGAAGGGAAAAATGTGGTGAAAAATCCCAGTTTTGAAATCGTGGCAGAAGATTATGGTAATGGGCGTTGGCGTCCTGCAGATTGGGAAACATGGAATGGTGGAATGCCAACTTGGGGTGGTGATGTGGGTAAGACTAACGTACGCGAAAATGCTGCATATCGTTCCGATGGGGTAAAGTCAATTATCATGCACAGCGAGTCGCGCTATTTGATGCAGGAACTTGCTGAAGCGGTTGTGGAACCGGGAGCTTATTATTGCCTTTCTTATGATTATTGGACTTCGGAGGGAGTAGGAAATGGAGGTTCTACATATCGTTTGATGTTTGGCACAGAAAGAAACACCGGTAATATATTGGATTTAAAAGGGCATACTACTGAGTTAAATGGAACGGCACGGTGCCATTTTGTGACTTCATTTCGTATGCCGGATGAATTACCTCAAAATTTATGGTTCTCTTTTTTTCGTGGCGAATCTAAGGTGGATTGGATTGATAACGTGAAACTTGTCAAAATCATGCCCGATGCGCAAGGTTTGTCTGGCCTGGATAATGCTACGTATGTAGAGGGGCAGGCTTATGCTCCGGAAAACTTGGCTTTGGAAGGTGATGATTATATGGATATGACAGGCCGGTTGGTTAATCCGTCCTTTGATGAGGGTACGAATGGTTGGGCGCTTACAGCGGATGGCGTACAAGTGAAAATCAGTACGGGGGAAAAAGGCGGTGTCATTAAGGGAGGACAGAACCATTTACAATTATGGAAGGGTAGCGGAGGCATTGATGGACGTTTTTATCAAGAGGTGAAAGACCTGCCTAATGGAAAATATACAGTAAGAGCTGCCATTTCCTCTTCATTCAATGGAACCGTAAAGTTGTATATGAACGATAGTGAGAAAAATCTGTCGGCTGGAGGAACCTGGGTAGAAGTTACAGGTGTGGTTTTCGATGGGAATCTTGAGTTGGGGCTTGATTTGGCAACAAGCGGAAGCCCGACCATAGACATGGATGATTTTACTTTATCTTTCCACGGTGCCGATAAGGAGAGTTATATGGCGGTATTGACCCGTCAAATGAAACAGGCGGTGGCTGATACTTTGGCAATGACGGGACACACGGGAGACCTTCCGGGTTATAATAATATCGAACAGTATCGTGAAGTAATGAAAGATGTGAATTTGTTGCCTTCCGATGCGGAGATATCAGAGGTAGAACGCATTTTATCTGATTTGGCTTCGGCTATGGAAGAGTGGGAAAGTATTCAGATTGATTATTCCAGATTAAAGGACGCTGAGAAAAAATTAGAGAATGCAATCAATGCCTCCGACTATCCGGATAAGTCTTGTTTTCAGAGCTTAATAAATGAAATGAATGGAATGTATACCGGTGAGAAAGATGTACGTCCACAAATAGATGAGGTCTTGGATAAGGTAGATGAAGCTTTAGCGGAATTGGATGCTTATCGGGTTTTAGTGGAGTTGATTACGGATTTTAATACACGTATGGAGCAGACTCAATATCCGGGGCAAGAGGATTTGAAAATAGTGATAGAACAAGCCCGGGAAGTAGCAAAAGCACCGTTTGGTAAGGATCTGACAGAGGTCACTAAGAGGCTTCGTCAAGCATGGACTGCTTACTACGAATCACAATTCACAGAGAAACCGATAAAACAAACGGTCTCAGTTGTGGATACCAGTCTCGACGGGTCGGAAAAATTTGTTTTGCGTGTAGATGGTAAGCCGTTTTATATGACCAACGTACAGTTACGTACTGATAAGTTGCGCGGTTATGAAGGTTGGACGGAAGAGACCATAGAGAAAGCTGTAAAGCAAGCGGCCGATGATCATTTCAATACATTGTCCATTCCTGTCTTTTGGCGAGAAATAGAACCGGAGAAAGATTGCTTCGACTGGACTATATTGGACCGTTATATGGGTTGGTGCCATAAGTATGGACTTAAAATGGAATTGCTGTGGTTTAGTTGGAGTAGCGGAGGGCGAGTTCAATATTTATGGAATCATAATGGACGCAAAGAACTTCGTACGCCTGATTATGTTTGTTCGCTTGATGGGAAGAGTGATTTTAATATGAAGCGAACAGAGTGGGAATATTCTTTGGATTGGAAAGATAAGGAGCTTATGGAAAGGGAAAAGTACGTATTGTCGAAAGTGATGGAACATGTGGCGCGCTGGGATATCCATAACGGTGGAGGACATACGGTTGTGGGGGTACAGTTAGGAAACGAAGCACGCTCTCATGGAAACAATATGGCTTCGGCTGCTGAGATAATTGATTATTATTCTTATGTAGGGGCCGCAGTAAAACAATCTGAATATGTGGTTTGGACTCGGCTGAATTGTGTGAGTTGGGAGACTTCTGGTAGGGTAGATGCTAATGAGAAGAAACGTGTGAACGGTGGTACGAACATTGATTTTGTCGGGGTAGATATCTATGGGGCAGATGCCGGTATGATAAAAGGAGATATGTGGGGATATTTGGGTAATAAGGGGAAGAATTTCCGGATGATTATGGAAATAGATGCCAAAGATGCCAATTCGCCGATTTACCAGATGGCGGCTTTGGCTGGAGACAAATCGTTTGATTATTACAATTTCTGTGTGGTGGACGGGAACGCCCTTTATTCTAACAATGGAATGGAACTTGTTGAACGAGCTCATATTGGTTTAGTGCGTCAACGTAATAAGATATTGAATTTGGCCAATCAGGATTTTGCGCTCAAATCCCATGGAAAAGGACTTTATGTGTATAACTATGCAGGTAAATCCACGGATTTGGAAAAAGGGTTGGATGGAATAGCCTATATTCCCGGGACGGCTTCGTCGCAAGCTGTTGCTATTCGTCATACAAACGAGGACTATCTTTTGCTCAGTACGTCAACCGGAAATTTCAATCTCCCTGCTTCAATGGATGGTTGGAAGGCGACCGCAGGATATATGAATGAAAATAATGAATGGGTGTCGGAGTCAGACGTGGAAATAATAAACCGGGTAATCAAGTTCACTGCTCCTGCTTGTGTAAAAGTCAGTAAGGAGGTAACGTCCATTCCTTTTGTTCATGTTGAATCTGTTGACATCCGTCCAGGAAGGGGAGGATTGCTGGTGAGAGCCGACCATACGATAGGTATATACAATTTAAAAGGTGAATTGGAAGCCAATGTGAATGCCAATGAAACTTATGTATGGGTCTCCTTGCCGTCAGGATATTATGTTGTCGAGAATCGGAAAATAATGGTACGATGAGGTTTTAATAGGATTTTGTTATGTTTTGCTATCGTGCTGGATAACTGTTCCCCGCTGTATGGAACCAGCGGGGGCAGTTCTTTTTTATCAGAATGAGGACATGGGCTTTTTGTGGTGTAGCAAACTTTTTAGGCCATGTTACATTACGTGTATTTCATGTCATATTTTGTATTTCTTTGCCGATAAAAACTCTATATTTGCAAACGTGTACGGAAAAATAAACTTTAAAGAATAACCGGAAAAACATGAATGGATCGAATCAAACATTTGCAGGAATGACCCGTTATCGTTGGGTCGTATGTTCCATGTTGTTCTTGGCTACGGCTATCAACTACATGGACCGTCAGGTTTTATCGCTGACGTGGAAAGATTTTATTGCGCCTGAGTTCGGATGGAACGACACGGACTACGGTCTTATCACGGGCTGCTTCTCCATCGTCTATGCCATCGCCATGCTGGTCGTCGGCAAGTTTATCGACAAGGTGGGGGCGCGGCGCGGCTATTTGTGGGCCATCGGGCTGTGGTCGGCCGGGGCATGCCTCCATGCCTTCTGTGGGATTGCCACCAACGGACTGTTGGGCGGCGAGTGGTTGACGGGCTTCGAAGGGGCGCGGCAGAACCTGTCCACGTTGCAGACGGTGGCGGACGGCATGTGGACGGTGTCTACGGTCAGTGTCTGGCTCTTTCTGGCTGCCCGTTGCGTACTGGCCATCGGGGAGTCGGGAAACTTTCCGGCGGCCATTAAAATCACGGCAGAATATTTTCCGAAAAAAGACCGTGGGTTTGCCACCAGCGTGTTCAACAGCGGGGCACAGATTGGAGCCTTGCTCGCTCCTTTCGTCATACCTTTGTTGGCCCGTTGCTGGGGATGGGAGATGTCCTTCCTCTTGGTGGGTGCCGTGGGCTTCGTTTGGATGGGCGTTTGGGTGTATGTGTACGATGTTCCACAGAAGAGCAAGCATGTCAATGCAGCGGAACTGGCCTACATCGAACAGGATGTTGCCGTCGATGCTTCTTTGACCGAAAGGACGGAGGAAGTCAAGCCTACGAAGGGCATTAGCATCTGGAAGTGCCTGACCTACCGCCAGACGTGGGCCGTCGTGGCCGGGCGTTTCCTGCCCGACGGAGTGTGGTGGTTTTTCCTTTTCTGGGCACCGGCTTATGTGCATGACGTCTATGGCTATAGTTCGGATTCCACGACGGGGATGTTGCTCATCTTCACCCTTTACCTCATTTCGATGCTCTCCATCATTGGTGGCTACCTACCTACGTGGTTCGTGGGGCGTAAAGGGATGAACCCGTATGCCGGGCGCATGCGTGCCATGCTCATCTATGCTTTTTTCCCTTTGATAGGGTTGGTGGCGCAGCCTTTAGGCAGTTGGTCGTATTGGTTTCCCATCGTGATAATCGGCATCATAGGGGCGGCGCATCAGAGTTGGAGCGCGAATGTCTATTCCGTGGTGGGCGACATGTTCCCCAAGTCTGCCGTGGCCACGGTGACAGGCATCGGCGGCATGTCGGGCGGTATCGGTTGCCTGCTGTTCAACATGTGCTCCGGTATGCTGTTCACGTATTCAAAGGAAACACAGATGGAGTTTTTGGGCTTCCGGGGTATCGAAGCCGGTTATATGATAGTATTTATGGTAGCGTCGTTGGGATACCTGTTGAGTTGGGTGATTATCAAACTCTTGGTGCCGCGCTACCAACTGATTAAAGAATAGGAGACAAGAAACATGAAAACATTTATGGATCAGGATTTCCTGCTCGGGACGGATACCGCGCGGGAACTGTATCACGGGCATGCCGAACGGCTGCCCATCATAGATTACCATTGCCACCTGGACCCGAAGATGGTGGCAGAGGACTACCGCTTCCGTTCCATTACGGAACTGTGGTTGGGCGGTGACCATTACAAGTGGCGTGCCATGCGTACCAACGGGGTGGACGAACGTTACATCACGGGCGACGCTTCGGACTGGGAGAAGTTTGAGAAGTGGGCGGAGACCGTACCCTATACTTTGCGCAACCCGTTGTACCATTGGACGCATTTGGAACTGCATACGGCTTTCGGCATCGACAAGTTGTTGAACCCCTCAACGGCTCGCGAGATTTATGAGGAGTGTAACGAGAAGTTGGCACAACCCGGTTTTTCTGCCCGGGGGCTGATGCGTCATTACCGTGTGGAAACGGTATGTACCACCGATGACCCGGTGGACAGCTTGGAGCACCACATCGCCACGAAGGCGAGCGGTTTTGAAATCCGGATGCTCCCGACGTGGCGGCCGGACAAAGCGATGGCCGTGGAAAATCCCGCATCATTCCGTGACTATGTGGAGCGGTTGGAGCAAGCTTCCGGGCAGACCATATCCGGTTTTGCTGATTTCATCGGTGCGTTGGAACATCGGCACGATTTCTTTGCAGCCCAAGGTTGCCGTCTTTCAGACCACGGGCTTTCGGAGTTTTATGCGGAAGATTATACTGAGGACGACATCCGACGTATATATAATAAGGTATATGGCGGCAAGTATCTGGACGGAGCGGAATGCGCCCGTTTCAAGTCGGCCATGTTGGTGGAGTTTGCCCGGATGGATGCCGAAAAGGGATGGACGCAACAATTCCATTATGGGACGATACGCAATGCTAACAGTCGGATGATGCGTCTCTTGGGACCGGATACGGGTTTCGATTCCATCGGCGAGTTCAGTACCGCCCTCTCCATGGCGCGTTTCCTCGACCGATTGGACAGCCGTGGCATACTTCCCCAAACCATCCTCTACAACCTGAATCCGGCAGCCAATGAGATGGTGGCTACGATGATTGGTAATTTTCAGGACGGAAGCGTGCCGGGTAAGATACAATTCGGTTCGGGATGGTGGTTCAACGACCAGAAGGATGGGATGGAACGTCAGATGAACGCCCTGTCCGTGCTCGGTCTGTTGAGTCGTTTTGTGGGGATGCTGACCGACTCCCGGTCGTTCCTCTCGTATCCGCGCCATGAATATTTCCGCCGCACGCTCTGTAACCTTTTGGGGCGTGATGTGGAGAACGGCGAGATGCCCGTAGGCGAGATGCCGCGTATCCGGCAGATGGTGGAAGACATCTGCTATTACAATGCAAGAAACTATTTTAGGTTCTAAAGAATAAGACATAATGGAAAAAACTTGGAGATGGTTCGGGAAAAAAGATAAGATTACGTTGTCCATGTTGCGCCAGATTGGCGTGGAAGGCATCGTAACGGCTTTGCATGATATCCCGAACGGGGAAATCTGGCCTTACGAGGCTGTGGTGGAAATGCGGGACTATATCGCAGCGGCCGGATTGCGTTGGTCGGTGGTGGAGAGCCTACCGGTGAGTGAAAGCATCAAGTACGGCGGCCCTGACCGCGACCGCTTAATAGAGAATTATATCGTGAGTTTGGCCAATCTGGGTAAGGCAGGCGTCAAGACGGTATGCTACAATTTCATGCCCGTGCTCGACTGGGCGCGTACCGACTTGGAGCACCCGAACCCGGACGGCACGTCGTCGCTCTATTTCGACCGTGCCGACTTCGCTTATTTCGATTGCTGCATCCTGAAACGTGAAGGGGCAGAGGCCGACTACGGGGCGGACATCATGGAACAGGTGGAACGGAAAAAGGCCGTGATGACACCGGAGGACGACCATAAGTTGGTGGAAAACATCATTATCAAGACACAGGGGTTCGTGAACGGAAATATCAAGGAAGACGACGAGAAGCCGGTGGAAATCTTCCGCGAGTTGCTCGGCCTGTATAAAGGTATAGACCGTGATGCCTTGCGCGAGAACATGCGTTATTTCCTCTCTGCTGTCATGCCGGTGTGTGAGCAATACGGGGTGGACATGTGTGTGCATCCCGACGATCCACCCTTGCAGATACTGGGGTTGCCGCGCATCGTGACGTGCGACGAGGACATCGCTTGGTTCCTGAACGCCGTGGACAATCCGCACAACGGGTTGACGTTCTGCGCCGGTTCGTTGAGTGCCGGAGCACATAACAATGTGCCGGAACTGGCACGCAAGTATGCTTCCCGCACGAAATTCGTGCACCTGCGCAGCACGGACGTGCTGCCCGGCGGAAACTTCAAGGAGGCTTCCCATCTGGCCGGGAGGGCGGGTATCATCGATTTGGTGCGTACGTTCCAAAAGGAGAACCCCTCCCTGCCTATGCGGGTAGACCATGCCCCTTTGATGCTGGGAGACGAAAAGATGGGATATAATGCTGGTTATTCGTTCCACGGGCGTATGTTGGCCCTCGGGCAGATGGAAGGGGTCATGGCGGTGGTGGACCGTGAGATAGCAGAAGGTAAAATTTGAAAACGAATGAAGGTTAAAAACAAACGGACATGAAGAATTTATTTGATATTCAAGGACAAGTGGTGGTCATTACCGGCGGTACGGGTGTGCTGGGTCGGGAAATCGGGGAATACCTTGCCCTTCAAGGTGCCAAGGTGGTACTGATGGGGCGCAATGAAGAGACTGGTAAACAGATAGTGGGTGGAATTCGTGGGAAAGGCGGCGAGGCGATGTTCCTGAGGACGGATGTGATGAATCCGGCGGTGGTGGAGCAGAACCTGCAAGACGTGTTGTCGGCCTACGGTAGGGTGGACGCTTTGCTGAATGCGGCCGGAGGTAACATGCCGGGAGCCACCATTGCACCGACCGGCACGTTCTTCGACCTCAAGGTGGAAGAGTTCGAACGGGTGCTGAATGTGAATCTTACGGGAACGGTCATCCCCACGCAGATATTCCTCCGCCCGATGGTGGAGGCGGGAAAGGGCGCGATTGTCAATTTCAGTTCCATGGCGGCTTTCCGCCCCATGACCCGAGTGTGTGGTTATGCGGCAGCCAAAGCGGGCATTTCCAACTTCACGGCTTTCTTGGCTAATGAAGTAGCCACGAAGTTTACTTCTGACATCCGTGTGAACGCCATCGCACCGGGTTTCTTCCTGACGAACCAGAACCGTGCGTTGCTCACCAACCCCGACGGTAGCCTGACACCGCGTGGCGAGGATGTCATTCGCCAGACACCATTCAAACGTTTCGGCCGTCCCGAAGAGCTTTGCGGTACGATACACTATCTCATCAGTGAGGCCTCGGCCTTTGTCACCGGGACGGTAGCCGTGGTGGATGGTGGCTTCAATGCCTTTGCCATGTAAAAAGCATTATAAGTCCACTCCGCCTGTGGATGGAGTGGACTTTTATATTTGTGGATAAGATTCCAAAAGAAGTAGCAATTGGCTTTGTTTTAGGTTTTAATAACGATAAAAATATAACGCCGTGAATGTGAAATGTATATTGATGTCACTATTTGTTTGGGCAAGTACAGTTCAGGCGCAGACTTACTATTATTATAAAGGCAAGAAAATAGGGATTGCTTTGGATTCAACCAAGTGTACGGTATTTAGAGACACTCCTCCTTCGTTGCTACGTAGTGCAGGACGTGATATTGGTAAAAATTGGAATGTAGTGGAAAAGGACTCTATAAAAATCTTGCAAGCACGTAATAGTTCGTTGCCATCGGACATATTGGCCATAGAACCGGTTCTTTTTCCGTCTGAAACGCCGGTATCCCGTTTGTTTTATGTGAAGTTAAAGTCTGAATGTGATACTTTGTTCCTTAAGACGTTTGCCGAGGAAAATGGCTGCAAGGTGGAACGTCAGGTGGAACAAATGCCGTTGTGGTATGCCTTGTCCACTTCACTCCATTCTGCCGGAAATTCGATAGAGATGTCTAACCGTTGCTTCGAAACGGGTCGGGTGGTGGATGTCGACCCGGGATTCATGTTCGATTTTCAGCCCGATTGTATAGATGAGCCTGCGTGGAACACCAATTCTTTATGGAATTTGCAGGCTGTGAATGGTTGTGATGCGTGGGAAATTACCAAAGGGGATAGCAATATTGTAGTTGCCGTGTTGGATACAGGGGTTGATCCTAATCATGTGGAATTGCCGAGAGTATTGGATGGATATGATGCAATGACGGGAGGTAAGGCAAATGTATATTATAAAGTTGATGCTAATCATTCAAAATGTATTAAATATCATGGAACTATTGTAGCAGGAATGATTGCTGCTGCTCAAAACGGGAAATATACTTCAGGTATTTCTCCCAATGTGACACTTTTACCCATAAGTCATAATCTTGAATCATCAGAAACCTTATCTGAAGAGCTGGCAACTGATATTTCGTGGGCATGGAGAAATGGAGCACATATCATTAATAATTCATGGGGCGATAGAGCAGGAGTTTATTATGATGTATTGCATAGTGCTTTACTTGAAGAGGCTATACATGATGCAATGAACGAAGGACGTAATGGCTTTGGTTCAATTGTAACTTTTGCCAGTGGAAATCATAATTCCATAAACTATCCGGCATATGCTAATGATTCGATTATCTGTGTAGGATCTATAAACCAATCTTTTCAATGGTTCGAAGGTTCTGGATACGGAGAAAAATTAGATGTTGTAGCACCAGGAGGACAATTGTTAGGGACAGTTCCTTGGTACGAGGGGAATGTGTATTCCGATGCATCAGGTACTTCTTTTGCTTGCCCTCATGTGTCCGGCCTAGCCGCATTAATGCTAACTGTAAACCCTTTGTTGAATGTGGAACAATTACAAGCAACAATAGACTCCACTTGTGTGAAGTTGGATGGATATGGTTATGGCATAACTTATCCGTACGGCTCTTGGAATTCCAAAACAGGATACGGTTTGATTGATGCCGGACGTGCTGTACAGGCAGCCAAGGATTTATTGCCTCAATTGAAAGTGTCGGAGATTATCAGATATAATGACCGCCGAGTCGGTGGTTGGGTTATTTTGGATGTGATGGGGCTGAAAGTTCCTGAAATATGTGACGTGGAATGGACTATTGCCAACCAAGACATGTGCAACATAGAGTCTTATACTGTTGAGATGGTGGGTTGGGAATATTTTATTATGGAAATTAAGGGGAACGGTTTAGGTGTCATCCCCCCTTTTGATGTCGAGGCCAAGTATGTGATGAATGGAAATGTTCCGTCAACAAAGATTATTGGTGGGGGAGGCAAAAAGGAAGTTTATAGTATGAGAGCGCATGTTCCCATAGGATTTTCTTTACCATATTATTCCTTGGAAGGCAATATCGTTAGTCAAGAGTTAACGATTAAGAAGTCCGTAAAGGGTACGAAGGAAAAGGTAGGTGATGTTTCGTCTTTACGGGTTGAGATTTACTCTTTGCAGAACAAAGTGAAGACTGTTGAGGTTGATCCTTTGTCTAAAGAGATTAAAATTTCCGTATCAGATTTGCCAGATGGAAACTATATACTTAATATGGTGGAAGCTGGCCGGGTTGTATTTACAGATAGAATCATAATTAAAAAATATTAAATTTGTCAGATATGAAAAAATATAGCTTTTTGTTCCCGATAGCTTCGTTGTGTTGGTGTTTGTTCGGCTGTAATGAAGATTGTGGTTTCGGCTTTTCAGAAGGAGATGCAGAGAATATAGTTCCACAACAAGGGGATATTGTACCAATGACGATGAACTCCGAAGATTCAGCCTTTTTCTCTTCTTTGCTTCCGTCGTTGGAGCGAAACAAAGTGATGCGAATTGACAGTCGCGATGAACTTTCAACGTGGTTGCCGGACTCCTTGCTGATTCCTGATGATTTGGATTTTGAAAGGTATACTTATCTGTTAGGTTGTGCAGAACTTCATTCCCCTTCGTACTATGTTAAACAGGATACGTTGGTATATGCTTCCGGTCGGTTTGAATATTTATTTGATTACTTCTATTCTCCTTCTGATGCTTCTTCCGTTCGTTTGATCTGTGGAAAATATGTTAAGTTTTCTGTACCGGGAGGCGTGTCGCTTTCCATAGATGGTGAACGTGGCTTGGGGCTTGTGTATAGTACTGAGATATTAGGAGAAGGTCTGTCAACACCGGATTTTAATATGGAGGACAGGGAATTTGCTTTGATACGCATGATACCGGACTTGTATAATTATATACAGTGGCCTGAGGCTTGGAATTATCCGTTCTTTTTTACAGTGGATTATAGCCGGTATTCTGTAATATTATGGAAACGTAAATTTGACGGAGTTTTTGTCGTGAGTGATCCTGATTTTAAAATCACTCCCTTGTCACCTGTTTCATACCTTTATGAAGTGACGCATAAATTCACTCCTTCTCTTATTGGTGAGCCGCGTACTTCTTATGTGGTTTCTGTGATAGATAAGATAACAGATGACGTACAGTTAGAATGTGTATTTAATGATATTGTGCAATGAAGTGATTTAAACTTATGTTGGGGTTGTAGAAATTTAGTTGGGATTAAGAAACAGCAGGCAATCAACGGGGGTTATTGTCCTTTCTGCCGATTGGGCATCTCCCTACACTGGGATTTTGCAAAAAGTGCTTTCATCTTTCAGGATGCATGGTAACCTTCTCATAATATTGGTGTTACGGGCTGAAGGATGTTCCGGCATCTTTCAGCCAAACATCATTTCGTTCGGCTGTGGTTGGAAAATCGTTCGGCTGAGATTGGAAAATCATTCGGCTGAGATTGAAACATCATTCGGCGCAGAACTTTTTCACTCTCTGCAATGAAAGGAAGCTGAAAGATTCCTGAAACATCCTTCATTTTATAACGAGTTGTATGACAGAAAGTTGGGATTCGGGATGAAAGATGAAGGCACTTTTTGCAAAACTCTTGGGAGGGAGGCAAAATGTGATGGTATTCCGGTTGGATGGTATACTATTTGCTTTTCTATAGTTTCCAAAAAAATCCCTGCTGAATATCTATAGTCCTGTGAAAGGTTCGGCAAAAGTAAGGAGGACAAAAAAGGAAGCGGAGGGACTTCTGGGAAAGTAAAAAAGGAAATGTGCCTCATGGCACACTCCCTTGTCGTGTGAGATCCCGGTTTGGCTGTGTTTATTCCTTCCGGTGGTTTGTAATAAGTTCATGGATTCTTCCGGCCTCAGGTGTTGAATAAAAGAACATGTCCGTGGCCGGATGGAAAATATAGTTTTCGTATTTCAATAACTGTAACCGGGCAAACTTCTTATCTTCCGACATGAGGATATCCAGTCGGACTGTAGTATTGTCTGCCTGACTTACCGGAATACATTCGGGAACCCCATTGGCATCAATGATATGTTGCAAAGTATCAAAATGTTCCGGTGAATAGTATAGATGGTATTCTTTAATTGTACTGCCGGTAGGAGCATATACGGTTCTGGAGGCATGACTCAAAATCCGTATCATACCATAAATGGCCATACTTCCTCCACACACCATGAGAACGAGCGAAAGGATATTGCTGTCTGTGGTGTGCATCATAAGGGTGAGCGATACCATGAAAACGCCTATTACTATCAGTATGCTGGATGAGATAGCGTTGCGTGAATTGAATCTTTTTTGGATGTCCCGTTCGTTAGGACGTTGGATTATAGCTTGATTTTCCATATCTTTTTTAATTTAAAAATAAAACATGATGAGATAATACGCGACTTTTCTGGCAAAATGAACTTTTGCCAGTCTGTCTATAAACCGGATAAGGAAATCTCGCTAAATGAGTAGGCGGCATAAAGCGAACACATAGTATTCGCATGAAGGTTGACAGTCGAATGGGGCTGTCGTTTCGAATTGTTTGCCATTGGTGCTCATTCCGTATTGTGCAGACAATAGTTTTTGGGTGCGGAATGGCAGGTATTGCAAAGTCTGTAAATGGGAAGTTTGCAGAGAACGTGTAGGTTGGGCTGTCAATATCCGCGCCCATACGATTTCCGGTGAAATTTCCCCATCGAATAAGACTTGTGGTTTTACCGTGTGTAACTCTTGCTGTTTGTGTACATTTTCGGCATATACTTTTTTACTTTCCGGATTTTGTTCACGGAAAACGTTCGTATTGGCAGAAATTAGAAATGTAATGGCTGCAAATAGGAATGACAGTATGATTTTTTGAAAATGTTTCATTATAATACAAAGATACGCACTCTTTTGTCTTTTGAACAAAAGAGCGGAATCCTTTTAACTTAATTTATGTAGTGGTTGGGATATAAAAGTTCCTATTTATATCCACATCCTGATGCGCCGCATGGCTTCGATGCAGTCTTCGCACTCGCCGAAAGCCGTGAGGCGGAGGTAGCCTTCGCCGCTGGGGCCGAAGCCTACGCCCGGTGTGCCGACTACGTTTACTTCGTATAGCAGTTGCTCGAAAAAACGCCAGGAACCCGTGTTATCGGGTGTTTTCAGCCAAATGTAGGGCGCATTGACTCCGCCATAGACCTTGAATCCGGCAGATTGCAGGCCTTCGCGCATGATGCGTGCGTTTTCCATATAATAGTCAATGGTGGCTTTCACTTGCGCCTTGCCTTCCGCCGTATAAATGGCTTCCGCTCCGCGTTGGGTGATGTAACTCGTGCCGTTGAACTTGGTGCATTGGCGGCGGTTCCATAGTTTGTTGACGGAGACGCGTTCACCATCCAACGTGGCGGCTGTCAGTTCTTTGGGTACTACCGTATAACCGCAGCGTACGCCAGTGAACCCTGCCGTCTTGGAAAAGCTACGGAACTCGATGGCACAACGTTTTGCACCCTTGATTTCGTAGATGGAGTGGGGAACATCGTCTTCACGGATGTAGGCTTCGTATGCGGCATCGAAGAAAATCAGGGTGTCGTTGGCTAAGGCGTAATCCACCCATTTCTTCAGTTCGGCCTTAGTCAGGGTGGTACCGGTAGGGTTGTTGGGGTAGCACAGGTAAATGATGTCTATGCGCCGGTCGGGGATTTGCGGGATGAAATGGTTCTCTGCCGTGCAGGGCAGGTAGGTGACATTGCTCCACTTCCCGTCTTCCCCCAATTCGCCGGATCGTCCGCACATGACATTGCTGTCTATGTAGACCGGATAGATGGGGTCGGTCACGCCCATGCTGTTGTCCCAACGCAGGACCTCACCGATGTTGCCGGTGTCGCTTTTGGCACCATCGTTGATGAAGATTTCAGTAGGGCTCAGGCTGATGCCGCGAGAAGCGAAATCATTTTTGAGGATGGCTTCAATCAGAAAATCGTAGCCTTGCTCTGGTCCGTATCCATGGAATGTTTCAGCCTTGGACATTTCGTCCACGGCCTTATGCATGGCCGTGATACATGCCTGTGGCAGCGGGCGGGTCACGTCGCCTATGCCCAGACGGATGAGCCTTTTGCCCGGATGGGTCACTTTGAACGTGTTTATTTTCTTGGCGATGTCCGAGAATAAATAGTTTCCCGGCAGTTTGAGGTAATGTTCGTTTACTAATGCCATAATGCTATGTTGTTTTTATCTGTCCATATTTATTGTTCCGTCGAATACTTTTGTGGCAGGACCGGTCATCAGAACCCGATCGTTTTGCGGTTGGTATTCGATAGTGAGTGTGCCTCCGTCCATGATGATGTCGGTCTTGCCTTTGCCACGTCCGGTGAAAGCTGCGGCTACGGCCGTGGCGCACGCTCCTGTTCCACAGGCCTGTGTAATACCGGAGCCTCGTTCCCATACACGCATCCGGATATTCCCGTCGGGTAAAATCTGGGCGAATTCCACGTTGACGCGGTTCGGGAACAGCGGGTGATGTTCCATGGACGGACCTTCGGAAGGCAAGTCAATAGCAGAAACGTCGTGGGTGAAAATCACCAGGTGCGGGTTGCCCATGTTTACGGCTGTACCTTCACGGAAAAGGTAGCCGTTTCCTAAATCCACGGTACGAATGTCGCGCGGAGCTCCCATGTCTACGGTTACCGAATCCACATTCTCGCCTTGTAAGTGTAAATATAAGGTTTTTATTCCGGAAAGGGTTTCCAAGGCAATTTCCTTTTTATCGGTAAGGCCGTATTCATACAGGTACTTGCCGACGCAGCGGCTGGCATTACCGCACATCATGGCTTCAGAACCGTCGGCGTTGAAAATGCGCATGCTGAAATCACCTTTCTCGGACGGTCCTATCAGGACGAGTCCGTCGCTCCCGATACCGGTATGCGGTTTGCTCCATTCTTTTGCGAATGCATCGGGCTGCACCAAGGGATATTTCAGGGTGTTGACATAGATATAGTCGTTGCCAGTTCCGTGCATTTTGGTAAATTCTATCTTCATATCTCTGTTTTTGAGTAAGCATCTTCATGTATTCCGTTTACGGCTCGTCCGCTCGGTTCGTTTTGTCCTTTGAAGGAGGTGTCCCAAGCCAAGGCTTCGGCTGTGGAGCAGGCCACACTCGGTACGCTCGGTACGCTTCGGGCTGCGCTGTCGCTCGGGAAATATTCTTCGAAGATGCTGCGGTAATAGTATTCTTCTTTGTTCATGGGCGGGTTGATGGGAAACCGTTCCGAGGCATGTGCCATCTGTTCGTCGCTGACGGCCTGTGATGTGATTTCCTTCAATGTGTCAATCCAACTGTATCCCACACCGTCGCTGAATTGTTCTTTCTGCCGCCAGGCCACGCTTTCGGGCAAGAGACAGGAGAAAGCGTCACGTACGATTTTCTTTTCGATGGTCTTGCCCGGACACATCTTGGCGGACGGGTTGAGCCGCATGGCCACGTCGAGGAACTCCTTGTCGAGGAAAGGTACGCGTCCTTCCACTCCCCATGCCGAGAGGGACTTGTTGGCCCGCAGGCAGTCGTAAAGGTGCAGTTTGGAGAGTTTGCGCACAGTTTCCTCGTGGAAAGCCTGTGCGTCCGGTGCTTTGTGGAAATAGAGGTAACCGCCGAATACTTCATCGGCACCTTCGCCGCTCAATACCATCTTGATGCCCATGCTCTTGATGACGCGGGCAAGCAGGTACATCGGGGTGGAGGCGCGCACGGTGGTCACGTCGTAGGTCTCGATGTAGTAGATGACATCGCGCACGGCGTCCAAACCTTCTTGAATGGTGTAGTTGATTTCGTGGTGTACGGTACCGATATGGTCGGCCACTTCCCTGGCCTTGGCCAAGTCCGGTGCGCCTTTCAGTCCTACGGCGAAGCTGTGGAGTTGCGGCCACCACGCCGTGGATTGCCCGTCGGTCTCAATGCGGCGTGCCGCAAACTTCCGCGCTACGGCTGAAATGACGGAACTGTCCAATCCGCCGGAGAGCAGCACACCATAGGGAACATCGCTCATTAGTTGGCGGCGCACGGCAGTTTCCAAGGCATTGCGTACGGCTTCTACCTGTACGGAATAACTGTTTCCACAGTCCGTGACTTTTGTAGCGTTACAGGCGTCAGGGGTATAATTGTCCTTCACGTTCGAGTAGTCCATCCAATCGCGGGTGTACCAGCGCGTCATCTTCCCTTCCTGCCCCCAGTAGTAATGTCCCGGCAAGAACGGCTCGTATTCGTCGCAGAAACCTTCAAGTGCTTTCAGCTCGCTAGCCAGATATAGGATGCCGTCCTTGTCATGTCCTATATATAAAGGTATGACTCCGATGGGGTCGCGGGCTATCAGGAAATCGTTCTGTTCTTCGTCATAAAGGGCGAAGGCAAAAATGCCATTCAGGTCTTCTAAGAAATGGATGCCTTTGTCCCGGTAGAGCGCGAGGATGACCTCGCAGTCGCTGCCCGTTTGGAAGTCGTATCGTCCGGCATACTGTTCACGGATTTGGCGGTGGTTGTAGATTTCCCCGTTGACGGCCAGTATCTGTTTACGGTCGGGCGAGAAAAGAGGCTGCCCGCCGCTTTGCGGATCGACGATGGAAAGGCGTTCGTGGCACAAGATGGCTGTCTTGCCGCAATAAATGCCATTCCAGTCCGGCCCGCGGTGGCGGATTTTCTTGGACATGGACAAAGCCTTTTTTCGTAATTCGGGCGTTTGTCGTTTGAGGTTGAACAGAGCTGTTATTCCACACATGGCGTTAAGGTTTTAGTTAAGTAAGCGTTGATGTCTTGGGCGGCTTTGCGTCCTCCTGCGATGCAGCGGACTACGAGGCTGGCACCGGTGGCCGCGTCTCCGGCCACGAAAACGTTGCTTGCGAACGCCGGCTGTTGGGGTTTGAGGAATCCCATGGCCAACAGCACGAGGTCGGCCTTGAGGGTTTCCTTTTTCCCTGTAGGGCGCATGATGGGGCGGCCTCCGTCCGGGCTGGGAATCCATTCCACTTCTTCCACTTCCACACCGCAAACTCGGCCGTCTTTCGTGCCGATAAAACGGTTGGATGTCAGGCTCCACCGGCGTGTGCAACCCTCTTCGTGACTGGAACTGGTTTTTAATACCACGGGCCATTGCGGCCATGGTGTGGCCGGGTTGTGCCCTACCGGAGGTTTCGGCATGATTTCGATTTGCGTGACGCTGGCCGCACCCTGTCGGTTGCTCGTACCGATGCAGTCGCTTCCCGTATCTCCGCCACCGATGACCAACACATGTTTGCCTTTGGCGTTTATGCGTTCTTCCTTGCTGAATGTCTGTCCGGCCAGGACGCGGTTTTGTTGGGCCAGCATTTCCAATGCGAAATGTATGCCTTTGAGGTCGCGCCCCGGGATATCGAGGTCGCGTGCCTGTGGGGTTCCCGTGCAGATGCAGTAAGCGTCGAAGCCTTCAGGCAGGTGTTCCACGTCGATGGGAGTGCTCGTCTTGAAGGTGATGCCTTCGGCTGCCATGATGTCCACGCGACGGTCTATGATGGCCTTGTTGAGTTTGAAGTTCGGGATGCCGAAGCGTAGCAGCCCTCCCACATATTCGTCCTTTTCAAATACCGTCACTTCATATCCCATGCGGTTCAGTTGGTTGGCTGCGGCCATGCCTGCGGGACCTGAACCTACGACGGCCACTTTCTTCCCGTTTCGAGGGTAAGTTCGCGGCTTGATGTAACCTTCGCGGAAAGCTGCTTCGATGATAGCCGCCTCGTCCTCTCGGATGGTAACCGGAGCGTCGATAGCCAGTTTCAGCACACAACTTTTCTCGCAAAGCGCGGGGCAGATGCGTCCGGTGAATTCCGGGAAATCGTTGGTCTGAGACAGGATTTCGTACGCTTCTTCCCATTTGCTCTTGTAGAGTGCGTCTTGGAACTCCGGAGGACGGTTGCCCAAAGGACATGCCCAATGGCAGAACGGTACGCCACAATCCATGCAGCGTGAGGCCTGCTGCTTGCGCTCGCTGGTGTTCAGGGTCTGTTCCACTTCGCCGAAGTCGTTGATGCGGTCGTGTACCGGGCGGTAGCCGGCTTCCTGCCGCGGTATGGTAAGGAATGCTTTAGGGTTTCCCATTTTTTTCTTTATTTTTGTCGTTTGTCGAATCTGTTAGTAATCCCGTTGTACGTCAGCTATTTTTTGTTGCAGCTTGCGCATCTGTTCTTCCGCCAGTACGCGTTTGTATTCGATGGGAGTGACTTGTATGAACTCGTCCACGTAGTGGTTCCAGTCGTCCAGCATGGTACGGGCCAGGGTAGAACCGGTGTAAAGGTAGTGTTGGCGGACAAGTTCATGTAGCTCTTTGCGTGAGGTGGAGTTTTCCAAAAGCGAAAGTTCCACCATTTCCATGTTGCAGAAGTAGTCGAACGTGTGGTCTTTGTCCCAAACGTATGCCACGCCTCCGCTCATGCCGGCGGCGAAGTTTCGCCCGGTTTCGCCCAGCACGACCACGCGTCCGCCGGTCATGTATTCGCAGCAGTGGTCTCCCACACCTTCCACGACGGCGATGGCTCCGGAGTTGCGTACGGCGAACCGTTCGCCGGCCCGGCCGTTGATGTAGACCTCGCCGCTCGTGGCACCGTATAGCAGCGTGTTGCCCGCAATTGTGTTCTTTTCCGCATCGAAGTTGGAGCGTACGGGCGGTCGCACGGAAATCAGTCCGCCGCTCAGTCCTTTGCCCAGGTAGTCGTTCGCCTCGCCTTCCAATTTGAAGCAGATGCCGTGGGCCAGAAACGCCCCGAAGCTTTGTCCGGCGGAACCTTTGAATTTCACGTTGATGGTTTGTTCGGGCAACCCTTCGTTGCCATACCGTGTGGCCACGGCACCCGACAGCATGGCTCCTAAGGAGCGATCGGTATTGGCGATGGCGTATTCCAGGGATACTTCCTTGCCATGTTCGAGGGCTTCTGTGGCTGAGGCTATGATTTCCACGTCTTTCACGTGGCTTATTTCATGCTTTTGTTCGCATACGTGATGGATGGTAGCGTTCCCTTCCGCCTTGTGCAGCAGGCGGCTGAAATCCAACAGTCCGGCTTTGGTCTCTTTTTCCACCGGTTTCAGTTCGATGAGGTCCGTGCGTCCCACGATATCTTCCAGTCGCGTGAATCCCATTTCCGCCAAGTATTCACGGACCTCCTCGGCCAAGAAGCGGAAATAGTTTACTACGTACTTGTAATGTCCGCGGAAGTGGCTGCGCAGTACCGGGTCCTGGGTAGCCACCCCGACGGGGCAGGCGTTGGTGTGGCACTTGCGCATCATGACGCATCCCAATACGATAAGGACAGTAGTGCCGAATCCGAATTCTTCAGCCCCGAGGAGGGCCATGCCGATGATGTCGCGCCCCGTCTTGAGCTGTCCGTCAGTTTGTAAGCGTACTTGCCCGCGCAGCCCGTTGAGTACCAATGTCTGTTGGGTCTCGCTCAGTCCTATTTCAGGCGAAATGCCGGCGTAGCGCATGGAAGAGGCCGGGGAAGCGCCCGTGCCGCCTTCCGCACCGGAGATTACAATCAGGTCGGCCTTGGCTTTGGCCACTCCGGCAGCTATCGTGCCGACTCCGCTTTCAGCTACCAGTTTCACGCTGATTCGGGCTTTCGGATTGACATTCTTCAGGTCGAAAATCAGTTGGGCCAAATCCTCGATGGAGTAGATGTCGTGGTGGGGCGGTGGGGAAATCAGGGAGATGCCCGGAATGGAGTGGCGTGTCTTGGCGATAACTTCGTCTACTTTGAAACCCGGCAACTGCCCGCCTTCTCCCGGCTTGGCGCCTTGGGCCACTTTGATTTGTATCTCTTCGGCATGGACGAGGTATTCGGTCGTGACACCGAAGCGTCCGGAAGCCACCTGTTTGGTCTTGCTGCAAAGCGGGATGCCTTCGTACGTTTCGTGGAAACGGCTGCTGTCTTCGCCGCCTTCCCCCGTGTTGCTTCGGGCACCGAGTTCGTTCATGGCCAATGCCAGGGCTTCGTGCGCTTCCTTGCTGATGGCGCCGAACGACATGGCGCCGGTGACGAAATGCTTGACGATGTCCTCCACGGGTTCCACCTTGTCGATGTCGATGGGGTTGCGCTTGAACCCGAAGAAGTCGCGCAGGAATATCGGTCGGCTTTTCCCGTCCGCCATTCTTGTGAACTCCTTGAATTTCTTGTAACTGCCGAGGCGTGTGGCAATTTGCAGGGAGGATATGGTCTCGGGGTTCCAGGCATGTTGCTCGCCATCCTTGCGGAAAGAGAACAGTCCGATGTGGGGCAGGAGATGCCCAGGCTCTGCGGGCCGGAAACCTGCATCGTGGAAGGCGGTGTAGTCTTTTGCGATTTCCTCCAACCGTATGCCGCCGATGGTAGAGACCGGCGTGCCGAAATAGGTTTTCAGCAATTCCTCGCCAAGTCCTACGGCTTCGAATATCTTGGCACCTCGGTAAGAACGAATCGTGCTGATGCCCATCTTGCTCATCACCTTGTACAAGCCTTTGCAGATGGCCTTGATGTAGTTCTTCTCCGCTGTTTCGTAGTTCATCTGTATTTCATTCCGCTTGACCAGATTGTCCAGTACGGCAAAAGCCATATAGGGGTTGATGGCACTTGCCCCGTAGCCCAGCAGCAGGGCGGCGTGCATGACCTCACGGATTTCCCCGCTTTCGATAATCAGGGCGGTCTGTACACGTTTCTGTACGGAAATCAAATGGTGGTGTACGGCACTTACGGCCAACAGTGAGGGAATGGCTGCGTGCGCGGCATCCACCCCGCGGTCGGACAGGATGATGTAGTTCACGCCCTCGTCGACGGACGCTTCCGCTTGCTTGCACAGGGCGGACAAGGCTTCTTGCAAGGCCGCCTTCCCTCCGTGCACGTCGAACAGGATGGGGAGTTTCACGGTGTGGAAGCCCTTGTAGCGTATGTTGCACAGGATGTCCAACTGGGTGTTGGTCAATACGGGGTGCGGCAGTCGCACCATCTTGCAGTGCGCCTCGCTCGGCAGTAGGATGTTCATGCCCACGGCACCGATGTACTCGCTCAGCGACATGACCAATTCCTCGCGTATCGGGTCGATGGGAGGGTTGGTCACTTGGGCGAACTGTTGGCGGAAATAGTTGAACAACAGTTGGGGCTTGTCGGAGAGCACGGCCAACGGGGTGTCGTTCCCCATGGAAGCGGTCGGCTCCGCCCCGCCCGTTGCCATCGGGACGAGAGTGCGTTCGATGTCTTCGCGTGTATAACCGAAAGTACGCAGGCGGCGGTCGTAATCCTCCACTATGTTTTCCACCTTTCGTCCGCTCCGCAGGGTGTCCAGTTCGATACGGTTCGTGGAGAGCCACTGCCGGTAAGGTTTGGCGGCAGCCAATTGGGCTTTCAGTTCCCCGTCATAATATATTTTCCCTTCTTGGGTGTCCACCAGCAGTATCTTGCCCGGTTGCAACCGTCCTTTTTCCTTGATGTCTCCCGGCTCGAAGTGGATGGTACCCGCTTCGCTGGCCACGACCATCATGTCGTTCCGCGTTATCAGGTAGCGGGCCGGGCGCAGGCCGTTACGGTCGAGCATGCCTCCAGCATAACGCCCGTCGCTGAAGAGCAGGGTGGCCGGCCCGTCCCACGGTTCCATCAGGATGGAGTGGTACTCATAGAAAGCCTTCAGGTCTTCGCTGATGGGGTTCTTGTCGTTGAAGGACTCCGGCACCAGCATGGCCATGGCATGGGGCAGGCTCAGGCCGGACATGACGAAAAACTCCAGTACGTTGTCCAGCGAGGCACTGTCGCTCATGCCGGGTTGGATGATGGGCCTGATTTGCTTCACGTTACCGAGCGTGGGCGTGGAAAGCACGCTTTCCCGTGCCTCCATCCAGGCGCGGTTGCCCCGTATGGTGTTGATTTCACCGTTGTGCGCCAACAGGCGGAAGGGCTGTGCCAGACTCCAGGTCGGGAAGGTGTTGGTGCTGAAACGGGAATGCACGACGGCCAGTCCGCTGGTAAAGTATGGTTGGGTCAGGTCGGGGAAGTATTCCCTCACTTGCACCGACGAGAGCATCCCTTTGTATACGATGTTCTTGCTCGACAGGGATACGATATAGAAATCTTTGTGATGTATGCGGTTCTCAATCCTCTTCCTTATTATATATAGGGTGCGTTCTAAGTTTTCCGTATCGGTAGAACCGGTTATGAATATCTGTTTGATGCTCGGTTCCGTGGCCGATGCGTCTTTTCCGAGGATGGACGAATTGACCGGCACGTTGCGCAAGTGCATCAGGTTCAACCCTTCCCGTTCTATTTCCTCAATCATGACGCTCAGCATGTGCGATTGCTCCTGCTCGTCCTTGGGTAGGAAGACAAGTCCCGTGCCGTATTTTCCTTTTTCCGGTACGGGGATGCCTTGCAAGAGGATGAACTCATGGGGAATCTGGAGCATGATGCCTGCCCCGTCACCCGTCTTGTTGTCGGCGCCTTCCGCTCCCCGGTGTTTCATGTTTTCCAACACTTTAAGGGCTGAGTCCACCAATTCGTGGGATTTGTTGCCGTGTATGTCCACAATCATGCCTACTCCACATGCGTCATGTTCGTTCGAGGCATCGTACAATCCGCTTGTCTTGTGGATGTGCACCTTTGCGTCTTTAATACTGTTATATTTGATAAAAGGATTTTTTTTCTCTTGTTTCATAATCTATATGCAATATTATTTTAATATATAGCGTCATTTTGTTTTGCAAAAATAGTAATTGCGTGCCAAAATGCAATGAGGTGTGCTTCGGTTTTTATAGAGAAAATGAAACAGTGTTTTTTAAAACTAACGATTCGAATAAAAAACATATAAAAGAATGACGAATGGAAATATAAATTATGATTTAAGCTTTAAATCATAATTTAATTATCAACACTATAAAAAAATATGCAGGAATCAGCAGGGGGTGTTCTTTTTCCCCGCTGGGTTTCAAGTCATCTTGTGGTGAATACATGGTGAATCCTTTAGACGTGGAAAGTTCACTTTAAGTTGTTGAACTTCAAAAGGTATGAAAGATGCGAAGGCTTTTTGAGACTAAATTTTTCGGCAGGGAGGAAAGCTGTGAGAAGTCGGTTTGAGACCGGATAATCAATTTCAGTAGATTGAAAAATCATTCTGCAGTGATTGATTTTTCAATCTGCTGAAGGAAGAAAAAGGAGAAAAAGGAACATGTGGGAAAAATAATATCCCGCCTCAAAATCGAGGCGGGATACCAACACAAAAACTAAACTAAACTTTTAACTAAGCTATCTTAAAGTTTCACAACTTTATTTCTTTTACGTTTCAAAGATAGTTATTTCTTCGACTATATCCAAATAGAATCTACGAAAGAACGGTTTTTTTCTACGAATCCGGATATTTTTTCTTCGTTGCAATTACAAATGAGTGGTTTTGTTGAGCAGATAATAATCCAGAATCGTCATGGCCGCCATCGCTTCTACCACAGGTACCGCACGGGGGAGTACACAAGCATCGTGCCGTCCGCGGGCTTTTATGATAGTCGGGGTTCCGTCCAGTGTTACGGTTTCCTGTTCCATCAGGATGGTAGCGACCGGCTTGAAAGCCACCCTGAAATAGATGTCCTGCCCGTTGCTGATTCCGCCTTGTATGCCTCCGCTGTGGTTGGTACGCGTTCCGATGGCTCCGTTTTGGGGGATGAAGACATCATTTTGTTCACTTCCCCGTTGGCTTACTCCGGCAAACCCTCGTCCGTATTCGAATCCTTTTACGGCATTGATGCCCAACATGGCACCTCCCAATGCGGCGTGGAGTTTACCATAAACCGGTTCGCCCAGCCCTATGGGACAATGGCGGATTACCCCCGTGATGATACCTCCGATAGTATCTCCCTTTGCTTTGACTTCCGAAATGAGGCCTTCCATGGCAGCGGCTTTTTCCGCATCCGGGCAACGTACATCGTTCGTTTCGATTTGTGTCGGGTCGTAATGCGTATAATCGTGTTCCAAAGCAATGTTGCCCACTTGTGAGGTATAGGCATAGATTTCCACACCGATTTGTTTGAGGGCCAGTTTTGCCAAGGCACCGCCCACGCAACGTGCTATGGTTTCACGTGCCGAAGAGCGTCCTCCGCCCGTATGGTCGCGCAAGCCGTATTTTTGAGTGTAGGTGAAATCGGCATGTGACGGTCGGTACAGGTTGCGTATGTTGTCGTAGTCATTGGAATGTTGGTTGGTATTGCGTACCAGAAAGCCGATGGGGCATCCGGTCGATTTGCCTTCGAACACTCCGGACAGCAATTCCACCTTGTCCGCTTCTTTGCGGGGAGTCGTGATTCTGCTTTGTCCCGGACGGCGGCGGTCCAGCTCGTGTTGTATGAAGTCCAAGTCGATGTCGATGCCGGCCGGAAACCCGTCGACGACTCCGCCTACTCCCGGCCCGTGGCTTTCTCCGAAAGTCGTCAACTGGAATATATTACCAAATGTATTGCTCATGTCTCACCCTTTCAATATAAAATATACAGATGCCGCTTTTAATGGCAGTGTCCGCATCCGCAAACCTCTTCATGGTGGTGGCCGTCGCAGTCGCAGTCGTCTCCGCAACCCCCGCCGCAACTATCGCAACCGCATCCGCAACCTCCTTCGCCGCTCAGCATGTTGAGCATGCCTTGTATTTCGTCTTTTGTCGCATCGCGGTTTTCAGTGACTTCGCCGATGAAGTTCAACGCTTTTCCGGCCAAGGGATGATTCAGGTCTACGGTTACGGTATCTTCTTTCACATCTGTGATTGTTCCGTTAAAACGTGCTCCGTCTGCATTCATCAAGGGCACCACGCTTCCCGGATAAATATGCTCTTTGTCAAAGTGTCCGTTTACTTTGAATACATCTTTGTTCAGTTCCAGTACGCGTTCCTGTTCATACTCACCGTAAGCTTCTTCTACGGACAGTGTGAAGTTGAATTTCTCTCCTTTCTGTAACGGTTTGATTTGTGCTTCAAAGGCATCCAAAGTTGTGCCCATATCCGAAATAAACTGGAATGGGTGTTCGATAGGAGCTTTTTCCACTAATTCTCTTTTCCCGTCGAAATCCGTATAGAGTTCGTATGCGACGGTGATGTACTTGTTGGGTGTCGTATCCATATATGTTTTCTAATTATTGATATAGGGTCGCAAAGTTACGGCAAATAAATGATAATCGGAAACGTATTTTCCTTTTTGACTATCTTAAACGATTGGTTTCTTCATTTTGAAATTTGTCAGAAGTCGTAGCATGGCTTTTCTTTGCTGTTTTTCCACGATGGTGTAACCTTTGCTTTCGAAGAACGGGCGGGCTGTCAGGCTGACTTCGGACGTGATGTACGAAACGCCTTGCAACCGGGCGTATTTTTCCATGTCTTCCAGAAGCAGGGAGGCGATGCCTTGGCGTTGGAAGTCGTGGTGCACGAACATGGAGTTCAAATAGCCGTCCGGGCGGATAGCTGCGAAGCCTACGGTATGTCCGGGGGATTTTTCGGCCAACGTAAAATGGTGCGTGGCAATCAATTCTTTCCAATGGCCGGGTTTGTCGGCACACGCAGCCCAGTCTTCCACTTCCTCTTGGGTGTAGTCCTTGCGGTTTGTGTGTAAGACGGTGTCTGTAAAGAGGGTTTTGAGAACCGGAATGTCTTCAGGTGTCGCATGGCGCAGGGAGAACCTTTCCCGTTCCATTTTCAGGATAGGGAAAGGATTGCCTTGTCCGTCGGTTTCCGTACGTTCGAAAGTTCGGAAGCCCAAATGGCGGTAAAAGCCTTCCGCTTGCGGGTTTTGCTCGTTTACATCCACATATCGTATATTGAATTTCCTGAAGGCCATCAGTACCAGTTCTTTCCCGATGCCCATGCCCCAGAAGTCCGGTGCGATGAAAAGCATTTCGATCTTGTTTTTTTCGAGACCGATAAAACCGGCAGGAACGTTCTGTACATACGTCACAAAAAGCCGTTCGATGTGGCCCAATCCGGACTTTACAAAAGGGGTGAGTCGCCGTATGTCGGCCTCCGTCAAGAAATGGTGGCTCCGGCGTACGGAGGCTTCCCACAAACGAGCTAACGTGTTGACCGTATCTTTCGTGCGTATGGGAGATGTAATGTGCATGTTTTGAATTTTAAACGTGGTAAAGTTACGAATAAAAAAGAAAGTTGCTCACAAGATATGGGATGATTTTTTGGGGCGGGTGTGGCGATTTGTCAAATTGTCAATCCATCCCCTGTGAGATTTCGTTATTTTGTATTCAGACCGGATTGGTTTGAAAATACGTGATTCTTACGTGCTGGGAGAATATCCTTTTGACAGCCAATCAGTGGTTTTGCTTTTAATTTGCGCGACAAATAAACTTGGTATGTAGACGTGAGTGAAGAGATGTACGTATATGAGGTAGTAACAGCGTGACATATTGCCATCCGTTTTTTGACTGCAAACGTGGTCCTTTTAGAGAAAAAATAGTTGGCAAAAGCATATTTCGGCTTCGCTTTCAGGTGTTTTTTCCGAGAGGGCGCAGAAGATGGGTACGCAATCTGCGGAGATAAAAAATGTTTTTTGCTCCGAACGAAAAATCATTCGGCTGTGATTGAAACGCATTTTGAGTTAAAGGAAGTGAAAAACAGGGCTTAAATATGAATTTTTGTATTCAAAAATAGGATAATACCTCGTGGAATGCGTCCGGAATCAGAATATTGTCCTTTAGAGAAAGGGGCTTATGACTTACATTTTGTCAGCGAAAAGATATGATTTGTGGAAGTCTCATGGTTTGAAAGAATAAAAAGATATATTAGGAATGAGGACAAGACTGTGATTGAGTTGATAGCATTAGGATTTGAATATTTATCAAAATGGCAAATCAATATATTGTATACCAATATCTTCATTCATTACAGGTGGGTATAGAGAATCCATTAGTTTTATATCTTTTATTTTAGAACGGTACTTGTGTAAAATTTGGTTGTTTTCGATTTCTTCACGGCGTCGTTTACTGATTTCGAGGAAGTCTTGCTCTTTGTCTATTCCTAAGAAACGTCGTCTAAGTAAATTGGCAGCAATGCCAGTAGTTGAACTGCCACAAAAAGGGTCAAGTATCCATTCGCCTGGTTTTGTGGAAGCCATGATGATGCGTGAAAGCAAGGAGAGAGGTTTTTGGGTCGGGTGCTTGCCACAGGATTTTTCCCATGGGGCAATGGCAGGTAAATGCCACACATCAGTCATTTGTTTACCGGCGTTCAACTGTTTCATCAAATTGTAGTTGAAGAAGTGTGGTTTTTTCTCGTTTTTACGTGCCCAGATAATAAATTCTGTACTATAAGTGAAGTAACGACATGAAATGTTAGGTGGCGGATTGGTTTTAGCCCATGTCACCACATTCAGAATTTTGTATCCTAATTCTGTGAGGCAGTTGGCTATGGAGAAAATATTATGATAAGTGCCTGAAATCCATATTGTACCATTATCTTTTAATTTTTCATGGCAGAGCTTGATCCAATCCATGTTGAACTCCATCATTTCCTGGTGTGTCTTGCCTTTATCCCAATCTCCTTTGTTTACACACACAATCTTGCCGCTCTGTATGCTGATTCCGCCTTTTGACAAGAAATATGGCGGATCTGCAAAGATACAGTTAAATTTAAAGTCGAAATTGCGAAGTAATTTTCTGCAATCTCCGTGAAGGAGCGTGAAATTACGGTCTAAAGACCTAAAGTAGGGTTCAATCATTATTTTTATTGAAGAAGATCTTATTGACTATTTCATCTAACATCCCGTGTTTTAACATATAGAAATTGAGTAGAAAATCCAAATGTCTGAATCCTTTTGATAATTGATTGGAAGCCGAAGACCAACATTTCCCGTCTGTGACAAGTGCGAAATCTATGCCCACTGACTTTAAATCATTTTGGCGGTTGATATATGAGTCTATTATTTCCTCCGGCTTGGAACCCGAGCCGTTGTAAAAATTAACTTCGAAGTTGATAGCTTTTTTCTTTTTATAATCCAATAAAATAAAATCAGCCTTTCGATTGGCTATATCTTCAGATATATTAAAGCCAAATGTCCTTAGGGTTTTAAATTGCTTTTGTGTTAGCAGGATTAATTTATATTTATTACTTATTTTCTCAAATAGAGGAAAGGTTGCCAATTCGAAAGCTCTTCCTCCTCTATTCTTACGTCCATTGGAGTCCATGCCTACCAATACTCCTATAATATAATCTAATGTACTTTTTTCAATAACATTTTGATATAAATTCTTTAGTCCCATTCGGACGAAAAAATTATAGAAAATCTCTATTTCATTGTCATCTAAATATTTTGTGTTTTTTGAAAAGCTATATATTAAATGGTCTGCACAGTTCAATTCATCTTGAATTATTGTGAGTTGTGTTTTATTCCTATAAAGTTTTTCTCTTTCATCTTTTGCCAGTCCGAATAAAAATGGAAACAGCAATACAACATGGGGGAGTTTAGAAATAAGAGTGATGAATTTGTCCTTAAAATCGTTGTCGTCCTTGCAACCTATCAGAATGTCCATCGCATGGATCTCTACCATGAACTCATTATAACCGTTAACATTTGTCCAATCAACATAATAATTGAATCCTCTATTGGTCAGGAGGGCATTGTTGATGAATATTTTTGTTCGTTCCTCAATTTGCAGATTTAAGAATTCCATAAGATTTGTATTTATGATTTGTGATTAAAAGATTATTGAATAGGAGAACTTGCTGTGAAATTAATAGTTCCTTACGAGAATTTCAGTTAACTTCCCCCTTTTTGACGGAATGGCATTGACAAAACGGGAAGCATGGACTTTGTCGATGATAAAGTTTCCATAAAGGTTCTCAAAAAAAGTGTCGTTAGGATTTTGTGCACAACAGTCAGAATTGCTAAGCATCATTTTGCAGCCGTATCTTGAGAGTCGGGCAAAAAAATGAGCTAACCGGGTTTGTTCTGTATCATCGAAGTTTTCTTTAGAGTAAGAAGTGAAGCTTGAAGTTGTACTAAGCGGGCGATATGGAGGATCGAAATATATAAAAGTATTATTGTCTACATAACGTTCGATTAGAGTGTAATCACCGCAAAGGATTTCTACGTTTTGTAATATTTTGCTATCTTCTAAGAGTAATTCTTCATCACAAATAGTGGGATTGGTATATTTACCAAACGGTACATTGAAATATCCTTTGGAATTTACACGATACAAGCCGTTGAAACATGTTCTATTTAAAAAGATGAACATTGCTGTGTTTGTTACATCATTGTGAGTATCTTCATTGTATGATTTCCTAATCCTAAGAAAATATTCTTTTCTTGCTTCTTCATTGCTGTTTTGTCTAAATTCCCTTTGAAGCATTTTCAAGTCTGTGATAAGACGTTCTGGGGTATCTCGTATTACTCTATAGGCGGTAATAAGATTCGGATTGATATCATTGATTATAACACGACCTATATTGGTATACTTTTGCAGCATGTGGAATAACATGGCTCCTCCTCCGACGAAAGGTTCTATATATGTGAAATGTTCAGCTTCCTCAAGGTTGTGAGGGAGAATATTTTCAAATTGTGTCAGTAGCTGTGTTTTGCCACCAGCCCATTTTATAAAAGGTTTTGCCATTTTGAATATTAATCAATCGTGCTATATATATTGAATTTACAAAATTAGATATAATATTTGATTTATATGCCGGAGAGATAAGAAAAAATCAAGCTTTGCCGAAACAGCAGAAGCTTGTGAGGGTATGGTTTTGATGACTCTATGATATATTTGCAAGGCTTAAGTGATAGTTTGAAATTAAATACAGTGGTGTTTATGTTGATTTTGTTTAATACCGCTAGATTTGATAACTATTGTTTATGTGTATCTCACTTTTATACCCTAAACTTTTGTCTAATATGAAAAAAGGGGCTAAATTTGCAGCACTATAAAGAAAAAGTATAAAAACGCTATAAAGATGAAACATAAGTTGCGCAGTGCGCAGAGCACTGAAGGACGCCGTATGGCGGGAGCCCGTGCATTGTGGGTGGCCAATGGGATGAAACGTGAACAGTTCGGGAAGCCGATCGTGGCCATCGTCAATTCTTTCACCCAGTTCGTGCCGGGGCATACTCATTTGCATGAAATCGGGCAGATGGTGAAAGCCGAAATCGAAAAGATGGGATGTTATGCTGCGGAGTTCAATACGATAGCCATCGACGACGGTATCGCCATGGGGCACGACGGGATGCTGTATTCTCTGCCCTCGCGCGACATCATCGCCGACAGCGTGGAGTATATGGTCAACGCGCATAAGGCGGATGCCATGATTTGCATTTCGAATTGCGACAAGATCACGCCGGGTATGTTGATGGCCAGCATGCGCTTGAATATCCCTACGGTGTTTGTTTCCGGAGGGCCGATGGAGGCACACAAAATCAACGGGGAGAACGCCGATTTGATTACGGCTATGATCAAGGGAGCCGATACGTCGGTGAGCGATGAGGAGATGGCGAAGATTGAGGCTTGTGCTTGTCCCGGTTGCGGTAGTTGTTCGGGGATGTTTACAGCCAACTCCATGAACAGCCTGACGGAGGCTATCGGACTTTCCCTCCCGGGGAACGGGACTATTTTGGCGACGCATGCCAATCGTATCCGTTTGTTTCAGGATGCGGCCAAATTAGTGGTAGAGAATGCGTTCAAATATTATGAGGAAGGAGATGAGAGCGTATTGCCGAAGAGCATCGCCACGCGCCAGGCTTTCCTGAACGCCATGACGTTGGATATTGCCATGGGTGGGTCGTCCAACACCGTGCTGCATCTGTTGGCCGTGGCCAATGAGGCCGGGGTGGACTTCAAGATGGCGGACATCGACGCGCTGAGCCGTAAAGTGCCCTGCCTATGCAAGTTGGCGCCCAACACGCAGAAGTATTCCATCCAGGAATGTAACCGTGCAGGCGGCATCCTTAATATATTAGGTGAATTGGCAAAGGCCGGTTTGTTGGATACGTCGTGCCGTAGGGTGAACGGCCGTACTTTAGGCGAAGATATTGCGAAATATAGTATTACGTCCGGACAGGTGGACGATGAGGCGCAGCGTATTTACAGCAGTGCGCCGGGCGGAGTCTTCAGTAACAAGATGGGTTCGCAGAGCAAGGTGTACGATACGTTGGACACTGACCGTGCTACGGGGTGCATCCGCGATGTGGAACATGCTTACAGCAAGGACGGTGGCCTGGCCGTGTTGTTCGGGAATATTGCCCAAGACGGTTGCGTGGTGAAGACGGCCGGAGTGGACGAAAGCATCTGGCATTTCAGCGGTCCGGCCAAGGTGTTCGATTCTCAGGAAGATGCTTGTGAAGGTATCCTGAACGGCAGTGTGGTAAGTGGCGATGTGGTGGTCATCACTCACGAAGGACCGAAGGGCGGGCCGGGTATGCAGGAGATGCTTTATCCGACATCCTATCTGAAAAGCCGCCATTTGGGAAAAGAGTGCGCCCTGATTACCGACGGGCGTTTTTCCGGAGGAACTTCCGGTTTGAGCATCGGCCATATTTCGCCCGAAGCGGCAGCCGGTGGGAATATCGGCAAGATTGTGGACGGAGACATTATCGAAATAGACATCCCGAACCGGAGCATCAATGTCAAGTTGAGCGAAGCTGAATTGGCTGCCCGTCCGCAACGTCCGATGACGCGTAAGCGTGTCGTACCCAAATCGCTAAAAGCATACGCTTCGATGGTGAGTTCGGCCGACAAGGGTGGAGTTCGTATGATAGATTAAAAACAGTTTTCAATATGGCAAAAGAAAAGATAACAGGCGCAGAGGCTTTAATGCGTTCGTTGGAGCACGAGGGGGTTACGACGCTCTTCGGCTATCCGGGCGGAGCTATCATGCCGGTATATGACGCCTTGTACGGATATAAAGATAAGTTGAACCATGTATTGGTACGGCATGAACAGGGGGCTACCCATGCGGCACAAGGGTATGCCCGTGTGTCGGGCAAGGTCGGGGTGGCTTTGGTGACCAGCGGGCCGGGGGCGACGAACACCATTACCGGTATTGCGGATGCCATGATGGACAGTACGCCCATCGTGGTGATTGCCGGGCAGGTCGGTGCTTCTTTGTTGGGGTCTGATGCCTTTCAGGAATGCGACTTGGTAGGTGTGACGCAACCCATCAGCAAATGGGCCTATCAGATCCGTCGTCCGGAAGATGTGGCTTGGGCGGTAAGCCGTGCCTTTTATATTGCCAAGAGCGGCAGGCCGGGACCGGTCGTGTTGGACTTTGCCAAGAATGCGCAGGTCGGCTTGGTGGACTACGAACCGCAGGGTACGGATTTCATTCGCAGTTATGTGCCTGTACCCAAGACCGACCCGTGGGCGATACGTCAGGCGGCTGCATTGATAAACAACGCGAAACGTCCGTTTATCCTTGTCGGACAAGGGGTTGAGCTTGGCGGCGCGCAAGAAGAAGTCCGTCAGTTGATTGAACGGGCCGATATTCCTGCCGGTTGCACTTTGTTGGGCTTGTCTGCTTTGCCGTCCGACCATCCGTTGAATATGGGGATGCTGGGTATGCACGGAAGTCTGGCCAACAGCATCAAGACGCAGGAGTGTGACGTGTTGATAGCCGTAGGCATGCGTTTTGACGACCGTATCACCGGTAAGTTAAGTACATACGCCCGTCAGGCCAAAAAGATACATTTTGAAATAGATCCCAGTGAAGTCAACAAGAATGTACCGGTAGATGTAGCCGTGTTAGGAAATTGCAAACAGACGTTGGCTCAGGTGCTCGAACAGGTGAAACCCAATCGGCATACGGAATGGATTGACAGCTTCGGAGAACATCACGAGAGAGAAAAGGAGGCAGTGATAGAACCTGAAATCCATCCGGCAGACGGACCGATAAAGATGGGGGAGGTCGTACGTAAGGTAACGGAGATGACCGGTAATAAGGCTGTCTTGGTGACCGACGTGGGACAGAACCAAATGATGGCTGCCCGTTATTTCAAATTCTCGGAACAACGCAGCATCGTAACTTCCGGCGGTATGGGGACGATGGGATTCGGATTACCGGCTGCCATCGGAGCCACATTCGGCGCTCCGGGACGTATGGTATGTCTCTTTTTAGGCGACGGAGGCATTCAGATGACACTTCAGGAGTTGGGCACGATTATGGAACAACGCAGTCCGGTGAAAATCATATTGCTCAATAACAACTATCTGGGTAATGTGCGCCAGTGGCAGGAAATGTTCTTCGGGAAACGGTATTCTTTCACGCCGATGATGAATCCGGACTACAATATGATTGCTTCGGCTTACGGCATACCGAACCGTACGGTCGTGGAGCGTGAGGATTTGGTTGCGGCCATACAGGAGATGGTCGATACGGACGGGCCTTACTTGTTGCAGGTGGCCGTGATAGAAGAAGGGCGTGTGTTGCCGATGTGTTGTCCGGGCAATGACGTGGACGACATGGTTTTGGATTATTAACGGGAGGATTTTTAGATGGAACAAGAGAAGAAATTCTATACCTTGATTGTTTTCTCCGAGAACTTTGCGGGGCTTTTGAATCAGGTGACGGCGGTTTTTACCCGCAGGCAGGTGAATATCGAAAGTCTGAATGTGTCGGCTTCCAGTATAAAGGGGGTGCATAAGTACACCATTACCTGTTGGAGCACGGAGGAACAGATACAGGTTATCACCAAACAGATAGAGAAACGCATAGACGTGCTCCAGGCTCATTATTTCACGGATGACGAAATCTTCATCCAGGAAGTGGCGCTTTATAAGCTGGCTACTCCCAAGGTGTTGGAGAATCCGGACATCTCGAAAGCCGTACGTCAACACGGAGCGCAGATTGTGGAGGTGAATCCGACTTATACCGTGGTCAGCAAAAAGGGAATGACGGACGATATCATGTCGCTTTATTTCGCCTTGAATGAGTATAAGTGCGTGTTGCAATACGTGCGTTCGGGGCGTATTGCCATTACGAAGAGTTGCACGGAATATTTGGACGAGTTTTTGGAAGAACGGCGGCGTGCGTACGAGGAGCTTCAGAATAAGGAATAAATAAGATAAGGATTCGAATGAAAGAGAATAAAGTCGGGACTTATTCGTTTGTGGCCGAACCTTTTCACGTGGATTTCACGGGAAGGCTTTTCATGGGGGTGTTGGGCAACCATTTGCTCAACTGTGCCGGATTCCATGCCACGGAGCGCGGTTTCGGTATGGCGGAACTGAATGAGAGTAACTATACGTGGGTACTGTCACGCCTGGCCATCGAATTGGAAGATATGCCGGCTCAATATGAGGAGTTCTCGGTAGACACGTGGGTGGAGAACGTGTACCGTTTGTTTACCGACCGTAACTTTGCCATTTACGGGAAGGACGGGAAAGTTTACGGTTATGCGCGTTCCGTGTGGGCCATGATCAATATGGATACCCGCAAACCGGCCGACTTGTTGTCACTGCACGGCGGTGACATCGTGGACTATATAGAGACGGAAAAGGCTTGTCCGATAGAGAAGCCCGGTCGTATCAAAGTGAGCAGTTGTATGCCGGTACGTTCTATGGATGTGTATTATAGTGATATTGACATCAACGGGCATGTGAACAGTATTAAATATATTGAACATGTGTTGGACTTGTTTTCCAAAGATTGGTATGCCGGACATGTCATCCGCCGTTTTGAAATGGCGTACGTGGCCGAAAGCTATTCCGGCGACACGCTCAGCTTCTTCCGTGAGGAAAACGAAGACGGGACTTACGATATCGAAGTGCGTAAAAACGTCGGCGGAGAGAATCCCGAAGGGGAAGTCGTGTGTCGAAGTAAACTTAAATTTGATAACAAATAGCAATTTATTGTAGGTGTATTAGAATAATTTTGTAACTTTGTCTTCGAGTTTCGTACAAAAAAGAATTTTAATAAAGAACGCGGCTATTTGTCGCACAAAACAGAAATAGAAAATGGCAGAATTGAATTTTGGCGGTGTTATCGAGACCGTGATGACCCGTGAGGAATTTCCATTGGAAAAGGCTCGTGAAATATTGAAGAACGAGACGATTGCAGTTTTAGGGTATGGTGTTCAAGGACCCGGTCAGGCTTGTAACCTGCGTGATAACGGTTTTAATGTAATTGTAGGCCAGCGTCAGGGCAAGACATACGACAAGGCTGTGGCTGACGGCTGGGTGCCGGGAGAGACTTTGTTTTCTCTTGAGGAAGCTGCCGAAAAGGGTACGATAGTTTGCATGTTGCTTTCCGATGCAGCTCAGATGCAGTTGTGGCCGACCATCAAGCCTTATCTGACTCCGGGCAAGACCTTGTATTTCTCTCATGGTTTCGCTATTAACTGGAGTGACCGTACGGGCGTGGTGCCTCCTAAAGATATTGACGTCATTATGGTGGCTCCCAAAGGTTCGGGCACTTCATTGCGCACGATGTTCCTCGAAGGCCGTGGCTTGAACTCTTCTTATGCTATTTATCAGGATGCCAGTGGTAAGGCATTGGATAAAGTATTGGCATTCGGTATCGGTATCGGTTCAGGTTATTTGTTCGAGACCACATTCAAGCGTGAGGCTACATCCGATTTGACCGGCGAGCGCGGTTCTTTGATGGGTGCTATCCAGGGCTTGTTGTTGGCACAATACGAAGTGTTGCGCGAGAACGGACATACTCCTTCCGAGGCTTTCAATGAAACGGTGGAAGAATTGACTCAATCCTTGATGCCGTTGTTTGCCAAGAACGGTATGGACTGGATGTATGCCAACTGTTCTACGACAGCGCAGCGTGGCGCATTGGATTGGATGGGACCGTTCCACGATGCCATCAAGCCGGTGGTGCAAAAGTTGTACCAGAGCGTAGTGACCGGTAATGAAGCGCAAATCTCGATTGATTCCAACTCGAAACCGGACTATCGTGTGAAGTTGGAAGCTGAATTGAAGGCTTTGCACGACAGTGAAATGTGGCGTACGGCAGAAACGGTGCGTAAATTGCGTCCGGAGAACAATTGATGAATTGAAAATTTAATAAAACCCAAAGGTGTCGGATAAACCTACACCTTTGGGTTTTATATTTAGTAGTACCATGAAGGAAAAGCTGATGTTATTTTGTACATGAGTCAACCTGAATGATATGCAGGGTACAGTGGGAATATACGCTCATTATGGTATCAAAGGTATTCCTCATTACGTGATTGTATCGCCTGAAGGGCGGATTATACATGTATGGAGTGGTTATGGGACGGGAGTGCTGAAAAAGAAATTGGAAGACTGGGTGAAATAAAGTGGGACGAAACCTGACGTTCCGTCCCATTGTGGGTCATCTCTTTTTCGGGCTTATTGCGTGGAGTATTCCCCGTAATAGAGTACCCGGCATTGAATAACGGAAAGAATTGCCTTGGTCTGTCCGTTCGTCTACTTTTTCGATGAAGCGTTCTGCGTCTTTTTCTGAAATCACGCCATCGTCTTGGAGTTTACGGATGGTGCGACGCTCGTAAGTGAGCATCATACGGATAGACTTGACGGTGAGTGCATGGCGGTAAGCCTTCGGGTAATTTTGTTCCAGTTGCAAGGTGACATGATTCATGCGGTCTATGTTATGGTTGATTTCCGTACGAAGAATGTCCAATCGTTTTTTCTGATCGGGTGTGAGGAGTTCGGAAGCATTGAGTTCGTTCAATAGGTTCAGATCCTCGTTTTGTAAAATGATGAACCCTCTGGCCAGGTCATATACGTTTACGATGCGTTCACGGAAGTAGAAACTGATGCTGTCCCCCAAGTGAAGTTTCTTTTGGATACGAGGCAGGACGGAGGTGCGGTTGCAATAATTGAATATGGAGGGACGGAAGTCCAACGTATACTGTCCGTCATGGTCGTACATCTCGTCAAGAGAGTTCATCAAATGAAGGAATGTGGTTTTCGAAACGACACCTTCATCATAAAGTTGATGGCATACGGCCTTTTCGCGGTCCAATATACGGAGACGTATTTCGGAAAGGAATTCCATTGTAGGCAGAGGTCCGGACGGAGACAAAGACAGAGACGGTGGAAGGTATTTTTTCACTTTGTTCCAGTTTGCGTCGTGCAATGCCGCCTTTGCAGACAGTTTTTCCATATACTTTTCTGCACTGTCGTGTAAGTACCCTTGGATTTTGGAGTCTATCAGTACTCTGGCACTGGAAACTTGTATCAGGCCCAATCGTCTCAGTAGCCAACGCATGGTGGTGGCATTGATGGAAAGAGTGAGCGTGACGATACCGGCTGTGAGAAACAAGACCTGTCGTCTGATGTCTTCCGGAATTCCCGGTGTGTAAGAAACCATCAGGGCCAGTGTCATACCTAATGCTCCGCGCAGGCCACCCCATGTCAGAATGACGGACTCGCGTTTGGAAAGTCCGTATCCCAATCTTTTCATAACGGGGTAGAAAAGCATGATCATGGCAAACCGGATGAGGTTCAGTCCTACGTAAACAAGCAGCAAAATGATGAGGTCGGACCAATTCAGGTCTACTTTCTCTGCGATGACCACACCGACCATGATAAAAACTAATGTATTGGCTATATGGGTAAGAAGTCCCCAGAACTTTTCCATGAATACGTTGACTTGCGGTTTCAGTCTGGGGCGGCCGGTATAAGAGATAGTCAGTCCGAAAGCCACTAAAGCGATGACACCGGATATGCCCATATAGTATTGGGACAGAATAAACGTGACGTAGGCAGAAAGGATGATGACGCTGTTTTGTATCATCTCTTCCGAGTTGATACGTGTAATGAACCAGATTGTCAGTCGGGCCAGGCAGAATCCTAAAAGTATTCCGCCAATAACGACTTCCAGAAATTGCACTACGGGAGAAGCTGTGCTTGCTCCACTAAGCGTATAGGCTCCGAAAAACAGCATGAAACATACGATGCCGGTTCCATCGTTGAGCAAAGACTCTCCGTCTACTAAAGTGGAGAAGCGTTTGCTGGTACCCAGTTCGTGCAATAAAGCTACGACGGCTACCGGGTCGGTTGCACTGATGAGGGCGCCGAACATGAGAGCCAACGGCCATGTCCACGAGGTGTACTCTGGAGCAAACAGGCTGATGCCAATCATGAGGGCGGCTGTAAGCAGCATGCAGACTACTAATCCGGGAACAGCCAACAGGGTGGAATTGGCCAATGTTTTCTTGAAGATGTGCATGTTCATCTCGTATGCCGCATCGAATATCAAAATGGGGAGGAAAACATATAGAATGAAATCCGGATTCGTATCGGCTACGGTTGCCACTGCATTTTCTACGCGTGGCATGAAGTCGAAATAATGAAAACGGTTGAGGAGGCCTATCAGTAAACCGAATACAAACAGTCCTACGGTATAGGGAAAACCGGTTCGTTTCAGTATGGACTTTAATATAGCGCCGACTAACAAGCCGACAATGGCCAGCAGTAGAGGGGCCAGTAAGTTGAAATCTTCCATAATATTCTTTTTAATGGGTAGAAAGGTCTACTCTACAAATATAACGAAAAAAACCTACAAGACCATATCATCTTGTAGGTTTCTATTGTTTTTGTCGTAAAGTCTCTGCTTTTTCTTAGAAGAAGAGGTAACGATTGTCTTTTACTTCGGCCTTTTCATACAGTTCATTGGCAAAACGGCTGATGGCGCGCATGTTGAGAGACTCTTGTTGAGCTTCTTCTTTTTTAGCGTCGAACTTCTCGGCCGATTTGTTCTTATTGATAACCTGCAACGTGTAGACTCCGGCATTACCTTTGAACGGGCCTGCGAATTGATTGGCCGCTGTTTTGCTGGCTACGGCACTTAACATCGGTTCGCTGGAGCCGGTCTTCATTACGAAAGCGGAGGCACTGAACGTCACGTGCTTGATGGTGTCGCTTACAGCACCTTGTACTTTCATGGCGTCTGCTATGCTCTTCGTCTGAGCCAGTTTCTCTTTCAGCATCTCGGCTTTTTTGTCCTTGATGACTTCTTGCGTGAGATATTCTTTCATATCCTCCATCGTGCGGTAACCTTCCTTGTGTATACCGGTAAGGATGGCCACAAGCATGTGGTCGTTCTCACCACATTCGTAAAGAGGAGATACATTGCCTATTTCGGTGTCTTCATTGAATATCCATCGCATGGCCTCACGCGTGTTGCTTACTCCTCCTACATAATGTTCATTGTTGAACAAGTCTTTGCGCTCTTGTAAGTTATAGCCGTTTTTCAGTGCTTTAGCTTCGATATCCTTTTGGGTAGGATTGGAAGCGATGAAGTGGCTGAAGTCGTTATAAGCCTTTGCATAAGTGTCTTTACTGAACTCAATCGGGCATTTGATTACGGCCACATCATATTTGTTGATCATGGCACGGCGGTCTGTCACTTGTGCGATGATGCATCCTTGGGTAAAGTCAATCTTTTCGGTGGCATTTACCGGCATATTGGTGATGGTTTTGATAAACTTCAAGTTGTCGCCGTCCAAAGGAGCACCTTCATAATTACGTGAAGTAATCCATGTCTTCTCGCCGGTCTGGTTGTATTTCTTGGCGATGGAATCGAAAGCCACACCGCCCCGCAATGCCGTCATGATGCTGTCGGCTGTCTTTTGGATGGCATTCATATCGGCGCCTGCTACTTGTATTTGACGAAGTTGGATGGAATCCGGTGCGGAAATCTTGTTGATTACCTTGATGATGTTCATCGTGTTGTCTCCGGCATAATAATAAGGAGCTTTCATCTGTCCTACAGCCATGGAATCCAACTGTGAAGCTATGTCGTTGGGGAATATGTTCTTGCTGACCGGAAGCGGACTGTAATTAATCGTAGAGCCACTCTCACGGACAATTTTAGCAATGTCGCCTCCAGCAGCCAAAGCTGTGGCTGTTTCTGCCATATCTTTGTCTAAGGCTGCTTTGTCGGCTGCGCTGGCTTTGACCTGAACATCGATAAATTTAATGTCACGGCTTTCGGCTGTTTGCTTGAATCTTTCTTTCAACTCATTGTATTTGGCTTTTAAGTCGCTTTCTTCCACTTTGATATCTTTGTCATTGATGGTAGAGTAGGGCACGGCTGCCATGATAATGTCGCTTTCATTGGTACGTGCCTCGAATGCGGCCTTGTCTATGATTTTGTTGCCTAACATCGCTTTGCTCAGCAGTACTTGATATTTTTGCGCAAGACTTTCCTGACGGAGTGTCTTTTCAATGAACATCCAGAATTTGTAGAGACTGTTATAGTAGTCCATGTATTCGGCCGGCATCTGTTCGCTTTTGGTTTTCATGCCTTCATAATCGGTCAGGAACTTCTTCAGTACATTGGCATCGAAACGGCCGGTTTGTTCGTTGCGGAAAGGTGTTTGCATCAGTATGGGACTGTTGCCTTCCGAAATAATGGATTGGATTTCTGCGTCAGTGACAGTCAGTCCCAATTCTTCAGCTTCGTGCTCGATGAGTTTGTTGTTGACGTATGTGTTCCAAACTTGGTCGCGTAATTGAGTGAGTTGTTGGTCGTTGAGTGCGCTGTTGCCACTGGTGAACTTCACAACTTCCGCATATTCGTCCACTAAGTTTTGGAATTCATGTACTGAAATCCGCTCTCCGTAAATTTCGCCGACTTGCTGCTTGCTTTCGTTAGAAGCAGACTGGATGGAGCGCATGGCTTCCTCGGCAATGAATGCAAAAAGAGCCAGACCGATCACGATGACCAGCAAAGGCCCCTTAGCTCTGATTTTCTGTAATGTTGCCATTGATTTAAATGATTATTATTTTTATTATTTTCTTTAAACGATTTAAGCGCACGAAGATACAAAAATCTTCGCACATATTCATGTCTGTTGGGCTAAAATTTAGTTATTCGACGATTTTCAGACGTACAAGTTCTATTTTTGTCGTTGTATTCTTGATGATTTTGAACTCGAAATGGCCGAATCTGATGATTTCGTTCAGTTTCGGAAAGCTTTGATACTGGTGTAGAATCAGTCCGCTGACCGTGACATATTCTTCGGATTCCGGCAAATCCAATCCCAACAATTCATTGGCTTTTTCTATTTCCAGCCGTCCGGACAGGACGTATTCATTCTCATCGACCTTTTGGGCAATGTAGTTTGTATTGTCGTGCTCGTCTTCAATATCGCCGAAGATTTCTTCTACTAAGTCTTCCATCGTTACGATTCCCGAAGTTCCGCCGAATTCGTCTACTACGATAGCCAGAGATTTTTTCTGCTGCATGAACTTCTTTAATAGCTTTTGGGCAGACATCGTTTCCGGGACCACGGGAGTTTCTTTAATTCGTAAAGTCCAGTCTGCCGGGTTCCGGAACATTTCGGATGAATGGATAAAGCCTACGATATGGTCTATGTCTTCTTTGTAAACGATGATTTTGGAATTTCCGCTTTCAATAAACCTGTTTTTAAGGTTTTCTATGGATGAACTGATTTCCACCGCTTCTATTTCTGTCCGTGGCACCATACAGTCCCGAACCTTGACTTCCGAGAAGTACAAGGCATTTTGGAATATCTTGATTTCATCCGTAATGTCGTTTTCATTTTGAGCCGATTCGATACTGGATTGTATCAGGTTGTCTAAGTCTATTTTGGTAAAAGCTTGTTCCGACGCTTTCTTGTTTACTTTAAGTCCCATCAGGCGTAGTATGCCGCGAGATAGCGCACTGGTGAATTTGGATACGGGATAAAGAAGTATATAGATGATAAACGCCGGAACGGCGAATATCTTCAGCATGCGGTTAGGGTTTATCTTGAATAGCGTTTTCGGAAGGAACTCTCCGGTTACTAATACGATTAGGGTTGAAATGATGGTTTGCAAAGCCACGTTCAGTCCTTCGTGTTGGTTTAAATGGATCGGAGAAAGGACGAATTCGTTGATCACTCCTGCCATTAAAATACCATAGACGACCAACGCGATGTTGTTTCCGACCAAAAGGGTCGAGATGAAATCATTCGGACGTGTATAAAATATGGTCAGAATTTTGGAAGTTAGACTGGCATCGCTACGGTCTAACTCAACTCGAAGTTTGTTGGAAGAAACAAATGCGATTTCCATCCCCGAGAAGAAGGCGGAGAGCAACAGTATGATGATGATTTCTATAATGGTCAGTGTCATGGCTGATTGGGTTTGGTGGGAGCGGCACGCATGACCGAGTCATTGGAGGATGAACTGCCACTGTCGCTGAAAGGCGTTTCGGCATTGGCGTTGCTGACAGAGTAGCGTGTCATTTGTTCGTTGGAACGGAAATTATAACCTTGGAGGAATTCATCCGGTTTCCGGATGGTCATGAACATGTTGGAATACATTTCATGACGGTCCATGTCCCAAAAAAGTTCTTCGCTAGTAAAGACAGTACCCTCTTGGTTGCGTATGACCACACGTCCGCGCAACTCCCATAGTTGTTGATTGTGGCAATATGCCGTATCCGATTGCACGAACCAATCGATGTGGAACGTGGAGTCGAACTTTTCCAAAAGTATGCCTTTTACGAAAGTCCATCGCGGCGGATTGGTCGTATTGTAGATATTCCATTCTTCTGCCGTGATTTTATAGCGGATGACTCCGGAGTCTGAAATGAGAGTCGAGATGCCCCATGATTGCATGAAAGGCAAGGAGTCGTTTTCGTTTACGGCCGGAGCGTGGTTTGATTTTTCCGTAGAGCACGAGAGTATTAAAATAAGCATAACAGTCGCCCAAACGGAGACTGTTATGTGGGTCAAACGGGACAATCCCGTTGTAGACTTTACCTTACTTTTTCTCATTACTGAATCTTCCATTTCATGAACCATCTTTCGTTGAACGTAATACCGACGTTGAGACGCAAGTAGTTTTCAGTAATTAAAGATGATACGCTAGGAACGGACCTGCCCCACTGAAATGCGATATTGACCACGGAACGGTTATTGATATTGTTGGATACGGGAAGAGCGAATCCTGCCGTTACACCGAATTCCCGTGGGCCGTTATGTCCGTTTACCTTATAATAAGGTGTGGAAAAAGACGCCCCCATACGATATTGTACCCGTCTTAAGTATTTGCTGCTGTAACGGTCCGGTTGGAACTCCCCTCCGATCACAATTTTGGTGCGGTTCATATAGTTTTCCGTAGTGCTGACAAACTTGTCGTTTATAATTTGAGGCACACGGCATTCTCCCCATCTTTGATGAGTTACGTCCAAACCAACTTTCCATTGCTCTTTGTGTGCCCATGCCAATCCGGCTCCGAAAGATGTGGGTAATTCGAAAGCCTTTTCTATGACGGATTTCGTGGTATCTCCGTTGGCCACATAACTGTAATAATGGGCAGGAGAGTTGATTGCATGTCCGATACCGTATGTAATACCGGGAGTCAAAACGTCGTTTTTGCCGATTTTAATGGGATATTGTACTCCGATATCTATTTTATAGGAAGAAAGGTCAGCTTCTATTTGTCGACGTAGCCCGTTGCTTGCGCTGGTGGCTGTTCCGTCTTCATAAAAAGTCTGCGTGATATTTTGGGCATAGTTTCCCCATACATATCCGAAATTGGCTCCGACAGAAAAGTCTGCGAACGGATTCCATCCCAAACCCACATACACCTCGTGCAGTCCTCCGTCACCGGTATAGCTGTTGGTATAAGTCATGGTCGAACCGCTGTTGAAATGATCGCCCAGATATTTGCTTTCCGAGAAGTCATATCCTATACTGGAAAACGGGATAAAACCGAATGAAAATCCCAATCCCGGGCACAAACGAAAGCCCGCGTTGATATAGTCCAACGTGGTGTTGTGCGCATTGATACTGTTGCCTCCGCTTTTGAAATTTACGTTTTGCAACGTGAGACCTACGTCGAAGATGAATGATAAGGAATCTATGGCGGAATAGGAAGCCGGATTTTGCATATTGATGCGGTTTCCGTCGCGGAATCCCAATGCCACTCCGCTCATAGCCTTGTTGAAACCTTGCGACTGGTCTTTCAAGCTGCCGAGTCCGAAACGGGAATACGGGGAGTTTGAACCATTGGTCTGTGCGGGAGCATATAGTGTTGCCATGGCCAGCAACACGCAGAGTATAAGTTTATGACTGCTCATTATTAAATGCTAATATTCGGTTTAGCCCTCTGGGCACTATATATTTATCTGCAAAGATGAGATTTTTTATTTTGCTATCAAAGTTAAAAATATCGCCACCAGTTAAAAAAACCAAAAGGGACGGGTATTTTTCTTGGAAATATTTGATGCGTCCTTCTATTTCAAACTTCATGCCCTGAATGACTCCGGAGCGGATAGACGTTTCCGTATCATATCCGATGTCTAAGAGCGGCCCCTCGCTGTCTATCAACGGAAGTTTGGCTGTGAAAGCACGGAGGCTTTTTAGGCGCATTTGAAGTCCCGGGGAAATGCACCCTCCTTTGTAATGTCCGTTTTTGTCGATGAATTCGTAAGTCAGGCATGTTCCGGCATCGACTATAAGGATGTCATGCCCGGGGTATTGCATGTAGGCGCCTACGGCCGCAGCCAACCGGTCCGCTCCCAACGTGTCCGGAGTCCGGTAATCGTTTGTGATCGGGACGGGAGTCTGTGCATTTAAATACAGCAAAGGGAAGTCGAGCCTTTTCAGTTGTCGTTCGGCTTCTGCGGTGATGCCGAATACACTTCCGACGATACCTTGTTTAAACGCATATTTATTCACGAATTCCGGCAGGCGTTCCAGTGTTTCATTTGAGGTCTTGATTTCTTCCACCGGAGTATCACCGTCAAAGGCTACCAGTTTGGCCAGCGTATTTCCTATGTCTATGATTAAATTCACGTGTTCATGCTTTGCGGTTGCAAAGTTAATCAAAAAATAACATGGCAGATGATTTCTTTGTCAAAAAGATGCTCGTCTCGCTTTTTTCCGTGAATGGTATGGGGCAAAAGGGAAAATGCACTAACTTTGCAAAGCTAAATATGGCATGGAATGAGATTTTTGAGATTTGTGTTTTTATACACCTTATTATATATAGGAGGGATGGCTCATGCCTTTCCGGCCGACTCTGTCGAGGTTAGTCTTCTGACTTGTTCTCCCGGAACCGAAGTGTATTCTTTGTATGGTCATACGGCCATTCGTGTGAAATCATATACCACGGGGGAGGACTGGGTTTTTAATTACGGTGTGTTCAGCTTCAACCGTCCGAATTTTATATGGCGTTTTACGCGCGGCGAGTGCGATTATCAGATTGGAGCCTTGCCTTTTGCTTACTTTGCCGAAGAATATGAAGAGCGTGGGTCGGCCGTCTATCAGCAAGTGCTGAACCTGAGGGCATCGGAGAAGGAACGGCTTTGGACGCTGTTGGTAGAGAATATGCGTCCGGAAAACCGGGAATACCGTTATAACTTTCTTTATGATAATTGTACGACTCGGGCACGCGACCGTATAGAGGAAGCTGTGGAGGGAAAGATTATTTATCCGGAGCAAGACACTGTCCGTACGTATCGTGAGATTATTCATCAGTATACGGCTCAGCATCCCTGGGCGGAATTGGGTAATGACATTTGTTTGGGGGCGGAGGCCGACCGTCCTATTTCTGTACGTGACGAGATGTTCGCTCCTTTTTATTTGTTGCGTTACGCCAATGGCGCGGTGATTCAGGGCTCCGACGGCAGTACGCGGCCGTTGGTGTTGTTTCAATCGCAAGTGGTTGAAGGGCGTGATGTGGAAATACAGAAAGAATTCCCTTGGTCTCCGGCACTGTCCGTATGGATACTTTTCTTTTGTGTGGCGGGGTTGACCGTGGTGGAACGGTGGCGTCATGCATGTTTTTGGGGGATAGACATTTTTTTGATGTCATTGGTTGGAGGAATCGGATTGGTGGTCACGTTTCTCTTTTTCTTCTCCGTTCATCCCACAGTAGGCTCGAATTGGCAGATTTGGGTCTTCAATCCCATTCCGTTGGTGGCCATGCTGTGGGTGGTTTGGTGTGCTGTTAAAAGGAGAAAAACTTACTATCATCCGTTAAATGTGTCGGTTTTAATATTATTTATGTTTTTTTCTGCCCTGATACCACAAGATTTTTGTGTGGTAGTTGTACCTTTGGCCTTAGCTTTGTTGCTACGTTCGTGTAGCTATTGTATAAGCTATCGAAAAAAAGAAAAATAAGCAAGCCATGCATTCTAAAAGCTATCGTTTTCTGACTCCGTTGATAATGGTGCTGACTTGGGCCAATATGGAAGCCCAGACGTCGCATCCTGTCCCCCGGTTGGTGGTCAACGTGACGATAGACCAGTTGCGTACGGACTATATGGAAGCCTTTTCTTCGCTTTTCGGAGCCGGAGGTTTCAATAAGGTGATGCGCGACGGGCGTAGCTATATGGATGCCGCCTATCCTTTTTCCCACATAGACCGTGCTTCGGCAGTGGCGTGTATCATGACGGGCACGGTGCCTTACGATAATGGAATCGTGGGCGAGCATTGGATGGACCGTAAGACTTTACGTCCGATGTATTGCGTAGACGATGCGACGTGCGAGGGATGGCTGACTTCCGAGAAGTACTCTCCGGTGGCGTTGAATGTTTCGACCGTCACCGATGAACTGAAGATGGCTACCGGAGGACGGGCTTTGGTGTACAGCATTGCCCCGGATGCCGACGCTGCAATTCTGGCAGCCGGGCATGCCGCCGACGGTGCTTTTTGGATAGACAATGCTTCCGGGCAGTGGAGCAGCACGTCTTATTACGGCCAGTATCCGGATTGGGCCTTGCGTTATGACGTTTCCGACCGTTTGTCCGGTCGTATTTCCGAACTGTCCTGGACTCCAATCAGTCCGATTGTAGAGAATTTCAATTTCTTTATTTCGCCTCAAGAGAGCAAAGGGTTTACACATAAGTTTACGGGAGACCGTAAGATTTATGAGTTCAAGACCAGTGCGTATGTCAATGACGAGGTCAACCGTTTCGCCAAACATTGTCTGGATCATACCGAGTTGGGCGAAGACCTTGTGACGGATTTCCTGTCCCTGACATATTATGCAGGGACGTTCGATCACAAACCGGTAGCCGAAGTTCCGGTAGAGTTGCAGGACACGTACGTGCGTCTTGACCTTGAATTGGCAGAGTTGATTACGATGTTGGAAAAGAAAGTAGGGGCCGGGCGTTTTTTGTTGGTCGTTACTTCTACGGGATATACCGATGACGAAATCACCGATTTCTCGAAATACCGTATTCCTACCGGTACGTTCAGCGTGACGCGTGCTTCTGCGTTGTTGAACATGTACCTGATGGCTGTATATGGCCAGGGGCAGTATGTGGAGACGGAGTTCGGCTCGCAACTGTTCTTAAACCAGAAACTTATAGAAGACAAGCAACTGAATTTAAGTGACGTGCTGACACGTGCGCAGGCTTTCCTGATTCAGATGGCCGGCGTAAAAGACGTGTACACTTCCCAGCGGTTGGCTTTGTCTGCGGGAGAAACCGAAATACGCCGTTTGCGGAACAGTTTCAACCAGATGCGTTCGGGAGATATCTTCATTGAAGTGTCTCCGGGTTGGAAGGTCGTCAACGAAGAGACGCATGAACAAACCTTGGAAAGGGCTTCATACGTAGGTTTTCCCATTTTCTTTTTCGGGTGCAACGTGCGGCCGGAAACGATAAAGACGCCGGTAACGGTGGATTGTATCGCTCCCACTGTAGCCCGCTTCATGCGTATCCGTGCTCCAAACGCATGTTCCGCAGCCCCTTTATCGGCAATCCGCTGATGAAGATATTTAAATAATTTTCTATTCTTTTACTTTTTTTGATTAACTTTGCGCAAAGAAGTGCAAAGCGCATCGCGTGAATAAAAAACAAAACAAAATATATGGATATAAACAAGTTTTTGAGCAAGCTTTTCGGGAATAAGTCTACCCGGGACATGAAGTTGATTCAGCCGTTGGTAGAGACCGTGAAAAAAGCTTACCCTGAAATTCAGGCGCTCAGTAATGATGCCCTGCGTGCCAAGACGCAGGAAGTGAAAAAGTACGTGCAGTCTTCGGCCGACGACCTCAAGGCTAAAATTGCAGAGTTGAAGGCAAAGGTGGAAGAAATGCCGATTGAAGACCGTTCTTCTCTTTTTTCGCAGATCGACAAGTTGGAGAAAGATGTTTTGGAACGTTACGAACAGGCTTTGAACGAAGTCATGCCGGTGGTGTTCTCCATCGTGAAGTCCACGGCCGAACGTTTTGCCACTCAGGAAATCGTGGACGTGACGGCCAACGATTTCGACCGCGAGTTGGCGGCAAAGTTCGATTTCGTGGATATTGAGGGTGATACGGCGCATTACCACAACCACTGGACGGCCGGAGGAAACGATACGGTGTGGAATATGATACACTACGACGTACAGCTTTTCGGTGGTGTCGTACTGCACCAAGGCAAGATTGCCGAGATGGCGACCGGTGAAGGTAAGACATTGGTGGCTACCCTGCCTGTGTTCTTGAATGCCCTGACCGGCAACGGCGTGCACGTGGTGACGGTCAATGACTATTTGGCCAAGCGTGACTCCGAGTGGATGGGGCCGCTCTACATGTTCCACGGTTTGAGTGTGGACTGTATCGACAAGCATCAGCCCAACAGCGACGCCCGCCGTCGTGCCTATCTGGCCGACATCACGTTCGGAACGAACAATGAGTTCGGTTTCGACTACTTGCGCGACAATATGGCAACGAATCCCAAGGATTTGGTGCAACGTGCACACAACTACGCCATCGTGGACGAGGTCGACTCCGTATTGATTGACGATGCCCGTACGCCGTTGATTATATCCGGCCCCGTGCCTAAGGGCGACGACCAGTTGTTCGAACAATACCAGCCTCTGGTAGAGAAGTTAGTCGGTGTACAGCGTCAGTTGGCTACTCAATACTTGGCCGAGGCCAAGCAGATGATAGCTTCGGGCGACAAGGAAAAGGTGGAGCAGGGATTCCTGCAACTGTACCGCAGTCATAAGGCGTTGCCCAAGAACAAGCCTTTGATCAAGTATTTATCCGAGCAGGGTATCAAGTCCGGTATGCTGAAGACCGAGGAAATCTATATGGAAAACAACAACAAGCGCATGCCCGAGGCTGTGGAACCGTTGTATTTCGTTGTAGATGAGAAGTTGAACAGCGTGGACCTGACGGACAAAGGTTTTGCCTGGCTGTCCAAAGCTACCTCAGACCCGGAATTGTTTGTTATGCCGGACATTACGTCGGCCATGTCGGCGTTGGAGACAGATAGCTCTTTGACCGACGAGGAACGCGTCATGAAAAAAGACCAGCTCTATTCCGACTATGCCGTGAAGAGCGAACGTATGCACACCTTGCAGCAGTTGCTGAAAGCTTATACCATGTTCAACCGCGACGATGAATATGTCATCATCGACGGCGAAGTGAAGATTGTGGACGAGCAGACGGGACGTATCATGGACGGGCGCCGCTGGAGCGACGGCTTGCATCAGGCGGTGGAAGCCAAAGAGCACGTTAAGGTGCAGGCTGCAACCCAGACTTTTGCCACGATTACCTTGCAGAACTATTTCCGCATGTATCATAAGTTGGCGGGTATGACCGGTACGGCCGTAACCGAGGCCGGCGAGTTTTGGGACATCTACAAACTCGACGTGGTGGAGATTCCGACCAACCGTCCGATTGCACGTAAGGACATGAACGACCGCGTGTATAAGACACAGCGTGAGAAATATAAGGCCGTCATTGAGGAAATCGAGATGCTCATCAAGGCCGGACGCCCCGTCTTGGTCGGTACGACTTCGGTGGAAATCTCGGAGATGTTGAGCAAGATGTTGCAGATGCGTAAGATTCCGCACAACGTGCTGAACGCCAAATTGCACCAGCAAGAGGCCGATATCGTGGCGCAGGCGGGACAGAGTAGCACGGTTACCATTGCCACCAACATGGCCGGTCGTGGTACCGACATCAAGCTGAGCGACGAGGTGAAGAAAGCCGGCGGTTTGGCCATTATCGGTACGGAACGTCATGAGAGCCGCCGTGTAGACCGTCAGTTGCGCGGTCGTGCCGGACGTCAGGGAGACCCGGGCTCATCCGTTTTCTTCGTGTCCTTGGAGGACAAGTTGATGCGTCTGTTTGCCAGCGAACGGATTTCCAGGGTTATGGACAAACTGGGCTTTGAAGATGGCGAGATGATTGAACACAAGATGATCAGCAATGCCATCGAGCGTGCCCAGAAGAAGGTGGAAGAGAACCACTTCGGTGTGCGTAAGCGTTTGTTGGAATACGACGACGTGATGAACAAACAGCGTACGGTGGTCTATGAGAAGCGTCGCCACGCCCTGATGGGTGAGCGTATCGGGATGGACATCTCCAATATGATTTGGGACCGTTGCGTGAATATCATCGAGAATAACGACTATCAGGGTTGCAAGGAAGGCTTTATCGAGGTCATGGCCATGGAAGTACCGTTTACGGAGGACGAGATGAACAGCATGAAGCGTGAAGATTTGTGCGAAAAGGCTTTCCAGGCTGCCATGGAACGTTTCAAGCAAAAGACGGATATGTTGGCCGCTGTGGCCCAGCCTGTCATCAAACAGGTGTATGAGGCACAAGGACACATGTATGAGAACATCATGGTGCCCGTGACGGACGGACGTCGTATTTATCAGATTTCCACTCCGCTCAAGGAGGCTTACGAAACGGAAAGCCGTTCCATCGTGAAGGCTTTCGAGAAGGCCATCATGCTGCATACCATCGACGAGGCTTGGAAAGAAAACCTGCGCGAACTGGACGAGTTGAAACATTCCGTGCAGAACGCTAGCTACGAACAGAAAGACCCCTTGTTGATTTTCAAACTCGAAAGCGTGAAGCTCTTCGATGCCATGGTGGACAAGATTAATAACCAGACCGTCAGCGTACTGATGCGTGGACAAATTCCGGTGCAGCAGCCCGAACAGGTGCGTGAGGCCGAACCGGAACCGGCTCCCCGTCAGGAGAAGTACGTGGAATCCCGCGAGGACTTGACCGACCCCAATCAGGAGGCCGCTGCCCGTCAGGATACGCGTGAACCGCAGAAGCAGCAACCGGTAGTGGCTGAGAAGCTTCCGGGACGTAACGACCCTTGTCCTTGCGGTAGCGGAAAGAAATTTAAGAACTGTCACGGACGCGGATTATAAATCGGCGGACTGACGATAAGTTGTATTGTCCCCCGGACGGGGTCGGGTTTTCCGGCTGCGTCCGGGGGAAGTTTGTTGTATGGGTACTCTCTTCGGATGTCATGATGTTTTTTTCGCTTCTCTTCCTTAAATTTTGGAACTGGAATGTTTTCCGATACTGTTTTTTTTGTACCTTTGATACAAGTATAAGTAAAACGACAGATTATGAAAGCCACTTCACAGACCATTCAGCAGATTGAACGTGCACTCAGGAAAATTGCAGCCAAATACCCGCAAGGCCGGGAGGATTTGGCTTTGACGGATATCCATCTTCAGATAAAAGCCGATTCCGGCGAATTGTTGGCGTTCAACGATGACGATGAAGAGTTGACGCGTTGCGTGGTAGAGCAGTGGATGGACAACGGAGATGAGAATTTTTATGAAGAGATTACTCCCGTGTTGCGCCAGTGTATCCAGGGTATGAAAGATACGTTGGAGCATCTTTCCCTGTTGAAGCCTTATTCTTTCGTCTTGGTAGATGAGGACAAGGAAACGCTTTGCGACTTGTATCTTGTGGACGATGAGACGGTGATAGTGGACGGTGAACTGCTGAAGGGGTTGGACGAAGATTTGGATGATTTCCTGAAAAAGCTTTTGGAGGAATAAGGTGTCCCTTGAACGGACAAAATCGCGATTGAGCGAGGGTAAAGCCAAGTCCGTTTGAGCTTTGCGGGGCGCGATTTGTTCAGAATGTCAGAATGTCAAATCCGATGGGGCGAGAATCGCGTATTTTCGGGCAGAAGACGTTGAGGGCCGCGCAAGGGCATTCTCGTGTGTCGGGGAAAAGGCAGAGTGTAAGCCGTCGGGTGTTTTTCCTGTTTTTTGTTTCGCCTTTATGTCGAATCGTACGGACAGATGCGGATAAGGTGTAAGCGAAACGTCGCAATCCCTATCCGTTTGTTTCTTGTTTTGGGAAACAAAATGAGTTCAAATAGTGTTTTTCGTATGCTTAAAATCTTGTTTGGGGAGCGTTTGGAGCTTGGTTTTAAGTCGTGTGATATATGTATTCCGTTCGTTTTGCGCACATCGGAAAATCGCTTTCAGCCAAACGATTTTTCAATCTCTTGAGATTGATTTGCATATATGCAGGCTTTATGCGGAAATACACTGCTTTTTTGCATAATTATTCTCTTTTGGGGCTTTATCTGACGCTGTTTTCTCAATTTAAAACAAGCGTAAAGGATTGAAATAATATCTTTTTGACAGGATATAGAGGGAAATGAGATAAAATTGTAATTTGCAGATATGGCGCTTCTAATAAAAAAACAGATATATTTAAGAGGGTAGTCCAGGATTTTTTTGGTAACTTTCGCTGCGTTTGTTTCAATCTGTTGCGTGTATAAATAATGAAAGAACTATGAGAATAAAATGTGGGTGGAGATGGTGTTTCGTGGTATCATGCCTGATAGTGGCTTGTACGGAGAAAAAGAAAGATTTCGTTCCCGATGAAGTCGTTCAAATGGATGTGGTCGGTGGCAGTATAGGCGAAGTGTTGGATACGGTGGTATATTTGCCATTAGAGTTGTCGGAAAGTGCAGCTTTGTCTAGAGTACATAAGCTGTGGGCTGATGATAGTTTGTATTTTTTGGCAGACTTCAACTATTCGAAGATTGCGGTATATGCACATGACGGAAAACTGAAGTATGTGTTGGACAAACGAGGACACGGTCAAGGAGAGTATTTGGAAATCAGGAATTTTACGGTAGATGGCGACAGGCTTTATACCATAGACAACTTTCAACATCAAATTCATATCTATGGGAAGAATACGGGAACGTATGTGGAGTCCAAACCGGCAGATGTCATAGCTTCCGACATCGCGGCATTCGGAAAGGACGGTTTTCTGTTGGCGGCCATACCGAACGGGCAGGCTTGGGCTGTGGAACAGCCTAAGAATCTGGTATTCCAGACCGACGGGGACTTTAAGGTGAAAGACGCTTATTTCCCTTACGAAGAGGCTTACTGCGAACCTTTGAGCCGTTATTCCTATTTTTCGGCAACGGATAGCAGTGTCATCTTCAGTTCATTCCGATTCGACGGTTTGACGGAAATCATGAAGTCCGGGAAGCAGGCTGCCCATTCAGTCCTGATGGATTTGAAGCACCCTATTCCGGAAGGGCTGCGGGCGAAGACGGAAAGTTATGACGGTTCGTCGCCTTACGAGTTTGTGGCCCAGACCCCGGTGGCGTGCAGGCAATATTGGTTTGTGGAGGTGACGAAGGACAAGAAAAGCGAATGTTATGTGTATGACAGGCACGCAGGTAAGCTTTACGGAAACGACGGGCAGGCGACGGACAGGATGGCATTCATTGTAGGGAGCGATGGCACCCATTTCATCGGCTATGTGCCGGACAAGGCCTATTACGAAGAATTGGTGAAATTCGGGCTACACAAGGCGGACAGCCTGACAGAGGAACGTTTGGAACAAGGGGGAAGTGCGTTGGTCTTATATCGGATGAAATAGGGACATCCCGAAAAGTAGAAATCCCCTCCGCTTGTCATCGTACAGGTGGAGGGGATGGTTTTATATAGTATGAAGTTAAGGTCAGAACAGGCTCCACGACACGGTGAGACCGGCCATGACGATGGCCACCATCGACATGAGCTTGATGAGGATGTTCAGGCTTGGGCCGGAAGTGTCCTTGAACGGGTCGCCCACAGTGTCGCCCACCACGGTGGCGCGGTGTACCTCGCCGCCCTTGCCACCGAAGTTACCTTCTTCGATATACTTTTTGGCATTATCCCACGCACCGCCGGAGTTGGCCATGAAGATGGCCAACACGAAACCGGCCGACAAGCCGCCGACCAACAGGCCGATGACACCCGGTACGCCGAACACCAGTCCGGTAGCGATGGGAGCCACGATGGCCAACAGCGACGGGAAGACCATTTCACGTTGTGCGCCTTTGGTGGAAATCTGCACGCAACGGGCATAATCCGGTTCGGCTTCTCCGCTCAGGATGCCCTTGATTTCACGGAACTGCCGCCGCACTTCCTCTACCATGTGGGCCGCTGCACGCCCTACGGCGTTCATGGTTAACCCACAGAACAGGAAAGCCATCATGCTGCCGATGAACATGCCCGAGAGGACTTTCGGGTTCATCAGCGTTACGTCATAGTAGGTCATGAAGTCGGTGAACGAGGCGTCATGTATGGCCAACGTGTCGCCGTTCGGCATGGTCAGTACAGTTTCGCCCAAGCGTGTCAGCCCGATGCGGATTTCTTCAATATAAGAAGCCAAAAGTGCCAGACCGGTCAGGGCTGCCGAGCCGATGGCAAAGCCTTTGCCGGTAGCAGCCGTGGTGTTACCCAACGAATCCAAGGCATCCGTGCGTTTGCGCACAGCTTCGCCCAGTCCGCTCATTTCAGCGTTTCCGCCTGCATTGTCGGCTATGGGGCCGTAGGCGTCTGTGGCCAAGGTGATGCCCAAGGTGGAGAGCATGCCCACGGCGGCGATACCGATGCCGTAAAGGCCCATGCTCACGTTGGCAAAATCGAATCCTGCTGCCAGCCAATAGGAAAGGATGATACCGATGACGACGGCTATCACTGGGATGGTGGTGGACACCATACCCAGTCCGATACCGGAGATGATGACCGTGGCCGGGCCCGTTTTTCCGCTCTCAGCCAACAGTTGGGTGGGGCGGTAGGATTGTGACGTGTAATATTCCGTGGAGCGTCCGATGACGATACCCACCAGAAGCCCGATGACCACGGCGAACGAAATGTTCAGCCAGTTGTCTATCTGCAACGCCCAAAGGATAAGGAAAGTCGCCACGACAATCAGGGCGGAACTCAGATTCGTGCCTACGGACAGGGAGTTGAGCAGCTCTTTCATACCGGCGTCTTCCTTGGTGCGTACGGAGAAGATACCCAGAATAGAGAGTAGAATACCCACTGCGGCTATCAGCATCGGGGCGATGACGGCTTTGAACTGCATGTCCACATCGCCTCCGGCCATGAATGCCGCGGCACCCAATGCAGAGGTGGCCAGGATGGAACCGCAATAAGACTCGTACAGGTCGGCTCCCATACCGGCCACGTCGCCTACGTTGTCGCCCACGTTGTCGGCTATCGTAGCCGGATTACGCGGGTCGTCCTCCGGGATGCCGGCTTCCACTTTGCCTACCAAGTCCGCGCCCACGTCGGCCGCTTTCGTATAGATGCCGCCTCCCACGCGGGCAAACAGGGCCTGCGTGCTGGCACCCATACCGAAGGTCAGCATGGTGGTGGTAATCATGCAGAGTTTGGCTGTCGGGGCGTAGATGTCGGCCGGGATAAAGGCATCCAGAAGGAGATACCAGAAAGAGATGTCGAACAGGCCGAGGCCGACAACGACCAGCCCCATGACCGCACCGCTGCGGAAAGCTACTCGCAGTCCTTTGTTCAGGGAGTTACGGGCAGCGTTGGCTGTACGTGCCGATGCGTAGGTAGCCGTTTTCATGCCCAAAAAACCGGAAAGTCCGGAGAAGAATCCGCCGGTGAGGAATGCTATCGGTACCCATGAGTTTTGCAGGTTGAAGCCGTAGGCCATAACCGAAAACAGCACGACGAGTGCCAGAAAAACCAGTCCCACGATTTTGTACTGTTGTTTCAGGTACGACATGGCACCTTGGCGCACATGCGAGGCGATTTTCTGCATGACCGGTGTGCCTTCACTTTCTTTCATCATCTGGCGGTAGAAGTACCAAGCCAGCAGCAATGCCAATAAGGACGATACGGGAATCATCCAAAATAGAAGATGCTCCATAGTAAAATGTGTTTTTGAGTTAACGATATGTTATTATCGGGTACTAAGGTAATGAAAAAAAGGATAATGCGCGAAGAAATCCGAATGAAAAATATCGGTATTGTTACTTCGTTATGGTATATTTGTACTTTGGTTAATAAATAGGGTTGAATAGGTTTAAGAAAAAGATAAGTGAGCCAAAACGGAACGGTGCGTAAACTTATAGAAATGCTAAGGGCTGCCTCCCATTATATGCAGGAGACAGCCCTTACTATTATAAGGTGAAGGATTTACTTCTTCAACTTGGCTAAACTTTCTTTCAAGGCTGCGATTTTGCTTTCGGCATCGGCCTGTTTCTTGCGTTCCATATCCACCACGGCAGCGGGGGCGTTGGCTACGAAACGCTCGTTGGAAAGCTTTTTCAGGACACTGGCAAGGAAGCCTTCCAAGTGTTTCAGTTCGGCTTCTTGTTTGGCGATTTCCGCTTCCACGTCTATCAGGTTGCCGAGCGGCACGGCATATTCCGTCGTGCCCACCATGAACGAAGCCGTGCCTTCGCCTTTCTGTGCCACGGTGTTGATGGCACTCAGGTTGGCCATCTTCTTGATGACACATTCAAAGTCGGCCTCCGGATTCCCACCTACGACTTCCAATGTCAACGCCTCTTTCGGGGCGATGTTCTTTTGGTTGCGTACGGTACGCACACCGGCCACGATACTCTTCACGTTCTCGATGTGGACGATGTAGATACCGTCCAAGGCGATGGAGTCGGCATCTTCCTTTGTGGGTTCATCCATCCGGAGCGGAGAAACCATGATGCTCTCGCCCGGTTGTCGGTCGTAGATGTGTTGCCAAAGTTCTTCGGTGATGAAGGGCATGAACGGATGCAGGAGCTTCAGCAGCGTATCGAAGAACGACAAGGTTTGCTCGTACGTCTTGTTGTCTATAGGTTGTCCGTAGGCCGGCTTGACCATTTCGAGGTACCAACTGGAGAACTCGTCCCAGAACAGTTTGTATACGGCCATGAGGGCTTCGCTCAGACGGTACTTCTTGAACAAGTCTGTCACTTCCCTCGCCGTGGTTCTCAACATGGCATCGAACCAGCGTGTGGCGATGGCTGCCGTTTCCGGTTGTGCGATGTCGGCCGTCTGCCAGCCTTTCACGAGACGGAATGCGTTCCATATCTTGTTGTTGAAGTTGCGGCCTTGTTCGCAGAGTGCGTCGTCGAACAAGATGTCGTTGCCTGCCGGGGCGGACAGCATCATTCCCATACGCACGCCGTCGGCACCGTAGCGTTCTATCAAATCGAGCGGGTCGGGGCTGTTACCCAACGACTTGCTCATCTTGCGTCCAAGTTTGTCGCGCACGATACCGGTGAAGTACACGTTCTTGAACGGCATCTTCCCTTCGTATTCGTAGCCTGCCATGATCATGCGCGCCACCCAGAAGAAGATGATGTCCGGACCCGTTACGAGGTCGGACGTGGGGTAGTAGTAACTGAGTTCCTCGTTGCCCGGGTGGTTGATGCCGTCGAACAGGGAAATCGGCCACAACCAACTGGAGAACCAAGTGTCCAATGCGTCCTCGTCCTGACGGAGGTCGGCTGCGGTCAGGTTGGCATCGCCGGTTTTTTCCTTGGCCAGTTCGAGTGCTTTTTCAGCGGTCTCGGCCACCACGAATCCGCCTTGCGGCAGGTAGTAAGCCGGGATGCGGTGGCCCCACCACAACTGTCGGCTGATGCACCAGTCCTTGATGTTTTCCATCCAGTGACGGTAAGTATTTTTGTATTTGGCCGGGTAGAACTTGATTTCGTCCTTCATCACCGGTTCCAAAGCGATTTGCGCCAAGTGTTCCATCTTCAGGAACCATTGCATGGAAAGCTTCGGTTCGATGGGTACGTTGGTACGCTCGGAGAAGCCCACCTTGTTGGTATAGTCTTCCACCTTTTCCAGCAATCCGGCTTTTTCTAAGTCGATGCAGATTTGCTTGCGCACGTCGAAACGGTCCATGCCCACGTACATCCCGGCTGCCTCGCTAATCGTGCCGTTGTCGTTGAAGATGTCGATGGAGGGCAGGTTGTACTTCTCGCCCAACATGTAGTCGTTCACGTCGTGTGCCGGTGTCACCTTCAGGCAGCCCGTTCCGAACTCGATGTCCACATAGTCGTCTTCGATGACGGGGATGCAGCGGCCTACCAGAGGCACGATCACCTTTTGTCCTTTCAGCCACGTGTTCTTCGGGTCGTTCGGGTTGATGCACATCGCCGTGTCGCCCATGATGGTTTCCGGGCGTGTGGTAGCCACCACGGCGTAGCGTCCGCTTCCGTCCGGTTGGCCGTCTTCACCGGCCAACATATATTTCAGATAGTACAGCTTGCTGTGTTCTTCTTTGTAAATCACTTCCTCGTCCGAGAGGGCTGTCAGGGCTTTCGGATCCCAGTTCACCATGCGCACGCCACGGTAAATCAATCCTTTGTTGTACAGGTCGCAGAACACCTTGATGACGCTTTCGCTCCGCTTCTCGTCCATGGTGAAAGCCGTGCGGTCCCAGTCGCAACTGGCCCCCAGTTTACGCAACTGTTTCAGGATGATGCCACCGTGTTCGTCCGTCCATTCCCAGGCATATTTCAGGAACTCTTCGCGGGTAAGGTCTGTCTTTTTGATACCCTTTTCCGCCAAGCGGTTTACCACCTTGGCTTCGGTGGCGATGGAAGCATGGTCGGTACCCGGCACCCAACAAGCGTTCTTGCCGTCCATACGGGCGCGGCGTACGAGGATGTCCTGAATGGTTTCGTTGAGCACATGCCCCATGTGGAGCACACCCGTCACGTTGGGGGGCGGGATGACTACCGTATAAGGTTCGCGTCCGTCGGGTTTAGAACTGAAAAGCTTGTGGTCGAGCCAGTATTGGTACCATTTGCCCTCTACGTCGGCCGGATTGTATTTACTTGCTAATTCCATTGTATATAACGTTTTTATGTATTTCTTTTTAGGACTTGCAAAGTTACATAAAAAAGGTTATATATGGCGGTTTTGGTTTTATTTATATTTCGTGGGACGTCCTTTTGCCGGTTTTTACAGGCCGATATGTTTTGTTTTTAGGAATTAAGGAAGAATGAAACGGAAGAAAATGCTACCTTTGAAGATATAAAACATAAAAGTATGAAACCACGTTTAAAACATGCGTTACCTCCCGTCATGAATAAAATGCCACACCTGCTCCGTCACGAAAAGTTATATCTGACCGTTCACCGACAATTAATGAAAAAATGGTTCCGCTATACGGTCTTGTTTTTCATTGTCGGGGCGATTTTCTCTGTGATTTGCAGTTCTTTCGAGTCCTCAGCACCTTATCGCCTGCAATTATACAGCTTTTGTTATTTGGCCTCTTTCGTCTTTACGGTCGAATATGTGTTGCGCATCATAGCAGCTCCTGTCCAATATCGTCAGTATCGCGCTTGGCGTTCCCGTTTCAGGTATTTGTTTTCGTTTTACGGCTTGATAGATTTTGTGGCTGTCATCCCTTTTCTCATCATCTACCTGTATCGGGAGACCATCTTTGTACATTTGGCGGTACTGGCCTATATTTTAATGATATTTAAGTTGATACGCTATTCCCGCTCGTTCCAGCTTATCGGACGTGTGTTGCAGATGGTGAAGGATGAATTGATAACGGCCTGTACGGCTTGCGGCATCCTGCTGGGATTCTCGGGCATCCTGATGTACTATATCGAACACGAGGCACAACCCGAAGCCTTTGCCAATATCGGCGACGGTTTTTGGTGGGCTGTAGTGACGTTCACCACCGTGGGTTATGGGGATGTCTATCCGGTCACGGCATTGGGACGGTTGCTGAGCGGCGTGATTTGTATGGTAGGCATTGCGATGATAGCCATTCCCACCGGTCTTATATCTTCGGCTTTCATGAGTTTGATTCAAGAGAAGAAACGGAAGGAGGAAGAAGAACACAAAAACTGATTTCCGGAAAGGGATTTTCATCCTCTACGTTGCCCGTCTTTTTGTCCTCTTGAAAGCGAAAAATCAATCTCAGCAGAATGAAAAATCGTTCGGCTGAGATTGAAAAATCGTTTGGCGCACATTTTTTGATGACTTTCTTGTGCGCTGTTTTTGATGACCTTGTGCGTTGTTTTGATAGCCCCGTCCCCCGTTTTTCCGATAAGGGGCACCGAGAAACGGGGAACGGGACGGCAAGGGCAGAGTTACTTCCAGCCTCCGCCGAGGGCTTTATAGAGGTTGATGATCATCAACTGTTTGTCGCACACGGCATTGCTCAACGACACTTGGGCATCGAAGTAGTTACGTTGGGCATCCAGAAGGTCCAAGTAACCGATGACCCCGTTGATGTATTGCAGTTGTGCCAGCTCCACTGCCGTACGCGAAGCTTCGGCCAGTTGGCGGCGCGACTCGTAGATGTCTTTTATTTTGTTGAAGTTGATGATGGCGTCATGCGTCTCCTTGAAGGCTGTGAGCACCGTTTTCTCATATTCGGCCACGGCACCTTCGTAAGCGGTCCGTTTGGCTTTCAGAGCCGCACGGTTTTTGCCCATCGCAAAGAGGGGGCTAAGCAAGTTGCCTGTAAGATAGGAGTAGGGCGATTTCAGGAGGTTCCGAAGCGTTTCGCTTTCCGCACCTAATGTGGCGGTCAGTGCCAGGCGGGGGAACATGTTGGTATAAGCCAATCCCACTTCGGCATGGGCTGCCATCAGTTCCCGTTCGGCTTTCCGTATGTCGGGGCGTCGTTCCAGAAGCGTGGAGGGCAATCCCAAGGGAAGAGCGTCGGGCAACTGTATTTCTTCGGGCAGGACGTTGCGGTTTACGGCGTAGGGGAAATCACCGGTCAAGAGTGCGATTTCGCTTTCTTTCAGGGAAATCCTGCGTTCCAGGTCTGGTACCATGGTGGCCGTCTTGGCCAATTCCACTTTGGCTTGCTGGAATACGATTTCGGAGGTCAGCCCGCCCTTGAAACGGATTTCTGCCAAGCGTACGCCCTCACGCCGTGCTTCCAACGTACGGCGCACGATGGCCAGTTCGTTGTCCAACGCCATCAGTTCGAAGTAAGACTGTGCGACCTGTGCCACCAACCCCATTTTTACGGCCCGGCAGTTTTCCACCGAAGCCAGAAATTCCGCCGTGCTATGGTCGCGTGCCCAACGGAGGTTGCCCCATAAGTCAAGCTCCCATGAAATGGAAGCAGTAAGGCTGAGTTCCGGGTCGGCATCGAAATTGTCACCGCCGTAGTTTGTCGTTTCACGGTTGCCGTTCAGGCGGGCGGTTGCTTGCGGGAACATGTTCGCAAAGTCGATGCGTTTCAGGGCAGCCAGCTCATTCATTCGTGCCGATGCTATTTTCAGGTCTTTATTGTACGTGAGTGCCCGGTGGATCAGTTGTTGAAGAGTGGTGTCGTTGTAAAGCTCCCACCACGAGAGGTCGCCTATGGATGCCGTGTCTTGCGTAAGCGTGTCGAGCCGGGCGGGCAGGGGCATATCCGGACGGGTATAGGATTTGCCGATTTGGCAGGACGACAGTCCCGTGCCGGCTGCCAATAGGATGAGTCCGGCGCCGGAAAGGCGTTTGCGGTTGAATTTGCCTTTGGCTTTGTATATCAGTACGAAGAAGAACGGTACCAGCAGGATGCCGACCGATACGGCCACTATCATACCGAAGAATACGCCCGTGCCGATGGCTTGGCGGCTGGCCGAGCCGGGACCACTGGCCACTACCATGGGCAACATACCCAGAATGAAGGCCAGTGAAGTCATGAGGATGGGACGGAAACGCAGGCGTGCCGCATGGAGGGTCGAGGTCACCAAATCGCCGCCTCGGTCTACTTCGTCTTTGGCGAATTCGACAATCAGGATGGCGTTCTTGGCGGCCAGTCCGACCAACATCACTAGTCCGATTTGGAAATAAATGTCATTTTCCAGTCCGCAGAGCGTGATGCCGAGATATGCGCCGAGGGCGGCTACCGGAAGGGATAGCAGTACGGCGATGGGTACCATCCAACTCTCATACAAGGCTGCAAGGAACAGGAAAACGAAGATGAACACGAGCATCAGTACGAGGCCGGTCTGCCCGCCCGCCTGTTTTTCCTGATAGGACAGTCCGCTCCACTCCACGCCGATGTTGTCCGGCAGATGCTCGCGGGCCACCTGTTCGATGACTTCCATGGCTTGCCCCGAACTGTAACCGTCAGCGGCGGCTCCTCGGATAATGGCACTGTTGAACATGTTGAAACGTTTGATGCTACCCGGTCCCGTCGTATAGGAAGTCGTACCTAAGGAGGTCAGCGGTATCATGGCGTTGTTGCTTCCGCGGACGAAAAATAAATTGATGTTTTCGGGGTGTTCGCGGTAATCGGCTTCAGCCTGTATGTACACGCGGTAGATACGGTTGAACATGTTGAAGTCGTTGACGTAGACCGACCCGGTGTAGGCTTTCATCGTGGAGAAAACGTCGGCCATCGGTACGCCGGACAGTTTCACCTTGTCGCGGTCCACATCGAAATAAAGCTGCGGAATCTCGGCCTGGAGGGAGGACGAAAGCCCCGAAAGTTCCTTGCGTTGCGCTGCATAATATAATAAGGTGTCGGTAGCTTGTACGAGGTTCTCGAACGTGGCGTCGCCACGTGCTTCCAATTGCATCTCAAAACCGCCCGATGAACCCAGCCCGGGAATGACCGGAGGGGTAGACAAGTAGACTTTGCATTCGGGGTATTCCTTAAAATGCGCTTTGACCTCGGCCATGACTTCGTCAATCGTAGTCTTGTCCCGTTCCTCCCATGGTTTCAGGATGACGGTCAGTTCGCTCCGTGCTTGGCTCGTACCTACGCGGGGGCTGCTTCCGGTCACGTTTTGTACGTATTCCACAGCCGGATTCTCCATCAGGTAACGGATGGCACGTTCGGTCACGTTCCGTGTACGTTCGAGTGTGGCTCCTTCCGGAAGCTCCAGTTCCACCTTGAAATATCCTTGGTCTTCTACCGGGAGGAAACTGGTCGGCACCATGCGGTGAAGGATGAAAATCAGTCCGACGACCAGGCAGAAACTCAGAATGATTCGTTTAGGATGTATCAGGACTTTCTGGATACCTTGGATGTATTTGTGGTTTCCGACGGACAACCATTCGTTGATCTTGCGGAAAACGATGTTTTTAGGTTTGTTTGGGTCTGTCGGTTTCAGGATGAGCGAGCACATGACCGGACTCAGCGTCAGGGCTACTACCGTAGAAATCAGTACCGATACCACAATCGTTACGGTGAACTGGCGGTAGAGTTGTCCCGTGATGCCCGGCAAGAAGCTGACCGGTACGAAGACGGCTGCCAGTACTAATGATGTGGCTATCAAGGCACCGGCCAGTCCTGTCATGGCTTTCTTGGTGGCTTCGTACGCGCCGAGGTGCTCTTCTTCCATGATACGTTCCACGTTCTCTACCACGACGATAGCGTCGTCCACCACAATACCGATGGCCAGAATCAGGCCCAACAAAGTAAGCATGTTAAGCGAGAAGCCGAATATCAGCATGAAGCCGAAAGTTCCGATAAGGGAGATCGGTACGGCTACGACGGGTATCAGCGTGGCGCGCCAGCTTTGCAGGGAGAGGAATACTACGAAAATCACCAATACCAGTGCCTCGAAGAGCGTCTTGTACACTTCGTGAATGGATTCCGAAATGTAAGTGGTCATGTCGAACGGAATTTCATATTTCAGTCCTTCCGGAAAGTTCTTGCTGATTTCGTCCATGGCTTTCTTCACATTTTCTGCCACTTCCATGGCATTCGCTCCCGGCAGCATGTAGATACCGAGTACGGCGGCGTTGCCCCCGTTGATACCGCTTTCTGTGTTGTAAGACTGGGCTTCGAGCGAGATGCGGGCTACGTCGCGCAGGCGGATGAGCGATCCGTCGGCATCGGCACGCAACACGATTTCCTCGAATTGGCTGACGGTAGAGAGCCGCCCTTTGGTGGAGATGGGGATGGTGATGTCCAAACCTTCTATGGGTTGCTGGCCGAGTACGCCCGCTGCGGATTCACGGTTTTGGTCTTTTAAGGCGTTCTGCACGTCTTGTACCGTCAGGCCGAAGTTGGCCAGCTTGTCCGGTTGTACCCATATCTGCATGGCGTAATAGCGGCTTCCGATGTTCGACACACGGCCCACACCCGGAATGCGTCGCAATACGTCGAGCACATTGATGGTGGCAAAGTTACTCAGATAGATTTCATCGAATTTCGGGTCGTCGGAAGTCAGACATAAGGTCATGAGCTGGCTGGGCGCCTGTTTCTCCACGGAGATACCGTTTTGTATCACCTCGGCAGGCAGGCGGGATTCTGCCAGTTTCACGCGGTTCTGTATTTCTACAGCCGCCAAGTCGGGGTCGGCCGAGATGTCGAACGTAATCGTGGCGGAAAAACCTCCGGAATTGGAACTGCTGGACTCCATGTACAGCATGCCCGGCGTCCCGTTCAGTTCCTGTTCGATGGGGGTGGCTACGGCCTGTGATACCGTCAGCGCACTGGCTCCCGGATAGGATGCGCTGATCTTGACTACCGGAGGCGTAATTTGAGGATATTGGTCGATGGGCAATAAGGTCAGACCTATGATACCCACGATGACAATCAGTATGGAGATGACCATCGAGAACACCGGACGGTCAATGAAATAAGTCACTTTCATGGGCTTTCTCGCTTATTTGGCAGTTGTCGTTTGCTGTTTCTTTTCGTTTGTCTCAGCCGAAGCTACGTGCACTTTCATGCCGGGGTTCAGCTTATGGTAACCTTCGGTGACAAGCTGTTCGTTCGGAACCAGACCGCGTTCCACTACGACGTGGTTCCCGAATTCCGGTCCTAATTCGATGAAACGCCGTTCTACGGTGGAGTCTTTACGCATGACAAAGACGTATGCCCCACCTTTTTCAATAATAAGTGCTTTTTGTGGGACTACCGTGGCGTTCTCGCGGACGTCGAGCAGGGCTTTGACTTTTGTGAACTGTCCCGGCAACAGCACGTGGTCCGGATTAGGCATTTCCGCACGTACGGAGAAAGTGCCGGTCCGAGGGTCTACTTGGGGTTCCGCAAAGTCCACCACTCCCTTGAAAGGATAGGTCGTATTGTCCGGCAAAGTGATGGTGACGGTAGGCTGCCAAGAGCGGTTCTGGTCTTTTTGTCCTATATTTACGTTACGTTCCTTACTTTTGAGGTAGTCGAGGGCGGTCATGCTGAAGTCCACCAGTACCGTATCGCTCTTGACGATAGTAGCCAGCAGCGATTTGCCACCACTGCCCACCAAAGTACCCAAGTCTACATGCCGTTCGCTGATATGGCCGGAGATGGGGGAACGCACGATGGTGTAGCCCAGCTCTTGTTCCGCCTGGTCCAAATCGGCTTGGCTCATTCCGACACTGGCCACAGCCGTTTCGTAGGCCGCTACGGCATTGTCCAAATCCAACTGGCTGGCTGCATTTTGTTCGTACAAGGGCTTGATGCGGTCCAGGTCGCGTTTGGCCTTTCGGGCTTGTGCCTCGTCTTTCTTCAACTGCGCACGCGCTTTGTCGGCTTTGGCACGGTATTGCCGTTGGTCGATGACAAAAAGAACCTGGTTGCGGCTGACGTACGTGCCTTCTTCAAATAACATGTTCTCCAGAAACCCTTCCACACGGGCGCGTACCTCCACGAACTGTTGGGCACGTATGCGTCCTACGTATTCTCCGAAGATTTCCACATTCTGTTGCTCCACGGGCATGACAGAGACCACCGGAATGTCGGGTGCCGGTTGCTTCTCGCGGGTCAGGACCCAGTACACGCCTACCACCAATACGATGCATATAAAAGCATAAAGTAACTTCTTTTTCTTAAATCTCAATTCCTTCTTGTTCAATGGATATTTCATTTCATAATGGGTTGGATGTTCAATCAGTATAAGGTGATTCGGGTGCAAAAGTAGTTTGTTTTATTGCATTTTGCCTAATAATAAATATGAAAAAAGACTAATCTGCCGGATTATCCCTATCTTTGCACCGCTTTTCTGTTTTTTCACTCCTATGATGCAATATGTTAAGGATTTGACTCACGGTTCCATTCGCGGACAACTGGTAAGACTGGCTCTTCCCGTCATGGGGTCGTCATTTGTCCAAATGGCCTATAGTTTTACCGATATGGCTTGGGTAGGAAGCTTGGGTAGCAAATCGGTCGCGGCGATTGGGGCTGTCGGGGTGCTGACGTGGACGAGTAATTCCCTGGCTCTTATCAATAAAGTCGGTGCGGAGGTAAATGTGAGCCAGTGTATCGGTGCGCAGCGTATGGATAAAGCGCAGGCTTATGCGTCACATAATCTGACGTTGGCTTTGTTGATTTCCGTCGTATGGACGACATTAATCTGGACGTGTGCCGTTCCGTTGATAGGGATATTCGGGATGGAAAGCGACGTGACGCAGTTGTCAGTGGAATATTTGCAGGTGGTATCTACGGCTTTCCCCTTTATTTTTATGTCTGCCGCTTTCACCGGAATCTATAATGCTTCGGGGCATACGCAGGTTCCTTTTTATGTAAATGGGATAGGATTGGCACTCAATATGCTGCTTGACCCGCTTTTCATTTTAGGTTTCGGCATGGGGACTTTAGGAGCTGCCTGGGCCACTTGGATATCTCAGGCTACGGTTTGCCTGATGTTTTTTTACGTATTGATGAGGAGACGCCGCTTGTTCGAACGTTTTCGGATATTGGTTCCGCTGCGTTTGCCTTACGTTCCTTTAATCTTCAAAGTCGGGTTGCCGGTGGCTTTGTTGAATATCTTTTTCTCGTTGATTAGCCTGTTCATGGGGCGTACGGCATCGGCAGAGGGAGGATATCTGGGGGTAATGACTTTGACGGCAGGCGGGCAGTTGGAGGCTATAGCTTGGTACACTTCTCAAGGATTCAGTACGGCGCTGAGTACCTTTGTGGCACAAAACTATGCGGCCGGATGTACGGAACGTATTCGCAAGGCTTTTAAAATGACGTTGGGGATTACGGCTGCCATAGGTGCCGGATGCACGGCCTTGTTTTATGGAGGCGGTGAATGGATTTTTTCCCTTATCACATCGGAACCGGACGCTTACCGTGCCGGAGGGCTTTTCCTGAAAATAGATAGCTACTCCATGATTTTTATGATGCTTGAGATCACGACGCAAGGTGTCTTTTACGGGACCGGGCGTACGGTGCCCCCGGCTTTGGTCAGCATCACCGGCAACGTGTTGCGCATCCCTCTGGCTTTGCTTTTAGGACATTGGGGATGGGGGATAGCCGGCGTGTGGTGGGCCATCAGTATGTCCAGTATCTTGAAAGGCTGTGTCTTGTTCGGTTGGTTGGTTTTGCGGCGTCACGTGCTCCTGACCGGTAGTACGTTGAGACCCCGTTCCGGCCTGCTATCCTAACCAAGTGTGCATCCTTTCGCGGATGGCGTTCGATTCGCTGAGCAGATGGATGAATTTAAGGGCCGAGTGCTTCCGGTAGGCATGTTTCAAAGTATGGATACATCCCTCCATTTCATACTCATTGACATCTAAGGGGATGGCTTTCACTCCCGATTCATCGTGTATGGTAGCCTCGGAAAGGATGGTCACCAGATTGCTTTTCTTTATCAGTTTCAGCAGGATATTGACTTCGTTCAGTTCCACGCGGACTTTGAATTTGTAGTCACGTTCGGAAAACACTTGGTCGAATGTGTTCCGGGCTTGCAGGCCTTTACTGGGCAGGGCGAACTCATATTTTTCCAGTTCGCTGAGTGTCACTTTCTGTTTCTGGGCCAAAGCATGATCGGAACGCACGATGACCGACAGATGGTTGTCGAAGAGGATGTGCGATTCAATCTGTTCGTAACGGCGTGTGGGTTTGAAGGCCAGTACGAAATCCACTTCGCGCTTGACAAGCATTTGCATCAGTTCCGTCATGGTCTTGTAGAAAATGTTCAGTTTCACTTCGGGGTACAGTTTCATAAAAGCCAATACCGTTTCCGTCAGAATCGGGCTGAACGAATAGGTCACGCCGATGTTCAGCGTTCCGGTGAGCAGTTGTTGCAGGTCGCGTATATGTTCTTTGCACGTGTCGGCGGCATACAGGGTTTCTTTGGCGTATGGCAAAAGTTCCGCTCCGGCTTCGGTCAGCGTCACTTCATGGCTGTTGCGTTGGAAGAGTTGTACGTCCAACTCGGTTTCCAGTTGTCGGATTTGCTGGGATAATGTACTTTGTGTGATGTACAGCCCTTTGGCGGCTTCGGAAAAGTTGAGTGTTTCGGCAGCTTTGACGAAATACCGGAGTTGTCGTAATTCCATATAGTCGATGATTAGCGTGTAGCTTTAAATGAAGTGTTCTTGAACAGGAAAATGGGTAACGTGGCTCCTACGACCATTCCCAATATAATAAATGTACAAGTCAAACCGTTGTAGGACAACAGATAGGAATAGTGGTTGAAAGCATGTTCTTCCTGGTTGGTCAGGCAGAGCAAAAGAGCTTCGATTGTGCGGTAGGCGTACATTCCCGGAATCATGGGGAGCAGCGCGGGGAAGGAGAAAGTCTCCGCCGGGCATTTGGCACGTGGAGCCAGAAACACCGTCAGTACGCCGATGACCAGCGACGCGATGAAGCTGGCACCGATGAGGTGCATCTCGCCGTAAGCGTTATGGGTGAGGACATACCGTGTGGCGTGACCTAAAGCCGCAATGAGGGCACAATACTTGTAAGCTTGGCGCGGAGGATTACTGATGCTGGCAAAGCCGATGGCAGCAATCGCCGCAAAGAATCCGTCCTGAAGAATATTGAAGAGATAAGTCATCATCGTTAGAGCCATTTGATATTCATGAGTAATAAACCGCCGCACAAGCCGGCCGACAAACAAGCGGTCAGTACCATGGCATTCATGAAACGGCTGAATGAACTGATATAGTGTCCGTCCAGAAGGTCGCTCACGGAATTGATGTAAGGAATGCCCGGTATCAGATACAGGACACTGGTGCCGAGGGCGATTTCCGGTGTATCGCTTAGGTCGAATACGTAACCCGCCGCACCGATTACGGAAGAGAAGAACGCGCAGCAGAAGAATACGAAACGTACGTCTTGTCCGTCCTCCAACATCACTTGTTTCAGTTTGTAACCTGCCAATGTTCCTATCAGTACGATAGCCATGGCTATGAAATCTCCTCCGAACAGACGGCAAAATGCCATGTTGGCCAAGGATGCCAGTATCCACACCATCCAAGGATTGGCCGGTCGGGTCTGCACGATGGCTTCAAAATTCCGGTGGGCCTCTGTGAAACCTATTTTCCGGTCGGCTATCGCCCAACTTAATTTGCTCAGTTGGGTATTGATGTCGAAACTGATACCCGTATGATGCAGCCTTACGATATTGCTGTACGAGTGGCTGCGATCATCGTTCCACACCGTCATGTGTATATGAGAGGGCAAGATGGTCATTTCCGATATCATGTTCCATCTCTCGGCCATCCGTTTTACATTCTTTTCTATGCGGATACATGTGGCACCGCATCCTAAGAGCCATGCGGCGTAGTCGGAAAGAAAGATGCACGCATCTTTCGGCGTTGCAGGAATATCCGTTTCCGCAACGAGTGCCTCTTTATGATTCGTCGTCTTCGAGTTCGTCATAGATATTGTTCTCGTTTCCTATTTCAAGAATCTTGCTGTCTCCCGTTTCCCTGCGCATCTTTTGGATGCTTCTGAAAATAAAAATCAAAAATAAGCATCCTACGGTTAAAATCCAAATGGTCATCTGATTATTCATATCTTTTTTCTTTTTGATGCCGCAAAAGTAGGCGGTTTATCGTTCTCCGGAAAGTTTTCGTTCGCGAAAGTTTCGATAGTGGCTATCGTATTTACCGAGTCTCTGCCATCGGTGTTTATTATGGCAAAAATGTCCCGTCGGTATTGGGCGAAGCGGGAAAAAAGCGTATTTTTGCGGGACAAACAGGAATATTTATGCATAGCAGAGAAGAAAAATTAGAGGCTTTCGGGCGTTTCCTCGATGTGTTGGATACGTTGCGCGAAAAGTGTCCGTGGGACAGGAAACAGACGAACGAGAGCCTGCGGCCGAACACGATAGAGGAAACCTTTGAGTTGTGCGACGCCCTGATGAAAGACGACAAGAAAAACATTTGCAAGGAACTGGGCGACGTGCTGTTGCACGTGTGTTTTTATGCCAAGATAGCCAGCGAGACGGGGGATTTTGATATAGCAGACGTGTGCGACAAGTTGACGGACAAACTGATTTTCCGCCACCCGCATGTGTACGGCGAAGCACAGGCCGACACGGCAGGTCAGGTAAGCCAGAATTGGGAACAAATCAAATTGAAGGAGAAAGACGGTAACAAGAGCGTGTTGGGCGGTGTGCCGGAAGCCTTGCCTTCGCTCATCAAGGCTTACCGCATTCAGGACAAGGCGCGCAATGTCGGCTTCGATTGGGAAAAGAAAGAGGACGTATGGGACAAGGTGAGGGAAGAGCTCGGCGAATTGCAGGCAGAACTGGCCCGGGAGGACAAGGAGAAATCCACTGATGAGTTCGGCGATTTCCTTTTCAGTGTCATCAATGCCGGAAGGCTTTATCATATCAATCCTGACAACGCCTTGGAGCGTACGAACCGCAAGTTCATCCGGCGCTTCAATTATGTGGAGCAACATTCCATCCGCCAAGGACGGTCTTTGAAGGACATGACCTTGGGAGAAATGGATGCACTTTGGAACGAGGCGAAAGAAATGGAGAAACGGGGCGGCTTGTAACGCCCCGTTTCTTATAATACTTGTACGACTATCCGTTTATATGCCGTCAGTGCCGGCTTGCCCCGGTCGGTCAGGGAGAGAATGACGTGCAGGGACTTTCCGGATGCCTCTGCGGGGATGTGTATGCGGCATTTCGGGGAATCCCCGTTTTCCATGTTTACTTTACCCTTATACGTACTGGGTTCGGCATAGATTTCCCAACGGAAATCCAGCGGATTCCCATCGGGGTCGTAAGATGCGGAAGCGTCGAATTCCATATCGCGGCCTGCCTTCACCTTTTTATATATGCAGTTCATGTCGTCGTGCCCATCTACGATGGCTACAGGATGGTGGTTGACGGCGGAATACTCGTCTGTGGCTGTCCAGGCCATACGTGCCGCAAAATCGTTCCATATCTCCCGTTCCCATCTCTTTATCGAGTTTCCGCCTTCGGCTGCACAGGCGTACATGCGGTATGGGTCGTACCGGCTCTCGTCCTTTCCGCTTTGGGCAATGAATTTCATGCCGCGTACGTTCTCGGCGGGGGTATCCGAGAAACGGCCGCCCCATCCTCCGAAAGTGATTTCTTCGGGTACGTTCAGCCCGTTGGCATATACGTAGAGGAAAGACGGGGAGTCGCCCTCTGTGGCCCATTTCCTGTCGGGATAATAGTCGCCTAAAGGTTTATGGCTTTGTATGTTGTCCCTGAGCCATTCGTCCGAAGGTGCCCATCCGTAAACCGCTTTGTTACGGAGGTATAAGATGCCGGGATAGTTCTGGGCAATCCAAGCACCGGCATCGTCTTGTCCCAACACGTCATAGATGCGGATTTTACGTACGAACCTTTCGATGTCTTTGGGGGAGCGCGTGTGCGTCACGGTCCAAAGTGCCTGAGCCACAGTGTTCATGCCGCCCCAAGCGGCAATCCATACCGGTCGCGGGTCGTCCTTTTTGTCCACGGCTTCGATGATGAGTTCGGAGCCGGGAGATGCTTTGCCGTTTCCCACGCCCGCCATATTGGATGTCTTTTGGCCTTGCCGGATGACGGAGCGGAGGTAGCCTGGTTCAGGATAGCCTTCCGCATGTTTTTTCAAGCGTGGCAGGACTTTTTCAAATTGCCCGACAACTTCACGGATTCGGTCCACCTTGTCCGGCATGTCCGACCAGACCTGCGAGCTGACCAACCCTTCGATGTCTATAGCATTGGAACATACCAGAAGATGAATCATCGACTGGGTATCGTCCGGGTCCGTGCCTCCGAGGTCTGTGGTGACGATGAGTCTTTGCTTGTCCGGATGCGTCCGTGCGTCACGGCAATGGCATGCAGAGGCGGAGGCGGCCAATAGTAATGCGAACAGCGTTTTCAGGCATATTCCGGGTTGAAGTCTTAACGTGGATACATACATGGCATTCAAATGACGTTTTTTGTTTATATTGTTTTTCCTGTCCTTTTGGTACCTATTTTATTTCTTCTATTTCAATGTCTTTGTACCAAACTTCACAAGCTTTACCCTCGTGTATTTGCAGAGCTATATGACCCTCTTGGTTAATAGTGCCTATACCTTCGAACGGTTCATCAATGTAAGGTTCTATATAATCTGTCGTTTTGACCCCATTCAGCCAAATGCGTATACGCGATCCTTCACAACGTATAATAAGATCGTTCCATTGGTCGGCTTTGTAATTTTGGGGTACTCCGGTTGGCATTCCAAGAAAGTCCCAACGACGTTGTTCATCATATAGTGCGCCCTGTTTCCAAGAGATAATATCGGCCTGATAACCGACCATTTCGAATGAACGTCCGGGGATAGTGCAAGGAACACTTCGGAATTGTATTCCGCCATTATAGCTTTCGTCCGAAGCTTTCACTTTATACTTCAGTCGTAGTTCGAAGTTTTTATATTTTCGTGTGGTGCGTATGAATTGATTGTGTTCAAGGTCCTTGTTTATGTTTCCGCCTACGATGGCTCGTTTTTCGATACGAAAATGTGCCATACTGTATTCTCCATCGTTACCTTCCCAACCCTCAAAATCTTTACCGTTGAAGAGACGAGTGCCTTCGAAATGAGCTGGAATGCCAGTCGCTTCCGATGTGGTCGGAAGGGATGTCGGAACAAGTATCAGAGATTGTACGTCAGGGAAAGCTTCGTCTGCTTTCAGTTTGCCTTCTTTGTTGCGTTTGATGCCCTTTTGTATACCTCGTAATGTAATCGTTACATTTCCTCCTTGGGGAATATTGATAATGCCGATCTTTTCTGTGGTGTAGTCAAACCAAGTGAAAGTGGGCTTAAACAAAGCGGCCAATTCCTGCCCGTCGGCTTCTAAGGTCATAGCACTTCCTGCATGGGGTTGCGCATATCGCATCAACACTTGATAGTGTCCCGGCAAGAGAGAAGCGGACCATGATATGGATTGGGACGGATGGTTCCAACCGTGGATGGAGGCTTCGGTACCTTTCCCTTGCATAGTCATTTCGGGAGAAATCCGAGCTTTGTATGCCGGCAATAGGATGGTATCGCCCGTCCGGGCCTTTTCGTCGTTAGCTTTGATAAGTTCTTCGCAGAGTCTATTGATTTCGTTTACACTTTGGATGAGGTAAGGCATCGGGTTATCGAAATCATGTTCATATTCCAGCATCATTAAAGGCTTGGTTTGACTATCGTTCAGAGCTTGAAATATCTCTTTCAATCGTCCCTTGCCGGTACCACATGGGACATCGAGTCCGTGGGGGGATATGGTACTTACATCTCGTAAATGAAAATGATACATCTTGCCTATATCAATGTAGCGTCGTGTAATTTCATACGTGTCGAATCCACCTCGCATGTAGTGCCCAATGTCAATGGATGCTCCGATGCAGGAACCGTGGTTTTGAGTGTCTTCTACGGTGAAATCCGGATTCCAATAAGCTGCTGCTTTCGGGTGGTTTGTGAAAACCATTTTCACACCGTGCTTTTCCAAAATCTTTTCATAAAATGCGACCGGTTGCCCACCTTGTTCTGCACGGCGCGGGTCACTGACAATCATCCATCCCATATCTTTGCAAAATTTTACGATATCTTCAAAGCCTTTTCCGCTACCGTCCATCCAATAATATATGGATTCGCATTTCACTCCGCTTTCAGCCAGCTTCCGCTTGATGCGTTCCCGCCATTCAGGGGAGAGTCCGGCATGGATGTTTTGTGTACTTTCCTCGCAAATCCGTGCCCCGATGGTGGCTTCTATATAATGTAGTCCTAAGGCACGGGTCAGGTCTATGGCTTCGAAAAAGGTATATTTATGAAAGGTATAGAACTGGACACCCACTTTCCATCCCAGTTCCTCTGCATGAGGACAACCGTCAGCAAGGCGTCCATAGCAATGGTAAGGTGGTTGTACGATACGGTTTAAGTTCAGATTTTCTGCACGTTGGGCATAGCTTTCCGGCAGCATACTGCATGTCAGACACATGCAAATTAAGATGATTCTTTTGAACATGATAAAGTGGTATTGATAAAGTTATTATTATGGCCGCGTGGCCGGTTTGTTTTTGATGTGGTAATGGAACTTGTCAACGTCTATATAACCCCTGTTGTTTTGGTTATTATACGTACAGATTCCTACCATGTCTCCTCTAAAGTTACCTGTTCCCATTCTGTATTCATCACCGAAAGGGTAGAAGTTTTGTCCGTCTATGCTATAGAGGAAATGTTGCCCTTCCGTAGTGTATTGCCGGTTTGTATCACGCTTTTCGAAACCGGAAACCGACCGGATGTACAAGGTTTTTAGGTTGGACGGGAGTCGTGGGCCGTTTTTGCTCTTTCCGTCTGCTTCGTAGATAATATGTTTGCTGTTACCGTAATCAGCTATTCCGCAAAAAGCATAGTGCACTCCGCCATTGAAATGTGTCAGTCCGGCTTTTTGTCCTTGGGTGGTACCCGTCACGTCCACTTTTATGGTGATGATGACCGTGTCGGAACTCATGTAGCGTTGGTGAAGGGTATTGGCTGCTTTGAAGAACGAATCTGTTGAATCTGCCGTAGCATCTGCATAAAGACGGAGAAATCCAGGGCGTACACTCAACGACCAGCGCGAACTGTCCGGTTGGTGGTTCCAAGCCCATAGCTTTTTAAGTATGGAGAAGGAGAAGTCGTCGCTGCCGTGAGGTAGCGTGGTATGAGAAGATTGGACGGGTTTGGCAGCTCTCCAACACATTTTTCCATATTCATTGGGAGAGGATACGGAATCACCGATGACAGGCCAATCATCTATCCAGGTCACAGGTACGAGGCAGGGAGTGCGTCCGTCCGGGCCGTATCGATTGAATTGTGCAATCCAGTACCACCGCCCGTCCGGAGTATCCACCAAGCCGCCTTGTCCCGGAAGTACCTGCCGATAAGGATTTCCGTGCGGGTCAATACGTTTTATTTCGTATGTACCGATGTCTCCCGGTGTTCCGGGGCTACCGTCGGCTTTTGTTCCGTATAGGTTCCGGGAACGATAGACGTAAGTTCCCGCTCCATTTCCTCCGTCTAAGAATTCAATGTGAAGGAGGTAGTAATACCCGTTTCTCCGATATAGTTTGTTTCCTTCCGTGGAATAATTCCGGCTGTACAATGTACCTCCTTTGGGGTATTCGTACACGATACCTCGCTGTTTCATGTGTTCGGTTTCGGCATCTAATAATTGTGTGCCGTCCGGACTCATCTGAAACAGGTAGCCAAACCAGTTTTTACCTGGGGTACTGCTGGCCAAATAGGCGTTCCCGTTTTCGTCCCATATCGGGCAGGGATCGGTCCATCCTTCTACTTGTAAAGGTTGGCCGAACTTGTCTTTCAGAGGCTGTACGTCCCATTTCCCGGCAGGGTTACGGGTGGTTGCAACGAACATGCCATCGGTATATAGATTAACATACACATAAAACTTTCCTTTGTGATAACGGATGCACGGAGCATATACTCCTCCGTTGTAACGTCGCATTTTCCGGAAAGAGAAAGCCGGAGACACTTTAGACAAGTCGTCAAGAACCGCTCCTATGATTTCCCAGTTCACAAGGTCTTTGGAATGAAGTACCGTGACTCCGGGAGAGGTTTCAAATGTGGAGGTTACCATGTAAAAGTCGTCACCGACCCGTATTGGGTCAGGGTCACTGAAATCGGCGGCAATGATGGGATTACGGTAAGTACCGTCACCCATATCGCCCCAATAGCCGTTTTGTGCTTGTTCGTTCAATTTGGCAGTGTCTTCCTGATGTTTTTTTGTACAAGGCCGTATCTCTTCATATAATTCGGCTGTTTCATGTTTTTGTTTGGTCGAATCACTATTTATATGAGCGTTTAGGCGAGGGTAAGAGGCAAAACAAGTCAGTGTTAGTAAGAGCACGCCTCTTTGGCTGATTTTTATTATGGGTGTATACATGGCATTCAAATGATGTTTTTTGTTTATATTGTTTTTCCTGTCCTTTTGGTACGTTGCAAAGGTAAGCGGTATGGGATTATCTTGTTTTCGGCTGTGTTGCATGTTTTTTGTTTAAGGTAACTTTTTGTGCTTTTTTGAGAGGCAAAAATCATCTGCCTTACAACGTGAAATCGTTCTGCGTCAAACAAAAAATCAATCGCAGGAGATTGAAAAATTGTTTGGCGCAGAATGAAAATCCAATATCTGAAGACGGTTCGGAGTGTGTCCGAACCCTATCTTTAGCTTAAGATTATCTGCTACTCCGAAGGTGAAGTCAGAAGGGGAAAAGCAAGGGCAGTACGAATATCATGACGATACCCATAATGATTTGCAATGGCAAACCGACTTTGACGTAATCCATGAAAGTGTATTGGCCGGCCGGCATGACCAACGCGTTGGGAGGCGTAGAAAACGGGGACGCGAAACACATGCTGGCACCGAGGGTGACGGCAAACAGGAAGGGGACTGGGCTTACACCAATCTGTAGCGCACTTTGCAAGGCTATGGGAGCCAGCAATACGGCCGTCGCCGTATTGCTGATGAACATGGTCATCAGGGAGGTCGTGAAATAGATTCCGGCCATGAGTGCCAACGGGCCGTAACTGCCCAGTCCGTTGACAAGGCTGTTGGATATGAACTCGGCTCCTCCCGTTTTTTCCAGGGCTAACGACATGGGAAGCATGGCGGCAATCAGCACGATGCTTTCCCAATTGATGGTTTTATAGGCCGCTTCCACATTGCGGAAACATCCGGTCAGCACCATCAGTATGCCGGCTATCATGACCGCCGTGACGGGGGCTACGGGGATGAAGTCGAATACCATCATGGCGACCATCAGTATCATGATGGCCGCTGCCAGCGGGGCTTTGTAGTCCAGGGTCACCTTGGCCGCTTCGTCGAGCGGCTCTCCCAATACGACCCAGTCTTCATCTTCTTTGCTCAGCCGCGAGATATCGCTCCACGTTCCTTGTATGAGTAGTACGTCACCGGGGTGAATGCGAAGGTCGCCCAAATCCTGCAACAAGTATTCTTTCTTACGGCGGATACCCAATACGTTAACATTGAATTTGTCTCTGAAGCCTATTTCTTTAATTGTGTGGTTGACGATTCTTGAGGCCGGCATTAAGACGATTTCAGCGATGCCTATGTCATAGAAATCCAGCGAACGGTCTCTGCGTATGTCTTCCGAGGCCCGGCCGTCGAGAATTTCCAGTCGGTGTGCTGCGGCCCAAGCGTTTACTTGTTCGAAATCTCCTTTGACATATAGAATATCTTCTGCTTGCAGGATGGTGTTCGGTTCAGCCAATTTTTGCGTGATGGTCTTCAGGAAACGGTGTTGCGATGCCTCTCCTCTCCGTACTTCCAGAATGTTCAGCCCGTACCTGCGGCGTATGTCCAAGTCTACGATGGTTTTGCCTTTCAGCACGGACTTTGCAGGGATTCTCAACCGGAAAAGGTTGTCGGAGAGTCCGTATTCATGCACTAACTCTTTGAGCGACTTTCCGGAATGCTTGCCTGTGCGGCTTTCTGCGCCTCGCTTGGATAAGAACATTTTGCTGAGCGGCAGCAGGACAATGGTGCCTACGATTACGCAGATAAGTCCTACGGGAAGAAATGAAAAGAAAGAAAGGCTGGGATAGCCGGCGTCTGTCAACGTGTTTTGTATGACGAGGTTGGGAGGCGTACCGATTAGGGTCATCATGCCGCCCATACTGCTGGCAAAGGCCAGCGGCATGAGTAGGCGGCTGGCGTTCATGTGGGGATTGGATGCTGCCAAACTGACGACGATCGGGAGCATCAGGGCCACGGTGCCGGTGTTGCTGACGAAAGCGCCGATGGCCGAGGTGACGGCCATGATGAGGATAAACAGGCGTAGTTCGCTGTTTCCGGCCAGTTTGAGAATGCGCGAACTGAGCATTTTGGCCAGTCCGGTCTGGAAGATGGCCCCTCCGACGACAAACAGGCCGACCATCATAATGACTACGGAGTTGGAGAACCCCGACAAGGCTTCTTCCGGAGTGAGAATATGGAATATCAGCAGGGCTACCAAGGCGCACAATGCCACGATGTCGGAACGTATTTTTCCGCTGACAAAAAATATGGCGGAAAGAATCAAGATGCAGAGGGTGGTCAGCATGGATGAAAACATGTTAGGGTTTATATCATAATCTTCTTCAAAGTTACGAAGATAAATCTGTTGTCGGGAGAGGGAGGGGGCTTTTTTATGTATTCTTTAGAAATGAACTTGAAACAAAAAAAGCACAGCATGGCGCGCTGTGCTTACTTTTGCTTGGACCTGTCCGGCCGGTTGCTGAACTTGCGTAGCATACGACGGTGGAAGCGGTCTTCGGCCTGCATGGCTTCATGCACTTTCCGGGCGGGAACCGCTTTACACATTTTTTTGTAGTAAACATCTTCCAATTCGGCCGACTCAATCTTTAATTTGTTGATCTCTTTGATGAGATTATAATAATCTTTGTCCGTCGAGTGGGCCGGCAGACTTCTTTTTTTAAGTTCCCTGATCTGCCAGTTGATACCTCGTTGTTTGTCATGCAGTTCATGGAAAATCGGGAAAAAGGCCGTGGCTTCGGCCGGAGTCAGGCAGGCTTCACGTACGATGAAACTCTCCAGATGCTTCACAAAATCTTGAGGAGAGAACTGTCCTTTGGGTGGTTGGGCCATGAACTGTATGTGACCGAGTACCCAAAACAGGACGAACAGGGGCAGTATTTTTCTTTTCATCTGGTTTTATGTCTATGAATTAATACACATCTGTCAAGTATAGGGCGATTTCGTGGTTGCTGACCATGGCGTAATCGAGTACGTCGTCCATATAAATGTCTTCGGTTTCTATGGTCTCTCCATATTGTGCCACAGGGCTTTCACCGTGGGGGTGAATTACGGATTGGAGATAATATGTTCCGAGAAACATGGCACCGCACAGAGCGGCGGCCACAGCGTACCATACCGTGCGCATGCGTGTTCGTCGGCGGGAGGGCATAGAGAGAACAGGCTTCATTTCCTTCTCCGGCAATTTACTCATCAACTCGGACGTAAACTGCTCGAAATACCCCTCCGGAACCTTGAACGGGTTGCCGGAACCGTATTTTTTTCGGATGAAATCTTCTTCTTTCATAACTGGCATTCCTTTCTTTGTATATTTGATATTTCCGAATTCAAAAGGTTTAATCTTGTGATTTAAAAAAATCGCATATTTTTTTCACTGCATGATGGTAGGAGGCTTTTAAGGCGCCTACGCTGGTGTTTAATATGCTGCTCATTTCTTCGTATTTCATTTCTTCATAATACTTTAAATGGAATACGGCGCGTTGCTTGTCCGGCAAACTGGCGATGGCTTTTTGCAACTGAAGCTCCGTTTCGTTTCCATCGAAATATTCATCGGCCGTCAGTTGGTTGACGATGGCCGTCGGGGCATCGTCCAGTCCGGTCATGTCTTTTTTCCGTTGTAGGAAGTTCAGGGTTTCATTGGTGGCAATACGATAAAGCCACGTACTCAGACGGGCATCGCCTCGGAAGGTGTCTAAATTGACCCAGGCTTTGATAAACGTATTTTGCAAGATGTCATTGGTGTCGTCGTGACTGTATACCATACGGCGGATTTGCCGATACAGTTGCGGGCTGTAAAGGTTCACCAATTGTTCGAATGCTTGGCGTTGATATTCCGGCTGGTTCAACCGGTGGATGAGTGACGTTTCCTCCGTAGAATTCATACTGGTATAAGTCGTTGTTTAGATAGGACACCCGGAAGGGAAGATAGTTTAAAACGCTTCCAGTTTTTTGAGCAAAATTTCATCGTAGCCGTAGGGGTCGGGACTTTCTTCCCATCCGCCGTCCGGCTTCGGATAGAGGGTGTAATAGTCTATGACGACTGGTATGGAAGGGTCGAACCGTTGTATGCCTACTTTCAACTGTTCGCCTTCTTTCTTTTCTATGGGGACGGATGAATTCAACGGAGGTAGTCCGATCGCTTCCCGGAGCTTGTTTACTGTTTTTTCTTCGGGTGAATCCAATAAAAAGACGGCCAGTTCGAGTGGTTTTTCTATTCGGATACATCCGTGGCTGATGGCTCTGTTTGTGCGTTTGAAAGCCTGTCTGTTGTTGGTGTCGTGCAAGTAGATGGAGAAATTGTTGGGAAACCTGAATATCAGTCTTCCCAACGAATTACCTTCTCCATTGTCCTGACGAACTCTGTAACGGCCACTGGTAAGCATGTCGGAAGTGACCGCAGCAGGTGGTAGTTCCTCCCCGGTCTCCTTATTGAAGATGCGGTAACGGTTGCGTGAGAAATAAGCCTCATCTCCTGCATGTCGCGGGGCTATCTCCTTTTTTACAATGCTGTACGGGATGTTCCAATATGGATTCATATCCACTCGTTCGATGCGGCTTTGCAACATGGGAGTTTTGTTTTTTGGACTACCGATACATATTTTCATGTCCAGATATTCCGGCTTGTTTTCGTCTATGGCATAAAGCGTTGCAGCAGCCAAATTGACCCAGACGTACTTGTCGTGTGCGGCGAGAGGGGTTCGCCAACGGCTCCGTTCGATATTGACGATGGTTTTGCGGCGCGTTTCCGGATTTTGTGTTTGCAGGTAATGGTCTGTCAACTGACGGTATAATGGATTATCAGGTTGTATGTCTCGGAAGAAATCGGTAAAGTTCCCGTCTTTCAGCAAAGAGAGGGCTTTATGGACAAATTCTTGATCCGCGCTTTCCGTTTCAATGTCATACAATCGGCGGAAAGGAGCTTTTTGCGTCGTGTCCGTTTGTTCTAACCGATTGAAAATCTGGTTCGGTTGGACGTATCCGAAGCGTTGTCCGCATACGTATCTGAGATAAGCTTTCGTAAGTAGAAACTCAGTGCGTCCGAAAACAGCGTTGATGTTGTTTTCGGGGTCGAAATCCAGTTGACGGATTCGTCGCAGGTTTGTTTGAAGCTCGGATATATAAAAATTACTTTCCCGTAGACCGGCCGAAGAAGCCTTTTGGAGATAAGCCAATAAGGTATCCGCTTTTTCATCTGTTCCCGAGCGGGTAATCCAAAGGAAAGGAGCGCCGGAGGCGTAGTATTTACGGGTATACTCATCGGCATACATTCTGAGAGGAAGCAACCGTAAACTGTCGATTTCATGTCGTATTTTCCGACTGGACAGGCTATATTCCCGTATATTCCAATCCGCAAGATCGTCCAATTGGACGTTGATGTTTGCATTTTTTTTCTCTTCATGGCATGAAACGATAATCAGACAGAAGAGGAAGAGACTGAAAAAACGAGAAAATCCCATTACATGAATTAGTGGATGGAAATCTTGCGCACTACTTTATTTACCTTTAATATATAACAGCCTTTCTTCAGAGATAAGTCTACCGTTTTTTCGTTGCTGTCGATTCTTATCGTTGCCACCTTAGTACCCGTCAGGGAGAAAATCTCCAATATGTTTCCGTTGGCATTATAGACCGATAAAGTAGAACCTTTTACGACTATGGATGTGGCCGAAAGTTCTGTCTCCGGCTCGCTCTTCTCTTCTTGCGCCCAACAAACTCCTGCGGTATTCAGGAGGAAGGTCGTCAATATTAAAAGAAGTGTCTTTTTCATCATAGTCTTATTCTTCATTTATTCTAATGGCACAAATGTAGGTATTCCTAACGAAAGAAACAAATTTTATTGTGTAAAAAACGCTTTTTTTCCTCATTAAATTTTTATGAGAAGATTCTCTTTTGCGAGGATTGTAGGTTCAAATATACTTTGGGCTTCTTTCAGGAGCAGGCTTTCGTCTTCATACCGTGCAGAGAAGTGACCGATACAGAGCTTTTTGACTTGGCTGTCCCGTGCGAGTGTGGCTGCCTGCCGGGCTGTGGTATGGAATGTTTCTTGTGCTCGTGCCAGGTCTTCATGCAAGAATGTGGCTTCATGAAATAGCAAATCTGCTTTCCGGATGTACTGGGTAAGTTCAGGCAGATAACATGTGTCCGAGCAATAGGCAAAAGAACGTGGAGGGGCCGATGGTTCGGTAAGCCGGTGGTTCGGGACGAGTGTACCGTCTTCCGTAGTCCAGTCCATTCCGTTTTTAATATTATTGATTTCACAGATCGGGATACGGTAAAAATCGATCATGTCGCGTCGGATGTGTGGCAAGGTAGCTTTCTCCTGAAACAGAAAACCGCAGCATTCGATACGGTGGCGCAGGGGAATGGAGTAAATGGAAACGGAGCGGTCTTCGTGAATCAAAGCATGGCGCGAGGTGTCTACGGGGTAAAACTCAACACGGAAATCCAGTCCCTTACAAAAAAAATCCAGCAGGCTCTGCAATATGGGACCGAATGCCGCCGGGGCATGTACATATAGAGGAGCCGTACGTCCTAATAAGCCAAAAGTAGAGATGAGACCTATTAAACCGAAACAGTGGTCACCGTGCAGGTGGGAGATGAATACATGGTTCAGTCGCGAGAATTTAAGCCGTGAGCGCCTCATTTGGAGTTGGGCGCCTTCGCCGCAATCAATCATATATAACTTTTCGCGGATGTTAATGACCTGTGAAGTGGCGAAGTGCCGTGTGGTAGGTAGTGCAGACCCGCATCCCAATATTGTCAGTTCAAACTTTTCCATGCCTTTCGGATATGAGTTACATTGTACAAAAATACATAAAAAAGGGCGATGAGAAATAATCATCGCCCTTTCTTTCGTATTTTTTCCTGTTTAGGAATGTGGTTTATTCGCCTTTTTCCATTTGGGCTTTCAATGCAGCCAATGCATCGATGTCACCCAAAGTGGTAGCAGCAGCTTGGTTTTGAATTACCGGAGCTTCTTCTTTCTTAGCGCCCTTCTTGGCGTTGCTCGTATTCTTCTTGGCTTCTTTAGCTTCAGCGCGCTGTGCATCTTCGTAGATACGACTGTGAGACAAGATGATACGTTTGCTTTCCTTGTTAAATTCAATTACCTTGAACTGCAATTTTTCGTTCAGTTGAGCCTGGCTGCCGTCTTCTTTTACCAGATGTTTCGGAGTAGCAAAGCCTTCTACACCATATTCCAATTGGATTACGGCACCTTTGTCCAACATCTCGACGATAGTACCTTCGTGAATAGAGTTCACCGTGAATACGGTTTCAAACACATCCCAAGGGTTCTCTTCAAGTTGCTTGTGACCCAAGCTCAAACGACGGTTTTCTTTGTCGATTTCCAATACCTGAACCTCGATTTCTGCACCAATCTGCGTGAATTCAGACGGATGTTTGATCTTCTTGGTCCAAGAAAGGTCGGAGATATGAATCAAGCCGTCTACGCCTTCTTCTATCTCAACGAATACGCCGAAGTTCGTAAAGTTGCGTACTTTGGCCGTATGTTTGGAACCCACGGGGTATTTCTCTTCGATGTTTTCCCAAGGATCGGCTTTCAATTGCTTGATACCCAAAGACATTTTACGTTCTTCACGGTCCAAGGTCAGAATGACAGCTTCTACTTCGTCACCTACCTTCATGAAGTCCTGTGCGGAACGCAAGTGCTGGCTCCAAGACATTTCCGATACGTGGATCAAGCCTTCTACGCCCGGAGCGATTTCGATGAATGCACCGTAATCGGCCATCACGACAACTTTGCCTTTTACTTTGTCACCTACTTTCAAGTTCGGATCCAAAGCGTCCCAAGGATGCGGAGTCAGTTGTTTCAGACCCAATGCGATACGCTTCTTCTCGTCGTCGAAGTCAAGGATAACCACATTGATCTTCTGGTCAAGCTGTACCACTTCTTTCGGGTCGCTCACACGTCCCCAAGAGAGGTCGGTGATGTGAATCAAACCGTCTACGCCGCCCAAGTCGATGAAGACGCCGTAAGAGGTGATATTCTTAACGGTACCCTCGAGTACCTGTCCTTTTTCAAGCTTGCTGATGATTTCTTTTTTCTGTTGTTCCAATTCGGCTTCGATAAGAGCCTTGTGCGAAACAACGACATTCTTGAATTCCTGGTTGATTTTAACGACCTTGAATTCCATAGTCTTTCCTACGAATACATCGTAGTCGCGGATAGGTTTCACGTCGATTTGTGAACCCGGCAAGAAAGCTTCAATACCGAATACGTCCACAATCATACCGCCTTTCGTACGGCATTTGATGTAACCCTTGATGATCTCTTCATTTTCGAGAGCCTCGTTCACACGATCCCAAGAACGGGTAGCGCGTGCCTTCTTGTGAGAAAGGATGAGCTGTCCTTTTTTGTCCTCTTGGTTTTCAATGTAAACCTCAACTTTGTCTCCGACCTTCAAATCGGGATTGTAGCGGAATTCGCTCATCGGGATGATACCGTCTGACTTGAAGCCGATGTTTACCACCACTTCACGCTTGTTCATCGCGATAACCGTACCGTCAACCACTTCGTGGTCATTTACTTTGTTTAAAGAGCCTTCGTAGGCCTTTTCCTGAGCTTCGCGGCTCTCGTTCACCTGAGTGTCACCGCTTTCATAAGCATTCCAGTCGAAGTCTGCCAACGGTGCTACGTTCTTTAATTCTGCCATTTAATTAATTGAAAATAATAAAATTAATAATGTTAGACATTATGTTGTTTATAATCGGGCGCAAAGTTACGATAAAAGGTATAATTATGCAATTAAAAAGGCAAGAAAATGAATGTATTTCTTGTTTTTGTTTGTATCTTTGCAGCGTCATTTATAATCATCTAACATGGGAAAGATTAATTGTATAGGTATTTTGACTTCCGGAGGAGATGCTCCGGGAATGAATGCCGCTATTCGTGCCGTTACGCGCGCCGGGATAGCAGCCGGTTTGAAGGTAAAAGGTATATATCGTGGTTATGAAGGTTTGATTAACAACGAAATTCAGGATTTTACGACGGAGAATGTGAGCAATATCATCCAAAGAGGAGGAACGATTCTGAAGACGGCTCGCAGCAAGGAATTTCTTACGCCGGAGGGGCGTAAAAAGGCCTATGATAATATGGTGGAACAGGGGATTGACGCCTTGATTATCATAGGAGGTAACGGTTCGCTTGAGGGCGCGCGCATTTTTGCAGAGGAGTTCGATGTGCCCTGCATCGGTCTGCCCGGCACCATCGACAATGACCTGAGCGGAACGGATTCCACAATCGGTTACGACACGACACTGAATACCATTGTGCAGTGTGTAGACAAGATTCGCGATACCGCGACTTCACACGAACGTATATTCTTCATCGAAGTGATGGGGCGCGACGCCGGTTTCCTGGCGCAGAACAGTGCGATAGCCAGCGGGGCGGAAGCTGCCATCATTCCCGAAGACTCTTCCAATGCCGACCAGTTGGAACAGTTCATCAGCCGGGGTATCCGCAAGAGCAAGAGTTCCAGTATGGTCATCGTGTCCGAAAGCCCCAAGTGCGGTGCCATGTATTATGCCGACCGGGTGAAGAAAGAATATCCCGAGTTCGACGTGCGCGTGTCTATTCTCGGGCATTTGCAGCGTGGCGGTTCTCCGAGTGCTTACGACCGTATTTTGGCTTCCCGTCTGGGGGTAGGCGCCATAACGGCTTTGCGCGAAGGGCAGCGTAACGTGATGATCGGCATCAAGAATGATGAAGTGGTGTACGTGCCGTTCTGCAATGCCATCAAGAGCGACAAGCCGGTGAAGAAAGAGTTGATAAATGTATTGGGCATCTTGTCCATTTAAGGAAGGGGCAAAGCCCTATTATAATAAGGTGTAACGGGAGCAAGGTCGGCAAGACCGGCTCCCGTTGTTCTTTTGAAAGGCTCATTCTTCTTTCATCGTTTCAAAAAAGCGGTGGATGGTGTTCCGGTCCACTGCTTTCAGTATGGCTGAGCCGTCGCCGATAACCACCGTGTCGAAGAGGAAAGACAAACTGTTGAAGCCGGACGGGTCTTTGCTGATGCACCGGTTGTAATAGTCCGATACGTTTCTGCCGTTCGGGTCTTCGGGCCGTCTTTTTATGTTTCCCAGATAATAGTTCCCGTCGAACGTGTTACGGGTGGAGCGGTTCAGGCGAATCTCCGATTCCTGCGGGACGAAGAATACATTTTCCCGGAATACGGTAGAGTCCGCATAGCCGTCCCACGCATCGGACGTGATGATACTGCGGTCTATGAATGTCTCCGTCTTGGGATTGACATGCAAGAGGTTTCGTTTGACCAACGTGTTCTTGCAAGGACCGGCTATGTGGATATTGGCGGAAAAAATGCCGCTGCGGGTCGCACGCGGACGGATGGCATCATTGATGCTTACATTGTATTGTACCACGCTGCCTTGGTTGCCTGCACCGGGGTCCGTACCTGAGTTGCAAATCAGAACCAGTCCGCCGTCGTTGTCGTGGCTGTAGTTATATTGTATGGTCGTGTTGCGGCAGTTGTAATCCGAGTCGAATCCTTGTGCGTCCCACGGAGCTTTATGGTCGCTCACTTCGTTGAACTGTATCACGGTGTTGTCGCAACTCCAAGGCCACAGGCCGGCTGCCGCCTCGCTGTGGGGCAACGTGCCCGGGCAGTTGCGCATCAGGTTGTATTCTATCAGGGCACCGTCGCATCCGATGGGGACAATACCGTCGCCCGGGACTTCCTCTATCAGGTTTTTGCGTATGACGGTACGGGTATTGGGATGCCAATGTTCGCGGTTGCTGTAACCGGACCAGATGATGCCGTTTCGTTCACACCTCCGGATGACGCAGTCTTCCACCCGTAATCCGTCGAACGTCGAGGGTGTATCTTTACCCCGGTTGACAATAAGTATGCCCGAACCTCCCCCTTTCTGTTTGATCAGGCTGCCGTTCACGTCGTGGATATGGAGTGCCCGGAGCACGATGTCGTGCGACACGCCGTAATCTTCGCAGAGCACTTTCACGCCCGTGCGGTTCGCCATCCTTTGCTTTCCCGTGTTCACGACTTCCAGATTCTCCAAAGTGAGATAGTCGGAGTTGCGTACCAAGACCGTGTACAGCGACGAGTCCGGAGCCTGAATACAAGGTTTTCTGCCTGTGCCGTAAGCGCCGATTACGACCGGACGGCCTGCCTTCCCTTCGGCCGACACTTCCAGCAGTCCGTTGAACGAGGAGTTTCTGCGCAATAATAAGGAATCACCGGCACGCAACTGTAACTCTTTCGTCCGCAACAGGCTTTTCCAAGCCGTCTTTTCGCTTTTGCCGTCGGCGCGGTCGTCGCCGTTTTGCGCGTCTACATAATAGTTTTGTCCTCCGCGTGGTTTGGACTTGGCATGGGCGGGGACGAAAATGTTTCCGCCCAGCCCCAAGAAGATAAGAAGGAATAAAGTTCTCATTATATAAAAGGTTAAGTAACATTCGTAACCATACGGGTCATTTCAGCCATGTGGCCCGTTTCCACACATATTCCAACGGGCCGTGGTCGTGGTGTTTCATCCACCATTTGCAGAAAGAGAACTGCAGGATGAAGAACGCCATTCCGGCCAACAGGCTGGCCGTGATGCCCAAATCGTCGTGCAGGGAAAAGCCCCAGTTGTAATAGAGCATAGCTCCGGCCATGCTTTGGGTGATGTAGTTCGTCAGGCTCATTTTGCCGTATGGGATGATTTTGCTCATGAACGGTTGCATCCGGGTACGGTAAAAGGCCATCAGCCCGCCCGAGACCAATACCAGCATGAAAGCGAATTTATACAAAGAACTTACCACAAGGCTCAGCGGGGTCAGCACGGACGGATTGCTGATGAAGTCCGGCAGCATGTTGCCAAGCCCGTACAGCGGGAAAAATGCAACCAAGGCGCCGCAAAGTATCTTGTTCCACACTTTCAGGTTTTCTTTCAGGAACAAGCCCCGTCGGCCGATGAACAGTCCGAAGAGGAATAGGGCCGCTGTTTGGAACACGCGTCCGTTGTCCCAGGCCCAAGCCAGACTGGCCAGTTGTCCCTCCCAAAGGTTCACGCGTACGGTTTCCCAGAACGTGCCGCCTTGTTGTACGGCGAAAGTTTGTGCCCATAAATGTCCGGTGGGTACGGCCGGAGTGACGAATGCCGGGTCGCAGGCCGCCCGGATGGCGTAGTATAAGGGCAGGGGCTGGATGAGCAGGACGCAGGCCAGTATCAGCAGCCATTTGTCTTTCAGACGGCAGGTGAGCGGAAGGATGAAGCCCACTAAAGAGTAGAGCACCAATACCTCCGCCGTGAAAAACGAGGCATTCAGGTTGCCGAAAAGGAAAAGAAGGGCGAGCCGCCAGCAAAACCGTCCCCTGAAATCTTTTCCGCGCAACCGCTGGTTGTCGTATTGGATGAAGAAGCTGAAACCGAAGAGCAATGCGAAAACGGCATAGGCTTTTCCGCCGAAGAGGAAGAACATACCGTCCCAGATGGCTTTGTCGCTGAAGTTCAGCCACTCGCTTTGTCCCGCAGTGTCGGGGAAGGAGTAGAAATTGAAATGTTCGATGGAATGTAGCAGGATGATGCCCATTACGGCTATTCCGCGTAATACGTCGGCCACGTCCACGCGTGGATGTCTTTTCATGGTGTTTTGCATGTTTTTTCCTTTTTGCTTTGTATGTTTTGCAAAAATAGGGATTTTTTTCATCTATACCAACAAAAATAATCTTGCGGAGATTGAAAAATCGTTTGCAGCAGATTGAAAAATCAATCTCAGCCAAACGATTTTTCATTTGGCGCAGAACGATTTTGAGAATGTAAACGATTGATTTTCAGCGGTGCTTTTGAGCGGAAAAATATTGATAAACGATGCTTCTGTAAGTGGCTGAGGGATACTGTGGAACTCCCCGTAATCTTTCTTTTTCCGACTACAAAAAATATCCCTACTTCACAGTAAGGATATAAAAAAAGGGTCAGCGCTCTGACCCAACCTTTGTTAACCTTAAATCTAATACTATGAAAAACACGATGCAAAGTTACGGACTTTTTTGAAATAAACAATAGGAGGGAAATGAAATTGGTTGTATTTAACGTTTTTTATAAACGGAGCATCTTGTTTGCTGTTTCTTAGCCGTTTTTCCGAGGTCTATTGGGGGATGAAAAAAAGTCCATCTCTTGGTAAGAGATAGACTACCGCTTGCAAATGTAGGTAAAAAGACAGATAATGCCAAGTAAACGTGTAAAAAAAGCTAAGAAAGGCGATAGTTTTCTAAACTTTGTATTTTTTAAATGGCTGTAAAATAGTATATTTTGAAGGCCGGTCTATCTCTTACCAAGAGATAAACCGTATTGGGAAGATAAAATAATAGTAACGCAGGAATATGATAAGAATGATCCGTAGCTTGATGAAAATATGGCTCGTTGCGTATATGGCCTGTGGCTGTGTGGCCTGTCGGAGTAATAAAAAATCGCATCCCTTAGAAGGGGAAGCCGCTGTGTCGGTTCCCTGTTTGCGAGATATGGGTATCGTACGCCCGATTGCCGGATGGAGCCGGGAGGACAGTGATATGACCCGGTTTAAATATCGTGACGGACGGATGGTCGGAGGCTACAGTACGGAATATGGTACTTTTATAGTGGAGACTCATCCTCTGGCGTTTCGGGTTTTCAAGGAAAAGAAGTCCGTAGCCACCGGTCGTGTCCGTGAGGTTTGTTTCAAGCCTGTTCGTGTCGCTCCGGAAGGCCATGTGGTTTATATGGAGTTCAACGGCATGGAGCAAGAAGCGGCAAACGACGGAAAAGTCCGTCCTTTTCGGGGAGAGGTATCGGCTTCTTACGACTCCGAGGGACATATAACCGAGATGAACTACCATCGTGAAAACAGTTCGGGCTGCAGAGAAACCGGCGTGGCGCGGTACACTTGGAAAGACGGGAATCTGGAGACGGTGGTTTCCGATGTCTCCCATACGAACAACCTGTACGAGAGACATGAGATTTATACTTTTGGTTATGACATGCGGGATTCCCTGAAGTTGAATCCCGGTATCTACCTCCAAGAGATGAACTGTTTTCCGGGGCTTTATGATTTTATTTGGTATGCCGGACTGTGGGGGAAGACCACCCGTCACATTCCGCAGACGGTCACATACGAAAAGGTGGGAGACGGAGAAAATCGCAGCGAAACGCAGTCTCTCACATTCACCCTCCAACCGGAAAAGAATGCTGCGATACTGTCTTACGGTGGAGTCCCACGCTTTTCATTCGATTACTTTCCCGTCAGTTGCCCCTGAACGGTGGTCCCGTTATCGGCCTCGGCTGGTGACGGGACCTTTTTTAAAGGGGTAAAAGAAATACGGGTCGCTGTGAAGCGGCCCGTATTCTTTAGTTTTTTAGGTATTAGTTTTGTTTAAGGTAAAAAGATTGTTTTCAGGATAACGATGCAAAGATAAGGCCATTTTCAGGTGTGTGCAAATGAAAAACTATGCTATAAAACATATTTTGCGAAAAACACTGCATTTTCCTTAAAAATCTTTTAATCAGTTTCGTTTTTCAGTTTTTGCTGATGGTAAGCTACCATCCGGCCTATCGGTTCTCTGAGGATATTTCCTATCCGTATGCCGTATATTCCGGCGGTTTCCTCTAATTCTTCACGAAAAATGGCGGCTATGCTGCCCACGAAGTGTACGGCAAGCGGTCCGGGGCGGTAAGCCATGATGTTCCGTTCAAAAAAAGCTTTGAAACAGTCTGTGAGGATACGGTGGACGGCCGGATGGGTACGGTGAGCTTTCAGGAAAGGCGTGAAGGAAGCCAGAAAACGGTTGGCCTCCGGTTCCCGGTACACTTTCCGGATAATGTCGGCCTCGTCCCATCCGTAGCTTTCCGCCAGTTTTCCGCTTAGTTCTTCGTCTAAAAGTCCTTTGAGCCAGTCGCCTATCAGGCGTTTGCCTAACGCCGTACCGCTGCCTTCGTCTCCTAAGATATATCCCAACGGGGACACATGTTGCACGATGTCCCGTCCGTCGTAACGGCAGGAGTTGGAACCGGTGCCCAAAATACAGGCAATGCCGGCTTCGTGTCCGCATAAGGCCCGTGCAGCTCCCAACAGGTCGGAATGTACTTCGGCCGTAGAGTGGGGGAGGAGTCCGGTAAGAGCCTGTTCCATCTTGGTGCAGACGGAAGGCAAACATCCCGCGCCGTAATAATAGATATGGATTTCGGCTTCAGGGTCTTGAAGATGGGGCGTCAGCCGGGGCAGCAGTTCCGTTTGTAGGATTTCCCGGATGGCGGGAAGTTCCAACAGAGCCGGATTGAGACCGCGCGTACGAAAAAGCTGAGGTTCCCGGTGGGGGACCGCCAGGCACCAGTCGGTTTTTGTAGAGCCTCCGTCGGCCACCAGCAAGGCCTTCCGTATGTCATGCTTTGTCTCCATGGTGTTCTTTTTTTCCGAATTCCGGGTCTATTTTCAGCAGTGCGGTGACACCGACCGTCACCAGGCAACAGGCCATTACGATAAGGAAGAAGTGGAAGTAACCCACGGCTTCCTGCAATTCTCCGGCCACAGCGCCCGGCAACATCATCGACAGGGCCATGAAAGCCGTGCAGAAGGCATAGTGTGAAGTCTGTTGTTCTCCTTGCGAATAATATAGGAGGAACAGCATATAGGCGGTGAAGCCGAAACCGTAACCGAATTGCTCGATGAATACCATGGCGTTGATGAGCAGGAAATTCGTAGACTGGAAGTAACTCAGATAGACATATACAAGGTCCGGTAGCGTGATGCTCCATACCATCGGCCACAGCCACTTTTTCAACCCGTCGCGCGAGGCGGCTATACCGCCTATGATGCCGCCGAGGGTCAGGCCGAGTACGCCTACCGTTCCCTGCACGAACCCTACTTCCTGCGTGGAAAGACCCAGTCCGCCTTCGCTGATGGGTTTAATCATGAACAGGTTGGAAATCCGGATGAGCAATGCTTCCGGCAGACGGTAGAAAAGCATAAAAAGGACGGCAGCGACGGGCTGCGGTTTCCGGAAAAACGATATGACGGTAAGCCAGATGTCTTTCAACAGCCTCCGGGCCGACACGGCTTTTCGTGTCCGGTCGCAGTCGGGGCGCGGCAAGTGGAAAAAGTGGTAGGCGGTCACGGCAATGAAGAATGCCGCCAGCACGTAGAAAGCGATGCTCCACGAGTAGGCGATGCGACGGGTGAAAGTTTCCAACGTGCCCGCCAGCATGATGAGCAGTCCGCTGCCCGCTATGGTAGCGATGCGGTAGAACGTGCTTCTGATGCCTACATACAGGCTTTGCTCGTGCGGGTCGAGCGCTAACATGTAAAAACCGTCGGCCGCGATGTCGTGGGTGGCACTGCTGAAAGCCATCAGCCACAGGAACGTCAGGGTAAAGACGAGGAAATGGGCGGAGGGAAGCGTGAAGGCCACTCCGGCTATGGCGGCGGCGATGAGGAACTCCATGGCCAGTATCCACCATCTTTTGCTTTTGGCAAGGTCGATGAACGGACTCCATAGGGGTTTGACGACCCACGGGAGGTAGAGTGCGCTGGTGTAGAAAGCGATTTCGGCGTTGGAAAGCCCCATGCGTTCGTACATGACGGTGGAGATGCTCATGACCGTTACGTAGGGCAATGCTTCGGCAAAGTACAGTGTAGGAATCCATTTCCATGGGTTCCGGCTTGGGGCTTCCGGCGTTTGCCGGTCGTCTATGGCGTACGGGTTTCTTTTCATAAAGCTGTTAGGGGTAGACTTTCCGGATGGTGATTCCGTCATAATAATGTTTCAGGATTTCGTCGTAACGGTAACCTTTGGCTCCCATGACCGCCGCCCCGATCTGGCACATGCCCACGCCGTGTCCCCATCCGGCACCGTGGAGGACGAACCGGCCGGGAATGCCGTCGTGCAAATCCTCCTTGTCGACCACGAATGCCGAACTGAACAGGTGGGTGCGGCTCAACACACGGCGTATTTCCAGCTCCTTTCCGATGACGAGCGTCTCTTGTGTGCCGACGATTTTCAGCCGGCTGATATGTCCGCCCCGTCCGCGCTCTACCGGGATGAGGTCGAGGATGCTGCCGAAGTCCGTTTTCAGATTTTCCGCGATGAGTCCGGACAATTCGTCTTGCGTATATTCCACGCGCCAACGGTAGAAGTCCGTCGTCTCCCGGTCGTAGTCGTTCAGCACTTGGCGGAGTATTTCTTCGTCTTCCGTATGGCAGAACGAAGGCGGGTTGCTCCGTATCCACTTTTCCGCCTCTTCTTCCCGGGTAAGGTCCGGCAGTGCCGGACGGATGCCCGACAAGTTCTCAGGCGCAATGTCTCTGATGCTGGTCAGGTAAGACAGATGCTTGTCTTCCCAACAGTATTCGAACTCTTCGGTCGCTCCGCCACAGCATTTCGAGAAACGTGCGTCGCAGATGTCATCCCCCGACGTGAGGATTTGTCCGCGTGTGGCTTTGACGGCTTCCACCACGGCCTCGTTGCTGGCTCGCGTGATGCCCTGATAGCGCTGGCAATGGTCGTCGGCACATACGTCGAATATCGTATGGTCTTCGCGGTCGTACCAACGGATCAGCTCTCCGTCGCTTTTGCTGAACGAGAAGAATCCACGGTCGTGGTTACTCAGTTGTTTGCGCTTTTCTATCTGGGCATAGAGCCAACTGCGGCTGATGACGGCCGATGCTTTCAGGAACTCGGGAGAGGCGGAGGCACTCATTTCGCTGGAAATGACACTGATGAGGTAATCTTCGACCGGCAACACGTTGATGGCCACGATTTTTTCTTCTTCCACCACTAATTTCAGTGTGCCGCTGAAGATTTGCGTCTCTTGCCGTTCCCAATGGAATTTGATGCCGATCGTCACATCGTAAAGCGAGAAAGAAGCTTTGTTTTCCTGTGGGGTAAAAGTCAGTTCCCGGTACAGGTTTCCGTTCCACAAGATGCCTCCTTCGCTGCATTCCACCGTTTGTTCGCCCCTTACGAGGCTGCCTTTGGCCGAGTAGGTGGCGTTGAGAGAGAAACGGATGCGTTGCCGGCTCATGATGCCTACGCTGACCTCGGGTTCCGTGCCTTCATGGAGCCGTTCAGGAGCCGTGCGTGGCTCCGTGTTTTCCGTGCCGTCTTTCTTCAGATGACGGGTGAACTGCCCGATGACCGGCTGCAGTTCTTCCTCGCTCAGCGTCACTTCGCGTAGGATGTCCGTAGCCAGTCCGGCCGTGAGGGTCCGGAAATCTTTTTCTCTCGGTGTGATGAGCAGACCGCCCATATCCAAGGCTCCGGGGCTGACGAGCAGTTGATGCTCGCCGGTCTGTCCGTAGCAAGCCGGTCTGTGTTTCTTGCGTGGGAAAATCAAGATGACGATTTCGTCTTCGCGTCCGGCGTTCCAGGATTGCCGCCAGCAAAGGATATTCATACGCGGTTCGCTTTCCCCGTCGCAGAGCGGAAGGGCATAGTAGAGTTTTTCAAAAAGCAGGCAGGAATGTTCCGACGGACGGGTGCGGATGACAAATACCGGACAGATATAACTTTTGAGGATGTAAAGTCCGCAGTTGGCGTTCTGCATCATGATTTCCTCGATGCTCTCTTCTTCGGCCGGTTGCAGAGGATAGAGTTTTTCCATCCCCATTTCGTAACTTTTCCAGTCCCGTTCGATGGGTAGCACGCCCCGTTTCCCGGCCTGGAAGTGCATGTGGTCGGGGGCTGAAGCGCCGCATACGGGGCCGTTGTAGAAAAAGACGGCTTCCGGTATGTTCCAGGCCATGTTGCGCAAGGTCTTGAAGTGAGGCAGGATGCTTTGCGGAGTATGTCTCCGTGCCGGGATGGTAAAGTGTTCCGGTAAGATGGGATAAGGGTTCACCAACAGTTGATAATGTCCTTCTATGGGTAGGGCATGTTGTGCCTCCGGCCGGTTCAGGTCGCAAAGAAAACACGGACGTGCGGCCAAGGCTTCGGCGGAGATGCTGGCTCCGGTCGAGGTCATGCGTGCCGGATTGAACTGGGCGGTCAGCGTATGGTCGCCGATGACCAGTTCCTTGGTCTCCGCTTTTTGTAGGTCTTCGTAACGTTGCCGGGCTTCGTCCCAGTCCTCTAATTGCTTGCGGAAGAAATCCTGCATTTCTTCGGGATTCAGCGGATGTGCCCACAGTCGGTTCAACCGGCGGCGGGCTTCTATCTCGATAGTACGCAACCGGTCCTTATAAAGATTGTGGGCATTGACTTTTTCTATGCTCAGTGCCGCGTCGGAATTGCCTTCCCAGCGTCGGCACAAATAAAGTTCTTCATAAATGCGCCCGATGCGGTAGTAGCGTGAAAAGCATAAGCCGAGCGCATAATCTTCCCCGTAACTGGTGTTCGGAATTTGCAGCTTCCTCAGAATCGGAGTGAAGAAAGCTCGCGGGGCACCCAGTCCGTTGATGCGCAAGGCATTGTTGCGGCCGTTTTCGGGTGTCCATTCCTTGTGGTCTATCAGGCCCGGCGGCAGGGTTTGCAGGGAGAAGTCCGTCATGCGGTAGGCTCCGATGACCATGGCCGCCTTTTCATGATAAAAAGTTTGCATGATGCGTTGCAAAGTCTGTGGAGAACTGTACAGGTCGTCCGAATCCAACTGGACGACGAAGCGCCCGCAGCGCGGGTGATGTACGGCCAAGTTCCAACAGCCTCCGATGCCTAAGTCGCTGCGTTCGGGGATAAGGTGGACGACGCGAGGGTCACGGGCGGCATAACGTGCGATGGCTTCCGTCGTTCCGTCTGTGGAATGATTGTCCGCCACGATAAGGTTGAAATCGAAATCTGTTTCTTGGGACAGCACGCTGCGGATGGCATCTTCGATAGTACGGACCCGATTGCGTACCGGAATGACGACGGTGGCCTCACAGGGAAAATCTTCGGTACGGAAGTCTACCTCGTCGAATTCATCGGGAGCCAGATAAGCCCCGATTTGCTTCAGGTGCTCCGTACAGGCTTTTTCCATTTCGATTTGCACGGTGCGGTTTTTCGGGTCTACGTAGTCGAAGTTTTTCTCTCCGCTTTTCCGGGCGTCGGTTTCCGTTTTCGTATAAAGGAGTTCGTTTAAATGGAACAACTCGCCGTGACGGCTCAGATACAGACGTAAGTCATACCATCCTGCGAAATGATAGTCGGGCAAATTCTCTTGTCCGGCGTATGCTTTCAGGGCTTCGGTACGTATCAGGACCAACGGGCCGAAGTCGAAATCGTCGCGCAGGCTGCCCTTTTGGTAGTCTATGAGCGGATGGGGTTGCCGTGTCTCGTCCTGTATGGCGTAGTGGTCGGCATAAAGCAAGTCGGCACGGGTGTCGTCGGCCACACGCAACAGTCGGTCGAGGGCATGGAATCCCAGTTCCAGCGGCAAGGCTTTGTGGTAGAACAAGCAGTATTCGGCCTCGCAGAGGCGAGCCATGTCCAGGATAGTCTGTGTACTGAAAATCCCATCGGTATGTAACGGCAGGCAGGTCTCCGGCAGGATGGCCCCGACGTCTGCGGGGCATAACCCGTAGATACGGCCTGTCCATCCGCTGTCGCGGAGTTCCTGTACCAGTCCGGCGGTTTGATTTTCCGTTCCGCAAGGGAGGAAACAGTCTATTCGTGGAGAATGTGATGACGATTTCATGTGGTAATTTATGTATTATAGCGTGCAAATATACTAATAGAAGTCCAATATAGTGGAAAGTTTTCTCTTTTTTCCGTAACTTTGCCTGTAAAATAAAGGAGAAGAGATAACCGTGGAGGATAAGATAGCATTATTGGGCATGACGCTGGCGGAGTTGAAGGCCGTGGCGGGAGAAATCGGTATGCCGTCCTTTGCCGCCCGTCAGATGGCGGAATGGCTGTATGGGAAGAAGGTGGCTTCCATTGACGAAATGACCAATATTTCGGCGAAGAACCGTCGTTTGTTGAACGAACGTTATACCGTGGGCTGTGCGGCACCGGTGGACGGTCAACGCTCGGCAGACGGGACTGTGAAGTATCTGTACCGTACGGCGGCGGGCGGATATGTGGAGACGGTGTATATCCCCGATGGCGACCGGGCTACGCTTTGCGTGTCTTCTCAGGTGGGGTGCAGGATGAACTGCCGTTTTTGCATGACCGGAAAACAGGGCTTTTCCGGACAATTGACGGCAGCCGATATCCTGAACCAACTGTATTCGTTGCCGGAACGCGAAACCCTGACCAATGTGGTATTTATGGGACAGGGAGAACCGTTGGACAATTTGGATAACGTGTTGCGCGCCACGGAGATTCTGACGGCTGATTATGGCTATGCCTGGAGCCCTAAACGCATCACGGTGTCTACCGTCGGACTGCGCAAGGGGCTGAAACGTTTCTTGGACGAGAGTGAATGTCATCTGGCTGTCAGTCTGCATAATCCTTTTGCCGACCAGCGTGCCCTGTTGATGCCGGCCGAGAACAGCTACGGTCTGCGGGAAATCGTGGCGTTGCTCCGGGGGTACGACTTTACGCATCAGCGTCGTCTTTCTTTCGAATATACGATGTTCGAAGGGGTGAACGATACCCCGGCGCATGCCAAGGAACTCTTACGCTTGCTCGACGGATTGGAGTGCCGGATGAATCTGATTCGTTTCCATCCTGTTCCCGGTGTGGACTTGAAGGGGACGTCGGAGGAAGGCATGTTGCGCTTTCGGGATTATCTGACCGGATACGGACTTTTTTCTACCATCCGGGCATCGCGCGGACAGGATATTTTTGCCGCTTGCGGGTTGTTGAGCACGGCGAAGCAACAAGGTGTGGAACTTTAATAAACAGAATAGGACTATGAAAAGGAAATTGGAATGTCGGTGGGCATTATGGTGCGGAGTGTGGATGGTCATAACGCTTCTGGCGGCTTGCGACCGTTTGACCAAACCTACCTCCAGCGGACGCCCGTACGAGGTGCTGGTCGTAGTGGACGACCAGTTGTGGCAACGGCCTGCCGGGAGGGCTTTGTTTGATGTGTTGGATACGGATGTTCCCGGCCTGCCTCAACCGGAGCGTTCTTTCCGTATATCCCAGACCACCCAAAAACGTTTCAGCCAGGTGCTGAACATATTCCGTACGATTATCAAGGTGGATATAGACCCGACGCAATATACGCAAACCAAAATGAAGTTTACGCGCGATGTGTATGCCCGTCCGCAAGTCGTGCTGACTATTCAAAGCCCGAATGAAAAGGACTTTGCCGCTTTTGTGAAGAAGAACTCCCGGTCCATTATCGACTTTCTGGTGAAGGTGGAAATGAACCGCCAGATTAACGAATTGGAAGAGAAACATTCGGAAGCCGTATCGCAGTTGGCGGAGGAGATCTTCAAATGTCAATTATGGGCGCCTGCCGAAATCAAGAGTTACAAGAAAGGAAAGGATTTCTTCTGGGCATCTTCCAACACGGCCTCGGGGTTGGTGAACATCTGCATGTATTCCTATCCCTACGAAGGTCCCCGGACGTTTAATAAACAATATGTGCTGGCCAAGCGCGATTCGGTGATGAAAGCGAACATACCCGGTACGGAGCCACGCATGTATATGGCCACCGATACCCTCTGCACGTCGGTGAAACCCATTGCGGTGAAAGGAGAGTATGCCATGGAGACCCGCGGACTGTGGAAGATGGAGCATGATGCCATGGGCGGTCCGTTCGTCAGTCATTCCCGGGTGGACACGTTGAACAACCGTGTGGTGGTGGCGGAAGGTTTTGTCTATGCACCGGAGAAAATGAAGCGCGGATTGATCCGTCGGTTGGAGGCTGCGTTGTACACCCTTTGCTTGCCGGGTGAGCAAGCCCGTGAATTGAAAGCCAGCATACCCGAAGTCAGCGTGGTGGCAGGAAAAGAACAAGAATAAAATCAGAAACGAAAGATATGAAGAATGGTAAGATCTTGGTGGGGATAACCCACGGTGACATAAACGGTGTGGGATACGAGATTATCCTGAAGCTTTTCAGCGAACCGATGATGTTGGAGTTGTGTACACCTATTATATATGGTTCGCCCAAAGTGGCCACTTATCACCGTAAGGCGATGGAACTGACGACAAATTTCGTCACGATACAGAAAGCGGATGAGGCCGTGGAGGGGCGCTTGAATCTGGTGGACTGTTTGACGGACGAGGTGAAGATCGATTTCGGACAGCCTTCGGCCGAGAGCGGTAAGGCGGCTTTGGCGGCTTTGGAAAGGGCTATGGCGGATTATCGCGAGGGGCTGTTCGACGTATTGGTGACGGCGCCTATCAACAAGGCGACGATTCAGGGCGACGGTTTCCATTTCCCCGGACATACGGAATATATACAGGAGCGCGTCGGGGAAGGCCGGGAGGCACTGATGATTTTGATGAATGATGTGCTTCGCGTGGCTTTGGTGACCACACATTTGCCGATCCGCGACGTGGCGCAGGCGATAACCAAGGAAGCCGTAATGCAAAAAATCCGTATCTTCCATGAGGCGCTGCGCAAGGATTTCAATGTGTCGAACCCGCGTATTGCCGTATTGGCGTTGAACCCCCATGCCGGTGACGACGGTCTGTTGGGTACGGAGGAAAGGGATATTATCCGGCCGGCTCTCCAGGAGATGGAGAAAGAAGGCGTCTTCTGTTTCGGTCCTTATGCGGCCGACGGCTTTTTCGGAAACCGTACGTACGAGTATTTCGACGGTGTGCTGGCCATGTACCACGACCAGGGATTAGCACCGTTCAAGGCGCTGTCTATGACGGACGGGGTGAATTATACGGCCGGGCTGCCCATTGTCCGTACCTCTCCCGACCACGGTACGGCTTACGATATCGCCGGACAGGGAAAGGCCGACGAGGCATCTTTCCGCCAGGCGGTTTATGCGGCATTGGATGTGTACCGCAACCGTGTCCGTTACGAAGAGGCGTATGCCCATCCTTTGCGCAAGCAGTATCACGAGCGTCGTGACGACAGCGACAAACTCAAACTGAACGCTCCGGAAGAATAACATGAAGCCTCTCTACCGTAACGTGTTTTTGGCCATCGGCGTGGTGGCCATTATCATTATGCTCTGCACTTCGGACCTGTCCTATTCGGAATTATGGGACAACGTCCGTCAGGCGGGATACTGGTTTCCTGCCGTCATTCTCTTATGGGTCTTTCTTTATCTGGCCAACGCCTGGGCGTGGTCGGTCATCATCCACGACGGGGCGGCACCGAAAGTGCCTTTCCTGAAGATTTATAAGTACACGATCAGCGGTTATGCGCTGAACTACGTCACTCCGGTGGGACTTCTCGGCGGCGAGCCTTACCGTATTATGGAACTGACACCGTACGTAGGGGCGGCCAAGGCGACATCCAGCGTGATTCTGTATGCCATGATGCACATCTTTTCCCATTTCTGTTTCTGGACTTTCTCCATCCTCCTTTACTTGTGGCTCTATGGTAGGGAAATGTCGGCCGGAATGGCGGTGTTCATGGTCGTCTGTTCCGCCTTCTGCGGTACGGGCATTTACTTTTTCCAGAAAGGATATAAAAACGGACTGGCCATGAAAGCCTTGCGCTTGTTGGCCCACATACCCGGATTGAAGTCCCGTCTGCGGCGGTTCATCGACACGCGGGAAGAGTCCATACAGAAGGTAGACAGCCAGATAGCCGCCTTGCATGCACAACGCAAGTCCACGTTCTATCTGTCGTTGTTCATAGAGTTCGCCGTGCGGGTGGCCGGTTGTCTTGAAATCCAGTTCATCTTGTTGATACTGACCGACCATGTTTCCTTTTGGGATTGCGTGCTGATACAGGCATTCACGTCGCTTTTTGCCAATTTGTTTTTCTTTATTCCGATGGGGATGGGCGCGCGTGAAGGCGGCTTCGCGTTGGCTGTGGGCGGACTTTCCCTGGCCGGCGCATACGGTGTTTATACCGGTTTGATTGTCCGTCTGCGGGAATTGGTGTGGACGGCCGTCGGTTTGCTGTTGATCAAGTTGGGCAACAAGTCTGCTTAGTTTTTCTTAAATTAATACGGTTAAAGTTGTGTCCCACGGGATTTTTTATGTAATTTTGTCGACAATCGCATTTGGGTAGAAGATATGAATACATCCGACGTTCAGGCACAGAAAAGAAGATATGGTATCGTGGGCAACTCGGAAGGGTTGAACCATGCAGTGGACATTGCTTTGCAAGTGGCCAAGACGGACTTATCCGTATTGATCACCGGAGAGAGCGGTGTGGGAAAGGAAATCATTCCCCGTATTATCCACGACAACAGCCTGAGAAAGACGAAGAAATACTTTGCCGTGAATTGCGGTTCCATTCCTGAGGGGACGATAGATTCCGAACTGTTCGGTCATGAGAAAGGAGCTTTTACCGGGGCGATAGGAGAGCGCGAAGGCTATTTCGGGGCGGCCAACGGAGGTACGCTGTTTCTCGATGAGGTGGGAGAGCTGCCCTTGGCCACGCAGGCACGCTTGTTGCGTGTGCTGGAGACGGGCGAATACATCCGGGTCGGTTCGAGCGACGTGCGCAAGACGGACGTGCGCATCGTGGCGGCTACCAATGTCAACATGGCGCAGGCCATCCGCGACGGCCGTTTCCGCGAGGACTTGTTCTACCGCTTGAACACGATTCCCGTCAAGATGCCGGCTCTTCGCGAACGGGGAGACGACGTGGTGCTGCTCTTCAAGAAGTTTGCGATGGACACGGCGGAAAAGTATAATATGCCGGATCCGGTGGAACTGACGGAAGCAGCCCAGGAAAGGCTGAAAAGATATTCGTGGCCGGGAAACGTCCGCCAACTGAAGAACGTGACGGAACAGATTTCCATCCTCTCCCCGGAGCGGATAATTACTCCTGAAATCTTGTCCGGTTATATCCCCGAAGATCCGGTGACGCACGACATCGTGCCGTTGAACAAACGGAACGAAGGCCATAGTTTTGAAAACGAACGCGAGTTGCTCTACAAGATACTTTTCGATTTGCGCAACGACGTGACGGAGCTGAAAAAGCTGGTGCACGGGCAGCGGGTGGAGCGTGAGCGGTCTTCCGCCCCCCAGGTTGTCGAACAGCCGATAACCTACTATCAGCCGGATATCACTTATCCTGTGGCTCACGCAGCCAAAGGAGCGGATGAATTCCAGACTCCGGAAGAGTATGTGGAAGAGGCCGTGTCGTTGAACGACGTGGAACGCCAGATGATAGTGAGGGCTTTGGAGAAGAACCGGGGCAAGCGTCGCAAGGCCGCCCAGGAACTGAACATCTCCGAACGTACGCTTTATCGTAAAATAAAGGAATATGGTTTGGATAAAGAGGATATTTAAAAGCAAGGCGGTCGGGCTTCTGTCTTGTGTCTTTTTTTTGGTGGCCTGTTCCATCTCCTATAAATTCAACGGGGCATCCATCGACTATACGAAAACCAAGACGATACAGATTTCGGCTTTCCCCATCCGTTCTGCATACGTATGGGCGCCCATGCAGTCTATTTTCAGTAACCAACTGACCGATGTCTTTGCCCGCCAGACCAAGTTGAGGCAGGTGAACCGTAACGGGGATTTGCAGCTTTCGGGCGAGATTGTGGAATACAGCCAGTTCAACAAGGCCGTGTCTGCCGACGGGTTTTCGTCGCAGGTGCAGTTGAAGATGACGGTGAATGTCCGTTTTGTGAATAATGCCAACCACAACGAGGATTTCGAACAGAAGTTCAGTGCCACGTCCCAGTATGATTCGTCGCAGCAACTGACGGCCGTACAGGAAGAACTGGTGACCCAGATGGTGAAGGATATTGTAGACCAGATATTTAATGCAACCGTAGCGAATTGGTAAGGATATGGATTTGAACTTATCGGATTATATCAAGCATCCGGAGAAACTGGATAAGGAAACGTTGCCCCGCTTGGAAAAGCTGGTCGGCGACTATCCTTACTTTCAGCCGGCCCGTCTGCTCTATTTGCGCAATCTGTACCTCTTGCACGATGCGGCTTTCGACCGGGAGCTTCGTCGCGCCGCCTTTTTTCTGCCCGACCGTAAGGCCCTGTTCCGTTTGATAGAAGGCGTAAACTATCGGTTCGAACCCGTCAAAAAGTATCAGACGAAAGCCGAGAAGGCGGGAGAGGTGGAGGAGGACCGCACCTATTCGCTCATAGACAATTTTCTGGCCAACTTGCCGGAGGAGAAGCCCCACCGTCCGAAACCAGTGGATGCCTCTACAGACTATATGGCATATCTGATGCAGAGCGAAGACGCTCCCGATACGATTACGGCAGTGCCCCGCATGCAGCATCAGGAACTGATAGACGAATTTATCGGGCAAGGGGATAAACGCATCGTACTGAATCAGGATGCCGACAGCGAGTTGCAGACTCCCGCTCTTCCCGCCGAGGGTGAAAACGAGGAGGACGAGGACTATTTTACCGAAACATTGGCTAAAATTTATATAAAACAAGGCCGATATACCAAAGCGATGGAAATTATAAGGCGGTTAAGTTTGAAATATCCAAAAAAAAACCGTTACTTTGCAGACCAGATTCGTTTCTTGGAGAAATTGATAATAAATAATAAAAATAAAAAATCGTAAACATGTACACAGTATTGGTTGTTCTCATCGTCATTCTTGCCATTCTGATGTGTCTGGTTGTACTCATTCAGGAGTCCAAAGGTGGAGGTCTCGCTTCCAGCTTCTCCGCTTCCAATCAGATTATGGGCGTACGCAAGACGACGGATGTGATTGAAAAAGTGACTTGGGGATTGGCTGCCGCCATGGTCGTATTAAGCGTGGTCTCGGTATTCTTCATTCCCAAGGTGGCTACGGAAGAGTCTGCCATGATGAAGGCGGCCACCGAGCAAAAGGCCGTAAATTCCAACAACTTGCCGGGATTCGGTGCCAGCCAGCCGCAGCAACAGGCTGCTCCGGCCGGACAAGCTCCGGCACAGCAGGCACCCGCGCAATAAGGCGGAAGCCGGTCGTTTGACGACGGGGGAGGGGCGGAAGCTTTCCTCCGGATAATAAAAGACAGAAGTACAAAAGAACATAAGGAGGGTATCGATTTCCGCAAACGGAATTTGAAAAATTAGACCTTATGTTCTTTTGTATTTTTGTCTTTCTTGTTTTTGTTCACGTACTTTCAGGCCTTCCATCCCACACCAGAGTTTTTCAAAAAATATCCTTCATCTTTCAGGTGTTATGGTAAGAATCTCATAATGTTTGTGTTACGGGCTGAAGGATGTTTCAGGTATCCTTCAGCCGTGCTTCAATTCGTTCTCAGCCGAATGATAAAACGTTTGGCTGAGAACGATAAAAAGTTTGGCGCAGAACGTTTTGTCGTTCTCAGTCATGAAGGAAAGCTGAAAGATGACCCTTTTATCCTTCAATCCGTAATATGTTGTATGACAATGTTTTATCATATAACCTGAAAGATGAAGGATATTTTTTGAAAAACTCTGGTGTGGGAGTGTGAAGAATAAGAATAATATGATGTTTATAATGTTTTTAAAAAAAATATGGAGAAAATTTGTTTGTATTATTTATAATATCTATATTTGTCCTGTAATATTATCCAAGTGAGATGATGAAAAACGAACTTGCATATAGAAACCGGAAAGGCACCACGCTGTGGAGCCCGTTGTCGGTAGCGGTGTGCAAGGACGAAAAATATCGTTTTTGGGCTATTTTGTGGGGTAAGGTATGTGTTTTTAATTGTATTTTTAACAAATTATATTTGGCTGTTCCAAATATTTGTGTAAACACACACACACACACACACACACACACACACACACACACACACACACACACACATGTAAATCATGTAATATCTTATTGTATTTTGTGGGTAAGCCCCGTGCCGTTCCGGCATGTGGGGCGAGGGGCATATCGTCCGCTTTCTTCCGGAAGCGGGCTTTTACGTATATTCTATAAACTGAAAACCATGATGAAGAGCAAACGACTTATCTTATGTTTGCTGGGGCTGTGCGGTTGGTTCGTTGCCGTTCAAGCACAGACCGTAGCGTTAAAGACGGACTTGGTGAACTGGGCTACCGCTTCGTTGAATCTGGAGCCGGAGGTAAAGGTGGGGCGCAAGTCTACGATGGCCTTGGGGCTTTCGTGGAATCCCTGGACGTTCTCCGACAACAAGAAGTGGCGCCACCTGCGGGTGCAGCCGGAGTACCGTTACTGGATTTGCCGCCCGTTCGGCGGACACTTCCTGGGGCTTCACGCTTCTTACACGCGGTTTAACGCCGGAGGGGTGAACCTGCCTTTCGGCCTGTGGCCCAAGCTGGAAGACCAGCGCGTGCAGGGTAATGAATGGGCTGTGGGGCTGGGCTACGGTTACCATTGGATTCTGAGCCGTCATTGGAGCCTGGAGGCCGAATTGGGGTTGGGTTATTCTTTCGCCGACTTCGATGCCTACGAGTGCCGCAAGTGTGGCGACAAGTTGGAAGAGCGCACCACCCACCGTTTCGTGCCCACCAAGTTGTCTGTGTCTTTTATTTATGTGTTTAAGTAAAGCCAACCGAGAAGATGAAGAGAATCAATGACATACAAGCATGGATGGGGGCAGCGGCCTTGTGCCTGTCTTCCTGTCCGTTGTCGGCCCAACAGGTGGTGCCGACGGGAGAACCCGTGTTGTCGTGGCAGGACAGCACGCAGCTCAAAGTGGCCTTTTCCGTGGCTGCCGGCGATGTGGACATCACGTCGGACGACCGTCTCATCCTTACGCCGCGTCTCACCACGAAGGCAGGCGATACGCTGACGCTGCCTCCTGTGGAACTGGCCGGCAAGCGCAACCGCCGTTATTTCGACCGTCGCGCGGCCTTGCGCGGCGAAGAGCGTGCCGTCGTGGCCGCTGCTGCCGACACCTTATATTATAATAAGGTGGTAGGGGTGGAGCCGTGGATGCGTGCGTCGGTTCTTTCGCTCACGGTGGACTGTGAGTTTGAGAACTGCTGCGATGTGCGGCCGCTGGTTGCGTTCGATTTGGGCGCCACGCGTTGGTTCACGCCGAAACCCAAGGCGGTCATGCCCGTGCTGAGCGTAGCCGAACAGATTGCCGAACGCGAACCTGTGCTGAAACCCATCAGCGAATATAAGCCCTATACGCGGGATATCCCTTTGCGTAAGATGAAAGACGCACTTTACGTGCACTTCCCCGTGGGCAAGTGGGACTTGCGCGAAGACTTCCGGGACAACGAAGCCACGCTGTCCCGCATCGTGGACATGATGCGGCGCGTGAAGGATGACAAGACCTCTTCCATCGTGAAAGTGGTGATTGTGGGTTTGGCTTCCATCGAAGGCTCCGTGGCTTTCAACGAACATCTGGCCGGACGGCGTGCCGAAGTCTTGAAAGACTATCTGGATGCACGGGTCGATATGCCGGACGGCGTGTATGAAGTGGTGGGCGCGGGAGAAGCCTGGGCCGACTTGCGCGATGTCATCGCCGAGAGCGACCTGGACGAGCGTCAGGAGCTGCTGCAAATCATCGACAACACGCCGGACGAGAACCTGCGCGAGCAGCGTATCCGCAAACTCAACGGCGGACGGCCTTACCAATATCTGAAACAGTCTGTCTTTGCCGACCAGCGTAATTCGGGATATATCCGTGCCTACTATGAGGCCGTGCCGGACAAGGGGGCGGAGGCCATCAATCGTGCCGTGGCACTGGTGCGCGAGGGACGCGATGCCGAGGCGGTGACGTTGCTCGAACCGCTGGCCGACGAGCGCAAGTGGAATACGTTGGGCGTGGCCTATTTCAAGACAGGGCGCCGCACGGAGGCTGTGGAATGCTTCGAACGGGCCGTGAAGGCAGGCGACAGCGAGGCCGCAGGCAACCTGAAGGGCGTACGCGCCGTGGAAGGACGATAATTACGAGATTTTCTAATTATAGAGTTATTAACTTTTTATTTATTCATTAAATTTTAGAATTATGAAAATGAGAAATGGAATGTACTTGTTTGCCACGGCAATCGTGGCCGGTACGATGGGTCTGGCATCCTGCTCTAATGACGAGGATGTAGTGGCTGGGGGCGAAGCTTCGGGCGTGGCCAACAAAGTGACGCTGGGTGTGTATGTCAACGGGGGCGTGAATAAGAAAGCGTCACAGGCTGATGTCAACTTGGGCGGTGCTATAGCCGACATCAGCAATATAGTGGTAGTTCCGGTGGCTGGTGGCGTTTATCAGGTGCCTATTGATTTTGGTAACCTTACCGCTATTACTGGGACTGCTCAGACTGCGGTTAAGGAGGCTTCTTTGTTGACTACTGTGAACGAATTCATGGTGTATGGTAACGTGCCTAAGACTGCTTTAACTGCCGGTACCGGTGCCTTTGGAGGTTTCACCTATAGTGTGGCGTCTAGCCAGAAAGATGCTGACTTGGCGGATAATGATTTCACTGCCGCCCTTTGTGGTCCTATGGCTTTGATTTACGGTACGGATGCTACGTCTTTCTCTACTTCTGAGGATGCGACACCAGAGACTTTCTGGAATTCTACAGGTGTTACATGGGCGACAGGCAGCACTATTACTACCAATACTAAGGGTATTAAGATCCAAAGTGTGGATTATAAAGTGGGTGTGCTGGCTTCCAAGGTGTTTGAAAACACGAAATACACAGAAACCCCTGAGTTTGATACTCCGGAGGGTATGACGGCTTTGACGCAGGAGAACTGGGACTCTGAAATCAGTGCAAAGATGAAATTGACCGGTGTGTTTGTTGAAGGCCAAGCTACTACATTCAACGATAAGCTCGAATGGAGCGGTGATGCTTGGTTGGCGGACGCAGCTCCTTCATCTGAATCGGTTGATCGCGCTACACATGCAGAAGAAGCATGGGAGAATGTGACAGGGAAGATTGCATCGGTTGCAGATGGAGAAACTCAGAAGGTAGACGGTGCAGACTTCTACACCGTGGTAGCTCCTGATGCAGACGATAACATCGTGGTGTCATTCCAGTTCCAGAACAACACCGGACGTACATTGACATTGAGTAACGGCACGTTAGTGGAGAATAAGAAATATGCTTACTATTCTGTGAAGTTGAACAAGAAGGATGCTAAAAATGTGTTCACTGCAGCTACAACGACTATCCTGAACGCCAGAATTACGGATTGGGGCAACGGTACTCCGACTCCTCCGACTACTACCGATTTGGTTATCGGTGTTGAATTCGATGTAACCTGGACACAGGGTTTGTCTTATGAATTCGATATCTAATATTTGATTATCGGTAAGTAACCTCTTATGAAAACCATGCGCGGCCAAGGCCGTGGGCCGGCAAGTGCCGCGCATGGTTTCTACTAAACAAATAGAAAAAAGAAAAACTTAAAGGTGGCTTTTATGAAACCTATGAAGATGACAGATAGATATAAGTTGGTACTGTGGGCAGGAATGGCCTTGTCGTTGACGGCCTGTGTGGACGAGGATTTGTCCGACTGTCCGACGGATGTGGAGATGAGGGAAATCACGGTTTCCTATCAAATCGATTTGCAACACGGCGTGGATCCCGAGTTCGAGGCCGAACTGCTGTCCCTTCATTTGGGTTTCTGGAATTCGCCGCAAAACCTTTACCGTGACCTTGTGTTCCAGCCCGAAGACATGCCGGAGGAACTGTTTTTCAAGGTGACGCTCCCTGTGGACAACTACGACCATCTGGCCGTGGCCAACCACAACAACGACCGCGTGGGAGGCGGTCTGCACACGTTCGACAACGTGTTGGAAGACGTGGTGGTGGACGAAACGCCCATTTCCCCGGACACCATCAAGGCTTTGGCCTATCCGCCTTTCTCCGGCGTGCTGAGCATGCGGATGGAGGAAGACGAGACCGACCACTATACCGTATTGATGAGCCCGGTGGTGGGCAAGGTGAAACTTCACGTGAACCACCCCGAGACGATGAGAAACATCAAATGCTACCTCTCCCGCACGCAGCAAGGATTCTTGTGCTGGGAGGACGCTTACATCAGCAACGACCGGCTGAGGACGGACGCATCGGACTTCAAAGTGACCGAGGCGGCGCGGCTCACCGAGTTTGAGTTCTACAGCTATCCCTGCACCGGCGGAAGCGTGTACCGCAGGGCGGAAGGCGAAGGCCATTGGAAGCTGTATTTCTATTCCGAATGCGAAAATAGGACCATACAACATATATTCACCGTGGAAGACCCGATCCGGGCCGGACGTGTGCTGGAAGCCACGTTCAACATCTCGGACGGGAGCGGCGAGGCCGTGGACGTAACGGCCGGTGTGGAAATCAACACCGACTGGAAGCCCGGTAACGATTACGAACAGGAAATGTAGACGAAGACAAAAGGAGGATTGAAATATGGATGGAAGAATCATGAAATGGGGATTGATGCTCTTGCTGTGCATGCCGTTCTGGACGGCGTGCCGCAACGACGATGTTCCTGAAGCGACCGCAGAGCCGCAAAAAGATTGCGAGGTTTCGGTGTCTATCCGTTTGAATGCCAAATCCCTGCGTGCAATGGGAGACCCGGGTCAGGGGGTGGACGAGTTCGACAGTCAGTATTGGACGCGTATCGACATATTTTTGGTGTACAATTGGGGACAGGTTTTGCAATATACTCTCGACAAGAATTACCAGCCCGGAGATACGCGTACGTTCAACGCCTTTGCCGGGACGGTGAAGGCTGTGTATGCCGTGGCTTACAATAATGAACTGCTTGCCCATGCCTATGCGCCTTACAGCGAACAGCAGATACTGGACTTGCGGACTCCTGCGATAGACGGGTTGGTGGCGGAGCAGGAGAAGCAGTACTTGCTTAGCCTGTTCAGTGGGACGGCTACCCAGACGGACGAAGGAAATCCCATAGAAGTGGTCAAGGATGGGAGGACGGAAATCAAGGTGGGACTTAACCGTCTGGTTGCCAAGGTGGACGTGCAGTGGGACGCGCAGGACGCTTACCAGTCGGGCCGGTATGTAGAGGCCAAGATGGGCGGTATTACCTTCAAGGGGGAATCCCAAGGCTACTTCTTCCCCGAAGGCAAGACAACTGCCGAATCGGACGCGTTGACTCACGTGGCTGCATACAAGATGGACAACCCCATCAGTGAACGCAACGGGCGGACTTATTTCTATACTTTTAGCGGGGCGAAGAACACATTCGTTTTTACTGTAAAACACAAGGAGAATACAAGTGCCGCTGAAACTTCTACTAACTACACCGCTACCTTTGCCAATGCTTTGGAGCGTTCCTCATGGCACAAGGTGGACCTGACGGTGTCGGGTTCCACTTTTACGGAAACGACTGGCGATTTGGTTTTGACGCCTAAGTCGGCAATAAACGATTAACGGGTAAAATCTACATATTATGACTATGATATCAAGATTCGGGAAACAACAAAAGAGGCAGGCTTATGTCCTTGCCTTTCTTATGGCGGCATGGTGCTTCGTGGCCGGGACGGCCGTTGCACAGGCAAAGACTTATTATGTGACACCGACGGGAGCCGACCCGACGGAGATGGACAATGCTTGGACAGGCGTTATCACGCTTGGACAGGCGTTGGAACGTGCACAGCCCGGCGATGAAATTTGGGTACAGGGCTTCGAGCAGATTACAAACCTGCAGACGCAGATGTATGTGGTGCCTTCCGAGGGCGCGCATGCCGGAGGTTTTGTGTTGAAATCAGGTGTGAAGCTTTACGGAGGTTTCAAGGGCAATGAAATCTCGTTGGACGAGCGCGCCACTTCAGGCGAGGCTTACCGGTTCACCTACCGTTCTGTTCTTTCTGCCGATCGGCAGACCGGGGCGTCTTCAATAGACAAGATAGACCCGGCTTTGTTGATTTATCCCGGCAGCCCTACGCGCACCGACAATGCGCCACATGTGTTGCAGTTGCAGTTGAATGCGGAATCGTGGGATAATGCCAATGCCTATCGTACGGAGGTGGATGGCTTCACCATCGTGGGAGGACATGCCGTGGATGCCAATGGCGGCGGAATTTGGGTACAAGGCGGCGAGTATTCCACGTCTTATACCATCCGGCGTTGTTTCTTCTTTAATAACTACGCGCAACAGGGCGGTGCCGTTTATGTGGACGCGGATGCCGGGCGAGGCTATACCGCCGACGAATCCTATATCAACCAGTGCGTGGTGTACAACAATGTGGCGGGAGATATGGTCACCGTCTCCAACAACGGGGCGGGCATTTATCTGGCCGGGAGCGGGACAATCGTGAATACGGCGGTTTTCAATAATGAGAACGGCGGCGTGCGTATTTCCCCGGAGGCCAGCATCGTCAACTCTACCATCGTACGCAATACGGCGGCGGGCGTAGACCTGATCGGTAGGGCGGCTTCAGACGGGGAACAGCATGTGGTCAATACGGTAATCTGGGGCAACACTGCACTTTATGCCGAATACAATCCCGGTTTCAGTCATTCCGCTTACCATGAGGTGACGGCTGCCGACGTAGAGCACGGTAATGTGTACGTGAGCGATAAGAACAACGACGGGAAAAACCCTTCGCCTTTCTTTGAGTCACCTTCCACGAGAACCAGTTTCGACCGTACTTTCGACTGGCAGTATAACGCTTATCCGCTTTGGACTTGGAATATTCTGGAGGGGTCGGCTTTTGTCGGCGAGGACAAGGGAGACGCTGCTGCGTATGACAGCGGCCGATACGGTTCGTCGGACTTGAGAGGGGATGCATGGGGTACGGATGTCAACATCGGGGCTTACAAGCTTGTGACCGTTCCGGCCGACCGGATTCTCCGGGTGAATGCCTCCTCTCCGGCAGTTTCTCCGGATGGAAAGACTTGGAATACTGCATATCATAAAGTGCAGGATGCCATCAACGAACTGGCCAGAAGCAAGCAACCCGGAGAGGTTTGGGTGGCACACGGAACTTACGAACCGTCGGAACTGATGGTGCCCGGTGAAAACAGTACGGCCGCTTTTGTCATGAAAGATGGCATTAGTGTGTACGGAGGCTTCAACGGAACAGAAGAAAGTCGGGCCGAACGCGGCAGGCCGGACGATGCCATGCCTTGGAAGTATAATGCCACGACCGTTTTCAAAGGCAGTTCTTATGAAGGCGAATGCACATGGAATAGTACGGATAAAAAGTGGAATGTCGTGATGGGCGCATCAAGCCACGTGGTGTGGTTTGCTCCTACGGACGGTTCCTCTTCTTTTACGTACCCTACGGTGTTGGAGGGGGTGACTATCAAGGGCGGGCGTGCCTCGACGGCGAACGCGGGTATTCTCAAGGGTGACAAGGGTGCCGGTGTCTACATGTCGGGCAATGCTGAGTTGATGAACTGTGTCGTGACGGAGAACCAGGCGGACGGTGAAGGCGGTGCGGTTTATTTGACCGGCGGCCGCGTGACGGGTTCGTTAGTGTATAACAACGAAGCCTCGAAAGGAGGAGGTGTTTATATGGAACAGTCCGGGCTGGTGTTGCGTTCCGTATTGTCCAACAATTCGGCACAGAACGGCGCGGCGGTCTACATGAAGTCTGAAAGCCTATGGTCTGACGGGCAGATGCATCCTGAATATCTCATCCTGTCCACTTCCGTGGTGAGCCATAACACGAGCCGCAAGAACGGTGCCGTGTATTGCGACCGCGGCGGCGTGGTGTTGCAGTCCACTTTGGCCAACAACCTTTCGACGTCCGTGAAGGACGATGCCGACAAGACCACGGCGCAGACCGGAGGCTTGTATATGAACGACTATGGCTTGGTGGTCAATTCGGTGTGCTGGAACAACCGGATTAACGGGGCGGACGTGCCGATGTATGCCATGAACGCCTCAGTGGAGGACGTACGCTTCTACAATACGGCTTTCTCGGGCATGAACAATGCGATATGGAACAATACGCTTCAACAAGAACTGTTGTCTTTGTCGGAAGAGAACACAGACACCGATTCCGAAGGCTTGGTCACTCCGGATTTCACTGTAGTAGACGATTTTGACTTTAACGACGTGGGCGTACAGGGTGGATGGAAAGACATTACATATTATTGGGTTCCCTGTCAGGGGTCTAACCTCCGTGCCGGAGGCATGGTGCTGGGCGCGTTCCCCACGGAAATCGTCCTGTCACCCGAGTTGGACTTGTGGGGCAACCTTTTTGCGCAGAAACCGGGCATGGGTGCGGTGAAGATTGACCCGGTTGCATTGATGCCGGAGAGTAAGAACGGTGTGATGCGCCTTTATGTGGATGTGGAATGCACAACCCCGGAACACAACGGCAGGAGTTGGGATACGGCTTATCGTTCGTTGAACGAGGCCATTGCGTACTTTGCCGGATTATCGGAAAGCAGTTTGTCGGGTGTCGACAGTTTTGAGATATGGGTGTGCGAGGGCGATTGTCATCCTCGTTACGGCTTCGTCAACCTTGACCCGAAGTCAGCTACCATTGATATCCTCAAGACTCCCAAGCCTTTGACTATTCGGGGCGGCTATTCCCGCCAAACGCGAGAATGGAATCCTTTGCAATACCGTACCGTGGTGGACGGTAATTACGGCGGATCTACGCTGGAGGAAGGTGTGTTCCACTGCATGACCGTGGGCGCGGGGGCCGAAGTGGTGATCGACGGTTTCCATGTAGTGGGCGGCTATGCGGCCGGAAACGCTACTTACAAACAGGGTGCAGGCTTGATGATGAGGGACGGAGCCAGAGTGACGGTGCGGAATTCCATATTTGAGAACCATACCGCTCTCGATGCCGCGGCCATTTTCGGAGAGGACGGTTCTGACTTGACGTTGGAGAATTGTGTAATCAACAACAATACGAATACCACGGAAACAAACCCTGTAATCAAAGCCGGAAAGCTGGAGATGCGTCACGTCACGGTGGTGAATAATATAGGTGAGGCTCCCACAGGGGCGGTTTATGGTACCTCGTTCAGTGCGGGCAACTCTGACGGCGACAGTCAAGTCGCTTTGCAGACCGTAGGCGAGGAGGGTGCGAAGAACTTTGCCAATCCCACCAACCGTCGGGGAGCTACGTTGGGCTATGATACCTATTTGGGCGGTTACTCCGAGTTTCGCCCTTTGACCAGTTCTACAGATGCTGGTACGACGTTGATTAATAAAGCCGGCAGGGTGGGCGATATCTCGAAAGATATTTCCGGAAGAGGCCGAGACCTTGGTGGAATGCCCGACTTGGGAGCGTACGAGGCCGACCTGCCGGAGAGCGGACGGGTGATCTATGTGAGAGAATATGGAACAGGAAACGGACTTTCGTGGGAAGATGCCATGGGCAGCATCAATGGTGCTGTGAACAAGGCGTTGGCATACAATAATGAATTGTCTGACGAAGAGAAAAAGGATGCCGACAAGCGTGCACAAGTGTGGGTGGCTGCCGGAACGTATGCTGAAGATCCGGTGGATAACGGTCCTGCTTGTTTTATCATAAAAGAAGGTGTGGATGTGCTTGGTGGCTTCCCGGCAAGCGGTTGCCCGGGAGTGGATGACCGTAGGCCTCTGGTGTCACAGGAGATATATACCGGAATGCGTGCTGATAGTGTGAAGATGTATGAAACGATATTGTTGCCTCTTTCAATGTTGTCTGTGGATAGACCCGTAGCGGAGGGACAGGGAAATTATTATTATAATTCCACAGGAGACGCTGTTTATGTTCCGGCTGATAAAGATTATGCCGAGTATGTTTATTTGGAAAAAGGGTATTATAAAGATTTTAGTAGTAATGATGGTGAAAGCTATTTTGGGGCTAAATACATTGAAGTTGGAACGGTGAATATACCAGGAGTAAAAAAGTATGTTCGGGAAGAAAACTGGTGGGTCTCCTTTGAGGAAAATGAAAATGGTGAATATATCCGAAACATAGGTGCAGGTTATTATCCGGTGGCAGAGGGTATAACAGATAGTGAAGAGCACTCTGCCGATTATTATAAAGCAACAGACTATCCTTTAAGTACGGCCACCCATGTTAAGGTGGAACCAGGTCAAAAGGTGGAAGTCGGACAAGGATATGGTAACTGGTTGAAAAGTGATGGAATTTTAGGCATGCCTCAAGGTACACGTTTGCGTGTATTGTCACAGGAGGATAAGAATAACCCCCGTATTTTTGTGCATTCTGGTAGCCAGATAAATGAGACAAAGTACGTTAAAGGTGAAGATTTTAAAATTCCTACCATGTGGGATGGCTTTACCATCACCAAGGGGCGTTTGGATATCGGTAGCAGCCAGTTCAACGGTGGCGCGGGTGCCCGCATTTTCAACAATGTCACCTTGCAAAACTGTATCGTTACGGATAACTGGAATACGCCTGTTATAAATTCTGGTGATAGAGAAATACGCGGAGGCGGTGTTTATTGCTATGGTGGAACGATGGTGAATTGCTACATTCAGAAAAACCGGATGGGATGTGTGAATACAAACGGTGAGTTCGATAATTCGGGTGTTGCTTATGGTGGCGGTATCTATACGGCCTATTCTACACTATACAATTGTATTATTGCGGAGAACGAAATCAATGCCCAATATGCGGATGGTGCAGGTGTTTGTATGGAAGTAGGAGAGTTTTATAATAATACCGTACTCCAAAATAACGCGACGGGAAGTAGCCGTGCTTGTGGCGGTATTCGCTTGTGGGTCGGTGTAAAAACATCCATTCCGGGTACGGTGAAAATCTATAATACCATATCTTATGGTAATACCGGTTGGAATTCTGCAGATAATGGTAATGGCATGCAAGGTAATGCCAACTTTTCTGAGAGTGGTGTAGATGTAGACTTTGTTAATGGTCTTATACAAACGGGCGGCACTGATGCAAAACCAGGTAGCTATGCCACTTTAGATAATTTGGGTGATGATGGAAATTGGCAACAAACAGCAGAAAACCGTACCATAAATATTCGAAATAGTATCGACTTAAAAGATGTTGACGCAAAGGATATATTTCAGGATTATGCGAATGGCAACTATCGTCTGAAAGGACAATATGGCTTGAATCGGGGACTGAATGAGATAAAGATAAACCGTGTACAAATGCCTAAGCCTAATGAAACATATGGTGACCATTTAACGGATGATAATGGTAGGAGAGTCACTGATGGCAGTAACAATGGTTTTTTAAGCGGAACAGATTATGTGGGTAAACCTTGTGTGTGGTATTCCGGTACGACGGTGAAACTGGATACTCTTCCTTCGACTGTGGATCTTTTCGATTATACAGACATGGATTACACCGACCGTGTAAAAGACTGTACGGTGGATGCCGGTGCTTACGAGCGTAGGAATGAAGATATGGTAGAACCCGATGCGGACGGAGTGTATTATGTGACCTTCAACGGTAACGGAACGGCCAATGCTTCGTCTCCGACGGATGCGGCTTGTGCCATGAAGTTGCAGGAGGTGCTGAATGTAGCCGGGAGCCGTGCAGCGCAAGGACAGGATGCCATAGTGAAGATAGCCGGATATCAAGGCGGTGCTTCGGTGTATCATCCCAATACGTTGTCTGATCCGGACGATCCGAAAAGCTACACGTTCGTGATTCCGGAAGGCGTGACCGTAATGGGTGGATATAATGAAGGTTCCTATGCAAATGGTGAATATGTTGAGGGTAGCGGCAATTGGGATCAGGAAAACCGTAATGCGGCTGAATATATGACCGTGTTGAGTGCCGTGAGTGATGCGGCCGGGGGCCGTCAGGAAGTGAACGGCTACCATGCGGTGCAGTTTGGGACGGGCGATGGCACGGTAGCTTTGAACAAATCGGCTATTCTCGACGGTGTGTATCTGGAAAACGGAAAGGCCACGTCCATGGCCGGGAAAGGAATCCCAGAGGCCAAGGGGGGCGGTGCCATCGTGCCGAAGGGGGCGCATGTGCGCAACTGCGTGGTGCGCAACAACGAGGCTATCGAGGGCGGCGGACTATATGTGTTGCCCGGCGGTATGGTGTCCGGTTGTGGAGTAATGCAGAACAAGGCCGAGACGGGAGCGGGCATCTACATCAGCCAGAACGGAGAGACGATGGACGCGGACAACCGTTCGCATCTCATGTCTTGTACCGTGGCGGGGAACACGGCTACGGGCACCGGCGGCGGTATCTATCTGGAACACGCTGCGGGGCTGACAGCCAATACCGTTGTATGGGGCAACCGGGCGCAAAGCGACAAGAACATCAGTGGTGTGACCGGAGAAACGTATGAAGATGAACTTTTTGCAAAGGCGGCCCCAGGAGAAAATACGACTTCTTTCTATCCGTTCAATAACTGTTATGTGGAGACGTACGAGATGCCCGGCAACTATGGGAATACGCCCATGACCGCAGTGCTGGAAGATTATTTCGATAGCGACTATTATACTCCGAGGGCGTTCTCGCCGTTGGTGAAGGGCGGTGCTGCTGTGTTGCTTCAAAATACGTTGCATAAACATGCGGGCGTGTCTGTTTACGACATGCAGGGCATAGCCCGTGTGTCGGAATACAGAAACGAAAACTACGACCCGATCGATGCCGGTGCGTACGCCCGGGAGGGAGGAACAATGAGGATGCCTCAAAACGAAAACGAAATCATCAGACGTATTTTCGTATCGCAAACTGCCAACAGCAGTTTGTTAGACGGTGAAAGTGAAGAGGTCGTGATGGGACGTTCTTTCCAGACATCGTTGTCGACTTTGGACGATGCGCTGGAGTATATCACGAAAGTGCGGGCTTTGAATCTTCCGGGAGTAGGTTCCACTACTTTTGAAATATGGATGGCCGGGGGTACATATAAACCGAGAAAGACCCGGCAGGGCGTTTCCGCCGGGGTAGAACCCAGCCAACGCCAGAATTCTTTTGTCATTCCAGACGGGGTGAAAGTGTTCGGAGGGTTCAGTGGCAAAGAGAACTATGCTTATATGGGTAGTGAGACTATTGACGGAAACCTGAATGGTTCCAGAGGATTGGAGGATGTTACTTCTGACGGCGTAGTGAAGGGGAAACTGGAAGGCCGTCTTACTGCCGACCTGAGCGGTAACCTTATCACAGAGCCTTGGGAGTTCAATACACCGACCATCCTTTCGGGGGACGTGAACCTTTCCGAAGAGGTGAAGAACGTTTACCATGTGGTGTACAGTACAGCCGGAACTGCGCCCCTCGGAGGTGTGACGTTGGACGGGCTGACCGTGATGGACGGCGAGACTTACAACCATTTAGGATATAACGACGAACTTGGACGCGGGGGCGGCATTTACACCAACGGTGTGGATTACACATTGAGCCGTTGCCGTTTGCTGAACAACAAGGCAATACGCGGAGGTGCGGTGTTTGCCCTCGACGCTAAGGTGCGTGCAAACGGTTCGGTATTTGCCGGGAACTGTACGGTGGAGGAACCGGTAATCGACTCTGGTACCAGTACGACAGAGAATCTGGACGTACGAGGTGGAGCTGTCTATTTAGCTGCGACTGATATAACCAAGGCAGGATTGTATGCCGTGAACACATTGTGGGCCAATAACGAGGCTTCCGGCAACTTGAACGGCCAATCGGCCAAAGGAGGTGCCATTGCTACGAGTAGCGAGGGCGTGTCCGTAGACTTGATGAACAATACGATTGTACGTAACAAGGCTGGAGAATACGGTGCCGTCTATGCTCCAAGGCTGGGCAATAGTGGTGGGCTTCGGACGACGAACACGGTTGTATGGGGGAATGTTAGTGAAACTAATTTTGCTGTCGTGATGTCGCAAGATGCCGAGATGGTCTGCACGGCATGCGATGTGTTTGCGGGTACGGAACTTGAAAATGGGAATCTGAGACTTGGGGCTGAGAACAAGGCGTTGGATGGTCCGCGTTTTGAAACGCCATCTGCGGTGGCCGGCCGTGCCGGTTTCATTTGGGATGCACGGTGGAATCCGAGTGGAATTTCCCTGCTGGTTGATGCTGGAAACAGTACGGATGAAGAGCAGGGTGATAACGCTTATGAACAATGGGTGAGTACTCATGTAGGCGGAGACGCCCCATATATGCAAGATGTGGGTTATGAACGTTTTGCCGGACCGAAAGATGAAGAGAGCAAAGGTAAACCCAAAGTGATTGATATAGGCTTGTATGAGTACCAATATCCTTCAAATTTGGAGAACTTGGATGCCGTATATGTGGCTATGGACGAAAGCGGCAATGGTTCTGGAGACAGTTGGGATAATGCCACTTCCGATTTGCGCGGGGCTTTGGTGGCCATGTCAAATCCAGCTCCGGCTTCAACAACTGATAGGGCTGTTTATATCAAGGCCGGGAACTATAATATGAGGACTTCTTTGGTTTTGGGTAGCGATAAAAAAGCCGCTTATTGGATCAACGTGGCTGAGGAGAATGATGCAGTTAACACCCTGACGGTGGAAGGCTCTTATAATGAGGCCGGCAAGCAGGACTTTAGCCAGCCGACAGTGGTTTCTATTAGTCCGACGGATAGCAAGGAAGGCACAGTGCTGTTGGATATTAAGACCGGAAGCAAGGCGGTTACGGCCACGGGGCTGTCTTTCCAAGGTGCGGGCTTGGGCGTACAGGTTGCTGGCGGCACAGGCAAACTGACCTTGAAGAATGTGGCTTTCCGGGATAATCATACCGGGGCAAGCTTGAGTAAGGGCAATATGTTGATTGCCAATGCTCTCTTTGCCGACGGCCAAACGGGCTTGACAACAGAAGGAGGCATGACGACGGTGGTCAATGCTACTTTTGCCCACAATGAATTTTACGGAATTGGAGGTACGGCCGATGTGTACAACTCGGTGGGATGGAAAAACGGAAGTACCGGGTTCACCGATTCGGAAGATAATAAAAATGTGGTGTTTGCTGGTGATATAGAGAATAACGACATTGAAAAAGGGCCGAACTTTATGGATCCGGAAAATGCTGAAAAGTCGTTGCGCGACTACCGTTTCCGTCCGAATATGACATTACTGAACAAGGGAAGCAATGACCTTTATGTGCAACATGTATTAGGCCGTGAAGTTTCGTCCCTTGACGCGGAAAAAGATCTGGCGGACGTACAGCGCGTGGTGGAAACCATAGACGTGGGGGCATACGAGTATGCGTCGCCTTTGAGATCCGTCATCTATGTGAAGTCCGGTGTGGCCGGTAGCGATAACAGCGGACAGGACTGGGCAAACGCCATGAGCGACCTGCAAAGTGCGGCTGATTTGGCGGCTGTCTATGCCAGCGGAAATACCGGTCAAAACGGTTATGTGTTTGTGCACCGTAATGTGACGGCACCGTCTGTGTCCATATCCCGTGGCGGAGTGAAGATGTATGGCGGTATGGATAACGAGACCGGAGCGGGCGCTGATGCTGTGTTGAGGGCTCGCAAGGGCATATTGGAAGACGAAGGGCGCAGCATCTTGGGCAGTGCGGCTATTCAAGGAAACAGCGTGGTGGACGGCTTCGAAGTGACCGGACAAGTCAGCGTTTCTGCTGGGGGCGTGCTTTCCACATCTGTCATTTCCGGTAGTGGGAATACTGTGACGGTAAGCAACGATGGTTTCCTTTACAACAGTATCGTAGACGGTGCGACGGTGACGGGTAACGGAAAAGTGGTGAATGTGACAGCGGTGAACAGCGGTGTTTTGCCAGAGATGTCTGTGAATAGCGTACGCGAGGGTACCGACAACGGCTATGGTCTGGATGGTTATTGGAAGTTCCAGTTGAAAGACGATGCCGGGACTTATATAAATAAAGGTAATAATGCAGAAGCGCTAGCGTGCATAGATAAGGTAGGGCATAGTTTCGATATGGCAGGCAACCTGCGTATCCGGAACACCGTGGACTTCGGTTGCTTCGAGACATGGAATATCGAGGGTGCACCAGCCGACGTGACGGATGGGGATTACCCACGCGGCCAATCGGTGGTGTATGTACGTGAAGGCAGTGAGTTGCGCCTGCAACGCGATTATGACCGGACGGAACCGTTCAATCCGGGATTCCTGTTGCTGGAACACGGCGCAGGCCTGTGGGGCAACGGTAAGCGAGTGGATTTGAGGAACTTTGCAGCCGAACGTAAGTTGACAGCCACAAACGGTTATAAGGATTTGGTGGCCATGCCGTTCAGCCCGATGGAAATGACCGTGGACGGAAATGACGGGCTCGGGGCAAGCAACGTGAAAGCCTACAAGTATAATGGTTTGGAGCGTGCGAAGTATGACTACAAGTTCGCTTCGGAAGATTCTAAGGCTTGGCAAGACGTTTCCACCGATTTGTCAACCGTGACGGAAGGCTTGCTCTTCGAAGCACAAGGTAGTCCGGTACAGGACGTGAAACTCCGTTTCTATGGTACAAGCTATGAGGAAGACGGACAACCGAAGAAAGTCGTGTTGCATAAGTATAACTTCAACAGTCCTTGGAGTTCGCCAAGCGACACCGGAGACAAGTTCACCCACAAGGAGAATATGAGTTGGAATCTCTTCGGTTCACCTTACCTCTGTACGATGAACTACGAGGATATGGAATACGGCCGTGTGGTTTACGGTTATGCCAATAACGGATATTACACGGATGGCATGGGGGCTGATGGCGAGCGTACACAGGGCAATATCCCGGTGGGCAGCGCAGTATTCACCCAGACGGCGACCCTGAAAGAGACGGAAACATTTACGGTGGGCATGCGTAAGGCAGAGATAGACCACAACACGAGGAGTACGAAGTTGGCCTTGTATGTCGCTTCCGCTGCCGGTAAGCGTGGTCTGGAGGAAAACGACGGCATCTATGACGAGTTGCAGTTGACGGCGGTGCCGTCGGAAGAAGCCTCGACGGAATTCGACTTGGCGCGCGACGGTGTGAAATGGATGAACGACAACGGCGAACCTGAAATCTTTGCCGTACGCGACGGCGGACGTTATTCGTTGCTTTCGGCCATTGACCGTGAAGGCACGATAGGCGTGGGCGTGAGCCTGCCGGAAGCAGGTATGTACTCCATCGGCATTCCGGAAGGTTGCGAGGCCGAAGATTATGAATATGTGATGCTGAAAGATGCAGCGACGGGCAAGGCAGCCGACCTGAAAGAAGGGGCTTACTCGTTCCGGACGGCGGAAGCGGGAGTTGCTGAGGGACGCTTTACTTTGAGTTTCAAACGTATGGATGCAGACCAACGGCATGCGATATATGTGAAGTCCGGCATGGGCAAGGCCACCGTGTTTGGTGTGAACGACGGCGATGTCGTGACCGTGGTGACGGTAGACGGTAAAGCCGTGGCTGTAGAGGAGGCTGTCGGAAGCGAAGTGACTTTCGCACTGGCAAAAGGAGCTTATCTCTTCAAGGTGGCCGGTGCAGACGGACGGACTACAGTGGTAAAAGCCATGGTCCGATAGAGGATAGTGGATTTTAAGGTTGGTGAAGCCCCTCGCACGGTGAATGTGTGAGGGGCTTCTTATTTATCTTATTGGGTGGTTTAGGCTGGACTTCAGAGCTTTTCTTTCAGGTAGCGGCCCGTATAGCTGTCCGGGCAGGCCGCTACTTCGTGCGGTGTGCCGCACACAACCACGTTGCCGCCTTGCGCGCCTCCTTCCGGGCCGAGGTCGATGATGTGGTCGGCACATTTGATGACATCCATATTGTGTTCGATGATGACGAGCGTATGGCCGCGCAGGATGAGGGCGTCGAAAGCCGCCAGCAGGCGTTTGATGTCGTGGAAATGCAGCCCCGTGGTCGGTTCGTCGAAGATGAAAATGGTTGGTTCCGTTTTCTCCATGCCGAGATAGTAGGCCAGTTTCACGCGCTGGTTCTCGCCGCCCGAAAGGGTATTGGACGATTGTCCCAGCTTGATGTAGCCCAGTCCCACGTCTTGCAGCGGTTTGAGCTTTTTGGATATCTTGGATTGCCCGTGCGCGTCAAAGAACTCGATGGCCTGGTTTACCGTCATGTTGAGCACGTCGTAAATGTTCTGCCCGCCGAATTTCACCTCTAACAGGTCGCTTTTGAATCGTTTGCCGTGGCACGACTCGCATTCCAGCACGAGGTCGGCCATGAACTGCATTTCCACCGTGACCGTCCCTTCGCCTTTACATTCCTCGCAACGTCCGCCTTCGGTGTTGAAAGAGAAGAAGCCGGGCGTGAAGCCCATTTGTTGGGACAGCGGTTGTGCGGCGAACAGTTTGCGTATCTCGTCGTAGGCCTTGATGTAGGTGACGGGGTTGCTGCGTGAAGACTTGCCGATGGGATTCTGGTCCACGAACTCGATATTTTTTACCATTTGCAGGTCGCCTTCCAATCCGAGGAACTCACCCGGTCGGTCGGTCACTTCGTCGAACTGCCGTTTCATGGCACGATAGAAGATGTCGCGTACGAGGGTGGACTTACCCGATCCGCTGACTCCCGTGACCACCGTCATGACGTTGAGCGGGAAGCGTACGTCGATTCCGCGCAGGTTGTTGGCCCGTGCGCCTTTCACTTCGATATAGTTTGTCCACGGGCGTACGCTGTCCGGCAAGGCGATGGTTTCCTGTCCCGTCAGGTATTTCACGGTGTAGCTTCGCGTGTCCTGCGGTTTCTCGGCCAGCATCTGTTGCAGGTCGCCTTGGAATACCACCTCGCCGCCCAAGCGTCCGGCTTGCGGCCCGATGTCGATGATATAGTCTGCCGCACGGATGATTTCCTCGTCGTGTTCCACCACGATGACCGTGTTGCCTAATTGCTGTAATTGCCGGAGCACGCGGATGAGTTTGTCCGTATCACGGCTGTGCAGTCCGATGCTCGGTTCGTCCAGGATGTAGAGCGATCCCACCAGGCTGCTGCCCAATGACGTGGCCAGGTTGATGCGTTGGCTTTCTCCGCCCGAAAGTGTGTTGCTCAGGCGGTTCAGGGTGAGGTATCCCAGTCCTACGTCGAGCAGGAAACGGATGCGGTTGTTGATTTCGGTGAGCAGGCGTTTGCCCACTTCCGCCTCGTGGGCGGTGAGTGTCAGCGTGTCGAAGAATTTCTTCAGTTCGGTGACGGGCAGGTCTACCAAATCCGAAATGGCCCGTCCGCCCACTTTCACATATCCGGCTTCGGGCCTCAGGCGCGTGCCGTGGCATTGGGGACAGATCGTTTTGCCCCGGTAGCGTGCCAACATGACGCGGTTCTGTATCTTGTATTGGTCTTTCTCCAACATCTTGAAGAAGTTGTCGATGCAGATTTCCTCTTCGGGTGATGAAGCACCGGTCTTTCCGTGCCATAAATAATCCTTTTGTTCCCGTGTTAACTTGTAATAAGGCTCGAAAATGGGGAAGTCGGCCTTCTGTGCCCGGCGGCAGAACTCCGTTTTCCATTCGCCCATCTTTTCTCCGCGCCAGCAGACCACGGCTCCGTCGTACACGCTCAGGGCCGAGTTGGGGATGACCAGCTTTTCGTCGATGCCGATGACGCGGCCGAACCCTTCGCACGTGGGGCAGGCACCGACCGGCGAGTTGAAAGCGAATAAATTGTCCGACGGTTCTTCAAACGTGATACCGTCCGCCTCGAAGCGTGTGGAGAAAGTGTGCAGGATGCCCGATGGAACGATGCGCAACATACATTGCCCGTTCCCCTCATAAAAAGCGGTTTCGGCCGAGTCGGTCAGTCGGGAGATGGTATCTTTGCTGTCGTCGCAACTCATGCGGTCGATGAGCAGATGGATGGTGCGGTGTTCGCCTTTCGACGGATCCGAGGCCAGTTCCAGCATGAAGTCCTCTATGCGCACGACCTCGCCGTCTACTTCGATGCGCGAGAAACCCTGCTTGAAGTCGCTGTCCAGTTGCTCTTGAAGGGTGCGCCCTTCACGCACCTGCAACGGGGCGAGTACGGTGAAGCGCGTGCCTTTGGAATAGGAGAGCATGCACTGCACTACGTCTTCCGTGGTGTTTTTTTTCACCTCCTGTCCGCTCACGGGGGAGAAAGTGCGCCCGATACGGGCATACAACAGGCGCAGGTATTCGTAAATCTCGGTGGAAGTCCCTACGGTGGAACGGGGATTACGGCTGCTTACCTTCTGCTCGATGGCGATGGCGGGCGGGATGCCTTTGATGTAGTCGCATTCCGGTTTGCTCATTCGTCCGAGAAATTGCCGGGCGTAAGCCGACAAGCTTTCCACGTAACGTCGCTGTCCTTCGGCGTAGAGCGTGTCGAACGCCAGCGAAGACTTGCCCGAACCGGACAGGCCGGTGATGACAATCAGTTTGTTGCGTGGAATGTCCAGGTCGATATTCTTCAGGTTGTTCACCCTTGCCCCCTTGATATGTATGTAGTCGTTCATCAGTTGTTTTCGTTAATTGTCCTTATGTTTGCAAAGTTAGTCAATGTTTGGCAAACGCATGATGGATTTTTATTGTATTTTTGCACGGAAATAACGTGTATGATGAATAAAAAATCACTTTTGCTTTTGATGATGTGGCTTTGCAGCTTTGCGCTCCAGGCCCAGTTGTCGCCCAAACGGGAGTTTCGCGGCGCATGGATACAGTGTGTGAACTATCAGTTTATGGGGTTGGGTACGGCAGAGATGCAGCGTACGCTGACGTACCAGTTGAATGAACTGCAAAAGTGCGGTATCAATGCCATCCTGTTTCAGGTACGTCCCGAGTTCGACGCGCTTTATGCCAGCAGCTTCGAGCCGTGGAGCCGTTATCTGACCGGACAGCAGGGTACGCCGCCTTCTCCCTACTGGGATCCGTTGCAGTGGATGATAGCCCAATGTCATGCACGGGGCATGGAACTGCATGCCTGGATCAATCCCTACCGGGCCAAAACGAAAGGTACGAAGGAGCTGGCCGCCACACATGATTACAGAAAGCATCCTGAGCGGTATTTCTGGTATGGCGAACAACTGATTATGGATCCGGGAATGCCCGAGAACCGGGATTATATCTGCAACGTCGTGACGGACATACTGTTGCGTTATGACGTGGATGGCATTCATATCGACGATTACTTTTATCCTTATCCCGAAAGCGGTTTGCGCATTCCGGACGACCAGACGTATGCGCGTTACGGGAACGGAATGAACCGCGATGATTGGCGACGGGAGAATGTGAACCTTTTCATCCGTCAGTTGCACGACTGCATCCATGCCGTCAAGCCTTGGGTGAAGTTCGGCGTGTCTCCTTTCGGTATCTATCGTAACTTGAAGAGCGACCCGAAGAGGGGAAGCAATACGCGCGGATTGCAGAACTATGACGATCTCTATGCCGATGTGTTGAAATGGGTGAAAGAAGGTTGGGTGGATTATAACATCCCTCAGGTGTATTGGGAAATCGGGCATTCCGCGGCCGACTACGATACGCTGATACGCTGGTGGAGCGAGCATGCCGGACACCGGCCTCTCTACATCGGGCAGGACGTGGACCGTACGGTGGCCAAAGCCGACCCCGTGGATCCGAACAAACACCAGATGGAGCGCAAGATGGCTTTGCAACGTTCGTTGCCTAACATCGAGGGCAGTTGCCAATGGTATGCCAAGGCAGTGGTGGACAACAAAGGAAATTATGGCACGATGTTGCGCAACTATTACCACCGTTATCCGGCCTTGCAGCCCGAGATGCCGTGGATAGACCACAAGCGTCCGAAGAAAGTACGCAAACTGACCACTTTATGGACGGAAGACGGCTATATGCTGTTTTGGCGTGAGCCGCGCGGAACGAGCGAGATGAACCGTGCGCGTCAATATGTGGTTTATCGCTTTGCCGAGGGCGAGCCTATAGATTTGGAATATGCCGAGAATATCGTGGCGATTACGCCGAACACTTTCTATAAACTGCCGTATGAGGACGGAAGCCGGAAATATACGTATGTGGTGACGGCACTCGACCGTTTGCAAAACGAGTCGAAAAAGGTGAAAAAGAAAGTACGTCTTTAGAATTGTACGCGGACGGCATGAAAATCGTTTGTCTGAAAGGAGGACTGGGAAACCAGATGTTCGAATATTGTCGTTTCCGGGATTTGATGGAGTCCGGAAACGATAAGGTTTATCTGTTTTACGACCGCCGTAGGCTGAAACAGCACAATGGTTTGAGGCTTTCCGATTGTTTTGAACTGGAATTGCCTTCTTGTTCGTGGGGGATAAAACTGGTGGTTTGGGGACTCAAAATCTGTCGTGCCGTGGGAGTTTTGAAAAGATTGTATGATGACGAGAAGCCGGAAGCCGTGTTGATAGACGATTACAGTCAGCACCGGCGTTTTATACTGAATGCTCGTCGTTACTTCTTTTTCCGTCAGTTTTTGGCGGAACTGCAGAGCGGTTTCGTACAGATGATAAGAGCCGTGGATTATCCGGTATCGGTACATGTGAGGCGCGGAGATTATCTGCATCCTTCCAATTCGATTTTCGGTTTATGCGGAGTGGACTATTTCCAGCAAGCCATTGCTTATGTCAGAAAGAAGCGGCCCGATGCGCGTTTCTTTTTCTTTTCCGACGATATGGAATGGGTGAGGGAGAATCTTTGGATGGAGGATGCCGTATATGTGGAACATACGGAACTGATGCCCGACTATGTGGATTTATATTTGATGACGTTGTGCCGCGGGCATATCATTTCCAATTCCACGTTCAGCTTTTGGGGAGCATATTTGGCCGTAGACGGCAACGGTATGAAAATCTATCCTCATCGGTGGTTCCGCGACCCTACATGGACCAGTCCGCCTATCTTTTCGGAAGAGTGGGTCGGGCTATAGGATATAAGATACGTCCCCGGGAATTTCCGTTTTGGATTTCCCGGGGACGTATGTATTACGTAGGACGAAGACGTTAACGTTTCCGTCGAGACGAGAACTTTCGTTTGTACCACAGGTAATAGCCGCTGAGCGGGAGAATCCCTCCGATGAAAGCAGCCAGGAAATAAAGTACCTTGGTCCACATGCCGCCCCAGGAGCCGGTGTGGAAGGCATAAAACCAACCTTTCAGCGTTTGTGAGGCCGGGGCATCCTTATAATAGGTTATGGAGCCGAGGCGACCGGTTTGCGGGTCGAATTGTATTTTATCCGTTTGACGGCGGTCGGTCTTCGGGTTGGGAGCCACTTCTATGCCTTCCGTACCCAGCTTGACCGACTTGTAGGTCGGATAGATCTGGCGGACAGCGTCTGCGGCTTTGTCCCATACGGCATAATTGAAAGTGGTCCCTTTCCGGCCTTTTTCTCCGCCGGCATGCCGCTGTCCGTCCGGACGGGACTGTTTTGCGGCATCTTTCCGTCCCTTTTGCCGATATTCCGGTCGAGGCGTATTTTCCACTTTTGGCGCGGTGCCACCGAAAAGAGAATAGGCGGCAGTGCGGTACCAAGTGAACGACCAGGTAAGTCCGGTCAGCGCCATGACGAGTAGGAATAGCGTGGTGTAGAAACCGAGCGATACGTGACTGTCGTAACAGAAACGCCGCCATCCTTTGTTACAGGATACCTGAAGGCGGTTTTTCAAAGCCTTTTTGGTCCGCGGTATCCAAATCACCACACCACTGATGAGTATCGCAACGAAGACCAGCGTAGTGACACCGACAATAGTTTTACCCACGGTCTTGTCTCCTTTCCGAGGCGGAACATCCATCAGCCAGCGATGAAGTTTGCGCATGGTCTGAAAGAAAGGATAGCTTTTGTTCCATCCGTTTATCTCGCCGGTGTAAGGGTTTACGCTTAGCGTTTTGCGGTTTAAGTGCTCAAAGCTGACCATCCAGGCTTCTTCCGGGTCGCCCGACATTTGCAGGCTGGAAATCTGTAATGAGTCCGGGAGTTGCGTGCGGAGCTTCGTGACCAGTTCGGAAGGCGTGAGCGGCTTTGCTCCATCCTCTACTTCGACCCGATAAAAACCGGGATTCAGGGCACGGGTGATATCCTGCTCAAATACCAGCGCCGCCCCCGAAAGGCAGACGACGCTGATAATGATGCCGAATGGAATGGAAAACCAAAGGTGAATCTTGGCGAATGCTTTTCTCATATCCCAAAATTAGTTCGTAGCAGACAGTTTGCCGATGGCCGACACGCTGTTGTTGGTAATGATGGTCAACCCTTTGGTAGCTTTAGCCGTAGCCGGGTCTATCTTGTAGAGTGCCGGGGCATCTCCGTCTGTAGTCGTGACCGGAATGTAAGCCACGCCATTGTCGCTGAACGGAATACCGAAAGAAGAAATCTTGTCTTGGGCCGGCAATCCCTCGGTTACTTGGGTCAGCGTGCCGCTTTCGCCCTTGAATACGGCCAATTCTTTGGTCGGTGCATTCTTGCCGCTCATAGTTCCTTCGCTGTACATCTGAAGTAAGAAATAGTCGGCCGTGATATGCCAGCAACGGAACATCGGATGTCCGGTGCCTTGCTCCTCAAGGTTATAATAATAATCCGGGTCGAAAGTGGTCTGGCCGGCCTTGATGCGGACAACGCCCGAAGGCAGTTGGCCTGTGACTTTCTTCAGGTCAGCAGAAGAGGTGGCAGTACGTCCGTAGCCCGGAGAGAATACATAGAGGTCACCGTTGTCGGCTGCCCAGATAGTCTGGTAATATTGCGAACGGTTGCGTCCGCAAGCAAAGCCGATCGAATCGGTTTCTACTATAATAGGAGTATCGTTGAAGCTGTCTCCGCTGTAAATAGCTATGAAAGCCTTGTCAGGATATTGGGTAGAAGGGATTTGTCCGGCAGTGTATTGACCGGAACCGCTTCCACCGTCTTTGGTTGCTATAAGGTCTCTGTCTGTTATCTTCTCCGGGAAGGTGTTCACGCCGTAGTGGCTCATGCCCATGGGTATTACTGAGGTGTAGAGCTTACCGTTGGCTTCCACGAAACCGGCAAAGCTGACAATCTCGCCGTTGCCGAGGAAGTTCTCGGCGATGCGCTTACCGGTTGTCGTATTACCGGTATGTACGTTTAGATAATTGAACTGCAAATATTTGGCATAATTACCTTGGGCATCTTTTTCCTGCGAGCCGTCATTGGTGGAAGAGGTAATGACGTTGTCGCCCCATGTGCCGTATGTCGTTACACGGTTGAACGTATATTCACGTGCTTCTTTTACTTTTCCGGTTGTGGCGTTCAGGACATAAGAGGCTCCGGTGCCCGCATTTCCGTCATTGTATTGCAGTCCGAAAAGATAGTCCTGTCCGTAAAATACCCAGTAGGATGCACCGATAGCTTCCGTACCATTGCCTAATACGCTTACAGTACCTTCGTCGAGTGATTCGCTGGTGACGAGATAAGTGCCTTCGTCGGCCTTGGCTGCAATGACGTATTTGCTTGTACCCGGAGTTGTGGTGCCGTCATTACCGTTACCTCCGCCGGGAGTCGTGTCGTCATCGCTGCATGAAGTCAATGCGCCGCCGGCGCAGAGGGCGGCAGCAAGCGCCCAAGTAAAGAATCTTTTTTCCATGTTTTTAATTATTTATTGAGTGAATGATGCTTTTTATTTCCCGAAGTAAACCCTTACCTTTCCATAGAAAGCCCGTCCTGCCTTTTGCAGACTGTAATTGTCGTAAAGCTTTTCGTCCGTCAGGTTACGGCATTCGAGCGAAAAGTTGTAACGTCCCTTGGCCACACTGTAATTCAGCGTGAGGTTGTGGGAGAACTGTTCGGGGACGCGTGCTTTGGTGTCCGGGTCTCCGAAGTCTTCCCAGTACAGGGGGAACTCGTGCTGGTAGTAGCTGTCGTAAGTGAGCGAGAGCATGTTACCTTTGCCGAACAAGTCATGCCAATAGAATGATGCGTCGAAGTTGGCGTAGCGGTAGGGCTGGTTGGGGATGCGCTGTCCGTAGGTCAGCGAAGCCTGTTGTGTGCCTTCGGCCAGTCGTTTCTCACGGTCGATGGCATCCATGTTGTTGAATGTTCCGCCCAAGCTGAACCAGTTCGCATAGCTGTAACGCAAGGAGACGTTGTATCCTTTGGTTTTGACCCGTCCGTGGTTCTCGTAGAATCCGAAGTCCATACCGCCCACGTTGTCCAATCCGCGACGGATGTAATCCTTCGTGTCGCGGTAGATGAGGCTTCCTTCCATGTACAGTCCGTGCTTACCGAATCGCGGGGTGTATCCGAGGTTAAAGTTGACATTGTCGCTTTTTTCGGGACGCAGGTTCGCCCGTCCGGCTTCCAGGTCTTCGTCACCGAAAAGTTCGTCGGTCGAGGGCAGACGGTAAGCTTTCTCGTATGACAGTTTGGCCTGCAGGTTTTTCAGGATGAAGTAAGTTCCCGCTGCTCCATAGCCGAAAGCACTCGTTTTTTGCGACATCTGTATGTAATTGCCGATACCGTCGTCGCTTTGGGATACGGGGCCTTCGTTGTATTGGTTGTAATACTTGCCGAACACCGTGGCGTTCCATTTCTCTGTGGGCATGAAGCGGTAAGACAGTCCGGTGACGTTCTTGCGGGAACGCTTGGGGATGCTGAAGTCCGAGAGGCGCGAACTTCCTGCGACGTACGAACGAGTGGTGCGTTCAAAAGTGCTCAGCACATGGTTGAGCGTGAGCAGATGGGCGTGGCCGATGCGATAGTTGGCCGTGAGCGTACCGTTCCAGTTCTTGTTCTTGGCCTCGTTGTTCTGGTTGGATTGCTCCCCGGGTACGCCGGTATATTTCCGTTGTCCCAACCAGTTGTATTTGTAAGATGCCGTATCTATGTTATGGGTGATGTTGTGGTTGTAGTTGACATTAGCCATGACATCGAGTCCCTCGACCCACAAGTTGCGTTTGCGGTATTCCAAAGAGGGAATGAACGAGAAACCATGACGGTGTTTTTCTCCGAACACGACCTTCTGCAACACTCCGTTTTGTATTTCCTTATAAAAGTGGGTGTAGGTAAAGCCCAACATCAGGCGGTCGGCCCATTTCTTGTCGGCCACCCCGATTTTGCCGCTCACGGCTTCGTTGTGGAAACGGTCGTTGAAACGTTTCATGTGGTAAATCTTTGTCTTGTCAGTGTTCTCCGAAATACCGTCGTCACTGAATTCCGTAACGTAGTAGTCAATGTAATAGTTGTTGTCCGAGAAATTCTGGAAGGCGTTGATTTCATACAGCAGACCGTTCTTGAACGACTGTCCGAAGTTGACGAAAGATTTGTGGGTGTTGAACGAGCCGTAAGAATAAGAGGCATCGGCAAACCAACCGAGTTTCCTTTGGTTGGTGACGATATTGATGACCCCGCCCAAGGCATCGGTACCGAAACCGACGGGAACCACTCCGCGGTAGACCTCGATGCGTTCGGCGAAGTTCACCGGCAGGTTGTTCAGATTGAGGGCTGTTCCGGCTCCTTCCTGCGGTACGCCGTCGATAAAGATCTTGACGTGTTTACCCGTAAAACCGTCGAGCATGAGTTGCATGTCCGAACCCATTCCGCCCGTCTCGCGTAGCTTGACGCCCGGAACGGTGGTCAGCACTTCGGCCAGGTTCTTATTCAGTCCGGCCATGCCTTTCAAGTCTACGGCCACTGCGTTGAATGCCGATTTGTTGATGCGGCCTACGTGGCTGGCTTCCACTTTCACTTCGGCCAGTTCCATATCTTTCTGGTGCATTTTGACATTCAACTTCTGGCGTTCGCCGGCCTGGAGAGTGACGGTACGTTCCACCGTGGCGTACCCCATAGCCTTAAACACCAATGTATGTTTTCCCGCATCGACTTTCAGATGATAGATCCCTTTTTCGTTGGGGCGTGTTCCGATAGAAGTCCCTTTGACTTGTACGGTAGCAAAGTCCATGATTTCGTTCGAAGTGGAGATCACCTTGCCTGAGACCATAGCCTGTTTCCGGGCTTGTCCTGAAAGGTGATTTGTTCCTGCAATAAATGCCAATGTAAGGCTTAACAATCTGATTACCGTTTTCAATTTTTATGAGTTTAGGAGGTTTGTTTTGCAGATGCAAAGATACGGCTTGGACAGAGACTTTTGCAATCGTTAAAAATCAGTAATTTGTAGATTGTGTAAATACCTGTTTTTAGGTATTGCATTATTTCTTGATTATCTTACCAGTTCATACTGACGGAGAGATGGACGTATGGATACTTGAAAGTAAGGATATTATGAAATACGAACAAAAAGAGCGGGAATGTGTGGTTTCACATTCCCGCTCTTTGCTTATGCTTAGTTTCTGAACACCAATCCGTTTCCGTCCGCATCCACGATGATGGGTCTCGTCCGGTCGATATGCTGTGCCAGCATGGTCTTCGACAAGTCGTTCAGCAGGTAACGCTGGATGGCCCGTTTGACCGGACGGGCACCGAACTCGGGATCATAACCCGCATCGGCCAGGAAGTCCAGGGCGGCATCGGTCAGTTGCAAGGTCACGCCGTTGCCTTCCAGCATCTGGGTGATACCGTTGATTTGCAGGCGCACCACCTGTTTGATTTGCTCCTGCGTGAGCGGCAAGAACATGATGGTCTCGTCGATACGGTTCAGGAACTCCGGACGGATGGTCTTCTTCAGCATGCCGAGCACCTCTTTTTTCGTCTCCTCGATGAGGGCTTCGCGGGCTTGTATGCCGGTCTGCGGCGTCAGTTTCTCGAACTGGCTCTGGATGTAACCGCTCCCCAGGTTGCTCGTCATGATGATGATGGTGTTCTTGAAGTTCACCACGCGTCCCTTGTTGTCGGTCAGACGGCCGTCGTCGAGCACTTGCAAGAGGATGTTGAATACGTCAGGATGCGCCTTTTCTATTTCATCGAACAGAACTACCGAGTAAGGTTTGCGGCGTACGGCCTCCGTGAGTTGTCCGCCCTCATCGTATCCTACGTATCCCGGAGGCGCACCGATCAACCGGCTTACGCTGAATTTCTCCTGATATTCCGACATGTCGATACGCGTCATCAGCGTCTCGTCGTCGAAGAGGTATTCGGCCAAAGCCTTGGCCAGCTCGGTTTTACCTACACCGGTCGTTCCCAAGAAGATGAACGAACCGATGGGACGTTTCGGGTCTTGCAGTCCCGCACGGCTGCGCCGCACGGCATCGCTCACGGCCTGTATGGCCTCGTCCTGCCCGATGACCCGTTTGTGGAGTTCCTCTTCCAGATGGAGCAGCTTCTCGCGCTCGCTTTGCAGCATCTTGCTCATGGGAATGCCCGTCCAACGGCTTACCACATCGGCGATGTCTTCCGAGGTCACCTCCTCTTTAATCATCGCGTCTCCGCCCTGCGTGTCCTTCAACTGGCCTTGTATCCGGTTGATTTCGTCCTCCAATGCCTTGAGCTTGCCGTAGCGGATTTCGGCCACCTTGCCATAGTCGCCTTCGCGTTCGGCTCGTTCGGCCTCGAACTTCAACTGCTCGATTTGCTGTTTGTTCTGCTGGATTTTGTTCACCAGTCCGCGTTCGGCCTCCCATTTGGCCTTGTAGCTGCTTTCCTGTTCTTTCAGTTCGGCAATCTCCTTGCTCAGTTGTTCCAGTTTGGGTTGGTCGTTTTCCCGTTTGATGGCCTCGCGCTCGATTTCCAACTGTTTCAACCGGCGTTCGATTTCGTCTAGTTCTTCCGGTACGGAGTCACGCTCCATGCGCAGTTTGGCTGCCGCCTCGTCCATCAGGTCGATGGCCTTGTCCGGGAGGAAACGGTCGGTGATATAGCGGTTGGAAAGTTCCACGGCGGCGATGATGGCATCGTCTTGGATACGCACCTTGTGGTGGTTCTCATATCTTTCCTTCAGCCCCCTCAGGATGGAAATGGTGCTGAGCGTGTCCGGCTCGTTGACCATAACCGTCTGGAAACGGCGCTCCAATGCCTTGTCCTTTTCAAAGTACTTCTGGTATTCGTCCAACGTGGTGGCACCGATGCTTCTCAGCTCGCCCCGTGCCAAGGCAGGCTTCAGGATGTTGGCGGCATCCATGGCACCCTCGCCTTTTCCCGCGCCCACCAACGTGTGGATTTCGTCGATGAAGAGGATGATGCGCCCTTCGCTTTTCGTCACTTCGTTGATGACGGATTTCAGACGTTCCTCAAACTCTCCTTTGTATTTGGCACCGGCGATAAGCGCACCCATGTCGAGAGAGTAGAGCTGTTTGTCTTTCAGGTTCTCCGGTACGTCGCCCCGCAGGATACGATGGGCTAGTCCTTCCACGATGGCCGTCTTGCCCGTACCCGGTTCGCCGATTAATATGGGGTTGTTCTTCGTACGTCGGCTCAGGATTTGCAGCACGCGCCGTATCTCTTCATCCCGTCCGATGACCGGGTCGAGCTTTCCGCTCCGCGCTTCCTCGATGAGATTCTTGGCGTACTTGTTGAGCGCCTGATAAGTGTCTTCACTGTTTTGGGAAGTCACTTTTTCTCCTTTACGCAGTTCGTTGACGGCAGATGCCAGTTCCTTTTCAGTGATGCCTGCGTCTTTCAGGATTCTGGAGGCCGTGCTTTTCACGGTCAGCAAAGCCAGAAGTATCGGTTCGAGCGAGACGAACTCGTCACCGCCCTTGGAAGCGTAATCCTGTGCCCGTGTCAGCACTTCGTTGCTTTCGCGGCTCAGGTAGGGTTCGCCCCCCTGCACCTTTGGCAGCGAAGCGATCTGGCTTTCCAGTATCTGTTCGATTTGCCTGCTGTTGACGCCCAGTTTCTGAAAGAGGAAATTCGTGACGTTTTCCCCCACTTTGAGGATACCGGCCAACAAGTGTTCCGGTTCGATGGCTTGCTGTCCCCTTGCCTGTACAAGGTTGACGGCTTCCTGAATGGCCTCTTGGGCCTTGATGGTAAATTTGTCAAAAGTCATGGTTGTTTCCTTTCTATATTTAATTGTTTATTTTTCTGTATTTCAGTGTGGCGTTTTCGAGCCACACTTATCCTGTATCAAAATGTTTGCCATAAGGAGTAGTCTGACAAAATGTCATGAAACATGAAAATATGGCAGGCCGGATGCTTCGTGGACTGACGGCTTTGGCAGGTGGGCTTTCATATAAGGGACAAGCGTCTTTGTCAAAAAGTCAAATCGGCCTTCATGAGAATCCGTTATTTGCGTCCCCGTGCGGAAACCTGCGGAAATACGCGATTCTCGCGGGGCGGCGGGAAGACAGTCTGTCGTCCATAAGGAGCTTTCCGGCAACATCCGGAAGATCGGGTTGCGAGGTTCTGCGCAGGAGAGTGACGGGCGTGATAGTACAAATCGGGATAGACATGGCATTTTGACATCAGCCTTTGACAGGCGGAAAGGCTTCAAATAGCAAAAAATCAAGCCGGAAAAGCTTGTCCTTACGTCGTTTTCAGGTACATTTCGCCTCCCGATGCAGACCTTCTCCGGCCGACAAGCGGAGAAAAAAAATGTTTTTTCAGCCGAACGGAAAATCAATCTCTTGAGATTGAAACGCGTTTCGGCTTAAAAAGATTAAAAAACGAACCTTAAACGTGAAAAATTGTATTTAAGGATGCCTCGAAAACATCTGAAACTACGCTGGAAAAAGGTTTTTCCACTGGCCTGCATGACCTTTTTGCTGTCATTTTGAAAGCAAAAAGACGCAGTTGGTAACAACAGATTCTCGTTTCATGCGCTGCTCTGCTTTTGTTTTTTTGTATCTTTGTGAACGGAAAACAGTACTATATAAAATGGAAAAAACGAAATGGAGTGAGAATGTCATACTGGTGGATGCGGATTACGTGGATGCCGTGGCATTCAATTTAATCGTGAATTTCGAGCGGATGCTGAACCGTCCGATTCCTAAGGCCGACCTGGCGCAATGGTTGGTTTGCGCGGCTTTGGACGGGGGAGTCGGAGAGGGGAAGAATGACATACAGGTCGTGTTTATCCACGGCAAGGGGCGGAAAGCCTTAGACAACTTCACCCCCTCGGACTTCGAGGCCGAGCTTGATGGCAAGGCGTTCTGCGACGGACATTTGGGAGAATTCAAGTTGAGTTCCGTACAGGTGGAGAACTTGGTGGACGGAGACGCCCTCTATTTGCAGTCGCTCGAGGCATTGGCCGACGAGAAAGGCATCAAACGACTGGTCATCGTGCCGGACGTGGAGAAATACGGTCTTCGAGTACGCGAGATTTTGGGCCGGACCGAAGGAAAGGACATCACGTTGCTGGCCATGGAACCTCAGGCGGGGAGAGGATTCCGTCAGGAAATTCTCGGTTACTCGTTGATGAATGCGTTGGGCATCAGAGGAGACGAAATTTGCGATTAAGCGAGAACAGACCGAACTTGTTCGAGTCTGCCGAGCGTGAGCAAATTATCTAATTCAAATAAAAATCAAAAAAACAGGCTTTTTCTTTCCTTCTTGGAAAAAGTCATTAACTTTGCATCCTATACATATTTAATTATAATACCGAATTCAAAAAAATGGGAAAAGTTTTAATTATCGGTGCCGGCGGTGTGGCCACGGTAGCAGCGCACAAAGTGGCCCAGCATCCGGAAGTGTTTGACGAAATCATGATTGCCAGCCGTACGAAGGCCAAGTGCGACGCTATCGTGAAGGCCATCGGGAACCCGTCTATCCAAACGGCGAAGGTGGACGCCGACAATGTGGAAGAGTTGGTGGAACTGCTGAACGGTTACAAACCGGACATGGTGATGAATCTGGCCTTGCCTTATCAGGACTTGACCATTATGGAAGCTTGCCTGCAAACCGGATGCAATTATCTGGATACGGCAAACTACGAGCCGAAGGACGTGGCTCATTTTGAATACAGTTGGCAGTGGGCCTACAAGAAACGTTTCGAGGAAGCCGGACTGACCGCCATCCTGGGTTGCGGTTTCGACCCGGGCGTTTCCGGCGTGTACACGGCATACGCGGCCAAACATTATTTTGATGAAATCCATTACCTGGACATCGTGGACTGCAATGCGGGAAATCATCATAAGGCTTTTGCCACAAACTTCAATCCGGAAATCAACATCCGCGAAATTACGCAGAACGGACGTTATTACGAGAACGGACAGTGGGTGGAGACGAAGCCTATGGAAATCCATAAGGACCTGACGTATCCGAACATCGGTCCGCGCGACTCTTATCTGTTGTTCCACGAAGAGCTCGAATCGCTGGTGAAGAACTTCCCGACCATCAAGCGTGCCCGCTTCTGGATGACTTTCGGACAGGAATACCTTACGCATCTGCGCGTGATTCAGAATATCGGTATGGCACGCATAGACGAGGTGGATTACAATGGGGTGAAAATCGTTCCGTTGCAGTTCCTCAAGGCCGTGTTGCCCAACCCACAGGATTTGGGTGAAAACTACGAAGGCGAGACCAGTATCGGCTGCCGTATCCGTGGGGTGAAGGACGGAAAAGAGCTGACTTATTACGTGTACAATAATTGCAGCCATCATGCCGCTTATCTGGAGACCGGCATGCAGGGGGTTAGCTATACGACGGGCGTGCCGGCCATGATAGGAGCCATGATGTTCCTGAAAGGCATCTGGAAGAAGCCCGGTGTGTGGAATGTGGAAGAGTTCGACCCGGATCCGTTCATGGAGGAGTTGAACAAGGACGGGCTTCCCTGGCACGAAGTGTTCAATGGCGACCTTGAACTTTAATGCAGTATATCCCGGACAGCATCTCTTGTCGGGGTGCTGCCGGGAGCTGAAACATAGATGATTTGATTATAAAAAAGATTATGGCAAAGAAAGAAGAAGAAACCACTGGGGGCGGCGGACCGAATACGGAGAAGCTGAAAGCCCTGCAAGCGGCGATGGACAAGATAGAGAAGAACTTCGGAAAGGGTTCTATCATGAAACTGGGCGACGACCACGTGGAACAGGTGGATGTGATTCCTACGGGTTCCATCGCGTTGAATGCCGCTTTGGGCGTGGGGGGATACCCGCGCGGACGTATCATAGAGATTTACGGTCCGGAGAGTTCCGGTAAAACGACCTTGGCCATCCATGCCATTGCCGAGGCGCAGAAAGCCGGCGGGATAGCCGCGTTTATCGATGCGGAGCACGCTTTCGACCGTTTTTATGCCGCCAAGTTGGGCGTGGACGTGGACAATTTGTGGATTTCCCAACCGGACAACGGGGAGCAGGCATTGGAAATAGCCGACCAGTTGATCCGTTCGTCGGCTATCGACATTATCGTGATAGACTCCGTGGCTGCCTTGACACCGAAAGCTGAGATCGAGGGCGATATGGGGGACAATAAAGTCGGTTTGCAGGCCCGCTTGATGAGTCAGGCTTTGCGTAAACTGACCTCCACAATCAACAAGACGAATACCACTTGTATTTTCATCAACCAGTTGCGTGAGAAAATCGGCGTGATGTTCGGCAATCCGGAGACGACGACCGGTGGTAACGCTTTGAAATTTTACGCCAGCGTGCGTCTGGACATCCGCCGCGTGACGAGTATCAAGGACGGCGACGAGGTGGTCGGTAATCAGGTACGCGTGAAAGTGGTGAAGAACAAGGTGGCGCCTCCTTTCCGTAAGGCTGAATTTGAAATCACCTTTGGAGAAGGTATCTCTAAAATCGGCGAAATCGTAGACTTGGGTACGGAGCTGGGCATTCTGAAGAAGAGCGGTTCCTGGTACAGTTACAACGATACGAAGATAGGACAGGGAAGGGATGCCGTGAAAAATATGTTGAAAGACAACCCCGAACTCTGTGACGAAGTGGAAGGACTGATTGCGGCAGCCTTGCAGGATGCCAATGCCAATCCGTGACAATATCCTTTTTTATGAACGAAAAGAATGGCCGCAGGGCTGTTCTTTTCCGTTTATTTGTAAGACAACCCTAACCAAATTTTTGATAACATGAGAGTATTACGAACTTTATTTTTATTGATGAGTGTGGCTTCGTGTCCTTTTGTCATGTCGGGCAAAGCCACAAAAACAGCTAAATCCCATGTGGACGAAGTGTCTATGATGATTGGTACGGATGGTAGCCATGAGACGGAATACGGGGGGACGACTCCGGCCGTGGGTTCGCCTTTTGCCATGACGCAGTGGTGCGCGGCGACCCGCCTCAACGGTATATCCCGTACGATGTATCGCCGTTGCGATTCGGTCTTAATCGGTTTTATGGGGACGCATCAGCCGGCCATCTGGATGGGAGATTACGGGTTCATGACCCTGATGCCCCAAAGTGGAGAACTGAAAATCAAGGCGACGGACAGGCAGGTGCGTCTGGATCATGGGAAAGAAGTGGCTACACCTTATTATTATAAGGTGTCATACGCTTCGGGAAAACACGGCGGTTCGGAGATTACCACGGAAATGACAGCGACTTCACGTGCGTCTTTCTTTCATATCACCTACCCCAAAGGGGAAAAATCCTTGCTTTATTTGGAGGCCGGGAGGGAAAACGAAGGAGGCTTCATACGCATTTATCCCGACAAGCGCGAGGTGCATATATATAATAAGGAAAGGCATGATGCCCATTTGGGGCCGGCCTTACCGGGATTCAAAGGATATTATGTGTTGAAGTTCTCCGAAGACTTCGCCGGTTACGGCACATGGCGCGACGGGGCGGTCAGTGGAAAGTCTGTACAGGCGGAAGGTGGTTCGGTAGGCGGATATGTCGAGTTTCCTGCGGGGACGACGTGGGTTGATGTACGTATCGGCAGTTCTTTTATCGACTTCGAGCAAGCTGCGGTGAATCTGTCGAAAGAGATTCCGGCCAGGTCTTCGTTTGTATCCGTGACGAAAAGAGTGAAAAAGGAATGGGAGGAAAAGCTTTCCAAGATAGACCTGGAGGGGGCGAGCGAAGAAGACCGTACGATATTCTATACGGCGTTTTTCCGTACCTTGCAGTATCCTCGGGAGTTTTCGGAATATGGTCGTTATTACAGTCCGTTTGACGATAAGGTGCATCAGGGCGTTTCCTATAATGCTTATTCTTTGTGGGATACTTTCAGGGCTGAACACCCTTGGCTGCAAATCATGGCGCCCGAACGGGTGGATGATATGGTTACGGCATTGGTACAAATGTACGAAGAGGGCGGCTGGATACCCAAATGGCCGAATCCTACCTATACGAATATCATGATCGGCACGCATGCGGACGCTGTAATAGCGGATGCTTACATCAATGGCTTTCGCGATTATGACGTGGAAAAGGCGTATGAAGCGATTCGTAAGGATGCCTACGTGCCTCCTACGGACGACAGTCTCCACCGTTGGGGGGACAGAGAATGGTGGAACGGCGGATATGAGGCACGCGGCGGATTGTCTTATTACTTGAAGAACGGTTACGTGGCGGATGACCGGACGAATGAATCCGTGGCCCGCACGTTGGAATTTGCTTTAAGCGACTATTGCATTGCCCAAATGGCAAAGGCTTTGGGAAAAACGGCTGATTATGAAGATTTGATGAGAAGGGCAAAGAATTACCGCTATTTGTATAATCCGAAAACGAAACTTTTCCAAGCGCGTAATGCCGATGGCAGTTGGGCCGGGGAGCATTCAGGGTTTACCGAAGGGGCCAACTGGACTTATCAGTTTTGTGTCATGCAGGATGTGCAGGGGCTGATAGATTTGATGGGAGGTAACGAGTCTTTTGCCGCAGCGCTCGATAACGTGTTCGACAACGGGCATTACCGGCATGACAATGAACCCGGTCACCATTATGTGTATTTATATAACTATTGCGGTCGTTTCGACAAGGCGCAAGAACGTATTCCGGAAATCCTGGATACCCATTACAGGAACGGGGCGGATGGACTGTCGGGAAATGACGACTGCGGACAGATGTCTGCCTGGTATCTGTTCAGTTCGTTGGGCTTTTATCCGGTGACTCCGGCGTCGGGAGAATATGCGTTGGGGATTCCGCGGTTCCCGTCGGCCCGTGTGGAACTGCCGCATGGCAAGGTGTTGACAGTTCGTGCCGAAGAGCTGAAAGAACATAGGCATCTGCCGGTCATTCTTTTTAACGGAAAGAAACTGGATGCGCCTTTCATTGCCATCCGGGACTTGATGAAAGGTGGAGTTTTGGAGTTTAAAGCCGAGTGAAAAAGCTGTGAAGGACATAAGGGCGGGTTTCAGAAATTGAATCCCGCCCTTATGTATCCGGCGGTCTTGGCTCGGTCGCTGAAGCAAATCGTAATACCGATAGGACCTATAAAGGTACGGAGGTCATATTTTACGGCTCCACCGAAGATGTGGTATCCCAACAGGTCGTTATCGTTGAAACTGTTTTTGAAAAAGTGCATCCAGTCGTCCGATGTGGCGGCGATATTGAATACGCCGCTGACGTAATGCTTTCCTCCGATGCGTTGACGGGCCTCTATTCCCGCCACGACCAAAGAACGATGGGACATCTCGAAATGATTGATGCCGTAGAATGGTATTTGTTGGCTGAAGTATTTGCCCCGTTCTTGACCTCCGAGTGTATTCATCTCGGCCACGGTGTTTTCTGTCGTCAGATAGCGTCCTTCTATCCGGGGCATTAAAGTGAAGCGCGAGTTGAAAGAGAATGCGGCATTCCAGTGTATTCCGGCTGTGTGGAAGGCTTTGTTTCCGTTTAATGGTATGGCATAGTAGTATTCCATATCGAATTCAGCTCCTTTTGTCGGGAAGTAAATATCGTCCAATGTGTTGACGGCGTATTGTGTGCCGAACTTCAGGTAGCTTTCTTTGGTAATATCTGTCGGTGAGCTGTCCTCGAAGCGATAGAGGAGGGAGCCGTAGTTGTAGAGTTGGTAAATTCCTCCCAACTTGAGACGTACGTTTTTCCAGCTTTTGGTGAATCCGACCTCTCCGAAATGATGATTGAAGCTGATGCCGTACGTCCTTTCTCCTTTCTCATAGATGTTAAAATCGTTGTAAGTATAACGATAACCGGTGGTAAGGTTCCATTCCCTGCCTAAGTTGAGATTGTAATGCGCGTCGCCATAAGTTTGCTTTCCTAAACGTAAAGTCAGGTTGACGTGGTGATTCCTTTTTTTCCCGAGTTGCATTTGTCCGTTGAACAGCAAGGCTGCCAGTTCTTCGTTGTCGAACCTAAGTCCCAGATTGATGGAATTTCTGGGCGCATCGCCTATCAGGATTTTCAAGCTTCCTGCATAGCGCGCTTCGATATTTCCCGGGCGGTGCATATAGAAGAAAGGAGGGGTGGGACGGCTCACGATGGAATCGTCGGGAGAGAAACGACTGCCTATGGCCCGTAAGGTGTCTATCTGTGAGCGGGCGGCTTGTGCTCCACGTTCCATCAGGGAGTCTATGGCTGTTATGTTGAAACTGGCTGTGTTGTATCCTTTTACATCGACCTTGATATAGACGTCCGAAAGCGCGATATTTTGTTCCCAACGGTCTTTTCTTTGCAAGTCGATGAGTTGGTTGAGTTGTGCGAAGATATTGTTTTGAAGTTCTTCTGCATTTTTCATCGGATCCTGTACGTCCACCCCTATGACAATGTCTGCTCCCATTTGCCGTGCCACATCTACCGGGTAATTGTTGATGATACCACCGTCGATGAGTAGTTTGCCGTTCATGGATATCGGGGCAAAAGCACCGGGAATGGACATGCTGGCACGTATGGCGATGGGCAGTACGCCGTTTCGGAATACGATCTCTTCGCCCGTCACCAAATCTTGGGAAATACAGGCAAACGGGATTGGCATTTTTTGAAAATCAATGGAATCGTGGTACCCTTCGGTGAGTTGCCATAACATACGCCCGATGTTTCTTCCTTTAATGACTCCTCCGCTGATTAAGTCTTGCGGTTTTTCAAAGAAGGGGACGGAGAGGATGTATTGTGAATTTTGTTCTCTGGTCTGTAGGTTAAGCGCGTTGCGATAAGCTTTGTCGCTAAGCAATGTGTTCCAGTCTTGTGCCGTGAATATACTGTCGAGCTGTTCGGTCGTATATCCTATGGCATATAACCCGCCGATGATACTACCCATGCTCGTACCTACAATCATGTCGATGGGGACTCCTGCTTCTTCAATTACTTTCAGTGCCCCGATGTGAGCCGTACCTTTTGCACCGCCTCCGCTTAGTACTACGGCTACCCGTGGGCGTGCCATAGAAATATGGAATACCGATAAGGTGCAAAGAAATAATAGAAGTCGTGCTATTTTCGTCATACATTTTATATTTTTTCAGCCATTTTGGCAGTTTTCAGGTCTGACTGTCGCAGATGAGCTTGTCCGAGAACAAAGATAGCAGAAAAACTCTCTCTTGATTCCGATAAATCTTTTTTTATTGTTTTTTCTGCCTCATGAGATAGTTTGGCACGCGGTTTGTTTTTATAACAGTGCGTTGCTTCCGTAAGAGGCGGACGTAAGAAATACATTCAATTTAGATTAATAATAAAAAAGTAGATATATTATGGGAAAGATTATTGGAATTGACTTGGGAACTACAAACTCTTGTGTTTCCGTATTTGAAGGTAACGAACCGGTAGTAATCGCTAACAACGAAGGCAAGCGTACGACTCCTTCTATCGTGGCGTTTAAAAACGGCGAACGCTTGGTGGGTGATCCGGCCAAACGTCAGGCGATTACGAATCCGAAGAATACCATTTTCTCTATCAAACGTTTCATGGGTGAGACCTATGATCAGGTACAGAAAGAAATAGCACGTGTGCCTTATTCTGTAGTAAAAGGAGATAACAACACGCCTCGTGTGGATATTGAGGGGCGTCTCTATACTCCGCAGGAAATCTCTGCCATGATTCTCCAGAAGATGAAAAAGACGGCTGAGGACTATCTGGGTCAGGAGGTGACGGAAGCCGTGATTACCGTGCCGGCTTATTTTTCGGATTCTCAGCGTCAGGCGACGAAAGAGGCCGGACAGATTGCCGGTTTGGAAGTGAAACGTATTGTGAATGAACCGACGGCTGCGGCTTTGGCTTACGGTGTGGATAAGTCCAATAAGGACATGAAGATTGCTGTCTTCGACTTGGGAGGCGGTACATTTGATATTTCCATACTGGAGTTTGGTAGCGGAGTGTTCGAAGTGCTTTCTACCAATGGTGATACTCACCTCGGAGGTGATGATTTCGACCAAGTGATTATCGACTGGCTGGCTGCTGACTTCAAGTCGGAAGAAGGAGTTGATTTGAAGCAAGACCCGATGGCATTGCAACGTTTGAAAGAAGCTGCCGAGAAGGCCAAGATTGAATTGTCTTCTTCTACGACTACGGAAATCAATTTGCCTTATATCACGGCTGTAGGCGGTGTGCCCAAGCACTTGGTGAAGACTTTGACGCGTGCTAAGTTCGAGCAGTTGGCCGATAATTTGATTCAGGCTTGTAAGGTACCGTGCCAGAAGGCAATGCAGGATGCCGGTTTGAGTAATTCAGACATCGACGAAGTGATTCTTGTCGGCGGTTCGAGTCGTATTCCGGCCATCCAGAAGTTAGTAGAAGATTTCTTTGGCAAAGCTCCGTCTAAAGGTGTAAATCCGGATGAGGTCGTAGCTGTAGGCGCTTCTATCCAAGGGGCTATCCTGAATAAGGAAGCCGGAGTGGGCGACATCGTATTGTTGGATGTGACGCCGTTGTCTATGGGTATTGAGACGATGGGTGGAGTAATGACAAAGTTGATTGAAGCCAATACGACCATTCCGTGCAACAAGAGCGAGGTGTTCAGTACGGCTGCCGACAATCAGACGGAAGTGACTATTCACGTATTGCAAGGAGAACGTCCGATGGCCGCTCAGAATAAGTCTATCGGTCAGTTTAATTTGACCGGCATTGCACCTGCTCGTCGTGGAGTTCCTCAAATTGAGGTGACTTTCGACATCGATGCCAATGGTATTTTGAAAGTGTCTGCCAAGGATAAGGCTACCGGTAAGGAACAGGCTATCCGTATCGAAGCTTCTTCAGGTTTGAGCAAAGACGAAATCGACCGTATGAAAGCTGAGGCTGAGGCTAATGCAGATGCCGACAAGAAAGAGCGTGAAAGAGTAGACAAGATGAATCAGGCTGACTCTATGATTTTCCAGACTGAGAACCAGTTGAAAGAGTTGGGTGATAAGATTCCGGCAGACAAGAAACCTGCTATCGAAGGAGCTTTGCAGAAATTGAAAGATGCCCACAAGGCGGGTGATGTTGCCGCCATCGATGCTGCTATTGCCGAAATGAATGCAGCATGGCAGGCTGCCAGTGCGCAGATGTATCAGGGTGGTGCACAGCCTGGAGCCGGTGCGCAACAGAATGCCGGAGGACAGAGTAATACCAACGCCGGAAACTCTTCTTCTGATGATAGTATTCAAGATGCAGATTTTGAGGAAGTGAAGTAATTGCATTAGGTGTTAGTTAATAGATGTGAACTCCCTCCACCAACTTTTGAAAGTTGGTGGAGGGAGCTCTTTTGTTTGTATATTTTTATTTGAGTAGAGAGGCCGGATATTTCAAGCCTTATTTACCCTTTTCTAAGATAAGTTTTAATGAGGGATTCGAGTCTCTTCCGGGGTTTATTCGGGGTGTACGAAGCATCGCTTGCATGTTTGGTATAGGGCATGCAATAACAAATATATGGGACTGATAATCGCGACAATAACCCATAATACTGCATTTAGGAACAATAATAAGAAGGCGTAAAAGCGTTGCATCTTTGTGAAGTTGGAAAATATAATACTGGATTATGCTTGCAAAAGTATGGCTTTTTTCGTACCTTTCGAAATATAACCATATAAAATATTGAAAAGATGAAGAATGTGAATAAAATAATAAAGGACGTGGTTTTCGGGCTTGCCGTTACGGCGGTCGGGCTATGGGTTCCGCATACTGCTGATGCATGTACGGGAATTACGTTGAAGTCGCAGGACGGCGCCACCGTCTTGGCTCGTACCATAGAGTGGGGCGGCAGTTATCTGAACAGCCGTTATGTGGTTGTGCCTCGGGGGTATGTGCAACAATCGTATGTGCCGGGCGGACAAAAAAACGGATTGGAATTTACGGCGGTATACGGTTATGTAGGGATAGCCGTGGAGTTGGAGGATTTTGTGGCCGACGGACTGAACGAGGCCGGACTGGCTGCCGGTTTGTTTTACTTCCCTCACTACGGTAGTTATGAAGCGTACGATGAGGAGCAACGTGAGAGTACTTTGTCCGATTTGCAACTGGTACCTTGGATGTTGTCTCAGTTCAAGACGGTGGATGAGGTAAAAGAGGCACTCGGAACGGTGCATGTGGTGTCGTCCGACCCGCGTGCCTCTACGGCTCATTGGCGCATTGCGGACGCTTCGGGACGACAGGTCGTGTTGGAGATTGTGGACGGCATTCCTCATTTTTATGAAAATGAATTAGGCGTGCTCACCAACTCTCCGGGCTTTGAATGGCAGATGACGAACCTGAACAATTATGTAAACCTGTATGCAGGAGGGGCGGAAGCCAAGCCGTTCGGCAAGGTGAAGCTCGCCGCTTTTGGCGCGGGCAGCGGCTTTTTAGGGATTCCCGGCGATGTGACGCCTCCGTCCCGTTTTGTGCGTGCAGCTTTCTATCAGACTTCTTCTCCCGTGCAGGCTACGGCGCGAAAAACGGTACTGCAAGCTTTCCAGATATTGAACAATTTCGACATTCCCGTGGGGATTGAATTTGCAGATGCCAAGGTGCCGGCGGATATTCCGAGCGCTACGCAGTGGACTTCCGCCACGGACATGAAGGATTTGGTGTTTTATTACCGTACCATGTACAACAGCGAAATCCGGAGCATCGATTTGAAGGCCATAGACTTTGCCCGTGTGAAGTACCGTTCTGTAGCGATAGACGATGTGAAAGAACAACCGATTGTCCCGATTATATTGAATTAGTGGCGGAAAAGTTGTACTTTTGCAGGGAAATAAAGATGACGACGAATGAAAATAGGAATTATTGCAGCGATGGCTTCCGAACGCGAACAGTTGACCCGGTTGGTCGCGGAGATGCGTAAGGAGCGACATGGACTTTTTGAATATACCATAGGACAGTTGGGCGGGAACACCTTATATATCATGGAGTGCGGCATTGGGAAAGTGAATGCAGCCGTCGGTGCGTCCGAACTGATGGCCCGCATGCAGCCGGATGTGGTGGTGAGTACGGGAGTGGCCGGAGGCATCGACGCAAAAGCCGGTGTGATGGAAGTCGTGGCGGCTTCGGAGGTGGTCTATCATGACGTATGGTGCGGCATGGGGAACGCATACGGGCAGATTCAGGGATTGCCTCCCCGGTTCACGTGCGACGAAAGATTGGTTCGCAAGGCCGTTTCGTTGCCGTCGTCGGTTCCCGTGCATGCCGGGTTGATTTGTACCGGCGACAAGTTCATCACGGAGCGCGGCGAACTGGATGCCATAAAAGCCGAATTTCCTGAGGGACTGGCCGTAGACATGGAATCGGCTGCCATAGCGCAGGTTTGCCACCTCTACCGCGTGCCTTTCATCAGTTTCCGGATTATCAGCGACACGCCGGGAGCCGATGCGCACTGGCAGCAGTACGAGAATTTTTGGGAAACGATGGCCGACCGTTCTTTCGGGGTAGTACGTACCTTCTTGGAGAGTTTGCCTTCTTCTTTGTCTTAATCCGAAAAAACATATAAATCCAATGAAGAAAATTCCAAGTTTTACGATTGACCACATCCACTTGTTGCGGGGCATTTACGTTTCCCGTAAAGATGAAGTGGGAGGTGAGACAGTGACCACGTTCGATGTCCGCATGAAAGAACCCAACCGTGAGCCGGCTTTGGGGCAAGGCGCATTGCATACGATAGAACATCTGGCGGCCACGTTCCTGCGCAATCATCCGGTATGGTCCGATAAGATTGTATATTGGGGGCCGATGGGGTGCCTGACGGGAAATTACCTGCTGATGAAAGGGGACTTGCAGTCGGAGGATATTGTGGAACTGATGAAAGAAACGTTCCGTTTCATTGCGGAATATGAAGGGGAAATTCCCGGAGCAACCCCGCGTGACTGCGGCAATTATTTGTTGCAGGACTTGCCGATGGCCAAATGGGAGTCTGCCAAATACCTCCATGAAGTGTTGGAACAGATGACGGATTCCAATTTACATTATCCGTCGCAGGAAGGTTGAACCGTGCGGAGGCAGAGACGGAAATCCGTTTCGTAGGAGTGGACGGTGGATATTTTTTCAGGAACTTGAAGGGGATGGCTTCGTGCGAAGCCATCCCCTTTTTTAGCGACCGTTTTTCCGGATACCGGGATAGGGTGTAAGGATTGCAGAACGCCTTTTTCCGTTCTGCTGAGAATGAAAAATCGTTTGGCTGAGAACGGAAAATCGTTTGCCTGAGATTGATTTTCCGTTTGGCGCAGAACAGAAAATCAAAATGAGGAGAATTGTAATTAATTCTAAAACAATATCTTATAAAATTTTGGAGATGCCATTTACTTTTTCTCGAATGTCCGTAAATATGATGGGGACGCCGGTTTCATTTACCCAACGGTTGTATCTTCCGTCTTAATGCCTTGGAGATTTCCAGGAACATGTATTGCCGTGGGAGCGTATGGATACGTGTGCTGTCGGCCGAGTATTTACGATGGGCATACTCTTTGGATTTCTCGAAAGTGAGCCGCGACATTTCCTCCTGCGACTTGCCTTCGGAAGTGGAATCCAGTTTTTCTTCCGGGAAGAAATCATCCAGGTCTATGTCTCCAATCATCGTGGTCTCCAGAAAATTGGCCTGACTGTGATTGCGGTCGGTGTAATACCCTACGTACATGTGCCCCGGAATGCGCACCAATATCGGGTCGATGTTGATGGCGCGGAGCAGGGAGGCAAACAATACGCTGCCGTCCACGCAGTTGATTTGCGAAGAAGCCAGAGCGTCTTCCAACGTCCGTACGCGCTGGGAATAGACTACGTTGCTTGACAGGCTGCTGTATGAAATCGAACTGTAACGGAACTTGCGCCGTTGCAGTACGTTCCAAAGGGCATAGACCTGCTTGTCCACGTAGTCTTTACGCTTGTTCTGATAGCCCATAAAGCGGTTGACGATACGTGTGTTCAAGGCTTCCCGCAAGATTTTGTCTATCAACGGACTGTCTTCGTTCACGTATGCGGCAAACAGGACTCCCGTATTGTGAAAGCGGTTCTTCTTGTCATTGTAGCCGATGAGGCATTCATTGATGCTGCGCACGGAGAACGTGCGTACGCGTTGGCTTGCCTCCCGGTCTTTGATTTGTACTTCCACCGACACGGTGATAGGCTCGGCCTGTGTGTTATTGCGTAAAGCGTCGTAGTTCCAAAGAATATCGGGATACACCGTGTAAGCCTTTCCTTCCTCGGGAAGGATGAATTCCGATACGGAACGTTTGAAAAACGGTGTTTCTGCCACCTCTACATGCAGGCGGGCGTCTTTTACGGGACTTGTGATTTGTATTGAGATTCCCGATTTGGGATTCCCCAGCGCGCCTTTTTCCGTGGGGGCTACGATAAGGGTGTCCGTAGTGGCTGTGGAAAGAATCAGGGAAGGGAAGATGTTTCCCCCTAATTCGTCATTCAGTTCAAACGTGGTGGAGGGGAAGATTTTATCACGCAGGTGGAAGAATGCTACCGTAAGTCCTCCGGCCAGAATCAGGAGGGCCAGAATCCATATTATGCGTTGGGTTGCGCCGCGGCCTATTTTAATGACTACCATATCACGTTTGTTTTTTATCTTTTTGCGAATTTACGAAAAAAAGATAGAAGTTGTGTGGTTTTGCATCAAGAGAAATGCGGTTGCTCTCTTCCTAAGAGAGCGACAACGGTTGCAAATTTATTGAAAATCTATAGATTCGACAAATAAACATTAATAAAAGTTTGCCAAACCGTTACTTTTTGTTTGAAAAACACAAATAAAGCCTCTTTGGAAAGCACGTAGAAATGCCAATATGACGAAGGTTGTCGCTCTCTTAGGAAGAGAGAGATAAAAAAGAATGATTTGCCGAAATGCAAATTTTACCGGAATAGAATGAAGGTTACGGTTTTATTAACGTGTTTTTTTAGTATAGTATTCATATAAAATAAAACGATTATGAGAAGAAGTTTACTAACTATTGCTGCTGCTTGTATGTGGTTTGCGGGTACGAACGTTATGGCTATGGGAGCTCCAGTGGAAGTGGCGGCTGCTGCCGAGGGAGATGATTGTTCAAATCCGATTGCTGTGAATCAAGGTATGTACACTCCTATAAAGGCTAATCATCCGACATGGTTCAAGATAAATCTGGTTTATCCCGGTTTGTATAGTGTGCGACAGTTCACGGCTACAGGTTCCTCGGCTACGGTCACTTCTGTGAAAGTGAAGAGCGGTGATTGCAATGCCGTGGAGAACGAAAGCAATCTTTTGATGCCGGACCAGGTTTATGCCAAATCCGGTGAGAACCTGTTTTGTGTGACTTGTTCGGGGGATACTCAGATTATGTTCCAGATGTCTTCCCCTGTAGCCAGTTGCCAGAACCATCCGGAACGTATGACCGTATTGTCCGAAAATACGGGAGTTACATATCCTAATGCCGTTTATGAGAACTATTGGCGTTTTATCGCTCCTGAGACGGCTACTTATTTGGTGACAAATAAGGCTCCGCAGGGAACGATTCTCCAAGTCGGGACGTTGGAAGAAGATGACAACGCCAAATTTGCCTGCAATTTTGAGGATGCCCAGATGGCCGAAGTGGGTGAAAATGGAGAGGGCAAGGTTTATGTGGAAATGAAAGAAGGCCAGACTTACGTGATCTCCAGCGAAACTTTTGCCAAAATGAGTACGGGTATGCCGAGTGTTCAAATCAGCAAGGATGCGACAGGCGTTCGTAGCGTTTCCGAGACTTATAGCGATATGAAGGTCAGCAAAGTGGCCGAAAGGGAATATCGTGTCAGCAGCTATTTGTTGGGCGAAGGTGCCGGTATATATGTGTACGATATGAGCGGACGTGCAATCAACAGCGTCAAGGCACAACCGGCTTCCGATGCTGCGATCGTAAACCTGTCCGGTGTTCCTGCCGGGACGTATATGTTCTTGGTTGTAGGCCGTAGCAAGTCTGCTTCGACTAAAGTTATTGTGGAATAAGTGAAAACGGTATTTTGATGGATAAAAGGGCGGTCCTAACCTTTTTGGGGTTAGGCCGTTCTCCTTTTTTTATATATGAACATTCCGAAGATTATATTAAGCGGCTTGCTGGTCTGCCTGTGCGTTTGTGGGTGGGCGCGTCCTGTATCTTTAAAACAGGCTTTAGCGCAAGCCGAAGCATTTTATGAATTAAAGACGGTTTCCGCGCCGAGAAATGTACGTTCTTTGTCCGCGAAACCTCGTTTTGAACTATCTTATGTGGCTTACCGTAAAGGTAAGGTTGTGGCCCGTAGGACGGTTTCTGCAGAAGAAGCCTGTTTCTATGTGGTGAATGTGAACGGGAATGAAGGCTTTGTCATTGTGTCGGGCGACGACCGCGCCCGTCCCATATTAGCCTATAGTCTGCATGGCGGATTTACTCCCGACGCCCTTCCTGCCAATAGTCAAAGTTGGCTGCAAGGTTATCAAGAAGAAATTTCCTTATTGAAAGATATGCCCGAGGACGGGGCGGAGAGTAAGGCTGCCGCATTTCGGAAAACGGATTATCCGACGGATGTCATACAGCCTATGTTGCAGACCCAATGGACTCAGGCGGATCCGTTCAATTTGTTCTGTCCGACGGAAAACGAATCCGGCGAGTCGGACGAAAGATGTGTCGTGGGATGTGTGGCCACAGCCATGGCACAGTTGATGTATTATCATCGCTGGCCTCAGCGTCCTTCGGGATATATAAAATATTATGACCGGAAACAGTCGGTTTACCGTGAGTTTGATTTTGATGAGTGTCCAGATTTCGATTGGGATAATATGCTTGCCTATTATCCTTATGCCTCGGGTACGGAAGCGCAGCGTCATGCCGTGGCCAATCTGAGTGTTTGTGCCGGATATGCCTGTAAGATGGCTTACTCAAGGAGTGAAAGTACGGCCTTCCTGAAGGATGCAGCCATTGGTTTACGGGATTTCTTGGGATACGATGCCAATATGCATCGTCATATCCGTGCGCTTACCCCTTATGACGAATGGGTGAAGATACTGGTCGACGAACTGCAAGCCGGTCGTCCCGTGCTTTATGAAGGATTCAATAATAAGGCCGGCCATGCTTTTCTTTGCGATGGTTACGACGGAGACGGGCTGTTTCATTTTAATTGGGGATGGGGTGGCTCCAGTGATGGATATTATGCCCTTTCGGCTATGAATCCGAGTACGCAGGGCATCGGAGGCTCCAACGGGTCTTATGCTTTTAACCAAACTATGGTATGCCGTATCCAACCGCCGGTAAGTTCCTCAACGCCGCAGCCGAACCGGCTTTATATCTCGTCGCTTTATGCCCGCCGGCCGGCTCCCAGCTACGAATACGTAAGTGAAGGCGTGGTCGAAGCAGGACGCGACGAAAGTATCGGAGTGGGATGTTATTTCAATGCGGAGACGGTGGCTGCGTTCGCCACGACGGTTTGTGCCGGCATTTACCGCGACGGGGTCGTGGTGCCCCTTACCGTTGAGCGTGAAATGGCTGTACCTTCCAACAATGACGCCCAATGGTTCACTGCTTTTTTGGACTTGTCTTCTTTGGACGAAGGTTCCTATGAAGTGGGACTGTATTATAAAGGTGATGACGGACTTTGGTCGCCCATGCAAGCCGAACAGGCAAATGCTTCTGCTTTTCGTCTTGTGATAGGAACCGAGACTGTGACGATGGAGAAAATTCATCCTGATTTCCGTATAGCCTTGGCTGAAGATTTCCAACCGGGTATTTTGTATACGACCGGCCTGAAAACTTGGCAGCTTCATATCACGAATCCGGGGGCTGTACGACTTGAAGGATGGGTCGGCATACGGATGCAGAGTGAAGAGGCCGGAGTGGATACTCTTTTTGCTTCGTTGGCTTATTGTGAGGCGGGAGAAGACGTGACGGTCAATGTATTGGCTAATTTGGATGGCATGGCGGCTGTTGATTATCAGTTGACTCCGTATTATTGCAGTGTGAACGGTATTTATGCCAAACCGACGGTGGCTAACAGTATATCTTTGGGTGAGAGCGTTACGGTGAAGGCTACGCGTAAACCGCTGGTCAGTGTAATGACTCCTTCCGACGGTTTTAAGTTGAATCGGCGTGATGGGAGTGTGACAGTGGAAGTGTCTCAACCCTCTTCAAAGATACCGTTTGTAGGACGTATCTATGCCGAAATATTCCGCAAGACGGCTACGGGAGAGGAGACTACCGGTGTGAAAGTCTATTCCGGGCTCTTGGAGTTAACCAAACCATCGGTAACGGATGTAACGCTTTGGGCCTCTGAAACGGTAGATTTGCCTTTAGGCGACGGATATAATATCGTGTTTTATTTTGATGACGGCTATGCTACGGCATTTTCGTCCGGCTCATTGACGGTCGTGGACGAAGGTTCTTCGGTAGAAGAGGTCGGATGGGCTTCAGAAGTCACTTATCGGCGCGCAGAAGCTCAGGTGACACTCTGTGTGCCCCAAGCCGGACAAGTTTCTATCGTCAGCTTGTCGGGTATGGTGGTGCGTAACGCTTCTCTTGCGGCCGGAATCAAAACAGATATTTCCGTGAAAGACTTGCCTTCCGGACTGTACTTTGTTCGGATTGGAACGGGAGGCCGTGTGCAAATAAAAGAAATCGTGATACCTTAACCCATACAATTATTAAGATGTGTAAGAATAGGTTTTTACCATTTTGCGGCCATGCCGCGTGCGTGTTGACTTTGTGGGTGGGACACCCGTATTGTTCCGTAGTGCAGGCTGCAACTCCGGAAATGGCGGGACAAGTTACCCAGACAAGTCGGTATAAAGTGACAGGAACGATTATTGATGACATGGGAGAGCCGCTTCCCGGTGCTTCGGTCCGGATAAAAGGGACTGATACGGGTGCCATATCCGGAATGGATGGCACGTTTGAAATCCCGGTCAAGGGCACGGGGAAAGTTACTCTGGTCGTTTCTTATATAGGAATGGAGAGTATAGAACGCCAGGCTGTGCCGGGAAAGAAATTGAATATCCGTATGGCACAAGAAGAACGTATAATGAACGAGCTTATTGTGACCGGATTCCAGACGATTTCGCGCGAGCGTGCTACCGGTTCGGCCGTAATTGTCAATAGCGAAGACTTAAACCAAGTGCAGGCGCCCGACCTTGTGGCGAAACTGGAAGGTATTGCTCCGGGTCTGAGTACCTATAACAATGAACTGAGCATTCGCGGAGTTTCGTCGTTTGCCGTGGGCACGACTCCGCTTCTTGTGGTTGACGGGCAACCGAGCAGCCTGACCTTGGAAGACTTGAATCCGGAGACGGTGGAAACCATAACGGTGTTGAAGGATGCTGCGGCAACGTCGCTATACGGTGTGCGTGCTTCCAACGGGGTCATTGTCGTGACGACCAAGCAGGCTGAAAACGACAAGCTCAATGTCAATGTGTCGTTAGGTTACTACCTCAAACCTTTGCCGTCGCTCGACTACATGCACTATGCTTCGACGAGCGACATCATTGATTTGGAGCGCGACAACTTGCTGTCCGACCCGGAATATATCAAGAGCCCTACAGCTTATTTCTCAACGATGACGGCCAAATCGAGTCCGGCGTATATGACACAAGTGGACATGCTTTACTACCGTATGGCCATGGGCGAAATCACACAGGAAGAGGTGAATGCGGGACTGGACCGTTTGCGTGGCAACGACTATCGCCGGGAGTACCGCAAAAAGCTGCAACACCTGAATCTGACGCAGGATTACAACGTGACGCTTTCGAAAGGCGGGGGGAAGAACGACCTTTTTTTCTCGGCGCGCTATCAAGAACTCGGACAGTACAACCGGTACGACGAAGCCCGTAACATTTCACTTTATCTGAAGAATACGTTGTCGGTAGTTTCCTGGATGAAACTTACGTTAGGGATGGATGCCCGTTTCAACCGAAGTGAGTTTTGTCAGGCTTCCGGAATGGGATATACCAGCGCCATGCCTTATGACCGTCTTTATGACGACGATGGCCAGCCGGTGAATCGTTATATTTATAATCAAGTGCTGGCTGAACAGTTGGCCACGCAGGACGGATATTACGATATGGGGTTCAATGCAGCGGAAGAGTCTAAGCATAACATCAAGAAGACCGACCGCCAATATCTGAAACTGTTCTTGCATACGGATTTCAACATTACCAAGGATTTGGATTTGGAGCTGAAATTCCAGTATGAACGAAACCATGCCGAAACCAATGAGTATGACGAGGAAAATTCCTATATGATGCGTTCCATCCTCAACGAATTTGCATCGCGCAACGATGACGGTACGCTGACTTATCATATTCCACGTGGGGGACATTTGCTCACGGGTAACACGAATGCCAGTTACTATAACTTGCGGGGGCAGTTCAATTACAAAAAGGAATTTGCCGGAAAGCATGATGTTTCAGCTTTGTTGGGAGGAGAAATACGGCAGGACAAGAACCGTTCGGCAAGTAGCGAACGTTACGGCTATGATGACATGCGCCTGACATATTCTATGGTCGATTGGGCCACGCTGTCGAAAGACGGAGTGGAAGGAGGGCTCTATTCCGCTTTGCGGCGCAGAAGTGAGGTCTTGAACGTCTATGAAGAAATGCATCGCTATGTATCAGCTTATTTCAATGCCGGTTATACCTACGACACCCGTTATTCTCTGAACGGGAGCGTGCGTGTGGAACAGGCGGATCTTTTCGGTACGGACCCCAAATATCGTTATCGTCCCTTATGGTCGGTGGGGGCCAGTTGGAATGTGACGAATGAACGTTTTGTCAAAGATGCGGGAATGGATTGGTTGGACATGTTCAAACTGCGCCTGACTTATGGTATTACGGGAAATGTAGACCAGACCTCGTCTCCTTATCTGTTGGCTTACTACCTTACTTCCCTTTATACGAATTCACCCATTACTACGTTGCAGACTCCTCCCAATAGCTCGTTGCGTTGGGAAAAGACCTCTACGCTGAACTTCGGTATGGATTTCATGTTGCTCGGCAGATTGACGGGAAGTTTTGATGTATACCGGCGTTATAGTTCGGATTTGTTGGTCAATAAAAGCATAGACCCTTCGTTGGGATTCGATGGAAAGGCGCGTGCCAATAACGGAGAGATGCAGAATAATGGTGTGGAACTCTCTCTTTCTTACGATTGGTTGAAGAAGCGTGATATGTCTTTCACCACATCTTTCTCGGCTGCTTACAATAAGAATGAAATCAAGAAAGTGGATTATGAACCCACTGATGCATTGGATATGATGCGTGAGCCTACATCCAACTATAAGATGGGAGATACTTATAACTCTCTTTATGCCTATCGTTATGCGGGCTTGACAGCAACCGGTGACCCGTCTGTTTACGATGAAAACGGCAATGTCATTTCCATAGAACAGGTGCGTAATGTGAATGCCGTGGTTTGTGTGGGGCAACTTACTCCGAAATGGAATGGTGCATTGCAGCTCGATTTCCGTTGGAAAGGATTGAATGTGTTTGCCAAAGTCGTTTATTATACCGGCCATGCTCTGCGTGACGATGTGGTAACGCTTTATGATCCATACAATGCTATCGAGGGAGGAGCGATTCACGAAGATATTTCACGCCGCTGGACTCCGGAACATACGGATACCGATATTCCGGCCATGGGACTGCATACCAATGTAGGGGAACGCAACTATCATTGGAAATATGCCGATGTGAATACGGAGAGCGCTTCGTTCATCAAACTGAGGAATATCGGGGTGTCCTACACTTTGCCTCAGGGACTTGTGTCGAAACTGAAAATGAAAGGCATAACAGTGAAGGCTCAGGTGGACAATCTGTGTTATTGGGCTGCCAACAAGCGTGATATTGACCCCGAGGCTTTCAATGCAAATACTGGAACTCGTACGGACGCTATCATGCCGAGCTATGTTTTAGGGCTTAATGTGAAATTCTAAAAAGAACAAATGATGAGGAATATAATAAGAAATTGGACGGCTTGTATCGGCATGGTCGTAACGTTGGCGGCCTGCGACGACTATTTGGATATTACGCCCAAAGGTAAGGCTTTGCTGAAATCTACCGAAGATTATTTGGGATTGATAGAGGACAGGTCGCCCGAATATGATATGATGAATAGCTGGATTTTGTCCGGTGAGGCCAGTTGGTATAAGGCCGAAGAGTTGAAAAGTTATACCAATCCGTTGAACTCGGTAGCCTATTTCTGGGACGAGTCGTACGATCGTGCCGGGGATATGATAGAGAATGCAGCTTACAATGCATGTTATGACCGTATTACGAAATTCAATGTCGTGGTGGACGGTATTGCCTCGTCCGAGGGAAAGGAAGAGGACAAACGGATGGGAGAAGCTCAGGCACGAGTGTTGAGAGCATACAATTACTTTTTCTTGATAAACACTTTTGCCCGCCCTTATGATCCTGCTACGGCCTATCAGACTCACGGTATCATTGTCAGGGAAAAGATGTTCGAGAGTTTGGAAGATGTGGGGATACAGCAGTCGGTAGGCTATACCTATGATTTTATACAGCGCGACATAGAAGCGGCTATACCTGATTTGCCGCATAAGGCTACAAATTCGTTTCGTCCCGACAAGACTTTCGGATACGCTTTCAAAGCCAAGGTACATTTATTCCGACGGGAGTTCGAACAATGTATAGAAGCATGCGATTCCGCACTTGCGGAGGCCGCCCGGGCCGGGCACGAGTTGTGGGATATGACGGAAGGCTATAACACTTTTGCTCCGATGCTTGTGGCGGCAGGGTACCCCGAAATGGCGATAGACGAACCTCAGTATGCGGGAGTGAACGACTTTGTCGAGAATGTATGGAAAACGAGAATACCTTTTGAGTATGATGCCCCGGAACAACTGTTGTATCAGTTCGGTTCCACTTATACCGATCCTTATCCTATGTACGTGCCCAAGCAAGTGCTGGATCTTTTCCAGAAGGATGCGGATTTGCGCTATCGTTATTGCATCCGTTACAAGGCCGAGCACGAGACGGCTCCGGCGGGTGACAGTAACTTTTCAACGTTGGCTATCAAGTGGAATCCCGGCGGGATGAGATTGTCCGAAGTCTATCTGATGTTGGCTGAATGTTATGCCCGTAAGGGCAACACGGCAGATCTGTCTAAAGCCATGGGGTATATGGAAACATTGCGTGCCTGCCGTATGGTTCCCGGTCGCTATCAGCCTTTTGCGCCGACCGATGCGGAAGAAGCGTTACGTTTGGTACGCGAGGAACGTAAACGTGAACTTTTCCTCACTTGTAACGGTTTCTTTGACCTCAGACGTTTTGTTACGGAGTTCAACGAGACGCAGACACGTGTGGTTGAAGGGAAAACCTATACTTTGTCTCCTGCGTCTCATTTGCTAACGTATCCGTTCCCTTTGAAGGCTATGCAGACGAGTAATTTGATTCAAAATAGTAAATGACGATGGAAAGAAAAAGATTGATAAGCTTAGTCGGTGGTTTATGCCTGACGGTGATAGGGACCGTAGGGGCCAAGGCACAAGAAGTGTATATAACGGTCGAGAATAAAAGTACGGAAGACGTGTTTCTGCAACCGGAAGATACGACGGGGTATCGTAAGGTTCTTCCCGGAACCACCGTAATGAAACCGGTCGTGGACGGTGCTTGTTATTATCGTTTTGTGGATGCCAATTCCAATTTCTACTCTTTATACGTGGAACCGGGAGACACATTGGAATTACTGTATGACGGGAAAAAACTTTCTTGGAGCGGTACGAAAGCCCGGGTACAGACTTTCTTGGACGAACATCGTTATATAGGCCGTGCTCCGGAACCTATAAAAACTTATTCTCAAGAGTGGGTGCGTTATAATGAAGAGAAGTTGGGAGAGCTATACGGTCTATTAGACCGCTCCGGTTTGCCTGCAAACTTTGTGGCGGTTCACAAAGAATATCTTCGTTTTGTGTTTCTGAACCTCAGATTGAATGCCCGTACCATGCAAATGTTCGGACATGGAGCCGATGCAGGTCGGGATTATTATGACTTTTTGAAAACGCTTACCTTCGGAGATTCCCTTATTCTTTGCCTGCCCAAATGGTTCTCCGTAATGAAAGACGCTATGGAAGAGATGGAGAAACAAGGCTTTTTGACGGTTTCCGCCACCCATTATCTTCCGATTTATGCGGAGCGCATTACAGACGAGAAGCTACGCTCGAGATTTCTGGTGGAGATGCTGAGATTCACTTTACGTAAGGGATTCTCTGACGATTTCAATGTATATGTAGATGATGTGCGTCCGTTGATAACCGACAGGAAAGCTTTGGAGGATTTGGCGGAAATAGAAAAACAGTACCTTACCTTGCGCGAAAAAAACAAAGACTTGCTCAGGGGGATGGAAATGCCGGACTTTACGGCTTATACCCAAGACGGGAAAGCTTATACCTTATCCGACATGAAAGGCAAGGTGGTAGTCATAGATTTTTGGTTCACCGGCTGTATTCCTTGCCGTGCGGAAATGCCTTACTTCGACCGTCTGGCAGAAACATTCAAAGACCGTCCGGTTCAATTCCTGTCCGTTTCGTTGGATACCGGCGACCAATTGATGGCACTGTGGAAAAAGATGGTGTCGGAGAAAGACGGGAAATCACCTGTATTGAATTTGAATCTGCCCGGAGGTTTCCGTTCCGATTTTACGGCAAGAATGAACATCCGTTCTGTTCCCCGCGTGGTATTGGTGGATAAGGATGGACGTATCGTGGATGCCTATGCGAAACGACCTTCCGATCCGAAGTTGAAATTACAGTTGGAAAAGTTGATGAAATAACGTTCCCTTCTCTTGTTGAGAGGGAACAACCACGATGCCCGGCCTAAGTTTACTTGGACCGGGCATCGTGGTTTGTCGGATTATTCTTCCGTTTCCGTAGAGTCTGTGGCTACCACCGTGTCCAGGACTTCATCTTTTGTAATTTGATAACTGCCGTCGGGCGAGATGGTGATGGACAACGGGATGTAGATGTCCGAAGCCGGGTAGCTGACACTGGTGGCAAAGCGCAGGTTGTTGCCGTCCGCTTTATCGAAGGCCATTCCCTCCAAAATGGCGTGGGATATGAATCCTTTTTCCATATAGCTTCTGAAGTGGTTTTTGGTAAAGACTTTATTGAAGATTTCTTTTCCTTCGCGGTTCACGCGCAGCCGGATATAGTTGTCGGCATAGCGTTCGCCGTCGTCCCCCGTCACTAACGGAAGCGTATCGTTTACCTCCCGTACGATGTCGTACGTATATCGCGTTTGTCCGACTTTGACTTCTGCACTGTAATGATAGTCTTTCATTTCCTGCACGGAATTTGTCGTGTCCGGTTTTTCATATTCACTGTATCCGCTGGTGGTTTGCGGGTTATTTCCGCCGCAACTGTAGCACAGCAATACGGTGCATGCCATACATAGGAATTTGAAATGTGTCTGCATTTTCTTCTTTTTCTCAACAGTTTCACAAAGGAACAAAAAAAAGGTGAGTTGGACAAGCCGGTTTATTATATTTTTAGGTCTTCTTTTGTTGCCTGTTATTCCATAAATGTCTATCTTTGAAGTCCCCAAGCATTTGCAATGAAAACAACGTTTTACTTTGTCATAGTTTTGTGCCTGTCTCTTTTGTCGGCTTGTCGCGAGGAAGAGACGAAAGCAGAAGCCGTCCGGGTCGATACGCTCTCTTTGGTTATGCAGGTAAAGGAGTGTGCCCGTCTTTATACGGCCGAATATGAAGTCCATAAATTAGTGTTGAAGGACGACCCTTTGCGGGTGAAAGGAAATCTCTTTCAGCGGGCGTTCGATGTAAAAGTTCCTATCGGCGAACGCAAGGTCATGATACCTCTCGATGTAACTCTGAAAGCTTATATTGACTTCACGGGCTTCGGCGAGAAGAATGTGTCGCGTTCGGGCGACCGTATTGTGGTCACTTTGCCCGACCCACGGGTGGTCGTGACCTCCTCGCGCATCAATCACGATGAGGTGAAGCAATTTGTGTCTTTGACACGTTCGGACTACACTTCTGCGGAGTTGGCCGATTTTACGCGTCAGGGGGAAGACGAGATTCTGGCTTCCGTACCGCAGTTGGGCATTTTGGAGATGGCTCGTGAGAATGCGGCTCACGTGTTGGTGCCGATGTTGACGAGGTTAGGCTATGACGAGCGGAATATAGTGATATCCTTCCGTAAGGATTTTACGACGGCGGATATGCCGTTGCTGTTGGAACGTGAAGGCCGGACTGAAAAACTGAAATGAAATGGGAAAATGGTTGAGTGCACTGAAGTGGCTGGTCGTGGCCGTCGTATTGGCTGTCTTTATCGGGCTGCTGATAAAATGGAATCGTAAAGGAGGCATATCGGTGGAGGTCGGTTTTGATGACCGTATCGAGCTGACCTCTCAGGAGATACGCCGTATCGAACAAATCGGACAATGGGAATTTTTGTCGGTTCAGTCTGAAGTCGTGGCCGATACGTTACGCAAAGGGTTCTTTACCGACGACCGCTTGGTGGCTGTGTACACCGGAGTTCCCCGCATCGGGATCGACATGAACCGGGTGACAGGAGAATGGGCGCAGGCGCATGGTGATACCGTGACTCTCTGTTTGCCTGCCGTGCATTTGTTGGACAAGAATTTTATCGACGAAGCCCGTACGAAGGTGTTCTATGAGAGTGGAAAATGGCCGAACGGCGCACGCCGCGATTTGTACGACCGTGCTTACGGGAAGATGTTGCGTCAATGCCTGACGCCGTCGAATATGCGTCGGGCGGAAGCCAATGCACGCAATCAGTTCACGGCCTTGTTCCGTGCTTTGGGTTTCCATGCGGTGGAAATCTATTTTATAAGATAACCCAACTTAATACTAATTCACAATAAATGCTATGAACTTAAATCTTATTAAAATTGTAGGAGTGGCCGTAGGGGTTGCCGGAATGACGGTAGAGACCCGGGCGGCTGAAATGCAGGAGTATGTAGCCGAACGGGACAATACTCAGGTCAGTGTGTGGAAGAGCCATCGGCCCGAAAAACGTTTGTTCACTTCCAAAGCCGTAGAGGATCAGATACAACGTGCCAAGAAACTGTTGACGAATACGAAATTGGCATGGATGTTTGAAAATTGCTTCCCGAATACGCTGGATACGACCGTCCACTTCGACGGGGCGGACGACACCTTCGTGTACACGGGGGATATCCATGCCATGTGGCTGCGGGATTCCGGTGCGCAAGTGTGGCCCTACGTACAGTTGGCCAATGAGGATCCTGAACTGAAGAAAATGTTGGTCGGAGTGATTCGCCGTCAGTTCAAGTGTATCAACATCGACCCATACGCCAATGCCTTCAATAAGGAGGCGACGGGAAGCTATTGGGCGTCCGACATGACGGATATGAAGCCCGAAGTGTATGAGCGGAAATGGGAAATCGACTCGCTGTGTTATCCCATTCGTCTGGCCTACCATTATTGGAAGGTGACGGGAGATGCCAGTGTCTTCTCCGACGAGTGGCTGCAAGCCGTGGCATACATTCTACAGACGTTCCGGGAACAGCAGCGTAAGGAGGGGAACGGCCCCTATCACTTCCAACGCAAGACGGAGCGTGCGCTCGACACCGTGACCAATAACGGATGGGGCAATCCGGTGAAGCCTGTGGGGTTGATAGCCTCGGCTTTCCGTCCTTCCGACGATGCCACCACGTTTCAGTTTCTGGTGCCTTCCAATTTCTTTGCCGTGACTTCCTTGCGTAAGGCGGCCGAGATATTGACCGAGGTGAACCATGAAAAGACGTTGGCTAAAGAATGTCGTGAATTGGCGGATGAAGTGGAGACCGCCTTGAAGAAATACGCCGTATACGATCATCCCCGTTACGGAAAAGTGTATGCTTTCGAGGTGGACGGTTTCGGCAACCGTTTGCTCATGGACGATGCCAATGTGCCCAGTCTGTTGGCCATGCCCTATCTGGGTGACGTGCCGGCGGACGACCCGGTGTATCAGAATACCCGCAAGCTGATATGGAGCGAGGACAATCCTTATTTCTTTAAGGGGACAGCGGGCGAAGGTATCGGCGGACCGCATATCGGTTACGATATGATTTGGCCGATGAGCATCATGATGAAAGCTTTTACGAGCCGTGACGACAAGGAAATCAAAGCCTGTGTGGAAATGCTGGTGAATACGGATGCCGATACGGGATTCATGCACGAGTCTTTTCATAAGAACGACCCGAAGAACTTTACCCGTGCATGGTTTGCCTGGCAAAACACGTTGTTCGGCGAATTGATATTGAAACTGATCAACGAGGGAAAGGCTGACTTGTTGAACAGTATCGAGACGGATTGACCCGGGAATACGGGATGCCGGTAAGAAAATCCGGTGTGGCGGAAGCTTTCCGCCGCACCGGATTTATTTGTAAGGTACGGGTGCCTGGCCTTTCTACATCGGGTTGTCTTCCGGATCGGCTTCTTCGTCCAGACGGTCTTCCCACAAGTATTTTCGGGTCTCGGCGGCAGCAATGCCCGAAAGTCCGATCAGGGATACGATGTTCGGCAGAGCCATGAGGGCATTGGTCAGGTCGGCAAAGTTCCACACCACGGCCAACTGCGTAATGGCACCGAAGAATACGCCGACGATAAAGACGCCCCGGTAGATTAAGGTCCACCGTTTGCCGCTCAGGTATTCCATGGCCTTTTCGCCGTAGTAGCACCATCCTAAGATAGTGGAGAAAGCAAAAGTGACGATGCCGAACGTGAGCAGGGGAGCGCCCAGATAGGGAATCTTGTCGAAAGCCACTTTGGTCAGAGCCGGTCCGTCGGCATATGAGATGTCGGGATAGGCCAGAATGCTGGATACCAGAACCAGGCCGGTAAGGGCGCAGATGACCACCGTATCCCAGAATGTGCCGGTGGACGACACCAATGCCTGGCGCACGGGATTGCGGGTCTGTGCGGCAGCCGCCACAATCGGGGCGGAACCCATGCCGCTTTCGTTGCTGAAAAGTCCGCGGGCGATGCCGTAACGGGCGGTCATGATGACGGAACCACCCACAAAACCTCCTCCGGCCGCTTCGGGACGAAAGGCCGATTCCACGATCAGTTTCACTGCTTCCCACACATAGCCGCCATTGACCCACAGAATGTAGCAGCATCCTAAGAAATAAAGTGCGGCCATCAGGGGGACAAACGCGCTACAGACACGTGCGATACCTTTCACGCCGAAAATGACGACCAAAGCCACGCATACGGCTACTGCCGTTCCGGTAAGTGCCTGCGGCACACGGTATGTCTCGTAGCACAGCATGGATATGGCGTTGCTTTGCACCAGATTGCCGATTCCGAACGAGGCGCACACCGTGAAGATGCAGAACAAGACAGCGAGCCATTTCATGCCCATTCCCCGTTCCAAGGCATACATGGGGCCTCCCAGCATTTTGCCTTGCGGGGTACGGATGCGGTATTTGACGGCCAGCAGTCCTTCGGCATACTTGGTCGAGATGCCCAACACGCCGGTCAGCCAACACCAGAATACGGCGCCCGGTCCTCCTAACGTGATGGCCGTGGCTACGCCTACGATATTCCCCGTGCCGATGGTGGCTGCCAACGCTGTGGCCAACGCGCCGAACTGGCTGACGTCTCCCTGACCTGACTTGTCCGACTGTACCGAGAGCCGGATGGCTTTGAACAGTTTGCGTTGCGGAAAGCGCAGCCGTACGGTTAAAAACAAGTGGGTGCCTAACAGGATAATCACCATGGGCCATCCCCAGAGCCAGTCGCTGCACGACTTGATGAGTGCGCTAAGTGTTTCTGCCATATGGGTTGTCTTCAGTCGTTGGTCAGTTTACCTCCCTGCCATCCGTATACTTTCGTATGGATTTCGTGGCAGATATGTTCAAAGTCTTTCTCTTCGTCCAAATCGCCGTGCACCATAAGGAGCAGGGGGAGCGGCGAGAGGTCGGCAGCATAAGGAGGCTGTATATAGGTGCGATGTTCCCACAACCGGAAACCGCAACGACGGTAAAAGCCGATGCGCCGTGTGGCTATGTCGGTAGTGGGCGGCTCCACTTCCAGCACGATGGGTTGTCCGGCGTGCCGGATGAAAGTGTCGAGGATGCGTCGTCCCAGCCCGCCGCCGCGCAGGGAGGGGCAGGTGGCCAAATGCTCTCCGTAGAGGAATCCGTCCAAAGTCCAATAGTTGAACAGTCCGGCAAACGTCCCGTTTTCCACAACGACCTGAGGGTGGAAAAGCGGATTGTGGTCGGTGTATTGACGTTGCCGGTCCAGGGGGCGTCGTTCTTCGGGCGGGAAAGCGTCCGTCATGAGCCGTTCGGCTTCAGCATAATACGGGTCTGTCGTTTTTACGGGTATAAGTTCCATTCTGTTTGTTTTTTAGATTATAGGTCACAAAAATACAAAGATCGTTTTGTTTTATCCACAAAAAAACGTAATTTTGTTATAAAACGTAAGGAAAAAGAAGAAATGACGGAACTTTTATGGCTGTTCGCCGGAGGGGCATGTGGTGCCGGTGTTGTTTTTTTGTGGACGAAGGCGCGTATGTCTTCCCTGCAAACCTTGTTGCAGGTCCGTGAGGAAGAGATGGAAAAACGCCGGATCGAGATGGAAGAATCGGGTGAACGGCAGTCGCAGGATTTCAAGGAACGCGAAGAACGCATGGAGAACCATTTGGCAGCGTTGCAGGAACGGTGCGAGGCACTGAATCGCGAGAACAAGGGGTTGGCTGCCGACAAGCAGACGTTGGAAAAAGAATTGGTGTTGGTGCGCGAACAGATGGTGCGCGAGGGCGAAGAGCGCAACCGCCGTTTCAAGGAACAACTGAATCTCATGCAAGAGCAGTTGCAGAACGCTACACGTGAAATATTGGGACAGCGCACCCGTGAACTTTCGCAGCAGAACACGGTGCAGATGACGGCTATCATAGACCCGCTGAAAGAGACCATCCGGGAAATGCGTACGGCCATGGACAGCAGCCGCGACACGCATAATAAGAATACGGCTTCGCTGGAGAAAGCCATCGAGGAAGTGATGAGGCGTACGCGTGAAATCGGGGCTGAGGCCGACAAGCTGGCTTCGGCGTTGCGCAACGAGAACAAGGTGCAGGGGAATTGGGGCGAGTTGATTCTGGACGAGTTGCTGGAAAGTCAGGGGCTGAAGGAAGGTATACATTACGAGAAGCAGGTGACCCTGCGCGACCGCGCGGGCAAAGCCATTCTGAACGAAGAGTCCGGGAAGCGGATGATTCCCGATACCATCCTGCATTATCCCGACGGAAAAGATGCGGTAATCGACTCCAAGGTGTCGCTTACGGCTTTTGTGGACTATCAGAACGCCGAGACGGACGATGCGCGTGCCGAAGCCCTGCAGCGGCATGTCAGGAGCGTGCGGCAGCATGTGGCCGAATTGGCTCGCAAGGATTACAGTGCGTACATCAAGTTGCCGCGTCAGGCTTTGAATTACGTCATCATGTTCGTACCCAACGAAGGGGCACTCCAGTTGGCGTTGGCGGAAGCACCGGAGTTGTGGCGTGAGGCATTCTCCAAAGGGGTGTTCATTACCGGTGAGCAGAATCTTACGGCGGCGCTCCGCATTATCCAGATAGCCTGGACCCAAATGCAACAGGCTCAGAACCAGGAGGCCATCTACGATACGGCCCGGATGTTGCTCGACCGCGTGGCCGATTTTATCGGCCATTTCGAGACGGTGGGACAGAAGTTGCAAGATGCTTCGTCCTCCTTTGCCAAGGCCGCCGACAAGCTGAAGGACGGGCGGTTGAGCGTGGTGGGAGCTGCCAACAAACTTATCAAGTTGGGTGCCAAGGCCAGTGCCAAGAAGGTGATTCCCGAGGAGAACGAACCGTTGCACGGAGTGGAAGGGACGGCGGAGACGGGTGCCAACCTCCCGGGGTGACTCTTTTTGCGGCTTTGATTGAAGATAGGTCTTTTGTGGTTTTGCTGTCTTTTTGATAGTAAAACTACGTTTTTTGTTTTGTGCATGCCTTGAAACCATGCAGGTTTTAGAAGGAATTCAGGTCGTTTTTGAATACAATTTTTAGCGTTTCCGGTAGATTTTTTTATCTTTTTAAGTCTAAATGCGTTTCAATCTCAAGCGAATGATTTTCCGTTCGGCTGAGAAAACACATTTTTTCTCCGCATGTCGTTTGAGAGCTGTCCTCATGTTGGGCCGGAATATGCCGGAAAACGAAGCGTGGACAAGCTTTTCCGGTTCGTTTTTACGCTATTTGAAGTGCTTCCGTTCGCAAAAAACGGATGTCAAAATGGCATGTAAATCCGCTTTGCGCTTCCTCGTCTTCCGGCCGTCTGCGTTACGTCTTGCTTTCCGGCGGTGCAGGATGCTGCCCGAAAGTCTTATAAGCTGTCAGATTGCCTTTTCGCACCCCCGTGAGAATCCCGTATTTCCGTAGATTTCCGTATCGGGGCGTAAATAACGGATTCTCGTGGAGTCCGGTTTGACTTTTTGACAGGATTAAATGACTTCTTTCCTCTTTGCGGTTAAAGCGAATTGGTCGGAAGAAGTCTTGACCAGTTCGAATCCTAAGTTTTTCAAAAGGTCGTTGATTTCATATTTAAGGTTACTTATTTTCCGTTTGGATGCCGGCGAACCGTCGAAGAAATTCTCATTGAATACGGTATTGAGTTCCGTGAATGAGATTTCGTGAGTGGGAGCTTTAAGGAGATAATCCAGTAAGGTCGCCACTTGGCGGCGGCTTGGGCGGGTCGTGCCGTCTATGGTGATTTCGTTGGTATAACGGTTCACCCGTATTTTTTTGAATTCGCATTCCGATGTGTCGGCTATCATGTCGCTCAGTTCCGGATGGAGTTTTTGCTGATGGCGGAAATACCATACCAGCATGGCGACAACCAGGCATATGCAGATGAAGGCTATCCCCATCCAGTAATAGGCGTGGAAAATCAGGTTTTGCGTAAATTTCACGGTTGACAAGGGCAAAGTCCCATTGTCGCAGTAGGCATCCCATTTCATGCAATGGTGCAGGCTGACGGTGGCTCCGATGACAGCCGTAAGGATTAAGGCGATGCCTAATGATACAATAAAGGTAAGTTTGTGTTTCATGTTTTGCATTCGATGTATAGATTAATGTCTTACAAATTTAAAAGTTTAGTTTGAGAAATCAAAGCAACCGGGAATTTTTTTGATGAATGAAATCCGGAAAAAACATTCGGGTGCTGAAAAAGAAAAAATAAACGTTACTTTTAGTGTTTTCTTTAAGCGTTGAATATCAGTGATTTGATATTTTCTGATATTATTTGATACCGGATCTGATAAGATTTGATAACGAAAAGTTGTTTATATTGTTTCTGTTGCGTTACTTTGTAGGACTTGGTTACTTCAATAAAGACGTGAGACTATGAAGTGTGGCTTTTTAGGATTAATGGTGATGTGCTGGGTCGGACTGCAATCCTATGCCCAAGACCCGGACTTTTGGCAGTTTGAAGGTCTCGATACCCTTTACCGCAAGGTGGAAGGTTTCGGAGTGGGCTTGCCGCAGGAAAAGGCGTATCTCCATTTGGACAACACCTGCTATTTCCTCGGCGATACCATTTGGTACAAAGGCTATGTCACGCGCTCCGACCGGGGCACGTTGACCGACCTGAGCAAGATTCTCTATGTGGAGCTTCTCACGCCGGACGGTTATTCCGTGGAACGGCAGCAGTTGGAGATGGAAGACGGCACGGCCCACGGCATGTTCGTGCTGAAGGATACGCTTTATGCCGGTTACTACGAATTGAGGGCTTATACGCGTTGGATGCTCAACTTCGGGCAGTGCGAATATCCCCATGTGCGTATTTCAGAAGATTTGTTCTACAGCAAGAAGATGGCCAAGGAATTTTTCCGGGACTATGAGAAACTTTATTCACGGGTGTTTCCCGTATATGACAAGCCTAAGGAAGCCGGGGATTTTGCAAAAGACATGACATTGCGCCCTATGCGCCGATACTATAAAACCCCGAAGAAAAAGAAACCCAAAGTGGACTTGCGTTTCTATCCCGAAGGAGGTAACCTTGTGGCCGGTGCGGCTTGCCGGGTGGCCCTTGAATTGAACGGCGAGGACGGGCAACATCTTGGCGGTATGAAGCTTACCGTCCGGGATAAGGAGGGAAAGGTGGCGGCTGTCTGCCGGACGGACGAGCGCGGCCGGACGACATTCCGCCTGCCGGATGTGTCGGAACAGGCGGATTTCCGTGCTACCTTCACTTACAAGGGATATGAGTATGAAGAAGAACTTCCCGAAGTGGAGGAAGAAGGTTGTGCCTTGACTGTCACGGTGGGCGACAGCGCGGTGGAGGCCGTGATACAGGCCGTCGGAGTGAAGTGCCCCGTTGCCTTGCACGTCATGAGTGGCGGAGTGTCCCGTTTCTATCGTCCCTTGCCTGTGTCGCTCTTTTCAAACGGGATGGCGGGCACGGCGGACGAACCTGTATCCGGCCTCCGGGTCTGCCGGATGGCTATCCCGTTGGACAGTCTTCCCACCGGTGTCAACCAACTTACTGTCTTCGACGGGGAAGGGCGCATCTATGCCGACCGGCTCTTTTTCGTCAACCATCACGACTACGATGCCCCGAAACTGGCCGTTTCCGGTGTACGTCAGTCCTACGAACCTTTCGATTCCATCACCTTGCATTTGCAACTGACCGACCCGGCGGATTCCTTATCCAGCTTTTCCCTTACCGTTCGCGACCGGGATACGGAAGAAGACACGTATGACAATGGCACGATACTCACCGAAATGCTTCTTGCCAGTGAAATCAAAGGGTTTGTGGAGAATCCGGGTTATTATTTCGAGTCAGACGACAGTCTTCGCCGCCAAGCCCTCGACCGGCTCATGATGGTGCAGGGGTGGCGACGTTACAAGTGGCGTGAGATGGCTGACGTAGAACCCCTCGCGCTGCCTTGGTTGCCCGAGAAGTTCCAGACCATCGGAGGGTGTGTCAACCGTTCGGAAAGGCAAAACATTGATTTCAAAAAGATCAGCAACCTGAAAAAGGAGGTGAACGTCTGGGCCATGTTCACGCAGGGACCGGAGACTTTTGAATTGAAGCAACAGACAAAAGACGGCTCGTTCTACATGGCCATCCCCAAGATTTACGGTGATTGCATGATGTTCCTCAGCGCGGCGAAACTGAGTAAGGGGGCAGAGTATGTCAGCAAAAGGCGTCGGAAGGGCTTCACCGACGAGGAGGCTTGGCCGGACTATTATGTGAAACTGGACTTGTTCCATCCCCATTTCGCACATCCCTACAGCTTTTACCAGGACGTGTCGCCGCACGACCTCGAACCGTTTGCTCATGAGGACAGCCTCGTGCGCGGTTCGTTCGAGGGTCGCGTGTTGCCTTCCGTGACGGTGCGGACGCGGAGGAACGGGTTACGCCGCTACGACCCGACGAAGCCTGCAGTCGTTATCGACGCGTACGACGCATATAACATGATGGCCGATTACGGTTTGGCCGATGTGCCTTTCTATTATTTGAGCAGTCCGGCCGTGTCCACGCTTATTTCGTTCTTATTTGTGGGCGACATGAACAAATACCGTGATTATTTTCTTCGGACGACCTTCAACACGTGGCCCAACCGCCTGTGGGACAAGCCTGTCATGCCGGGTACGCCGACCTATCCCGTCCCCGATTGGTTGTCGCGCGGGGAATTTGAGAAATACCGGTCGCTGAGCCTGTTGGACAAGTTTTATATTTATACGGACTATGTGCCCCGTGAAATGGGCAGTTGGAAATACCGGCAGGACAACCAGCCGGAAGTCATCGTGGGTATGCAGCTCCGTCCCAACGGGGAATATTTCCCTTCTTGCCGTGACCGCCGTTACCTCTTGCACGGTTATGCCGTGTGCGACGAGTTCTACAGTCCCGACTACAGTCACCGTCCTTTGCCCGAAACGAAAGATTACCGCCGTACGCTTCTATGGATGCCCGAGGTGGAGTTTGATGCAAAGGGAAGTGCCACGGTCCGCCTTTATAACAACAGCAAGCGGACGTCTGTCAGTGTCGAGGCCGTGGGCGTTACGGACAGCGGGCGGTATATGCAATATAACAGTGTGCGGTAAACAAACGAAGTGGTATGAGTATCAAAAAGAGAAAAATATGAGGAATTCAACATTCATTAAAATGCAGGCTTTTTTTCTTGCTTGCATGTTGCCTGCCTTTTTATTTGGAAAAGGTGAGGTAGTCTACACCCGTTTGCAGGCTTTGTATTCCAATAATGCAGGAGGATGGAATATTGAGAAGGTCGTATTGTCCGATACGGCTACGGTGGTGTCTTTTTCCGTACGTGCCAAACCTTATTCTTGGATTCAAATGGCTTCGAGCACTTATTTGAGTGATGAGAGAGCTGTGGAGTATCCCGTAAGAAAGGCTGTAGGACTGACGCTGGACGAGAAGTTCTACATGCCTAAAAGCGGAAAGACGGAGTTTCAGTTGATTTTTGCCCCTATGCCCAAAGATACGAAGATATTCGATATGATAGAAGGGGACGGACGTGACATGGCATGTTGGTACGGACTGCATGATGCCAAGTCGAAAGTGAAGATGCCTGTGGCTCGGGAAGAAGTGGATGCAGAAGAAGTGGGGGAAAACATGTTCCGGACAGGCAAGGCTGTGGTACGGGGCAAGATAGAAGGTTACAAACCTGGGTGGGGATATGGTATTGTGGCGGTGACCGACAATACGTTGGGAAGTCGTCCCGAAAGTTCGTCGTCTGCCTTGATTCGTCCGGACGGGACTTTCTGTCTGGATTGGCCTTTGGAGCATCCCGTGTGGGACGAACTGAAGCCGGGGTGTGGGCCGGACATTCCGGTCTATGTACGTCCGGGCGACACGCTCGATTTGGTGATAAAAGCGAAGGGGGATGGGATTGAGACTGTAGAATACACCAGCAGCCATCCCAAAGGATGTTATGAGAAATTGCTGAAGTGCAAGGTGCCGGAAGTCTATGCCGAATGGGAGCGTAAGGGAGAGATTTGGAAGACGCTTACCGATGAGGAGTTTTGGGCTATGACGAAGGAGACAATGGAAACGGGAAATCGGCTTTGTGATTATTTTGTGTGGAAATACGGGCTGTCTCCATGGGAGGCACACCTCCTGAAAGCCCGGCAGCAGGTGGCGGTGGTAATCAACCAGACCGTATTGGCCAACTGGATGCTGTCGAGCCGGTATGGCTATTATCCACCGAATGAGGAACTGCGGAGGGATTTTTACGAAGGCAATGATTATTCCTTATACAAAGTGTTGAATGAGATGCCCACGGACGACCCGTCCATGTCCTTTATTCCTTATTTTCGCGCAATGGTGTCACGGATGAAGGACATGCTGCCCATGACGGATGCTTGGTCTTTGGCTTCGATGGGAGACGTGGACTGGTCGGATGTGGAGGGACAACGGTTGATGGATAGCTTACAAGTGGAAGCACTTCGGGGTGTCATGGGGTTCAAGGAGATTCCTTATTTGGTTCAAGCTTATCTCGTGAACAAAGTCTGTGACTTGCCCGACTTCCTGACTCCGGAAGGACGAAAAAAAATTGTGGAGTATAGGGCAGCTTGTCTCACGAATCCTTATTTGAAAAGGAAAATATGGAATTTGGCTTCCGACTATGCCCAGCCGTTTCCGGCTACAACGAAGTTGGAGGGAAAGGCACTTGAGATATTGCAGCCGATTGTGGACAAATATAAAGGGAAATATGTGCAGATAGAATGGATGAAACCCGGAAAAAGCGGTTTTGATTTCGTGAATAACCGGATGGTCAATTTGATACCTGACTTCCGGAACCATAAAGATTTGCAGTTCGTATTTTTGTTCAGTGCCAATACTTGTACGAAAGAGGAGTTCGAGCAATTTGTGAAAGCGTATTTGCCGGGTGAACCCTGTTATTGGTTGGATTTTGAAGAAAGCAGTATTTTGCGCGCACAACTTCTACTTCCTAATTATATAAAAGATATTACGTTGAACCGAGAAGGGGAGGTGTTGTCTACACCGCTTTATACAGCGGATGAGAGGCAGTTCCGTCGGAGTTTACGTGAATTATTAGAAAAAGAAGAATGATGAATAGGAAAAAATTCTTGTGGTTGATGGCAGCATTACTGCCGACCACGCTATTGGGAAAAGGTGAAGTGGCCTACACCCGTTTGCAGTCCTTCTATTCCAATGCGGGGATGGTGACCATAGACAAGGTGGTGCTGTCCGATACGGCCACGGTCATGTATTGCACGGCGAGAGGGAAAATCAACTCTTGGTTTCAATTCGCGCCGTCCACGTACCTGAGCGATGAAGAGGATGCGCGTTATCCCGTGAAGGGGGCTGTAGGACTGATGTTGGGCGAGAAATGCTATATTCCGAAAGCCGGGCAGTTGGAGTTCCATTTGCTCTTTGAACCGATGCCGAAGGACACGAAGATATTCGACCTGATAGAGGGGACGGACAAGGATATGTTCCGCATCTATGGCATCCACGATGCCAAAGCAAAGGTGAAGATTCCGGAGGCCAAAGAAGAGATAGACGCGGAAGAGACCTCCGAAAAGATGTTCCAAAAAGGAAAGGCCGTGGTGCGCGGCAAGATAGAGGGATATTCCCAGGATTGGAATGGGGTTATTTTGTTCTTTGATGTCAGTTTCTTGGGACATAGGGAGATTGCCCCTTATCCCATAAGTCGCCCTTGCACGGCTTTGGAACCGGACGGGACGTTCTGTGCGGAACTTTCTTTGGACCATCCGGTGTGGGCGGAGATGAAGATGGGAGGTGGAAACGCGCCAGTTCCTTTTTATGTCCGTCCTGGTGATACGCTTGACATTACCGTGAAAGGGATATTGGAGAGGAATGTGACAGTGGACTACGCCAGTAGCCATCCGAAAGGCTGTTATGAGAACTTGTTGAAGCATCAGGACGTGCCGGTCATCTATTACGGATGGGAACGTTTGTCGGATTATGGACGGAACTTGGACACTGAATATTTTCTGAAGAATGTGGACGAGAGTGTAGCGGAAAACATGCGGCTTTGCGACTATGTGGCATGGAAGTACAAGCTTTCTCCATGGGAGACGCATCTTTTGAAAAACCGTCAAAGGTTTGAATTGACAGACCGTTATTTGTTCATGGCCAGTCGGTTGTTCGAAGAAAAGGTAGAACGTCCGAGAAAATATCCTGTGGAAAAAGAAGACTATGTAGGTTATGATTATTCTGCCTATAAGGTGTTGAACATTCTTTCTTTGGATGATCCGTCGCTTTCTTTCTTGCCTTATAGTTTAGGATATCCTCCGTCCATCAGTATGACATATATGATGGCTTTTCTTGATATGTATGCTTTTTGGGATAATTCTTCTGAAAAAGAACCTTTGGACTATGCGAAAGTAGAAATCGAAAAAGACAGTCTTCAAGTGAGAACTTTGCGCGAACTGACCGGTACAGAGGGGACTCCTTGGGCTGTGCAAGCCTATCTCACCCAAAAAATTACTGGTTTGCAAGGGGAATGGAGCATAGGCCAACGCGAAAGGTTGGTGGACTTCTTGTCATCTTCCTATCTGACTTACCCCTACTTCAAGGAGAAAATAAAGGAATTGAACCGTTTGTCTGGAAACTCTGCCTCATGGGTTTATGAAATACCGGAAGGGGAAGGCTACCGGGATATGAAGTCTATTTTAAATAGTTATAAAGGCCGGTATGTGCAGGTGGTTTGGCTTTCTGATCCTGATAAAGATTTTAGCTTCAGTGGCAGTTCATCCGTGAAGAACATCATGGCAGACCATGAAAGTTTCCCGGACTTGCAAATCATCGCGATAGTCAATAGGGAGGCGTATTCGGATGAAAACAGGTTCGCGCAAATAAGGAAAGAGTTGTCTGCACCGATAGTTCATATAGAAGAAGGCGAAAGTTACCTCAAACTACAGGAGTTGTTCCATTTCTACAGCAGTGGCAAGCAGATGACTTTCGACCGCAACGGGTTGGTTTTCAAACAACCGCTTGACATGAAAAACGAAACGATGTTCCGTGACCGGTTCCGTCGTATATTGAAAGCGGAAAAAGAGATGCAATGATGGCAATGGAGGAAAACAGTGACCGTGTTGGGAAATGCGTTTCCAAAGGAATGGGGTTGGTTCTTCCTGCTGGTGGTTACGAGGATATTTATTTCTAAGGTTGGATTCTATTTGTCCGTTTATGAACATTGCCGTTGGCAGGAAGGTTTTAGGTCTGGATGACGGTACAGCGGTCAATTATTCTTATTTTAAAGTGTTTGACAGGCATACGGATATTCATGAAATTACTCCCTGTCGGCCTGCTTGTGCCGACAGGGAGTGTTCCTTTTCAAGAAGGGATTTTTATGAACGTTTACTGCCATCGGGATTGTAAACCAGAATGAGGTCTATCGGTTCGCGATCCAATTCGATACGGTAGTAGATGCCTGTTTCCGCCCCGTTGGGATATTCAATGCGGTCTACATCGTCTTCACGTGGGTTGAACGTGTAACCTTCCTGCGTGAAGCTGTTGACTACGGCTTCCGGAACGGATGTCCATGCCATATCCTCGAATTCAGTGAACAGCCATTGGTAATTCGTGTCCACGTGCATGTCTGCCTCTGCATTGTTCAGCCACAGTTGTATTTCGTAGCCTTGTGCAGTACGGTCCATTTCAATAATGTTGGCACCGGGATATTTGGTCGCTACCATTTGGGTGATTGCCATGGGTATCTGTGCCGAAGGGTTGGAGCCACTTCCCGGGTGTTGGCTTCCGTCCGCATTGTAATAAAGTATGATGTCTGTAGGCTCACGGTCCAATTCGATGCGGTATTGTACGGCCGTTTCCGTTCCGTTGGGATATTCAATGCGGTCTACATCGTCTTCACGTGGGTTGAACGTGAATCCGTCTTGCGTGAAGCTGTTGACTACGACCTCCGGAACGGATGTCCAGGCAATGTCTTCGAACTCCGTATAAAGCCATTGGTAGTTGAGGTCGAGGTGCATGTCCGCTTCTCCGTTGTTCAGCCACATTTGTACTTCATATCCTTGGTAGGTACGTTCGACTTCCACGATTTGTGCTCCCGGATAACGGCTTTCTACCGTTTGGGTGATGTGTGGGTCATTCCGAAAGTTGTAGTCGTCCTCATCATCGTCTTTACATGCGGTCATAACCGGGGCGAGCAATAAGATGAAAAGCCCCCATTTCCATATATTCTTTCTCATTTTGTTTTGGTTTTTGTAAAAGGTTTATATTCTTGTGAAAATCTCATCTTTCAGTCAATCTCACGGATATTGAATTTTCGGTCGAATTTGAGTTCTACATCGTTGGTGAGCTCCACTTCGTACTTACGACTGTCTTTTTCTATTTTGGTGATTTTCTCTCCGGGGAACATCTCGTTCACTTGTTTCTTGATTTCCTTCGGTATGAAAAAAGCCGGGACTTCAGACCTTTTGCCGTCTACTTCCGTCCAATCCCCTTTGCTGTCGAAGGAGACTTCCGTACCATTGACAAGCTGTACGTCGTAAGTGGTAGATTTGAACCAGTCTTTGTCTATTTTGATATACGAGACTTTGGTATGGGCAAATTGCTGCTTTAAAATCGTACGTGCCGGGGCGGGCAGTTCGTTTAAATTGCGGGTGATGACATCATTGTCGGCGCAAGCGGTCGTTACGATGACAATCCCTAAAATCAATATGGCAAAAATCTTTCTCATAATGGTAATTCCTTTTAATGGTTAGTAATACTATTGTAACCGCAAAGTAAATACCTGATTCTGGAAAGATTTGGGATTTGTGCTTTTCGTTTTAGGGCTTTGCAACTTTTAACACGAAATGATGTCGTCCGTCATGATAGTATGTGAGGGAGAGATGGTACAGGTCGGCAATGGATTGGGCGATAGACAGTCCCAGTCCGGTCGATTCTTTTTGTCCGCTATGCCCCTTGTAGAAGCGTTTGAACATTTGTCGTTCGTCGAGGGCTTGGTTCCCGTCGTTGACGATTTCAATCCGGGTGGAATGGATGAGTATGTCCACACGTCCGTGTTGGGGGCTATGTATGATGGCATTTTTGATGAGATTGGTCAGTAAAGTATGAGCCAGCGATTCGTTCATCCGGATACGGCAGTCTTCCGTGTCCGACAAGTGATAGTCCAGTTCTTTTTCTTCGTATAAGTCCGATAACAGTTCGAGAATCTTTCGGACGTGTGGGTTCATATCCACTTCCGTTACTTCCTCGAATTGCCGGTTTTGGATACGCGAAAGCAGGAGCAGGGATTTATTGAGCTGTATGGCACGGTGCAGGCTACGGAACATGTCATCGATATTTTTCAGTTCCTCTTCATCGAGATTCTCATGTTCGGCCAACAATTCCAGCTTACCGTTGATGACGGCCAACGGGGTTTGCAGTTCATGAGAGGCGTTTTCGATGAATTCCTTTTGTTCCCGGTATGCTTTTTCTGCCCGTTCGTGCATTTCAAGGGCAGCACGGTTCAGGGTACGGAACTCCCGAATACGGCAATCCGGATTCAGATAAGGTGCCGGGTGTCCGGGTGATACGTTTTCAAGCCATTCCAATAAACGGTCGAGCGGGCGGAACACGGACTTCAGGATAAGGCGTGTGCTGAAGATGATGCAACAAAGCAATGCGATGTAGAGTGCGACGAGATATTTGAATATGGCGGCTATCAAATCGTCCCGTTCCAAAGTGGAGAGTCGGAGTTCCAGTTCATAATATTTCAGGTCGGTGGCCATGAAGCAGGACTTCATGATACGTACGGGTTCATACTCATCTTCAGTCTCGATATATACCGTACCGTCGTAGTACCGATCGCGATAGTGCTCGACCTCTTCCGTGGTAAGCGGACGGATGCTGTAACTGTGTATGATTTTGTCCTCGGTATCTAAAAGAGTAGAGTCCGCCAGGATTTTCCCCACAATAATATCCCGGTAATTGGCCAGGGCATCGTCGGTCTCGTCCATCACTTCGTCGATGACGGTGTAATAGAAAAAGGTACCCCATCCGCCCAGCAACAAGAACAGGAGGAAAGAGAGGTTGAAGTGGGTATAGCGTAATAACTTCATGGTCGGGGTATGGGGAGTTTACGGCATGTCGAATGCCAATTTGTAGCCGAAACCGTAAACGGCTTTTATTTCTGCTTGTGTGCCGGCAGCTTTCATCTTTTTCCTCAAATTCTTCACCTGAGAATAAATGAAGTCGAGACTGTCCGCCTGGTCGATGTGGTCGCCCCATACAGACTCTGCCAATGCCATACGGTTGATGAGGCGGTTGGGATTGCTGATGAAATAATACAGCAGGTCGAACTCCTTACGGTTGAGGTTCAGTTCGTTCCCGTTTACGGTTACTTTGCGTGTGTCGGGGACTAAAGTCAGGTTGCCCAGTACGATACTGGTGTCTCCTCCAGCTTTTTTCCTGCGCAACAGGGATTTTACCCGTGCGTTTAGCTCGGCCAGATGGAATGGTTTGGCCAAATAATCGTCGGCCCCGAGATTAAGCCCCTCCACCTTGTCCTCAATGGAGTCTTTGGCCGAGATGATGATGACGCTTTCCTGTTTACGCATCCGTTTGAGATGGGCCAGGACGGAAAGTCCGCTTCCGCCGGGCAGCATGATGTCCAGCAAGATACAGTCGTAATCGTAATCGTTGACCTTCTCCATGGCGGAGGCATAGTCTTCCGCACACTCCACGATGAACTTTTCGCGCGTGAGGTACTCCCTGACGGTATTCCGCAACTCCTCTTCGTCTTCAATCAGCAGGATCTTCATGGCTGTTCCGTATCGGATGGATTATCGATGGGTAATCTGTCTTTCTTCCGGTAACCTGTGCTGTTGAGGATAGCCACCAAGTCGCCGTTTTCTTGGCAGATTCTTACCTCTATATAAGGAATGCGCGGGTGGTGGTATATCTCACGGGCCTCTGCGTAAAGCCATCCGGCAGACACGGCTTTCAGGAAGTTGATATTGGCGCTTAAAGACAATGTTACCTGTGCATAGCTGTTGGCTACGGCGGCAAAAGCCAAGTCGGCCAACGTGAAAAGGGCACCGCCTTGGCAGACCCCGGCAGCATTGAGGTGGGCAGGGGTGACTTCCATTCGGGCTTTGGCATATCCCGGACGGATGTCAAGTATCTCGACACCGGCCGCCCGGGCAAACCGGTCGTTCTGTAATAATTCGGATAATGTCATACTATAGTTGGATAAAAATGTCAGGCGAAAGTTTTTCGTATTTCTTCCCAGTGTTCGCAAAGCGATTGCATGGAAGGGAACAACAAGTCGGCACCGGCATCAATCAGCACTTCGTCGGGCAGCGGCCCCGTATTGACGGCGATGGTGAAGATTCCGGCAGCTACTCCGGCTTGTACTCCTAAGGGAGCATTTTCCACCACAAGGCCTTCCCACGGTTGTATACCGGCTTTTTGCAGTCCCATGAGGTAGGGCTCGGGGTTGGGCTTGCCGTATTTCACATCAAAACTGGTCACCATCAGGTCGCGCCGGAATACGCCCGGGAAATTATGGTTCAGCCGGTCGATGAGGCTGACCTGCCCCGATCCGGTGACGACCATGGGGGTGAAGCCATCGGCCTTTACCTTTTTCAGCAACTCGTAAGCGCCCGGCATCCGTGGGGCTTCCGGACAACGGCTGAACACATCGGACTTGGCTTTATAGATGGTCTGCTTCTCCTCTTCGGTAGCCCGGCGTCCCCAATCACGTTGTGCCAGCAGATCGATGGTTCCGCCGCCCGTACGTCCTTCGTGCATGTAGGCTTCTTCGGGCGTGATATGCAGGCCGAACTGCGTCATGGCATGGCTCCAGGAATAAGCATGGTTGGGCATGGAGTCGAAGAGGACTCCGTCCATATCAAAGAGCACGGCTTTAAGGCGCGTCGCCCCAAAGCCGTGCTTCATTAAATATTTGTCTTTTTCTGCTTCGAACATGGGCTTATTTGTTTAAGCGTGCGCGGATGGCTTCACTTTCTTTTTCGTAACCCGGTTTGTTCAGCAGGGCGAACATGTTCTTCTTGTAGGCTTCCACGCCCGGCTGGTTGAAGGTATTTACCCCCAAGAGGTTGCCGCTGATGCCGCAGGCTTTCTCGAAGAAATAGATGATTTGTCCCAAGTAGTACTCGTTCAACACAGGGACACTCAGGCGCATGTTGGGCACACCGCCGTCCACGTGAGCCAGTTGCGTACCCAGTTCGGCCATCTTGTTCACTTCGTCCACACGCTTTCCGGCCAGGAAGTTCAGGCCGTCCAGATTTTCGTCGTCCGAAGGGAAGAGTACCTTGTGGTTGGACTGCTCGATGCTGATGACGGTCTCGAAGATGGTACGTTCGCCGTCCTGAATCCATTGTCCCATGGAATGAAGGTCGGTGGTAAAATCTACGGCAGCCGGGAAAATACCTTTTTGGTCCTTTCCTTCCGATTCTCCGTACAACTGTTTCCACCATTCGTTCAGGTAGTGCAACTTAGGTTGGTAGTTTACCAGAATTTCGATTTTCTTGCCTTCGGTATATAAAGCGTTGCGGCAGGCTGCATATACGGCCGAGGGGTTTTCCATGAAAGGTACGTCCACGGCAGTTGCTTTTTCCATGTCGGCGGCACCGGCCACGAGTTGTGCGATGTCGAAGCCGGCCACGGCAATAGGCAGCAAGCCTACGGGAGTGAGTACGGAGAAACGTCCGCCCACATTGTCGGGGATGATAAAGCTCTTGTATCCTTCCTTGTCAGCCGTGGTACGGGCGGCACCTTTTTGGGCATCGGTTACGGCCACGATGACTTTGCGGGCCATGTCCTTGCCGCGTTGGTCTTCGCATTGCTTTTTCAGCAGGCGGAAAGCCAAAGCCGTTTCGGTGGTCGTGCCGCTCTTGGAAATATTGATGACACCGAATTTCTTGTCGGCCAGGTAAGCGCACATTTCGGCCAGATAGTCTTCGCCGATGTTGTTTCCGGCAAATAGGATGACCGGGTTCTTCTTATCGTTCAGCAACCATTGGAAGCTGTTGCTCAGGGCTTCGATGACGGTGCGTGCGCCAAGGTAGCTTCCGCCGATGCCGGCTACTACGACCACTTCGCAGTTCTCGCGGAGCACCTGTGCCGTGGCGTTCAGTTCACCGATGAAATCGGGAGTAATGGAAGACGGCAAGTGCAGCCAACCTAAAAAGTCGTTACCCGGACAAGTGCCGTTTTCCAACGCTTCCTGTGCGGCTTTCACCTTCGGTTCGTATGCCGCAATGGCATCGGCCTGAAGGAACTGAGTTGCTTTTGTGATGTCTAATTGAATATTCTTCATCTTTTTACGCTATTAAAAAACAATAATGAGTTATCGGAATGAATCGGTGAGCAGTTTTATCTCGATGCTCGGCGAGATACGTTCGTAGAGGATATTATATACGGCGTCCAGAATCGGCATGTTGACATGGAGGCACTTGTTGATGTCCTTCATACATTTGGTGCCGTAATACCCCTCGGCTATCATTTCCATTTCTATTTGTGCGCTTTTCACGCTGTAACCCTTGCCTATCATGGAACCGAACACCCGGTTACGGCTGAAGTTGGAATATCCCGTGACGAGAAGGTCGCCCAGATAGACCGAATCGATGATATTCCGTTCAATGGGGTGTACAATCTTGAGAAAACGGTTCATTTCCTGCGCTGCGTTGGACATGATGACCGACTGGAAGTTGTCTCCATACTTCAGGCCGTTGCAGATACCCGCCGCGATGGCATAGACGTTCTTCAACACCGAAGCGTATTCGATGCCGATGACGTCGTCGCTGATTTTGGTCTTGACATATTCGCTGCTGATCATGTCGGCAAAGTTTTGCGCCTTTTCCAAGTCGGCGCATCCCACGGTCAGATAAGTAAGCCGTCCCAAAGCCACTTCTTCCGCATGGCTCGGTCCCCCCAAAACGGCCAGATTCTCGTCGGGCACGCTATACACCTGATGAAAATATTCCGAGCAGACCAGGTTTTCGTCGGGCACGATACCCTTGATGGCCGTGACGATGAATTTATCACGCAGGCGCGTCTTGAGTTTTTTCAGATGACTCTTTAAATAAGGTGAGGGGGTGACGAAAATCAAAGTATCCGCTTCTTCCACTATTTTATTGATGTCGGCAGAGAAGTGGATGCGGTTCACGTCGAAATGTACGCTGGTCAGGTAAGCCGGATTATGTCCCAGGCGGCGGAATTCCTCGATGCGGTCTTCCCGTCGCATGTACCAATGGATGGAATCGTTTCGCTCCAACATCATCTTGGCGATGGCGGTAGCCCAGCTACCGCCCCCCATGATGGCTATGGTTCCACAATTTCCCATGTTTTCCGGTTGTTATATTTTGGAAATCCACTCGGCCACGTCGTTGACGGATGGCTTTTCGATGTCGAGTTTGTATTTCTTGATGACCTCTCCCACCTGTTGCTGCAGCTTTTGCGGATTGACATCCTTCATGTCGCTTACCAGATTATATCCGGCTTTTTGCAGCACGGGCACGAGTGCCTCGGCCACGCCGATGGCAGCGTATTTGTCGGCACTGTCCTTGGGTATTTTCTTTTCAGGACGCATTTGCGGGAAGAAGAGAACCTCTTGAATCGTGGTCTGGCCCGTCATGAGCATGACCAGACGGTCGATGCCGATACCGATACCGCTGGTGGGGGGCATGCCATATTGCAAGGCACGCAGGAAATCCTGGTCGATGAACATCGCTTCGTCGTCGCCCTTCTCGCTCAGGCGCATCTGTTCGATGAAACGCTCTTCCTGATCTATCGGGTCGTTCAACTCCGAATAGGCATTGGCCAGTTCCTTACCGTTGACCATCAACTCGAAACGCTCGGTCAATGCCGGATTAGTGCGGTGTTTCTTGGTGAGCGGCGACATTTCCACCGGATAGTCGGTGATAAAGGTCGGTTGGATATAAGTACCCTCGCAGAACTCGCCGAAAATCTCGTCGATAAGCTTGCCTTTACCCATCGTGTCGTCGATTTCCAGATTCAGGGCCTTGCATATCTCGCGGATTTCCTCTTCGCTCTTCCCGTTCAGGTCATAACCCGTTTTTTCCTTGATGGCCTCCAAGATGGGCAGACGGCGATAGGGTGCCTTGAAGCTGATGGTCTTTCCGTCCACCACGCTCTCCGTGCTGCCGTTCACAGCGATGCAGATGCGCTCGAGCAACTTTTCGGTAAACGCCATCATCCAGTTGTAATCCTTATATTGTACATAAAGTTCCATGCAAGTGAACTCCGGATTATGGCTCTTGTCCATACCCTCGTTGCGGAAGTTCTTGCCGATTTCGTACACACCTTCGAAACCGCCTACGATGAGGCGTTTCAGGTAAAGTTCCGTGGCGATACGAAGATACAGGTCGATGTCGAGCGAGTTGTGGTGGGTAATGAACGGGCGTGCGCTGGCTCCTCCCGGGATGGATTGCAGGATGGGCGTCTCCACCTCCGTGTAGCCTGCTTCGTCCAGGGCGGCACGCAACGTTTTCAGGATGGCCGAACGCTTCAGGAACGTTTCCTTCACTCCGCTGTTGACAATCAAGTCCACGTAACGTTGGCGGTAGCGCAGTTCCGGGTCGTCGAAAGAGTCATATACCTCGCCGTCTTTCATCTTGACGATGGGCAGGGGCTTGAGGCTCTTGGCCAAAACCGTCAGTTCTTGCGTGTGCACGCTGATTTCGCCTGTTTGAGTCTTGAAAACAAAGCCTTTGATACCGACAAAGTCACCCAAGTCGAGCAATTTCTTGAATACGGTGTTGTATAAATCCTTGTTTTCTCCGGGACAAATATCATCGCGGGTGACATACACCTGAATGCGCCCTTTGGAATCCTGCAATTCGAGGAAAGAGGCTTTGCCCATGATGCGCCGGCTCATGATACGGCCTGCGATGCACACTTGGCGTTTCTCTTCTGCCGCATCGTCGTATTCGGCTTTGATGTCGGTCGAGAAAGCATCGGTCGGATATTCGTCAGCCGGATAAGGGTCGATGCCCAAGGCACGGAGTTCGTTCAGGTTGTTCCTTCTTACGATTTCTTGTTCACTTAACTCTAAAACATTCATTTTTATTCTGATTTCGATATTTGGGGCAAAATTACAAAAGTTTTTTGAGTGTCCCAATGATTTACCCGTTTATTAGCATGGAGCTTAGGACAGTGAAAACATGTTTTCTTTGGAATGACGGACTTATATAGTTAATTTTGTGTTAAATATTCGGGGGGGGTAATTTTGTTCAGTATAAAAATGCTAACTTTCGCAAATAAATCAATAGAGTGGTAACTTTTAAAAATTGGGACTATGAAAGCAAAAGTTTGGAAAGGTGTCTGGGCCTTATGTGTAGTTGCCGTTACGATGGCATCTTGTGATTTTGTGAATAAGATGAAAGAGAATGCTACTACAACGCCGTCGGACACGATTATCGGAGCAAATGCCGGGGAGTTGGACGGGAAAATAGATGAATTGTTGGAATTGGCCAAGGCAAAAAAGGAAACGGCAGAGTTTGCCGAGATTTATACCTATTTCAATTATAAGCCGGGTGATCCTTCTACGAGTGTGACGATACAAATTGTAACGCCGGAGGATAAGAACAAGATGGCGGAATATAGTTGGTACGATAATAAGGATGTCCGTAACAAACTGGATAAACAGGATATGGTGATTTCGGATCATGACGATAATGTGATTGATACCTATGACGGTTTCAAGGATATGCTTTTCACTTACGATGATGTGGCCAAGCAGGTGGAGAATCTGCCGGTGTTCTGCAAAGAGGCGTTGGAAGCATCGGGATATGGCGAAGACGGCTATGTGAGAAGCTACCAGATAGAAAAAGGTGATGCGTTCATCATGGTGGGACACAAGTCCTCCAATATGTTGAGTAAGACTTACCATGTAGCCGAAGATGGCGAACATATCATAGTGAAAGAATAAGTGTAAGGCGCTTCTGTTCGGAAATCCGCTGTCGTCTCATATTTCCGGAAGTTCCGTGGCAGGACCTGGATATGACGGCGGATTTCCTTTTTGAGGAAAGAAGGGGGTATGAACGTTCGTAAGGATTCACAGGCGTTGTCCGCTCGGTTTTACTTTGCGTCATCCGGTGGTGAAATACAAGAGGGGCGGGAAAAAGCAGATGAGACTATTCCGCCCAGTGCGGCCGAACCCGGAAAAGGCTTTTTCCTTTCTTTTTTCGTGCCACGCAGGGGATTTTGGGTTACCCCTTTGTTGTTGGATCTTAATTTTCTCGTCTTTCTGGCCATGTGCTTGTCCGGTGTAGGGATATTTTTTCCGGACAATGTCGATTTGTTGCATTGGGGCGCCGATTTTGCTCCATTGACTCTGACCGGCGATTATTGGCGTGTGCTGACCTGCAATTATGTGCATGTAGGTCTTATACACTTGGCCATGAACATGTATGCCTTATTGTTCATTGGTCTGTTTTTGGAGCCGTTGGCAGGTTCTCGCCGTATGGCTATGGCTTATGTCTTGTCCGGACTTTACGCATCCTTGGCGAGCCTGTCGGTCAATGCCGAATGGATTGCGGCCGGGGCTTCGGGAGCCATATTCGGCTTGTACGGTCTCTTTTTTGCTTATTTGCTTTTACGCAGGGGCGGAGAGGAGAGGCGAAAGACCTTGCTTGTCAGCATTGCGGTTTTCATTTTGTATAATCTGTTGTTTGGGATGAGAGATGACAGTGTGGATAATGCGGCGCACGTCGGCGGATTGGGGTGTGGTTTCTTGTTGGGGTTGGCTTACGGGATGTCGGATAAGGTGCGTGAGAAAAGCAAACGGATGGTTGTGGCTTGTCTGGCAGAATTCGTCTTATTATCTGAGTTTATCTGTTGGTTTTCCGCCTTGACACACGGAATGCCTCCCGATTACCAAGACGTGCGCGAAGTTTGGCGGAGTGGCCTGTTGGAAGACTATATAAGAAACGGAGATTCGGAGATTCATTCGGAAGAGAACGGTATGGAGCAGAATACGGAGTATACCGTAGTGGAGGGCTGGACCATGACGGATCAGGATGTCTGGATTCCTTTTAGCGATGAAGCGAGTGGTTTCAGTTTCCGTTATCCGTCCAATTGGCATAGAAAGCCGGATGGATGGTCGGATTTCCGCATCGAAAACGGGTTGAATTGGATGACCGTGGAGTATTCGGATGCTGCGGCAGATACGGATGCCCGGAAAATGAAAGATGCTTTAAAGCGGAGTGTGTGTGACGAAGAAGGCCGTTTGCTTGACGGTTGCACTTGCGAGACGGTCGTCCTGAACGGGACTGAATTTGTGAAAGTCAGTAGCCCCCAACGTATCTCCCTTACAGGGAAGAAATGGATTGAGGCGAGGCGTACTACTTACGGATATTATAAGGATAATCCTTTACGGTGCATGACCATCGTGCAGTGGGTCACGAGTGAACCTTTCCGAAAAGAGATGGATGAAATGGCGCAAAGTTTTTTCATACGGGAACCATAAAGGGCATTTGATTTTTCTTTTTTGTGAATGACGGCTGAAGGTTCACCGTAAAGCGTTGTACCACAGTGCGGAACGGAATTTTTCGGTGAACCCCTTGTGAAGGCTGTTTGAGTGAAGGGTTCACCTTAATCGTTTGATTCTTAGATAGTATGAAGGATGTGAACCCTTTTTTAATGAAAACACAATGAAGGGGATGGGAAAGGAACATCGCCTGCAGGACATCCGTAAAAAGTTCTCAGTAGATTGATCGAACGTTTGCCGCACACCGGAAAGTCGTTTGCCTGACGTTTTTGGACTGTTTTCGCATTTCGATGGGACCAAGACGGCATCGCTGAAGTTTATGAGTTAATTAAAGGTGAATTTTTTGAACGGAATGAAAAAATAATTATCTTTGCCGCAGAATTTCCGGGTTCGTGCGAAGCTTGCCCAAACAGAGTAATTTGTCAGGGATGCTGAAAACGGACGGAAGCCTGCGCCGAACCGCGTATGCGGGGGAAGGGTGGGGACGGAGATTCGCGACATATTAAAGGCGTTTACGTGACGTCTTGTTCTTGACTCTAAGAAATCTGGTAAATTTCAATCACTGTCAGGGATGAGGCAACAGTAGATGTCCTCGGGATGTGTATATATGCGCATCCCTTTTCGATGCGGGTATATCGTGTCGTAAAGGGAGAAGTTATATCCATATCGGCGTGGGCTCTGGATGTTGCTCGTTCAACAGTGATGGGCATACCAGAGCCTCTTAGGGTGGGACGAGTAACGACGGTCTCACGCTTTTTTTGTGTCGTCACACAGGACTTCCGTGCCAAGGTGTGATGGATACGTTGATGAATGTAGCCAGTATTCCGGAAGAAAGCGAAAGCCGACTTCCGAGTGAGGGATTGCCTCCCGTCACAGCCGCCGGTTCGCAAAGATACGGGACCGGGGTGTCCTTGGAGTATGTCCTGCATCCGACGCACGGACTTCCGCAAGAATGCCGATGGTATGTTTTGAGAGCCACGTATGGACGTGAACGGGAGGCTGAAGACCTATTGAAGAAACGGGGCGTTTTGGTGTATGTGCCGAAACGGAAGACGTTGAAGATGGTGAAAGGAGAGAAGAAGAAAGTAGAGGAATCCCTCTTGCCCAATCTTGTTTTCGTGTTTACGGACGAGTGCACGGCCCGCCGTTTGGTGTCATTCCCATTGAAATCTGAGTCCCGTCGCAAGGACAAGATGCCCGTAAGCCTTCGTTTCATGTACGACCATACGTCTTTGAATGAAAACGGACTGAATGACGTGGTGGTTATACCCTACAAGGAGATGGTCAATTTTATTCGTTTCACCATTGGAGGGAGCGAATCTATCCGTGCCGTCTCACCGGCTGATTTCCGGATCAAGAAAGACCAGCAAGTCGTGATTACCGAAGGGGATTTCAAAGGCGTAGTAGGGCGTGTGGCCCGTATAGACCGCCAGACTTGTGTCATCGTGGATTTGCAGCCGATATGCTTTCTGGCTTCGGCCTATATTCCCAAGGCTTTTTTGAGGGAAGTGCCTGAGCCGGAGAATAATAAAAAATGATGGGTTTGTTTGGTTCGTTCTTTTGGGGCTGTTATCTTTGTGAAAGGTTTATTTAAACAGGTTGTGAGAATGAGATTTCCCATAGGCATACAGAATTTTAGAACTTTGAGGGAGGATGGCTATTTGTATATAGACAAAACGGAGTTGATATACAAATTGGTTGATACAGGCTGTTATTATCTCCTGAGTCGTCCGAGACGATTCGGTAAATCTCTTTTGGTTTCTACTCTCGAGGCTTATTTCCAAGGGAAGAAAAAACAGTTCAAAGGGTTGGCCATGGAACGTTTGGAGAAAGATTGGACGGCACGTCCCGTGTTTCATCTCGATTTGAACGTTGGGAAATACGAAAGTACCCAGTCGCTTTTGGATACGTTGAACGAGGCGTTGACGGTTTGGGAGAAAGAATTTGGGGCGGAGGAAGCGGAGCGTAACGTCGGTTTACGTTTCAAGGGAGTTGTGCAGCGTGCTTGCGAAAAGACAGGGCACAGGGTCGCGATATTGGTGGACGAGTATGACAAGCCGTTGCTTCAGAACATCGGCAACGATACGCTTCAAGATGAGTTGAGGGGGATTCTCCGGTTGTTCTATTCCGTGCTCAAGACGCAAGACCGCTATATCAAGTTCGGGCTGCTGACCGGAGTTTCGAAGTTCGGCAAACTCAGTGTTTTTAGCGACTTGAATAATCTGGAGGATATTTCGCTCAATCGCAATTGGGCTACACTTTGCGGTATCACGGAAGAAGAGTTGCGCGGTGGGCTGAAACCGGCTGTAGAAGAGATGGCGGAAAGTAACGGATTGACTTATGAAGAAACACTGGACCGATTAAAAGAAATGTACGATGGTTATCATTTCGATCGAGATTCCATAGGGGTGTACAATCCGTTCAGTTTATTGAATGCGTTGAAGAACAAACAATTCAATGATTATTGGTTTGAAACAGGCACTCCCTCTTTCTTGGTGGAGATGCTGAAACGTACGAATTATGAATTGAACAATCTGGCGCACGAAGAACAAACCTCGGATATGTTGAACAGCATAGATTCTGTATATAGGAATCCGGTTCCTCTGCTTTATCAGAGTGGTTATCTGACCATTAAAGGGTATGACGAACGTTTCAGAATGTATAAGTTAGGCTTTCCGAACCAGGAAGTGGAAAACGGATTTGTGCGTTACCTGTTGCCATATTACGCTCCGAAAGAAAGGGGTGAATCGGAGTTCTTTATCCAAAAGTTCATCCAAGAGGTAGAGCGCGGTGATGCCGAAGCTTTCATGGAACGTTTGCAGACGATGTTCGTTGACAATAGTTACCAAGTAATGGGCAAGATGGAGCTCTACTTTCAGAACACCATGTATGTTATCTTCAAGATGATGGGCTTTTATACCGAAGTGGAGCGCACCACCCATCGTGGACGCATCGACATCGTCATCAAAACATCGGATTACATCTATGTGATGGAAATCAAACTCGATGGCAGTGCCGACGAGGCTTTGCAACAAATCCATGAGAAAGGTTATGCCGAGCCTTATAGGAAAGATGGCCGGAAGGTGTTCCTCGTAGGTATGAACTTTTCGTCTGATACCAAAGGGGTGGAAGAGTGGAAGGTTGAGGAGTAGAAAATATAAAATGATAGAAAGATAAGCTTTCTCTGTAAGGCTTTTTGTATTAGTGTGTCTCTTCTTACTTTGCAAACTGGTAAAGTAAGATATTAAAACATATAATCAAATGAACAAGGATATGAAAATAGCCGTAGCCGGAACCGGTTACGTCGGCTTAAGCATTGCCACGCTTTTAAGTCAGCACCACCAAGTAACGGCAGTAGACGTTATTCCCGAAAAGGTGGACATGATTAACCGAAGGAAGTCTCCCATCCAGGACGAATACATAGAGAAGTATCTGGCCAAAAAAGAGTTGAACCTGACCGCCACACTCGACGGAGCCAAAGCCTACGCTAATGCGGACTTCGTGGTCATCGCCGCACCGACAAACTACGACCCGGTGAAGAACTATTTCGATACCAGCCACGTGGAGGAAGTCATCGAATTAGTGAAGAAAGTCAATCCCCATGCGATAATGGTCATCAAGAGCACCATTCCCGTGGGGTACACGGAAAGCGTACGCAAAAAGTTAGGCACGGAAAATGTCATCTTTTCACCTGAGTTCCTGCGTGAGAGTAAAGCCCTGTACGACAACCTCTACCCCAGCCGTATCATCGTAGGCCGTCCCGAAGGGGATGTCCGGTTGGACAAGGCCGCACACGACTTTGCTGCCCTCCTGCAGGAAGGGGCCATCAAAGAAAACATCGACACGCTATTCATGGGACAGACCGAAGCCGAAGCCGTGAAACTCTTTGCCAACACCTATTTGGCCTTGCGGGTCTCTTATTTCAATGAGTTAGACACGTATGCCGAAATGAAAGGCTTGGATACGAAGGCCATCATCGACGGTGTAAGTCTCGACCCGCGCATCGGAAGTCATTACAACAACCCCTCCTTTGGTTACGGCGGCTACTGCCTGCCCAAAGACACCAAGCAACTGTTAGCCAACTATCAAGACGTTCCTGAAAACCTTATCGAGGCCATCGTGGAAAGCAACCGCACGCGCAAGGATTTCATAGCCGACCGCGTACTGCACACGGCCGGTTACTACGACTATTACAACCGTGGCGACTTCAGTCCTTCCGAGGAGCGGAAGTGTGTCATCGGTGTGTACCGCCTGACGATGAAATCGAACTCGGACAACTTCCGCCAATCGAGCATCCAAGGTGTGATGAAGCGCATCAAGGCCAAAGGTGCGGAGATCGTCATCTATGAACCGACACTCGAAGATGGCAGCACGTTCTTCGGCAGCAAAGTGGTGAATGACTTGGATGCTTTCAAAAGCCAAAGCCATGCCATCATTGCCAACCGATATGATGCTTGTCTGGATGATGTGGAGGAAAAGGTTTATACGAGGGATATTTTCAGGAGGGACTGAAAAAATATGTATAGAAGAAATGAGTGAGCTTATATTAGGCGAAGCAGCATATGTCTATAAATAGTAAAAAAATAGCCCAAAATACAATAATCCTTTATTTGAGGATGTTAGTTCTCTTATTAGTTTCTTTATATACCAGTAGAGTCGTATTAGATGTATTGGGGATAGAAGATTATGGTATATACAACGTTGTTGGTGGTATTGTAATGTTACTAGGCTTTCTTAACGGGACAATGAGCACAGCCTCTTCACGCTATATAACAGTTGCTTTAAGTGAGGGAAAAATATCACGGATGAAAGATGTTTTTTCAAGTATTCTTGTGATAAACATTGTGTTGTCAATCATAATGGTATTAGTAGCAGAAACTATTGGATTATGGTTCTTTTATAATAAAATGCAAATACCAAATGAACGTTTAGTGGCTGCTTTTTGGGTATATCAGATTTCCATTATAACGGTTGTATTAAGTATTGTAAGCGTACCATATAATGCAGCAATAATAGCCCATGAGAAAATGAAAGCGTTTGCTTATATTACAATGTCTGATGCTTTTGGGAAATTGTTAATGGTTTATATCATACAATGGATTGCATTTGACAGATTAATAGTTTATGCCATATGCATGTTTCTCATCCAACTAATTGATAGGCTAATCTTTGGTTTTTATTGCAAACGCCATTTTGAGGAAGTACATGTAAAATGGACATTTGATCGAAACCTATTAAGAGATATGATGGCCTTTATATCGTGGTCATCATATGGCAGTTTTGCTACAGTTGGTTTTACCCATGGATTAAATATATTATTAAATATGTTTTTCGGGCCAGCCATAAATGCAGCACGAGGCATAGCCGTACAAATACAGAGCAATGTGGTAGCCTTTACTACAAATTTTCAAACTGCCATAAATCCACAACTTACAAAATCTACTGCACAAGAAGATTTTGAAAGTACCCGAAAATTACTACTTTCAAGTTCAAAATATTCTTTCTGTTTACTTTGTATGTTGGGACTACCCATATTAGCCGAAACTCATTTTATACTTGCGATTTGGTTAAAAGAGGTTCCTGATTATACCGTCAGCTTTGTAAGAATTACTTTGCTAATTAGCATTTGGGGCTCTTTGGCAAATCCCCTACGTGTCATCAACCAAGCAGAAGGACATATACGCAAGTTTCAATTATATGAGTGTACATTATTATTAATGATAGTACCTCTATCATATATAGCACTCAGAACTTGGCACATTCCAGTTTTAGTCTTTGTTATACATTTTATGATAGAGTGTTTGGCACATATAATTAGATTAAGAATCGTATTACCTAAAATTGGTATGAAAATATGCGAATATTTTAGAGTCTTATATATTAAATTAATTGGTTTATTCCTTTCTCTCATTGTAATTTCCATTGCTTTTAATTTATTCTTCCTAGAATGTATAGGTCGTTTCTTCTTGTCTTCAATTTGTCTTGAGTTCTTTCTTCTAATCTGTATTTATAAGATGATTTTGTCTAAAAAAGAGAAACTGTATATGCGTACCCAAATAATAAAAAAAATAAAAAACAGTGTTTTTGTTAATAAGTAACATTATGAATATATTGTTCTTGAACTTTCTTTTTTACTTGTGTTGGTTTGCTGTTGTATGGAAAAATGTAAGAAAACCATCATTGTACATAATGATGGTTGCCTTTCTTTTATCTATTGCTTTTTTAGGTTGGTATACTGTTGAAAATGGGATTTATTATAATGTTTTTGGAAAATATAATGTAGATTCATTATCTGTTGAACCTTATATATATTGTTTCTTAGCTTATTTATTAATGGTTTACCCCTTGAAGAAACTTTCAAAAGAACAAATTAATATAGATGGCTTATTAGAAAACAAGCGATTTGAAAAGTTTTTAGTAATTTGGATTGTTTTTATTTCATGTTATTTAGTATTAAAATTGGCTGAAACTTATATCACAATCTCAACAGGCTTGTCAGAAGCCTATGAATCACGCCATATAGAAGGTGAAACTTTATTCGAGTATAATAATATCCTGCTAAACCAATTGAATGGAAAAGGCTTCTTTATATTAAATGCAACAACCCCTCTAATTATGGCATATAGTTTCATTGGTTTGTATAAAAAGAAAGTATCAACGAGATTTGCTCTTTTTTTAATCGCATTATGCTTTATTCCCCCTATATTGTCTTCTATCTCACAGGGAACAAGGGGAGGTTTATTCATGAATATGTTTTGTTTCCTATTTTTTGTTTTAGTGTTCAATAAATATATTTCCAGAAACAATAAAAAGAAACTATTAATATTTTCATTTCTACTAATAAGTGTAATTATAACATATTCTTGGTTGATAACAACAGAACGTTTTGGATCTAATAGTAAAAGTACAGAAGGAGTGAGTTCAATATTAAGATATTTTGGGGAAGCTTTTCCAAACTTGGGATTTAGAATCTGGGATAATGTAATCAACCATCCAATGGGAAAACGTCTATTTCCTGAATTTTTTGAAACAACCAAAAATGCTTTGTCGATACACGAAAGTTACCTATACTGGGAACAGATAACTGGAGTACCAGTTATTAATTTCAAGACATATTTTGGAGATTTATATATAGAATATGGTCTCATTGGAGCATTCGTATTTATATTATTTATTTCTATCATCTTTAAAATAATCAATAAAGCTTTTGGAATAACAATTTATACGCTACCGATTTTATATATTTATTTTCAGTTATGCGTATATTCCTTTGCAGGGTTTACAAAGGGAGGGTGGCATACAATTTTTCAATTAATTATAATCTTAACAATAAATTATTGGATAAAATATCATGTTAGCAAGAAAAGGCAATGAAACGTCAAATATTCTCGTTATTATAGTAACATACAATGCAATAATATGGATTGAACGTTGCATAAACAGTGTCGTACAATCTTCTTTGCCAGCAGACTTGTATGTTATAGATAATGGGTCGACAGATGGAACTCCTAAATATATACAAGATCATTTTCCTTATGTTTTTCTAGTTCAAAGTGAGAATAATTTAGGCTTTGGCCAAGCCAACAATAAAGGTATGCAATATGCTTTGGATAAAGGATACGATTACGTATATTTATTGAATCAGGATGCTTGGATTTATCCAGATACATTAGAAATTCTAGTTAAAATTCAACAGCAACATTCAGATTATGGTGTACTAAGTCCAATACAAATACAAGTCAATGGGCAACATTTTGATTTAAACTTCCTAAAGGGAACTTGTTCTTTTAACTCCACTCCCACTTTTTTGGAAGACTTATTTTTTAAGAGAAAAGAAAACGTGTATGAGGTTGCGCAAGTAATGGCTGCACATTGGTTAATAAGTAGGAATTGCTTAAGTAAAGTAGGAGGCTTTTCCCCAACTTTCCAACATTATGGTGAAGACAACAATTATGGGCATCGACTAAAATATTGGGGATTCAAAATGGGAATAGTGCCATTGGCATTGGCTGTACATGATAGGGAATCTAGAAAAGTGGATTTAAGAAAAATAATGTATTTCCAATACACAGATTTTCTAATTCGTTTCAGTACGCCAATAGCATCAGAACGTCATTTATGGTTGAAGTATATATTGGATGTTGTTAAATACATTGTGGCAAAACGTTCTTTAGTACCACTTATATATGCAATAAAAGTTTTAAGAGATTATAAAAAGATTCTACGTAATCGTCAAATAACAAAAGCAACAAATTGCGCATTTTTAAAAAATGGGAACAATGAATTTCATAGCTCACGGAACACTACTGTTGAATAAGGTACGTCGTATACTACGTATTACCTATTTTTTAGGTATTCAGAAATGGATTTATAGTTGTAGCTATAATACGAACGGAAATTCTTTCGTCTGCAATGGATTATTTGTAAAAAAAAGTAAAATAATTTTAACAGGAAAGAATAATAAGGTGCTAATTTGCAAGGGAGCAAGGTTAGCTAATATAAATATATCAATTACGGGTAGTGGCAATAGTTTGATAATACATGAGGGAGTCATATTCTCGGAAGGCGGACGAATACGAATTGACGACCATAATAACACTGTGGAAATAGGTAAACATTCTACGTTTGTCAATTGTTACTTTGCTGTTAATGATAATGATGGAAAAATTATCATAGGGGAAGACTGCATGTTTTCTGGTCAAATAACGATTAGAAATAGTGATGTACATTCAGTGTTGAACAAGGAGGGTAAACGTATCAACATGGGAAAAAACACTATTGTTGGAAATAGAGTTTGGATAGGCGCAGGTGCTGCTATATTAAAGGGTACAGAAATCGGTGATGATGTTGTAGTGGGAACACAAAGCGTAGTTGCAGGATTAAGCGTACCTTGTGGATGTATTGTTGCCGGTAACCCTGCTAAGATTATTAAAACAGATATTCATTGGTGCAGAGAAAGATTATAAGATTAAAAGAGGAAGGAGAGATAATGATGTATCATATAACTTGTAACACAGATGATAAATATGTACAGCATTGTATGGCAATGTTGTGTTCCTTGTTTAAAAATAATATAAAATATAATTTTGCTTTACATATATTAGAACATGGACTTTCCGGATACAACAAAAGTGAATTGACACGACTTTCCTTGGAATATAAGAATGAGATTTATTTCCACCAAGTAGATGAGAATGTACTAAACGGTGTACAGTTCCGAAAAAAACGTCCTTTAACTAAAGCTGCATATTACAGGTTGCTGCTTTCTTCTATTTTGCCAAATGTGGATATGGTTTTATACTTAGATTGTGACATGATTGTATTAGGAGATGTAAGTGAGCTATTTAACTTAGATCTTTCTAATTATGCTTTAGCCGCTTGCCTTGATCCTATGCCTTTCAATGATTTACATAGGAGACAATTGAATATTCCAGTAGGAAATCCATGTTTTTGCTCAGGAATAATGTTAGTTAATTTAAAGTATTGGCGTGAACATGATGCAGAAAACAAGTTGCTTTCTTTTGCTCGTAAAAAGAGAGAGCCTGTTTTTTTGCATGATCAAGATGTGTTAAACCATGTTTTTACAGGGGTATGGTATCTACTACCTCCTAAATGGAACAGACCCTCTTTTCTGTCTTTTTCTAAAAATGACGATTTTAAAGGTTTTGATTACGTTGAAATGTATAAGCATCCTTGCGTTATCCATTATAACAACCAAACAGCTAAACCTTGGTTTAATGTTTATTCTCCATTACGCGACTATTATTTGCTATATCTGAAGAAGTCAAAGTACAATAAGATTGTATTTCAAAATATATCACTGAAAAGCAAATTGTCTATATGGCGCGCTTCTTTTCACTGCTTCTATTCCGAATCAATTGAACCGTTTTTACCCCAGTTGATTGTTATCTTGATAGGAGACATTAAACTCCTATTTAAAATATTTATGATATGCCTTAAAGGTATTTATAAAAATAGAGAATGGACTAGAGAAAATAGGGAACAGTTACTAAAACAGTTATACAACAACAAAACCCATTAAAATGTTAAAAATAGAAATAATAAGAAAAATAAAATATCATGTACGCACACATCTTGGAAAAAGACTATGGCATTTGTTTGTAGACTGCAAATTTCATTTGCGCAACTGGCATTATCTGAAAAAACTCAGATGGAAACCGGCACGCCAAAACAAACGTTTATACTTTGTCATAGATAATAGACTAAAACATCCTGGATTGGCAGACCGTTTCAAAGCCATAATAGGATGCTACTATTTAGCTAAAATAAATGATTTGGATTTCAAAATCATTTATAAAACACCTTTCAAATTGGAGGATTATTTAAGCCCTAATAAGGTAGATTGGCTTGCTGATTTTGCTGATTTAGACTATTCTATTATGGATACTCGTTTTTTGAATTATTCGGATTGGCACGGTTTACCCTCATTAAAAAAAGAAAAACAGTATCACTGCTATAATTATATAGGTAATGATATTTTATTACAAATACCTAACTCCAAAGTTATGTGGAGTAATTTATTTCACGAACTTTTCCAACCTACTAAAATACTTTCAGATGCAATTTCTAATACAGGGCTGAAACTTAAAAGTTATATTGCCGTACATCTCAGATTTGTAAATGCATTAGATAACTTTGAATCAGGACATTTCAACGGTTTAAATGAAGAACATGCCATAGACTTAATCGAACGGTGTAAAAAAGCTATAGAACAAATTTATATAAAATATGGAAAGGATACAGATGTAATATGCTTTTCTGATAGCAAACGTTTTTTGGATTCTATTAAAGAGTCTCCAATAAAAATATTAGACTCAACATCTATAGGACATATATGTTTTAATAATGATGAGAATCACATTCTAAAATCTTTTTTGGATTTTTATTTAATATCACGTTCTATTAAGGTTTTTCGGATTTTTGCTCCGGAAATGTATGTCAATACTTGTTATTCCTTATATGCAGGAATAATGGGAGAGTGCGAAGTTGAAGATTTATGGGTTTAATCAAATATAAAATGAATTTAATTTTCGATTTAGAGGCAACTCAACCGAATGCCTCAGGAAAACGTCATGGTGGTGGACGGTATGCAGAAGCCATTTTTTTCAGAATGATAGAACTTGGCGTAAAATTTTCTTGCTTTTATGATTCTTCAAAGTGGATTAGCACAGATATAGTGAATCTTTGTACTAAACATGAAATACCATTATATGATATCCAGAAGAGTTCGATAGAAAATATTGTTAAACAGAACAATATTGATAGATTGTATTCAGCTATTCCCGGTGAACTTGCTAAACTAACATGCTGTGAGGTTGTAGGAACAATCCATGGACTTAGAGAATTTGAACTCCCTTTTGATAGTTATTTTTTTAAGTATAAAACAAATATTAAAGACCTTTTGAAATTCGCTATAAAAAAACTTTTTAAGAAACAATATCAAAACTATAAAAGAAGACATTATATAGACAATTTCATTAATTCACCATTTCATTTTCTTACCGTATCGGAACATTCTTATTATGCTTTCTTGTCCTATTTCCCGGAACTTAAAGATAAAGGACTAAAAGTGTTTTATAGTCCCAATACATCATTAAAGATTGCAGCAGAGAAAAAGAACGATACTGAGAAATATTTTCTATTGGTAAGCGGGAATAGATGGGAAAAAAATAATCTAAGAGCTATAATAGCCTTTGACAGGCTTGTTTCCGATAAACTTATCTCGGGGGTGAAGATGAAGGTAACAGGAGCTAAAGTTAATAATTTTAGATACCATATAAGAAATCCGGAAATGTTCGATTTCTTGGGATATGTCAGTGATGAGGCATTAAACTCGTTGTATGTAAATTCTTTCTTGTTGGTTTATCCTTCGTTAAATGAAGGTTTCGGTTATCCCCCTATTGAAGCCATGAGATATAAAGTTCCCGTCATAGCCTCTCCATTTACGTCCATGGCCGAAATTTGTGATAACGGAGCCTTATATTTCAATCCGTTTTCAGTTGAGGAAATAATGGGAAGAATGCTTATGATGATGGACGAACAACGCCATGCAGAATATTCACAAAGAGGGTATGAACAATATCTTAAAATAAAAAAACGTCAAGAAAAGGACTTAGATTCCTTGATTGAATATATTCTCACGTAGTTCTTGATTCTAAACGTTCTCTATATGCTGCTATTTGATAAAGAAAGAATTAACTATAATTATTCTTGTTGCCAACAGTGCGGTGCTTGTGAGGCTGTATGCCCGAAATCAGCAATCACTATGGAATTGTTAACGGACGGGACGCATCGAGTCATAATAAATGATGAAAAGTGCATCCGCTGCAAACGATGCGTGAATGTATGTCCAGCAAATAAAGAGGAGATTTATGACAACTATTTCAACGAATTCAAAAGTAAAAAGTACTTTTTGGGGTATAACGCAAATGATGAAATAAGACGTGCTTCTTCGTCTGGAGGGTGTTGCAAAACCACTATAATAGAGAGTTTGAGAAGTGGATTTTCTGATGGGGTTTATTCCTTAAAACAAACAGGGGAATATCCCTTTGCGGAAGGGGAATTTTATACGAGAAACAATATACCCCAATATGACGATATTCCTAATTCTATATATCATTCCGTTATGGCATGTCGTAATGTGAATAAGATTCAACCTTGCAAAAGATTATTAGTGATTGGTACAAGTTGCCAGTTACGTGCTATAAACACACAACTAAAGGATAAAGCGGATGAGGTGGTTAGAATATGTATTTTTTGTAAACAGCAAAAGACATTGGATTCTACACGTTTTCTTGCAAAAGTAATGGGAACAAGATTATTCGGAAATATGAAAAAAGTACCTCACTACCGTGGAGAAGGGTGGCCGGGAATCGTGAGGGTGAATGAATCTGGGCTGCCCTGGAATAGGGCAGCCCAGATTCCATTTGGTAGAAGATTATGGTCTGTGTCAGGATGTGACGTATGTGGTGATTCATTTGGCATACATGCGGAAGCTGATTTAACTTTAATGGATCCTTGGGAAATAAGGAAACCTAATAATTTAGGAGAAACTTTAGTCGTAGTACATACGGCCTTAGGAGGGAAGCTACTAAAAGAATGTAATGCTTTAATACTTGAACCTAAAACCTATTCTGAAGTCAAGCCCGCTCTTTCTCTAAAAGATGTATGGAGAAAGCAAGTCACAGAACCTGTGTTTCGGGGAAATGTATGCGACAAACTATATGTGCGTGCTGTTCATGCTGAATTGAAACAGAGAAAATGGTTGCGTATTATAGTCGAAAAATTACCTCGTCTACCTGTTGTATTTTATCGCATTTTTGCCAAACTTCCTGATTTACGAAATTGTATACTGAAATAAGTCTTATGAGAATAAAAGTCATTACTCGACATACGCCTAATAATTATGGCTCTTTGTTGCAATCAATAGCCACTATCAAGATTGTGGAATCATTAGGACATTGTTGTGAAATAATAGATTATTGGAAACGTGAAGAAATGGGAGTACATGCAATACTTACTTCGCTTAACAATAAACCTTCATGGAAGAATAATTTGTTGAAACGTGTGTTTTACGTGGTACTACGGTATCCAGGAGAAAAAATGGCTACTTTTCGTTTCAATCACATGCGTGCGCAATATCTGAAACTGACTCGACGTTGCTATTCGAGGAGGGATTTAAGTACATTGGAGGCAGATGTTTTTATGACTGGTAGCGACCAAGTATGGGGGCCGATGGCTGACGGTAAGTACGATGATGCTTACTTTCTTTCATTTGTGAAAAACGGAATCCGAAAAGTTGCTTATGCTGGAAGTTTTGGGCGTACGGAGTTTTCAAAAGGCATCATTACGGAATATAAACGTATGTTAATGTCGTATAATACATTGACAGTCCGTGAAAGCAGTGCGCTACAATTATTGTCTGATTGGGGGATACCTTGTAAAGGTCAAGTTCTAGATCCTACTTTGCTTCTTGATTCCGAGCAATGGAGCAAATACATTCATAGGAACATAAAAGGTGATTATATTCTTGTCTATGAAATACATAACAATTCCCGTTTGGATGATTATGCAAAACGCTTTGCTAAATATATGGGTTTACCGTTAATCCGTATATCTCCATCACTACATCAAGTTATTAGAGGTGGCAGAATGATATTCTGCCCTAAGTTGTCTGTTTTCTTATCTTACATTAAAAATGCTAAGTACATGCTAACGGATAGCTTCCATGGTACTGCATTTGCCATAAACTTCAATATTCAATTCCTCGAAATATTACCTAATAACAAAACAGGGGTTCGTAACCAAAGTATCTTGCAACTTACTGGACTTCAGGATCGCATCGTTACTGATTTTAATGATTTCTCAATGGCTGAAAAACGGATTGATTATATAAGAGTAAATAAAGTATTGGAAGAGGAACGTGTAAAATCGGTAGAGAAATTGAAGGATATTATAACAGCATAGTGAATAATGCGAATCTTATTAGCCAATAAATTCTATTATCGCCGGGGCGGTGATTGCGTCTACACAATCAATCTGGAGCAGTTGTTGAAGAAGCACGGCCATGAAGTGGCTGTGTTTGCCATGGACTATCCTGAGAACATGGATACGGAATGGAAAAGGTATTTCCCTAAGAATATGGGTAAAGTGATGGCTTTTACGCGTCCTTTCGGTTCAAGGGAGGTAAAGGACAAGTTCAACCGGCTTTTAGATGACTTTCGCCCCGATGTGGTGCACCTGAACAATATCCATACGCAACTGTCCCCCGTGCTTGCTGAATTGGCGCACCGGCGCGGCATAAGGGTGGTATGGACATTGCATGATTATAAGCTGTTGTGTCCGCGCTATGACTGCCTGTTAAACGGACGGACGGTGTGTGAGGCTTGTTTCAACGGCAACAAGAAAGCATGTCTTGATAACAAGTGTATGAAAGGTTCCAGATTGGCTTCTTTTATAGGTTACCGTGAAGCGGTGGTGTGGAATCGTCAACAGTTGGAAGATGCGACGGACATTTTGATTTGTCCCAGTCGTTTCATGGCCGATAAAATGGCACAAGGTGGGTTTGATGCAAGGAAGATGAAGGTGCTTTGTAACTTCATCGATACAGGGAAGTGTGCGAAGGGTGATTATGGGAAAGGCGACTATTATTGTTACATCGGGAGACTGAGCCGGGAAAAAGGAATAGGGACGTTAATAGATGCGGCGAACCGCCTTCCTTATAAAGTGAAGATTATTGGTAACGGTCCTTTGGCAAACGAGTTGAAAGCAGTGGCTCATAACCATATTGAGTTCTTGGGGCATAAGGAGTGGGACGAAATCAAGACGTTGGTGGGGCAGGCCCGTTTTTCCGTGGTTCCTTCGGAGTGGTATGAGAACAACCCGTTGTCTGTGATAGAGTCACAGTGTTTGGGTACTCCCGTGCTTGGTGCCCGGATAGGCGGGATTCCGGAATTGACCGATATGACTTTTAGCAGCGGTAATGTGGTAGACCTGAAAACTCGGATAGAAAAGATGTGGGACACGCCTTTCGATTACCGGAAAATGGCCGAAGAGGCGCAAAGAAAATACAACGCAGAAACTTACTATGATAATATTATAAAGGTATATTCAAAATAAATCCATAAAACAATGGCAGAAAAGAAACTGAACGGTACGGTCATCGTGACGTACCGGTGCAATGCGCGTTGCTCGATGTGCAACCGCTATAAGGCTCCGTCGAAGGCGGAGGAGGAAATCTCTATCGAGACGATTAAGAAGCTTCCAAAGATGTATTTTACGAATATCACTGGAGGGGAGCCGTTTATCCGTACGGACTTGAAGGAGGTGGTACGTGAACTGTATAGGAAAAGCGACCGTATCGTCATCTCTACCAACGGTTTCTTCACGGATCGTATCATCGAGCTTTGCAAGGAGTTCCCGCAGATAGGTATCCGAATTTCCATCGAAGGATTGGAAAAGACCAACAATGAAATCCGTGGTTTGAATGACGGGTTCAGACGGGGGTATACGACCTTGAAGAAACTGCGCGAGATGGGGATGAAAGATGTGGGTTTCGGCATGACGGTGCAGGACAAGAACGCGCCGGACTTGGTGCCGTTATATGAGCTTTCCGATAAAATGGGGATGGAGTTTGCCACGGCTTCCCTGCACAACTCGTTCTATTTCGTGGAGGCCAAGAACATCATCCATGACCGTCCGATGGTAGCGAAGAATTTTGAGAACTTGGTCAATGAACTGTTGAAGTCTAATTCGCCCAAGAAGTGGTTCCGTGCTTATTTCAACCATGGCCTTATCAATTACATCTACGGGCAGAAGCGCCTGTTGCCTTGCGACATGAGTTTCGACACGTTCTTCATAGACCCGTATGGCGACGTGATGCCTTGCAACGGGACGAAAGACAAGGAGGTGATGGGCAACCTGAACCGGCAGACGTGGGAGGAATTGTGGAACAGTCCCGAGGCGGAAGCCGTACGCCGCAAAGTGCGTTGTTGCGACCGTAATTGTTGGATGATCGGTTCAGTGTCTCCGGCGATGCACAAGTATATCGCCACGCCGGCCTTATGGGTGGCCAAACATAAGCTAAAGTCGCTTTTAGGCATGAAGTATTCCATGTATGAGAATCCTGTATGCTGTGATTACCGTGACGGAAAAGTGACGAAAGAGCAGCTTGACCGTTTGTCTACGTGTGACATGAATGCGGAAATCAACAACGGTCTTTCTGATGATTCCAAAGAGGCTTTGAAAGGCAAACGGGGCGAGGACATTGTAAATGCCGACGTAGCGGGGCAAGGTTATGAGACTACAACGGCAGAAACAGACAGAAAGATTGAAATCAAATGATACTCCGAAGGTAACCTCTTAGCGTGTTTAATGTTTCCTTTTGCCTGTCAGCCAAAGCCAAAGGGCAGAAAGGCACGTCAACGATAGGATGCCGACATATTGGAGTGTTTCTTTGATTCGGGTGACAAATGCTCTCATGAGTTCTCGAAGTTGTGGTATTTGAGTGTAAAAGTAATGAATTATTTTCAATGCGGATGATAAAATGAAGAAAATAGTGGTAACCGGTACCCGCGGCATACCCGGTGTCATGGGTGGGGTAGAGACGCATTGTGAGGAATTGTTCCCGCGCTTGGCGGAACGAGGATGGGACGTGACAGTGGTGCGACGCTCCAATTATGTGGAGGATGGCCTGAAGGAGTGGAAGGGTGTTCGGCTCGTCACGCTTCCTTCTCCCAAGAAAAAATCGTTTGAGGCCATCATCCATACTTTCCGTGCCATTAACGAAGCCCGGAGGATGGGGGCGGACATCTTGCATATCCACGCCATCGGTCCTGCCTTGCTCGTACCTTATGCCAAAGTATTGGGCATGAAGGTGGTCTTTACTCATCATGGGCCGGATTACGACCGTGACAAGTGGGGGCTTGCCGCCAAAACGATGCTGAAGCTTGGTGAACGCATGGGCTGCATGTTTGCAGACGATGTCATCGTCATATCCGATGTGATTCGCAATCTGATAAGGCGAAAGTACGGGCGTACAAGCCGTGTACACCTTATATATAATGGAGTGTCGCGACCGGAAGTGTGCGATTTTCCTGAATATTTCGAGGAACTGGGTATCGAGAAAGGAAAATACATTTTGGGCATGTGCCGCTTTGTCCCCGAAAAGAACTTGCATCATCTTGTGCAAGCATTTGCCCGGATGAAAAATGCCCGGGGGATTAAACTGGTTTTTGCCGGCGATACGGATTTTGAAGACGATTATTCCCGGTCGCTAAAAGAGACGGCTAAAGCATACGGTGTGGTACTGACGGGCTTTGTCAAAGGACGCAAACTCCATTCCCTGTTGACCCACTGCCGCTGCTACTGTTTGCCGTCAAATCACGAAGGCCTCCCGATAGCTTTGCTTGAAGCTATGAGTTATGGCGTAGAGGTTGTAGTCAGCGACATCCCTGCAAACCTTGAAGTAGGTTTGGACAGGGATTGCTATTTTCCGGTAGGAAACATAGATGCATTGGTACAAAAACTGGACAAGATAGCTGCTTTGCCTTTAAAACATACAGATTACGACATGTCAAAATACGATTGGAACCGGATTGCCACGCAAGTGTCGGAAGTCTATCTTACCTTGATAACAGGAAACTCAGGAACGCGCCCATGACCTTATCCCTGTCGGCAGCATATTTGATACACTCAAAAGGGAATCCCAACGTAATCGCACGGTAGTCTTCCCCTTGATAAGCCACGGCTGCCGAATAATTAGTTGGTGTATATAATAAGGTGGAAAACGCTTCAGGAAGAGGAATGAGGCAATCTGCATGCGTAACGGCATAGTGTTGGGGATTGAGTTCCGTGTACAAATGAAGGGTGGTATTCATTCCCGTGGCTTGAGAATAGGCATCCAGGGTGACTGGAGCGTATGCGTCTATTTTCAGCGTATTGCGCAGGAAGTCTGCATTTTCCTTTTGCTTCTGATCCCGGGCTACGTAGGCACCGCTCACCAACAGGCTGCCGCGCATGCGGGTAAATTCTTGTAACGCACTACATAAAGCAGGTGTCAATGACGGATACGGCCGGGTACTGTATCCGTCATTTTTTTGCAATCCCAAAATCAGATCCACGATGTTGTATTCGTTTAAGTCCACAGACTGCGCCTCTACCGCCGCACGGGAAACGGATGCAAACGAATATCCGCCAGCAGTGGCTATGGCTTCACCATGCATGCGGCTATGGTCGAATGTATTTCCCGCTATCATCTTGCCTTCAAGTTCATTCCCGCTGAAACCCCACGCGCTCTTGGGGTTCAGTTCTGTGTTGAATACGATTTGCCGACCGCAGAATCCGGGAGAACGCATGTAAGGTACACCGGGATCTGCTGACAGGTCGAATCCCCGGGTCGAATCCGTCAGAATAACCTGTGGTCCGGCAACCCTCTGAAAACCATCGATAATCAGGACTTTGGCAAAGGCATTCTTGGCTATCATGGCCGACAGTTCCTCCGAAGGAAAACTCTCTCCACCGTCGTTCACGGCTGTCACTTTGAACGAATAAATCACATTCTCCTCCGCACGGAACGAGAACCGAGGCTCATGTACAAATATACCATTGTCGTAACCGTTCTCTCCCTGCTTGGTATACACGACATATCCTTTGGGAGTGGCAGAAGGTTCCAACGTATCTTGCCCGGGTATCCAGGTTAATGTTATTTCTTTTTCATCCGGATTCAAACGGGTCTGGAAACAAGTGACGGGAAGAGGCTGTACGACATAATCCTCCTCATGTTGATAGGATGTATATTTCAGAACTCCTTTATATATGGCCCGTGCCAAATTGAATTTGAATGCAGGGTCGTGTCCCAAGGCCATGTCCCGGAAATTCTGGTGGGACAACATTTCCAATATCATGGCCGGAACTTGTGGCTCGCGCGTTTCACTATAATTCCGGTCGAACATTTGGCGTCTTTTCCATTGTCCGTAAAGTCGGTTCAAATCCTCGTCCACTTGCGTCATGACCACATCGCATAGCTCACGTGATGCCAATCGCGACATTCCGGTCGCAAACGTCCCTTCATTAAAATCCGTGGTATAAATGCCTAATGTACCGACAAAAGTACTGTCGGGTGCTATACCGGCATCGCTATGAAGCGCGATGGCCATTTCAATCGGTACGTGCAATCCGCTGTCGGCCGGAAAATAAGAAGAACCTCCGGCCAGATAGTTCGTCATATATGAACGGACATTGATGTCGTCGCTATAATCGTTTGTCCCGTTTTTACCGCTGTATACGGAATAAGGCATGCCGCTCCATTGCGCATTGTAGCGGGCACCTTCCAAGTACCTCGGGAAACCGCTTACGACTTCCTGCAAAGAATCTCCACGGGCTATGTTTCCCATTCCGCCTCCGAAACGTACGGCATCTGCTGTCACCGTTCCGCGATAGTTGCTCAGATTGCTTAAACTGACATAGTTGGAATGGGGCTGGTCTTTGTCGAAATCAAACGTTCCGAGATAAACCCAAGTTCCTCCTCCCATTTGCTGGTTGACTTTGAAGGTCGTAGACACACCTTGGTGACGAACCACATAATGGGCATCGGAAACACTCGTAGGTAAAGTCGCGTATGAAACATATACGGCATAACGTCCGGATTCAGGTACGTCAGGCGTCCAACGTATTTCGGAAGCCTGGCTTTTTCGGGTGACCGTATGGGTACTGCGCACCGTCCCGTCCATAAAAGGGTTCTCGCCGTCAAGGTAAGTTCGTTTGAGTTGCGCAAATCCTACACCACCGTTTTCCCAAGCATATTTGTTTTCATGTTCTGAATATGTTCCACCCGAATCCCGGGTGTCATTATCCACTATTACTTCGTGGGGCTGCCAATCCCTTTCACGGGGTGTAAAGACGTATGCCCCGGCGTTTTCCAACATGGGGATTAAGTAGGGGATGACTATCGTTTGAGTGAACAAATCTTCAGTCGTGCAATACAAATACGGTCGTTGCCATGTCCACTCTTTTTGGTCGTTCTTGTAATAACGTCCATGACTGGCCCAAACAGACAAATGGCGTTGTTGCATACCTTTGGTGATAGGATAGGGGCGTTGCGTCCGTTCCACCCACGGTGCTCCGCGATACAAAGCCTGCCCCCATTTCTTTTGAACTTCCGATGAAGCTCCGCTCATATCCGTAACAAGATTCTCTATGGGGATTCCGTTACCATATATAATAATAGTATAAGCATTGTATGGCGCAGGAAGCAAACGTTTTACGTCGCGATAGATACCTTTGACCTTATCCCTGTTAAAAGACTGTCCGGCAAAGAGTTCATTCAGATAAATCTCTGCCGTCCGCGCAGAAGCATCCACTTTAACCCTTTCTATCTTACAGCGGTCGGTAGCCGTAGTATAAGATGCTTGATAGTCAGAGAAATAATCCCCTAATCTGGATTTTACTACTTTCTCTCCACTCTGTGAATATACGGAAAGTCCCAGCAAGAATGCTCCCGCCAGGACCATAAGTCTTTTCTTCATACTTATCATTATTTTAATCCGGTTGCGAACTTTTCAGGATGCCGCCCTGTGAAATCTTTAAAGTATGCTTTAATGTCGTTCATTTGTTCATCTATATTTCCGTTGGGGACGACTACTTGCGTGCAACGTATGGTTTTGGTCGGATAATCAATTCCATACAATAAAATAGGCAGCCCGGCCTTCAAGGCGATATAATAGAACCCTTTTTTCCATTCTTCCGTACGTGAACGAGTGCCTTCCGGAGTGATGCAAAGGTGAAATATATCCCGTTTCCGAGCCACTTGTGCCAACTGGTCCGTCATACTCATCTTCTTACTCCGGTACACTGGAATTCCCCCCAACCATCGCATTAAGATTCCCAAAGGCCAGAAAAACCATTCGCTTTTCATCAGGAAGTCACAACGAAAATTCATCGCACGACTATAAAGCACTCCCAACAAAAAATCGAAATTACTTGTATGAGGTGCCAACGCAATGATGTATTTATCTCCCATGGGAACCGTCACGTCGACTTTCCATCCCATCAGCCTGAACAGGAGGAAACTGCAAAAACGTCGGCTCATTTAGCAAAGCTGGCTGATAGTGCTGACAATGTCGCTGACCTGTGCATTGAAATCCATGCGCAGCTTTTTGTAGAATCCTTTTACGTTTCCCGGTTCCGTATGACTGATCCTGCTGACAAATTCATCATGCATCAACAATATGCGGGTCATTACGTTATCCACATCTTCTTGTTTTATATCTACTTTGTAATGCGTCAACGCTACACATTCCGCAAACAGTTCACTACAGATATAGTTGATATTCTTTTTTAATGTTCTTCTTTTAGCCATATTCTTTAATCTCAAATTATGATGTAAATTAGTAACTTGGACAAAGATACGCAAAGTTGACGATATCGGGAAATTTTATAGAAGAAAATAAACTGTATGTTTTTGGGGTGAGAGTTTCTTCATTCCGACAAAAAACATTAATTTTGTGTGCTGAAAATGCTTTTCAACAATTAATTAGAATCACAACATGGAAAAAAGTGCATTGCAAATTGCAAGAGCGGCTTATCAGCCCAAGTTACCCAAAGGATTGCAGGGTAACGTATCTGTAAAGGAAGGCGCACCCACGCAGTCTGTGGCCGACCAAGAGGAAATCAAGAAATTATTCCCGAACACTTATGGAATGCCTCTTATTGAGTTCGTTCCGGGCGAGGCTCAGTCTTACGCCCCGTTCAACGTCGGTGTAATTCTTTCCGGAGGCCAGGCTCCCGGCGGGCATAATGTCATTTGCGGCTTGTTCGACGGTATTAAAAGACTGAACCCGGAAAGCAAGTTGTATGGCTTTATTTTGGGTCCCGGTGGACTGGTGGACCACAAATATATGGAATTGACGGCTGACATCATAGACCAATATCGCAATACGGGCGGTTTTGACATGATCGGTTCCGGACGTACCAAACTCGAAAAAGAGGAACAGTTCGAAAAGGGACTTGAAATCATCAAGGAATTGGGTATTAAAGCCATTGTCATCATCGGTGGCGACGACTCTAATACGAACGCTTGTGTCTTGGCTGAATATTACGCAGCCAAGAAATGCGGTGTGCAGGTTATCGGCTGTCCGAAGACCATCGACGGCGATTTGAAGAACGAACAGATCGAAACTTCTTTCGGTTTCGATACGGCTTGCAAAACGTATGCAGAGGTTATCGGCAATATCCAACGCGATGCAAACTCTGCCCGTAAATATTGGCATTTCATCAAATTGATGGGACGTTCGGCTTCTCACATCGCTTTGGAATGCGCTTTGCAGTGCCAACCCAACGTTTGTATCGTATCGGAAGAGGTGGAAGCCAAAAACCAAACGTTGGATGATATCGTTACTTATATTGCTCAAGTTGTAGCCGACCGTGCGGCCGATGGAAACAATTTTGGTACGGTATTGATTCCGGAAGGCTTGATTGAGTTCATCCCGGCTATGAAGGCTTTGATTGCCGAATTGAACGACTTGTTGGCAACTCCGGAAGGTGCTGCATTGGCTAAAGATCAGCAACGCGAATGGATTTTGAATAGACTTTCTGCAGCAAACAAGGCTGTATACGAATCTCTTCCTTTGGGAGTAGCGGCTCAGTTGACCATGGAACGTGACCCGCATGGAAATGTACAGGTTTCACTGATCGAAACGGAAAAGCTGTTGTCCGAAATGGTGGCCAACAAGCTGGCTGCATGGAAGAAAGAAGGTAAGTTCAACGGCAAGTTCTCAGCTTTGCATCATTTCTTCGGTTATGAAGGCCGTTGTGCGGCTCCTTCCAATTACGACGCAGACTATTGCTATGCTTTGGGTACAAGTGCCGCCATGTTGATGGCTAACGGCAAGACCGGTTATATGGCTATCGTAAAGAACACAACGGCACCGGCTGCTGAATGGATTGCCGGTGGTGTGCCCATCACCATGATGATGAATATGGAGAAACGTAATGGTGAGATGAAACCGGTCATCAAAAAGGCATTGGTTCGTTTGGACGGTGCTCCGTTCAAGGAATTTGCATCAAGACGCAACCAATGGGCTCGTGAAACTTGTTTCGTATATCCCGGTCCTATACAGTATTTCGGTCCGACCGAGGTCTGCGACCAAGCTACCAAGACGTTGCAATTGGAACAAGCTAAGTAATTCATTTATAGATATGCAAGTCCCTTTATCCGTCGATGAAGGGACTTGTTATTTTTCTGAATAAAAGGATAATAGAGACCGTTTCTATCATGTGTGCACAAACGCCGCAAACTGTAAAAAACAGAAAAACGATTGTTCAGAGGGGAAGCCGTAAGAAAGTGAATAGCACTCCCACAGCACGTAGTCCTAAGCGAAAAACCGTTTCGCGCAAGAAGCAAAAGAAAAAAGGGACAAGCAAATGGTTGTTTTTCAAACGCTGGCCATCGTGGGCGATATGGGTAGGAGCGTTGTCTTTGGGAATAGCTTATATACTTTTCTTTTATTATTTCTTTGTCGGTCCTTATTCATTCCGTTGGAAAGCCATCTATGGGGATCCTGTATACCCTGAAGGTTTTGACGTGCACGGCATTGATGTTTCTCATTATCAGGAAAACATAGATTGGGAACGTTTGCGCAATGCCAGCTTGAATTCATCCCCTGTCAGTTTTGTCTTCATTAAGGCAACCGAAGGTACGACATTATTGGATGACAATTTTAACCTAAACTTTTATGAAGCAAAGCAAAATGACTTTATAAGAGGAGCTTATCATTTCTTTTTGCCGGATGTGGATGCCCAAAAACAAGCTAGGTTTTTCTTGAAACAAGTACATTTGGAACCCGGTGATCTACCTCCTGTTTTAGACGTGGAAAAGGTAGGGAAGTTGACGGAAACACAACTCCAAAAGGCCGTAAAGACGTGGCTGGATATTGTAGAAAAAGAATATGGCGTGAAACCTATTATTTATACGGGATACAAATTCAAATTGCACTATCTGAATACTCCCGCATTCGATGAATATCCTTATTGGATAGCGCACTATTATGTGGAGAAGTTAGAATACAGAGGAAAATGGAATTTCTGGCAACATACGGACTGTGGAAAAGTTACCGGAATCAAAGGGAATGTAGACTGCAATATCTTCAACGGGTCGTTTGAAGACTTGATGAAACTGACCATACCGGAACAGGAAGACAATTATACCGACCCTGAAGATTCGTTATAAAGAAAAATAAAGCCGCCGGAAGTCCTACAGACATTACCGGCAGCTCTGGATTCATATCGCTTATTACAAACGTTCGAATAAAAGCGTTGCCCAGTTCTCTTTTTCCGTATGGTTAAGGTAGTTCAGCCCCAAGCTTTTCGCTTTTTGCACAAGCAAAGGCATATCCTCTACATAAAAACCGCTGAGAATCATTTGGCTTCCCGCATGCATAACCGATATGAACGATGGCAAGTCTGCTAAAAGAATATTCCGGTTGATATTGGCCAGGATCAAGTCGAAAGCATCTTTTCCTTGTAATATGGAGGCATTCCCTTCAACCACTTCCATGTTTTTCACACCATTCAGCAACATATTCTCTTTCGTATTGTCCACACTCCAACGATCTATATCGTAAGCCCACACCGATTTTGCCCCTTTCAAAGTACAGAAGATACCCAGTACTCCCGTTCCGCACCCGGCATCCAATACGGTTTTATGTCCGAGGTCCATCCCGAGCAAACGTTCCAATATCATGCCCGTAGTGTGATGCGTACCGGTACCGAAAGCCTGATGAGGATCTATCACGATATCATATTCGGCCGGAGATAGGTTATGATGCTCCGGGCTATGAATCAGAATACGGTCGGCGATTCGGACCGGTTCAAAGCCGTTGCGTTCCCATTCCTCGTTCCAATTCTTATCTTCCGCTTCCGCCAATCGGTAAGTCACTTTCACCCCGTCCATGGGGAATATGTCTGTCAAGCTATCCAATACGGAACGCTCGAAAAGTCCGGTTTGCACATATCCTTTCACCCCCTGTGGAGTATCTACAAAGCTTTCCAAACCGGCATCGGCCACCAATGCCATCAAGATGTCGGCTGCATCCCTGCTATAAGGGGATATAATGAAATCCAATTCCAAATATTTCATATTGTTTATTTTATGTCGAGAACCTATTGGTTCTGCAAAAATAGCAAAAAAAGAGTTATATACTAAACTTTATTCTCGTTTCCGTATTGTCCGACAACCGAGAAAAAGTTATATTTGCATATAATATAGGTAAAGGAGAAAAGACAATGAAAAACAGAATATTATTTTCACTCGTCGTTGTAGTGATTCCGTTTTTTAGCTTTGCACAAATAGATGATATGTATTTTGTTCCCCAGAAAGAAACGAAAGAACAGAAGGAACAACAGACAAGGTCGCAACCTTCAATGCACGCGATCTCCGAATCTGTAGCAACAACAGCATCCAACGAACATGTTCAGAATAATGCAAGAGATGTAGATGAGTACAATCGGCGATATCGTTGGGAAAATGACAGTACAGCCGCAAATGAGGAAGAGACTGCAAACGAAGAGAATGCGCGAGCCGACAGCATCCAGGGATTGGAAGAAGATTATCAATACACCAAACGAATTCTTCGTTTCAACACCCCAACTATCGGCGTTGCGGTCAGCAGTCCTTTATACTGGGACTTACGTTATGGTCCCAATTCCATATATTGGGATGTATATGATGATGGATTTTACGCATACGCTTATCCCAGCAGTTGGTATTGGGGACCTACCTTTTCCTACTCGTGGGGATGGGGATTATACAATCCTTTTTGGGGGTGGGGAGGTCCTTGGTATGCCGGATGGTATGATCCTTGGTATTGGGGACCACACTGGCATCATCCGCATTGGGGACATCCCGGTCATGGATGGTATCCATCAAGACCGGTTACTCGACCCAGTGTAAGATATCGAGAAAATAGTACACTGGCAAGAGGAACATCCCGCACTAATGTAAGAAACAGTTCTTCTGCCAGAAGAGCCATACGAAACACAGGCAACACCAACCGGCAAACCATTTCGGAGAATTCGGCACGATTTACTCCAAATCGTTCTTCAACAACTACCAGGCAGTCTCCTCGTACGCGTACGACTTCAACTCCTCAACGTAACACTCAACCGTCGAGAAGTTCTAACTTCACGCCATCGACCACAAGAAGTACTTTCCGTCCGTCGGTAAGTTCCCCCAGCCGTTCCGGAGGCGGTTTCTCCCCATCCAGGGGTGGAGGAGCACGAGGCGGTCGACGTTAACAAACAAAGATAAACCATAAAAGGAAGAAATAATGAAAAGAAAAAACCTCATATTTGTAAGCGCATTGCTGGCAAGCCAGTCTATGATGGCACAGACACCATATATGAACGAGAATTATATGCCGACCGATTTAATCGGAAGTGCACGCTATGTAGGTATGGGCGGTGCATTAGGAGCATTGGGAGCCGATTTGTCTACCGCTTCTTCCAATCCGGCTGCATTGGGACTCTATCGTAGAAGTGATGCTGCTTTATCATTCAGCGTATTGACCCAGCAAGAAAAACCGGATTTAAATGCAGACATGACCCATTTGTCTTTTGATCAGATGGGATTTGTGGTAAGCATCCCGGTTATGGCTAAAAGCGTAAGATATGTTAACTTTGGAGTCAACTATCAGAAAAGAGCCAATTTCAACCAGTCATTTATCGCAGATAACGGAGCCTTGAACGGTTTGTCGCAGACGCAACAAATGGCAGACATTCTGAACCATACCCAGTATTCCACTCCTTTGGCAGACCTGATGTATAATTCCTGCCTTGTGAATCCGGAATACATACGGGATAATCAAGGTAATGTGCAGGTAGACCAAGAGGGCAATCCCTTATATGATTCCTATAATGCCTTAGCGTCCGACCGGAATAATTATGACCGTACGACGGAAGGCGGTATCGCAGGATATGATTTCAATCTGTCGATGAACATTAAAGACCGTGTGTATTTAGGTTTTACTTTGGGAGTGAACGACGTAGACTATTACAGTTACAGCACCTATCGGGAGTTCGGCACGATTTCGGACGGCCAAGGCAACTCTTACAGTGATTTCGAGAATTATTCCTTATATAACACCCAACATGTAAGTGGATATGGAATCAATGTGAAGTTGGGTGGTATATTCCGTCCCATCGGAAATTCCCCCTTCCGCATAGGTCTGGCCGTAGAAACACCGACTTTCTATCATTTGGAATCTTATTCTTCATATAGTATAGACTCTCCCATGATGGAGGATGAGAACTATGACATCTACATCAATCAAGACAGAAACGGCAAGTTTATATATACCAATTATCTTCCGGATGTAGATTTGGCAAACTTGCACATGAAAATTACCACACCGTGGAAATTTCGAGTTTCGTTAGGACATACGATTGGAACTTATCTGGCTATAGGAGCCGAATATGAATACGCCGATTACTCTAAAACGAAACAGGGGTATGAAGACTGGGACTACGACTATTGGGGCTATGGTTATTCCAGAGGAACGACACACGACCGCGATATGGATGCGTTGCACAAGTCTACGTTACGCGGAAGCCATTCTTTCAAATTCGGTATGGAATTGAATCTGACGGATAATGTCGCATTCCGTGCAGGATATAATTATTATTCCCGCATGTTCAAGGAAGAAGCGACTTTAGATCAAACAGGGCCTTCTCCGGCTTTCGGTTACCAAACTACAACAGATTATCTGAATAAAAATGACGTGAATATATTCACAGCCGGTTTAGGCTACCACGGAAAGCATTTTTATGCCGATATGGCTTATAAGTGTCGCATACAGTCGGGAGATTTCTATGCATTCGACGATACTTACATCACGCAAACCAGCGGTCGTCTTACTCCAGTGGATGTAAACCTAAATACCCATCAGGTATTTTTTACATTAGGATATAAATTCTGATTATAAAGGAGCAAAGTCAGACGAAAAAAAATAGCAAAAAAGTTTTGCGTTTCAAAAAATATATCTAACTTTGCATCGTCAAAAAGGTTGGGGTATTAGCTCATCTGGCTAGAGCGTTTGACTGGCAGTCAAAAGGTGGCAGGTTCGAGTCCTGTATACTCCACATTTCTTTCTTATAAAGAAAGAAAAAATCAAGTAAAAGACATTTATTCAATGTCTTTTTTGTTATAATCCGCTATATTAATATATTAAAGCAATTCTGGTACAAGGTATCTTCTTTGATACATATAGTATTTCTTTATTCGGATACTCTTTTGGTATTTTATTCTTTTTTTATTGCAAAACATTTGCATTTAAAAATCGTTTGCACTATCTTTGCTCCAGAAGATGATAAATAAATGGAAGCAATAGACAAAATAAGAGAAGCTGGATTAAAACTGACCCCACAGCGCAAAGCCGTATATGAGGCTATGATGGAGTTGCGCCATGCTCCTATTGAGGCAATTATTTCCTGCGTGCAATCAAAAGACAAAGAAATAACCCTTTCTACGGTATATCGTATACTCGATTCTTTTTATAAAGCTGGTTTGCTATCGCAAGTATACCATCCCCAAACGAACAAATGCTATTATGATATCACGGTTCATAGTCACCACCATTTGTTCTATGGGCAACAAATCGTAGATTACGAAGACCCTGAACTTACGCAATTGATACGGCAACACTTGGAAAAGAAAAATCTTGTATCGGCTGATATAGAAAAGATACAAGTACAAATCACAGTTAATAAAAGTTTAATTTAGAAATGTTTTTGAAATGAGAAGTATCACCACATTTGACTTGCAGTATGCGCACAGATTTTATGGCTTCCAAGGCGAAGCCCAGTACCTTCACGGACATACCGGTGTATTGACCATTGAAGTGGAAGACACGGTAAATGAAGGTGTAAACATGGTTTATCCATGTAACGAAATTCAGAAAGTAGCTTGGGACGTGCTTAAAAATTTTGACCATGCCCTTGTTCTTCGGGAAGATGACCCTTTATTACCGGCTATTCTCGATGTGTACGAAAAGCAAGGTATCAAGAATGGTCATCCCCAGAACAAAATGAAAGGCGAAGCATTCAAAACTCCGCTCGCTACAGCCTATCCTGACTGTCGTTTGGTAGTAACCAAGGAAACTATGACTGTAGAAGGTATGATTAAAATCGTATATGATCTCCTAAAAGAGAAATTAAATATTGCTAAGATCACCTTTACGAGCGGAGTGAATGCCGGTTCTGCCGAATTTGAAACGAAAAATAATATCGAACGTTGTCCATTATGCGGTATTACCTTAAACAAAGAGGGAGTATGTCCGAAATGTGGATATAAGAAAAAATAACACTTCAATTTTGTTTTATTCAGAGGAGGCATCGGTAACGATGTCTCTTTTTATTTAGCTTTATAATATCTGATGCTTAGAGAACAGAAATATAAGAGTCTATCTTCTATTTTTCCTTTATTTTTCTCCCTTTGAAAGTGAGCTTATCTAAAGGAATTTCTGTATATTTGCCTATGTAAATACTCAAAGTTTACCAACGGTTTACTCTTAAATCTCTTTGCTTATGAAAAAAGGGACATTTTTATGGTTGGGGCGAATGGGATTACCCTTGTCTTTGGCATTATGCCATATATATCCTCTCGCAGCACAGAACAAAGTGATTCTGCCGGATTCCATTCCCTGGATGTTGTCTGATTCATTAATGAGAGGAGACATACTGCAAATCGGCTATGCCACAGGAGACCGAAGAACCGTAGCCGGTTCCGTAGATCAGATTTCTGAAAAGAGAATGAACAAAGGTATGATTTCCAACCCTTTGAACTCTATTAACGGACAAGTAGCCGGTGTCAGTATGTTACCGGGAAGGGAGGCCATGCTCAACTCCGTACGTGTCCGGGGTACAACATCCCTTACCGGAGGTAATGACCCTTTGGTAATCATCGATGGCGTGTTTGCCGATTTGAGTACGTTAAGTATGATTTTCCCGGCCGACATCGAAAGTTTCACGATCCTCAAAGATGCTTCAGAAACGGCTCAATATGGCGCACGAGGTGCTTCGGGTGTCATAAAAGTAAGTACCAAACAAGGACACAGCGGAAGTTTCAGTTTGAGTTACGACGGAAATTTCAGTGTCGAGTCTATTTATAAAAACATGAAAATGCTTTCCGGAGATGCTTTCAGGAGCGTGGCACACGAACGCGGTATATCTATTTTAGATTTAGGTTATGACACGAATTTTCCAGAGGAAATTACGCGTATGGGATGGGTACAAAATCATCATGTAGCTTTTGGAGGTGGTACGGAATCCTCTTATTATCGTGCTTCTCTGGCACTTTTGGATCGAAAAGACGTAGTGAAAAGTTCGGACTACCGGAATTACATGGCCAAGATAGACATTACGCAACGGGCTTTCAATGACCGCCTGCGTTTCGACTTGGGGGTAATGGGGGCAGTACGTAAGAGCAACAATTTGGTAGATACACAAAAAACATTTTATTCAGCCGCAGCTTTCAATCCCACTTTTCCGGCTCATAAGAACGCGACGGGCGGTTGGGATCAAGTGACAACTGCCAGTTGGATTACCAACCCTTTGGCCTGGATGGAAGTAAGCGACGAAGAATCGAATGCACATTTTAATGCCCATCTGAAAATGGAGCTGGTTCTAACCCCCCATTTGGTACTTTCCGCTTTCGGATCTTACTTGTACAATGTCATAGATAACGGACAATATCTTCCTACTACCGTATGGGCACATGGACAAGCTTATCGAGGCGAACAGAAGGTGGAAGATGTACTGGGAAACGTGATGTTGAACTTCAATCGAGCTTTTGGAAAACATAAACTGGACGCCCTCCTGTTGGGAGAAGCGCAACAACGTGTTATGTCCGGCTTCCATACGACTGTCACGAATTTCACAACCGATAAGTTTGGTTTTCACAACCTACAGGCCGGAGCCGTAAGACTATGGGAGGGGACGGGCTCTTATTATGAGAATCCTCGTCTGGCATCTTTTTTAGGACGTGTCAATTACGTGTATGACGATCGTTATGTGGCTACCGTAAACATGCGTACCGATGCTTCATCCAAAGTGGGACGCAACCATCGTTGGGGCTTTTTCCCATCGCTTTCCGCGGCCTGGATTCTGAGTGAGGAAAATTTCATGAAGTCTTTCTATTGGCTGAACAACCTGAAACTCAGATTCGGGTATGGATATTCAGGAAATCAGGATGCCATTGATTCTTACAATTCCCTCCAATTGGTGAAGCCCAATGGCGTAGTATCCTCTGGCGGTGACCCAACGGTGACGATGGGGTTGATACGCAATGCCAATCCTGACTTGCGTTGGGAGGTAAAACGTACGATGAACGTTGGACTGGATGCTGCTTTTTGGGACGGACGGGCTATTTTCACATTTGATTATTACCATTCCGTCACGGACGACATGCTGTATCAATATGATGTAAGCGTACCGCCCTTTGCCTATAATAAATTGCTGGCCAATCTGGGATCCATGCGTAACAGCGGAGTGGAATTAGGATTCGGCTTCACTCCTTTGCGTAAAAAAGACATGGAACTGAACGTCAACGTCAATGTAACGTTCCAACGTAATAAGCTACTTTCTCTGAGCGGAATGTATAATGGAGAATATATGTCGGCTCCACAATATACACCGATTGCCGACTTAACCGGTGCAGGCTTTCATGGTGGATACAATCACATCGTATACCAAATCGTGGGGCAACCTTTGGGAGTCTTTTATCTACCTCATTGCACAGGACTCATTCAACGCGAAGACGGGACATACGTATACGAGATAGCCGACCTTGACGGGGGAGGTGTGGACTTGGAAGACGGAAGAGACCGTTACGTAGCCGGACAGGCCACTCCCAAGACTCTATTGGGTTCCAACATCAGTTTCCGTTATAAGAATGTGGACGTATCGTTGCAAATCAATGGTGCTTTCGGACATAAAATTTATAATGGAACGGCCCTAGCCTATATGAATATGGGAAGTTTTCCCGATTACAACGTAATGGCAGCCGCTCCCCAACGTAACATTTACGATCAGACTGCTACAGATTACTGGCTCGAAAATGGAAACTACGTGAATTTTGATTATTTGACTATCGGTTGGAATATCCCGTTGAAGAAATGGGGCAAATACGTGCAGCATCTGCGTTTATCGGCTTCGGTAAACAATCTGGCTACCATTACAGCCTATTCCGGACTGACCCCTATGATCAACAGTTATATCGTAGATGCCACACTCGGAGTGGACGACAAACGGAACTATCCGGTATATCGTTCTTATACCTTGGGATTAACTATTCAATTTTAAAGCATGACGACATGAAAAAGTGGATTTTATGGGCGGGATATACCCTTATTTGCTGCTATGGTTGTGCAGGATTCTTAGATGAAGCCCCGCGAGACCAGTTACCCGAAGAGGACGCTTATGACACGCCAGCCAATATATATCTGAACACTGTAGCTACCCTCTATAACTATGTAGGCGGATACGAAGACAGTCAAGGGTTGCAGGGAACCTGTCGAGGCGTATATGACTTGAACACACTGACCACAGATGAAGCCTTGTTGCCGACCCGCGGAGGAGACTGGTACGACGGCGGACTTTGGCAAGGACTGTTCCTACACGATTGGGGAGTCAATAATGACGTGATAGCAGCTTCGTGGGAGTATCTATACAAAGTGATTGTGCTTAGCAATAAGTCGATAGAACGTCTGACGGAACTGCAGAACCGTAAGGATGCTCCTGCAGAATTGAAAAATTATGTGGCAGAAGTCAGAGCCTTTCGGGCGATGTACTACTATTATTTGTTAGATATGTTCGGGCGTGTACCTTTGGTATTATCTTCGTCCACCCCCATGAAAGATGTCAACCAAAGCGAACGTGAGGACGTATTCAAGTTTATCGTAAACGAATTGCAGGCGGCATTACCTTATCTGAATGAAGCGCACAGCAATCAAAAAGGTGAATATTATGGTCGGATGACCCGTCCGGTAGCCTGTTTCCTGTTGGCCAAGCTATTCCTGAATGTAGAGATTTACACGGATAACGACTGGACGGACGGAAGCCGTCCCAGCGGAAAAACATATCGAGTGAAAATTGGCGCCCAAATACTGAACGCATGGCAGGCCGTACAAGCGTATTGCGATTCGATACGGGGTATGGGATACCAATTATCCTCGCGCATGGCTGATAATTTCGTGGTCTATAACGAGCCTTCGGAAGAGAATATATTTACGATACCGATGGATAAACATGCATTGCAAAACCAAATGCAATATTTATTCCGTTCCCGCCATTACAACCATGGAAAGGCTTACGGACTGAGTGGAGAGAATGGAACCAGTGCTACGGTTGAAACTTTACGTACATTCGGTTACGATACTGATTCGGTAGACCATCGCTTCGAAGACAGTTTTTTTGCCGGAACGGTTTTGGACCCAAATGGCAACCCGGTGAAATTGGATGACGGAAGTACCCTGGAGTATCTACCGTGGGCCATACGCTTGGACGTATCGGCACAACCTTACGAGAAATCCGCCGGTGCACGGATGAAGAAGTATGAAGTAGACCTGAAAAGCACAAAAGACGGTAAGTTGTCGGACAACGACATCGTATTGTTTCGTTATGCCGACGTATTACTGATGAAAAGCGAGGCTAAAATAAGAAACGGGGAAGACGGAACAACCGAGCTGAACGAAGTACGGCAACGTTCTGGTATGTATCCTCGTCCGGCTACCCTTCACAATATCCTGGAGGAACGTAAGTTGGAGCTCGTATGGGAAGGATGGAGAAGACAGGATATGATTCGTTTCGGCACCTATACGCAAGCTTACACTGACCGTCCGCAACTGGAGGGTGAGGCATCAGGCTACACCACGGTGTTTCCTATCCCAGCCAAGGTGCTGTCTTTGAATCCGCGCTTATCCCAGAATCCCGGATATGAGAAGTGGTGAATTGCCTGAAAAACCTGATAGGTTAAAAAAAACAAATACGGAGAATTTTCTATTTAAATACCTACTATTAGTTACTAAATTAATGCTACATTTGCGGCGATTTGCAATATCGAGTTTACAAAATGGCCCAAATAATCATACATCGAGGTACCGTGAAAAGCGTGAAAGGAAAACACATCTGTGTGCAGATAACCCAAGCTTCCGCGTGTTCATCTTGTGTAGCTAAAAAAATGTGTAATTCATCGGAAAGCAAAGAGAAGCTGGTCGATATTGTCAGCTCCGAAGCATTTTCTTACCGGGTAGGAGAGGAAGTACTCCTGACCGGAAGCGTGGAAATGGGACTGACAGCCGTATTTTGGGCTTACGGTGCGCCATTGTTGCTATTGATGGCTGTCTTGCTTGCTACTTTGCAAGTCACGACCGATGAGCCATTGGCAGCCCTGATGGCATTGGCGAGCCTGGCTGTCTATTACGGTGTGCTCTACCTCAACAAAAACAGGTTGACAAGAAAATTTTCATTTACCATTAAACACATAAAATAAACATTGTTATGAACGTGATTTTGATTGCAGTAATCATTCTGGGACTCGTAGGGCTGGTGGCATCCATCATGCTGTATGCGGCATCCAAGAAGTTTGCTGTCGTAGAGGATGAACGCATCGGACAGGTGGCCGAAGTCTTGCCGCAAGCCAATTGTGGCGGATGCGGTTATCCGGGATGTGCCGGTTTTGCCGCTGCTTGCGTGAAAGCGGCGGACGGTGGTTCGCTCGAAGGCAAGTTATGCCCCGTAGGTGGACAACCGGTTATGGAAAAAGTAGCCGGAATTTTGGGGCTTACGGCTACGGCCAGTACCCCGAAAGTCGCCGTTGTGCGTTGCAACGGGACTTGTGCCAATCGTCCGCGTGTGGTGGATTACGACGGAGTGCGTAGTTGCCGCGTGCAACTGTTAGCGGGCACAGGAGAGACAGCCTGTGCATTCGGTTGCTTGGGAGGCGGCGATTGTGTGGCGGCGTGCCAGTTCGGTGCGTTGTCCATCAATCCGGAAACAGGGTTGCCCGAAGTGGACGAAGAACGCTGTACGGCTTGTGGTGCCTGCGTCAAGACCTGTCCGCGAAGAGTCATCGAGCTCCGGCCAAAAGGACCGAAAAACCGCCGGATGGTCGTGATGTGCGTGAACCGCGACAAGGGCGCTGTGGCTAACAAAGTTTGCAAAGCTTCCTGTATCGGTTGCGGCAAGTGCGTGAAGACCTGTCCGTTCGAGGCCATCACTCTCAACAACAATTTGGCCTATATCGACCCGGAAAAGTGCAAGTTGTGCCGAAAGTGTGAGGAAGCTTGCCCGAAAGGAGCCATCCATGCCATCAACTTCCCGCCGCGTAAGCCGAAAGTGGAGAAACCGGCTGCAACAGCAGCCCCGAAACCAGCCGAGCCGGTGGCACGACCGGTATCCGCTCCCGCAGCACAGCCTGTAACCGCCGTTACATCGGAAGAAAAGAAAGAAGCATAATTCATAGGATTGTCAAATTAAAAAAGAATATCGTGAAAACGTTTAAGATAGGTGGAGTTCATCCATCTGAAAACAAACTTTCCGCCACTTCTCCCATCCGCCGGGCCGGATTGCCCAAACAAGCTGTCTTTTCGCTTTATCAGCATATCGGCGCACCGGCCAAACCGGTCGTAGCCAAAGGAGATGAGGTGAAAGTGGGCATGATGTTAGCCGAGGCAGACGGCTTCGTGTCGGTTCCCGTCCACTCCTCCGTGTCCGGAAAAGTGAGCAAGATAGATGCGATTGTCGATGCCAGCGGTTACCGCCGTCCGGCCATCTTTGTAGACGTGGAGGGAGATGAATGGGTCGAGACGATCGATCGGACCCCCGATTTGGTGACATTGGGCCAACGGCCGGAGTTGACGGCCGAAGACATCGTGAACAAGGTGAAAGCGGCCGGTATTGTCGGTATGGGCGGTGCCACATTCCCCTGCCATGTGAAACTGACTCCCCCCAAAGGGACAAAAGCCGAATGCGTTATCATCAACGCCGTGGAATGTGAACCGTACCTGACAGCCGACCATCGGTTGCTGTTGGAAAAGCCGGACGAAATCCTGGTGGGAGTGGATCTGATCATGAAGGCAGTGGGTGTGAACAAAGGTTATATCGGCATCGAGAACAACAAACCGGACGCTATCGCCCTTCTGACGGAGAAAGCGAAAGCTTATTCGCATATTGAGATCGTGCCTTTGCAAGTGAAATATCCTCAGGGAGGAGAAAAGCAGTTGATTGCCGCTGTTACCGGACGTGAAGTCCCGGCACCGCCAGCATTGCCCATTAACGTAGGAGCAGTGGTGCAAAATGTAGGTACGGTTTTTGCCATCTACGAGGCGGTGATGAAGAACAAGCCCCTGTTTGAACGTGTCATCACCGTGACTGGCAAGGAAGTGCAAAACCCCTCCAACCTGTTGGCCCGTATCGGTACGCCGATGAACCAACTCATCGAGGAATGCGGCGGCTTGCCGGAAAATACAGGAAAAGTAATCGGCGGTGGCCCGATGATGGGAAAGGCGCTGATGAACCTCGACGTGCCGGTATGCAAAGGTTCTTCCGGTCTTTTGCTCATGAGCGAAAAGGAATCCCGCCGTGCGGAACCGCAGCCCTGCATCCGTTGCGCCAAATGCGTCAGTGCCTGTCCGATGGGGCTCGAACCCTATTTGTTGGCCACGGCTTCCGCGTTGCGCAACTGGGAGTTGGCCGAAGAGAACGACATCACGTCATGTATCGAATGCGGGTCGTGCCAGTTTACCTGTCCTTCCACGCGCCCGATGTTGGATAATATCCGTATGGGTAAGACTACTGTAATGGCCCTCATCCGGGCTCGTAATGCAAAATAAAAGAGAAAGATTATGGCAAAGAAATTAATTGTATCGCTGTCGCCCCATGTGCATGGACGGGATAGTGTACAAAGAAATATGTATGGAGTGTGTATCGCACTCATACCGGCTCTGCTGACCTCGTTGTATTTCTTTGGGTTGGGAGCCGCAATCGTATTGGCTACGTCCGTGGCCGCCTGCGTGTTCTTCGAGTGGGCTATAACGAAATATGTATTGAAACGCGACCGCGTGACGATAACCGACGGTTCGGCCATCCTGACCGGACTGCTGTTGGGTTTCAACCTGCCTTCCAACCTGCCGATATGGATCATCCTCATCGGAGCATTGGTGGCCATCGGCATCGGTAAGATGACTTTCGGCGGATTAGGATGTAATCCCTTCAATCCGGCATTGGTGGGGCGCGTGTTCCTTCTGGTTTCATTCCCGGTGCAGATGACCACATGGCCTGTGCCCGGACAAATGGCAGCTTACCTTGATGCCGAGACGGGTGCCACTCCGTTGGCCGTCATGAAGGAAGCCATCAAGAGCGGAGACGCTTCCGTGCTCCAAAGGCTACCGGACGCCATCGACATGCTCGTCGGGCAGACCGGGGGATGCTTGGGCGAGGTGAGCGCCTTGGCCTTATTGATAGGGTTGGCCTACATGTTGGCCCGACGCATCGTGACATGGCACATTCCGGTCTCCATTCTGGCTACCGTTTTTGTACTGGCCGGACTGCTTCATCTGTACAATCCCGTTTATGCGTCTCCCGTAACAGTGTTGCTGACGGGCGGTATGATGCTGGGTGCCTGCTTCATGGCTACGGATTACGTGACCTCGCCCATGACAGCGAAGGGACAGATTATTTACGGAGTGGCCATAGGTCTTCTCACCGTAGTCATTCGTACTTTCGGCGCATATCCAGAAGGCATGTCGTTCGCCATCCTGATTATGAACGCCTTTACGCCGTTGATTAACACCTATTGTAAACCTAAAAGATTCGGGGAGGTCGTAAAAAAATGAAAAAGTTAGAGTCTTCATTACTCAATATGGTCTTGGTGCTGACCGCCATTTCCCTCATAGCCGGCGGGACTTTGGCTTATATTAATAAGGTGACACAAGGCCCCATTGCCGAAATCAATGCAAAGAATTTGCAGGATGGCATCAAAAAAGTGATTTTGGGAAGCCAACCCGGCGATTTGAAAGTGGAAGAACCGGTAGAAGCAAACGGTTATACTCTCTATAAAACCGACAAGGGAACGGCTGTGAAAGCTGTAACCAATGGGTTTGGCGGCCCGCTTGAAATATTGGTGGGCTTCAACGAGGACGGCAATATTCTGGGCTATACGATTCTGGCTACGGTAGAAACCCCCGGACTGGGTGTGAAAGCCGACACATGGTTCCAGGAAGGCGGTAAGGGCAACATTATCGGACGGAATCCGGGAGAGAAAGAACTGGCCGTATCCAAAGACGGCGGAGACATCGATGCCATCACGGCGTCTACCATTACCAGCCGGGCTTTCCTGAATGCCGTGAATGCCGCTTATCAGGCGTTTAAAGGAAATACCAGCGATGCAGCGAGCGGAGCCAGCGCACAAGCCGGACGGGTGGAAAACGCAACCGGAACCGGAAGTGATTCTATTCATTAAAGAAAGGAGCGACGTAATATGAATAATTTTAAAGTGTTGATGAACGGTATCATCAAAGAAAACCCGACGTTTGTACTTCTTCTGGGTATGTGTCCCACTTTGGGTACGACTTCTTCCGCATTGAACGGTATGTCCATGGGATTGGCCACGACATTCGTGCTCGTATGTTCCAACGTGGTAATTTCTTTAATTAAGAATTTGATTCCCGACATGGTGCGTATTCCTGCATTCATTGTCGTTATCGCTTCTTTCGTAACCGCCTTGCAAATGTGCATGCAAGCATTCGTACCCGACATTTATGCCACATTGGGCTTGTTCATCCCTTTGATTGTGGTGAACTGTATCATTCTGGGACGTGCCGAAGCATTTGCCAGTAAAAACGGAGTGGTGCCTTCGTTTTTCGATGGAGTGGGAATGGGGTTAGGATTCACAATCGCCTTGACTGTCCTCGGAGCCGTACGCGAGATTTTGGGAACGGGTAAAATCTTCGGTCTGGAAGTTTGGCCGGAAGACTACGGCATGCTGATGTTCGTGTTGGCTCCCGGAGCTTTCATCGTATTAGGTTACTTGATTGCCATTGTGAACAAACTGAAGAAAGCGTAATTTGTAAACTTAGAACAATATGGAAGCAATATATCAGTATTTAATCGTTTTCATTACCGCCATATTTGTCAACAACGTCGTGTTGTCGCAAATCCTCGGTATTTGTCCGTTCCTCGGCGTATCCAAAAAAATCAATACGGCCTTAGGCATGTCGGGCGCGGTGGCGTTCGTTTTGGTGCTCGCCACACTGGTGACTTACTTGTTGCAGTATTATGTTTTGAATCCGCTCGACCTCGGCTATTTGCAGACCATAGCTTTTATCCTGGTCATTGCGGCATTGGTGCAACTGGTGGAAATCATCCTGAAAAAGGTTTCCCCTTCGCTCTACCAAGCTTTAGGGGTATTCCTACCTTTGATTACTACCAATTGTGCCGTCCTCGGTGTGGCCATATTGGTTATCCAAAAGGAATTCAATCTGATGATGGGCGTATGGTATGCCCTGAGCACTGCGTTGGGCTTCGGACTGGCTTTAGTCATTTTCGCCGGCATCCGCGAGCAACTCAACCTCGTGTCCGTACCTAAGGGGATGCAGGGCATGAGCATCGCGTTAGTCACCGCCGGTCTATTGGCCATGGCATTTATGGGTTTCAGTGGAGTAGACAACGGATTGAAGGCATTTCTGAGCCTCTAATCTGCCACGTTTTTTCAAAACCGATACGACCTGCAAAGAAAATGCAGGTCGTATCGGTTTTTTATAGCCTAAAATTATACAACGTATAATTAAATTTAGTACATTTGCTACTGTTACAAAAACAAAAAATCGAAGCTTACTAATATGAAAGAAACAATTTTAGTGACAGGCGGTACCGGATTCATCGGTTCACACACGACGGTGGAACTCCAGCAGGCTGGTTATGACGTGGTCATCGTGGACAACCTCTCGAATTCACGTGAAGATGTATTGGATGGTATCGAAAAGATTACCGGCATTCGTCCGGCTTTTGAGAAAGTAGACTTGCGCGATTTCGACGCCACCGAGTCCGTATTCAAAAAATATCCGAAAATTAGCGGTATCATTCATTTTGCAGCGAGCAAGGCTGTAGGTGAAAGCGTACAGAAACCGTTGCTGTATTATCATAACAATATCGTTTCCCTGATTAATCTGCTGCAGTTGATGCCGAAGTATGATGTGAAGGGTATCATCTTCTCTTCATCATGTACCGTATACGGCCAGCCGGATGTGCTACCTGCGACAGAGGAGACCCCCATCAAAAAGGCGGAAAGCCCATACGGTAATACCAAACAGATTAACGAAGAAATCATCGCGGACACCATCAAGAGCGGTTCTCCGATAAAGGCCATCTTGCTGCGTTATTTCAACCCGATCGGTGCACATCCTACGGCATTTATCGGTGAAATGCCGAACGGTGTGCCTCAGAACCTGATTCCCTATCTGACGCAAACGGCCATGGGTATCCGTAAGGAATTGAGTGTGTTCGGAGACGATTACGACACGCCGGACGGCTCTTGCATCCGCGATTATATTTATGTGGTGGATTTGGCTAAGGCACACGTTTGCGCCATGACGCGCATCATGGAAGACCAGACCACTGAACCGGTGGAGGTTTACAACATCGGTACGGGTACGGGTACTTCCGTGCTTGAATTGATCAACGCTTTTGAGAAAGCTACCGGTGTGAAATTGAACTATAAGATCGTAGGACGCCGTGCTGGTGACATCGAAAAGGTGTGGGGCAACGTGGACAAAGCCAACAAAGTGTTGGGTTGGAAAGCCGAGACCCCATTGGAGGACGTGTTAGCCTCTGCCTGGAAATGGCAATGCGTGTTACGCGAAAAAGGAATAATGTAAATAGATTAAGGACACAGAAAACGCTTTATGCGTAATTGCACATTAATCTGGTTGGTATTTCCAATATGTGAATAGTCGGGAATGTCACGCTTTGAACTATTTAAGGCAGGTTAGTGTGCAGAATAGTTTTGTCGTGTTTTATTTTGTGTTTGTGTTGTTACTCTCTTCCGACGTGAGTCGGAAGAGAGCTTTTTTTGAAGTAAACCGCGACATGATGAAACTTACATACAAAAATCATTCTGCGGCAAACGGTTTTTCATTTGCCGCAGAATGAAAAATCGTTTGCCGCAGAACGGCGTTTCGTTTGGCGCAAGGTGATTTTGGATGCGTAAGAGGTTGAAAACCAATTAAAACAAGTTCGTATAAAATGTCTACAAACGAAAGATGCCGATTATCCTATATATGGATTGTGGGCTTTCTCGAATCCGATTTCAGTGTGTGGCCCGTGCCCGGGATAGACACGGGTATCTTCCGGCAGTGTAAACAGCTTGTTCCTGACGCTCTCGCACAAGGCTTCACTGTCCCCGCCGGGGAAATCCGTTCGTCCAACGCTGCAATAGAACAAAGTATCACCGACAAATACGGCTTTTTCTGCGGCACAGTAAAAACAAATACCTCCGGGGGTATGTCCGGGAGTGCTCAGGACGGTCAACGTGTGATGTCCGAACGAAATGTCATCCCCCTCCGTCAAGTAACGTGCAGCCGCCGGAGTAAGCCCTTCTTTCATCACCTGTGCCAACGGTCCGAATATCTCCGCTCCCATACCTTTATATATAGGTTCGTCCGCCCGGTTGAACTCCGGACCGACATGAAAGGTCTCCCACATGAAGGCGGCCCCGAAACAGTGGTCGTAGTGCATGTGGGTACAAAGGTGGTGCCTGACCTGTAAACGACGGTCTTCAATATAATCCGTAATCCGCCTGCGGTCGTCATCGGTAAGGGCACCGCAATCTATGACGACGGCTTCACGGGTGTCGTCGCTCACGACGTAGCAGTTCTCCTCCAGCATGTTTACCGGAATTTTTTTTATGTCCAGCATCTTTCCTATACTTTTAAAGTGAAACGTACACCACTTTCTTGGTGGCAAAATATTCTTCCGTAAAGAACTCTTTCAACGGGGTAACCATTGTGCGGTTCTTCAACGGGTTCGTCTCTTTCTCCAATTCGCCCCCCTTCAGGCAGATAAGGCCATTGGGGATGGCGTTGTGCTGCACGGGAGAAATGTTCTTGCGTATAATCTTGACCAAATCTGCCAACGGCATGACGGCACGGCTTACCACGAAATCGAATTTGGCCTTCTCTTCCTCTGCCCGGCAATGGCGGAAAGTCACATTCTCCAACCCGAGCTCCCTAGCCACTTCCATGCAAACCTTGATTTTCTTACCGATGCTGTCCACCAGATGGAAATGGCAGTCGGGGAACATGATGGCGAGGGGTATTCCCGGAAATCCACCTCCCGTCCCCAAATCCATAATCTCAGTGCCGGATTTGAAACGAGTGAATTCGGCAATTCCCAAGGAATGCAATACATGATGTTCATACAGATTGTCAATGTCTTTCCTGGAAATGACATTGATTTTAGCATTCCAATCATGATAGAGCGCGTCCAACTGATGGAATTGTTCTGTCTGTTTTTCCGAAAGTTCCGGAAAGTATTTTAAAATCAGCTCCATATATCTTTATTTTTTATTTCGTATGGGTTTCCAACCTACTGTACGGCAAAGTCAGCCTGATAGCCCCGGCTTCGTACGCAGCTATCTCGTCGGCATTGTAAATGAAAGTAATGCCTTCTTTTCCCAGTTCATAGTTCAAGGGAATGTAAATGTCGGTAAGCCGCAGTATGCCTTTATCCTGCAATTCCTTCCGGTTGCGGCAACCGTACGTTCTCAGGAGTTCCTCTGTCAGCAGGGAAGGAAGCAAGGCCAAGGAAGCAGGAGGCAACACGTCCTCCAACTTCACCAACTCACCCGTTTCTGTATCGAAATTCAAACATTGCTCCTCCCGGTACTCGCGTGCTCCTCCCTCGTACTTTACTTTATGAATCAGATAACACAAATATCCCTTCAGCCCGTCTTTGTGTTCCGTGGCTATCCGGTATTTGTAATCGTACCACGAGGAGTTGATGCCGCTTTGTCGGTCAGCTTTGTACAAATCGGTCAAATCTCTCCGGTATTGCTCCGCGTACGTCAGACAGAACGAATCGGCGGCCGAGGCGAACGAACGGTGCATTCCTCCAAACAGATGAAAGGCAATGGTTCGGTTCATGTTCCGGGCGGCACGGGTTGTGTCGTTTATCTCGTCCGCCTCTATGATAACTTTACATGCAGGCGAGTGTTCGCTGCTGTCCAATGGTACGGTCTTCTCAACTTTCAATTGCTGAAAGGACAACGAACAACCTCCATCTTCACCTCGGCATGCACATAAAAAAGCCATGGCAAAAGCAAGGCCATATATATATTTACTCATCTTTCCGTATTTCATCCCAAAAGCCTGTTATGAATGCAAAGGTAGTGAAAGGCGGGCGCAGAGGCAAATGAAAACGCAATTTTCTGATGGAACCGTACCGGGCTACCTCTTGTCGGCTTCCGCCTTTTACGCAACATATCGCTTTTACCGATAAATCATAAGACAAATGCTTTTTGTAGCAAAAATACGATGGATTTCTGAAAAAATATTCGTACTTTTGGACACTATATAACAAGCGATAAACAATGATACCGGACTTCCAATCCTGCATGCTGCCTTTTCTTCGGAAATTAGAAGACGGCAGCGTCCATTCAATGACAGAAATACAAAACGCACTTATCAGAGAGTTTCATCTGACGGAAACCGATGTAAAGGAAATGTTACCCAGCAATAGGACCACGCGTTTCAGAAGTAACGTAGGATGGGCCAAAACCCACATGCAAAAAGCCGGTTTGCTGGAAACTCCTCAACGTGCACAATATAGAATTACGGAGGCGGGATTGCGCCTGTTGCAAACTCGTCCGGAGCATATTAATATGAAATTGCTTTTCAACTATCCAGCTTATAAGGAATGGATAGCTTTATCCAACAGAAACAGTGAACCGAAGCGGAACTCCAAACAGGAATCTGAGTGTGTCATACAGACACCGGACATCATCATGGAAGAGGAATATAAGAAGTTACGCAATATACTGGCGCAAGATTTGTTGGAGCGTATCTTAAAAAAAGACCCGGGCTTCTTCGAAGCCTTGGTTATCAAATTACTGGTAGCGATGGGATACGGCGGTTCCTTAAACGAGGCTGCGGGCATGGTGGTAGGAAAGAGTGGGGATGAAGGCATAGACGGTATCATCAAAGAAGATAAACTCGGTCTGGACAACATTTATATCCAGGCTAAACGTTGGAATAACGTAGTGGAACGTCCCGAAGTACAAAAATTTGTCGGTGCTTTGGCCGGCAAAGGAGCCACCAAAGGGATATTCATTACCACATCCTCGTTCAGTCGGGGAGCACGGGAATTTAAACCGCAGAACAATATCAAAATCGTACTGCTAGATGGGAATCAACTGTGTGAATACATGATAGATTATAATATCGGGGTGTTTACTGCCAACACCTTTGAGGTGAAACGAATAGATATCGACTTTTTCGAGTCGGAAGAATGAAAATAAAAGGAAATAAGTGAACGTTGGACAAAATTACCTGTAAGCATGGAGATAATGCGTTTGAACGGGGTGGATGCCAGACTGTATCCGCTTGTGGGACCGCTGGTCATGAACCCGGCCATTTTAAGACAGAACAATAATTATCCCTTTAAAACCTCCAACCGCTACTTGTGGTATATCGCCATATCGGACGGAGTAATCGTCGGATTCATCCCCTTGAAGAAAAATGAAAAGAGTTACCATATAGACAATTACTACATACAAGGAGACCGTACGGAAACGATTGATGCTTTGTTGCATCGTGTCATCGACGATTTAGGAACCGACTCTTTACTGACGGCCTTGGTGCATAAACGTCATACGGAGGCTTTCCGTCAAAATCATTTCCGAACGGATAAACAACTGACTCTTTATGATAAAATGGAGTATATTCCTGTCCCTGAAATATGATACGCCAGTTAAATGTATACGAAGCCACGCAACGGAGATTAAAAATCATTTTTGATTATTTCGACTATGTATATGTATCCTTTTCCGGAGGTAAGGACAGCGGCGTGCTTTTAAACTTATGTATCGACTACCTCCGAAAGTATGAACCGGGCCGGAAACTTGGAGTATTCCACATGGATTACGAGGCACAGTACCGGCAAACTACGGAATATGTGGAACAAACCCTGGCTTCCCATCCTGATATTCTGGAGGTATACCACTGTTGCGTTCCTTTTAAAGTTTCCACTTGCACTTCCATGTACCAATCCTATTGGCGTCCGTGGGAGGAGAGCAAGCGTGACATCTGGGTTCGGGAAAAGCCCAAAGATTGTTATACGGCCAAAGACTTCGAGTTTTTCAACGAGGAACTATGGGACTATGATTTCCAACACCTTTTTGCCCCATGGTTACGTATGCAAAAGAAATGCAAGCGTGTCTGTTGCTTGGTGGGAATACGCACGCAAGAGAGTTTCAACCGATGGAGAAGCATACACAGTGACAGAAACTACAAACGTTTGGCCTATTATAAATGGACTCACAGGCTCGACCATCACATATACAACGCATATCCCATTTACGACTGGAAAACCACGGATATCTGGACTGCCAACGGAAAATTCCAATGGACATACAACCATTTGTACGACTTGTACTATCAGGCCGGAATTCCTATCGCTCACCAGCGTGTGGCCAGTCCGTTTATTTCCCAAGCCATCTCGGCGTTGAAAGTTTATCGTATCATCGATCCGGACACTTGGGGAAAAATGTTAGGCAGAGTCAACGGAGTAAACTTCGCAGGTATGTATGGCCGTACCATGGCGATGGGGTGGAGGATGATTAAATGTCCTCCCGGCTTTTCTTGGCAAGAATATATGTATTTCCTCTTAGACACGCTCCCGGAATCCACTCGGCAGAACTATCTCAACAAACTGGACGTAAGCATCCGTTTCTGGCGCAAGCGGGGAGGATGCTTGAGTGAAGAGACGATACAAAAGTTACGCGAAGCCGGTGTGGATTTTACCCTCGGGGAGAAAACGGCCTACCATACGGACAAACAGCCGGTAAGAATGGAATATCTGGACGACATCGACATCCCCGAATTTAAGGAGATACCGACCTATAAACGCATGTGTATCTGTATATTGAAAAACGACCATACGTGCAAATACATGGGATTTGCACAGACCAAACAGGAAAAAGAACAGCGCGAAAGAGTAATGAAGAAATATAAATCGTTAGAACATGGACAAATATAAAAGCCCTGTATACAATATTATTGCGGTACCCATCGAAAAGGTGGTGGCGAACGAATATAACCCTAACATAGTGGCTCCTCCTGAAATGAAACTTCTGGAACTTTCAATATGGGAAGACGGCTACACCATGCCCTGCGTATGCTATTATCGGAAAGACGAAGACGTGTATGAAATCGTGGACGGATTCCATCGTTACCAGGTCATGAAAACCTCACCACGCATTTATGAACGGGAGAGGGGCTTGCTTCCCGTTTCCGTCATCGACAAAGACCTTTCGGAGCGTATGGCATCTACCATACGGCACAACCGGGCCCGCGGCATGCATTCGGTGGAATTGATGAGCCACATCGTGTCTGAACTGACCAAATCCGGAATGTCGGACAGTTGGATCATACGCAATATAGGGATGGACAAAGACGAACTTCTGCGACTGAAGCAAATATCGGGATTGGCAGAGCTTTTTGCCGACAAGGCTTTCAGCCCGTCGGATGACTGGCTGGAAGAATAATTCCATAGAGGAAACTCCTTCTTATTTTTGGGAACACAATGTGATGACAAGAGAGCATAACGTCAGCAAGATGCCGACTGCGGTCACACCTGCCCATCCGCCGACGTGCCAGAAACTTCCGGCCAGAAAAGTCCCCATGGAACCGCCGACAAAATAAGTGGTCATGAAAATGGTATTGACACGATTGGAGGCCGAGGGACACAGTTCAAAGATACTGGCTTGATTGCTGAGTTGGATACATTGCATACCGATGTCGATAAGCAGGACTCCGGCAATGATACCGGCATAGCTGTTTCCACCCCAATACAATGAAGCCCATGCCGACAAAATCAGACTGCAACCGATGAAATTAAAATTACGTATGCCCACACGTTTCACATATTTCCCTACGAAAGAAGCCGTGAGTGCCCCGGCGATTCCGCATAACCCCAATCCGCCGATTACATCGCTATCGGCATAGAACGGGGCGTTTCCCATCTTAAAAGCCAAGCATGACCACATCGCCAGAAACGCTCCGAAGGCCAATCCCGACCGTATGGAATAAATGCGAAGGGCCGGATAATCTCGGAGAAGGTGAAACAGGGATTTCATCAAAGTACTGTATCGCCCCTCGAACGTAGGACGTATGTCGGGAAGTACCTTCAGGACGACGAAGGCACAGATACACATCAGTCCGGCAGCAATAAAGTACATCTCGCGCCATCCCAACAGTTCTCCAACCCAACCGCTGACCACTCTGGAGGCTAATATTCCGGTAAGCAGACCGGAAATGACCACTCCCACATTGCGACCCTTATGCTCGGGGCGGGAGTATTGGGAAGCGATGGGAACAAATATTTGGGGAATCATGGAACAAACACCCGTCACTAAAGAAGCTGCCCAAACCGTATAAATATTTTCAGCCATCGCCATAGTCAGCAAGGCAAAGACGAGCAGGAGAAAATTGACCAATATAATCTTTTTCCTGCGGTACAGATCGCCGAGCGGTACGATGAAGAGCAGACCGAGCGCATATCCTATTTGCGTAATCATGGCTATCAGATTGGCCTGAAAGTCCGAGACGCCCAAATCGGCCCGCATAAGGTTCAGCAGCGGCTGGTTGTAATACAGGTTCGCTACGGAAATACCGGCCACGATGGCCAATGTCCATAATATATGTGCCGGAAGACCGGCATTTTCCTTTAATTCAGCATTCATCGGCTTTTTCTTTTTTAATAGTTCTACCCCGCAATCCGGCCGGGCATTCATCCTTGTCAGGAATACTTTCTCGGGTAACGGAACAGAATGCTCAGCAGCGCGCAGGCTCCCATGATAAACGGATAATATAAATAAGGTATGATGTCTATCGGGTTGATGGATGCCAACCCGGCAGCCATCAGGAGCTGTGCCCCGTATGGAATCAGCCCTTGCGTAAAACAAGAAAACGTATCCAGAATACTCGCGCTTTTACGTTTATCCACTCCGTACCTTCCGGCTATGTCATGAGCCAGCGGCCCCGCCGTAATGATGGCCACGGTGTTATTAGCCGTACACAAGTTGATAACGCTCACCAATGCCGCTATGCTTAATTCCGCCCCGCGTTTGGAACGTATATGCCGGGTCAGTGCGTGCAGGATATAATCTATACCTCCGTTGTAGCGAATGATTTCCATCAGTCCGCCCGCCATCATCGTGATGATAATCAGTTCCCCCATTCCGGTGATACCTTCTCCCATGGCAGCAAACCAACCGAACAAATCGTATGTACCCGTAAAAACACCGACCACACCGCTCAATACCAACCCGAGCACCAAGACTACCATGACGTTCACTCCCACGACGGCCGTAACCAGCACCACCAAATAAGGAACCACTTTAATCCAGTCCACTTCGGGTAGTTGTTGCGGTGCGTGGATATGTACTCCCATAAAGATATACAATGCGAACGCAATGGCTGCCGCAGGCATAACGATCTGTGAATTGACTTTGAACTTGTCGCTCAACTTACACCCTTGCGTACGGGTTGCCGTGATGGTCGTATCGGATATAAATGACAAGTTGTCGCCGAAAAAAGCCCCTCCGGCCACGATAGCCACCAATAACGGAAGGCCGGCTCCTGTCTCACGGGCGATGCCTGCCGCCAAAGGCGTTAACGCCACAATCGTACCGACCGAAGTCCCTATGGAAAGCGAGATGAAGCATGCCGCCAGAAAAATACCTCCCAACAGCAGGTTGTCCGGCAAAAGTCGCAGGGAAAGATTTACCGTCGCATCGATAGCCCCCATAGCTTTGGCCGATGCGGCAAAAGCTCCTGCAAGGATAAAAATCCATATCATCAGCATAAGGTTCGGCGAACCGGCACCTTGGGAATACACCTTTACCCTCTCTTCCAACGGAACGCCACGCATGGTTGCGACCGCATAAACGGACGACACCATGAAAGCCACCGTAATAGGCACTTTATAAAAATCCCGAACGATAATGCTGGTCACGAGATAAAGGACCACGAAAACGAGCAGCGGACTGATGGCTGCCACACTTTTTCCATTTATAGACATTTCGCAACGTTTACATGTGGACGGCTTGTTATTTCTCGTCGGCCGTATAATAAATATAATTCTCAGCCGTCAACAATTCAAGCGGCATGTAATTGCATTGCTGTACGGCTTTCTTCAATACGATATGGTTGAACAGGGCCTTCACGCTGTTATAGCCCTGTTTCCACGGATGCTGGGCGATAAGAAAATCAATCGTGCCCTGTTTTAAACATTCCACATTCCGTTCCACCATGTCGTAGCCGAACAAATGGAAATCTTTCAAGCCGTTACGTTGAAAGTATTCACCCAAAATGTAAGCACGGGAACAGAACGTGATGCAATGCCGGACATCCGGATGTTCATCCAAAAACGCACGTATCCGACTTTCGTAACCGTCCTCTCCGTCAAGTTGCAGGGAAAGTTCCACCACCTCGCAATCCGGATAATATGTCGTCATGTATTCCCTGAAACCCACCTCACGGTACTCTTGCTGACGGGAGGCCACACGTCCTTTCGACATGAGCTTCATCAACAAAATACGTCGGGCGTGTTCTCCGGCCTGCATCATGAAGATGCGCCCGGCAAAATAACCGCTCTTCAAGGAGTCTTGTCCGAAGAAAGCCAACGGCTCTATCTCGGGAACATTGGAATCCAGAAAAACAAAGGGAATGTCCTGTTCCTGCAACCGGCGGCAAAATGCCTGAGTCACATCGAAATTCTGTGGGACAATGACCACCCCGTCCGGCTTTTTATCCCAAATGCGCTCGGCGGCAGCGGCAAAAGAACTACCTTCAAACTGGTCATAATACTCCGTAATCAGCGAAAGGTGGAAATCGCCCCGGTTAAGGATACACTGCTGCAAACCTTTTTCCACGTTGGTCCAATAAGCATTTCGGTCGTGATCGGGTAGCAGACAGCAAAACGTATATTTACGGTTATATGCCAAAGCACTGGCATACATATTAGGCTGATAATTGATTTCTTTCAATACAGCCTCCACTTTGGCTCTCGCCTTGCCCGATACATTGGGGCGGTTATGCAACACACGGTCTACCGTACCCACCGAAACACCGGAACGTTCGGCTATGTCTTTGATTCTGATTTTATCTGACGAATGGACTTCCCACATGATATTTTTCTTATTCGAGATAGAAAATATTGCGAATATACATTATTTTAATGATCCGCACGGTATGAAAAAAATAAAAACTCGTTTTTTTGAATTATTTTTCCGTAAAAAAGAACGTTTCACGGAAAAAATATCTATTTTTGTATGTCAAAAAGACAAGCTGTGTGGGTTAACAGCAAAAATTAAGACTGATAATAACCAAAACTATAGGTATGGGAAAAATAATAACGATGGGAGAAATCATGCTCCGTTTGTCCACACCCGGACAATCTCGTTTTGTACAGACAGACACTTTTGATATTAATTACGGGGGCGGGGAAGCCAATGTAGCCGTAAGTTGTGCCCATTATGGACATGAGGCCTACTTTGTTTCCAAACTGCCCAAGCACGAAATAGGGCAGGCTGCCGTAAATGCCTTGCGCCGTTATGGTGTACACACTGATTTCATCGCCCGTGGCGGTCAGCGTGTGGGAATATATTATCTGGAAACGGGAGCTTCCATGCGTCCGTCCAAAGTCATTTACGACCGTGCAGGCTCATCTATTGCAGAAGCTTGTCCGGCCGATTTCGATTTCGACGCCATCATGGAAGGTGCCGATTGGTTTCATTGGAGCGGTATCACACCGGCCATTTCAGACGCCAGTGCCGAATGCTTGCGCCAGGCATGTATTGCAGCCAAAAAGCACGGCGTAACCGTTTCCTGCGACCTCAATTTCCGCAAGAAACTTTGGACTTCCGAAAAAGCCCAAAGCATCATGAAGCCCCTGATGCAATACGTAGACGTATGCATCGGCAATGAAGAAGACGCAGAACTTTGTCTGGGTTTCAAGCCGGATGCGGACGTAGAAGGAGGCAACACGGAAGCCGAGGGCTACAAAGGCATCTTCAAAGGCATGATGGATACGTTTGGTTTCAAGTACGTCATTTCCACTTTACGTGAATCCATTTCGGCCACTCACAACGGATGGAAAGCCATGATATACGACGGCAAGGAGTTCTACGTATCCAAACATTACGACATAGACCCCATCATCGACCGTGTGGGAGGAGGCGATTCTTTCTCCGGTGGTATCATTCATGGTCTGCTGACGATGAAGACCCAAGGCGAAGCGTTGGAGTTTGCCGTAGCGGCTTCGGCTTTGAAGCACACGATTCCGGGCGACTTCAACATGGTGTCCGCTGAAGAGGTGGCTGCTTTGGCCGGAGGTTCCGCCAACGGCCGCGTACAAAGATAAATCCGTCCAACAATAACAAAAAGATATGGCAAAATTCGATAAACTTGCAGTCATGCAAAAAATAGGGGAAACCGGAATGGTCCCCGTATTCTATCACTCCAATGCCGAAACGGCCAAAAAAGTCATCAAGGCTTGCTACGACGGTGGCGTGCGTGCATTTGAATTTACCAACCGTGGCGATTTTGCCCAGGAAGTGTTTGCCGAATGCGTAAAATTCGCTGCCAAGGAATGTCCGGAACTGGCTTTGGGAATAGGTTCCGTCGTAGATGCCCCGACGGCTGCCCTCTATATTCAGTTGGGAGCTTGCTTTGTAGTCGGACCGCTGTTCAATCCCGACATCGTGCCGGTATGCAACCGCCGTTTGGTGCCCTACTGTCCGGGATGCGGCACTGTATCGGAAATCGGCAAGGCACAGGAATTGGGCTGCGACCTTTGCAAGCTCTTCCCCGGTGACGTGTACGGCCCGGCTTTCGTAAAAGGAATGATGGCCCCCTGCCCATGGACCAAACTCATGGTGACGGGTGGCGTGGCACCTACGAAAGAAAACCTGACCGCATGGGTCAAGGCCGGAGTCTATTGTGTGGGAATGGGCTCCAAGCTGTTCCCGAAAGAAGAAGTAGCAGCCGGAAATTGGCAATACATTACCGACAAATGTAAAGAGGCTTTAGGCTATATCGCCGAAGCCCGTGTATGATGATAAAGAATATTAGATTTTTATGGTTAATTAATACAAGATTGATTTGGGGGTATGTGATTTGCGAAAACCGCATACCTCGGTTTTAATGTTTTTAGATGTGGGTGCCATGTCTTGTGAAAAACGTGGCACTGTTTAGTTTTCATAACTATTAAAATTAGGTTATATGGATGCGGCTTTGTGAAAAGCTGCATCTTTTTTTGCATACACGGGAAATGCATTGTCCCATTAGCGGAAAGGTCTTTGCAACCAAGTTGCACGGAAATCCGGATAACTTTGCCATAGAAATCATAAAAAAGCCATATAATGAAAACAAAAGCACATACTTGCGGGTGCGGTCATGGCACCTGCCACACGGAAAACAATCGGAAAACCAGCCTCCGTCTATGGTTTTCTTTCGCGGTTTTAATCAGCGGTATCGCATGTCAAAGCTTGGACACAGCCTTTTTCCGCCCTTCATGGGTACGGTTGTGCTGGTTCTTCGTGGGATGGTTATCCGTAGCGATCCCCATCATGAAAGAGGCGTGGGAAACCATTCGCCACAAGGACTTCTTCAATGAATTTACGCTGATGCTGTTAGCCTCGCTCGGCGCGTTCTATATCGGAGAATATCCGGAAGCCGTAGCGGTCATGCTCTTTTATGCCGTGGGAGAGATGTTTCAGGATCGTGCTGTGGACAAAGCCCGGAGTCATATCAAGTCGTTGTTGGACGTGCGGCCGCAGACTGCCACCGTGCGGCGCGACGGGCGATGGCAGACGGTGGCACCGGAAACTGTGGGTGTCGGCGAGGAGATTGAAGTCAAGACCGGTGAACGCGTGCCCCTGGACGGCGTGCTGTTGGAGCCTGAAACAGCCTTCAATACCGCCGCATTGACCGGCGAAAGCGTGCCGCGCATGATCGGACAGGACGAAGAAGTACTGGCCGGTATGATACCGACCGAACGGGTCGTCAGATTGCGTACCGTACGCGGATATACCGACAGTGCCCTGTCGCGCATCCTCGACATGGTGCAGAATGCGGCTTCACGCAAAGCCCCTACCGAACAGTTTATCCGCCGGTTTGCCCGTATCTATACTCCGGCAGTCACGATGCTTGCCCTGCTGTTGGTCGTGTTGCCTTGGCTGTATGCCTCATGGAATCCTGGTTTCATCTACGATTTTCAGGCATGGCTCTACCGGGCGTTGGTCTTTCTCGTCATTTCCTGTCCCTGTGCATTGGTGGTCAGCATACCGCTGGGCTATTTCGGCGGAATCGGGGCAGCCTCACGCCGGGGCATCCTGTTCAAAGGCAGTAACTATCTGGATGCCATTACCCATATAGATGCCGTAGTATTCGATAAGACCGGCACACTGACCCGCGGCGTCTTCCGGGTGCAGGAAGTACATCCCTTCGGCGGACTCACAGCCGACGAACTGGTGGCCTGGACCGCAGCGGCAGAATCCGGAAGCAATCATCCCATAGCCCGTACCATAGGTGAATATGCCGAACAACAGGCCATTATGCTTCCTGCGGTAAGAAATACGGAAGAACGAGCCGGATTAGGTCTGCGCGCCATGACCGACCGAGGCGAACTTTTAGTCGGGAAAGCGGCCTTATTGGCTCAAAACCAAGTGGCTTTTCCCGAAGACATTCTTCAAATTCCCGATACGATTGTGGTTGTGGCTCTCGACGGACGCTATGCCGGCTACCTGCTGTTGGCTGACGAACCGAAACCCGATGCTTCCCGTGCCGTGACGGCTCTCCACGCTCTGGGTATCCGCAACCTCTGCATTTTATCCGGAGACAAGTCGGCATTGGTGGGCAAATTGGCCGGACAATTAGGGATTTCCCGTTATTTCGGCGACCTGATGCCGGAGGACAAAGTGCGGCATATCGAAGAATTTCAAACGAAAGAACACGCACGTGTGGCTTTCGTCGGCGACGGACTGAACGATGCACCCGTATTGGCAGCCAGCAGGGTAGGCATTGCGATGGGCGGATTGGGAAGTGATGTGGCCATCGAGGCGGCCGACATCATCTTGCAAACCGACCAACCGTCGAAGATAGCCGAAGCCATTCGCATAGGTCGCCGCACACGGGCCGTCGTGTGGCAGAACATTATCGGTGCCCTCGGAGTGAAACTGCTCGTACTGGCATTGGGGGCTTCAGGTGCGGCCACCTTGTGGGAAGCCGTCTTTGCCGACGTGGGAGTGGCTTTGTTGGCTATTCTGAATGCAGTCCGGCTATTGAGTAATAAAAAAGATTAAAGCATTGTCATACTATGGGATAAAGCACGTACCTTTATCCCATAGTTATATTGGAGGCATATGTATTATGGAAGAAGACATCTATCTGCATAAACTGAATTTACGGAACGTGAAACCCACAGCCATTCGTCTGTTGATACTCCGTACAATGATGGAGATGAACCGTGCCGTGTCGCAACCCGATTTGGAAGAAAAACTGCAAACCGTGGATAAATCCACCATATTCCGCACCATCTCGCTGTTTTCGGACCGCCACCTGATTCATGCCATCGACGACGGATCGGGCGCACTGAAATATGCGGTATGCAGCGATGATTGCACTTGTTCGGTGAGCGACCAGCACGTACATTTCTATTGCGAAGGATGCCATCGCGCTTTCTGCTTCCGGAGCCAGGCGGTTCCGGTGGTGCAAGCACCGGAAGGATTCGTTTTGCACGGAGTGAACTATGTACTCAAGGGACTGTGCCCGGCATGTGCGGCCCGACCGGATAAGGACTGACAAAATGGCAGCTTTTCACCCCATTCGACTTGTATTTTTGCAGCCAAACAAGCGGAAAACCCGCCTGTTTCTTTTACGTATTTAAACATTCTCATGTGTTCTCTCGAGTGTTTTAAATATTCGTAACATTCAATCGGCTGCAAACGATTTTTCATTCGGCTGAAAGCGAAAAATCATTTGCCGCACGATTTTCCGCATTCATGCGTTTGCCGTCGGGAAAATGCCATGAAAGTGGTTTGCCAACCTGCTTCGGATGGCCTTTTTTTGTTTTTCCGGTCGTTTTTCCGTCCCAGAATCCGAAATCAAAATGTTGCTTCATTTTCCGGCTTGCCCGCAGGTTTTTCTTGATAAGGCCGGATATGGAATGTTTTTGTTTTCACAAAGACGGAAATACAAACAAAATCCCGTCATTTTAATAAAAGATGGAAGCACGAGAATCGTTTGAAATCCAAAGGACTCCAAACGGGATGCAAATACGCGATTCTTGCCCGTAAAGGACTGACATTTTGTCAGATGCCCATTCATCTCTTACCAAGAGAGCGACTGTGAGCCTTTATCATTATTCTATTTGATTTGCAAATATATATAAATCAATTTGTAAGACAAATAATTAACGGATAAAAATGTTTTTTAAATTGTACTTAAACGAGGTTCTTGTTTGCGTAAGTCTCCCGTATGATTTTATAAAGCTCTGTTTTATAGACTTGTATAACGGCAGTCGCTCTCTTGGTAAGAGAGCAATCGAGAATAAGCCTATAAACCACATAAAAAAACGTGAACTACAATTTATAATAACTCATTAAAACCAATTAAAATGAAGAATCTTTTTTTATTAACCACTACAAGCATAATCTTGTCGTTGTGGAGTGAAAACGCATGTGCCCGTTCATGGAGAATCAATTCAAATCCGGATGCCAAAGCTCACTTTAAAAGCATTAATGCGGCCATGGAAAGTCTCGAAGTGTTCAATGGGGATACGCTTTATTTGGATCCTGGATGTATTATTACGGAGCAGGTGACAATAGACAAGTCTGTCACGATTATCGGAACAGGTTATAATCTGGACGGTACATCTATTAAAGAAGCTATGATAACTGGGGCGTATTCTACGGTAATTAGCGCGGATAATGTGAAGATAGAAGGATGCTCAGTAGAAAATATCGAACATCATACAGGGAGTAATATCGAAATAGAAAGATGTCGTATTCTAAATGGAGTCAACTGTTCTGGAAACGGAAATCTTCCCCTTAAAATTCGTTCTTGCTTTATTGATGGTATAATTAAATGTGGTAGTTATAATAGCAGTTATAATGTGGAAATATCTAATTGCATAGTACGAGGGAGAATACAAAGCTTATCCGCTTCTACCATTACTAATAACGTAATCATTACCCAGAAAAATGATGGATATGATAAATTTCTGCTTTCTAATATAAAAGAAAGCTCCATCACCAACAATATCATCATCAATACAGAGACTGGCTATAAGGTTGGAGACAACCAAACACCTTATTATTACAAGAATAGCACCATTGAAAATACAACAACAACCGATAATAACACCATCAGCCGAAACGTGTTAAGTACAGAAGCGGCGCACGCCTTTGCCAACTACCCCGATAACAAATATATCGGTGCTACGTTGGAGGACGTGTTTATATTGGAAGGTGTGTCTGATGCCATGTACAAGCTGAAAGAAGGAAGCCCAGCCATTGGATACGGAACGAACGGCTATGACTGCGGGGCTTTCAGCGGCCCTTACCCTTACGTGATTTCCGGCCATCCGCGATTCATACCTTATATCTATGAAGCCATCATCCCGAACCAACCGACAGACGGCAAATTGAATATCACACTTAAAATAAAGAGCCAAAATGAATAATACATTACGAACCCCGAAGCAGAACGCACGGCGGTGGATAATGTGTCTGGGTTGTCTGTGGGGAACGATATCGGTCGCACAGAACCGGATTGAGTATTTCTGGAATAACGACCCGGGCATAGGGCGTGCCACCGCACTCACCGGACAAGACGGGGAAGTCAGAGGCGATATTCCAACAGGCCATTTGCCCCATGGGGCAAACTTGCTGGGGCTTCGGGCGCTGAACGGTCAATACGCCTCACCCACGTGGTTCAAGATGGTATTCAAAGCCTCTTCGCTGACAGACCATGCGCAAGTAGAATATTTCTGGGACAACGATCCCGGGATAGGAAAAGCCACACATTATCCTGCGGTGTTCGACAACAATGAAGCGGCAGTGGACATGTCGCTCGTCACGAGTTCTCTACCTGACGGCATGCACTTATTGGGGCTGCGCGTAGGCAATATGGGGGCGTGGTCGCCTACCTACCGGCATTTGATTGCGATTGCTCCACAAGGCGGGCAAGTGGACCGAATAGAATATTTTTGGGACTCCGACCCGGGTTTAGGGCAGGCTGTTCCTTACACCGTGGCAAGCGACGGGCAAACTGCAATAGTCAATTTGTCCGTTCTGACCGATACATTATCCGGAGGCATGCACTTGCTGGGTATTCGTGCCGGAAACGGCCTGAACTGGTCGCAGACTTTCCGGCAGATCATTGCCGTAGCGCCGCAAGGCGGGATAGTGGACGGAGTGGAGTATTTTTGGGATGAAGACCCGGGCATAGGGCAAGCCACGCATTACCCGTTGACGGAAAAGGACGATGAAGTATCTGTTTCCTTCTCCGTGTTGACCGAGGGATTAAGCCGGGGCGTGCATGTGTTAGGCATCCGTTCGCACAGTGGGGGATGGTCTCCGACGTTGAAAAAGACCGTTGTCATAGGAGCCGAAGACAACCCGGTGGAGGCCGTGGAATACTTCTGGGATGATGACCCCGGTTATGGAAAAGCTACACCGTTAAGTTTTGAAGGCGGGCAAGTGGCCGTGGTCAACGAAGAGATTCCCGCACCAAAGGCGTATGGAAACCACGTGTTGGTTATCCGTGCCAAAGCCGGAGGCTTATGGGGCACTCCATTGTTGCAGTACTTGTGTGTGAATGCCATGCCGGATTTCAGTTTGCCAAAAGATACGGTTTGCCGGGGCGAAGAGATCACGATAAAGAATTTGACTACCGGTGCTACGGAACAGACCACGTATGCATGGGACATGGACGGCAACGGGAAAGTGGATGCAACCGGAGGAGATGATTTCACCTATACTTATGATAAAGCAGGAGAATACATGGTCACGTTAGCGGTGAAAACCGTAGGTGATTGTGAAACCACTTGCACCCGCCCGATAGTCGTGCTCGATACGTCTGTCCCTTCGGTCAATCTGACAGCTTCCACCCAAAAAGGATGTACCGGTGATACAGTTTGTTTCGTGGCAAAAGCACGTAACGCCGGCACGCGGCCGGAATACGAATGGTTGATAAATGGCGAGACGGTAGTATCCGGACTGTCCGATACTTTGCAGACAGACACCTTGTCGAATGGTGCGAAAGTACAGGTACGTGTATATTCTTCCAACCCTTGCAGCCAAGTGGAGGTAGTGGAATCGTCCGTTATTACCATACGCATGGAAGCACTTCCGGAAGTGACACTTGCACCGTTCTTCCCTGTATATACGACAGAGGATGCCTTCGCATTGGAAGGGGGAACTCCTTCTGGAGGAACATATTATGTGGACGGACAAGAAAGCACAGTGTTCAATCCACAGGAATACGGGCCGGGCGTTTACTTGGTGTCTTACCGTTACAAGAATCCGTCAGGCTGCGTGGGTGAAGCCGTACAACGGGTAGAAGTACGCGAGCCGGGCGAACACTCTCTATTAAAAGGAGACGTGAACAAAGACGAGGAAGTAGACATCTTGGACATACTGTGTGCCATAGACTTGATTTACGGACGCACGTTCCCGACGTGGAACAAAGCCACAGCAGACCTGAACGGGGATGGAGTGATAGACGTGAGTGACGTTGTGGGAATCGTTGGTATTATCCTCGGACAGGAAAACGACGAAAGCCACAAGCCCGTATCCCGTACTGTCGGAAACAACCGTTTGGATGCTGATGATGCTTTTGTCCCGGATGGCACGGACATGGTTGATTTGACGTTCAAACTTTATGGTAACGCCCCTGTGAGTGGCATGCAATTCGACGTGGCTCTTCCGGAAGGTGTGGAACTTAAATCGGCTACGGAAGGATTAATTGTAGGTAAAAAAGCGAATAGAACAGACAATGTCTACACTTTGTTGGCTTATTCCGGCAATTTGGAAAAACTGGATGGCAAATTCATGGTCAAGGCCTCCTTGCCAGTCAATCTTCCGGAAGGAATATACGATATCATGCCAGAACGAAGTGTCATGTCTGGCTCGGACATGCGTAAGATAGCCCACCTGACGAAAGGAGGAAAACTTCATGTAGGCAATCTCTCCGATATCAATGATGTTTCAAAAGAACATGCCACATTGCGCGTAGAACCCACAGGACTCGACGTGCGGCATGCAGCCGGAAGCACACTGGTGATAACGGATATGGAAGGGCGCTTCGTCATGGCCGCAGAAATAGATGGTGACAGCTACTTTGTTCCCTTATCCGACCGAATGTCCGGAGTATATATTGCGGAAGTGCGTGACGGGAAAGAAAGCGTGAGATTAAAATTTATTTGGAAATGATGAAACCGATAAAAAAAACAAGAAAGATTACATGGCAGACGATGCTTTCATTGACTTGTCTGACGGCTTGGATGTTTTCCTCTCCGTTGGTGGCCCAGACTAATCGTTTGTCTATCGGAGAAGTAACAGGCGTGCAGGGAGGAATTCTCTCCCTGCCTGTTTTCCTCGACAATGAATCGGAGGTAGCCGGAGGGCAGTTCCGACTGACATTACCTGACGGAATGGAAGTGAAGGGTGTGGAGATGGAAACATCTCGTGCAGACAAACATACGGTAGAATACTACCGGAGTGAAAAGACGCACGAACTGTCCGTCGTCTTTTATGCGTCTCCGACAGCCATCCTGAAAGGTAATCATGGTAAGATATGTAATGTCTTGCTATCCATTCCTATTAACTATGCTACGGGGGATTATCCTATAGGGTTTGGCTCTGGAATGAAACTGGCTTCAGATGCTATGACAGAAGCCCCCGTGACGGAAGTCATATCCGGTATCATCCATGTGGAAAGCAAGCCGGTGGTTTATTATACAATAGATATAACATCCACCATTGGAGGCCATGCAGAAGGCGGCGGAACCTATGCGGAAGGGCAAGATGTCGTGTTGACTGCTACAGCGGAAGATGGATATGAGTTCGTGAAATGGTCTGACGGCACGTATGATAATCCATATCGCCTGACCGTAAGCCGGGACATGATACTCCAAGCCGAATTTTCCCCGAAAAGCTATACGCTGACTTATATGCTCGACGGCGAGATTTACCATACGGAAGACGTGCCCTATGGCTCGACTATTGTACCATTGGAAGTTCCTGACAAAGAAGGGTATGTTTTCAGCGGATGGGACAATGTGCCCGAAAATATGCCGGCACATCCTGTATACATCAATGGCTCTATGATTTCTACCTCGATAGTGGGAGTACGGAAACCTACATCGGTTGATGTCTATTCTATAGACGGCCTTTTGCTAAAGAACAAGGTTCCTTTTCAGTGTTGGTATAGCAATTTGCCCCACGGGTTATACATCGTGAATGGCAAAAAGATAATGACACCCCATTTCTGAATCATCGCATCCCAAACAAACGCCTCCGTCCGGTACAAATTAACCGGACGGAGGCGTTTGTTTGGGATAAAATCATTTTATTGGCTTGCCACGGATAGGTAAAAGAGGGATTTCTGTCATTGCTTCTTGGTGATACCAGCCATGACACGGCAGCGCACGCTGCGCAATGAGGGCGGAAGAAGGTCCGGTTCCATGATTTCGAGATTCAACTTCAATTCTTCCAACAACTCAGGATGGGTGCGGCATAGTTTATAGGCCAGTTTCATACAAAGCGCACGGACGCTATGGGGATATCGGGAAGAAGACATCCCGGCAAGGCAATAGTCCAGGAAATCCGTGCGGAACGGGTGGGGGAGCGTTGAACGGCTGATGAGCGTGAGCAACAGGCGGCGGAGCGTTTCGCTCCGGGTATTCATGGCGCGTTCCATCCACGTGTCTACGTAGTGTGACGGGAGGCTTGGCAAAACATCGGCATCCGCATACGTGAAAACCCAAGCGGCATTTTCCGCCATGCGGCTGTCGCCGTCCGTCATGATATGGTGCAACGTGTCGCGGAACATTCCATCGTGCGCCAAGCGTTTCCCCCAGGCACGGACTTCACGCATAGGAAGGCGACCGGACAGCATGTCCTGCCATTCGGAAGCGGATGAAGCCGGGCTTACCATAAATGATGCTCCGCAAAATAACGCCATAGCGGTGCGAGCATCAACGCCTGCTTGATTTCGTTGTGCAGCAAGAGGCTACGTACCTCGTCCACAGTCAGGAAATGCACGCTGATGTCCTCGGTGGCTTCCTGATGAGGAGCCGACACGCGTTTCACGCCGCGTGCCACAAAACAATGGCATTGGTTGTTCACGGAAGACGTATTGGGCGAAATGGTCATCAAGTGCGTCCATTCCCCGTCGCCGAATCCCGTCTCTTTGTGCAGTTCCCTTTGGGCGGACTCCAACGGCGTTTCCCCTTCTTCGCACACCCCAGCGCATATCTCATAACCGGTCCACCGCAAACCGTGGCGGTATTGCCTCTCCATGATAAATTTTCCATCTTCGGTCAGGGCTATCACATTGACCCAATCCGGATACTCCAACACGTAATATTCATTGTTTTCCACGCCGTTTGGAAGTCTCACCCAGTCACGCCGCGCCGTCAGCCAAGGGCGGCGGATGAGATATTCGCTTTCCAAAACAGTCCATTGCTTGTCTTTGTCGTCCGTCATATCAAGTTATTTACTACGCAAAGGTAAGTCTTTTCCTGAAAGAAAAGCTTCCGGAAGGCGAAAAATCTTCCGGAAGCATGATTCCGGCTTACAGGGTAACGCCGGATTTGAAAATAGCGATTTCGTGGTAGCCGTTCTCTTCATTCAACGTCTGCTGCCCGCTGGCCACATCGAGGACGAAAGACGTGAAGCGTTCTAATACGGTCGGCATAGGTTCCCCTTCCAGTAACGTGCCGGCATTGAAATCTATCCAATTGGATTTTTTCTCGGCCAATCCGGTGTGGGACGAAATCTTCACCGTGGGCACAAACGTGCCGAAAGGCGTGCCGCGTCCGGTCGTGAACAGCACGATATGGCATCCGGAGGCCGCCAAAGCGGTACTGGCCACAAGGTCGTTGCCGGGAGCACTCAGCAAATTCAGTCCCGGAGAAGACAAGGTCTCTCCATATTCCAACACATCGCACACGGCAGTCGTTCCGGATTTCTGTGTACATCCCAATGACTTTTCTTCCAAGGTGGAAATCCCTCCGGCCTTGTTTCCCGGCGAGGGGTTCTCGAAGACCGGTTGCCCGTGGCTGATGAAATAGTTTTTGAAATCATTGATGAGCGAAACGGTCTTTCGGAAAACCGTCTCATCCTTGCAACGGGCCATCAAAAGCGTTTCGGCACCGAACATTTCAGGGACCTCGGTAAGCACCGTGGTGCCCCCTTGTGCCACAAGATAGTCTGAGAAACATCCTAAAAGCGGATTAGCCGTAATGCCGGAAAAACCGTCGGAACCTCCGCATTTGAGTCCCACTCTCAGTTTCCTCATCGGTACTTCTGTCCGGCGGTCCTCCACCATCCGGGCATATAAATCCCGGAGAATCTTCATCCCGCTCTCCATCTCATCCTCCTCGTGCTGGCAGACCATAAAGCGTATGCGTTCCGTGTCATAATCTCCAAGTAAGGCACGGAATGCGTCGGGCTGGTTGTTTTCGCATCCCAGACCGACTATCAACACGCCGCCGACATTGGGATGGAGCGCCATGTCGCGCAGGATCCGGCGCGTATGCTCATGGTCGTCTCCTAATTGCGAACACCCGTAATTATGCGTGTAAGCCCTGATGCCGTCTATTCCTTCGGCACGGGTTTCCTTTTCGAGCATCCGCGCCAAACGTTCGGCCACGCCGTTGACGCATCCCACGGTGGGGATAATCCATAATTCGTTGCGGATGCCCACTTCGCCGTTCCGGCGTGCATAACCCGAGAAGGTCCGCAGGCGGTCGGGTGGAGGACACAGGACGGGTACGGGGTGGTACCGGTAATCCGATATCCCCTTCAGGTTGGTACGCAACATCCGCTCGTTCACCCACCGGCCCGGTTCTATCGTTTCCGTGGCATGCCCGATGGGGCTGCCATATTTGATAACGTCCTGTCCGGCGGCAATATGGGCAAGCGAGACTTTATGACCGGCCGGAACCTGCTCCCTCACCTTGACGGCCGTACTTCCGCAGGTGATACTTTCTCCTTCTTCCAACGGTTGCAAAGCCACGGCCACATTGTCCGCCGGATGAATGACAATATATTTCAGCATAAAGAAATCCTATGAATCCAACGTATGTTTCAGCGCACCCCGCATGCCCTGCAAGCGGATGTCTTTCAGGTAGCATGCCAAGCGTCCGGCCAATCCGGGTATCCGGTTCAAATCTTCACCCCACCAGTCCGTACGCTCCAACACGCCTGCGGCCACCTTTTGCTCGTCGCCCTCCTGCCACAAGCGGGCCACGTGTTCCATGATGTCGGGAGAGTCGGACGGGACAATCGGGGTGCCATCCTCACGGTGGCCACCTTTGTAATAGGTAATCAGGGCTGCCAAGCCGAACACAATCCCGGACGGGAGCGTGCCTTTGCGTCGGAGGTATTCTTTCAGTCCCGGCAAATCCCGTGTGGCGAACTTGGGGAAGGCGTTCAGCATGATGGACGTGACCTGATGGTCTACAAAAGGGTTGGTGAACCGTTCCATCACACTGTCGGCAAACGTCCGGAGTTCTTCCCGTGGCAAGTCTATCGTTTCGATGAGTTCGTCGAACATCACTTTGCGGATATACCGCCCCACGTCCGGATCCTGACAGGCCTCACGCACGATGTCTACGCCGGAAAGATAGGCCACGGGGGAGAGTAGCGTATGCGGCCCGTTCAGCAAAGTCACCTTTCTCCGGTGGTAAGGCTCTTCGTCGGGCACAAAGCGCACGTTCAGGCCGCATTCTGCAGCCGGGAACTCCTGCGCCACGCTTTCCGGTGCTTCGATGACCCAGAGGTGGAATGCTTCGCCCTGCACGACGAGCTGGTCTTTGTATTGCAGTTTCTCCTGAATCTCTTCGATGTGCTTGCGGGGGAAGCCCGGCACGATACGGTCCACCAACGTGGCATACACGCCGCATGCCCCTTCGAACCATGTCGCGAAATCCTCGCCGAGCTGCCAGAGGTCGATGTATTGCCGGATGATTCTTTTCAGATGATGCCCGTTCTGGAAAATCAATTCGCAGGGAAAAATAATCAGTCCCTTGCTTTTGTCGCCATGGAAATGACGGAAACGATGGTAGAGCAGTTGCGTCAGTTTCCCGGGGTAGGAGGCTGCCGGACGGTCGTCGAGCCTGCAAGCCGGATCGAATGCGATGCCGGCCTCGGTCGTATTGGAAACCACAAAACGAATTTCCGGCTGTTCGGCCAGTTTCATATACTCGTCAAAATGACTGTAAGGGTTAAGCGCACGACTGATGACATCTATCAGGCGGTATGTGTTTACCACCTGCCCGTTTTCAAGCCCTTGCAGGTTGACATGGTAAAGGCCGTCCTGCCGGTTGAGCACATCCACCATGCCTTTTTCGATAGGCTGTACCACGACCACACTGCCGTTGAAGTCACTGCGCTCATTCATATTCGATATAATCCAATCCACGAAGGCGCGCAGGAAATTGCCTTCGCCAAACTGTATGATTCTCTCCGGTCTCACTGTCTTAGGAGCCGTCTTACTATTCAATTCACGCATGGATACATTGATTTAATTGACCTGTATTTGTTTTAAAACTTCACCAAGATACGGAAAACCTTAGCCGGATCATCCGCCCACCGTTGCAACATTTCCCCGGCTTGTCCGAGGGAGACTTCATAGGTAACGAGCTTGTCCGTCGGACAGTGCCCCTGTTGCAAATAACGGACCACGGCACGAAAATCTTCCGGTAATGCGTTTCTCGAACCACGTATGTCCAACTCCTTCTGTACGAACAACTTCGTCTGGAAAGAGACATCGCTTTTGGCATATCCGATATACACCACACGTCCGGTAAAGGCTACTTCCTGAACGGCCATGACGTATGTGGGTGCACTGCCCACCGCTTCAATCACCACGTCCGGACCTAAGTCCCCGGTGTATTCCATCAGCCGGGCATGTACATCCTCTGTTTTAGAATTGAGAAGGCAGGTTGCCCCCAACGAACGTGCCACCTCAAGTTTTTCATCATCCAAATCCACGGCAATCACCTTTGCCCCTCTTAGGGCGGCACGGACAATAGCCCCAAGGCCGATCATGCCGCAGCCGATGACCATGACCGTGTCTATGTCCGTCACTTGGGCGCGCGACACGGCATGGAAGCCCACGCTCATGGGTTCCACCAAAGCACAGTCGCGGACGGAAAGTCCGTCGGCCGTCACCACCTTCTGCCAGGGCACGGCTACGAATTCCGTCATGGTGCCGTCCCGCTGTACGCCAAAAGTCTCGTTATGTTCACAAGCATTGACACGTCCGTTCCGGCAGGCGGCGCACTTGCCGCAATTCGTGTAAGGATTGACGGTGACATGCTGTCCCGGACACAGAAAGTCGGGGACATCCGTACCCACAGCCTCTATCGTAGCGCCCACTTCGTGGCCGGGGATGACAGGCAACCATACCATCGGATTCCGTCCCAAGTAGGTATTGAGATCGGAACCGCAGAAACCCACGTAACGGATACGTAACAACACTTCGCCCGCCCGGCAGGCAGGCGCATCTATTTCTTTTAAAGCCGTATGAAGCGGCGATATAATCTGAAATGCTTTCATTCTGACATGTTTTTAATATAAGGTAATACGGGCAAGGCGCCGAAGCCGTAGAATGCTTTTGCATTGCCTCCCACGAACAGGGATTTTTCCTCATCGCTCAGCTCATTGCTCTTTACAACGAAGTCGTAGGACATGCGATAGGTTATCGCTGTGATGGTGCGCGGATAGTCCGATCCCCACATCAATTTTTCCATCCCGACGAGTCCGGCAGCTTCCCGAATGGCACGCACGGCCCCTTTGAAAGGATAAAACTCATCGTTGAAAAGCCAGGTGATACCACCGGACTCTATAAATACGTTGGAATAGCGTGCCAATTTGATTTGTTCCGTCCAACCGGGAAAAGTTACCATCCCGAAATGTCCGATGGCAATCTTCAGATCCGGACATTCCGTAATCACGTCTCTCAGTTCCTCCACTTGGGTGTCGCCTTCCAGCATATCTATCGACAGGATGAGCCGGTGTTCCTCCATGAGATGGAACATGGCCATCATTTCGTCACCGTTCAACGGAACCCTGCCTGTAGACAAAGCCAAGCGGTTGGCCGGAATCTTGATGGCCTTGAATCCTTTCCTTATCAGCTCCTTGGCCTGCGTCAGGAATCCCGGTCTACGGAACTCACACAAACCGCACACCAAAAAGCGATCGGGGTAACGGGTCTGTACATCCATCAGATAATAGTTCTGTATGCCGTCGATATATTCTTGTGTGACCACGGCGGCACTGACTTGCGCGTAGTCCATGTTGGAGAGGAACACTTCTGCCGTGTTTCTCCCGTCCGTCATAAAAGGAGGAAGCATTTGCCGGACTTCACCCATGAAAAGCGATTTGCCTCCCGAAAGGGTACGGATGGGCAGTCCGTCGACTTCGGTATCTTGCCTGAGCCATAAATGGGAATGGGCATCAATGATTGTATATTCCATCTCTTCCCGATTTTATGTGTTTTTCCACGTTACACGTTGCTGGTCTCCGATGTTCTCTTTTACCTTGGCCACCAAATCCCAGTCTATCGGCTCCTCGATATATTGTATATTCTTGAGCACGTTGTCCGGATTGGCAGAACTGAAAAGGGTCGTGCCGATACGGGGATTGCTAACCGAATACTGAATCGCTAACTTTTCGATAGGATAACCCTGAGACAGGCAATAGTCCGAGGCTTTGCGGCAAGCTTCGACCAATGCAGCCGGAGCAGGATGCCATTCCGGCACACCGCGTTGCGACAACAATCCCATGGCAAAAGGCGATGCATTGATGACCCCGACCCCCTTTTCCTCAAAATAATCCAGAAAGTCAACCAATTTGTCATCGTTCAGCGTGTAATGGCAGAAATTGAGCACGCTTTCCACCGTTCCCTCCGGCACGTGGTCGATGACCCATTTCAGGTTTTCGAGTTGCAAGTCGGTGATTCCCACATGCCCTACAAGCCCTTTCTCACGAAGTTCCACCAATGTCGGCAGGGTTTCATCGACCACTTGGGAAAGGTCTGCAAACTCTATGTCATGCACGTTGATAAGGTCGATGTAGTCCACATGCAACCGTTCCATACTTTCAAACACACTCTCCCGAGTCCTTCTTGCAGAATAATCCCACGTGTTCACTCCGTCGGCACCGTAACGTCCGACTTTGGTAGACAAGAGGAACGACTCCCGCTGCAATTCCGTCAGGGCCTTTCCCAATACAGTCTCGGCTTTCGTATGTCCATAATAAGGTGACACGTCTATGAAATTCATGCCATGTTCTATCGCCGTAAATACGGCTCGAATTGCTTCTGCTTCACGGACAGAGTGAAACACACCTCCCAATGAAGAGGCTCCAAAACTCAATACGGGCACTTTCATTCCCGTTTTTCCTAAATATGAATATTTCATAATAAAACCTTTTTTATTGATGCCATTTCTTTCACCATGTTGTTTGCACCATAAATAACTTATGCAAAAGTAGGTGAAAGCACATTGTTTTTATTGGACTTTATAGCCTTAAATAAGAACTATATCGGCTAAACCTTATAGGATAAAACTATTTTATAATAATTTAACTACCGGGGGGGCGAAATAATGAATATTATTACCAAATTTGCAAAAAAATATATACCATGGAATTTAACATAGACACTTTTCACCCTTTTGTCCTCAACATAGGACTGGCTCAGCACAACGCTGACTGGAACTGGAAAAACGTAAGTAGCCCTTTCGCACGCCTTTATTATGTCATAGAAGGTTCAGCCAAAATTATATTACCCGACCATACCGTGTCGCTTCGCAAAGGATACATGTATTTTATCCCTGCATTTACATCGCACAGCTATGAGTGTACTTCATCTTTTACCCACTATTATGCCCATATATATGAAGACCCTCAAGCCAAATACTTGTTCCTGGAAGATTGGGTCCTACCGGAGGAAATTCAAGGTGACACTCTTGAACTTTCTATTTTTCAGGAGTTGTATTCTTTGAACCCGACTATGAAGTTAAGTAAATCGGATCCTTCCACCTATGATAACAGCTCTACGTTGGCATCCAATTTATTGAAGAACAAACAACGGCCACTTTACAACAAAATGATATCACGCGGTATCATCTATCAATTACTCGCTCCCTTTTTTAAGACGGCTCATCTCAAATCCACAGTGACGGACGACCGTGTAAAAAGAGCCATCACCTACATCCGCAATCACATTTCAGACGAACTCTGCATCGACAAAGTTGCGGAAACATTATGTGTATCTAAAAATTACTTTATCCGTATCTTCAAAAAGGAAACGGGGACAACGCCTGCCAATTTCATCATCCAACGCAAAATAGAAAAGGCTCAATTATTGCTTATCACGAACGACCTTCCGGTGAAACAAACATCTTATTTGGTCGGTTTCGAGGACTTCTCTTATTTCAACCGGGTTTTCAAGAAGATTACCGGTATGACACCTAACGAATACCGACGGGAAGCCAAATCGCAATCAGTGGCTGACGGAAAATACAAACCCAATGAAAAGAGCCTGAATTTGGAGTAGGGGATATAAGAAAACCGTTTCAAATGGAAACGGCTTTCTTTTCAGGAGGTTCCCAGCAGATTCGAACTGCTGTGGACGGTTTTGCAGACCGCTACCTAACCACTCGGTCAGGGAACCATTTCCGTTTTGCGTTGCAAAGGTACAACTTTTTTTGAAAACCGCAATTATTTATGCGCATTTTCCTCCTTTTTGGTGCAGTTTCTCTGTTTTTCTTTTCTTGTAGGGCGTTTTAAGCCCCTCAATTTACAGTCTGCCGTACAACTTGCACATGAGGACGTGTCTTCCGGATCACGTATGAATCGATAGATACGTCTTACGGCCCAGCAGAAAGCCGCTGCGATAATGAAGTAAGCTATGTATTCATGCCACATAAGTCGAAACGTATAAAAATGTACCGAACAAAAATAATGCAAAAACGGATAACGGGATGAACCGTGGGGGATAAATTCCGTCTTTTTACCTTATATTATGAAAAAGAGGATTGGGAGCGACCGAATAAAATGCTTTCACCACTATTTTTTTGAGGCTTATTTGCTATCTTTGCATACTCCTGCAATGGATTTGTTTATTTTAGACAAGAGGATATGGAGAAAGAAGAAAAATTTAATGAAGGTGTCATGTTATGCATTCGGGAACACCAATTGGTGGAACCGGATGACAAGATACTTGTAGCCTTGAGCGGAGGAGCCGATTCCGTGGCTTTGCTTTTGGTGCTGCTACAGGCTGGTTTCCATTGCGAGGCCGCACACTGTAATTTTCATCTGCGTGGGAAGGAGTCTGACCGCGATGAGAAATTTGTGCGCGATTTATGCCGTTCACGGTCCATACGTTTGCATACGAAAGATTTCGATACGATGGAATACGCCCGTAAAAAGGGCATCAGCATAGAAATGGCTGCCCGTGAATTGCGTTACGGATATTTTGAAGAGTTACGTACGGATTGGCAGTTTGACAAAATTGCTGTGGCACACCACCGCGACGACAACGTGGAAACACTGTTGTTGCATCTGGTCCGCGGCACTGGACTGAAAGGCTTGACGGGCATGCGCTACCGCAACGGCTATGTCATACGCCCGATGCTGGACACGAGCCGTGAGGAAATCGAGCGGTATCTGGCCAGAGAAGGGCAGTCTTACGTCACGGACAGCACGAATCTGGAAACGGAAGCCGTCCGTAACAAAATCCGTCTGGAGTTCTTGCCGATACTGAAAACCGTGAACCCATCTATCCTCGACACCTTACAAGACACGATACGTCATTTGGAAGATGCCTACACCTTATATAATATAGCCGTAGAGGATTTGAAGGCACGTATATGCCGGAACAACCGTATCGACATACAAGCCTTGAAGACTATTCCTGCTGCACGTACCATACTCTTTGAACTGTTGTCTGCATACGGTTTCAACAGAGTACAGGCGGAAGAGGTTTTCAACCACTTGGATGGCAGTTCCGGAAAAGTTTATGAAAGCCATGAATTTCGATTGCTTCGGGACAGAAAAACGCTTGTGCTTAGCCGTAAAGACGAGCAATATAAGTGTTTGTGCCATGTCCTTCCATTGGAAGGATGTGTGAAAGTAACACAAGACCTTACGTTCCTCATCCGTAGGGTGCATTATGACCGGCATTTTACGATACCTCGAAGCAAGGATACGGTGTGCATGGACCTGGACAAAATAGAATATCCCATAACGGTGAGGTTCGTGCAAGAAGGAGACCGTTTTGTCCCTTTCGGTATGACGGGGCAGAAATTGGTAAGCGACTATCTGACAAACTGCCAGAAAAATCTGTTCGAAAAAGAAAGGCAGTTAGTCGTATGCAGCGGAGAGCGCATCGCTTGGTTGGTCAACGAACGGAGCGACAACCGTTTCCGGATAGATGACAAGACGAACCATGTACTCATCATACAATGCCAAAGAAACCCGTGAACCTCATAAAGTTTTGAAGACCGAATACCATAAAACAGAATATGCTTTCCATTTTGATTCCGACGTATAACTACGTGTGCGTTAAATTGGTGACCGACCTGCAACAACAAGCTGAAAGACTGGAATGCCCCTACGAGATATTGGTGGCCGACGATGCTTCGGAAGATGCCTTTAAGCGTGAAAACCGTAAAATCAACGGTATTCCCAACTGCAAATATATAGAATTGCAAGAGAACGTGGGCCGTTCGCGTATCCGCAATATCTTGGGGCGCCTCGCCCGATATGATTTTTTTCTTTTTTTGGACTGCGACGGAGGAATTGTCAATGCCGATTTCTTAGCCCGTTACAAGGCACTGCTTGATAAGGCGGATGTTATATGCGGAAGTATCCTGCACCCTTCCAAACAACCTTCACCGGATGTATCCTTAAGATATACCTACGAGAAACATGCAGAGCATAAGTTCACAGCCCAAAAACGAATGCAGCATCCATACGCCATGTTCCGCAGTTTCAACTTCCTGATTTCCCGTTCGGCATTTCAGGCTTGCCCTTTCGACGAAACCATCCGAAACTACGGTTATGAAGATGTCATGATGGGATTGGCGTTAGGTCGTGCCAATGTGTCTGTTTTGCATATAGACAATCCTTTGATGAATGAAGACATTGAAAAAAATGCCGTATTTCTACACAAGACAGAAGAATCATTAAGAACCCTCTACGTGCACCGTCAAAAACTGGGGTATTGTACCGGAGTGTTACGTTTATACGGTATTCTCCAACGAATGCATCTCATATTTTCCATCTTGCTTCTATACCGTCTGCTTCGTCGGGTGATAAGACGAAATTTATTAGGAAAGCGCCCCAGCCTCGGTCTCTTTGCCTTTTACAAAATAGGCTATTATTGCAACTTAGCGAAAGAAAGGAAATAAAAAGAAAACCGGACTCTTGTAAATCCTATGGAGTCCGGTTCTCTTTTTCAGTCTTATTCCCGACGATTCGTATTTTTTAATAAGCAAACAAAGGATAGCCTGCCATCACTTCGTTCACCTGCTTGCGCACTTCGGCAATGACATTTTCGTCTTCCGGCGCATTCAAGACCTTTTCTATCAACTCGGCTACCAGTACCATCAAATCTTCTTTCGCTCCACGTGTCGTAATGGCCGGCGTACCTAAGCGGATGCCGGAAGTTTGAAACGCACTGCGACTGTCGAACGGCACCATGTTCTTGTTCACCGTAATGTCGGCAGCCACCAAGGCTTTCTCGGCCACCTTGCCCGTCAGGTCGGGATATTTGCTGCGCAAGTCCACCAACATGGAGTGGTTGTCCGTTCCGCCGCTTACGATATCGAAACCACGTTTCATCAGTTCATCGGCCAAAACCTTGGCATTCTTCTGTACCTGTTTGGCCCATTCCTTGAATTCGGGTTGCAACGCCTCGTTGAAAGCCACGGCCTTGGCGGCAATCACATGCTCCAGCGGACCGCCCTGGATACCGGGGAAAACGGCACTGTTGAGCAGTTGGCTCATTTTCTTCACTTCGCCTTTCGGAGTCTTCAATCTCCAAGGGTTGTCGAAGTCTTTGCCCATCAGGATAATCCCCCCGCGCGGACCTCTCAACGTCTTATGGGTGGTGGAAGTCACGATATGGGCATACTTTACCGGATTCTCCAACAGTCCGGCTGCAATCAAACCGGCCGGATGTGCCATGTCTACCATAAATATGGCGCCTACCTTGTCAGCAATCTCACGCATGCGGGCATAATCCCACTCGCGACTGTAAGCCGAACCGCCACCGATAATCATTTTCGGGCGATGTTCAAGAGCCAGTTTCTCCATCTCGTCGTAATCCACACAGCCGGTTTCCTTGTTGAGGTTGTAACCGATGGCATGGTAGAGGATACCGGAAGTATTCACAGCCGAGCCATGGGACAAATGGCCTCCATGGTCCAGATTCAAGCCCATGAAGGTGTCACCCGGCTTCAGACAAGCCAAAAATACCGCAGCATTGGCCTGCGCTCCCGAGTGAGGCTGCACGTTGGCGTACTCGGCACCAAACAGTTTGCATACCCGTTCGATGGCCAAGCTCTCCACTTCGTCCACCACCTGACAGCCTCCGTAGTATCTCTTTCCCGGATACCCCTCGGCATACTTGTTCGTCAGCCAAGACCCCATGGCTTTCATCACTTCATCGCTCACGAAATTCTCCGACGCGATAAGTTCGATTCCTTTGAGCTGCCGTTGGTGCTCTTTCTCAATCAATTCAAATACTGTTGTGTCTGTTTTCATCTTTATTGACTTTAAATAATTGGATTTCATTCTTTCTTTTTCTCCACGCTCCAGCCGAATTTACCGATTTTCCTGCCCAGACCATAGTAAGCCCCATGAAGGTAAACCAGAGGGTGACTGGCGTCCAGGCTCCACTTTCCGCTCTGCTCGTCCAAATAACGCTCATCGGCTTTCACATTCAACACTTCCGCAATGAACATGTCATGCGACCCTAAAGATACAATCTCTTTCACCCGGCACTCGATGCTCAGCGGCGATTCCTCCACGATGGGGGCGGCCACCATGCGGGCCTTTCCCGGAGTGAGCTTCATTTCCTCGAATTTACGGTAGTCGCGCCCCGAACGCACGCCGCACCAATCCGTGGCGTACGCCATGTCTTCGGTTGTCAGATTGAGGACAAACTCCATGTTCTGCTTGATGAGCGCGTAAGAGTGTCGCTCCGGTCGTACGGAGATGTAGCACATGGCCGGATTGGTACAAATGGTTCCTGCCCACGCCACGGTGAACAAATTATAATCTTCCGGCGTACTGCCGCAACTGACCAACAAGGCGGGCAGGGGATAAATCATCGTTCCGGGTTTCCAGTCTTGCTTCATAGCCCAAAGGATTATACCAATTTGACGTGATCCAAATCCACCTCTTTATTACAATAATGACAACGAAGCACACCTTCCTTACCCGGTACGGCGTGAAAATACGTCTTCATCGGTTCGTTGTTCGTAATACATTTGGGATTGGCACATTTCACGATGCCTTTCAACTCCTCGGGCAAGAAGACCTCCTTCTTCTCCACGACCTCATAATCGCGGATAATACACAAGGTCACATTCGGACTCACCACGGCCAACTGGTTCAGTTCTTCGTCCGAGAAAAACTTGCCCGCAATTTTTATGATGCTCTTATGTCCCATTTTCTTGCTCTTCAGATTGTAGCCCACGGTAATGGAAGTCTTCATCTGTTCGAGGTGGAGAAGGTTGACCACTTCAAAGAGCTTGCTGGATGGAATATGGTCTATCACCGTACCGCTTTCGAGTGCGGCCACCAAAAGTTCTTGTCTTTTCATTGTATACTTACGGTATTTTAGTCAATAATCGTCCGGTCGTTTATCACATCGTCCAAGGTCAGCCCCAAGGCATCGCATATCAAAGCCTGCCGCGCAAACAGGCCGTTGTGGGCCTGCTCGAAGTAATAAGCATGCGGGTCGTCGTCGATGGCATACTCGATTTCGTTCACGCGAGGGAGCGGATGCAGGATACGCATATTGTCCTTGGCCTTCTTCAGCATGGAAAGTTTGAGCAGGTAGAGGTCCTTCACCCGCTCATATTCCATCAGGTCGGTAAACCGTTCCTTTTGTACACGGGTCATGTAGAGTATGTCCGCCCCGGCAATGGTGTCGGCGGTAAAGTCCGTGTGTTCTACATATTTTATATGATGAATGTCGCAATACTGCTTGTACACATCCGGCATCTTCAACTCTTCGGGAGCAATGAAATGAAACGTCGGGTTGAAATGACGCATGGCCATCAGCAAAGAATGTACGGTACGTCCGTATTTCAAATCACCTACCATATAAATCTGCAGGTTGTCGAGCGTGCCTTGCGTCTTATAAATAGAGTAAAGATCCAACATGGTCTGCGAAGGATGCTGGTTGGCCCCGTCGCCCGCATTGATAATGGGCACCGGCGACACCTCGGAAGCATAACGGGCCGCCCCTTCGAGATAATGCCGCATGACAATCAAATCGGCATAATTACTTACCATCATGATGGTGTCCTTCAGGGTTTCGCCCTTGGTGGAACTGGTCACTTTCGGGTCGGTAAACCCGATGACGCGCGCTCCCAGACGATTCGCTGCCGTTTCAAAACTCAACCGTGTCCTCGTAGACGGTTCAAAAAACAAAGTAGCCACGACTTTACCCTCCAGCAACTTCCGGTTGGTATGTTTCTCAAACTCTCCGGCCATTCGAAGCAGATACATGATCTTCTCTTTGGAATGGTCTGCAATAGTCACCAAACTCCTGTTTTCCATTTCGGATTTCTTTTTGCTTAAATATAGAATTTCTTCAGCTTTCAAAGTTACATAAAAAAAGTGGAACGAAAGAGGACTGCACATCATTTCGTTAACTTTTCCACAAATAGACAGCCTATTATAAAGTTTATTTGTAATTTTGCACTTTACCACTTTGATAAATGAAAGAAAAAGATTTATGAGGAAGAAGTTTGTAATCACTTTGTGGGTGATTTTGTTTCTTTGCATCAGTGCTGTTTCCCTGGCTTTCTACGCCATCTGGCACGGATGGATTGGATACATGCCGAACTTATATCAATTAGAAAATCCCGTCAATAAATACGCGTCACAGGCCGTTTCGGCCGACGGTAAACTTCTGGGAACCTGGTCGTACAGCCGGGCCAACCGTATTTTCGTGGGCTTCGACGACCTTTCCCCCTGGTTGGTCAAGGCATTGGTGGCTACGGAGGACGAGCGGTTTTATGACCATTCGGGCATCGACTACCGCGCTCTGGCACGGGCCGTAGTGAAACGCGGCTTACTCGGACAGAGCAATGCCGGGGGAGGAAGTACCATTACCCAGCAACTGGCCAAGCAACTTTATAGCGACGTGGCACAGAGTACGATGGAGCGCGCCTTACAAAAACCCATAGAGTGGGTGATTGCAGTCAAGCTGGAACGATACTATACCAAAGAGGAAATCATCACTATGTACCTCAATTACTTCGATTTCCTGCATAATGCCGTGGGCATCAAGACGGCATCCCGCACATACTTCAACAAAGAACCGCAGAACCTCTCGGTTTGCGAAGCGGCGACGCTTATAGGAATGTGTAAAAACCCGTCTTATTTCAATCCGGTGCGGAAACCGGAGCGTTGCCGTGAGCGGCGCAACGTGGTACTGGACCAGATGGTCAAAGCAGGATATTTGAGCAAAGCAGACGCCGAGTTGCATAAGCTGGAACCCATCGGGCTGCGTTTCCACCGCGTGGACCACAAAGAAGGACTGGCCACTTACCTGCGCGAGCGGCTGCGCACGATGCTGATGGCCAAAGAACCCAATCGAAGCGATTATGCTTCATGGCAAGACCAAAAATATTATGAAGATTCGTTGGCATGGGAAACCGATCCCTTATACGGATGGTGCAACAAGAACCGGAAAAAGGATGGTACACCTTATAACCTATATACGGACGGACTGAAAATCTACACCACCATCGACTCACGCATGCAACAATATGCGGAAGAAAGCGTGGAAGAGCATGTAGCCGGTTACCTGCAACCCATCTTCGACAAAGAAAAGCGTCACCAGACGACACGCCCGTTCTCCAACCAACTTTCTACGAAAGAAGTGGAAAAAATCATGCGCCGTTCGATGGAACAGAGCGAACGTTACATCAAGATGAAAAAAGGCGGCGCGACGGAGGAGGACATCCAAAAGGCATTCAATACGCCACAAGAAATGACCGTATTTTCTTACCACGGAGAAGTGGATACCATTATGACGCCGATGGACTCTATCCGCTATTACAAAAGTTTCCTGCGTGCAGGATTCATGTGTATGGATACCCGCACGGGATATGTGAAAGCCTACGTGGGCGGACCAGATTACCGCTATTTCCAATACGACATGGCCGGAGTGGGCCGCCGTCAGGTCGGGTCCACCATCAAGCCCTTCCTCTATACGCTGGCCATGGAAAACGGTATGTCGCCCTGCGACCTTGCGCCGAACGTGCAACAGACGTATATCGTGGCCGGCAAGCCTTGGACACCCCGCAACGGCAGCCGCTCCCGATACGGAGAAATGGTTACGCTGAAATGGGGACTGGCCCAGTCCAACAACTGGATTTCGGCCTACCTGATGAGTCGTCTCAGCCCGTCGGCTTTGGTGAGGCTGATTCACGAGTTCGGCGTGCTCAACCGTGACATCCATCCTTCCATGTCGCTGTGCCTCGGTCCCTGTGAAATCTCCGTGGCCGAGATGGTCAGTTCATACACGGCCTTTGCCAACCGCGGCATTCGTACGGCTCCCCTTTTCGTGTCGCGGATAGAAGACAACGAAGGGAATGTAGTAGGGGAGTTCCAGCCCCGCATGACGGAAGTCATCAGCGAGGAAAGCGCTTATAAGATGATTATCATGCTGCAAGGCGTCATGAACGGAGGTACGGGCGGCCGCATGCGCTTCCGTTACAACGTGAATGCCGACATGGGAGGAAAAACGGGAACCACCAACCGGAACTCCGACGGTTGGTTCGTATGCTTCACGCCGTCGCTTTCCGCCGGTTGTTGGGTAGGCGGCGAAGACCGCGACATCCATTTCAACAGCATGACCTATGGGCAGGGAGCCTCTTCGGCTTTGCCCGTCTGCGCCTATTTCTTCCAAAAGGTATATAAGGACAAGGCCCTGGGATATTCCCCCGACGAGAAGTTCAAAATTCCCGAAGGATTCGACCCTTGTCAAGACACGATCCTGACGGAAGAGGCTCCGGTAGAGGAATACGGCGGCATCGACGAAGTTTTCGAATAAGCCATGTCTTGTGAACAAAATGTCGCCAAAACCCTTATAAAAGATACAGAAGGTCATTTTTGAGAATAGAAATCATGAGAACAACCCCGAAAGGGAAGCACGAAAAAAGGCTTCCTTTTTGGGGTTGTCCGGTAAAAAAGCACGAGTTGGAGAGGCAACAAGCGGAGTTTTTTCGGATTCTTTGTGGAAAGCATGAAATCGTTCGGCTGAGAACGGAAAATCATTCGACTGAAAGCGATTTTTCATTCGGCGCAGACATGAAAACGCACATCCGAAAATCAAAGCCGAGGGTCGCTTCACGGCCTTTTTTACCGGCTTTTTCTGCGCATGGCAAAATTATTTGCCCTTGTCCGGCCGACAAGGACACCGCAACATCCTGTACCTGAAAAGTCCCATCCGGCTTACGCCAAACGGCGCACCATGCGGCAGGACACACTGCCGGACCCACCCAAATGACAGGCACGACCACATTTTTTCTTTCTTTTTGAATCAGGCAAAACTCGCGAGAATCGCTTAAAATCTTCGGAGGCTTGCCCTGCCCCCATACACGCGATTCTCGCGGGTTCGGATTTGACATTCTGACAGTATGACAAAATGAATGATGGGATAAGACAAAAGAACAAAAGGACATAAATTTCTTACATGCGCAGCCTTTTGTCCTTTTGTTCTTATGTCAATTCCTACCCGGACAGTCCCGTCAGTCCATAAACGCTTCCGGATAGCATACCACGCCCCGTATGTCCCGCAAGCCTCCGGCCACCAACTCGACAGCCATGCAACATTCCGAGGGGACTTCAAAAGGAAGTGCTATCCCATAGTCCGAAGCTTTCCTATATCCGAAACGGGGATAAAACCCTTCGTGCCCCAACACGACGGCCGACTTGTAGCCCAACCGGGCGGCCCGTGCATGCAGCTCCCGAATCAGGGCGCTGCCTATGCCCATGGATTGCCTGTCCGGCCGTACGGCCACGGGAGCCAGCGCCAAGGATTCCGCATCCAGTATTCCCGAACGAATCGGCACACGGGTCATCAGGCCGTAGCCGACCACGCCGCCGTCCTCGTCGGCCACCAAAGAAAGTTCCGGAACAAATGCGGGGGAATGCCGAAGCCGCTTCACCAAAAACTGTTCGCGATGGTCGCTCTCCTCCATGTCCCGGAAGGCTTCTTCCACCAACTTGAAAACTTGCGGATAGTCTTTCTCCGTCTCTTGCCTGATTTCGTAGTCCGCTTTCATTGGTCTAAAATTTCAAAACGAACCGACATGGAATAATGGTTCTTAATCGTACGAAAACCATCGAAAGAAGCCGCGTCGGAAGAGCTTACGTTGCTTTGTGCCGTGAACACGGGAGAAAAGCCGTTGTTTCCGTTCTCGATGATGCGCTCCACGCCTCCAAGTTTCTGGCCCAATGCCTCCACTAAATAAGCGGCTTTCTCCCGGGCGGCCATCAAGGCGGCTATTTTTCCTTTTTGATGGTAAAGCTGCATGTCTTTGTTTTTCAACTCGCCGATGCGCATCGTATGGATGCCTTTGGTGTCCACATGCCGGACAATACGGTCGATTTGCTTGAAGTCGGTCAGCGTAAGGTCAAACCGCTTGGAGACGAGGAACTCCCGTCCGCTCTCGCGCCAATAGTCGCCGATTTCCTGTGTGCGCACGGCTTCGTCCGGGACACCGGCTTCCCGGAGTGTCTCCCGCAGCCTTTCCTCTATCTGGGCCAAGGGTACCTTCGTACGGTAATCTTCCTCTTTGGATTTGCCGTCGAATTCTTCGGCAAAATATTCCTTGATTTCGATGATGTAATGTATCTCGTCCGGTACGATTTCCACCTCGGAAGTACCGGTCACTTCAATGTAACGCCCTTCGTCCGTGGCGGCCTGCGCCGTGCCCCATGCCCATCCGGCAAGGAACAGCATGAATAAAAGTCTTGTTCTCATACGCTTTTTTGTTTTTATGATTTGAAATATGTGTCGGCATTCCGTCCTTCAGGAAGAGGCCAGTTCCGCCACCCCCTCGCGGACATCGACCCGCAACCAGTCCTGCGGTTTGAGGACTTCTCCGTCGTAACACAGCAGGTCAATGTCTATTTTCACGATGCCTCGCGCCTTATCGTCCGCCGTGCGTCCGTGGTCACGTTCTATCTTTTTCAGGCATTCGCGGACTTGCGATGCCGTGAGCGGAGTAGTAAAGCAAGCCACCTGATTGTAAAACATGCGGGGCGAATCAAAGCCCACAGGAGCAGTCTGCACCAAGCGGCTGAACACAATGCCGGGAAACGACATGCACAGATCGGACTGCGCAGCCAAAAGCCGTGCCGCCGTGCGTTCATTGCTGCCCAATCCTATGAAACACTTCTTCATCCGTTCTTTTTATTCACAAAAATAAGGAGTTTTACCCTCCCTTACAAAATCTTTTTGTATTTTTGTATGGCATACTTTATTAATAGCTAAAAAATGAATTACATAGGGATTATTCCGGCACGATATGCTTCCACAAGATTTCCGGGCAAGCCTTTGGCCATGTTGGGCGGCAAGCCTGTCATCCAACGGGTGTACGAGCAAGTGTCCGGCGTGGTGGACGACGTGCTCGTGGCCACCGATGACGAACGGATTCTCAAGACGGTAAAAGGATTCGGCGGCAAGGCCGTCATGACCCGCGCGGACCACAAGAGCGGCACGGACCGCTGCTATGAGGCTTACGTATTGCAGGGCAAACCATACGACGTAGTCGTCAACATTCAGGGCGACGAACCTTTCATCCAACCGCAGCAGTTGGAGACCGCAAAGGCTTGTTTTGAAGACCCGCAAACGGAAATCGCCACTTTGGTGAAACCTTTCACGCTGGCCGACGGTTGGCCTGCCTTGGAAAATGTCAACTCTCCCAAAGTGGTGGTCAACCACCGGATGCAGGCTCTTTACTTCAGCCGTTCCATCATTCCTTACCAACGCAACAAGGATAAAACGGAGTGGCTGAAGGAACATGTGTATTACAAGCATATCGGCTTGTATGCCTACAAGGCCGACGTGTTGAAAGAACTCACCTCCCTGCCGCAATCGCCGTTGGAACTGGCCGAATCGTTGGAACAATTACGGTGGTTGGAAAACGGCTATACCATCAAGGTGGGCATCAGCGAAATAGAAACCATCGGCATCGACACACCGGCCGACCTCGAAGCGGCCGAAGCTTTCCTGAAGAACAGGACCAAACGATAACACATTCTAAATACAGACAATACGGCAATGGGATTGAAACACAAACTCTTCGGCATAGTTTTGTTATGGCCTGTCCTGCAAGGCTACGCCCAAGAAATCAAAATAGGGAATTATACTTTTAAAGACGGTGCGGAATACCAGGGTGAGCTGTTCAAAGGCAAACCTTACGGCAAGGGCATCACCCACTTCAAAAACGGAGACTCTTATGAAGGCGAATACGTGAAAGGCAAACGCCAAGGATACGGCGTGTATAAATTCCCTGACGGAGAAAAATACGAAGGCGAATGGTTTCAAGACCAGCAACACGGGCATGGCATATATTATTTCATGAACAACAACAAATACGAAGGCCTGTGGTTTCGCGACTTCCAACAAGGACAGGGCACCATGTACTATTACAACGGAGACGTGTATAAAGGTAACTGGGAAGCCGACAAGCGGGAAGGTTACGGGGAATATAAATACGCCAACGGAGCATTCTACCGGGGAGAATGGAGCAACGACCAAAAAAACGGCAAAGGCATCTTTGACTGGAACGACGGTTCATGGTACGACGGCATGTGGAAAGACAACCAACGCAACGGTAAAGGTACGTTCAACTATGCCGACGGGGACAAATATACCGGAGAATGGGTGGACGACGTGCAGCACGGAAAAGGGGTGTACAAATTCCACAACGGCGACCAATATGAAGGCGGTTACGTGCAAGGCGAACGCACGGGTGAAGGTATTTTCACTTTTGCCAACGGTAACAAGTACGTCGGCCAGTTCAAGAACGGATTCCAAGACGGTAAAGGTACGTTCACGTGGCACAACGGCGCGTCGTACACCGGCATGTGGAAAGCCAACAAACGCGACGGACAGGGAAAATACGTATGGAGCAACGGCGATACCTATGAAGGAAACTGGAAAGACGGACAAATGGACGGGGAAGGCATCTTGCGTATGACGGACGGCTCGAAATTCAAAGGAATGTTCAAGAACGGAGAGAAGAACGGCCCCGGCATCATGGAGGACGAAAACGGAATGCGCTTCGAAGGAAACTTCAAGGACAATGAGAAGGATGGTCCTTTCGTGATGAAAGACAAAAACGGAAATATCGTCCAAAAAGGAGAATACAGCCACGGAGTGATAGTAAAATAGGAGGAACATAAATGGACTTGGATTTTCTGACTGAGGAAGTCAAGAAACTGGCCAGACAGACCGGTGAGTTTTTAAAAAAGGAACGGCTTTCTTTCGACCGTAGCCGTGTGGAGCAGAAAGCGGCGCATGACTATGTGTCGTACGTGGACAAAGCATCTGAAAAACGTATCGTGGAGAGGTTGCATGAATTGCTCCCCGAAGCCGGTTTTATTGCCGAAGAAGGGTCCGGTTCGCTGGAAGAACAGGAATACTGTTGGGTGGTAGACCCCTTGGACGGGACGAGCAATTATATTCACGACTGCACGCCGTATTGCGTAAGCATTGCCTTGCGCAACCGCGAGGAAATACTGTTGGGCGTAGTGTACGAATGCGGCCGTGAGGAACTTTTTTGGGCCCACAAAAACAGTAGGGCTTACTTGAACGGCAAGGAGATATGCGTCAGCGACCAGAGCGTGCTCGACCAATCTTTTATCATGCCGGAACTTCCCTACAAGGCGGAACGCTATAGCCCTTTTATCTTGCCGCTGATGCGTGATTTGTATGGATACGTAAGCGGCATACGCATGCTGGGTTCCGCTGCGGCAGAATTATGCTATGTGGCGGCGGGACGTTTTGAAATCTTTATCGAAGCCTTCTTAGGTCCATGGGATATTGCGGCAGGATACATCATCCTGAAACAGGCCGGCGGACGAATGACCGACTTTAGCGGAAACTCAAACGGTCCTGATGCCAAAGAAGTATTGGCTTCGAACGGAAAAGTGCATGAAGAGCTCTTGAAAGTGCTCCAAAGGCATAAAAAGTTACTGAAACATGAGTGAGATATCCGGACAAACGTCTATATTTGCACCGATAGAACGATAAAACTCTGACATTATGATTATCGACGACATAACACATCTGAAAGATTATATCCGTCTTCTCCCGATGTTGAAGACGGTTGTCGGCTTTCTGGACAGCCATGACTTGCGGGCTTTGCCGGAAGGACGCTTTGAATGGGATGCCGACGGATGTTTCGTAAATTTGCAGACCATCCCGCCCAAGGCTCCGACTCAAGCCGTTCTCGAATCACACAAGAAAATGATAGACATACAAATACCTCTTACGGGCGATGAAACCATGGGATATTCCCCCTTAAAAGAATTGAAGCCTACGCCATACGATGAAACCAAAGACATTTCATTCTATAAAGAGTGCTCCGGAAGTTTCGTCACCGTAAAGAAAGGCATGTTTGCCATCTTTTTCCCGCAAGACGCACATGCGCCGGGCGTAACACCGACAGCTTTGAAGAAAGCCGTCTTTAAAATTCCGGTATCGGATGATTGGAATCAACAATAAAAATAACACCTTAATTCTATTCTTATTATGGCAAAATCAACGGTAAAGTCAACTCCAAAGACTTTGGATATTATTAAAAACGACCCTTGGCTGAAAGATTATGAAGCCGCTATCGTGGGTCGCCACCAGCATGCGGAAGACAAAATCGCCGAACTCACACAAAATGGAAAATGCTCTTTGTCGGATTTCGCTTCGGGATACTTATATTTCGGCCTGCACCGCACGGCTACGGGGTGGGTATTCCGCGAATGGGCGCCCCATGCCACCGAAATCTATTTGATAGGCGATTTCAATGATTGGAAGGAATCGCCGAAATACAAGTTGAAAAGGATAAAGGACAGCGGGAACTGGGAAATCAAATTGCGCGGCAACGCCCTCAAACACGGCGACCTCTATAAGTTGAAAATACATTGGGAAGGCGGATGCGGCGAACGTATTCCGGCATGGTGCCGCCGCGTGGTACAGGACGAACAGACCAAAATCTTCAGTGCGCAAGTCTGGGCGCCCGAACAGCCTTACGTGTGGAAAAAGAAGACTTTCCGCCCCAATACGGCTCCCTTGCTGATTTATGAATGCCACATCGGCATGGCGCAGGATGCGGAAAAAGTCGGGTCTTACAATGAATTCCGTGAAAACGTGCTGCCCCGCATCGCTGCCGATGGGTACAACTGCATACAAATCATGGCCATACAGGAACATCCTTACTACGGAAGTTTCGGCTATCATGTATCGAGTTTCTTTGCAGCTTCCAGCCGTTTCGGTACGCCGGAGGAACTGAAACGACTCATCGACGAGGCACATAAAATGGGCATCGCCGTGATTATGGACATCGTGCACTCCCATGCCGTGAAGAACGAAGTGGAAGGCTTGGGCAACTTTGCCGGTGACCCCTGCCAGTATTTCTATTCGGGCGGACGGCGCGAACATCCGGCGTGGGACAGTTTGTGCTTCGATTACGGCAAGAACGAAGTCATACACTTCCTGTTGTCCAACTGCAAATTCTGGTTGGACGAGTACCATTTCGACGGTTTCCGTTTCGACGGTGTCACGTCTATGCTCTATTACAGCCACGGGTTGGGCGAGGCGTTCTGCAACTATGGGGATTATTTCAACGGGCATCAAGACGACAATGCCATCTGTTACCTGACGTTGGCCAACGCATTGATTCACGAAGTCAACCCCAAAGCCATTACCATAGCCGAGGAAGTGAGCGGCATGCCGGGATTGGCTGCCCCGTTCAAAAGCGGCGGATACGGTTTCGACTATCGCATGGCCATGAACATTCCCGACTATTGGATAAAGACCATTAAAGAAAAGAAGGACGAGGACTGGAAACCCAGCAGCATGTTCTGGGAAGTGACGAACCGACGGGCGGACGAGAAGACCATATCTTATTGTGAAAGCCACGACCAGGCTTTGGTGGGCGACAAGACTATCATTTTCCGCCTGATAGATGCCGACATGTATTGGCACTTCAAAAAAGGAGATGAGAACTACGCCGTAGAACGCGGCATAGCCTTGCATAAAATGATTCGTCTGCTTACGGCTTCCACCATCAACGGCGGTTATCTGAATTTCATGGGTAATGAGTTCGGTCATCCGGAATGGATTGATTTTCCGCGTGAGGGTAACGGATGGAGTCACAAGTATGCCCGGAGACAGTGGAATCTTGTAGATAATAAAGAATTGTGCTATCATTACTTAGGTGACTTCGACAAGGCGATGTTGGATATTATCGGCAAGGAGAAAAATATCCAAAAATCTCCCGTGACGGAAATCTGGCATAACGATGGCGACCAGGTATTGGCCTATAGCCGTAATAACCTCATATTTGTCTTTAACTTCAGCTATGCCCGTTCGTATACGGATTACGGCTTCATGGTGCCTCAAGGAGCTTACGACGTGATTCTGAACACTGACGCGCCGGCATTCGGCGGACACGGATTGAATGATGACAGCCTCCGCCACTTGACCAACTTCGACCCGCTTCTGGCTCGTGATGGAAAGGGATGGCTCAAACTCTATCTTCCGGCACGTTCCGCCATGGTACTCCGTAGGGCGCAAGAAGATAAAAAGACGGAAAATAAATAAGAGTAAAAACAAATAAACTGAAACTGGATTCCGGATGTACAAACCGACATATAAGAAAAGAACCGCACGCATGATTTCATGGGTATGCGGTTCTCTTTTCACCTTGTTCTCCCTGCTTTACCTGTTTGTGATGCAGGCTGACTTATTGGCTACCGCACAACATTTGTTGTCGAAAGGGCAGACCGTCTATTCTCCGCTGTGGGGAACGGTCATCATTACCCTTCTGCTACTGTTATTGCAGGGAGTTTTTCGGCGGATAATGGTATATCCGTTGCGTTTCCATGCACTCTATTATTTCCCGTCGTGCGTCGTGTTGGGATTGCTTACGTCCATTGTTCCTCAAACAGGGTGGAATGTACAATTGTCCACCAATTGGATATGGCTCACGGTCTGTATTTTTTTGTATATCCTTGTGACATGGATGGCTCTGCATTTCCCGGACCGTAAAAACGGAAAACAGAATGCTTTTTCCTTCCTATGGGTGAATTTCCTATGGCTTGCGTTGCAGTTCTGCATGGTTAACAGCATAGCCAAGACGAAAGATGTATACCACTACCGGCTCAAAGCCGAGAGATACCTCGTCGAAGGGCAGGACTCGTTGGCGTTGCAAGTAGGAGCCAAATCATTGCAGACAGACCGGAGCCTGACTGCCATGAGAGTGTTTGCACTAAGCCGTGAGAATCTTTTAGGCGAGAAGCTTTTCGATTTTCCTCAATATAACGGTAGCCAAGGTCTGTTGCCCAGTTTGTCTGATACAACCTACGCTCATGATTGGACGAAGGCCTTATACAAACATTTAGGGGGAAAGCCGGGGAAAAATTTGAAAGACAACACCCGGTTTCTCGAACTTCTGTCACAACGGCCTTCGGCCACTGCTGCTGCAAAAGACTACTTGCTTTGCGCCTATCTGTTGGATAAGAACCTTGATGCTTTTGTCGCCGCACTGCCACGTTGCCATGAAGTGAACGACAACCTCCCGTTACATTACAAGGAAGCTCTCATTCTATATAACCGTTTGCATACCACTCCGGCCATTACGTACAAAAACAACGTAATAGAAACAAACCTGAACGACTTCCTCCACTACGGTATGCAATATACTCATGCGACGGAACGTTCGAACCAATGCCGGCGCATGTACGGAAATACGTATTGGTGGTATTATTACTATCAAAAACCTTCTGAATAATCGTAGCTTTATCCCCTATATTCCCGCCATAAATGCCGCAAAGCAATCAGGGGATGATACCATAACATACGCGGACCTGCATATCGCATCACTTTCCGGATGCGTCGCTTCATGTCCGGACGGTAGCAATGTATGGTGCAAAGACGGCACGTACGCTTATCTTTCTGGAAGGGACACCGTGATAGACGTGCACGGGAATAATCCAACATTTCACGGCACTCCGGACATAAAGTCCTGTGGCCTTCCTTGTAGCGGCAGTAGAGACGAATCATCAATTCTACCGTACGCTGTTCTTCCTCTATCCGGTTGTTTTTACCCTTGCCCAAATCCGTTCTATTCCTTTCTACCTATTCTTTAATACGAATCAAGGCATTGGCCAAAATAGCTGTGACACCACCGGTCGTGATACCGGACGAGAATATGTTTCTCACCGTTTCCGGCAGTTGCGAAAGAATCTCGGGCACCAATTCCACACTTAATCCCAAAGAAAAACTCAACGCCATCACCAATGTGGCTTTGCGGTCGATGGTCTGAGCTGCGATAATGCGGATTCCGGCGGAAGCCACTGTGCCGAACATCAATAGCGTGGCACCGCCCAATACTGGTTCGGGCATCAAAGAGAACACCAGACCCACGGCTGGGAAAAGTCCCAGCAAAATAAGGAATCCTGCGATATAATATCCCACGTAACGGCTCGCCACTCCGGTCAACTGTATCATCCCGTTGTTTTGAGCAAAGACTGAGTTCGGGAAGGAATTGAACACTCCGGCCAACATAGAATTGAACCCATCGGCCAAAATTCCTCCGGAAGCCCGTTTCACAAACGTCTTTCCCTCTACCGGCTCTCCCGAGATGAGTGAATTGGCCGTGATGTCGCCGTAGGCTTCAATCGCCGTAATCAAATACACCAGTCCCAAAGCGATAAAAGCCGACCAGTCAAAAGACAAGCCGTATTTAAAAGGAACAGGTATATTGAACCCTCCATAACTCTGCACCGAAGAAAAGTCCACCAAACCCATACACCAAGCCACCGCGTAACCGATGACCAGTCCGATGACAATCGAACTCATACGCAGATAACGGTTCGAACTTCTGTTGAAGAAAATAATCAGCAACAAAACCAAAGCTGCCAGGCCGACATGTTCAAAGCTACCGAAAGTCCCGTTGCTTTTGGCCACCGCACCGCCTCCGCAGGCCGTAATCCCCACTTTGATAAGACTCATACCAATCAGCGTCACGACAATACCGGAAACCAACGGCGTAATGATTTTACGGGTATATTTCAATAAGCGGCTAATCAACATTTCTACTGTCGAGGCCGCCATACAAGCCCCGAAAATAACGGGAAGACCTCCGGTCAACCCCGCAGAGATGATAGGACCGATGAAAGAAAAGCTCGTGCCCTGTATGCACAGCAATCCCGTACCGATACCTCCGATTCGCCTACATTGTATAAACGTGGACACGCCGGAAGCAAACAATGCCATGGAAACCAAGAAACTGGTCGTCTCGATATCCAACTTCAAAGCCCCGGCGATGATGAGCGGCGGGGTGATGATAGCCACGAAAATGGCCAATAAATGCTGCAAGGCTGCAAATAAAGTTTCGCGCAAAGGCGGTCGGTCGTTCAACCCGTATATCAACTCTGCTTTTAATTCGGACTTGTTTGATTCTTCCATTGGTTTCTTCTTGTGTATGTTTGATTGGTATGTAGAAAAACACCCTACCTTAATAATTTGGGCGCAAAGGTACGAAAAAAACAGTAAAGGAAGCAGGTCTGTTTCGCTTTCTCCTGACAATTAAGAGGCATTTCGAGTCAAATGTTAAAAAATCGAGGGCAAATTAGGTATTTTCGCTCCGTCGTTCGTCCTATATATAAAACGTGATTGGAATCGGTGTTACGGCCAACAGGTTCAGCCGCAACAGTCCGAAAAAGATTGAACCTTACTTTTTACTATTATGGGAAAAAACGACTTTTTTAAGGATTTGCCGCGCAGAGGGGCCAAGCATCTGTTGGCCACAATGGCGTGGACTGCTTTTTGCACGGGAACTGTGTATGCACAAGAATGGATTGATGTGACAGACACTTACATCACCAATGCAGACTTCTCCACCGGTACGACGGACGGGTGGGACGCCGGGACTGCGCTTCCTGGCGTGAATGCCACATGGTTGAATGCAGAGTTCTTCCAGTCTTATAATTCTGCCTCGCAAAACGTGTTAGGATTGAAAGCCGGTCATTACAAACTTACGGTACAAGGGTTCCACCGTGCAGGCGGAAATGATAATGGAGCGGCCTACAACACCGGCACGGAAGTTATCAATGCTTACCTGTTTGCAGGAAAGGATTCGGTGAAGCTGAAGTCCCTGTACAGCGAACCTGCAGATGCCAGTGTAGCCAACCAGTTGAACGGATGGCCCGACGGTATGGAAGGGTTGAACGCTTGGCTGACCAAATACCCCGAAAGCTATCTGAACGAGGTGACATTCACCGTACAACAAGACGGAAGCGGCATGCTGATGGGGATTGCATCCAATACCAATGCGGGTAAAACATGGTCTTGTTGGGACAACTTCAAACTGTATTTCGAGGGAAGCGCGTTTGATGCCTTCTCCGTCAAAATCTCAAAATTGGAAACGCTGCGCGATTCGTTGGAAACTTTGGGTATAGCGTCCGCCTCCGAGTTGACCGCCCTCGTCGAACGGTACGGCAGCTACAATGAAAATACTCCGGAGGAGGAAATCGCCGCCGCATCCGTTGTCCTCGAAGAAAACACAGCCACAGCTTTAGGGCTTTGTACGAAGGGGGCTGAGTTGACAGCAAGCATGGCCAAAGCAACCGGACTGTTGACGCAAATGGAAGATGGGACATATAATGTGACAGATGCCGTAAAGCAAGAACTGCAAGACGCTATCGGAACTGCGGAAGAGGTTCTGAAACTGTCCACAATGAAAGAAGTCACTGAAGCGATTGGCGACGACATCACGGCCATGAACACGGCAACATCCAATGCCGTGGCTTACATCAGCCTAAGCTATTCATTACAGAAAGCCAAAGCATTGGCCGACCGTATCGGCGGTTTGGCAGAAACCGAAGCTTACAAGAAAGTAGCTGAATTGTTGGCCTCCACGGAATTGGTTTACGACGATGTGGCTTTGGCCGCACAGGCTCTCAATGCAGAATGCCGTACAGCCATGACTCCGGAGTTCCTTTCTACGGCATCCGATGACAATCCGATAGAACTTACCAGTTTCATTGTCAATCCGAACGTATTCCAAACCGTGTCGGAAATGGCTCCTCCTTCCGGTTGGGATTGCGACAAAGGGGCTGCGGACGGTACGTGGTACACGTCTACCGAAGGTACAGGTAATTCAGATCTTTTCTGCAACAGTTGGACCGGTTCCCGTCTGAACCCCTCACGCTATGGCCAAACTATAGGAAGCGACGAAGAAGGAGCGGTGAAGTTACCGGACGGATTGTACATATTGAAAGCAGCCACTTATACAAACGCCGGAGCGACCAACATACTCTTGTACGCCTCGACAGACAGCGTGGATTTCGCCTTTGCGGAAAGCAACGAAGATTGGGACACTTATGTAGAAGCACGAGACGCTCTGGCTACAACGACGGAAACAGAGAACTTCGAAGTGCGCGACGGTAAACTTCATATCGGTATGGTTTGCGTAGGCACGACAGGTGGAAACGGTAAAAGTTGGTATGCCGACAACTTCCGCCTTTATTACATCAAGAGCGATGTAATCTCTGCTTACCGCGACCGTCTGCAAGCCCGACTGGATGAAGCGGCCCTGCTGCATGAAAAGATGGTGGAAGCCGGTATCGACGACAGCGACGACCTCGGTTTTGCCTTGGATCCGGAAGACGGTTATCCCGACATCATCGAATCCGGAACACAAGAAGAGCTACAATTAGCCATCGAGGATATGGACCGCATGTTGGAAGAAGGCAACACGATTATTACAAATTATGAAACCCTCACGCCTCTCTTAAGCAACGGTACCGTTTTGAATGGTCAATTAAATGAAGGTCTGGTTGTAGCCCAACCTAAGGTTACGGCCGATTTCTCCATGGCATTGGAGGACGCTGCGGCTTACGCGGAAAAGATGACATGGGGAAATTACTTGGACGAAAGGATCGTTAAGAAGACAACTGTATTGAACGATGCGACCGAAGCCTTGAAAGCTTCCATCGCGCTCTGCTTCCCGTTGGGTAAAGCCAAAACCTTGGCCGACCAAATCGGCGGATTGACCGAAAGCGAAGCATATAAAAACGTGGTGGCACTTTTGAAAAGCGATGAGATTGACCAAATCGATGCCGACGAATTCACGGAACTGTTGAAGATGGAATGTGTGGAAGCCATGACACAGGACGTGAAAGAAAGCGCCAAAGAAAACCCGTTGGACATGACGAGTTTCATTGTCAATCCGAATATCTATCAAAATGCAGTGGACGACAATAATACGCCAATCAACACCGTAGCCAACGGTTGGGAGTGCCAAACGACGGCTGACAGTCAGGAACGTACCAAAGCAACGAGCGGCGACACTTGGTTGTATTGTTGGAGCTGGTCCGGAAAAGAAAGCAACAACATCGCTTCTTCTACCGATTACCATCAAGTTTTGGGCAACTATGGGGCACAAGAAAGCAAGGTCGCTTTGCCCGATGGAGCTTACCGTTTGGAGGCCGCCACTTGGTGTACGAAGAGTCCGGAACTGTTGCAGTTGTATGCTTTGACGCGCAACGTGTCCACCGAAATTGTACCCGACATCAACCAAAACGACAGCACGGTTTACGTATTCAGCGACAGCGTATACGCGGAAGCTGCTTTCAATGCCGATACCGACGCATGGGACATCGCTCAAAACACGTTGTCTACCACCACGGTCATACCGGAAATTTATGTAGAAAACGGAAGCCTGGTCATCGGTATCAAGGGAAGCGGTGTCATTACCGGGAACGGACAATATTGGTTTGCTGATAATTTCCGCCTTTATTACGTAGGTCCGAACAAAGGCGACAATATCTCGGCTCCCGCCATGGATAACAATGACCTGATGAAAGAAGTGGATGTATATGACTTGTCCGGCCGGATGGTACGCAGACAAGTAAGGAAGTCCGAGGCTCTGCGCGGTCTGCATAAGGGTATCTACATCATGGACGGAAAGAAATACGTAGTGAAATAGAGCAGAATGAAGTAAAATGCAATTCAGGCAGACAGGCCACCAACCATTTTTTCAGGGGACGGCCTGCCTGCCTTTTCAACACAACAGCAAAAATCAACGATGAATTTATGAAAAAGTATGTTTCTCTTGTCTTGTTCTCCTTACTGAGTTGGGCCGTCTGTGCAAAAGACTTTCCGAAAGTCATCCTTGCCGGAGACTATCCCGACCCCACCATCCTGCGCGACGGGAAGGATTACTACATGACGCATTCTCCTTTTTATTATGCGCCGGGCTTCCTCATCTGGCATTCCCAGGACTTGGAACATTGGGAACCGGTATGCCGTGCCATGGCACAATGGGAAGGCTCGGCCATGGCACCGGATTTGGTGAAGTATAATAATAGGTATTACATCTATTATCCGGCTGCCGGAACGAACTGGGTGATATGGGCGGACAACATCCGCGGGCCGTGGAGCGCACCGAAAGATTTGAAGGTGAACGGCATCGACCCCGGACATGTGGCCGATGCGGATGGAAAACGTTACTTGTATCTCTCCGAAGGCAAAGTCGTGCAGCTCTCCGACGACGGATTGTCTACGGTGGGCGAGGTGAAAAAGGTCTACGACGGTTGGCCCTATCCCCGGAACTGGCGGACGGAAGGCATGTATCTGGAATCTCCGAAGCTGAACTACCACAACGGCTACTATTACCTCACGTCGGCCGAAGGCGGAACTGCCGGACCGGGCACCAGCCACATGGTCGTGACGGCACGTTCGAAAAGCGTACTCGGTCCGTGGGAGAACTCTCCGTTCAACCCGTTGGTGCACACTTACAGTGAAAGAGAAAGCTGGTGGTCCAGGGGACACGGCACACTGATAGACGACGTAAACGGAAACTGGTGGGTGGTGTACCACGCATACGCCAAAGGTTACCATACTTTGGGGCGTCAAACCCTTATCGAACCGATCGAGTGGACACCGGACGGATGGTGTCGTGCCAAGTCCGCAGGCACGTTTCCCAAGGCAGAGGTTCCCGTCCGTCACGGTCTGGAACTTTCCGACGACTTCCAAGGAGCGGAACTGGGCCTGCAATGGACGTTCTGGAAAGAATATACCCCGAAAGCCGTGACCCTCGAAAACCGGACACTGCGGCTGAAGGCTAAAGGCAAGACTCCGGCAGACGGCCGTTTGTTGTTGGCTACCGCAGAAGACAAGAACTACGAAACCCAAGTTGAAGTCACGGTTGGGAAAAACAATACAGCCGGACTCCTGCTTTATTATAGCGAAAAAGCATACGCCGGACTGGTGTCGGACGGCAAGACGTTCACCGTCTACCGGCACGCCGGACAAAAGACAAAATTGCCCAACACGTTAGGCCGACAGTTCACGGTACGGATAAAGAACCAAGGCAACCACGTCTCCATATCGGTTGGAAAGGACGGAAAGGAATGGACCGCACTGGCCGAAGGCATAGATGTGTCCGGCATGCACCACAATGCCTACAAAGGGTTCTATGCCTTACGTATAGGTTTGGTTTCCATCGGGAAAGGTGAAGCCGCTTTCCGCCAGTTCCGTTATAAAAACGCCGTTCCTCAGGAAAAAGACCTGAGTGCCTACCTGATGGTGTTCCACAAGGACGAAACGCACGGCCTTTACATGGCATTGAGCCGAGACGGATACACGTTCACGGCTCTGAACGACGGGGAACCCGTCTTGGCCGGCGATACGATTGCTTACCAAAGAGGGATACGCGACCCCTATATCTACCGTGGACCGGACGGCGCATTCTATTTGGCCATGACCGACTTACATGTCTTTGCCCGTCGCGACGGCTACCGCGAAACGGAGTGGGAGCGCGACCGTAACATGTACGGTTGGGGAAACAATAAGGGGCTTGTGCTGATGAAGTCGTGGGACTTGGTAAACTGGAAACGCGCCAACATCCGTTTCGACCAACTGACAGCCGGATTGAGTGAAATAGGCTGCGCATGGGCACCCGAAATTGCTTACGACGAACGAGTGGGCAAACTGATGATTTACTACACCATGCGCTTCCGCAACGAACGCAACAAACTGTATTACGTGTACGTAAACGATGATTTCGACCGTATCGAGAGCCTGCCCCAACTGCTCTACGAATACCCGGACGAAACGGTTTCGGCCATCGACGGCGACATCACCAAGGTAGGGGATAAGTACCATCTTTTCTATGTGGCCCACGACGGACAGCCGGGTATCAAGCAGGCCATTTCCGACCGTATCAGCGGAGACTACGAATACGATCCGCGTTGGTACGACTTTGAACCGAAATCTTGCGAGGCTCCTACGGTATGGAAACGCCTCGGAGAGGACAAATGGGTGCTGATGTACGATGTATATAGTATCACGCCACACAATTTCGCCTTTACCGAAACGTCGGACTTCATCACGTTTAAAAATCTGGGACGTTTCAACGAAGGAGTGATGAAATCCACGAATTTCAATGCTCCCAAGCATGGAGCCGTGGTGCATCTGACAGCCGAGGAGGCCGACAAGCTTGAAGCTTACTGGCTCAAGAACAAACGGAAATACGTTTCCACGGCATCCATACAGAAAAATCCCCTGTTCCCCGGTTATTATGCCGACCCGGAAATACTGTATTCCGAGCAAACGCAAAAATACTACGTTTATCCCACGACGGACGGTATACCGGGATGGGGCGGCACGAGCTTCAAGGCTTTCTCGTCCGCCGACTTGAAAACGTGGAAAGAAGAGCGTGTCGTGTTGGATTTGAGACAGGTTTCATGGGCGAAAAAGAACGCATGGGCACCTTGTATCATCGAGAAAAAACAAACAGACGGCAGTTACAAGTATTATTTTTACTACACGGCAGAGAAGCAAGTGGGCGTGGCGGTAGCCGACCATCCGCTCGGCCCGTTCAAGGACAGCGGCCAACCGCTGATAGGGAAGGGACTTCCGGGCGGAATGAAACGCGGACAGAATATCGACCCAGACGTTTTCACCGACCCCGTGAGCGGCAAGACTTATTTGTACTGGGGCAACTATTACATGGCCGTGTGTGAACTGAACGACGACATGGTATCCGTCAAACCGAACACCACGAAGATACTCATCGACAACGACCGGCATTACAGTGAAGCGCCTTACGTCTTTTACCGTGACGGATACTATTATTTCACATGGTCTAAAAACGACACGCGGAGCGCGGACTACGAAGTCCGTTACGTGCGTTCCAAGTCCCCCGTCGGCCCGATCGACCCGTCGGAAAGCCGGGTGGTAGTCTGCAAAAAGCCCGACCAGGGCATTTATGCCACAGGCCACCAGTCCTTCCTGCAAGTGCCCGGCACGGACGAATGGTACATCGTCTACCACCGCTTCAAGTTCCCCGACGGCATCACGATGGGGCGTGAAGCGGGTTATCACCGCGAAGTCTGCATGGACCGCGTGTTTTTCAATGAAGACGGCACAATAAAACAAGTCGTTCCAAGTCTATAATAAAGAGCATATCATATACATTTATAAACAAAATCGACATACGATGAAACGAATATTATTGGGTATATTAGGCGTATGCGCATGCCATGCCTACGCACAAACATTCAAGGAGTGGCAAGCCCCTGAGATCAATGCCGTCAACCGTGCCCCCATGCACACCGACTTTTTTGCCTATGAAAGTACGGAACTGGCGGCAAAAGGAATGAAAGAACTGTCCGGAAACTTCATGAGCCTGAACGGGAACTGGAAATTCAACTGGGTGGAACATGCGGATGCACGTCCGGAAGGCTTCTGGAAGACGGATTTCAACGACAAAGGTTGGGTGGATTTCCCGGTTCCGGGCGTGTGGGAACTGAACGGTTATGATGTCCCGGTATACGCAGGAGTGGATTTCGGATGGAAAGGCTACGAAGGACGCACGTTCAAGAAGCCGCCCCATGTCCCGACGGAAAACAACCACGTAGGTTCCTACCGTCGTGAAGTGGTGATTCCTTCAGACTGGAAAGGGAAAGACATCATCGCCCATTTCGGTGCCGTGTCTTCCAACATGTACCTATGGGTCAATGGAAAGTTTGTGGGCTACAGCGAGGACAGCAAAATGGAGGCGGAGTTCGACCTGACCCCTTACCTGAAACCGGGGCAAAAGAACCTGATAGCCTTCCAAGTGTTCCGTTGGTGCGACGGCAGCTACTTGGAGGACCAGGATTTCTTCCGTTACAGCGGCGTATCACGCGACTGCTACCTCTACGTGCGCCACGCCAAGCGGATAGAGGACCTTCGGGTCACTCCCGACTTGGACGACCGGTATCAGGACGGGACACTGGAAGTCCGTATGGATGTAAAGGGCAAGGCCCGCATTACACTCGAATTACTCGATGCACGCGGGGAAACCGTCTGCATGAAAGAAGTCCGCGAAACGGGAACCCCATCCGTCGTCATGCCGGTGAAGAACCCGCATAAATGGACGGCAGAGACACCCTACCTCTACACCCTCAGGGCTACACTGAAAGACGGAAACGCCATCCGCGAAGTCATACCCGTAAAAGTGGGATTCCGGAAAATCGAAATCAAGGACAGCCAACTTTTGGTGAACGGGCAGCCCGTACTCATCAAAGGAGTAAACCGTCATGAGATGGATCCCGACGGAGGCTCGTATGTCACCCGCGAGAGGATGCTCCAAGACATACAACTCATGAAGAAATTCAATGTCAATGCCGTGCGCACCTGCCACTATCCGGACGATCCGTATTGGTATGAACTGTGCGACCGTTACGGCCTTTACATCGTGGCCGAAGCCAATCTCGAAAGCCACGGCATGGGTTTCAAGGAAAAGTCGTTGGCCAAGGATCCGGCTTACAAGAAAGCGCATCTGGAACGTAACCAACGCAACGTGCAGTGCAACTTCAACCATCCGAGCATCATCTTGTGGTCGATGGGCAACGAGTGTGGCGACGGTTCGAACTTCGAAGCCTGTTACGACTGGATCAAACAGGAAGACCCCAGCCGCTTCGTCCACTTTGAACAAGCTTACGACACCGGTTCCAATACCGATGTCTACTGCCCGATGTATCCCACTTACTCCCGTTGCATCAAGTATTGCGAGGACGACAACAAACAGAAACCCTTCATCATGTGCGAATATGCCCATGCCATGGGGAACGCTTTGGGCGACTTCAACATTTATTGGGACTTAATCCGGAAGTATCCCAAGTTCCAAGGCGGTTTCATCTGGGACTGGGTGGACCAGTCGCCGAGATGGACCGGCCGCAACGGGGAAATGATATACGGTTACGATGGGGACTTCGACGATTATAAGACCAAGGACGACAATTACATGGTCAACGGCTTGTTCGGTCCCGACCGTGTACCAAACCCGCACAGCTACGAAGTGAGATACTTCTACCAGAACATCTGGACCACGCCCGGAGATTTGTCGAAAGGCGAAATCAAGGTATACAACGAGAATTTCTTCCGCGACCTTTCGGCATACGTCATGGAGTGGGAAACACTGAAAGACGGAAAAGTCATGCGCAGCGGAACGGTGGAACGGATAGATTGCCAACCGCAACAAACCGCCACGATGACCTTGGACTGGGGCGGAACTGACGGGGAAGGCGAATGGTTGCTCAACGTGAGATACCTGCAACGGGAAAGAGAAGGCATCATTCCGGCGCGTCACGTGGTGGCCAAGGCACAAATCGAACTCCGGCCCTATCAGGCACCGGACATGGTTTTGAAGAACGAAAGCGTGCGTTACATTCCGGATGTCGTCCCGCAAGTCAACGACCGTAATCTGGCCCATCTGATTATCACGGGAGAGAACTTCCGAGTACGTTTCAACAAGATGACCGGATACATGGAACGCTATGCCGTGAACCGGACGGAGTTCATCCGGAAAGGCGGTGCGCTGACACCGAACTTCTGGCGCGCCCCGACCGACAATGATTACGGTGCCAAACTGCAACACAAATATGCGGCTTGGAAAAATCCCGACCTGCGTCTCACGTCGTTAAAACACGAAACGAAAGAAGGACAGGTCGTCGTGTCGGCGGAATACGACATGAGGAGCGTGTCGGCCAAACTTTACCTGACCTATACCATCAACAACCGGGGAGCCGTAAGGGTCAACCAAAAGATGGTGGCCGACAAGGGAAAAAAGGCATCCGACATGTTCCGCTTCGGCATGCAACTGGTCATGCCCAAGGATTTTGAATACGTTTCTTACTACGGACGCGGGCCGGTGGAGAATTACAGCAACCGCAACTACAGCACAGACCTCGGCATTTATCACCAGACCGTAGACGAACAGTTCTATCCCTACATCCGTCCGCAAGAGACGGGCACGAAAACAGACATCCGTTGGTGGAAAGTCCTCGACGTGAAAGGCACGGGGTTGCAGTTCGTGGCCGATGCCCCGTTCTCGGCTTCCTCCCTGCACTACACCATCGAATCGTTGGACGAAGGACCGGTGAAGAAACAGGGACATTCGCAGGAAGTGGAAAAGGCAGACCTGACCAACGTTCTGATAGACAAGGCACAGATGGGACTGGCTTGTATCGACAGTTGGGGGGCCATGCCCGAACCGGAATTCCGCCTGCCGTATGAAGATTATGAGTTCACCTTCATCATGACCCCTGTTTCTCACAATTACCCATTATATTGACCGAAGACATGAATATCCTGAAACCTTTTATGGCACTTTGCCTCATGCAGGCTTTGCCATGTGCCGTACGGGCGGCACAACCCGATTCCGTTTATGTCTTCCCTTATCCCACGACCAACGACCACGGACGGCGCGGCATGCAGTTCGTCTGGAGCGCGGACGGGAAGCACTGGCAGGACGTGGCGGAAGGAATGGTCTTTATGCGGTGCGATTTCGGTGCTTGGAAATACATGTACAAGCCGCGTCTGATACAAGACCGGCAGGACGGAAGGTTGCACTGTTTCTGGGACTTGGACCCGGAAGGCAGCGCGATAGGCTATGCTTCATCCGCCGACCTGGTAAAATGGACGCCCCAAGAATACTTTATGGGCACGGAGCAAGGCAAGTTTGCCGTGAAAGACGGGCGTATGCCGGTGACTGACACGGTACAAATCGGCGACAAGACGATTGCGGGGTATGCCCTGAAAGTATCCTACGGCATATTGGAAGGCATGGAACGCCATGGCATATACCGTTCCGCCCTCAATGCGCTGAGGGGAGAGCGTGCCGAGCACGACGCGGCCCGGTTTGCCGGACTGCAAACGGTCAATGCACGGATTACCGTGGACGAAGGCCGGGCGAAACCCATCAGTGATAACCTGATTGGCGTATTCTTCGAAGACTTGAATTACGCAGCCGACGGCGGACTGTATGCCGAACTGGTGCAGAACCGGGATTTCGAATACTCCGAAGCCGACGGCAACAAGGACCGGAACTGGAACAGCCGCTACGCGTGGAGCGTGGAGGGCGAGGGCATGGCATTCGACGTGTCTACGGAACAGCCCGTCCATCCCAACAATCCCCATTACGCCGTGCTCGACGTGGCGCAGCCCGGCAGCGGCTTCACGAATACGGGATTCGACGGCATCGCGGTGAAGGAAGGCGAGAAGTACGACTTTTCGCTTTTCACCCGTACGCCGGACGGCAAGGGAGGCGGAAAGGCCGTGGTACGTCTGGTCGACCCACAGGGAAAGACCGTGGCCGAGACCACTGTCAAGTTGTCCTCCAAAACCTGGAAGAAACGTGAAGCCGTGCTGAAAGCCACGGCCACCGTCGCGCAGGCCCGGCTCGTCATCATCCCGCAGTCTGCCGGACGGTATGCCCTCGACATGATTTCACTGTTCCCACAAAAGACGTTCAAGGGACGGAAGAACGGGCTTCGCGCCGACTTGGCGCAGGCCATTGCCGACATCCGTCCGCGTTTCGTCCGCTTCCCCGGCGGATGTCTGGCTCATGGGGACGGAGTGGACAACATCTATCATTGGAAAGAGACCATCGGCCCGTTGGAAGCCCGAAAACCGGCGGCCAACATCTGGCGTTACCACCAGACGCGCGGTTTGGGCTACTTCGAGTATTTCCAGTTTTGCGAGGACATCGGTGCCGAACCGCTGCCGGTCGTGGCCGCAGGCGTGCCCTGCCAAAATTCCGGTATCGGAGGCCCGAGCCATCATTCCAAAGACTTCGTGACGGCCAACGGCCAACAGGGCGGCATCCCGATGGAGGAGATGGGGCAGTACATACAGGACGTGCTCGACCTGATTGAATATGCCAACGGCGATGCCAAAACCACACGATGGGGACGCGAACGGGCCAAGGCCGGACATCCCGAACCGTTCAACCTGAAATACATCGGACTGGGCAACGAAGACCTCATCAGCCGCGTGTTTACGGAACGGTTTACGATGATTTATGAAGCCATCCGGGCCAAATATCCCGACATCGTAGTCATCGGCACGACGGGACCGTCCTGCGAAGGAACGGACTACGAAGAAGGTTGGGCCTTGGCCGACCGCTTGAAACTGCCCATGGTAGACGAGCATAATTACAACACGCCGGGATGGTTCATTTACAACCAAGATTACTACGACCATTATGACCGACATAAGTCCAAGGTCTACTTGGGGGAATATGCGGCCCATGCCCCGGGACGTCCGAGCAATATCGAGACGGGATTGGCAGCGGCTTTGTTCCTGACTTCGGTAGAGCGCAATGGCGATGTGGTGAGCATGACATCATACGCTCCGCTCTTGGCCAAGGAAGGGCATACGCAATGGAGGCCGGATTTGATTTACTTCAACAACACGGAAGTGAAACCCACTGTGGATTATTACGTGCAGCAAATGTACGGGCAGCATGCCGGAAATAAGTACCTGCCCTCTACGCTGACGGTGGATAACCGGCGGCATGATGTGCGTAGCCGCGTGGGCGTTTCCGTGGTGAAAGACGGCGAAAGCGGTGACCTTATCGTGAAATTGGTGAACCTGCTCCCGGTGGCGGTCAAAACGGATGTGGAAATCCCGTCGCTGGCCGGACATCAAGCCGTAGGGCAGAAGACCGTCCTTTCGGGTCGCCCGTCCGACACGAATGCCGTACCGGTGGAAAGCACAATGGAAATAGGGGAGAAGTTCCCCTATGAAATGCCGGCCTATTCCTTCACGGTTATCAGGATAAAACGCGAATGTAAGTAGATGTCTCGATAACAAAAGGGATAAGACAGAAGAACAAAAGAACAAAAGGCTGCGCAAGCCAAAATATTTTGTTCTTTTGTTCTTCTGTCTCATTTTATCGTTTTGTCAATCTGTCAATCCCATCCTCACGAGAATCGCGTATTTGCCCTTTGGTCCGAAGCCGGAAATAAATAAGGTATTCTCGCGAGGGCGGGATTTTAACTTGCTGTAAGCATAGACTTGTTTTTACTTTCTTTCTGTCCGGCAGCAAGGAAGTAGATGCGGAAGGAAGCGGTCGGCCTGTCAGCCGGACGCGAATATCCGGAACACTTTGATTCCGTTTTTGCGAGACGGATTTTCTTCAGATAGTGTCTGAAGCCCCCCTCAAAGGCCATTTTCCTGCCTCTTTCAGCCTCCGGATTCCCCTTTCGGAAGAGTTTGGGCGCACAACGTGCTGAGAATGAAAAATCGCTTTCAGCCGAACGATTTACCGTTCGGCTGAGAAAAAAGCACGAATATGCAGGATTTATGCCATAATATTGTATTTATACCGTATAAATATACAGAAAAAAGACCTGAAAAGCCCTTTTTCCCTTTTTCTTGAAATACTGAGATTCCGGAAAAACTGTCTTTTTGACAGCTTAAAGTCCTCTAAAACGTATAAATGTAAGTCCCTCCAAACGCTTCACCCATATCTAAAGTATTCCTTTTGCAACTGCGTCTTAATATCCTTGCGTGCCAATAAGATATGCTGTTCCACGGTACGCTTTGAAACAGACAATTCACGGGCGATCTCGGAAGGGGTGAGGTTCTCAAAAAAGGACAGGCAATACGCCTTGCGCCGCTTTTCCGGCAGGGCAAACACCAAACGGTCGAACATCAGTTTCAATTCCTTGAAAGATACCTTTTCCTCCGTCGTGTCTTGCAAGGCCTCCTGCGTGTAAAACAGTTCGCCCCACACGTCATTCTCCTTGCGGTATCTTCGTTGGCGGTCGGCCATCAGGTTACGTGCCACCTTGTAAGCCAAGGACACCACAGCCTCCGGACTTATGAAATCCTTATGCTTCCACAGTCTCTCGAACACATCCTGCACCACGTCTTCCGCCTCGTCGGGGCGATCGATGCGGGATGCGATATAATGCTTCAAAGCTTCCTTTTGCCGTACGTAACACGCGGCCAGTCCTTTTTCGTCGTTTCTTACTTCCATGGCACATCGTTTGATTTCTACCACAAAAGTAGCCTAACGGCAGGCGACGGAATGGGATGATTTCAGCCGATTGTTACGTCATTTTGCGCCTTTCCTTCTTTTTCCCTGAACTGTGTCGGCGTCATGCCAAACTCTTCCTTGAAATGCAGGTTGAAATACTTGATGGTGTTGAATCCCGTGAGGTCGGCTATTTCGTTCACGCTGCATGTGGTGGCCTTCAGCAACTGGGCTGCCCGTTTCAACCGGATGGAACGGATGAACTGCAAAGGCGTGACGTTGACAATGGCCTGCATTTTTCGGTTCAACTGGGTCTTGCTCATCCCCACATCCAAGCTCAGGTCGCCCACGGAATATTCCGGATTGCTGATGTTTTTCTTGACGGATTCCAAGGCTTTCTCCATCAGCTTCTCGTCTATCGAAGTCGTGGTGATGGCCTCGAAAGACACGTCGATGGACTTGCGGAACATCTTTTGCCGCCGTTCTTTCTGCTCGATGAGTTGGCGGATGCGCACTTGCAGCATTTCCCAGTTGAACGGTTTCGAGATATAAGAATCCGCCCCTGCTTCGTATCCCCCGATGCGCGAATCATCGGAGCTGCGGGCCGTAAGCAGGATGAACGGGATATGTGAGGTCTGTATGTCGCCTTTCAGCCTGCGGCACAATTCCATGCCGTCCATGCGGGGCATCATCAGGTCGGACACAATCAAGTCCGGCAACTCCGTCCGTGCCGCCTGTTCGCCCTCCACGCCGTCGCGCGCTTCCACCACACAAAAGTCCTTTTGCAGTTGCTCCATCAGGAAATGACGGAATTCGTCGTGATCCTCCACCACCAGAATCTTCTTCCGTCCCGTCTCCGTGGGCGGCATGTCGTGGATTTCGCTCTCTTCGTCCCGATATTCCGCCTTTTCTTCTGCCGCAGGTGCCGCCCCTCCGCCATGCAGGTCGGTCGGGATATACAGGGTGAAGGCCGTGCCTTCTCCCGTCCGGCTTTCCACCGTGACCTTTCCTTCATGCAGTTTGGCGTACTCGCGCACCAGATGGAGACCTATGCCGCTGCCTTGTCCGGCCGGTTGTCCCTCCGTGGCTGTCTGATAGAAACGGTCGAAAACGAAGGGCAAATCCTTTTCCGCAATGCCGCATCCGGTGTCTTCCACCCTGACCGCCGCATACGGCCGTCCGTCTTCCGATACCTTCTCCAGCGTGACCCGTACCTGTCCGTGCGCGGAGGTGAATTTGAAGGCATTGGAAAGCAAGTTGTTGAGCATCTTATACATCTTGTCGGAATCGTAATTCATGAAAAGACGTTCCACCTTAGGCTCGAAGGAAAGTTCTATCTCACGGCTTGCCGCCAAGTCGGTGAACTGCCTGACAGCTTCTTCCAAGAAAAAGACCATGTCGTTCATCTTCAACCTGAGACGCTCGCCCTTCATTTCCAATTTACGGAAATCGAGCAACTGGTTTACCAGATTGAGCAGGCGGCGCGCATTATTGTAAATAGGTTCCAACTTCTTTTTCAGCTCCGGTTCGCCCGTATCGTGGATGAGTGCCCCCAAAGGCGTAAGAATCAGGGTGAGGGGAGTGCGGAACTCATGGCTGATGTTCGTGAAGAAGCGGAACTTCATCTGGTCGAGCTCTTCGCGCTGTTTCCGTTCGTTGGCTTCTTGAGCCATCTGGATTTTGAGCTGTGCCCGCCTCCGGAACCTTCTCCACGACCAGACCATCAAACCGGCAGCCAGCACGACGTACACCGCGATGGCCCATGCCGTCGCCCAAAACGGTGGCGCAATGGTAATAGTTATTTCGGCCGGTGTCTTCCCCCAAATCTTGTCCCCGTTGGCGGTGTAGACCACGAATTTGTACTCGCCGGGCTGTAATCCGGTATAGGTGGCGCGTCCGCTCCCGTCGGCCACCACCTCGTTCCACTCCTTATCGTAATTCAGCAGTTTATACTTATAGTAAGTGTGCGAAGGGTTGACATAATTCAGGCCTGAAAATTCTATCATGACGAAATTCTCGTCGTGACGGAGCCGGATTTCCGACGTTCGGTCCACGGTCTGCGTCAGAATCACATGCCCGTTGTATGCCTCGTTTACTTTCAACGGGTTGTTGAACAGATAGAAACGGGTGAAGACGGGATGGTTGTCGCTTCGGTCGTATCGGATTTCCGAAGGATTGAAATAATTGAATCCGTGGGCTCCGCCGAAGAACAAGAGCCCGGACCGGGTTTTCAAAGCCGCATTTTCATAAAACTTGCCTCCTTGCAACCCGTCGGTTTCCCCATAGCTCACCACGGAAAATCCTTTCCCGGCAGGGTCTTCACGAGGTGCGATTTTACAAAGTCCGTTCAACGTGGAAGCCCATACCATTCCCTCGTTGTCCTCCAACAAGGCCGTGACGGCATTGTTGGGCAGTCCGTCGGACTCGGTCAGCACCGTGGCTTCCTTGTGGCGAGGGTCAAACACCAAGATGCCGTCTTCCGTCCCGAACCATTCCACGCCGTGGCGGTCTTTCAGCATGCAGAAATATTTGGTGTCGGCATACCGCTGTTCTTTCAGAAAAGCCGGAATCCACACGCTGTCTTTCTGCGTGTCGTAATAGTAGATGCCGCTGTTGCCCAAAGCGGCGAACGTATGGCCGTCCACCGGATAGAAGGCATGAACCACGGCGTATGAACGGAGTTCGGGATGACGGTCGTGCAACATATAGGCAATCTTTCCCGTGGCCGGATCGAAACGTCCGACCCCGCCGGTCACACTGGCCCAATAACGGCCTTCGCTGTCTTCGTACAAAGCACGGGATATGTTCTGGTTAGGGTCTTGTTCCCAATTCACCGTAGAACGGAGAAGGTTGCGAACCTGTCCGCCCTCAATGCAATAAAAACCGTGAAGGAAGGTACCCACCCATATACGTCCGCCCTTGTCCTTAAAGACGGAAAGGCAAATGTCATTCGGTTCGGCCTTGAATACTTGCTCCATCGCACCGGTAGACGGTCGGAAACGGAAGAGGCCGAAAACGCCTCCGATAAGTACAGACCCGTCGGCATCCTCCAAAAAGCACCGGATGCTCTCGCTGGTGACGGACGAATAGCGGTTCACGGTGTGACCGAGAGAGAACTTCTGCATGCTGGGATGGTAATAACACAAGCCCTGAAAGAGGGTGCCCACCCATATCCCCCCGTTCCGGTCGGAAAATACCGTATAAATATCGTTTTCCAATGTCCCTCCGTCGGTCAGTTCCAGTGCAGGAAGTGCGGTCACCTCGAACGTTCGGGCATCGATGATGCGAAGGCCGGATTTGGACGTGCCGACCCACACATTGCCGTCCCGGTCCAAATCCATGCACGTGAAGAAGTTGGAAAGTCCGCTTATGCCGCATGCCTCCTTCCAAGTGCGTTCCATGCGATTGTAGAAGAATAGCCCGTTGTTGTACATCAGCCAGATGTTTCCCTGGGCATCCGGATGCAGGTATATACGGTCGGTAAGCCTGTTGATGACATGCAGGAAACGTGTCTCTTGCGACACGAACTCGGCCGAAGAGTAGTCCCAGTAGCGAATCAGTCCGCTTTCATATACAATCCAACAGAGGTTCTTGTATTGCGTCATTTCCACCGGTACGCCGTATTTCCGGGTAAATTCACTGCCGCCATCCTCTATGGTGCGCAAACGCCCCTGTTCCACGTCGTAGAAGGAGACGGTATTGTCTTCGGTCACGAACCAATAATTCTTGTAATCGTCTATAAACAGGTTCTTCAGCCGCCGATTTATTCCCATGGAAGCCAACACCTCGGAGACGGAATAATCATATTGTCCGCTCTTCATGTCGAGCAAAAGCAGGTAGCCCAACTCTTTGAGCCACATCCGTCCTTCGCGGTCGTAATACTCTTTGGGCGGACGGTCGTATGCCCAAGTGTATTTACGTGTCTTGTCGTACGGGAACCGGTCGAACGTGGCACCGTTGTAAATGTTCAGAATAAAACCGGTCTTGATGGCGATACAACCTTCTTCCGTCATCGTCAGGCTGCGGATTTGTCCGTCCGAAAGTCCGTCCGAAGCATCGATAAGACGGAATTTGTATTGACGGTCTTGTGCGTGGAGGCACGAGGCCAACAACAGGAACAACATCGGAACGACTGTCCTTATGGCACGCTTTCCTGCTTTTCGTTTTACGGTATCCATGGCTTTTCTTTCAAATAACAAATGATGATTAGGCAAAGATAGGCAATCGGCACCACTTGACGTAGGATATTTTGGTTCAAAATATAGGTTGTTTTGTTGCATCGTACTGAATCGGCCGTCTTTTTCGGACATTTTCCCATACGCCGTGGCTAGAAAAACAGCTTTCAGGCGCATTTGGTTCAGAACGACATAAAAGATGCTTTTTTTCATCCGTCCCCGTACGGTATTTACCTGCTAACTTTGCCACGGTTCATTAAAAACATTTACCATGAAGAAAAGATACTTGATAGTCATGACGCTGTGCAGTTCGTTATGGCTGAATGCACAAAACTTCATCCATCCCGGCATGTTGCATACGCAGGCCGACCTGGACCGGACAAAAGCCAAGGTGGAAGCCGGCGAGGAACCTTGGGTTTCCGCTTACAGGAAACTGCTGACCAGCCCGCATGTCAGTTTGGACTGGAAGGCTGCTCCGGTCGAGAAAATCGTACGCGGAGGCCGGACGATTTGGGAACCCGACCCGGACAATTACCAGTTGGCTTACCGGGATGCCGCCACGGCTTACCAATGTGCGTTGGTCTGGCACATATCCGGCGATAAGGCGTATGCGGACAAGTCCGTCCAAATCCTTAATGCTTGGGCCAAGACCTGCAAGAAGGTGAGCGGAGACACGAATGCCTGTCTGGCATACGGGCTGTATGGCTACCAGTTTGCCAACGCTGCCGAACTGATGCGCGACTATCCGGGATGGAATGCCACGGACTTCGGACGATTCAAAGAATGGATGCTGAAAGTGTGGTACCACGGAGTAATCGGTTTCCTGCAAGGACGCAACGGGACACAAGACGACCATTATTGGTCGAATTGGGGCTTGTGCAACGTGCTGTGTGCGATGAGCATCGGTATCTTGTGCGACGATGTCTTCATCTACAACCAAGCTACGGAGTATTATAAGTATATGGAAGACCACCGTTATGGCGAGTCGCTGCATCATTTGGTCTGGAAACTTCATCCGGACGAACGCGGCCCCTTCGGCTATTTCGGGCAGATGCAGGAATCCAACCGCGACCAAGGGCATGCTGCCATGGCGCTTGCGTTGGCCGCAGACCTTTGCGGCACGGGGCGAAACCAAGGCGATGACTTTTATGCCCTGAAGGACGACCGTATCGTATGTGGGTTTGAATACGTCAACGCCTATAATTCCGGAGTGGACGACTTGCCGAACAGTCCTTATACGAATTGCGACGGGACTTTCATGAGAATAGGAGACGGAGGACGGGGAACCAACCGTCCGGCTCAAGCCCGTATCGTGAATTACTATGAAAACATACGAGGCATAGAGGTGCCTTACTCCAGAAAGATGCTCGAAATGAACGAAAACGGTATAGACGCAGGAGGCGGATTCGGCGGAGGGAACAGCGGCGGATACGACCATTTGGGTTTCAGTACCCTGATGTGTACGCTCGACCCGTTGGAGGACAAGACTAAAGTCCCCACGGTCCTGAGTGGAAAAATCGCGTATGAAGGCCGTGAAATCGACCGGCCTGACGTGAACTGTATCCCCAAAGGGGCGACCGTGACCCTGACGGCCCTATTGCCGGACGGAGAAACGGATACCGGTAAATGGACATGGGACGATGACCCGGCATGCACTTCTTCCACACGTGACATCGTGTTGGACACTTCGTGTACCTTCCGTGTGCATTATACCAATGAAAAAGGCGTGAACAACACGCAGTTGTTCGCCCTTCATGTGGAAGGGGAGGGATGGACCGGCAACTTTACTCCTTATTATAAAATGAACGGTACCACGGGAACAGACACGTTGATTTACGTGAAGAAATATGATGAACTGACATTTGGGATGGAGTATATTGATACTCCTGTGCGTGAATGGAAGTGGGAAAAAAGTACCAATGGGCAGAATTGGAATGCACTGAGCCACAACGAAAATCTGATGACGCTGCCGAGCGTTTCATCGAATGCTTATTACCGGGTGACGATGACCAATCAGGCCGGTGCCCGATTACAACAAACGTTCCGCGTGGAGGTGGCGGAAATAGACCCGTTCATTGCGTATGGCGACGGTAAAAACTATAGCGGGACGACCTTGGCCGTGCCACGCCACACAGCCGTGTCTTTGTACGCCTCGCCGAACTCCCTGCTCGCCCAATCAGCCAACTCCACGCGCGTTTACAAGTGGATACTCGACAAAGACACCATACAAGCCGACACATTGACTTTCCACCTGAACGATTTGGGCGGAAAAGTGGCCGATCTGAACGATACTTTGTGTGTCGGAGTGTTGGACACCTGCATGGAATACACGTTGATGTTCCACCGCGTTTCACAAACAGGCTCAAAAGCCGAAACCGTCTTGCATTTCAACCTGCCGGTATATGAGACCAATACGCTCGAACCGCAAGCCAAAGACAGTTTTTATATTAAAGACCCACAAACCGGCCGGTATTTGAGGAATACGGATGCTACGTTCACCGGTCTGGACGAAACCGGCGACCAGTCTTTTTTGTGGAGGATACGTCCCATGCCGCTTTATGGCGACCGTTACATGTTTGTCAGCCAAACGGATAACAATAAACATTTGTCTGACGAGGGGACACTGACTACAAAGAATGATTATTCCAAACATTCCTTCAATCTCTTCCGCAAATATTCGGATGAAGACCTGTATGCCATCGGTCTTTCTTCGACCGCAGGCTCAGGTTTTCTCGAAACCGATGCCGACGATCCAGCCTTAAGCGTAACTAAAGGAAGCGTGTTTTCGGAATTTCCTTTCATCATAATCCGGAAAGTACAACCGGACGGCCCTGACGGCATCAAAGACTGTCGGAACGAAACAGAGTATACCGTAAATCCCATCGTCAGCTATTCCTGCCACGGGCAAGAGTTGTACTTGAAGAGCAAAGAAGCCGGAATATTACGTATTTACTCGTTATCCGGCGTGCTTCTGCAAACGGAAACCTGCGAAATGGGTGACAACCATATACGTCTCCTCTTTCGGAACAAAGGGATATGTATCGGATTATACGCTACTTCTACGGGCAAACGCCAGTCCATTAAAATTACAAGAAATAGCGTCATATAGAAAAATTGTTCATAAGTTGTCCGCATCAAACTGATGCGGTAGGTATGAGTTTTGCCCCTAAGGTAGAGATTGTTTTCAGATAATAACGACAAAAAACGACCGATTCCCTTATGAACATACATAAAGAAATAGACCTGTGCAATGGATGCGCAGGTCTATTTCTTTAATTATTGCAATCAAATGGATTTGAATCAATCTTCGATGGCAGCCTGCGCCGCAGCAAGACGGGCAATAGGCACTCGGAAAGGAGAACAAGATGCATAGTCCATTCCTATTTTAGCACAGAACTTCACGGAAGAAGGTTCACCGCCATGCTCTCCGCAAATGCCGGTACGGATGTCCGGACGTACGCTGCGTCCCTTTTCCACTGCCATCTTAATAAGCTGGCCCACACCGTTCTGGTCCAACACCTGGAAAGGATCTACTGTCAGAATCTTCTTTTCCAAATATACCGGCAAGAAGCTGGCAATATCATCACGTGAGTAACCGAATGTCATCTGTGTTAAGTCGTTCGTTCCGAAAGAGAAGTACTCGGCTTCCGAAGCGATACGGTTGGCTGTCAGAGCCGCACGAGGAGTCTCTATCATAGTACCGATTTCGAATTCCACTTCGATACCTTCTTCGGCGAAAACTTCTTTAGCCGTAGCCAAAATGACTTCTTTCTGCTGTTTCAACTCATAAAGAATGCCTACCAACGGTACCATGATTTCGGGTTTCGGGTCCTTACCTTCTTTCTTCAACTCGCAGGCTGCACCCAAAATGGCACGGGTCTGCATTTCGGTGATTTCCGGGAAAGTAATCCCCAAACGGCATCCACGATGACCCAACATCGGGTTGTTCTCGGCAAGGCTTTCCACACGTTTCTGAATTTCTTCCACACTGACACCCATCTCATCGGCCATCTTCTGTTGTCCTTTCAAATCATGGGGTACAAATTCATGGAGTGGGGGATCGAGCAAACGAATGTTCACCGGACAGCCATCCATAGCTTCCAAAATGCCTTTGAAGTCACTCTTCTGATAAGGAAGCAGTTTGGCCAAAGCTTTTTTACGGCCTTCCACACTACCAGCCAAAATCATTTCGCGCATGGCCACAATCTTTTGGTCTTCAAAGAACATGTGTTCCGTACGGGTCAAACCGATACCCTTTGCTCCGAAAGAACGAGCCACTTGCGCGTCGTGCGGTGTATCGGCATTCGTCCGTACCTGAAGCTTCGTATATTTGTCACACAAATCCATCAGTGCCTTGAAGTCACCGGAGAGTTCAGCCGCTTTCGTCGGTATTTCTCCGGCATAAACTTGTCCCGTAGAACCGTTCAAGGAGATGTAATCGCCTTCTTTATATACAACGCCTTCGATCTCCACTGTCTTGTTCTTGTAGTTCACATTGATGGCACCGGCACCGGACACACAACATTTACCCATACCACGAGCCACTACGGCCGCATGGGAAGTCATACCTCCACGAGCGGTAAGGATACCTTCGGCTGCCGACATACCGGCCAAATCTTCGGGAGAGGTCTCGATACGTACCATAACCACCCGATGGCCGTCCTCACGCCATTTCTGGGCATCATCTGCGTGGAACACAATTTGTCCGCAAGCCGCCCCCGGAGACGCCGGCAACCCTTGTGTAATCACCTTGGCTTTTTTCAACGCATCTTTGTCAAACACGGGGTGGAGAAGCTCGTCCAGTTTTTGAGGCTCGCAACGTTTCAATGCTGTCTTCTCGTCTATCAATCCTTCACGCACCAAGTCCATGGCGATTTTCACCATAGCTGTACCGGTACGTTTACCGTTGCGCGTCTGCAAGAACCAAAGTTTGCCATCCTGAACTGTAAACTCCATATCCTGCATATCGCGATAGTGGTTTTCCAATTTAGTCTGAATGGCATCGAGCTCTTTATAAATCTCAGGCATAGCCTCTTCCATCGAAGGATATTTGGCGGCACGTTCTTCCTCCGAGATACCTTGCAGGGCAGCCCAACGGCGTGAACCCTCTACCGTAATTTGTTGAGGTGTACGGATTCCGGCCACAACGTCCTCACCTTGGGCATTCACAAGGTACTCGCCGTTGAACAGGTTCTCACCAGTTGCGGCATCGCGGCTAAAACAAACACCCGTAGCCGACGTTTCGCCCATATTGCCGAATACCATGGCCATGACAGAAACCGCCGTACCCCATTCATCGGGTATGCCCTCCATCTTACGGTAAAGAATAGCACGTTCGTTCATCCAACTGCGGAATACGGCGCAGATGGCTCCCCAGAGTTGCTCCATCGGGTCGGTAGGGAAGTCATTCCCGGTCTGTTCCTTGATGGCTTTCTTGAAACGGGCCACCAAATCTTTCAACTCATCCACCGACAAATCCTTGTCCAACTCTATCCCGCGAATGGCTTTCACCTCGTCTATGATGGCTTCGAACGGATCGATATCTTCCTTATTCACCGGTTTCATTCCCAGCACCACGTCGCCGTACATCTGAACAAAGCGGCGGTAAGAATCGTACACGAAATGAGGATTACCCGTCTTACGTACCATTCCTTCGGCTACTTCATCATTCAAACCTAAGTTAAGAATGGTATCCATCATACCCGGCATGGAAGCCCGGGCACCGGAACGAACCGAGACTAGCAGCGGATTCTCAGTGCTTCCGAACTTACTGTTCATCAAGTTTTCTACATGGGCCACCGCAGCATTGACCTCAGCTTGAAGTATTTCTACGATTTTCTCTTGCCCCACTTCATAGTATTCGTTGCAAACATCTGTTGCAATGGTAAAACCGGGAGGTACAGGTATACCGATAAGATTCATTTCGGCGAGATTAGCACCTTTGCCACCAAGTCTTTCTCTCATCTGGGCATTGCCCTCAGCCTGCCCGTTACCAAAAGTATAAACTCTTTTTTCACTCATTTTTCAAAGCTTGTTTTTGAATTAGTTAACAAAATGAATTAATGCAAAACTACTCAAAAAAAATGGGCTGCAAAAGGAAAAACGAGAAAAAATGCAAAAAAAATGCTACTTTTGTCCCCTGAAATCAAAATAAAAAACAGAATAAACTCATCGGATATGACCCGAAAAAGAAAAGAATTCCCTATATTAGAGAATATTACAATTACGGATGTGGCAGCAGAGGGCAAAGCCCTGGCCCGGGTGGACGATATGGTGGTTTTCGTTCCCTTTGTCGTTCCCGGAGATGTGGTCGACCTGAAAATCCAGAAGAAAAAACATCATTATTGCGAAGCGATAGCCGTAAAGTTCCACCAATATTCTCCTCTTCGGGCCGTACCTTTCTGCCCGCATTTCGGAGTTTGCGGCGGTTGCAAGTGGCAGTGTCTCCCATATAAAGAGCAGCTCAAATACAAGCAACAGCAAGTTCTGGATAATCTTACCCGTATCGGTAAGGTAGAACTCAACGGCGTACTGCCGATATTGGGTTCCGTGAAAACGGAAGAATACCGGAACAAGCTGGAATTCGGTTTTTCAAACAAGAGATGGCTGACACCGGAAGAAATCGCATCCGGAAACGCATATACGCAGAACGGAGCCGTAGGATTCCACACCAGCGGTTCGTTCGACAAGATTTTACCCATCGAACAATGTCGTCTGATGGATGATATCAATAACCGTATCCGTAACGCCATCCGTGACTACGGGTACGAGCACCAGTTGACATTCCACGATCAGCGGGAACATGCCGGACTATTGCGCAACATGATGATTCGTAACTCCAATACGGACGAACTGATGCTTCTTATGCAGTTCTGCATCACCGACGATACGGAGAAAGCGCAAGCCGAGGCATTGATGGGTTATCTGGCCGAAACATTCCCGGAGATTACCTCTTTATTATATGTAAACAACCTCAAATACAATGATACGATAGGCGATTTGGACGTCATCACGTTTAGGGGAAACGACCACATTTACCTGCAAATGGAAAATCTGAGGTTCAAAGTCGGTCCGAAAAGTTTCTACCAGACCAATACCGATCAGGCGTATGAATTATATAAGGTAGCGCGGGACTTTGCAGGCCTCACCGGTACGGAACTGGTTTACGACTTGTATACCGGAACCGGAACCATTGCCAATTTCGTGGCCGGGAAAGCCCGGAAGGTCATCGGAATAGAGTATGTGCCCGAAGCCATTGAGGATGCCAAAATCAATTCACAAATCAACGGAATCGGCAATACCCTGTTTTTCGCCGGTGACATGAAGGACATCCTGAACAAGGAATTCATCACGGCGCACGGCCAACCGGACGTGATCATCACGGACCCTCCAAGAGCCGGCATGCACAAAGATGTCATAGAGACCATCTTGTTCGCTGCGCCGCATCGCATCGTCTACGTCAGTTGCAATCCGGCCACACAGGCGCGTGACCTGGCTTTGCTGGATTCTCAATACAAAATCATGGGAGTACGCCCCGTGGACATGTTCCCGCATACGCAGCACGTGGAAAACGTGGTCATGCTGGAAAGAAGAGCGTAAACACAGAAAATGCCGGAAAGGTTTCAAGTTCCAACCTTTCCGGCATTTTTTCATTATGCTGACGAAAACCGGAACAGCGTCATCGCCCTCCCGTCAACACTGCGCAAATCCGGGGTGTATATCGCCGAAGCAACTCGTAGAGTCCGAATGAGACGGCAGTAGTCAAGCAGGGCACGACGAAATAAAGTGCAACCGTATAAAAAAGACTGTCCACGAAAAATACTTTTGTGATACACCTTGCTAAGACGAGCATGAGCAAAGCGTGTAGGGCATACAGGAAGAAACTGCCATCCGACAAGAACTTGTTCACCCGGATGACACCGCGTTCCAACAAGTATGCCGTCAGCACGACCGCTGAGAATATGCCGAAAATGATGCCGATATTGTGGATATAAATACCGTATATACCCTCCACCTTTAGCATGTCAGCCACCGCCCAAAGGGGATACAGCAGGGCTATCCACGTGCGGTGGCGCATCGAGGCCACCAAGTCCATACCTTTCAGACCGTAGCAGGCTCCCCACGAGAAGAAGAAAGCCGCCGTGAAGAACTGTCCCCAGTAGGTTATATTGCAAATGGAATGCAAGGCAAGCCAAACCATGCCCAAAACTACAACTGCCAACCATCCAACCTTTTTGAGCATCCAATAGAATACAGGAGCCAATACGACCACGAGCATAAGGTCGCGAACATACCACAAGGGAAAATCCTGCGGATAAATGTATGACGATGCAGGTACAGGGAACACACCGCGACTTTTGTCCCAGAAACACGCCAACACCGCAGACAACGACCAGTTGGCTTGCGCTGTGTCGTGGCTTAAGCCAGAGAATGCGGGAATGTCCCGAAAAGCAGTTCTGATCAAGTAGAGCAGGTTCCATAGGATATATGGGACGAGGAGAGTACGTACCCTTCTGCGCAACTTGTCTGTGTAAGTCCGTATCATGAAACCCGAACGGAAAAACAGGTAACCCGAGATAATGAAGAACAACGGTACGGCAATGCGCGGCAGGACTTCGCTAAACAAGTTGAACATACATACGAGCCACGTGGGGAAGTGTTCGGCGTTTCCGGTGCCACGCACGGCCAAATTATCGGAAAGAACGTTGAAATGGATGAATACGACACCTACCGTCAACGGAAACCGGAGCGCACTGATAGTGCTCGATGTCAGACTACTGATTTTTTCTTTCATAACAGATGATAGCTTTTACGCATCGGCTATCATCCGCATGGACGCACAAAGAAGGCGTGAACCTTATCTGTGCGTCCACCGAGGCAGTGTAGGAAAAGGAAGCCTCCCAAGAAAACAAGACAAGTCCACGCCCTGACGGCGCAAACATTAGTCCTATCTTTCTTGGTAAGCTTCAACCTCCCACGGCAAGCTTGTCTATTATTTGCATGTTCTATTTCCTAATGAGCTTCCTACACTTTTCGGTGAACGCAATAATAGCTAATGCTTTGTTAATATTTAAATATGTCGTTTATTTTTATTTCATTCCTGATATGCTTTTTTAAAGTTCCACATGGATGGTCCGGATTCCCGCCCGACCTTGACCGGCCTGCCTTAACGGACACAAAGGGCATCCGCACAAACTGAGAACAAAATTACATAAAAAATGCGAGACCACGTGCAATGGGATGCCTTTTTCTCACCATCCATTCATTTTGGACAAATGGCAGGAAAATAAGGGTTTCGTATGCAAAAAGAAAGTTTCAAGCGTTTCTTCGGATAGGACGTGAGCCGCTGAAAAAACGGAAAAACAAGATTTCTGTTTGAGTTTAGATACGTTTCTTCACAATTTGGCCTCGTTTTTCATACGATTAAATGTTTTTTAAGTTCAAACGAGGCCGAACTTTTTTTCGTTTGGCGCAGAAAACATTTTTTATCTCCTCAAGTCGTAGTGAGGTCATCCGCATTCCGACACTTAAAACAGTTGAAAACGGCAAACGAAACAGCGCAAAACGCCTCGTTTTTTTCTATTTGGTCGGTTCCTGATACTGTGGAAAGGGCGGCATGATGAAAGCTTAAACACGATTTTTGCTATCATGAATCCCGACAGGAAAGGCATAGGACAGCAGTTCTTCTTGCAGGATGCAAGGAAAAGAACTGAGGAGTTGTCTTTTTGTTTCCGCCAGACCGCACGAGAATCGCTTGTTTTCGTCTTCATCTGCCTTGCCCCCGAAATATCACAATCCTGCATGGGGGAAAATGGCATTTTGCCAAAATGTCAAACACCAAGCAGGAATTTCTCCACCACTGCGGCCACACCGTCCTCCTCATTCGAGAGGGTGACATAGTCGGCGGCTTCTTTTACGACATCCTGCGCATTGGCCATGGCTACTCCCAAACCTGCAAACTGAATCATGGACAAGTCGTTGAATCCGTCGCCCACAGCCACCATTTCTTCCGGCTTCATGCCCAACTCACCCAATAGGACGGCAAGGCTTCGCGCCTTGTCAATGCCATTGGGCACCAATTCCAGGAAAAACGGTTCGGAACGGAATACATTCATCCTCCCCTCCAAATCTTGCTTCATCTTTTGCTCCAGTACGGACAAAGGTTCTGGGTCGCCCACAATCAGGCACTTCGGAACAGGAAAATCGAACACTTCCAGAAAATTCGGTACGGTAATGCTGGGCATCCTGTTCAGAAAAGCCTCATGCTGCACGTACGGATTCCCCGCGTCTTCCGATACGATGTATTCGTCCTTGTAGCTCAATATTACGAAACCGTTCTTTTTCGCGCATTCATATAAATAAGGATATACTTTCGGGTCGAGTTCATTCTCATACATCATCTTCTTGGTCTTCCAATCAATGATTTGCCCTCCGTTGTAGGACAGGATATAACCCTCGAAGTCCCCGAGGCGCAGTTCTTCGGCCAATGGGGCGATGCCGTAGGTGGGCCTTCCGGAAGCCAGCACGATCTTCACGCCCGCTTCCTGTGCCCGGATGAGGGTTTCCCTCGTATGCACCGTGATTTCTTTTTTCTTGTTCGTCAAAGTCCCGTCCAAATCCAGGACCAAAATCTTGTATTTCATAAATTCATCAGATTTTCAATGATAATGCAATCCGTTTGCGTTCCTTGTCCACTTGCAGCACGCGCACGTTCACCTGTTGGTGAAGCGAAACGACTTCGTTCGGGTCGCTCACATAGCGGTCGGCCAACTGCGAAATATGCACCAAACCTTTCTCGTGTACCCCGATGTCTACGAAACAACCGAAATTCGTAATATTGGAAATGATGCCCGGCAATACCATCCCTTCCTTCAGGTCGTCCATCGTATGTACATTGGGATCGAAAGAGAAGGCCTTTATTTTGCTGCGCGGGTCGCGCCCCGGTTTGTCCAGTTCGCTCATGATGTCGTTCAGCGTAGGAAGGCCGCAATCCTCCGTCGCATACCGTTCCAACGGAATGTTCCGCCGCAATTCCTTGTTGCGGATAAGTTCTTCCACGGAGGCCCCCGCATCCTTGGCCATCCTTTGCACCAAGGCATAACGTTCGGGATGCACGGCTGTATTGTCCAAAGGATTCTCACCTCCCGGAATGCGCAAGAAACCGGCGCACTGCTCAAAGGCTTTCGCCCCCATGCGTTTCACTTTCATCAAATCCCGCCGGGTGGGGAAGGGACCGTTTTCCGCGCGGTAGTCCACGATATTCTGTGCCAGTTGCGGCCCCAGACCCGACACGTAAGTCAGCAGTTGGCAACTCGCGGTATTCAAGTTGACTCCCACGGCATTCACGCACGATTCTACCGTACGGTTCAACGTTTCCCGCAGTTTCGTCTGGTCCACGTCGTGCTGGTATTGTCCGACACCGATGGATTTCGGGTCTATCTTCACCAATTCCGCCAACGGGTCCATCAACCTGCGTCCGATGGAAACGGCACCGCGCACCGTCACGTCATATTCCGGGAATTCCTCACGGGCGATTTTGGAAGCCGAATAGATGGAAGCCCCGTCTTCGCTCACCACGAACGCTTCTACCGGACGGTCGAAACGGACAGATTGCACGAAGCTCTCCGTCTCGCGACTGGCCGTACCGTTCCCTATGGCTATGGCCTGTATGTCGTACTGTTCCACTAATTTCTGCAACTTCCGTTGCGCCTGTGCATATTCATTACGCGGAGGGTGGGGGTATATCGCTTCGTTATGCAACAAATTCCCTTGGGCATCCAAGCATACCACCTTACATCCCGTACGGAATCCGGGGTCTAAACCCAACACACGCTTCTGCCCCAAAGGCGGAGCCAAAAGCAGTTGGTGAAGATTTTGCGCGAAGACCCTGATGGCCTCATCATCGGCTTTCTGTTTGGAAGCGGCTGCAAATTCCGTTTCGATGGAAGGTTTAATCAAACGCTTATAACTATCTGTCAATGCAGAAGCTACGAGTTTGCTGCATTCGCCGTTTCCTTTGACGCACAAACGGTTCAAGTTCTCCACACAATCCTCGTCGTCCGGAGAAATAGCCACCTTCAGGATACCTTCCGCCTCTCCGCGTCGCAAAGCCAATAAACGATGAGACGAGCATCGCTTCAACGGTTCGCTGAAATCAAAATAATCACGGTATTTTACCCCTTCCTCCTCTTTACCTTTCACCACTTTGGAACTGATGACGGCTCCACGGCGGAACTGTTGGCGCACGGAGTTCCGACAACGTTCGTTCTCGTTGAACTGTTCGGCCAAAATATCCGAAGCCCCGGCCAAAGCCTCGTCCGCATCCTTTACCTGCCCGTTCACATAACGTCCGGCCACTTCGCGTATGTGCGCCTCACGCTGCATGGCGATAATCACGGCCAAGGGTTCTAGTCCTTTCTGCCGGGCTATCTCGGCACGCGTACGACGTTTCGGTTTATAAGGCAAATAGATGTCTTCCAATTCCGTAGCGTCCCAACAAGCCTCGATTCTCCGTTTCAGTTCATCGGTCAATTTGTCTTGCGCCTCGATGGAAGCCAATATCGTTTCCTTTCGTTTGCCCGTCTCGACCAATTTGTCATACACTCTTTTGATTTCTCCGATTTGCACTTCATCCAGCCCTCCGGTCATCTCCTTACGGTAACGGCTGATAAAAGGGATGGTAGCCCCTCCCTCTAATAAATCCAAGGTGCGTGCCACTTGTCTTTCGGCAATGGAAAGGGTAGCGGCAACCATCTTGCTCAATTCCGGTTGCATAAAAATAAGATAAAAATTATTCTTCACGAGCCGCACGCAATATCAGCGTGGTAGCCCCGATAGTGACTATGCTGCCGTCTTCCAGTCTCACACGGTCATAGTCCGTCAATATGTCATTCATATAAAAAGTGCCGGTATTGCTCGGCGCGTCGCGCAAGGTGTACACCAGACGACCGTTCTTGTCCCGTTTCACATTGATGATGCAATGCTTGGTGTCCACACTGGGGTCTACTGTCTCAATGGGGGTAGAAATGGCAGTCCCTTTCACGTACCTTCCGATTACGTTGTCGCCCAACTTCAACGGAAGCACCTGCTTATAGTGGAAGACGTTCTCCACCACAACGATACTGCCGTATGCGTCGTCGTTCTCGTTCTCGTCTACAGTCTCTTCCTTGCGTGTAGCCCGCAACTTGGATGCCCCGATGCGTATACCGAACTGCTTGCGGCATTCCGGACATTCGAAAACAAGCGACTGCCCGTCTTCGTACTGGGTTTCGTCAAAAGTGATGTAATGATCACATTTAGGACAGCGTACTCTTTTCATTCCTTGTATTCCTTACTTGATATGATAAACCCATGCAGACGCAAACTCTTCCGACCGGTCGCTCAAAACGTTCATCTTGGCATGCGCTTCTGCCTCGGATGCAAATCCGGGGAATACCACACGCACCATATTTCCTTTTTTATATACTTGCGCCTCTTTGTAACCTTCCTTATGAAGCCGTTCGACATAACTCTCTGCGTTCTTTTCCGAAATGGCACTGGCCACCACAACGCAATAGCCGCTTTTCAGTGCCGCCGCGTCCTCCGTCTTTTGGACGGGTTCCGGTCGGGCAACGGCCGTTCCTGCGCCTTCCACATCCGTTTCCGTACCCTTGGCCTGTATCTCTTCCGGCTTACCGAAAGCCTCGGGTACGGTTTCCTGTACCGCAGGCATCCACATCAGACGGGCGAAATCAGCTTGGTTCGCGGAAGACACGCCCGTGTTCTTGGCATCGGGAGACATCAGGAAAAACAAGAGCACCACGGCAGCCACGGCAGCAATGTTTTGCAGCCACACCGTCTTCAGCCGGATGGTGATTTCGCCGCGTGCCACAGGCTCGCTTTCCGTTGCAGCCGCTTCGGGCTTTCTTTCGGGAACCGTACGCGACACCTCGACGGCCAATGACGCTTCCACCGCCTTTTCCGCTTGCAAAGGTTCGAACAGCAAGGCATCCAAACCATAATAAGCCGGACAGACCGTACCGGCCTGACAAGGTGAAAACTCCACATTGTTCCGCTCATCCAACATCAATACCCCGATGCTCCCAAGATCGTACGTGCCCGTCTCCCACAATTCCTGTTGCAGGTCGCGGATCTGTTCCCCGAGCATGGCTCTCGCCTCGATGTCGGAACAATCGTATGCTTCCACGTATGAACGAACCAACAATCCGTCGTCGGCCTTCAAACGTTCGTTGAACCCCACCGTACGGATAGGAGGTAAAAACAGATTTTCTTCTTCCACGTATTTGGCCGGAGCATTGCAAGTCACGAATCCCCCGATTTGCGGAACCACCACGCAATCGTGATCCAGCAACAATATCTCGATATGTTTTACTAACTCTTTCACACTACAAATTTACGGCTTTCCCGTGGACATTGCTAATTTTTGCAGAAAAAGTTATCAAATATTTCAGCTTGTATTGTTGATAGCTCTATTTTTCATTACTTTTGCCTACAGTTAAAGCAACGAAAATATGAATATAGCGATTGTAGGCAGCGGCTACGTAGGTTTGGTAACCGGTGCATGTTTTGCCGAGATAGGGGTCAATGTCACTTGCGTGGACGTGGACCGGAATAAAATTGAAAAGCTCAAACAAGGTGAAATTCCTATTTACGAACCGGGCTTGAAGGAATTGGTCCAGAAGAATCAAAAAGCAGGGCGATTGGACTTCACCACTTCACTCGAAAGCGTGCTCGACAAGGTGCAGGTGATATTCAGTGCCGTGGGAACTCCCCCCGACGAAGACGGAAGCGCGGACTTGAAATACGTCCTACAAGTTGCTCGAACAATCGGCAGATATATGACTGATTACAAATTGGTTGTCACCAAGAGTACTGTTCCCGTCGGTACGGCGCAGAAAGTACGCCACGCCATTCAGGAAGAGTTGGACGAACGGGGACTCGACATCGCTTTCGATGTGGCCTCCAATCCGGAATTCCTGAAAGAAGGCAACGCCATCAGCGATTTCATGAGCCCGGATCGCGTGGTGGTAGGCGTGGAGTCTGAAAAAGCCAAGGAACTGATGACCAAACTCTACAAACCTTTTCTTATCAACAATTTCCGAGTGATATTCATGGACATTCCCTCTGCCGAGATGACGAAATACGCCGCTAACTCCATGTTGGCCACACGCATCTCATTCATGAACGACATCGCCAATTTGTGCGAACGCGTGGGAGCGGATGTCAACATGGTGCGCAACGGTATCGGGGCCGACACCCGTATCGGCCGCAAATTCCTGTATGCCGGATGCGGCTACGGAGGCTCCTGTTTTCCCAAAGACGTGAAGGCACTCATCAAGACGGCCGAGCAGAACGGCTACGAAATGACGGTACTGAAAGCCGTAGAGGCTGTGAACGAACGCCAGAAGTCCATCCTCTTCCACAAGCTGGACACGGCATGGCAACATGAGTTGGCTGGCAAGACCGTCACATTGTGGGGACTGGCTTTCAAGCCTGAGACGGACGACATGCGCGAAGCACCGTCCCTCGTTCTTATCCGGAAATTACTGGAAGCCGGATGCACGGTCCGTGTCTACGACCCGGAAGCCATGGATGAATGCCGCCGCCGTTTGGGCGATGCAGTCATTTATGCCCGCGACATGTACGAAGCGGCATTGGATGCCGACGCGCTGCTTTTGGTGACCGAATGGAAGGAATTCCGCCTGCCGGCTTGGGGCGTGCTGAAGAAGACGATGAGCGGACGGCTCATCATCGACGGGCGCAACGTATATGACGCTGACGAAGTACGCGAAGCCGGATTTGAATACCATTGTATCGGAAAGTAATGAAATGGATACATCATATTATATACGGTAGTCTTTTAGTGTCCGTGGCAGCATGGACAAGTTGCGGTACAAGGGACAACCGTACTCCAAGCGGGGATACTCCCGAACCGGAAGACCAGGAGGCCAAAAAAGCTTTGCAGGGAATATGGATCGACCAGGAGACCGAGACCGTTTCGTTCTGCGCCAAAGGGGACACCATCTATTACCCCGATACGGCCAACGTACCGGTACGTTTTTTTATCCGTAAGGACACTTTGTTTTTGGCCGGAGGGGGTGATACGACCGCTTATCCCATAGACAAGAGGGGAAATCACCTTTTCCACTTCCATTCGGCCACGGGCGACGTCGTGAAGCTCGTCCGATCGGAAGACCCGAACGACAGTATCTATTTCATCCATCGGCAAGCCGCCACGCTCACCTACAATGAAGTAGTAAAAAAAGACACAGTAGTGTTCCATGGCGGCGAGCGTTACCACTGCTATGTCTATGTCAACCCCTCGCGCTTGAAAGTATACAAGACAAGTTATACGGACGAGGGTATCGCCGTGGAAAATGTGTACTACGACAACGTGATTCACATCTGCGTGTACAAAGGAAAGGTATGTTTGTTTTCACGGGACTATACCCGGAAAAGCTTCACCGGGCTCGTACCGAGCGGCTTCCTGAATCAGGCCATCTTGTCGAACATGGTATTTTCCGAAGCCGGTCCGCGCGGATGCCATTTCAATGCCACGGTATGTATTCCCGACGACGCCAGTTGTTATATGGTCAATATCTGTGTAGGATACGACGGCAAGCCGACGATGGAACTTCTCGAGTATTAACCCCTGCCACACCATCATGAACAGAGCACACAAGATTTTAAGCGTCCTTTTATTGGGGAGCTATGGTTTGGGCATTCAATTACTGGATGCCCAAACCGTTTCCGGAAGAATCACGGACCGGGAATCCAGCCCGGTAACAGGGGCTACGGTAGTATTGCAGACTCCGGATTCCACATTCGTCAGTGCCGCCGTATCGGATGCCGACGGCCGTTTCACCCTGTCGGCCCAACCGGAGCAGTATCGCCTGATTGTACAACACCTTTTATATCGTTCACGAACCGTAAACGGAACGGGAAAGGATGTAGGGACCATCGTACTGCAACCGGCTGACCGCACCATCGGTGAGGTCGTGGTCAAAGCCGATCGCCCCATAGTAAGGGTGGAAGAGGGGAGGTTGAATTATGATTTGGAACAAATCGTCCGGGACAAAGTCGTCAACAACACCTACGAGGCCTTGCAGAGGTTGCCCGGCGTGCAAGAGATAGGAGGCAAATTGACCTTGGCCGGTGCCGGAGATGTCACGGTCATCCTGAACGGCAAACCCACTACGATGGATGCGGGACAGTTGGAGACCCTTTTGCGAAATACTCCGGTCAGCCGCGTGGAGAAAGTGGAGGTCATGTATAGCACTCCGCCGCAATATCACGTAAGAGGAGCTTCCCTGAACGTCGTTCTGAAACGTCCCAACGACTATTCCTTTCAGGGCGAAGTCAATGCAAGTTATGACAACTGCTACTTCAACGCGGGCAATGCCACCGGGAATTTCCGTTTCTCAACCCCGAAACTGGCATTGGATGCCATGTACGGCATAGACCGTGTACACACGATGCAATATTACAACTTGTTTTCACGGCACACCCTGGACGGACAGGTATATTCCATAGAAGAAAACGAACAGCTTCGCAACAAAGCTTACAGGCATAACATGCGGGTGGCTGGAGAATACCACTTCAACGAGAACAGCAGCATAGACTTGGCTTACACCGGCAAATACATGCCGAATATACAGGAGGACGCGCAAACAACAGGAAATTTTCAAACCAGCAGCATAAACGGCCGTCGCGAGACCTACATGCACAACATCGCATTGCACCTCCGTTCGGGATTCGGTCTGGATGCCGGTGGGGACTATACGCACTATACGACGGACAACCGGCGATGGATGCACGCCGAGTATGCCGACGGCAACCGGAACCGTTTCACCTTGGCTGGCGGACAACGAATAGACCGCTACAACGTGTATGCCGACCAGAAACACAAACTGTCCCAAGGATGGAATCTGGGATATGGCGTCTCTTATACCCAAACCCATAACCATGACTTTCAAACCTATACCGAAGTGGAAGGCGACATCGCCACTCCCTCTACGGACTCCAAGTTAAAAGAACAGACCGCGGACTTCTACGTATCGTTGGGAAAGGATTGCCCCAGTGGAATATCATGGTCGGTATCGGGCACAGGGGAGTATTACTCCATCGGCAATTACCGCAAATGGGCTTTCTACCCTCAGGCTTCCCTCACTTACATGAAGACTCCCGAACACATCCTGCAACTCTCGCTCTCCACCCAAAAGACTTATCCGGGATATTGGGAAATGCAGTCTTCCGTCAGCTACATCAACGGATATTCCGAAATATGGGGCACACCCGGATTGCGCCCACAGACGAACTACAACGTGAGTGCCAATTACGTAGTGAAGCAGAAGTATGTTTTCGGCGCATACTTCTCTCGCACCCAAGACCAGTTCATGCAAACGGCCTATCAGTCCACAGAACGGTTGGCCATGATTTACAAGATGATGAACTGGAACTACACGCAGTACGTAGGTCTCATGGCCACGGTGCCGTTCCGGATCGGAACGTGGTGGGATTCCCGTTGGGTAGCGGTGGAACAATACGCGCGCCACCGTTGCGACGACTTTTTCGACCTTCCTTTCGACCGGAAAAAGTGGATTTTGCAGTGCCAATGGGACAACACGTTCATGCTGAACAAGAATCTGACTTTCGAATTGCGCGGATTCATGCAGACTCCGGCCATACAAGGCACATACGACCTGAAAATGGTGGGTACGGTAGATGCCGGGGTGAAATGGACCTTTGCCGGAGACAAAGCCACACTCTCTGCCCGGTGTAGCGACATATTCAATACAAGTATGCCGGAATGTAACCTACGTTACGGAGGTCAGGACGTGAGAATGGAAAACTCTTTTTACCTAAGAACGTTCACCCTGAACTTCAGTTTCCGTTTCGGAGGATATAAGAAAAAGGAAATCAAGGAAGTGGATACTTCCCGGTTCAGGCATTGAGCGTACGTCCGTTCTGTATGTTTTTCAGAATATCCGATGAACCTCTCCGCACACCTTCCTCAAAGCATAAAATCAATCGGCTGAGAATGAAAAATCGTTTGCCGCAGAACGGAAAATCGTTCTCAGCCGATTGATTTTTCAATCTCAGGAGATTGATTTTGCATTTATAAGCATCTATTACACAAAGGTTTATAGAATCATGATTTTAGAAGAAGAACAAAAAAACACGAAGCCATGGCTGTAAAGAAAAACAATAAGAGGGAAAAGAAAAGGAAAAGAATGAGACCGAAATTTGGCCATTGGAATAATTTTGCTTAACTTGCCCCGGTAATTCATAAACAAAACTGGAAACTATGAAAAAAATCTTGCAAGAATTCAAGCAATTTGCCATGCGTGGCAATGTGGTGGACATGGCGGTCGGTATCATTATCGGCGGTGCCTTCGGTAAAATCGTTTCTTCGGTAGTGGCGGACATCATCATGCCTCCCGTAGGTTTGCTCATCGGCGGAGTGAATTTCTCCGACCTGAAAATCACATTGAAAGAGGCAGTCATGAAGGGCGGGGCAGAGGTGACGCCGGCCGTCACGCTGAATTACGGTAATTTTATCCAGACCACGCTGGACTTCATCATCATTGCACTGGCCATCTTCCTTTTGGTAAAGGGTATGAATGCCCTCAACAAAAAGAAGAAAGAGGAACCGAAAGCTCCGGCTGCTCCTCCGGCCGACATCCAACTGCTCACGGAAATCAGAGACTTACTGAAAAAAGAGAAATAAAAAAACCGTCCGTTTGTCTTCGCGATGAAGCAAACGGACGATTTGTCTTTTTTATGCGGAAAAGGTGCTTTCCGCTATTCAAATTTGCGCTTTTTAAGTTCTTCTTCTAAAAAGGCAAAAACATATTTCGGACTTTGATAATAGAAATGTGTTCGTTCATCCATCACTTTCCGATACGTTTCTGAATTGAACACAATGGAAAGGGCTTGTTCCATTGTCAACTCATTATTCTGCTCCAACAACAGCAAGGCGAGGTTCTTTATCATGCTTGCCATCATTTCCGTTTTCTCGTTCATATCCGTCGTAATAGTTTTATGGCACGTTCCGTCCCAAAGAAATATTGTATGGTTATACCTTTCATGTATTGCAAGTTGTGTACTAATGTGGGCAGGTCTATGGAATGATTCTCATATCTCCACAACTGTACACCAACCCGGTCGTTAGCGATAGGACCGATTACCACGTCATACTCGTGTGTCGGCACATTTGTGGAATTATTACGGTTTCGCAGAATAAATTTAGCCCATTCCTCCGAATAATCCTCAAAACGGAGTACGTGTAATTTCTCCCACGCACTGTCATCCATGATATAAACTTGTACTATCGGAGTGCCAAAATCCAACTGTTCCACTTTTACCTGTGCCATGCTTAAAGCTTGCTCGTAGTCTGCTGAGAGATAAAAGCCACGACCAAAGTCCTTGTTCGGTTTTGATTTCTGCAAGTCTATCTTCTCAAAATCCCGATTTGTCCCATGATATAATTTCACATCAACGTCCCTCCGTGACGATGGCAATATTCGGCTATGTCATCCACCATCGAGGCAAATGACTGTGTATGTACATATCCATAGTGACGGTCGATAAAGTCTATTCCCTTAAAACGGCTAAGATAGTTGAAAGCCTGCTTCATCGTAAGTCCGTACTTGCGTCCGAACTCCCAAACGAAGATAATCGTCCATTCTATTTTGTCTTTTATATTATGCTCCATACTTCACATCTCCAAGTCTTCTACTGCAAAGATAGCAAAACTATTATAACTCAACACGGAAAAAGTTTAAGAAATAGGGTTTTACCTGTTGGCGAACACAACCGTAACTTTGCTGAAAGGACAAACCGTCCGTTTGTCTTCGTGATGAAGCAAACGGACGGTTTGTCTTTTTTATGCGGAAAAGCATTCTCCGGCCCCTGCGTTTAGAAATCCATGCCCACGCGCAGGCTGAACGTGCCGAAACGGGCTTCCGGGGCGGCTTGGTTGAAGTCTATCCCGTAGCCGAAGCCGAAGTTGTAGGCGTTGTAGTCCAACGACGCGCCTATCTGCCAACCCATCTGGAAGCGTTTCCAGTCGCAGCCTTCCTCGCCGAAAAGGGTATAGGAATCGGAAGAGGCGGTACCGCCCACGCCGCTTTCATACTTCTCCTTGCCCGTCAGCCAAAGGCGGAAGTAAAAACCCGTGTAAGGCTTCACGGCCATACGGTCGTTTATCTTTATCTTGTACACCGCGTTGACGGGAATGTACAGGCCGAGCAGATTCTGCGAGGTCTCCAGCGTGATGTCCTCCTCCGAGAAGTCGTAACTGTGCCGCCAGAAGCTCAGGCCGCCGCCCGCCTCCACGAAGAGCGGGAGCGTGCGCGTCACATGCCAAGACTGTACATAACTGAGCGTGAAACCGTTGAATCCCTGTTTGAGTTCACTGCCTTCCGCCGTGGACTTCAGGATGGGACGGTCGTAGGCGAAACGCAAGCCGCGCCAAGTGCCAGTATCATGGTCGCTTCCTTTCAGGAATGCCATGGCCTTATTAGGCTTGCCGTTCCCTTTACTCTTCCCGTTGCCGCCGGAAATGAACTGGGCGTGTGCCGCCGCCACAACGAGCAGGCAGGCGAAAAAGGCAAATATTCTTGTTCTTTTCATCGTTTATTGCATTTTTAGTGGGTGTTGTTTCTTTGTGCATTTCTCTCCATCACTTTTTTACGCAGGCCAATGCCTCTCCGTCCGGGACGGCTTCCGCTTGCGATGCTCTTCTTTTGGCGGTTATAGTTCGGCAAAAGTTGGTCGTAATCGTTGTCCCAATCCGTATCGTAGTCGAAAGCTACGTAATTGCCGGAAACATAGTTACCAGAAGAACCTGAGTACGTGCGGACATATCCCGAACGTATGTCACTGATAGAACCGTCATCGTTATAGTTCACGCTTTCTGTGGTGTAATTGTAATAGTCCCTGTCATCGTATTGGCTTTCCTTGTAACTTATAGGAATATTCTTGGTGGGCTTACCTAACAGTCCGGCGTAAAGGAACTCTTCAGTGAAGCTTCCGTATCCTATTCCTATCGTCTGGTAATCGTAGAAATGGTAGACACCGGGATTGGGGTAAAGGTTTTCATCGTAGGTGTACTCCTCTTCATAACGCCACGTTTCCTCTTCGCCATCATAGTTCCAAGTTTCCGTACTTGATAGTTTTATAAGGTTGCCTTCTTCCCATGTGTACGCGACAGTACCGTTTCCGCTTCCTCCGTCCGAGTCCGTGTATTTATATTTCTCAAGCACCATGTGTCCTTCATTGTCGTAAGCAATGGTAATGTCCCAATGTTCCGTAAATGTTTCCTCTTCATCTATATAACTATAATCATTGTTACACGAGGTGATAAATCCTGCACTGTTTACGCGGATATTCTTATACTCCTCCGTTTCAGTAGAGTAGGACGTATGGATTACTTTTTTTACGGTCAATGGATTAGAATAGAACTTGATGGTTTCTTGGTTATAATCAAATGCACTATTCATACACCCGTTTTTGTACGAAAAGGCATCAGCCACCCGTGAATTGTTATAAACCGTGGTCACCGGGAACTCGATTCCCGCGTTGGCCACTGGCAGCATCTCGTTGGCCGTCTTGCCATAACCGGCCAAGCCGCCGCCTTCTTCGTCTTCGTTACTGCATGCAGCGAGACATACCGTCAAAAGACAGAGTGCTCCCGTCGCATAAGACTTCATTTTTTGCCAACGTCCGGCAATTACCGTACGTTTACAAACTCTTTTTTCTTGTCTCATTCTCATAAAGTTGTTGTTTTTATAGATTAATATAAATTTCACTATATCGAACCTTTTCCATGGCAAACCTTACACTGTCCCGTTCCATTGCAAGAACTACATGATGTTCTTGTTTTGATATCCTTTCCCACATAATAACCGGCATCATTCCAATACCCCCCTTTATCATTACACATGGAACAATGTCCTGTACCATTGCAACCACGGCACGTACGTCCTGAGGTCGATGAACGGGAAAGGGTACTTGTAGTATTGAAAAAGTTATTATTCATTTGTACTGCTGCCGCTTCCATTTCCATAAGGGTTTTAAGGTTCCGGCAGAAATTATGCCGTGTTTCATCAGTTGCTTCCCAAAACCCACTCGTATGAATCCGTTCCAAGGCAACTTTGCAATTTGGTTCACCTCGGCTGTTCCCTGATTTGTAATAAGCCAAGGCTGCATTCGGATTTGCTTCAATCCCCATACCCAATTCTAAACATACGCCATAAAAAAATGTTGCTAACCCATCTTCACACTCGTCCATGGCTTGATAGAATGCTTGTTTGGCTGTAGTATAATTTCCTTGTACCAGTGCCAATTTCCCATTCGTAACCAATCCTAACGCCCTGCCTGCATTATAGGCATCTATAATTTTGCCTTTTCCGAAACATAGCAAACATGGCATGGAACCTGTCATCGTTACCATACCGATACCTGTTCCTCCACAATTAGTACAGGTTACATACTTTTGCGCCATGGCTGTGTAAGTTACGCAAAACACAAATAATGAAATGCTTATCCGTTTCAACCAATAAGATAAGACCTTTTTCATACACATAAAACAATTTTATGCCTATAGAACTTCCCCAAGATTTGGCAGGTTTATAAAAAAAGAGGACGTAGGAGTCTGTACTTCTCGCTCATCTCATATTCAGGCCTTCGCATTGCCCCCATTCCAAGATGAGCAACGCAGCCAGCCCACGTCCAGATGATATTATGCAAAGTAGGGCTGCCCCGAGAGGCAGTCCCGACAAGGTATAATACACCTTACGTGGACGTTCCCCGTTGCCGTCTCTTCCAGAATGGTTTCAAAGTTGCGAAGTTTGAATATAGAAGAAAACGTCCGTAAACGTCCTTTACCATCAAAAACGGACTTCCCAACCCCTCCGGGCCGATTGCGTCCGCCACAAAATTAGAAAAAGCTGTGAAACATTACAAATATTTCACAGCTTTTTTTAATTCTACCACCTAGATTTTGCACTAAACTTTATCAGAAGCTTTCTTTTCTTGGAATTGTTTCGCTTTCTTGTCCCGATTTGCAGTGCTTCTTCTGCTATTTGCATTCGGGCGGGCTTTCTTTTGTGATTGTCCCTCCTTGCTTTGATTTTTATTTCTTCTTTTATAACCGTTTCTCTGCCCCTGATTCCTACGTCCGCCATATCTTTTCTCGCCGCCTTCTTTCGGCCGATAGGCCGGGCCTTCTCCAAGCCCTTCCGGCAGGGGACGTTTTTCTATTTCGGTTTCAAGGAAATGCTCAATGGAAGCAAAACGTTGCTGGTCTTTCTCGCTCACCAAGGTTATAGCCTCCCCGTCGTTGTTGGCACGGGCCGTACGGCCGATGCGATGCACATAATCTTCGGCATCGTGAGGCACATCGAAATTGATGACCAACTGGATATCGTCGATGTCGATGCCGCGCGCCACGATGTCCGTAGCCACCAACACGTCGATTTGTTGGGCTTTGAACTTATACATCACTTCGTCACGCTCCTGTTGTTCCAAATCCGAGTGCATGGCACCGACCTTGAATCCGGCACGTCCTAAGGCAATGGCCATATCTTTCACCTTCAACTTGGAAGACGCAAAGATAATCACGCGGTGCGGAGGCCGCTCGGCAAACAGCTTTTTGACTAACGACACCTTTTGCGCCTCATAGCATACGTAAGCCGACTGCACGATCTTGTCGGCCGGCTTCGATACGGCCAGTTTCACTTCTACCGGATCGCGCAAAATGGTGCGTGCCAGGTCTTGAATCTTCCGGGGCATCGTGGCCGAAAACATGATGGTCTGCCGTTCTTGGGGCAAATACTTGACAATCTGCATGATGTCGTCGCTGAAACCCATGTCCAGCATACGATCTGCTTCATCCAATACAAAGAAAGACACTTTCGACAAATCCACGTTGCCTAAACTCAAATGACTGATCAAGCGCCCCGGCGTGGCGATAATCACATCTGCTCCCATAGCCAACCCGCGTTTCTCCTGCTCATAACGTATCCCGTCGTTTCCGCCATATACTGCTACGCTCGACACGTTCATGTAATAGGAAAAACCCTCCATAGCCTGGTCTATTTGCTGGGCCAGTTCCCGGGTGGGGGACATGATGATACAATTAATGGCTTTTTCGGGATAACCGCCATCGCTCAATTTACTCAATATGGGAAGCAGGAAAGCCGCAGTCTTACCCGTCCCCGTCTGTGCCACGCCGATCATGTCACGCCCCTCGAGTATCACGGGGATGGCATGTTCCTGAATAGGCGTGCACTCGGTAAAATTCATATCGTCCAAGGCATCGAGCACTTGGTCGCTTAAGTCTAAATCGTAAAAATCCACTGTTCTAATTTGTGTTTAAATCCTACATCCACTCTACTGCGGTGCCTTTTTATAAAGGAAAAACGCAATAAAGGCAAATATTATATTGGGCAGCCATGCCGCCAAAGCCGGCGGCCAGTCTGCATTGATGGCAAAAGTAGACGACACGGTCTGAAACAAAATATAAGAAGCGCTCAGAGCCAATCCTATACCCAAATACAGTCCCATACCGCCTTTCCGCTTCCGCGCCGAAAGGGAAAGACCGATAATCGTCAGAATAAACGAAGCAAAGGGGGTGGCAAACCGTTTCTGATACTCCACCTCGAACGGTTTCACATTGCCCGAGCCACGGGCACGCTGCTTGACGATATATTCTTTCAGTTCCGGACTGGTCAAGGTTTCCTGTTGGTTTCGTGTCAACAAGAAATCCGACGGTTCCATGGCGATGATGGAATCTATCCTCGAACCATGGGAAATGTATTCACGCATGCCTTTCAGTTCGCGGAGCGTGTAATTGTTGATTCGCCAATGGTAACGCTCGTCCGACAGCGTGTCGTAAGACACCGAAGCCGCCGTAAGGTGCGACACAAGCTTCTTGTTCACAAACTTGTCCAACGAAAAATGATAACCGGTCTTGGTGCGTCCGTCGAAATGTTCGATAAACGCAATAACCCCCGTATCGACCTGCAATTGCACATTCTGGGCAAACTCCGTCTTTTTCTTCTTCTTGTATATGTTCTCAAAGTTGAGCCGCGTGACGCTTCCCTTAGGAATGACGTAGGCCCCCAACAGGAAAGTCATCACTGCAATGATGGCAGCCGAAATCATATAAGGGCGCATCAGGCGCTTGAAGCTCATCCCGGCGGCCATCATGGCGATAATCTCCGAATTCTCTGCCAGTTTGGAGGTGAAGAATATCACAGAGATGAACACGAACAGCGGACTGAACAAGTTGGAAAAATAGGGGACGAAGTTGGCGTAGTACTCGAAAATGATACCTTTCCACGGGGCATGGTTGGTCGTAAACTTATCGATATTCTCATTGAAGTCGAACACCACGGCAATGGAAATAATCAATGCAATGGAAAAGAAATATGTACCCAGAAACTTCTTGATAAGATACATATCCAACTTGGAAATGAGACGTTTATACCACTTCATATACAGTCCTTCTTTAATTATAGCCGTGCGGCCACCCGTTTTACCATCGAGGCCTTCCAAGAAGCGAAGTCACCGGTTATGATATGGCGGCGTGCCTCACGTGTCAACCACAAATAGAAAGCCAGATTATGGATGGAGGCGATTTGCAGCGCCAACAATTCCTGAGCTTTGAAAAGGTGATGCAGGTAAGCTTTGCTGTATGCCTTGTCTACGTAAGAGGTGCCGTCCGGATCCAAAGGCGAAAAGTCGTCTTCCCATTTCTTATTACGCAGGTTCATAATACCATTCTGTGTGAACAGCATGGCATTACGCCCGTTACGTGTAGGCATCACGCAGTCGAACATGTCGACTCCACGCTCTATGCCTTCAAGGATATTCACCGGCGTGCCGACCCCCATCAGATAACGTGGCTTGTCTTTCGGCAAGATACCGTTAACAACCTCAATCATTTCGTACATCACCTCCGCCGGTTCGCCCACAGCCAATCCGCCGATAGCATTGCCATCGGCCTCCTTTGACGCCACGAACTCGGCCGACTGGATACGCAAGTCTTTATAAGTACAGCCCTGTACGATGGGAAAAAGCGATTGCCGGTAACCGTATCGGGGTTCTGTCTCATTAAAACGACGAATACAGCGGTCCAACCAACGGTGAGTCAGCCCCAAACTTTTCTTCGCGTATGCGTAATCGGATGTGCCCGGCGGACATTCGTCGAATGCCATCATGATGTCCGCCCCGATGGCACGCTCGATGTCCATGACTTTCTCGGGCGTGAAGATATGCTTTGAACCGTCGATATGCGAACGGAATTCGCACCCTTCCTCCCGTAATTTACGGATACCGGTCAACGAAAAGACTTGGAAGCCTCCACTATCGGTCAGAATAGGACCGTTGAAACTGTTGAACTTATGCAAACCTCCCGCTTTGCCCAGTATTTCAATTCCGGGACGCAAGTACAAATGATAGGTATTCCCCAAAATGATTTGTGCCTTGATATCTTCCTTCAATTCCCACGGATGGACAGCCTTGACCGAACCCACCGTACCCACCGGCATGAAAACAGGAGTCTCTATCGGGCCATGGTCTGTGGTCAACACCCCGGCCCGCGCCGACGTAAGGGTGTCTGTATGTTGGAGTTCAAACTTCATTTCGTTTCGTTCTTAGGCTCATCGAAAGTAAACTCGATGGCATTTTTTACTTTTTCGTCCAGCAAAGCGAAATTCAACACCTCGGACACATCGTTCACATAATGGAACGACAGTCCTTTGAGATACATTTCCGGTATCTCCTCTATGTTCTTGCGGTTTTCCTCACACATAACGATATCTTTGATGCCTGCACGTTTTGCTGCCAGGATTTTCTCCTTAATGCCCCCCACGGGCAGCACTTTCCCCCGTAATGTAATCTCACCGGTCATGGCCAGATTCGGGCGGACCTTTCGTTGGGTCAATGCCGAAGCGATGGAAGTGGCCATCGTGATACCAGCCGATGGTCCGTCTTTAGGTACGGCTCCTTCGGGCACGTGCACATGGATATTCCACAGGTCGAAAATCCGCGCATCAATATGTAAATGGTCAGCATGCGCCTTGATGTACTCCAATGCCAACACCGCCGACTCTTTCATTACGTCGCCCAAATTTCCTGTGAGCGTCAGCTTACTTCCTTTTCCCTTACTCAGACTGGTTTCTATAAAGAGGATTTCTCCCCCAACGGAGGTCCATGCCAATCCGGTTACCACACCGGCATAGCCATTGCCCTGGTATTTGTCGCGAGTATATAAGGGTTTGCCCAACAAGCGTTCCACATCAGCCACTTTCACGTCCGTACAAGAAAAAATACCGTTTCGGGCATATTCCAATGCCATCTTACGGAACACCTTATTTATTTGTTTTTCCAATCCCCGCACGCCGGACTCACGGGTGTAGTTCTCTATAATGTACTCCAATGCCGGCTTGCTGATTTTGATTTCCGACCGGTCGGCCAAACCATTGTTTTCCTTTTCCTTGGGCACCAAATGACGTTTAGCAATCTCTACCTTCTCTTCCGTAATATAGCCGCTCACTTCTATCAGTTCCATGCGGTCGAGCAAGGGGCGGGGTATAGTACCGATATTATTCGCAGTCGCAATAAACATGACCTTGGACAAATCGTAGTCTACATCCAGAAAATTATCATGGAAAGCACTGTTCTGTTCCGGGTCGAGTACTTCCAACAGAGCAGAAGAAGGGTCGCCATTCACTGTATTCTGGGTCACTTTGTCTATCTCGTCTAAAATGAACACCGGATTGGAAGAGCCTGCCTTTATCATACTTTTTATAATGCGCCCGGGCATAGCTCCGATATACGTGCGGCGGTGCCCCCGGATTTCAGCCTCGTCATGCAATCCGCCCAAAGACATACGGATATATTTCCGCTTCAAAGCCGAGGCGATACTCTTGCCCAAAGAGGTCTTGCCGACACCCGGAGGACCATACAGACAGATTATCGGAGATTTTCGGTCGCCTCTTAACTGCAATACGGCCAAGTGCTCCAAGATGCGTTCTTTTACTTTCTCCAGCCCGTAATGGTCTTTGTTCAAAACTCTTTCTGCATTCTTCAAGCTTAAATTATCTTCCGTATAAGTCTGCCAAGGCAAACTCAACATCGTCTGCAAATAATTGAGCTGGACATTATAATCCGGACTTTGGGGGTTCAAGCGTTCAAGCTTGTCCACTTCCCGATGGAAAGTCTTGGCAACGTCTTCCGGCCATTTCTTTTTTTGAGCCTGCGTACGTAAATCGTGCAAGTCCTGATCCTGCGGCGTACCGCCAAGTTCATCCTGTATGTTTTTGATTTGTTGTTGCAAAAAGTACTCACGTTGCTGCATGTCCAAATCTTCCCGGGTCTTACGCTGAATCTCAGCCCGAAGTTCCGAGTATTGGATTTCCTTGTTCAACAGCTTGAGTAAGTTGACCGTACGCAAATCCAATGCGCCCTCCCTCAACAACTCCATCTTGCGGACAATAGGGAAAGGGAAATTGGCACATACAAAGTTTACCAAAAACATATTGTTGCTCACGTTTTTCACTGCGAACATGGATTCCTTCGGCATCTGGTCACTCATCTGAATATACTGCATCGTACGTTCGCGACAAGCTTCTACCAAGATTTCAAACTCTTTGTTATTCTTCGAAGGGAGCGTGTCTTCCAACTTCTCTACCATACCGGTAAGATAAGGCTGGTCGGACACAATACCTTTCAAATCGAAACGACTCATACCTTGTAAGATAACAGTGGTAGACCGGTCTGGCAATTCAAGAATACGAATAATCTTTGCCATCGTCCCGATGTGATACAAATCATCAAACCCCGGATTCTCTGTCTCCGGACTCAACTGACAAACTACGCCGATGTTCAATTTATTTTTATCTGCGGCTTTCGCCAAACGAAGAGAAGACTTCCGTCCCACTGCCACAGGCATCACCACACCTGGGAATAACACCATGTTGCGCAACGGCAAAATCGGTAATGTGGCCTCCATTTCCACGTCGAAAACACTGGATTCATCTCCTTCAAAATCTGCAACCAATGAAAATGGATTCTGATTATCGTCAATATGCATATTAAAAATCTTAAATGATTTAGTGAACAAAACTTTTTTCACAAAACGTGGCAAAGATACAAAAAAAGAGTGTACTCTACGTATGATATACAGTGGAAATAACAAATATTTGCTACTTTTGCAAGCAAAACGAAGGATAGACTCTAAGATTACACCCGAATTTTATGGCAAAAACTCATTTCGACTTTAAGAAGTTCACAATTTATCACGACAAATGTGCCATGAAGGTTGGTACGGATGGAGTACTGCTGGGCGCATGGACGGAAGTTTGTCCCGATTCCAAATATATCCTCGACATCGGCACAGGTTCCGGATTGATAGCCATCATGTTAGCTCAAAAGTGCAACGCATACATCATAGGAATAGACATAGACGAGGAAGCAGTAAACCAAGCCACAGATAACGGGAAAAAGACACCTTGGTCACAACGTCTGCATTTCGAAGTAGAAAATGCTCTCACTTACATTCCTCAGAAAAAGTTTGACCTGATAACATGTAACCCGCCGTTTTTTACGAATTCACTGCAATGCCCCGGAGAAAAACGTAACTATGCACGCCATAGTGACGCTCTTCCTTTCGATGCACTCATCGCTAACGCATATACATGGTTGAACGACGGAGCTTGTTTCAACGTCGTCCTCCCTGCATCGTCAGCCGATGCTTTCATACAAATGGCGTGGGAGAGGGGCTTCAATCTCCACAAAAGATGTATGATACACAGTTTGACTGAAAGTATGCCGAAAAGAGCCTTATTGAGCTTTAAAAAAGGAAGTACGCCTTACCCTCAAACCACACGGCTCATGATCAGAGACAGGAATGGTATTTACACGGAAGAATACAAAAGGCTCACAGAAGAATATTACATACATTTTTGATTATAATTTCAGGCGTCTCATGACTTCTTTGTTAAAGCTGTCTATACGCCGGATATTTCGATTACGTACGCTTATACTCAAAGAAATCAGTTCGTCATATAATTCTGAAACAACCCGCCCAAACGCAGTGTCTGAGGCTTGTTGAGTATTCACAATCATATTCAAACCTTTTTGTATCAATTGTACGTCAATATCCGTCCCGGCCGACATGGGATCGCCATCAAAATGAATCACTCCGGGATGTTCACGATGAATATGGATGTTTTTGCATCGGAATGTCTTGATTTTATTATTCTGCAACAATGTCCTATTGAACAACTGGACAGCAATTTGAGGGGCTTCCAGAACCGTAAAAGGCTCCATTATCGTTACATCCATAAGACCGTCCGACATGGAAGCGTGAGGAGCAATATATGCATTATTCCCATATTGGGAGGCATTGGCACAAGCAATCAGAAACGCCTTATACTTGGACGTTTCTCCTTCTATCTCAATCTCGTACGTATCCGGCTTATATTTCAAACCTTCCCGAAGCGTGTTCTCCAAATAAGTCAATACTCCGCGTTTCTCCGAATGAGCGAATTTGGAACTTACAAAAGCATCAAACCCCACACCGCATGTACAAAAAAAAGGGACATCATTTATCTTCCCATAATCCAGACACTCGATATCAAAACGATTAAGTACCTTAATGGAACCAAGCGGATCCATGGGAATGCGTAAATGACGTGCCAATCCGTTTCCCGAGCCACAAGGAATGACACCGAAGGCCACGGAAGTATGTACTAAGGAACGGGCTATTTCATTGACCGTACCGTCGCCCCCAATAGCCACAACCGCATCACAACCTTTTTCAACATGCTCCTGTGCCAATAAAGTAGCATGTCCGGCATATTCGGTCCGGGCTATCTGATAGTTGAATTTATCTTGATCCAAATGCTGAGAAATCAGTTCTATGATATTGTCCTTACTTTGGGTTCCAGATATAGGATTTATAATAAAAACGATGCTCCTCTTTGCCATATTGCTTCTTAAATCGGGAACAAAGATAAGGATAAAAAATGAGAAATACAGCGTCTGACTTCACGGCTTACAAGAACATTAAAAAGATTTTTTATGATTAAAGGCTATTTAAAAGGATGTTTTTATTAACTTTGCAAAGTTTTTTAATTACGAACTTATTAAAATGGGCTTATTACAAGACAAATTAGCTAAATATGACGAGCCACAAAAGTACATGGCTGAAGGCATATACCCTTATTTCCGCGAAATAGAAGGCAAACAAGGTACCGAAGTTCTTATGGGTGGCCATCGCGTACTCATGTTTGGTTCTAATGCTTATACAGGTCTGACGGGCGACGACCGCGTCATAGAGGCTGGCGTGGCTGCTATGCGTAAATATGGTTCCGGTTGTGCCGGTTCACGATTCCTCAACGGAACATTGGACATACACGTTCAACTTGAAAAAGAATTGGCAGCTTTTGTAGATAAAGAAGAAGCTCTCTGTTTCGCAACAGGCTTTACAGTCAACTCCGGTGTCATTCCTTGTTTGACAGGACGGGGCGACTATATCATTTGCGACGACCGAGACCACGCTTCCATTGTAGATGGCAAACGTTTGTCTTTCTCTCAAAACTTGAAGTACAAGCACAATGATATGGCAGACCTGGAGAAGCAATTACAAAAATGCAATCCGGATGCTATCAAATTAATCATCGTAGACGGAGTCTTTTCAATGGAAGGAGATTTAGCCAACCTTCCCGAAATTGTGCGACTGAAACATAAATATAACGCTTCCATTATGGTAGACGAGGCTCACGGCCTTGGTGTTTTTGGCAAGCAGGGTAGAGGAGTATGCGACTATTTCGGCTTGACGGATGAGGTAGACTTGATAATGGGAACATTCAGTAAGTCTTTGGCTTCAATCGGAGGTTTTATCGCAGCAGACAAAAGCATCATCAATTGGCTGAAGCATAATGCGCGTACCTATATATTCAGTGCATCGGCCACACCAGCCGCTACGGCTTCAGCGTTAGAAGCCCTGCATATTCTTCAGCAAGAACCGGAGCGCTTGGAAAATTTATGGAACGTAACGAATTATGCTTTAAAACGTTTTCGTGAATCAGGATTTGAGATAGGTGCCACAGAATCTCCAATCATTCCACTTTACGTCCGTGATACGGAAAAAACATTCATGGTTACGAAATTGGCTTTTGACGAAGGAGTTTTCATTAATCCTGTGATTCCGCCTGCATGTGCGCCTCAGGATACCTTAGTACGTTTCGCCCTGATGGCTAACCATACACACGAACAAGTGGATGAAGCGATTCAGAAACTTACAAAAGTATTCAAGCAGTTAGAGCTACTCTAAACAGCAAAATAAAACACGAAATAAAGAAAAGGAAAGAAAGCCGAAGAGGATTTTGGCTTTCTTTCCTTTTTTTGAAAGAAACTTTCGAAGTAGAATGAATAATTAAAAAGCTTCTTTATTATTAAACATAATGCCGATTAGGTATTAAATCTCAAGATTCAAGCAACCACAAAGCCTGTATTTGAAAAAATAGTCTTACCTTTGCAAAAAACAGAAGAAAAGATGAGAAATAAGTCCGGTGCACAATATGCAGCATCAAAATACATAGAGTTTACAGTCAATAAACCCATGTCATTATTAGATTTCATTATGGAATCGATGAAAGGAATCAGTAGGAATAAAGCCAAAGATATTCTGACGGGACATGGTATCACGGTAGACAGAAAATCTGTCTCCCAATATAATTATGAATTACGACCTGGTATGGTTGTACGGGTAAGCAAACATAAGCGTAACAATGAGCTGAAAAACAAATACGTTAAGATTGTATATGAAGACAAAGACCTGATTGTGATTGAAAAAAGTGCCGGTATTCTTTCTATGCCCGCTGTTGCACAACAATTTTCAATCAAAACCGTATTGGATGAATATTTTACCCGACGGCATTTCAAATGCACAGCCCACGTAGTACACCGTTTGGACCGCGACACATCCGGTTTGATGATGTACGCAAAAAATATAGAGGTACAACGGATTTTGGAAGAACACTGGCAGGAAATCGTGACAGACCGTAGATACGTGGCTGTAGTCAGTGGGAAGATGGAAAAAGAAGGCGGAACCATATCTTCTTGGTTGAAAGACAATAAAGCGTATGTAACGTACTCCAGTCCGACAGACAACGGAGGAAAATATGCCGTCACACATTTTCATACGTTAGATGCAAGAGAGCGTTATTCGTTGGTTGAATTGAAATTGGAAACCGGCCGGAAAAACCAAATCCGTGTACACATGCAAGATATCGGCCATCCGGTAGTCGGCGATTCAAAATACGGCAATGGAAGCGATCCGATAGGACGGTTGGGGTTACATGCCTATCGACTGAATTTTTACCATCCCATCACGGGGGAACCGATGGAGTTCGAGACCCCCTTCCCTACTTTATTCACTAAATTATTTCCGGTAAGCAGACCGCTTCACTCTATGACAGAAGCACCTTCTGAATAATTCCATTTCCGTCATTATGAGATGGATATTATAAAAATGTGCGAGGGATTATTTCCTTCGCACATTTTTATAACTATAATATTTCTCTATATTCTTCTTTTGCTCAATCCTTTAAATCGAGTGCCAAATTCAGTTCATCCAACTGCTTTTGGTCTATATAAGAAGGCGCATCCAGCATTACGTCACGCCCACTGTTATTCTTCGGGAAAGCGATACAATCGCGAATACTGTCAAGTCCGGCAAACAAACTTACCCAGCGGTCAAGCCCGTACGCCAAACCACCGTGGGGAGGCGCACCGTATTTGAAAGCATTCATCAGGAAACCGAACTGCTCCTGTGCACGTTCTTCCGTGAAGCCCAATATCTTGAACATCTTGTCCTGAAGCTCCGGATCGTGGATACGGATGGATCCCCCTCCTACTTCTACTCCATTGCAAACCATATCGTAAGCATCCGCACGCACAGCCGCCGGATTGGAGTCCAACAACGGGATGTCCTCATCCTTAGGATGCGTGAACGGATGATGCATCGCCATCAAACGTCCCTCCTCTTCGCTCCATTCGAACATCGGGAAATCCACCACCCACAACAAAGAGAATTTGTTCTTGTCGCGCAAACCCAAACGAGAACCCATCTCCAAACGCAATTCACACAACTGTTTACGCGTCTTCATGGCATCCTCGCCACTCATTATCAGTATCAAATCGCCCGGCACGGCCTTCATCGTCTCCTTCAAGCGCAACAATACTTCTTGCGTATAGAACTTATCCACACTGGATTTTACGTTGCCGTCTTCCTGCACACGGGCATATACCAATCCTTTCGCCCCGATTTGACTGCGTTTCACGAAGTCCGTCAGTTGGTCCAACTGCTTACGGGTATATGAAGCACATCCCGGCGCACAAATACCTCCGATGTAGGACGCATCATTGAACACGGAAAACTCTCCCGTACCTTTCAACACGTCCATCAGTTCCACGAACTCCATACCGAAACGCGTGTCCGGCTTGTCGCTACCGTAAAGCCGCATGGCTTCGCTCCAAGGCATGCGGGGGAACGGTTCGGTGAGTTCAATGCCCCGTATCGTACGGAACAGGTGTTTGGCCATCCCTTCAAAAAGAGCTATCACGTCCTCCTGCTCCACAAAACTCATCTCGCAGTCTATCTGTGTAAATTCGGGTTGGCGGTCGGCACGCAAGTCTTCATCACGGAAACACTTCACAATCTGGAAGTAACGATCCATACCGGCTACCATCAAAAGTTGTTTCAGAGTCTGCGGGCTTTGCGGCAACGCATAAAACTGTCCCGGATTCATGCGGGAAGGCACCACAAAGTCACGGGCACCTTCAGGAGTAGACCCGATCAGCATCGGTGTTTCTATTTCCAAAAAACCTTTGCTGTCCAGATAACGGCGAACCTCCATCGTCATCTGATGACGGAGTTCCAGATTTTTCCGCACGCAAGCACGGCGCAAATCCAAATAGCGGTATTTCATACGGATATCGTCTCCTCCGTCCGTATTGTCTTCGATCGTGAAAGGAGGAGTGGCGGAAGCATTGAGCACAGTCAGTTCCGACACGATGATTTCAATCTCTCCTGTCGGCAAATTCTTATTCTTACTCTCACGCTCGTTCACTTCGCCCTTTATCTGAATCACATCTTCACGCCCCAACTTATTAGCCCGGGCACAAAGCGCGTCATTCACTTCTTCATTAAAAACTAATTGTGTAATGCCATACCGGTCACGCAAGTCGACGAAAGTCATGCCTCCCATCTTGCGCACACGCTGCACCCACCCGGCCAGCGTCACGGCCTTTCCGGCATCCGCAAGTCTCAGCTCACCACAAGTATTTGTCCTGAACATATCTGTTTGCTTATATTAAGATTCAACGTGCAAAGTTATCCTTTTTTTATGAGGAATTCAACGTTAGATAAAAGTTTTCGTTCTTATTTTATCCTTTTTCTTCAAAAACTTGTATATAAGAAATAAGTGTCGTATTTTTGAACCCGTAAAATATGAGAAACCATATCATTAATAACTGATTTCTATGATGAATTTAAACAGAAGTATCAGCCACGCGCTTAAAGCATCCTTGCTCACGGCCGGATTGTTCCTTTTCACTCCGACAGAAGCCGCGGCCAAAACCGAAACTTTTGGAGTAGGAAACAAGACATTCCTCCTTAACGGCAAGCCTTTCATCATCAAGGCCGCCGAAGTGCATTATCCCCGCATCCCGCGTCCCTATTGGGAGCAGCGCATCAAGATGTGCAAAGCTTTGGGAATGAACACGCTTTGCCTGTATGTCTTTTGGAACATACACGAACAGGAAGAAGGCAAGTTCGACTTCACGGGCAATAACGACGTAGCGGAATTTATCCGATTGGCACAAGAAAACGGCCTCTATGTCATCGTGCGCCCTGGCCCGTACGTATGCGCCGAATGGGAAATGGGCGGTCTGCCCTGGTGGTTGTTGAAGAAGAAAGACATCCGTCTGAGAGAACAAGACCCGTACTTCATGGAACGTTACCGTATCTTCGCCCAGAAACTGGGAGAGCAGATCGGAGACCTGACCATTGAAAAAGGCGGACCGATTATCATGGTGCAAGTGGAAAACGAATACGGATCATACGGCGAGGACAAACCGTATGTTTCGGCCATTCGCGACATCATCCGCGATTCCGGTTTCGACAAAGTAACTTTATTCCAATGTGACTGGAGTTCCAACTTTACCAAAAACGGACTGGACGATTTGGTATGGACCATGAACTTCGGTACCGGCGCCAATATCGAAAACGAATTCAAGAAGTTGGGCGAGTTGCGTCCCGAATCTCCCCAAATGTGTTCCGAGTTCTGGAGCGGATGGTTCGACAAATGGGGCGGGCGTCATGAAACGCGCGGCAGCAAGGAAATGGTCGGCGGACTGAAGGAAATGTTGGACAAAGGCATTTCTTTCTCGCTCTACATGACGCACGGAGGTACCAGTTGGGGACACTGGGCCGGTGCCAACAGTCCCGGATTCTCGCCCGACGTGACTTCGTACGATTACGATGCTCCTATCAACGAGGCCGGACAAGTCACTCCTAAATACATGGAATTGCGCGAGATGTTGGCCGGATATAGCGACAAAAAGTTACCCTCCATCCCCAAAGAATTCCCTGTAATCAATGTTCCCAAAATACAGTTTACGGAAGTGGCTCCCTTGTTTGAGAACCTCCCCGCCCCTCATGCGTCGATGGACATTCAGACGATGGAGGCGCTCAACCAAGGATGGGGTTCCATTCTTTACCGTACCAAAACCCCGGCAGTGCCTACCCAAAGTGTGCTGACCATAACGGATGCGCACGACTTCGCGCAAGTCTTTATCAACGGGAAACTGATCGGTTCCATCGACCGTCGCAACCACGAAAAGACCATGTTGTTGCCGGCCATGAAGGAAGGAGACCAATTGGATATCCTTGTGGAAGCCATGGGACGAATCAACTTCGGCCGTGCCATCAAGGACTTCAAGGGCATCACGGAGAAAGTGGAATTGAGCTACACCATGAATACCGGCAGCCAGGTGACCGTCAACTTGAAGAACTGGCAGATTTACACCCTCAGCGACAGCTATCAGGTGCAGAAGGACATGAAATATGTTCCGCTGAAGGACCAGAAAGTACCGGGATGCTACCGTGCGACTTTCAACCTGAAAAAGACCGGCGACACGTTCCTGAATTTGGAAACATGGGGCAAAGGACAGGTTTACGTAAACGGACACGCCATCGGACGCTTTTGGAAAATCGGTCCGCAACAGACGCTTTACATGCCCGGATGCTGGTTGAAGAAAGGCGAGAACGAGATTATCGTACAAGACATTGTAGGTCCGCAGGAAACCGTGGTCGAAGGTCTGTCCAAACCTATCATCGACAAACTGAACGTCGATGCGCCGAACACGCACCGCAAGGAAGGACAAACTCTGAATTTGGCCGGCGAAACGCCTTGTAAGACCGGTGAGTTTGCCCCGGGCAACGGTTGGCAGGAAGTCCGGTTCGACCAGCCCATAACGGGACGTTACGTGTGCATCGAAGCCTTGAATTCCCATAACAACCGCGAATATGCTTGTATCGCGGAATGGTACATGCTCGATGACAAAGGTCAGCGCATCAGCCGCGAGCCATGGACAGTGGCATACGCCGACGACGAGGACATCTCTTCGGGCAACAAAACAGCCGATAAGATTTTCGACCTTCAGGAGTCCACGTATTGGAGTACCAATAAAGACGTGAAGTTCCCCCATTACATCATATTGGATTTGGGCGCAGAGCAGACATTAGGCGGTTTCCAATACCTTCCCCGCGTGGAACAGGGAGCACCCGAAAGTATCAAAGGTTACAAAATCTATGTAAAGAGCCAGCCTTTCAAATTCTAAACCGTTAGTCTGGCATTTATCAGAAAATGGCATGCTTCTTTTGAGAGGCATGCCACTTTTTTTGTATTTAGTTTGGATATGTCGTCTAAAAGACGTACCTTTGCATCGCTTTTGAGAAATCACATTCTCTCAAGTCTCGGGGTGTAGCGCAGTCCGGTTAGCGCACCTGCTTTGGGAGCAGGGGGTCGTGGGTTCGAATCCCGCTACCCCGACCATCAGAAAAGGCACTGTAAAACAAGCTTTCAGCGAGTTGACAGTGCCTTTATTTTTATTCAGCCAACAAATGACCGTCATGAATAAGTCATACCACAAAGAGATACTGCACATCGCTCTCCCGTCCATCCTTTCCAATATCACCGTTCCCCTGCTCGGGCTGATAGACCTGACCATTGCGGGACATCTCGGTGCCGCTTCGTATATCGGTGCCATAGCCATCGGCGGTACGATATTCAATATGATCTATTGGATTTTTGCATTCCTGCGGATGGGAACCAGCGGGATGACTTCACAAGCCTACGGTGCCGACAATAAACAAGAAATCCAACTGTTGCTTTATCGTTCCTTGGCTACTTCCACGGGCATAGCCATCCTCATACTCCTCCTGCAAGGCCCGTTACTTCATCTGGCCCTGTCCGTCATGTCGCCCACGGAAGCTGTGGCGGATTTTGCTTCGATATACTTTAGAATCTGCGTATGGGGCGCCCCGGCCGTGCTCGGGCTTTACAGTCTGACCGGATGGTTCATCGGATTGCAAAATGCAAAATACCCGCTCTACGTGGCCATTGTCCAAAACCTCGTCAACATAGCAGCCAGCCTGTTTTTCGTCTTCGTATGGCACATGGACGTGGCCGGAGTGGCTTTGGGAACAGTCATCGCCCAATATTGCGGACTGACGCTTTCCCTATATTATTGCCACCGCATGCACCGTAGGCTCGGCCTTCCTTATACATTCGTCCCCTCTTCCGTATTCCGGAAAAACGCCATTCGCCGTTTCTTCAGTGTCAACCGCGACATTTTCCTGCGTACCCTTTGTCTCGTGTGCGTCACCCTCTATTTCACCTCCGCTGGTTCCTGTCAAGGGGAATATATCTTAGCGGCCAATGCCTTGCTGATGCAATACTTCACCCTCTATTCTTATTTCATGGACGGTTTCGCCTTTGCCGGAGAAGCCCTCTCGGGCAAATGTGCCGGTGCGGAAGATTATCAGGCCCTGAAAAAAGTCATCCGTAACCTGTTTCTTTGGGGATGCGGCGTGGCACTGACCTTCACCTTATTCTATATGGCCGGCGGAAAGGCTCTCATGAACCTGCTCACCAACGAGGCCTCTGTCGTCGCCACAGCTTCCGACTACCTGCCTTGGGCTGTCCTCATCCCCTTTGCAGGTCTCTCGGCATTCATTTGGGACGGTGTTTTCATCGGCCTCACGGCCACACGCTATATGCTCTTGTCCATGTTGGGCGCCACCCTGACTTTTTTCAGCGTCTATCTCAGCCTCTTTCCTATATGGCAAAACCACGCACTCTGGCTGGCTTTTCTCCTCTATTTATTCGTGCGAGGCCTCATGCAACACTTGCTATATAGAAATAAAATCTTAACTTTGCATCCTACAAACTAAATACACGCAAACGCAATGAACTACGTAGGCATACTTATCGGCTTGGCCACCTTCCTGATTATCGGCCTGTTCCATCCTTTAGTCATTAAGGGCGAATACTATTTCGGAACCCGATGCTGGTGGGCTTTCCTCGTGACGGGAATCCTATGTGCCGGTTTGTCCCTCTATGTGGAAAACGTGTACTTGAGTATTATTTTCGGTGTCATATCGTTCTCTTCCTTTTGGGGGATACTCGAAGTGTTCGACCAACGCAAACGGGTACTGAAAGGCTGGTTCCCGAAAAATCCCAAACGACTGAAAGACTACGAATAAGCCGCCTGTCGTTTTTTCATCATTCCATTCTCTCCCCTTCCCTCGCGTCAAAGATTTTTCCTGCTGAGAAAAAAGCCTCTCCATCTTTCTATATTCCTCTTTTTCAAGCTCTTGAATACAGCGTAAAAATATGCGCCAAATGAAAAATCATTCGCCTGAGATTGATTTTTCATTCTCCTGCAAACGATTTTCCGTTTGCCGCAAGATGATAAATCGCTTTCATACAAGCCTTTTTTTGTCAAACTTACCGATATATCCGAAAGAACAGCCATACGCTATATCCTCCCATGCCATACTCAAACGACAGACGGGACATTCAATACAAATCCCGTGAAGCCAGATATTCAACTTCACGGGATTTTCCTGCCGGATATGCTACGACATCCGGACTAATACACCATACGAGATAATTACTTGTCGCCGAAGTAACGGTTGTACAGACCGGCGAAACCACGGCCATGACGAGCTTCATCCTTCGCCATTTCATGCACAGTGTCGTGAATGGCGTCCAAATCCTGCTGCTTGGCCATCTTGGCTAAATCCATCTTGCCGGAGCAAGCACCGCTTTCAGCCTCCATACGCTTTTTCAGGTTCGTCTTCGTGTCCCAAACCATGTCGCCCAACAATTCGCAGAAACGAGAAGCATGGTCGGCCTCTTCAAAAGCATAACGCTTGAAAGCTTCCGCAATTTCAGGATAGCCTTCGCGGTCAGCCTGACGGCTCATGGCCAAGTACATACCCACTTCTGTGCATTCGCCTTCAAAGTTAGCCTGCAAACCTTTCTTGATTTCAGGGTCAACGTCCTTGGCAATGCCGATGACATGTTCGGTCACGAAAGTCAATTCCGTATCTACCAATTCCTTGAACTTTGAAGCCGGAGCCTTGCACTGTGGGCACTGTGCCGGAGCTTCTTCGCCTTCATGAATGTAACCACATACCGTACATACAAATTTCTTTTTCATTTTCTTTCGTTTTTAATCTAAATTACACATTCGTTTATACTTTATTTCTCTGCCCGTACCTTTCAGGCTCACGCCTCCATCGCACAGGCTTTGCATACACCTTTATAATAGACATGCGCTTCATCCACCTTAAAGTCCGAACCCTTAGGCAAGAAATCTTTCAAACTTTCCGGAAGAGCCACATCGAATAATTTTCCGCATCGTTTACACATAAAATGCGCATGGGGAACGACCACCCCGTCAAAACAAACTTTCTTCTCATCAATGGTCAACATCAAGGCAGCTCCATGCTCGGAAAAAAGCCGTAAGGTGTTGTACACGGTTGTCTTAGACAACGTAGGTATCACTTTACACAAAGCCACATACACCTCATCCACTGTGGGGTGCGTATGATTTTTAAGCAAATAATCCATAATTGCTATGCGCTGTACGGAAGGGTGAATCCCGTAATTCTGCAATGTATCCAAAGCCTCTTTGTTGACCATGTCCAATATAAATTTGTAATGTTTACAATGCAAATTTAGTGTAAGTTCCGTTCTCGTGCAAGCCTTTCCGCGTTTTTTTTGATAAATAACAGCTTTTTTTGCTTTTATTGATACCTTTATATTATCTTTGCCCCACAAATATCAAACATAGCAACATGAATTACGGATTTGTCAGAATTGCCACGGCCATCCCCGGCGTAAAAGTAGGAGATTGCAAATACAACGCGCAACAAATTGAAAGTTTGATTATTCAGGCGGAAGGTAAAGGCGTAGAAATCATTTGTTTTCCGGAACTTAGCATCACGGCTTACACTTGCGGCGACTTATTTGCCCAACAACTGCTGCTCGACGAGGCGGAAATGTGCCTTATCAGCATCCTCGACTTCACCCGCTCATTAGACATCATCTCTATCATAGGACTGCCTGTCGCTTACCACGGTACGCTGCTGAATTGTGCGGCAGTGATACAAAAAGGGAAGATTTTAGGGCTTATCCCCAAAACTTATCTGCCCAACTATAAGGAATTCTATGAACAACGTTGGTTTACATCCAGCGATGTGCACGGAAACAGCAATGTATTGATTTGCGGACAAATGGTGCCGCTGAGCCGCCACCTGGTCTTCAATACTCCCTCTTGCTGTTTCGGAGTGGAAATCTGCGAAGACGTATGGGCTCCCATTCCCCCCAGTTCCGAATTGGTACTCCAGGGAGCTGAAATCATTTTCAACCTCAGTGCAGACAACGAAGGCGTAGGCAAACAGGACTATCTCAAAGCCTTGTTGGCACAACAAAGTGCAAGATGTCTCGCCGGTTATGTATTCTCGGGAGCAGGATTCGGCGAAAGCACACAGGATGTTGTTTTTGCCGGTAAGGCACTTATCTACGAAAATGGAGTGCTGTTGGCGGAAAACGAACGTTTCTCTTTTAAAGAACAACTGGTTTACAGCGAAATAGACGTAGAATGCCTGCGTGCGGAAAGGCGTGTGAACACCACATTCAGCGCTTCTGTAGCCCAGTTGAAATCGCACGACGTCATACAGATAGACACCGAACTGTTTGCTTCCAAAAACATTGAATTAAGCCGTAAAGTCAATCCGATGCCTTTTGTTCCGGCAGGAAAGGCACTGGACGGACGGTGCGAGGAAATCTTTGCCATACAGATAGCAGGACTGGCCAAAAGATTGGTACATACACAAACCCAGACCGTAGTCATCGGGATTTCCGGCGGACTGGATTCCACCCTTGCCTTATTGGTCTGCACCAAAACGTTCGACAAATTGGGGCTCTCGCGCAAAGGCATCGTCGGCGTGACCATGCCCGGCTTCGGAACCACCAACCGTACTTACACCAATGCCGTCAACCTTATGAAAAGCCTGGGGGTAACCCTGCGAGAAATCAGCATCAAAAAGGCCTGCATACAACATTTCGAGGACTTGAATTTCGACATGGCCAACCATAATGTGACGTATGAAAACGCACAGGCACGCGAACGTACGCAGATTCTGATGGATGTGGCTAACCAGATGAATGGCATGGTAGTGGGAACCGGCGACTTGTCGGAGCTGGCTTTGGGATGGGCCACGTACAACGGCGACCACATGAGCATGTATGGCGTCAACGCCTCTATCCCCAAGACGTTGGTGAAACATTTGGTCAAGTGGGTGGCCGACAGCATTATCGACGAACCATCCCAAGCTACCTTGTTGGATATCGTGGACACACCGATCAGCCCCGAACTGATACCGGCAGACGAGGATGGCAACATCAGCCAGAAAACAGAAGACTTGGTCGGTCCTTACGAACTGCATGACTTTTTCCTGTATTATACCTTGCGTTTCGGCTTCCGCCCGTCCAAGATATTCTATCTGGCCCAATATGCTTTCGCCGGAAAGTACACTGACGAAACGATAAAGAAATGGTTGACAACGTTTTTCCGTCGTTTCTTCTCTCAACAGTTTAAGCGTTCCTGCCTACCCGACGGTCCTAAGGTTGGAAGCTGTAGCCTGAGTCCCCGTGGAGATTGGCGAATGCCCAGCGACGCGTCGGCTACGGCATGGGTGGATGAATGCAATAATCTGTAAGCCTGCCCCCATATCAAAAAAAGAAACGGTGTATTCCCCCTCTTCTGGCGGAACACACCGTTTCTTTTTATTCCATCTGACACTTCCCTCTTCTACTCTCCGTCGTCTTCAAACCTCAATGTCTCCACTTTCTCCAGTCTCGATTTAAGGCGTGGCATACTCCCTTTCCGGATGCGCAGCGTCATGCTGCAATCGTGTTCATATCCTTGACGGACAATAGACGGCTCTTCCTCCTTGACAATGCGCATGACGGAGTTCATGAAAGGATACTCAAAGAAAAACGTGATTTCCTCGTCCACCGTTTTTTCTATAATCCGGGCCGCCTGTATAGCTTCGATAGCCGCCGCCTTGTAGGCTTGTATCAGACCGCTCGTCCCCAACTTGATTCCACCGAAATAACGAATGACGACAATCAAAACATCCGTCAGTCCGTAAGAATTAATCTGTCCCAGAATCGGCTTGCCCGCTGTGCCGGAAGGCTCTCCGTTATCATTGGCACGGAAATCCTTCCGTTCGTGTCCCAGCATATAGGCATAGCAACAATGGCGCGCATCGTAATACTTCTTTTGATAGAACTCCACTTGCTCTTTCACTTCGTCTACCGTATGCACAGGATGAATGAAAGCCAGGAACTTGCTCCGCTTCTCGCTATATTCTCCTTCCGCCGCTGCTGTTATCGTCTTATATACGTCATTTCCTTCCATATCCTTCCTATTCAAAAAACTCCGGCCGCCGGGTTCCACCGGCAACCGGAGTTGCAAAGATAATTATTTTTTCTTTATGAAAGTTTATGAATCACCAGTCCGCTGCGTAATTTAGGCTCGAACCAAGTAGCTTTTGGGGGCATGATTTTCCCACAATCCGCTATATCCATGATTTGTTGCATAGACACCGGATACAATGCCAACGCCATTTTCATCTCGCCGCTGTCGCAACGTCTTTTCAGTTCATCCAAACCACGCAGTCCTCCTACGAAGTCAATCCGCTTATCCCGACGTAAATCCTTAATGCCCAAAAGCTCATCCAAGATAAGCCGACTACTGATAGTCACGTCGAGCACGTCTATCGGATCGTTTTCATCAAAACGTCCCGGAAGTACACGCAACCTGTACCATTTTTCATCCAGATAAAGCGAAAACTCATGCGGCTGCGCAGGTTTGTACGCCGAACCGCCCATGCAAGTCACTTCGAAATCCTTCTCCAAAGCCTGCAAGAACTCATCCGAGGTATAGCACCCCAGGTCTTTCACCACGCGGTTGTAATCCAAGATAGTCAGTTCGCTTGCCGGAAAGCACACGGCCATAAAATAATTGTATTCCGCCTCGGGGTGCGTCCCTCCATGGGCTAAAGCTTTCTCTTGTCCCACCAAAGCTGCCGCAGCCGTGCGATGATGGCCGTCTGCTATGTACAATGCGGGAATGGCTGCAAATTCTTTCGTAATCGCATCAATATCCGCTTCATTGTCCACAAGCCAGAACCGATGGCGGAAACCGTCGATCGGGGCCACGAAATCATATTCCGGCTCACGCCTTGCATATCTGTCTATCAAAGAAGCCAACGCAACATTATCGGGATAAGCCAGAAAGACCGGTTCTATGTTCGCATCCGTAATACGGATATGCTTCATACGGTCTTCTTCCTTTTCGTGCCGCGTCAGTTCGTGCTTTTTGATTATCCCGTCCATATAGTCCTTGACCGAAGCTCCCAACACGATGCCGTGCTGTGTCCGCCCGTTCATGGTCTGTGCGTAAATATAATACATGGGCTTAGCGTCTTCCACCAACCAGCCGTTACGCTGAAATTTGGCAAAATTCTCTGCCCCCTTTTCATACACACATGAAGCGTATTCATCCGTTCCCTCCGGAAAATCTATCTCCGGACGGATCACATGATAGAGCGACATCTCGTTGTCGCCTGCCTCTATACGGGCTTCTTCCGAACTGAGCACGTCGTACGGACGACACTCTACCCGTTCCACCATATCCTTCGGCGGACGAAGCCCCTTAAACGGTTTAACCCAAGCCATAGCCCCTACGATTATTTATTTACCTGATATTTCGTACATCCGTCCTTGAAGAATGCGGCAATCTGATGAGCCGCAGCCACTCCGGCATTGATATTGGCCTCGGCTGTTTGTGCACCCATCTTTTTGGGTGTAGAGAAATAACGGCCTTCCAATATACGGAAATCCGCATCCGCTTCCGGCATGATGTCCGTGACATACTTCAGGTCTGCACGCTCCTGCATCAACTTCAGCAATTCCGGTTCATTAATGACCTCTTTCCGGGCCGTATTGACCAACACTCCTCCCTTGGGCATCTTGCCGACCAAGGCATAATTGATGCTTTGGCGCGTCTCAGCCGTAGCCGGGATATGCAAGGAAACCACTTCGCACTTTTCAAACAATTCATCTTGCGAAGAGACTGGCTTCACCCCATCGGATTCTATAGCCGCTGCAGGACAATATGCGTCGTATGCATAAACATCCATGTCGAATCCTTTTGCGATATGCGCTACGCGACGACCGACATTACCGTATGCCAAGATTCCTAATTTCTTTCCTTTCAACTCCGTACCGGCCTTTCCATTATAAAAGTTACGTACGGCGAATACCAACATACCGAACACCAGTTCGGCTACGGCATTGGAGTTCTGACCGGGAGTGTTCATCACCACCACCCCGTGTGCGGTGGCAGCCGCCAAATCTACGTTATCGTAACCGGCTCCGGCGCGGACAACTATCTTTAAGTTTTTTGCCGCATCAAAAACTTCATTATCTATCTTGTCACTGCGGATTATCATGGCTTCCACGTCGGCCACTGCCGCCAGAAGTTGTGCCTTCTCCGTATATTTCTCCAATAAAACGACTTCCAATCCGGCTGTCTCTGCAACCTCTTTGATACCGTCCACTGCAATTTTTGCAAACGGTTTTTCTGTAGCAATCAATATTTTAGCCATAGTTATTTTATTTAAATACGTCCCATAAACAAACAGGCACACCTCTGTGTAAGGCGTGCCTGTCTTTATAGCCTTTTAATGTTGAGCTTCAAAGTCCTTCATGCTTTGTATCAATGCCTGCACGCCCTCTATCGTTTGTGCGTTGTAGCATGAAGCACGGAAACCGCCTACGCTGCGGTGGCCTTTTATGCCCACCATGCCGCGTTCTGTAGCAAACTGCAAGAAATCGGCTTCCAATTCTTTGTATTCGTCGTTCATCACAAAACAAATATTCATATATGAACGGTCTTCCGCCTTTGCCGTTCCACGGAACAATTTGTTACGTTCAATTTCGGTATACAACATGTCTGCACGCTCTTTTGCACGCTGAGCCATAGCCTCTACTCCGCCGTTTTTCTTCACCCATTCCAAATTCTTCATGGCACAGTAGATGGGTACAACCGGAGGCGTATTGAACATGGAACCGTTTTTCACATGGGTCATGTAATCCAGCATTGTGGGAATCTGGCGGCTTACTTTATTCAAAGCTTCATCCTTTACGATAACAATATTCACTCCGGCCATAGATACGTTTTTCTGTGCTCCGGCGTAAATACAATTATATTTGCTCACATCTACCGGACGGGAGAATATATCTGACGACATATCGGCAATCAAAGGAACAGGACTGTCCAAATCATAACGCATTTCCGTTCCGAAAATCGTATTGTTTGTCGTAATATGCAGATAATCTGCATCAGCCGGTATCGTAAAGTTTTTCGGAATATAGGTATAGTTGTCTTCGGCTGAAGAAGCAACTTCAACCACTTCACCGAACAACTTTGCTTCTTTCATAGCCTTCTTGGCCCATGTACCTGTATTCAAATAAGCTGCCTTCTTCTCCAAAAAGTTATAGGGAACACGACAGAATTCCGTACTGGCACCTCCTGCCAGAAAAACAACCGAATAACCGGCCGGGAGGTCGAGTAATTCTTTTACCAGTTCTACAGCCTTGTCTACTACAGGCTGGAAGTTCTTTGCCCTATGGCTAATTTCCATCAGGGAAAGACCGCTACCCTCAAAATCCAAGCATGCATCTGCTGTTGCCTCTATTACTTCACGCGGCAACATGGATGGACCTGCATTAAAATTATACTTCTTCATCTAAATTGTAAAACTTAAGATTAATTATCCGTTACTCTAAGCATAACATCTGCGAAAGTAGAAAATAAAATCCATAAAAGCAACGATTGAAGCCACATTTTTTAAGTCAAGCGCTTTTTTTGCTATCATATATTATAAAAAACAGCTTTCTGCCCTTACAACTCGTAATCTTATTTTGTCTTTTCTATAATCGTCTTGATGCCTTTTATCTTTTGCCCGGACACGGCGGCCAAGGTTTCTTTTAGCAAATTCCGTCTGATAGCGACAAAAGCATAGTGTTCTTTCACATCTATACGCCCGATATCGCTCTTGCCTAATCCTCCTACCTTTGACAGAAACCCCACAATATCCACCTTGTTGATTTTATCCTTTTTTCCTTTTCCGATATAAAGTGTTACCCACTGGGGCTTGGCAGGATCGGGCTTAGGCCCTTCCCACACATAGTCTTCAGGAATCTGCTGTATAAACTCGGGTAAATATTCCTCCGGCCCTAATATGAGAAAGACATTTCCGGAAGCATCCCACCGCGCCGTCCGACCGTTACGATGAATATAAGCATCTTCATTGAGCGGCAAATGATAATGGATAACATGGTCTATATTGGGTATATCCAGTCCCCGCGCGGCTAAATCCGTTGAAACAAACACATTACACGATCCGTTACTGAACTTGTAAAGCGCACGCTCACGGTCCTTCTGTTCCATTCCTCCATGAAACATCTCACACGAGATTCCTGCTTGAAGCAAATAACGGTAAACTCGTTCTACACTTTCACGGTAGTTCACAAAAACCAAGGAACTTTTATCTCCCAAATAGCACAAAAGCTTAGACAAGACCTCCAACTTATCTTTCTCTGGAGATTTCACTGTATAAACCTTTATACGTTCCGGAATCTGCTCTTCGTCTTCCAAGAAATTCAATTTCAAAAAATCTCCCTCTGATACAAATCGAGGAATAGCCGGCGCATCTGTAGCCGAGAGAAGGAAACGACGTTTTAAATACGGAATTTGCGCAATTACCTCCGACATTTCTTCCTGAAAACCCATCTCAAGGCATTTGTCAAATTCATCAATTACCAACGTATGAACATGTGAAGCATCGATATTTCCTTTATTCAAATGGTCGTTCATACGCCCCGGAGTTCCTATTATAACTTGTGGATTCAAGCTTTTCATCGTGCGGTGCTCATCCATGGCCGGACGGCCGCCATAGCAACTCATAACAGGAATGCCCGTTCCCATAGACTTGAAAACCTGCTCTATTTGTAATGCCAACTCACGAGAAGGTACTAATACTACAGCTTGAAGAGCATTCTCATTTTTTAAAGATTGCACTAAAGGTAACAAATAAGCGATCGTTTTTCCCGATCCAGTCGGAGATAAAAGTACCAGGTCTTTCCCTTTTCTGTATTCCTCAACCGTGGTTTGCTGCATCGCTGTCAAGCTATCTATATGCAACTTCCATAAGATTTCTTTTATATTGATGTGAGTCATCACTTTACTTTTTATAATCAAACAAATTTAGACATAAATCCCTTTATATACTGTTGTCATAGGAAACTACTCTAGGACTAGCCTTATCTTTAGGCATAAGTAACTCTGATGTAGTTCATGACATTCACAAAGATAACGCTTTTGTTTGTATCTTAAACGATAGCAGAGATAAAATTGAAACAAAATCCCAAGTAATGAATTTAAACCAGACGAACTATGCTATTTATTCTTAACCACCAAGATATAAAATGACATAGAATCATCCTTTCCCCAGTAAGTTTTCCAAATCATGTTTCATCCGTCATTTATCCCGGAAGCTCCCTAATATACAATACATTACCACTGAAG